>OJPZ01000001.1_pt1 | contig 415263 bp, 350 predicted proteins | sample 1598611 | NCBI WGS metagenome assembly OJPZ01 (sample SAMN03922494, study PRJEB24848) | human gut metagenome | isolation source: stool sample | host: Homo sapiens | place: Germany | collected 2011-11
TGTCGTCGTCGTTCATCTCGATTCGTTCCGTGACGGGCATGAAGTGGAGCCGGTGTCCCGAACCTTCGATACCGCCCATGGAGGGCGTCACTCCGTCGGTCAGTATATTGATGTCCCATGTGCTTACGGGAATCATGGTGTCGTCGGGTGCATACGGCATCAGCGTGGAGTAACCGTGGTCGAAGTCCAGCGTCATGAGGTCGAGGTCGCCGGTCAGGGTAGAGAGATGGTCGGGTGCTCCGCTCTGGGAGACCGGGATGCGGAGTTCGGCCACCTCCTCCCGGTCGGCCGTAATGACGATGAAGCCCGAACGCGGTGCGCTGTCCGTATTACGCTGCGGAACCGCATTGATGTAATCCTCTGCCTGGTAGACGCTCAGCCAGGGAAGCGTGCTCCCGTCGTCATCGACGGCTTTTGCGCTCCACTGGACGTTTACGGCAGCGATGTTGATGACGGTTCCCGTATCGTTGTCGTATTCCCATGCGATGGGGCCTTCGGTATCGGCGGAGAGGGAAGGTGGAAGTACCTTCGCTTCCTGAACGATTACGATGGCTTTCGGGGAGGCGGCGGTATGCTGCGGCGTTACGACGACTTTGCCTGTCCTGCGCCGGGTTTCGGGGTTGTCCGAGACGGCGACGGTCAACTGCCCCTTCTCCTGCGTCAGCGTTACCCATCCCTGTGCGTCGTCATCGGATTCGGCTCTCCATTCCATGGATTCGGGTTCGGCGGTTACGGTCACCTGCTGAGGTACGGCCCCTTCGGCCGGAAATGTCAGCGAGGCAGGTTCGACCGAAAGGGAGACTTGCGGCGGTTCGGGATTCGCCTCCTGTCGTACCGTGACGCTGCGGGCGGGAAGTTTGCTGTTGTCGGTCGCATCTATCCGGATTTGGCCTATCCGTTCTTCGGCCAGTTGGTTGTCCGAGACGGAGACGGTGAGCGTAGTGCCCTGTTGTGTTACAGAAAGCCACTCCTGCGAAACCGCCGGAACGGTGTATTCCCAGGTCACGTTGTTGGCGGTCACTGTAACGGTTTGGGATGCTGCCCCGACCGCGGTGAACGAGAGTTCGGTCGGCGATACGTTGAGGGAGCGTTCTTCCTGTTCGGTAGGCTGGCAAGCTGCGGCGAGGAGCAGTGCAGCGGCCCCCAATACTGTTTTTTTCATGTTGCTTTCTTCGATTTCGTTCGTTTGGAAAATGTGTTGCTGTCGTGTGTATGCACGGGCGTCGGTTATTTTTCGAGGGGCGGAGCCACATACCAGCTTACGACACGTGTTCCGACCGCAGTGCTTTCCAGAACATTGCCCATCAGGCGCGAGCGGTCGGGGGTGATGTAGGTGATGTACCCCGTCGGAATGATGATGCCGTAATTGTCGGACACCCATTCCTCTACGGAGCCGAGGCTCACCTGATGCTCGATGTCGTACACGATACCCGAACTCGGCAGAAAGGTTCCGAGCAGGATGATGCCCAGGCCGTCGTCCGTCGCGTGGGATGCGTAACCTTCGCCGAAGTCTGTGACTATAGTTGTTTTTCCCGTTTCGGTATTGAAAAAGGCCGGATATTGGGTTCTCGCTATGTCGTTGCCGGCCAGTTTTTCCGTCCGGTAGGCTCCGGCAATCCATCGGCCGTTGGGACTTATTTTGGTGTATTCGGCGGTAGCGATCATGCCGTTTACCAGACGGTAGTCGATGGTTTCTCCTATACCGTTATCTATTTGTACGGTTTCCACTTCGCGGACGTCGCTGCCGACCCAGTCGACCTTGCCCTCTTTCCAGTAGAGCATTCCGAAGTCGAGGTTGTCCCACGTGCTGCCGTAGATGACCGAACCGTCGGCGGAACATCCGCGGGCCGTGACACCTGTCACATATGGGGCGTCGCGGAAATTGAGCGGCGGTACGGGCAGTATCTCCGGTTCTCCGTCAATCCATCGGATGGGTTGGTAGAGGTTGCCCGGCTGATGGCCCCAGCCGACCCAGATGCGTCCGTCGGCCGAAATGCTCTGTACCTGCGGAATGGTCGTCTGTCCGGCGGGAGCCTTCGGAGTAAAGGCATTCCCGGAGATGTCGAATCCGATGCATCCGTTCGTGTTGGAATCATAGAAAAAAACGGTGCCCTCGTCCGATACGGCGAAAGGGACTTCGATGCAGTAGAGGTCATCGGGCAGCGGTCCGAACTGTATCCATTCGTCGGTTTCGATGTCGATGACGGTCGGACGGTTTTCCCATACGTCGTCTGTCCTCACGGTCTTGACGTTTCCGGCAGCGTAGCGTCCGTTTTTCGACAGGACGGCTCCCATGTCGAAGGTTTTGAGGATACGGTAACGGTTGGTTCGGTGTTCCGGAGCCATCTGGATAACGGTGATACGTGCGGTAGCTTGTCCGCAGGCAATGGTGATTTCGGTCCGCCGTTCGGAATCCGCTTTGTTGTCTGCAGCGGCGAGGACGATGCCCTCCGCCTCTTCCGTGACGGTGAGCCACGAAGCGCCCGTTTCGGCACTCCATGGCCCGGAGGCTGCCACTTCGATGGCTTTGGGTATGTTTCCGTCGGCGAGGAATGTACAGGCGGCGTCGCTCAGGCGGACGTATTCATACTGTGTTGGTGTCTTGCAGGCTGTTGCAAGAAAGCCTGCCGCTGCCATCCATAGGATGGATTGGAGTTTTTTCATGAAGTCAGGTGTTTTTGGTTGAGTGATTAATGGAGAAAATGGAACTGACATTGTACAATAAGTTCTATACAAAAGTAAATAGGTAAATAAAATTTAATATTATGTAAGGGAAAAAATATGATGAAATGAACGCAAAAAACGAAGTTCAGTGCATTTGGCAGGAGCCTGAGAACGTGTGCGCGGACTTGAAGAGGCAGGAGGGGACCAGGGGAATGCGGGTATTGCCGTCCGGTAGGGGGATAGCGTACGGTAACGTTGCGAACAAGAGGAGGGAGGAAGATACGGACGTGTTGTGGTCAGGAAGGAGTTCGGCTGTCGGAGGCGGTTTACGGTCCGGCCCGGTACCGGAAAGGTATCGGGCCGGGTGTGGTTCTGTGGCTGGAAGGATGTATGTTGTACCGGCGGCCGGGTGTCAGATGTCGTCGCCCTCCTCTCCGTCGCCGGCTGGCGTTTCGTAGGAGAAGGTCATGGTCAGCCGGGGGGTGGATGACGGGAAGACAATATCCGTTGCGGCGTCGGAGAGTTCGTCCCCGTTGCGGTGGTAGGAGTAGAGGTATCGGGTTGGCCACGAGGTTTGCAGTCCTTCCTGAGAATGTATCTGCGTCGTGATATCGGCGCTTTCGGGGAAGTTGCTCTGCGGGTCGCCCGTCAGTCCCAGCAGCCAGAAACCGGTGAGGGAGTAAAACGGCGTACCCTGTGCCTCCGGCAGGACGAAGATGTTCCATACGTTGGCTGTCAGGTTGTTGTCCTGATATCCCGTTTCCTGTGTCGGGTAGTTCAGCTTGTATTGGACGGTATCCTGCACCATTTTCGCCTCGTCGTTCGGATTGTAGGTGGTGATGTGGCAGATGCTGTCCACGCGGAGATTGTCGTAGAAGTAGTCGAACGTTTCGTTGATGACCTGCGCCGTATCGAGGGTCTCTCCGTTGCGCATGCTCATTGTCTCGTTGCGCGTGATTTTTTGCAGGAGCTTGTCCTCGCTGTTGTCGTAGCTGAGGCTTATCGATACGGTGGACCGGTTGAGGATGATGCCCGTATTCGCGTCGGCGAAAGACCACTCCAGATTCTCATACCCATATGCGCGTCCGTCGAGCATTTTTATCTGGAAGCTGCTTTCGCTTCCTCCGGAGGCCATCGTGACGGTACCCGAGGAGCTGCCCTTCTCCACCGAATAGGTGACGGCGCCGTCGCCGCTTCCCGTCGTGAAGGAGGTTACCTCGTCCGATTCGTCTGCGTATTCGAAAGAGAGTTCCGCCGGCCCGTCGAGCGTTCCGCCGATGAGGGTGCGTTTGATGCCGGAGAGCTGCCTGGGTCTGGCGACGGCCGGCTGCGTTACCCGGATTTGCGTTCCGACATTTCCGGGGAGCTTTATCTCCACATCGGCATGGCGGTCGCTGCCGGTGTAGTTGGCCGATTTGGCCATGATGGTTACGGAAGTGATGTTCGGACTTCCGGAGAGCGGCGTGACGTTGAGCCACCGTGTCGTGTCGCCCTGTTCGTAGAAGATGCGTGCATACCATTCGGCGCTCGCCCGGAAATTGACCGTGAAGGGATTGGTACCCGACAGTTCGATGTCGTGCATGCCGGGGTCGTCGATATCGACGTATGCGTTGTCGTGTGCGCACGATGCGGAAAGTGCCGTGAGGCACAGTGCGATGGTGATATTCGCAAGGGTTCGTCCCATGTTCATGTCCGTCGGTATGGTCGATGGCGGAAGCGTTCCGGCTCCGCCGAACAAGTGTAGTCTAAGACCGGACAGGCCGGTGTGCCAAAGGAGATTTCCCGGATTACAGGCCTGCAACTGTCTGTTACAAAGATACGCAGAACCGGCGAAAATCCGATAGAAATGGTGCAAATAAAGTAAATGGTTGATAATTAGTTCTTATGTGCTGTTCCTGCGGCGGAAAGGGGACAGGACGCCTCGCCGGCGGACGGCTGCGTGTTCTTTTGCCCTGTTTGTACGGGGTATCCGCCCCTCCCGGCAGCAGTCTGCGGAGAGGCGGCGGTTTCCTGCCGGTTCCGGTCGGCGGGTTCCGGAAGCTTCTGTCGTTCCGTATCGGACTGCTGCGCAGGCATCGCTCCTGCGGCAGTCTGTCTGCGGTTATTCGTAGAAAAGGATGAAATCTCCTACGTTGTTCTCTACGATGGGCGTTTGGATGCCGTCGGTTTCGTTGGCGACGGTCGTTTTGATGTAGCGTTCCAGTTCGAGCGTGGTGATGTTGCCCTGCCCGTCGCGGGCCTCTCCGGCAAGACCGTCGAGCAGGGCGCGGGTAAAGACTCCGTTCTGCCACTTTTCGGCCTCGTTGGATTGTTGGGAATCGGTGCTCGAATAGAAACCGATGACGCCGGGTTGGGCAAACTGAAGCGTTCGCGAGATGGACTTCGTGTTATAGAGCGCCCCGGCATGGCAGGCGTCCATGAAGACGACTACCCGGCAGTGCTTGTCCACCAGGATGCGCATGGCCGTGCGGATATCGTTGAAATTTACAGCCGTGGCATAGAGATTCCCTTCCACGGCGTCGGAGGTGAGGAAATAGGTCTCGTCGTTCTCCTGCGCTCCGTGTCCCGAGAAATAGAGGATTGCCACGTCGTCCTGCCGGACGCTGCGGGCGAGTTGCATCAGCGCCGTTTTCAGGCTGACGGCCGTAGCATGGGCATCGGTCAGCAGAATCGGTTCCTCGATTTTGCGGTATCCCTCCGGGTTGGCTCCGGCCACTGCCCGGGCGATATCCTTCGCATCTTTGGCCGCATGTGCGAGGTCGGCGATGTTCGGGTCGTCGTATTGTCCCACCCCCACGGCGAGCAGGTGCAGCGCGGGTTTGAGTTGCTCGCCCGTATATCGGAGCGTCAGGTAGACGGGCTCGCTGTTCAGCCCGCGCGAATCTTTGGCAATCAACTGAATGCGGCGCACTCCCTCTTTGGAAGGCAGTTTCAGCCGCAGCTCGTCGCCCACGCGCCGTACCCCCTTGGCAGTCATGTCGTAGGGTTCGTTGTCGATGGAGACCATGATTTCCGGCGCTTTGCCGTCGGCCGTTTTCGCCTCGTAACGGATGACCACCTCGTCCAGGTCGTAACCCGTACCATCCTTCGGACTCAGGATGGCCACTGTCGGAGGCGTCACGGCGGCCGGCGGGGCCGCATCTTCGGCGGGTGTTCGTACCGTCGTGTCCGCCGCGTGTTCGGCGAGGTTCCGGGCAGTCGTGGTCTGCGGATTCATGTCTGTCCCGTCGGGCACATAGTTGGCCACCTGGGAGGCCGGGACGACCGCATAGTCCGGAGAGTTCTGCCACTCCATTCCGGCCAGGTAGGAGTCGCCGTAAGAGAAGACGGGTTTGACGACGAACTCGCCCTTTTTGTTGATGCATCCCCATTTGCCGCGGTATTGCACGCTGGCGAAGTTGATGCCTTCGCCAAACGAATAGGGATGGCAGTCTTCGTAGCGGGGCAGGATGGCCCAGTTGCCGAGGTGATTGACGAATCCCCATTTTCCCGTGTCGCGGTCCTGGATGCGGTAAAGTACCCTGCCTACCGGGGTACCTGCGAGCAGGTGCTGTCCGGCCAGATAGGAATCGCCGTAGGAAAATACGGGACGGATGACGAACGCTCCTTTGCGGTCGATGCAGCCCCAGCGTCCTTTATATTTGACCGAACCGAGGCGGAATCCGCTGCTGAACGAATAGGGGTGGCACTCTTCGAATGCGGGAGCGATGGCCCATTCGCCCCGAGCATCGACGAAGCCCCACAGTTCGGTATCCGGGTCCTGTGCGGCACGCAGGGAGGTTTGTGCCGGGGCGCTTGCCGGCAGCAAGAGGGACAGGAGACTAAATAACAGGAATCGTTTCATGTCGTAGCCGTATGTCGGTTAAGGATTTGTTACTTCGAGGGGCATCCGGAAGATGCCGACGCCGTCGGGCGATGCGTCTGCCGGTCGATTCATGCCGAGCGCTTCGGCCACGCGGCGCAGGTCGAACGGCCGGTCGTAGGCCGTCAGGACGAGGAGGTCGGTTCCGGCCGGTTCGGAGAACTCCATCGGATACTGCCGGAAGTCGACCGTACTGTTGCCCGGGACCAGCAGGTGCAGCATGGTACCGCCTTCGTCGATGGGCAGGCAGTCATAAAGGCTTCCGTCCGAGGCGATGTCCAGAACATTGACGAACAGCGGGATATCTCCCCGGTTGGTGATGCGGAAAAAGAAACGTCGGCCCATCGGGGCGCGGCCGCTGATTTCCGCTCCGGTCTGTTCGTCCACCAGTACCATCGACAGGGGGTAGGCCGACCGGTAGTCGGGGGTGACGATGGCGGCATGGATGGCTCCGTCGGCGTTGAGGTCCTTGTAGGATACGGTCGCTTCGTGGCTGATTTTTTCCGTATCGCCGCGGGTCAGTGCCCGCAGGAAATTGGTGGCAAAACGGCCGAGGGCCGAACGGCGCTGAGCCTCGATGATTTCGGCCAGCGGGGCTTCTTCCTGCTCCTTGAGGGCGTAAAGTCTGTTGCCGTCCCGGTCGATGACCGACAGCACGGAGTGTTTCCCGATGCGTACTATATCCTCCGCGGAGAGGGTTTCTCTGGGGGTCAGTGCATCCCATTGGCCCGCACGCAGGCAGTGGGCGTCGCCGTTCACCGAAGCGACGCGGTAACTTTGGGCGGAGAGGGTTCCCGCCAGAAACAGGGAGACCAGCAGGCCCAGCATTTTACGGATTGTCCGTTTCATCTGTTGCGTTTTTTTTCGTCCGTCCGGAGCGTTTGCGTGTACGGTGTTTTCCCCGAACCCATCCGGCCAGTTCGACGATGTCTGCCGCGAAGCCTGTCAACGCCAGGGCGAACATCGTATAGACGAGGTTCAGTACCACTCCGTATTTCGAGAAGAGGCAATATCCGGCCAGCATCAGCAGTACGATGAGCAGGATGCGGGCCGCACTTTCGATAAAGTTGGCCCAGCGGGGGTGAAGGCGCCGGCTTTCCCGGACGGCATAGCAGAAGTATGTGAAGAGAAATGTCAGGACGAAAGCGGCGGCCGCGCCCCAGACCGGGGCGAGCTTCACCACCCACGTATCGTGCAGGATGGTGGAGAGCGTATGGGCCAGCAGCACGGTGCCCGGTACGCGGTGCGTCCCTCCTATGCGGAAGGGCATGTCGTGCGTGTCGCGCAGGTCTTTCAGGTCACCCACCAGCACGAACCGTCCCCGGATGTCGTCGGGAAGAAGCGGTTGGGAGATGCCCGTCGTGAAGAACTCCTTGTCGAAGTAGTTCACCGTCCGGTACGGGTCGGGCGTGCCTGTCGTTCCGGTTGCGAGATAGGGCAGATAAGGGATGGTATCGCCCTGTTCTGTCTCGGCAGGGCGGAAATAGGTGAGGCGGTTGACGAGCCCTTCGGGTATGTTCCCGTCTGTTGCGAAGAACGACCGTTCCGTCTCCCCGTCGGTCAGCCGGCAGGCCGCATAGAGGTTGCGGGCCTCGGTGACCGCATTTCGTAGCCGTCGGTCTTCGGCGGTATCCGTCGTGGCGGCTGCCGGAAAGATGACGTCGAGCAGGATGGCTGCGGGAGCACAGGCGTCTATGCGTTCGATGGCCTCGGCGATGGCTGCCCGCGATTTCTCTCCTTCCAGGTCGAAAAGCACGATGCGGTCGTCGTAAAAGCAGCTATAAGCTTCCGTGTCGGGCCCCCGGTTCTCAATCGAGTAGAAGTAGTTGATGACGTCCGCTTCGTCGTCCTGCGGCGCCAGATGGTCCAGTACATTGACGTCGAGAACGGTGTAGAGCAGGAAACAGAGTGCCAGCGAAATGCACGTTCCGGCAAGGGAGCGTAACAGGCGGGACGTATGGATATGAAAACGGACGGGAACCACGGTTGCGGAGCGTTTCGTTGGACTGGCGCGTGCAGATGACGGGAGTCCGGAACAAAGATAGGGAAATTTTGCACAATGCGGTTTGATGCCGTATCACAAACTGTCGGCAGCGTACACGGAGTTTCCCTCGGGAATGCGGTCTGAGGATGCAATCGTTGTTATCGCATCTGCGGATACATGGGATGTCGCGGGCGGCGTAGGGAAAGCGGTTGTGACCGGAGCAGGGGAGCGTCGGCCGCGACTTTTCGGGTAGATATCGGACAGGACTTCCGTCCTACCGCTTTCGGGGCGGCAGGAGGCTCCTTTCCATGAGATAGTGTTCGCTTACGCTACCGTCGGGAGCTTGCACGGGCCCGCTGCCGGTAATCATGAAGCCGCTCTTCACGCAGACGGCGATTCCCCGTCCGTTGCGTTTGTCCACCGAAAGCCGTACGGTATGCACTTCCCGGTAACGGCCGTAATAGTCGATGAACAGGAAGGTGTCGCGGGCATATCCTTTGCCCCGTGCTCCTTCGGCGATGCGGAGGCTGTCGAGAAGTAGTGTACCGTCGGCGCAGGGTTTCAGCACTGCACACCCTACGTCGGTACCGTCGGCGCGGAGCAGGTAATATTCGTATCCTTTCTTCATGCGTGCCGCGATGGCTGCGGCGCACGGTTCGTTTTGGTCTCCCTCTACCGATGTTTCGCCGTGCAGGAGGGCTGCTGTACGGCCGATTTCGCCTGCTTTTCTGACACGGAAGAGGCAGAGGTTTTCGTCGCGGCGCATCGTGCGGAAGGAGAGGATGTGCCACGAGACCGCCGCGAATATTGCGGCCAACAGGATTTTGAGCCACAGGGATTCCGCCACGAAAAGGATGCAGATGAGAATGGTGACGAACATCAGCGAGACGGCCGTCGCCTTGCTTTGCAGCGTGATGGCCCTTTTTTCGCGGTAGTTGCGTATGTAGGAGCCGAGATAAGGGTGGCTCATGAGCCATCCGTAGAGCCTGTCCGACCCTTTGCAGTAGAACCATGCGGAGAGCAGCAGGAAAGGGGTGGTGGGAAGCAGCGGCAGAAAGATGCCTAGCATACCGAGAGCGAGCGCCGTGCTTCCGAGAATGATGTAGAACAGTTTCATGGAGTACAAAGTAACGCAACTTTGCGGATATTCCTCTCCTGTCTGTCCGTTTTCCGTACAAGGAACAGGGGACGGGATTGCAATCCCGTCCCCTGTTCCGGCCGGTTAGGGAATCGTCCGCTGCCGTGTGTTCCCTGCGGCGTTTCCTTCCTTTGTGCCGGCATCAGAAATTCACCTGAAAACCGATGCCGAGCACCTCTTTTATCTGGAGGCGCGGCGAACCGGGCGTATCGGCCGTCTTGCCGAAGAGGATGTCATCGTCGTATATCATATTGACATAGAGGTTGGCGGTGAGCCATCCGGTCAGGGCGTAATCGAGCTGTATGTCCCAATTGATGTCGATGTTCTGCGGATTGTGCAGGTAGTTGGAGTAGAGTTCCAGGCGCGAGTAGAGCGACAGTTTTTTCCAGAGCGTCGTTTTCGCCTCCGCCCGGATGTTCGCGCCGAACTCGTTGAGGACGCGGTGGCCGCTTTTTACTCCGAACGCACCCGCGTCGGAGAGCCTGTCGTTGCACACGAACGTGGCCCGGTAGGTCGCCGGGGAGACGATGACGGTCAGCCATGCCGTCGGGGTGTAGGTCAGGCCGAGGCCGACGGAGAGGTAGCCGGGGGCCATGAAGTCGGAGATGTATTCCGTGGAGGAGACCTTGTAGTCGTATCCTTTGGCGAACTGGGTGTTGAAAGTAGCCGTCGCACCGGCGTACAGTTTCCGAGCTATCAGCCGGCCGTAGTTGGAGGAGAGGTATATCTTGTCGTTGGTTTTGCGCGTTCCGTCCGTGCTCGTGCGGTTGATGCCGTAGGCGAGTTCCAGACGGTTCGTCCAAAGGTTGCTGCCGTCGTTGTAGTCGAGGCTGTAGTTGAAGGAGGCGTTCACGGCAATTGCCGGGTCGCCGCCCGCGTTCCAGTTGGAGAACGATGCCTGCGATAAACTGAGCCCGGCCGCACCGCTGCTTTTCCAAGGTGAGGCTTTTTGCAGCGAATCGGCCTCCGTCGCGGCCTGTTCCATGACGGCTTTGGTGGTTTTTTCGATGTCGTCGGTGATGGCCGGCGTCTGTGCGAACGAGGCCGCTGCCAGGAGCAGGGCGGTTGCTGTTGTGTACAATTTCTTCATAATGTCTTTGTTTTGGTTATGACTTTTAGCGGGTTGCCGTTATGAATCGGTCGTTATAAAAACCGTGCCACTTTTATCGGCGGTGGCCGTTTTTTGTCTTTCCGATTCTCCTTTCGGGCCGGAAAATATTCGAAAAACGTTACATTTGCACCGGATTTCACCCGGCGTTCCGGTATGGAACGATACGGTATGTTTTCTGATAAATTGCTTATTTATAGGATTTTAATTGTCTGGATGTGTGTTTAGCCTTCCTCTTTTAATGCGAGTGGAACGATTTTTGTATTTAGTGGTGTCGTAGATAGAGTACATATGGAGAAAGTAATTCACCGTTCGGGGAGCAGGGGGTTTTCCGACAACGGTTGGCTGAAGAGCTATTTCACCTTCAGTTTTGCAAATTACTACGATCCGCGCCGTATCAACTTCGGAGCGCTTCGAGTGTTGAACAACGATACGATTGAAGGCGGCGAAGGCTTTAAATCGCACCCCCACGACAATATGGAAATCGTGTTCATCCCTACCGAAGGGGCTATCGACCACGGTGACAACATCGGCAACATTACGACCGTTTCCACCGGCGAGGCGCAAATCATAAGCGCAGGGCGCGGAATGGTGCATAACTCCTATAATCATGACCGAAACACCCCCCTTTCCTACATACAGATGTGGATATTTCCGCAGGAATATGAGCTGGAACCGGCCTACTCCAAGGTGAAACTGGAGGAGGTGGGGCGGAACCGGTGGCAGCCCGTCGCCTCTCCCGAGGGGGGCGAACATGTGCTGAAGATAAACCAGCGGGCATGGGTGGAGATGGCGGCGCTGGATGCCGGTACGTCCATTCGGTACGAGGTACGTATCGACACGAACGGCGTCTATATCTTTGTGGTGTCCGGCGATGTGCTGATAGCGGGTTCGTCGCTCCACGAGAACGATGCGATAGGTCTGACCGGTCTGGAGTATGCGGATGTGGAGGCGGAGACCGATGCGAAAATACTCGTCATAGAGGTGCCCATGCGGCAGTGGAGCAACTCTTCCGAGGGCTGACGCCGGAATGGATTTGACGGAACGGACAGGGGGCCGCAGAGCGGAGCACCTGTCCGTTCCGTGTGTTTTCGGCTGCCTCCGGAAAGGGCCGGTACGTCGGGCGGACGCTGTCGGAGACGTAATCCGGCTGTGTGTCGTCGGGAAGGTGGATGGAAGAGAATGGAGGTCCGGCTGAAAAAATAACCGGAAAATTTTGAATCGAGTATTAAATGTGCTAACTTTGTCCCAATTTAAGCGATACGAAAACGAGATGATGGAAAAGGAGAGAGATAAACGTGCGGAAAACGGTGTCAAGAGCTTTTTCGCCGGTTACGCAATCGCCGTTTCCCTCATCGTTCCCGATAATTTTTAGGCAGCTAATTAAGCTGCCTTTTTTTTGGGTAGGCGTTCCGGTCGCTCTTGCGTTTGGAGATTTCTTTTAAAAATATATCTGGATGAAAAAGCTGCTCAAAGGGGGAAAAGTGTATACCGGCGGAGCGTTTGTCCGTGCCGATGTCTTGGTGGAGGACGGCGTCGTGACCGGAGTGGGCGACCTGTCCGTTTCGCAGGCCGAGACGGTGGATGTCTCCGGCAAGCACTTGCTGCCCGGATTGGTGGATGTGCATGTTCATTTCCGCGAGCCGGGTTTCTCATACAAGGAGACCATCGCTACGGGAAGCAGTGCGGCGGCCCGGGGCGGCTATACGACGGTCTGCACGATGCCCAACCTCAATCCGGCGCCCGATACGGCGGAGCATCTGGGGGTGCAGCTTGAAATGATACGACAGGGGGCGGTCGTGAAGGTCGTTCCTTACGGTACCATCACCATGCGGCAGAACGGCGGCGGGGAACTGTCGGATATGGCGGCCATGCGCGATGAGGTGGTCGGCTTTTCGGACGACGGACGCGGTGTGCAGGAAGATGCTGTCATGGAGGCGGCGATGCGGGAGGCAGCCCGGCTGGGCAAACCGATAGTGGCCCACTGCGAGGTGAATTCCTTGCTGCACGGAGGATATATACACGACGGTGAATATGCCCGCTTGCACGGCCATCGGGGAATATGCTCCGAAAGCGAGTGGAAGCAGGTAGAGCGCGACATCGAGCTCGTTCGCCGCACGGGGTGCCGCTACCATGTCTGCCATGTCTCTACCAGGGAGAGCGTGGAACTCGTCCGCAGGGCCAAGGCGGAAGGGCTTCCGGTGAGCTGTGAGACGGCTCCGCACTATCTCGTGCTGACCGACATGGACTTGCGGGAGGAGGGGCGCTTCAAGATGAATCCGCCCATCCGGAGCGCCGAAGACCGAGCCGCACTTGTCCGCGGAATACAGGACGGTACCATAGAGGTCGTTGCCACCGACCATGCGCCCCATTCCGAGGCCGAGAAGGCCAAGGGGCTTGCGGGCAGCGCATTCGGTATCGTAGGGCTGGAGACCGCTTTCCCGGTGCTCTACACGCGTCTCGTGCTGGAAGATGTTCTGTCGCTCGAAAGACTTGTGGAGCTGATGAGCGTCGGCCCTGGCAGGCTGTTCGGCCTGGGCGGGACAATCGCTCCGGGCGCTCCGGCCGACATTGCCGTCTTCGACCTCGGGGCGCGGTACCGGATAGAGAGCGCCGATTTCCTTTCCAAGGGACATGCGACGCCGTTCGAGGGCTGGGAAGTGCAGGGCCGGAACGTGATGACGCTCGTGGACGGGCGCGAGGTTTACCGCGACGCATCCTTGGGCGGCTGCGGCATTGTCGGCGCATGATTGGGCGGCGTAAAGAACGGATTTATTTCAGAAGGGAAAGACGATGTATAAACGTGCGACATACAGGATACGTTCAAACGAGCCGCTGACGGAGACGGTTTACCGGATGGTGGTAGAGGGCGATACGCAGTACCTGACGGCGCCGGGGCAGTTCGTGAACATCGAGCTGCCGGGCCGGTTTCTCCGCAGACCCATTTCGGTGTGCGATTACGACGGGCATACGATAACGCTTATTTATAAGGTAATCGGCGAAGGTACCGCGCAGATGGCCGGTATGGCGGCGGGCGGGGAGCTCGATATGCTGACCGGACTGGGAAACGGTTTCTCGACCGCCGTGAAAACCGAACGGCCGCTGCTGGTGGGCGGCGGCGTGGGGGTGCCTCCGCTCTACAACCTGGCCAAGACGCTGTTGGCCGAAGGACGTCGGGTGTCGGTGGTGCTCGGTTTCAATACGGCTTCGGAAGTCTTCTATGCCGAGGAGTTCGAGGCGCTCGGCGTCGATGTGACGGTCGCTACGGTGGACGGTTCGCGCGGCATGCGAGGCTTCGTCACCGATGTGCTTGCGGACGGATGTACGGATTATGATTACGTGTATGCCTGCGGCCCCATGCCGATGCTCCGTGCGCTGTCGGGGGCCATTCGGGTGCCGGGGCAGTTCAGCTTCGAGGAGCGGATGGGATGCGGTTTCGGCGGCTGCATGGGATGCACCTGCCATACGCGTAACGGCAACAAGCGTATCTGCAAGGAGGGCCCGGTGCTGACGACGGACGAAATCATATGGGAGGAACGATGAAGATGGAAGGAATGGATACGGCGTGTCGCCCGGATATGTCGGTGGAGCTCAGCGGACTCCGGCTCGACAATCCGGTGATACCCGCGAGCGGCACGTTCGGTTTCGGTGCGGAGTTCGCCGAGTTTTACGACCTGGACATACTCGGTTCGTTCTCTTTCAAGGGGACGACGCGGGAGGCGCGTTTCGGGAATCCGACGCCTCGCATCGCGGAGTGCCGCGAGGGAATGATAAATGCCGTCGGGCTTCAGAATCCCGGCGTCGAGGCCGTAATAGCGGAGGAGCTGCCGCATATCGCGAAGATATTCCACAAACCGGTGGTGGCCAATATCAGCGGATTTTCGGTGGAGGATTACGCCTACTGCTGCGAGAAAATCGATGCGCAGGAGCAGGTGGGTATCATTGAGGTGAACATCAGTTGCCCGAACGTAAAGCACGGCGGGATGAGTTTCGGCACGGTGCCCGAAAGCGCCTATGAAGTGACCAGGGCCGTGAAGGCCGTCACGACAAAGCCCGTATATATGAAACTGAGCCCCAACGTGACCGATATCGTGTCCATCGCCAAGGCGTGCGAGGAGGGTGGAGCGGACGGGCTGACGCTCATCAATACGCTGCTGGGCATGCGTATCGACCTGCGTACGCGCAGGCCCGTCATCGCCAATACCATGGGCGGTTTTTCGGGGCCGGCCATTTTCCCAGTAGCGCTGCGCATGGTTTATCAGGTGGCCAAAGCGTGCCGGATTCCGGTCATGGGGTGCGGCGGGGTGGCGACGGCCCGCGACGTCATCGAGATGATGATGGCCGGAGCCACGGCGGTGCAGGTGGGAGCCGAGAATCTGCGCAATCCGTATGCCTGCAAGGAAATCATCGAGGCGCTTCCGGCCGAGATGGAGCGGTTGGGAATCGCCCGCCTGCGGGACATCATCGGGGTGGCCTGACAGCGTGTGCGGGAAACGGCTGCCGGAGGCGGGAGCCGACGGGGGAGTCCCCGGCAGTGGAATGGATGATAATTTTGAGTAAAGTACAGATAAATACAATGGCAAAAGACGTGATTATCGCGTGCGACTTTCCGGGCGCGAAAGAGACTTTCCGGTTTCTCGACCTGTTCACCCAGGAGAAACCTTTTCTGAAGATAGGCATGGAACTCTTCTATGCGGAGGGCCCCTCGATAGTGAAAGAGATAAAGCGGCGCGGTCACCGGATATTCCTCGACCTCAAGCTGCACGATATTCCCAATACGGTGAAGAAGGCGATGTCGGTGCTCGCACGGCTGGACGTGGACATGACCAACGTGCATGCTGCCGGTACGATAGAGATGATGCGTGCCGCGCTGGAGGGACTTACCCGTCCGGACGGTACGCGGCCGCTGCTCATCGCCGTGACGCAGCTCACCTCCACCAGCGAGGAGCGCATGCAGCGCGAGCTGCTTATCCAGGCTCCGATAAACGATACCATCGTGCAGTATGCCCGCAATGCGAAGGAGGCGGGGCTCGACGGCGTGGTCTGCTCGCCGCTCGAAGCCGGCATGGTGAAGGAGGCGTGCGGGACGGATTTTGTGACCGTAACGCCCGGCGTCCGTTTTGCCGACGGTGCGAAGGGGGACCAGGTACGGGTGACCACCCCGGCCCGTGCGGCGGAGATAGGCACCGACTACATCGTGGTGGGGCGTCCCATCACGGAGGCCGCCGACCCGGTGGGGGCATACCGCCGGTGCGTGAAGGAGTTCATGATGCAGTAGGCAGCCGGAAGATAACCCTGACTTTAAATAATTAAACCGACATAAAAATGGATTTGGCTTTGGAAATGGACCGGAAACCCGCTGATGCTGCCGGGTGCTGCTGCGGCATGGCCGGTGAACTGAAAGAACTCGAAAGACAGATTGCGAAGGACCTTCTTTCGATAGGGGCGGTATTCCTCAGGCCCGGGGAGCCCTTTACGTGGGCGAGCGGGATAAAGAGTCCGATTTACTGCGACAACCGCCTGACACTGACTGCACCGCGGGTGCGCGACCACATCGAGGCGGGCCTTGCCCGTGTGGTGAAGGAACTCTATCCCGAATGCGAAGTGTTGATGGGAACGAGTACCGCCGGCATTGCCCATGCGGCCATTACGGCTACCCTGCTCGACCTGCCGATGGGGTACGTGCGCAGCAGCGCCAAGGACCATGGCCGGACGAACCGCATCGAAGGCCGGCTGGAGAGGGGACAGAAAGCGGTTGTTATAGAAGACCTTATCTCTACGGGTGACAGTTGCATCGAGGTGGTGAAGGCGCTCCGCGAAGCGGGAGCCGAAGTGCTGGGCATAGCGAGCATATTCACGTACGGCATGCAGACCGGTCTCGACCATCTGCGCGAAGCGGAGGTGCGTAACCACAGCCTCTCGAACTTCGATACCCTTGTCGAGGTAGCTGCCGAGCAGGGATATATACGTCCGGAAGATATCGAACGCCTGATGGCCTTCCGTGCGAATCCGCGCGACGAGTCGTGGATTGGGACGATTCGGTAGTCTTTTCGGTGCGGCAGGGTGCCGCCGCAGGCCGCCGGCGCACAGGCGGAATGGAAAGAAGAACATCAGTTACCATAATTTATAAAACAGGTTTATTATGCATCACCTTATCGACATCACCGACCTGAGCATGCAGGAACTGCAGGAGATTATTGATCTCGCGCTCGACATCATCGCAGACCGTCCGGCTTACACTGAAAGATGCAAGAACAAGACGCTGGCCACTCTCTTCTACGAACCCAGTACGCGCACCCGCCTCAGCTTCGAGGCCGCGATGCTCGAACTCGGCGGTAATGTTCTCGGATTCTCGGATGCAAGCACTTCTTCGGTAACGAAAGGCGAGTCGCTTGCCGACACCATAATGACCATCAATAAGTTCGCCGACATCATCGCCATGCGTCACCCCAAAGACGGCGCTCCGCTCGTGGCGTCGCGCGTGACCGACATACCGATTATCAACGGCGGCGACGGTTCGCACTGCCATCCGACGCAGACGCTTGCCGACCTGCTCACCATCAAGCGCGAAATGCGCCGGCTGGACAACCTCGTCATCGGTATGTGCGGCGACCTGAAATTCGGCCGTACGGTACATTCGCTCACCAAGGCGATGATGCGTTACGATAACATCCGTTTCGTGATGATTTCGCCCGACGAGCTGAGGATGCCGGAGCACGTGCTCGAGGAGCTGCGCGAGGCGGGTATTCCCTACACCGAGGTGCGGGATATGGAGAGCGTGATGCCGGAGCTCGACATCCTCTACATGACGCGCGTGCAGCGGGAGCGTTTCGACGACCCGGCCGTGTACGAGGCGCTGAAGGATACCTATATCCTCGATGCGGAGAAGATGAAGCTCGCCAAGAAGAACATGGCCGTACTGCACCCGCTGCCCCGCGTGAACGAAATCGCCGTGGAGGTGGATAAGGACCCGCGTGCGGCTTATTTCCGTGAGGTAGAGAACGGTAAGTTCATGCGTATGGCCCTTATCTGCAAACTGTTCGAGTGGGAGAACAAACGCATGGAGAATCCGCAGCTGGTCGGCGTGGAGGAGAATCCCGCAGGTGTGAAGTGCCCCAATAAGCGTTGCATCTGCAACTCGGAGAACGTGCCCCAGCTCATGCGTCCCGTCGAGGGCGAAGAGGGTGCATACCGTTGCGCTTACTGCGAAACACTTGTCAGAAAGTAACCTTCCGGTTCTTTGCGATACGATTCGGCCGTCCGGGAAACGTGCGTTTCCCGGACGGCTTTCGTCTGCCGGTGGCCGTGCATTTTTTCCGTTGCCGTCCGATTTTTTATAATAATATTGACCGACGGGGAAGAAAACGATAATTTTGCGGCACGGAATCGTGTAAAAAGACGAAGCGTATGAAGAAGATGAAAAGCGTAATGCCGCTGTTTCTGCTGCCGTTGCTGCTGACCGCATGCGAGAAGATAGGCGAGCTGTTCGGCGGGGACGGGGGAAGTACCGTGACGCCGCCGGAGATAAGGGTGGTGGCCGTGACCGATGTGATGGCCTATGTCGAGGTGGAATATTATGATGAAACGACAGAGGCCGAGGTCGGCATCTGCTGGGCGGAACACCCTGCGCCGGGAACCGAACAGACCATTGCCCTGTCCGGTCCGGGGATGGCGGTCGAAATTGACGGGCTTGCTCCCCAGACCGAATATTACGCACGCAGCTATGCGCGCGGCGGGAACGGGAAGACGACGTTCGGCGGCGAGGTGCAGTTTACGACCGACCGCGAGCGTCCGAAAATCAAGGTCATGGGTTGCAACGTGTTCGACCAGGCGGTGGAAGTGACATGTATGGCATGGGGGCCCCGTATCGAATCGGTGGGCGTGTGTTGGAATACCGAGGGGGCTCCGAGTACGGAGAACGGCGAATCGGAGGATTGCGTTTATGATGCCGAAAACGATGTTTATACGGTCACGCTGACCGGGCTCGAAGAGTCTACGCAGTATTACCTGAAAGGGTATGTCCGGACGGACGACGGCGCGACCTATCTGTCCGAAGAAGAGTTGGATTTCCGTACGGAGGGCGTTTACGTGCCCGACATGCAGATTATCATGCCCATCGGGAAAGAGGATACCTATGCGGATGTCATTTACGGAGTGTACGAGGAGCATATCGTTCGCCGTGGGCTGTGCTGGGCGACGGAGCCGGAGCCTACGGTGGATGACGCGATGACCGACGACGGTTCGGTCGAAGGGACCCTGGAAGTGCGGATTGAAGGGTTGCAGCCGGCCACCGACTACTACATTCGTCCTTACGTGGTGCTTCCGCACGCAGTGGACGGAGAGCGCCTCTATTATGGGGCGGAGGAGATGTTCACCACCTATGAGGCCGACGAGTTCTTCGAGGTGCCGGATGCGGTTTTCGCCGCGTATCTCGTCGCCAAATTCGATAAGAACGGCGACGGTAAGGTCTCCCGGCGCGAGGCGGTCGATGTCTCCTATATGGACGATTTGTCCGGCCGGAACATCACTTCGTTGAAGGGCATCGAAAATTTTCCGAATCTGGCTGTTATCCGCTGTCGGGACAACCAGATAACGGAGCTTGACATCAGCGGCAATCCGAAACTGTTCAATGTGGAGTGCAGCGGCAATAGACTGACCGCCCTCGTCTTGGGAGACGGGGAACTGGAGATGTTGGAGATGCTCGACTGTTCCGGCAATCTGCTGACCGACCTGGATGTCTCCGGCCTCCCAGCCTTGAGAGACCTCGACTGCGACGACAACATGCTGCGGAGCCTCGACCTCGGGGCGAACGGCCGGTTGGAGGAGCTGTCGTGTATGAGCAATCCCCTGACTGCGCTCGACCTCGGCGATAATCCGGAGCTGACGAAACTCTATTGTGCGAATTGCAAGCTGACCTCGCTCGACCTGTCGGCCAATCCGAAACTGACCGACCTGTACTGTAGCGACAACGGCCTGACCCTTCTCGAAATATCGAACTGTACCGCTCTGACCGACCTCTCCTGTCGTTTCAACAGCCTGGCGTCGCTCGATGTTTCCCGTGCGACGGAGCTGCGCGACCTCGACTGCGGGTACAACGAGATCATCGCCGCACTCGACCTGAGTCGGTGTAAAAAACTCGAACGCGTGGATTGTGCCAAGAACCGTATTGCGGAGCTCGACCTTTCGGACAATCCTCTCCTGGTCTCCGTGCGCTGCGAACAGAACGCATTGACCTTGCTGGACGTTTCGGGCTGTACGGCACTCGAATCGCTGATGTGCTACGGCAATGAACTTGCAGAGCTCCGGACTGACGGCCTTGCCGTTCTCGACTTCCTGAACTGCAGCCAGAACCGCCTTCCGTCGCTCGACCTGAGCGATGCGGTGCGGCTTACGACGCTCGTCTGCAATACCAATGCGCTCGTCTCGCTGGACGTATCGCACAATACCTATCTCGAGTACCTCGACTGCGGGAAGAACAACATTACGACGCTCGACCTGCGGAACAACCCGGACCTGGATGCCTCCGGCCTTGTCTGCGATTCGTATGTGAACGTCATCTGGAAGTGACCGTCGCCGCCGGCAGCCCCGTGCGTCGGCGGCTAAGGAAAGCGGTGGTTGCGTTACGGCAGGGGAATTTTCCCCTGCCGTAACGCATGTATGGGGAAGGCGTGCCGCCTTCTGTCCGTACTGCACGGGGCCGTTCCGATGCCATGATGCCGATTCGGGCGGTGCGGCAACGGCTCCGGCGGTCCGCTGCGGGAGGTTACGACGCGAAAAAAGGGCGCGGCATTGTATTTTCCGTAAATATATATTATCTTTACGCCTTTAAAGAACGAATGGTTTGGCCGCGGGGGCGGCCGCAAAGGTTCCGGTGATTTTATTTATGCCCGTAAAGACTCTTTTGGTATTTGTACGACAAGGGTCGTGTCTCTGTTTTTTCCGGCCGGAAAGTTCGGATGCGGGGGCGGAGAGGGTGACGGAACCCTTGCGGAGAATGGCCGCAGACCCCGGGGTGGAATAAGCCGCTATGACATGGTCGTGTTGTAGCGGTTTGTCGTTAGAGCGGATTATTTTAGAATGAAAAAAATATGGTAAAGGTAGGAGTCATCATGGGGTCGGTGAGCGACTGGGAGGTGATGTCGGCGGCCGCCGAGACGCTCGAAACGTTCGGCGTGGCGTATGAAAAGCGGATTGTGTCGGCGCACCGCACGCCCGACCTGCTGGCCGAGTATGCCAAGACGGCCAAATCCCGCGGCATAGAGGTCATCATCGCCGGTGCCGGAGGCGCGGCGCACCTGCCCGGCATGGTCGCTTCGATGACGACGCTCCCGGTGGTGGGAGTGCCGGTGAAATCGAAGGCGCTGAACGGGCTCGATTCCCTGCTCTCCATTGTGCAGATGCCTGCCGGCGTGCCGGTGGCGACCGTTGCCATCAACGGCGCGAAGAACGCCGCCCTCGTGGCGGTGAGCATTCTTGCCCTGCACGACGAGGCGCTGGCGCTGGCGCTGGAGGATTTCCGCCGCCGTCAGACCGAAACGGTGCTGATGACGGAACTGCAGTAACTACGAACCGGTTTTGAAAAGGGTGAAGACCATAGGAATCATAGGCGGTGGACAGTTGGGGCTGATGATAGCCGAGCAGGCCGCCGTGCTCGGGGCACGGACGGTGTGTCTCGACCCTTCGGCGGATGCGCCGGCCTTTCGGGTGTGCGACGACCATATCGTGGCCGCTTTCGACGATGCCGCCGCGCTGGAGGAGCTGTGCCGCCGCAGCGATGCGGTGACCTACGAATTCGAGAACGTTCCGGGGGAGATACTCATTCCCCTGACCGAACGGTACAATATTCCGCAGGGTTACCGGCCGCTGTTCGATTCGCAGGACCGGATAAGAGAGAAGACCAATGCCCGCGACAACGGCCTGCGCGTGCCCCGTTTCGCCGAGGTGCACGACCGCGAATCGCTGATGAAGGGGATTTTCGAGATAGGCTATCCGTGCGTCTTCAAAACGCGGACGCTGGGATATGACGGGCACGGACAGGCGGTGATACGTACTCCGGAGGATATCGCCCGGGCGGAACCCTATCTGGGGGTACCGGCCATTCTGGAGGAGTTCGTGCCGTTCGATTACGAGGCGAGCATCGTCATGGTGAACGATGGCGAGCGAATCGTGAGTTTCCCGATAGGACAGAACATCCACCGCGACGGCATCCTCGACCTGTGCATCGTGCCGGCCCCGCGCATGGACGATGCCGTGCGGGCCAGGCTCGTCGAACAGAGCGAGGCGTTCATGCGCCGGTGCGGTTATACGGGGATTCTGGCTATCGAGTATTTCGTGAAGGGCGGGGAGCTGTACTTCAACGAGATGGCTCCGCGGCCCCATAACAGCGGTCATTACACCATCGAGGGGTGCACGACCAACCAGTTCCGCGAGCTCTGCCGCTATCTGCTGGGCGAGCCTTTGCAGGAACCTCGCCTGGTGGCGCCGACGGTCATGAAAAATATCCTCGGCGAGGATTTGGCCGCAGCGGAGGCCGTGGCGGCCGAAACCGGAGCAGAGGGGGCGCAGTCGCCGGAGGAGGGCGTCTATGTCCACCTTTACGGCAAGAGCGTCAGCAAGCCCAAACGCAAGATGGGGCATATCACCTTCGTGGGGATGACCGCCGGGGAGTACGATGCCCGTTGGCGGGGGCGGTTCGTGGAGTAGCCGCCGGATTTTGAAAATGGAAACGGAGAAAAGCGCAAGATAATGGAGAGTTATCGTATTTACGTAGAGAAGAAACCGGAATTCAGGGTAGAGGCGCAGAGCCTTCGGGAAGAGCTGAACGGCAATCTCGGTCTGTCGCTCGGGGAGCTGCGTCTGCTGAACGTGTACGACCTGTTCGGCTTTACGCCGGAACTGCTTGAAAAGAGCCGTTACGGGGTGTTCGGCGAAGTGGTGACGGATGTCGTGACGGATACGTGCGACCTGACGGGGAAGAGATACCTGGCTGTGGAGTACCTGCCGGGGCAGTTCGACCAGCGGGCCTCTTCGGCCGAGGAGTGCGTCATGCTGCTGGAGCCCGAGGCCAAAGTGAAGATACGCAGTGCGAGGCTGCTGATATTTGACGACGGTGTGACGGATGCCGACCTGTCGCGTATCCGCAAATACTATATCAACGGCGTGGAGTCGCGCGAGAAGAACCTCGCTGTGCTCGGCCTGGCGGAGAACGCCGAAGTGAGGCCGGTACCCGTGCTGGAGGGCTTTACCCGGATGGGCGAGGCGGCACTCGCCCCTTACTGCAAGGCCAACGGTCTGGCAATGAATGCCGACGACCTGCGTGAGGTAGTGGCCTATTTCCGCCGCGAAGGACGAGACCCTTCCGAAACGGAGCTCCGGATATTGGATACCTATTGGAGCGACCATTGCCGCCATACCACCTTTACGACCGTGCTGGAGGAGATTACCGTGGACGAGTCGTTCATGAAGGGCGAGATGGAGGAGTCTCTGGCCCTCTACCGCCGCATGCGTGAAGAGCTGGGGCGTACCGGCAAGCCGGTCTGCCTGATGGACATGGCGACCATCGGCGCCCGTTACCTGAAGAAGAAAGGACTGCTCGACGACCAGGAGGAGAGTGAGGAAAACAACGCCTGCAGCATTTTCATCAACGTCGATGTGGACGGAGAGCCGCAGAAGTGGCTGCTTCAGTTCAAGAACGAAACGCACAACCATCCGACCGAAATAGAGCCTTTCGGCGGTGCCTCCACCTGCCTGGGCGGCGCCATCCGCGACCCGCTTTCGGGCCGGGCGTATGTCTACCAGGCGATGCGTGTGACGGGTGCGGGCAACATATACCAACCTGTGGGGGAGACGCTCGAAGGCAAACTTCCGCAGCGTATCATCAGTACCAAGGCTGCGGCCGGCTATTCGAGCTACGGTAATCAGATAGGGTTGGCTACCACGCATGTACGGGAGATATACCATCCCGATTACGTGGCCAAGCGTCTGGAGGTGGGTGCGGTCGTGGGCGCGGTAAAGGCGGATAACGTCCGCCGGGAGAGTCCTGTGCCGGGCGACATCGTGCTGCTGTTGGGCGGGCGTACCGGCCGCGACGGCATAGGCGGGGCGACGGGTTCCTCGAAGGAGCACAATGCGCAGTCGCTCGAGGAGTGCGGCAGCGAGGTGCAGAAAGGCAATGCCCCGGAGGAGCGCAAGCTGCAGCGGCTGTTCCGCCGGCCGGAGGTGGCACGCCTCATCAAGAAGTCAAACGACTTCGGTGCGGGGGGCGTCAGCGTGGCCATCGGCGAGCTGACCGACGGACTGGACATCTATCTCGACCGTGTGCCGACCAAATACAGCGGCCTGAACGCCACGGAACTCGCCATCAGCGAGTCGCAGGAGCGTATGGCCGTCGTGATAGAGGAGGCGGCCCGGGAGGAGTTCGAGCGTTACTGTGCCGAGGAGAATGTAGAGGTGACGCATGTGGCGGATGTGACCGATACCCGCCGGATGAGAATGTATCATAAGGGAGAGCTCATCGTGGACCTCTCCCGCGAATTCATAGACAGTGCCGGAGCCGAGCACCGCGCGAAGGCAGCCGTGGCCGGTGTCGAACGTCGCAATCCGTTCCTGCGCGAAGTGGCGGGGACGGGCATCGCGGAGAAGATGCGGGCGCTTCTGTCGGACGACAATGTCGTGTCGCAGAAGGGCATGGTGGAGATGTTCGACTCCACGATAGGCGCTTCGACGGTACTGATGCCCTACGGCGGCCGGACGCAGCAGACCGAGACGCAGGTGTCGGTGCAGAAGATTCCCGTAGGGGAGGGGTACACCGATACGGCGAGCATCATGGCTTTCGGTTTCAATCCTTTCATCTCCAAATGGAGCCCCTATCACGGTGCGGCCTATGCGGTCGTGGAGGCGGTGTCGAAAGCGGTTGCGGCGGGCGCCCGTTTCGAGCGGATGCGTTTCTCGTATCAGGAGTATTTCGAACGCATGACCGACGACCCCCATACGTGGGGTAAGCCGCTGGCGGCTCTGCTCGGTGCGCTGAAGATGCAGGAGGCTCTCGGACTCCCTTCCATCGGCGGCAAGGATTCCATGAGCGGGACGTTCAAGGATATCGACGTACCGCCGACGCTCATTGCGTTCGGCATCACGACGGTCGATGCGGGGCGGGTGATAAGCCCGGAGTTCAAGGAAGCGGGCCATCGTATTTACCTTATGAAACACCTTCCGCTGCACAATTTCATGCCCGATACCGATGCCCTGAAGAAGAACTGGGAATATGTGCATCGGGAAATCGCGGCGGGCAACATCGTTTCCGGATGGGCCGTCGGTTTCGGAGGCGTGGCGGAAGCCGTTGCCAAGATGTCGTTCGGTAACCGGATAGGGGCCGAAATCAAAATAAACGAACAGGAGCTCTTCGGCTGCGGCTACGGTTCGATAGTGGTTGAGAGCCGCGGAGAGCTCGATTGGCCGGGAGCCGTCGAGCTAGGCCGGACCGTGGCGGCAGAGACGGTGACGGTCAATGGAGAGCGGATGCCTATCGACCGCCTGCTGGAGGCCAATACGGTGAAGTTCGTCACGGTCTATCCCGACCGGGGAACGACCGAACCGACCGTCATGCAGTGTATACCCCGTCCCGTTCGGTTCGAGTATCCGGGGCCCGCGAAGGAGCATCCGGTTGCTTATCTGCCCTCGTTTCCCGGGACGAACTGCGATTACGATACGGCCAAGGCGTTCCGCCGGGCGGGTGCGGAGGTCACGACGAGTGTATTCCGCAACCTCTCCGGTGCCGATGTGATGGAGTCCATCGACGAGATGTGCGGCCGGATAGCCGCCTGCGACATCTTCGTGCTGAGCGGCGGCTTCTCTTCGGGTGACGAACCCGACGGCAGCGGCAAGTTCATCGTGAGCGTGCTGAACAACGCCCGCGTTGCGGAAGAGATACACCGGCTGCTCGACCGCGGCGGCCTGATACTCGGCATCTGCAACGGCTTCCAGGCACTCGTCAAGTCGGGTCTGCTGCCCTACGGCCGGTTGGGCCGGCTGACGCCCGAGTCGCCGACGCTTTTCCGCAACGACGTGAACCGCCACATTTCGCAGACGGTATGCACGCGGGTAGCTTCGACGAACTCCCCGTGGCTGGCCGGGTTCGAGGTGGGCGACCTGCACACCATCGCCGTGAGCCACGGCGAAGGAAAGTTCGTGGTAAACGAGCGGCAGGCGCGGGAGCTTTTCGAGGCGGGACAGGTGGCTTTCCAGTATGCCGACGCCGAGGGAGTGCCCACGGGCAGGGCGCCGTTCAATCCCAACGGTTCCTATTATGCCATCGAGGGCATCGTGAGCCGCGACGGGCAGATACTTGGCAAGATGGGGCATACGGAGCGTTACGAGCCCAACCTGTTCCGCAACATAGCGGGCAACAAAGTGCAGGATATCTTCGGCAATGCCGTGCGGTATTTCAGGAAAAGATGATTCAGGTAAGCGCCTGCCGACGGCAGGCGCGGCGAATGACAATACATAAAAAACGGATAAATAATTCCCAACAACTATGGAAAAGCGCGAAATGCTCTACGAGGGCAAGGCAAAACAGGTGTTCCTGACGGATGACCCCGACCTTATCGTTATCCATTACAAGGACGACGCCACGGCATACAACAACGTCAAGAAGGCGACGATAGAGGCGAAGGGGTTGCTTAACAACCAGATATCCACTATCATATTCAAATATCTGATTGAGAACGGTATACCGACCCATTTCATCGAACAGCTCAACGACCGCGACCAGCTCTGCCGCCGCGTCACGATATTCCCCCTGGAGGTTATCGTGCGCAACGTCATCGCGGGTTCGATGGCCAAGCGGCTCGACATCCCGGAGGGAACGAAGCCGTCGAACACCATCATCGACATCTGTTACAAGAAGGACGAGCTCGGCGACCCGCTCATCAACAACGACCATGCGGTAGCCCTCGGCATCGCCACCTACGAGGAGCTCGACGAGATGTTCGAACTGACGCGCCGCATCAACGTACTGCTGACCGACCTGTTCAAGAAGTTGGGCATCACGCTCGTGGACTTCAAAATCGAGTTCGGCAAGACGAGCGACGGCAAAATCGTGCTGGCCGATGAAATCAGTCCGGATACCTGCCGTCTGTGGGATTCCCAGACGAACGAGAAACTCGATAAGGACAGGTTCCGCCGCGACCTGGGCAAGGTGCGCGAAGCATACGAGGAGATACTCCACAGGCTTACGAAATAAGCGGAAGCGGGGAATACGATTCCGGTCCCGTAAGGACGTTTGTGATTATGGGGCCGGATGGCTTTTTCGGATAAGGGACCGAAAGTGCGCATGTGCGGGGAGTTTTTTCCTTGCGTGTGTGCTTCCCTTTTTTTATTTTTGACGAATATATGACGTACGGGCTTCCGCAGGGAGGGGGCCGGAACGGTATTTTTATTGGGAGGACAAGACAAATGGCTAATTATCAGGACAGGCAAATCCATGAGGAGTGTGGCGTGTTCGGCGTGTTCGGCGTGGAGAAGGCCGCGTCGCTCACCTATTACGGACTTCATTCGCTCCAGCACCGCGGCCAGGAAGGGTGCGGCATCGTGAGCGTGGACAACCGCACGTTCCACCGTGTCAAGGGCGAGGGACTCGTGACGGAGGTCTTCAACGAAGACAACCTCCGGACGCTGACGGGAAACATGGCGATAGGACACGTGCGCTACTCGACCACGGGAGGGGGCGGCATCGACAATGTCCAGCCCTTCATGTTCATGCACAGTACGGGCGACTTCGCGCTGGCTCATAACGGCAATCTCGTCAACTCCTTCCAACTGAAAACGTTCCTTGAGGAACGGGGCAGTCTGTTCCACTCCACTTCCGACAGCGAGATATTCGCCCACCTCATCAAGAAGGAGACCGACAGCCGTGACCGCATCTTCCCCATCCTCGAAGCGCTGAACATGGTCGAGGGGGCCTTCGCGCTGCTCATCATGACGGCCAGTAAGATATACGCATGCCGCGACAAGCACGGCCTGCGGCCTCTCTCGATAGGAAAGCTCGGCGACGGCTACGTGGTCAGCAGCGAAACCTGCGCCTTCGAGGTGGTAGGAGCCGAGTTCATCCGCGACGTGGCTCCCGGCGAGGTGGTCATCATCGACGTGAACGGCCTGCAGAGCGTGGACTACTCCAAGTTCAAACACTACAACATGTGCGCGATGGAGTATGTCTATTTCGCCCGTCCCGACAGCGATATCGAGGGTACGAACGTCCATGCTTTCCGTAAGGAGACCGGGCGTATGCTCTACGAGGAGGCCCCGGTGGATGCCGATATCGTGGTGGGCGTGCCCGATTCGAGTCTCAGTGCCGCCATCGGTTACAGCGAGGCGAGCGGCATTCCCTACGAGATGGGGCTTATCAAGAACAAATACGTGGGGCGTACCTTCATCCAACCCTCGCAGGAGCTGCGGGAGAAGGGGGTACGGATGAAACTCTCGCCGGTGCGCAGCATCGTCGAGGGCAAGAGGCTGGTCATCGTGGACGACTCCATCGTGCGCGGTACGACCTCGCGCCGTATTGTGAAGATGCTCCGCCAGTCGGGCGCCAAGGAGATACACATGCGTATTGCCAGTCCGGCCATCACCCATCCCTGTTTCTACGGGGTAGACATGTCTACCTATGACGAATTGATATGCGCCCGGGAGAAGGACCTCGAAGCGGTACGCCGGCTCATCGGGGCCGATTCGCTGGTATGGCTCTCGCCCGAGGCGCTCTACAAGGCGGCCGGCGGCCGGAAAGAGTTGTGCATCGCCTGTTTTAATGGCCGTTATCCCACGGCGCTCTACCAGTCGATACACGATGTGAACAAGGATAAAAAATGCTGATAACATACGAAAAACAAGATATTTATGGCAAAGAGTTATGAAGAAGCGGGTGTGAACCTCGAAGCGGGCTACGAAGGGGTGAGGCGTATCAAGAAACACGTCGCATCCACGGCACGTACCGGCGTGATGGGCAACATAGGTGCCTTCGGCGGCATGTTCGACCTGTCCAGGCTCGGAGTGGCCGAACCGGTGCTCGTGAGCGGGACGGACGGCGTGGGTACCAAGCTGAAAATAGCCATTCAGATGGACCGGCACGATACTATCGGTATCGATGCCGTGGCCATGTGCGTGAACGACGTTCTCGCGCAGGGGGCCGAACCCATCTTCTTCCTCGACTATATCGCGCTCGGCATCAATGACCCGGTGAAGGTAGAGGCCATCGTTTCGGGCGTTGCCGACGGCTGCCGCCAGGCAGGGTGCGCCCTCGTGGGCGGCGAGACGGCCGAGATGCCGGGGATGTATGCCGGTGACGATTACGATATTGCCGGGTTTACGTGCGGCGTGGTGGAGAAGGCGCGTCTTATCGACTGTTCCAAGGTGGCGGCGGGCGATGTGCTGGTGGGGATTGCGTCGAGCGGCGTACACTCCAACGGTTTCAGCCTTGTGCGCAAGATTGTGTCGGACAATGGTTTCGAGTTGGATAAGGTCTATCCCGAACTTGGGGAGCGCACGCTCGGCGAAGTGCTGCTGACGCCGACGAAAATCTATGTGAAGCAGGTGCTCGATGTGATTGCACAGTGCGATGTGCACGGCATCAGTCACATTACGGGCGGCGGTTTCGACGAGAATATTCCCCGCATCCTGAAGGAGGGGCAGGGAATCGAGGTGACGGAAGGTTCGTGGGAGATACTCCCCGTGTTCCGTTTTCTGGAGAAGTACGGCCGGATAGCGCACCGCGAGATGTTCAATATCTTCAATATGGGCATCGGCATGGTCATCGCCTTGCCCGAGGAGGATGCGGCGAAGGCCGTGGCGATACTCGAGGGATACGGCGAACGGGCGTCGGTCATCGGCCGTGTCACCGACCGGGAGGGCGTCGTGATAAAATAACATGCTGCCGATGGAGAGAAATGTGGGTAAAGAACACAGGCTCGCCGTATTCGCCAGCGGTAACGGCAGCAATTTCGAGGCGATAGCCGCGGCGTGCGCCGACGGCCGTCTCGATGCGCGGGTGGTACTGCTCGTATGCGACAGGCCGGGCGCTTACGTCTGCGAACGGGCCGCACGGCTGGGTGTAGAGACGTTCGCCTTTCGTCCGAAGGATTATGTCTCGAAGGAGGCTTATGAACAGGACATCGTGCGCATGCTCGACGAGCGCGGTGTGGAACTGGTCTGCCTGGCCGGATACATGCGGATACTCTCCTGTGTGATGCTCGATGCCTATGGCGGGCGCATCGTCAACATACATCCCTCGCTGCTGCCCGCTTTCAAGGGCGCCCATGCCATTCGGGACGCTTTCGAATACGGCGTGAAGGTGTACGGCGTGACGGTGCATTATGTGAATGACGAGTTGGACGGCGGGAAGATTATTGCCCAGCGGGCTTTCGACTATACCGGTGCCGATGTGCAGGAGCTGGAGGCGATGGTACATGCGGTGGAACATCCGCTCTATGTGGAGGCGATAGCCGGCCTGCTCGCCGGACGGAACAGGTAACGTCCGTTCGATTGGCCGCCGGTATGGCGGTCGGTCGTCTGGGCGGGTAGGTGGAAACAGAGATTTGGAAATATAAAACGATAGAAAATGAGAGCACTTATCAGCGTTAGCGACAAAACGGGCGTCGTGGAGTTTGCGGACGGTTTGAAGAGACTGGGTTGGGACATCATCGCCACGGGCGGTACCATGAAGCTGCTGCGCGATGCGGGGCTGGAAGTAATCAATATCAGCGACGTGACGGGATTCCCGGAGATATGCGACGGGCGCGTGAAGACGCTCCATCCCAAGGTACACGGGGGGCTGCTCGCCCGCCGCGACCTGCCCTCGCATCTGGAGGCGCTGCGCGAGAACGGCATCGAGTTCATCGACATGGTCTGCGTGAACCTTTATCCCTTCCGCCAGACGATAGCCAAAGAGGGCGTTTCGATGGAGGATGCGATAGAGAATATCGACATAGGCGGTCCTTCCATGCTCCGCAGCGCCGCCAAGAACTACCGCGACGTGACGGTGGTATGCGACCCGCAGGATTACGGACGGGTGCTCGACGAGATACGCGCGGGCGGCAATACCCGCTCCGAAACGCGGCTCATGCTTTCGGCCAAGGCATTTACCCATACGGCGCAGTACGATGCCTGCATTGCGACCTACCTGCGGGAAAAAGCCGGTCTGCCGGAGAAGCTCTTCCTGGATTTCGACATCGTGCAGCCGCTGCGTTACGGCGAGAATCCCCACCAGCAGGCCAGGTTCTACCGCGGGGCCGAACCCGTGCCCTTCTCCCTGGCGTTCGCCCGCCAGCTCAACGGCAAGGAGCTCTCCTATAATAATATACAGGATGCCAATGCGGCGCTCAATATCGTTCGGGAGTTCGATGCGCCGTTTTGCGTGGGGCTCAAGCACATGAATCCGTGCGGAGCTGCTGTGGGCCGGGACATTGCCCAGGCATGGAGCAAGGCTTACGAGGCAGACAAGGTGAGCATCTACGGCGGTATCGTAGCGGTGAACCGCGAAGTGGATGCCGCGACGGCGTTGGCGATGAAGCCCGTCTTTCTGGAAATCATCATCGCACCCTCGTTTTCGAAGGAGGCGCTCGAAATATTGACCAAAAAGAAGAACTTGCGTCTGCTCGAAGTGGACATGCGGCGCACGGGCGTCCGCGAACGCCAGCTCGTGAGCGTGAACGGCGGTCTGCTCGTACAGGACCTCGATACGGAGACCTGTACCGTCACGGCGGAGATGGCCGTAACGAAGCGGCGGCCCGAAGCGGCTCTGCTTGCGGATATGGATTTCGCTTGGCGTATCGTGAAGCATGTGAAGTCCAACGCCATCGTGGTGGTGAAGGACGGGTGTACGGCAGGCATCGGCGCGGGACAGATGAACCGCGTGGGGTCGGCTGAAATCGCCCTGCGGGAGGCCCGGGAGAAGGGGTTGACCGAAGGGCTCGTGCTCGCGTCGGACGGTTTCCTGCCCTTCGACGATACGGTGACGCTGGCGGCCGGTTATGGTGTGTCGGCCATCGTGCAGCCCGGCGGCAGCATTCATGACGAGGATTCCGTCGTGAAGGCCGATGAACTCGGTATCGCCATGGTATTCACCGGCGAACGCCATTTCAAACACTGACGCCGGTCCGAAGGAGGCGGTGCGGCAGACGGTTCGTTCCGCGGAATCCGGAGACCTGCTTTTGGAAACGAAAAGAGAGAGAAAAAGATGAAAGTGCTTGTAGTAGGGGGCGGCGGACGCTGCCATGCGATAGCGGATGCGCTTCGCCGTTCGCCTAAAGTGGAAAAGATATATGTCGCACCGGGCAATGCCGGTACGGCGGAAGTGGCGGAGAATGTGCCGCTGAAGGATACCGACGTGCAGGGACTGCTGGCTTTCGCGCAGAAGAAGGACATCGACTTGACGGTGGTCGGACCGGAAGCCGCCCTTCAGGCCGGAATCGTGGACGAATTCCGTAGTCATGGCCTTCGCATCTTCGGGCCGACCGCTGCCGCTGCCCGTATCGAGACGAGCAAGGAGTTCGCTAAGGAGCTGATGATGCGGTACGATATTCCGACGGCCGCTTACCGTCCGTTCGACGACTACCGGGAGGCGTTGGACTACGTGGCATCGCGGCCGTTGCCTGCGGTGCTCAAGTACGACGGCCTGGCGGCCGGGAAAGGGGTGGTCATCGCCCGGAGTATGGAGGAGGCGGAGGCTGCTCTGCGGGACATGCTTCTCGACGACAAGTTCGGCCACGGGCGCGTCATCGTAGAGGATTATCTCGAAGGGCCGGAGTTCTCGTTTATGTGTTTCGTGTCGGGTTCCGATGTCTGGCCGATGCCGTTGGCCCAGGACCATAAGCGGGCCTACGACGGCGACCGGGGGCCCAATACGGGCGGTATGGGCGCCTATTCGCCCGTTCCGTTCATCAGCGAGGATGAACGCCGGTTTGCACTGGACAATATCATGAAGAAGACGGCGGCGGCCATGGTGCTCGAGGGGCTCCCCTTTACGGGTGTCCTCTACGGCGGCCTGATGAAGACGCGGGACGGCATCAAGGTAATCGAATTCAATGCCCGTTTCGGCGACCCCGAGACGGAGGTGGTATTGCCGCGCCTGAAGAGCGACATATACGATATTTTTGCCGGGGTGGCCGACGGGAGTTCGGTGGAAGAGCCCGTATGGGATGACCGTGCCGCACTCGGTATCGTGCTGGCTTCCAAAGGTTATCCGGGCTCGTGCGAAAAAGGCTTCCCCATCGGGGGGCTCGATGCGTTGAATGACCCCGATATCCGGGTCTACCATATGGGGACGGCGTGGTCCGGAGACGGATTGGTGACGGCGGGCGGCCGGGTGCTGATAGTGGTAGGGCGCGGGGATACGCTCGCCGAGGCGCGGCTGAAAGCCATACAGGGTGTGGGCAGGGTAGCGTGCGACAACCTGTTTTACCGCACCGATATCGGCGCTGCGGCACTGGAACATTGAGGGGGGCGGAGGTGCCTCCCTACGCCGGCTCTCTTTCTGGAAAGGCGGCGAGGGGAATCGATTCGAATTGAACGTCATTGCGGTGGCGGAAAGAATAAATTGACAAGCGATTATGGTAATAAGCGGGAAAGAACTTGCGATGGAGATGAAGCGGCAGATGGCCGTCAGAGTGAAGGAACTTGAACAGAAATACGGCAGGGTACCGCATCTGGTGGTGGTGCTTGTCGGCGAGGACCCGGGCAGTGTGTCGTATGTGGCGGGCAAGGCCAAGGCGGCAGACGAGATAGGGATACGGAATACCACCATCCGCCGTCCGGAGACGATTACCGAAGCGGAGATGCTGGCGTTGATAGAGGAGCTGAATGCCGATAAGGAGGTGGACGGTATCCTCGTGCAGTTGCCTCTTCCGAAACACATCGACTCCGACAAGGTCATCGCAGCCATCGACCGCGGGAAGGATGTGGACGGTTTCCATCCGCTCAATGTGGCCTCCCTCTGGCTCAGGCAGGAGTGCCTGCTGCCGTGTACTCCGAAAGGCATCATCCGGCTGCTGAAGAGTACGGGCACGGAAATAGCGGGAAAGCGTGCGGTCGTCATAGGAAGAAGCAATATCGTCGGCCTGCCGGTCGCCAAACTGCTGCTCGACGAGAATGCGACCGTGACGATAGCCCACAGCCGGACGAAGAACCTGCCGGAAGTGACGCGCGAGGCCGACATCCTGGTGGTGGCCATAGGCCGTCCGAAGTTCGTCACGGCCGATATGGTGAAACCGGGCGCCGTGGTGATAGACGTCGGCGTGAACCGCGACCCGGAAACCGGCAAACTGTGCGGTGATGTCGATTTCGCCGCCTGCGAACCGGTTGCCGGCATGATAACGAAAGTGCCGGGAGGGGTGGGCCCCATGACTATCACGATATTGTTGGAAAATACGATAGAGGCTTTTGAACGGCGTATGAGAGGCTGATTGGCGGCAGGGCCTTGTCTGCGGCTAAGGCGTGAAGCGGCGCCGTGCAGAAGATGCACGGCGCCGCTCCGCTTCTGCATAGCAGGTGCATGGATGAAATTGGTTTCCGCTGAGGCCGCATGTTACAATCAGGGGAGGATTTTCGGCATATTTTTCTTTCTTTCAAATAAAGGCGGTATCTTTGCGCCGTTTTAAGCAATTAAAAAACCGTTTAATCGACTAACCGCGCGACCGCGCAAACTTAAACTTAATTTATGGAGTGGTTCAGGGAGCTCGTCTTCGGAACGGGGATAGCTCATTCTATTCTGTTGCTGGCCCTTGTGATAGCCGTGGGAGCGGCATTGGCTAAAATCAAGGTGGCCGGCGTTTCTTTGGGCATGACGTGGATACTCTTCGTAGGTATCGTTGCCAGCCATTTCGGCCTGGTGCTCGACCCGGTGGTGCTGGGCTTCATCAGGGATTTCGGCCTCATCGTCTTCATCTTCGCCGTGGGCATGCAGGTAGGGCCGAGCTTCTTCTCTTCGTTCAGAAAAGGCGGCCTCAAGCTCAACGGCTTCGCCGTGCTGAGTATCGCTTTGAGCGTGGGTATCGCCTTAATCCTCTGCAAGGTGGCGGATGTGAAGCTGACTACGATGACCGGTATTCTCTGCGGTGCCGTGACCAATACCCCCGGTCTCGGTGCAGCGCAGGAGGCGTATCATGATGCGACCGGTGTCAGTGACCCCTCCATTGCCATGGGGTATGCGGTGGCCTATCCGTTGGGCGTTATCGGCATCATCCTTTCGATGATACTGCTCCGCGTGATTTTCCGCGTCAATATAGAGGCTGAGAACAAACGGCTCGAAGAGGCCCGCCGCGACGACCCTTCCGCTACGAACACCGTTTCCGTGAAGGTGACGAATCCCGTCTTCTCGGGCAAGAAAATCGCCGATATGAAGAAACTCTGTACGAACAGGTTCGTCATTTCGCGTATCATGCATCCGGACGGGACGGTGGACATTGCGGCCGGCCATTCGGTCATCAATCTGGATGACGTCCTTTACATGGTCGTTTCCGCCAAGGATTCCGCCCGTGTGGCATCGTTTATCGGCGAAGAGGTGACCGTGGATGATGACAAATGGCGCGAGGAGAATCAGAAGTACGTTTCGCGCCGTATCGTGATTACCAAACCGCAGATTAACGGCCGCTATCTCGGCGACCTCAAGTTGAGAAACAATTTCGGCGTGAACGTTGTCCGGGTGAACCGTGCGGGTATCGACCTTGCGGCAACAGCCAACCTTCAGCTCCAGATGGGCGACCGGCTCACGGTGGTGGGCGAGGAGGCGGCCCTCCAGGATGTGGCCAACATGCTCGGCAACCAGCTCAAGCGGCTCCGCCATCCCAATATCATTCCGATATTCGTCTGCCTGTTGCTCGGTGCACTGCTCGGCAGCATTCCTTTCTACTTCGGCAATATTCCCCAGCCGGTGAAGCTCGGCCTCGCCGGCGGTACACTCGTGGTCGCCATACTCGTGGGCCGTTTCGGGCCGAAAATCCGGATGATAACCTATACCACTGTCAGTGCGAACCTCATGCTGAGGGAGATAGGTATTTCGATGTTCCTTGCGGCCGTAGGGCTCGGCGCCGGCAGCGGATTCGTGGAGACGATTGTCGGCGGCGGCTGGAAGTGGATTGGGTACGGTTTCATCATCACCGTCCTGCCCCTGCTCATCACCGGGTTCATCGCACACAAATGGGGAAAGGTGGATTTCTTTACGCTGATGGGGATGATGGCCGGCGGAACGACCGACCCGCCCGCACTCTCCTTCGCCTCCAGCATATCGCCCAACGACCTTCCGGCAGTGGGATATACGACGGTCTATCCGCTTACCATGTTTCTGCGAATTATCACGGCCCAGATGCTTATTCTGCTTGCGGTATAGCGGCTGAATCCGGGAACAAGATTGCGGGGATGCACGGAAAAGTGCATCCCCGTCTTGTTTGTGCGGTACCGCTGTCCCGTATCTGCGGAGTGTATTTGCGGGCGGAGAGGGCCGGATGGTAAAGGGGCGTTGCCTGCGTTCTCTCCGTAAAACACGGGAGGAGGCTCCCGGAGCGGGTTTATTTCAGGTATTCCGTGAAGAAACTTTCGAGTTTGTCGAAAGGAATCATCTCCGTGCGGTCGTATAGGTCGATGTGGCGGGCTCCCGGAACGACGTAAAGCTCTTTCGGCTCCGCAGCCCTCTCGTAGGCGTCCTCGCTGAAGTAACGGGAGTGTGCCTCTTCGCCGATGATGAACAACAGAGGTCGGGGCGCGATGGTCTCGATATACTCCATCAGCGGAAAGTTGATGAATGAAAGGTGGCTGGTGGTGGTGAATCCGCCCCGGGCACGGGGATGGTGGCCGCGTTCCATGGCATAGTATTCCCAGAATTCCGCGCTGATGGCGTCGAGTTCTTCCGGTACCGCGGTGGTCGCATCGGGCGGAAATGAGGGGAGGTACTCCGGTTCCCCCTTCTCGAAATCTTTCCAGCGCTGTTCGCCGAGCCGTTCGAGCATGGCATCGTACTCATCCTTGGTCATGGAATCCTTCCAACCGTAATGGTCGGCCCGGCTGATGTCGTACATGCTTGCCGTCGCTACGGCCTTGATGCGTTTGTCTACCTGTGCGGCGGTGACTGCGAAACCGCCCGCTCCGCAGAGTCCTATCGCTCCGATACGCTCCCTGTCCACGAAGGGCCGCGTACCGATGAAATCGACGCTGGCGCTGAAATCCTCGACGAAGATGTCCGGCGAGGAGACATGGCGGGGTTCTCCGCCGCTCTCCCCGTTGTATGATTCGTCGAATGCAAGTGTTACGAATCCGCGTTCGGCAAGTACCATCGCATAGATGCCGGCACCTTGTTCCTTTACGCCTCCGTAGGGGGTGCCGATAACGATGGCCGGATATTTTTTCGTCGTATCCAGCCCTTTGGGCAGGTACATGTCTGCTGCGACCGTTATACCGAAACGGTTGTCGTACCGTACATTTTCAACCGTTACCTTGTCGCTGACCTTGAAGTTCTTTCCGTTTTCCTGAGCATGAATCCCATTCATAATCGTCGTTGTTAGAATTGTGATAAGAATAATGCGTTTTTTCATGTTGCCGATATATTGGGTGTGTTGGAATGTGTTGCCGGATTCGGGAAACTTCTTCCCGGAACCGGTATGGCAAAGGTAGGGAGGCATGCGGTGCCGTATGATAGACGAATTACGGATTGTATTACCTTAATTACCGGTAGTGGCTCGGAGATGGCGTGCATGGAGAGCCGGGATGTCCCGGGTGCCGGCGGCTGCAGCGAGGGGAAGGGAGAGGGAGAGAAGACGTAACGGGTAAAACGGAAGAGGCAACATAAAGGGCCGTCTTTTGCAAGGACGGCCCTTTATGTTGTTCGAATGCTCTTATTTGGAAGCTTCTACCGATTCTTTCCGGAATTCTTTCATGAGTTTGGAAATCTCCAAAGCCGCTTTGCGTGCACGCGTACCGGCAGCCTTGTTGTTCTTGGTCAGTTGAAGGTTCGCGTTCGTCTGGAAGATTTCGATTTGTTCGTTGATTTTGTCTACTAATGTCTGCATAGTTCTATAGTTTTTAAGATTTAGGTTACTTCTCTCCTACAAAATTATATAAAAAAACGGTTTTCCCAAGAGTTACAGCCTGATTTACGGTACTGAACGAAGTTAACCTTCAGTTGAACCTTATTCTTTCCTCTTTTTCAGATTTTTCCAGAACAGCCGGAACCGGGTCTTGAGGGTCATTTTCTTTTCGTTGCCGTATCCGTAACCGTATCCGTACCCATAGCCGTAACCATAGGTGGAGGTTTCGCGGGTGTATCGTCTGGCTGCACCGATATCGGTGATGATGACATTCATGTTACGCAGCGTCTTGCGGTCGTTGAGTATGTTGATACCCACCAGGTTGCGTTTGAACGATTTGCCTACGCGTACCGAGAATACGGTCAGGTCGGCTATCCGGTTGATGAGCATGGTGTCGGTTACCAGTCCGATAGGCGGAGTATCGACGACGACGTAGTCGTACATCTGTTTCAGCTCCTCGAAAGTCTGTGTTATCCGGTCGCCCATGAGCAGTTCGGCCGGGTTCGGGGGAATGACGCCGACATAGAGCACATCGACGTTATGCATGGCGTTGTGGCTGATGAGGTTGTCGAGATTCTCCTCCTTTTTCACCAGATAATTGACCAATCCCTTGGTCTGCCTGCGTCCGCTGATTTTCTCCGAAAGGGAGGCTTTGCGTAGGTCGAGGTCTACCAGCAGTACCCGTTTTCCGGCGATGCCCAGCGTCAGGGAGAGGTTGATGGATACGAAACTCTTCCCCTCGCCCGGCATGGACGAAGTGACCATGATGACCTTACCGCCCTGCGGCATGGTGAAGTCCAAGTTGGTACGTACCATTCGGAAGGCCTCCGTGACGACATCCCGGCTGTTCGGGGAGACTATCTTGTCGTTGTGCATGCCGGCGGTTTTGGAGGGAATGGCACCTATTATCGGGACATGGATGTTGTCTTCCACTTCGCTGACGCTTCCGACCTTCACCCGCAGTTGCTCTATCAGGTAGATGATGATGGCCGGAAGGATGAGTCCGATGGCGAAAAACAGCAGGACAATCATGGACCTGTGCGGTGCGACGTGGATGGGGTTTACCAGCGCCTTGTCGATGACTTGGGCGACCGGGGTGGTGGCCACCATGGAGAGGGCCGTCTCCTCACGTTTGTTGAGGAGGTAGGTGTAGAGGGCTGCCTTGATTTCCTGGTTCCGTTCTATCGAAACGGTTTCGCGTTCCAGATAGGGGATGTTGCTGACCTTGTCGGATACCTGGGCGAGCTGTTGCCGGAGCGACTCGTTCTGTATCTGGAGGGAGTTGGCGACATTCTCTATGGATTTTTTCAGCGAATGCTGCATGGAGATTATCTGTGCGTTCATCTCCCGGATGACGGGGTTGTCGTCCGAAGTCTCCGTTCCCAGCCGCATCCTTTCGAGTACCAGTTCGTTGTATTTGTTGATGGCGTTCGACAGGGCCTGGTTCTCTATTCCGATATTGACCGGCAGGATGCCGATTTCCTCCTTTCCGTTGAGGATGTCGCCTATGGCGGAGAGCATCTCCAACTGTATTTCCGTCTTGAGCAGGTCGTCTTCGTATTGACGGGAGGTTTCGAGCGAGAGTTTCGTCTCCGAAATGATGTCTACCGCGGAGTTGTCGCTTTTGAACTTTTCGATGGCCGTATCGACGTCGGAGAGTTCACCTTCCACTGCCTGCAGGCGTTCGTCGATGAACCGCATGGTCGCTTCGGCCGTCCGGCGCTTGCTGTTGATGGCGTCTTCGTTATAGACCTCGATGAGCTTGTTCGTCAGCGCCGCCGCCTTCTGCGGGTTATGGTCGGAGATGGAGACATTGACGATATTGGAAAATTTCTGGGCCTGCGCTACGTGCAGCGCTTTGGCGTATGCTTCGGCGGCGTTCCGTACGGGACGGACATAAATTCTCAGGGAGTTTGCAGCTTTCGGGTTGTATCCGGCCGTCGCCACGGCCCGTTCGAGCCGGAAGACCCCGACCGTGTCGCGGATTGTCTCTCCGAAGGCTCCGGTAATGGTCTTTTCCGTAGTCTTCTGCCCCGGCAGCCGGTATTCGAGTAGTGCCTTGAAGCTTCCGTCCGCATCTTCTATCGATTTGATATGAATGTTGAAGGTATAGCGGATGGTATCCGCCGTCAGTTTCAGAGGAGAACTTTCGGCAGTCAGGTAGCTGTACCGGAGTTTCGATTTGGTAGCGTAGACGATGTTGGCGTCCAGTTCGGCTACCACGCGTTCCATGATGGAGCGCGAGCCCATGATGAGCAGTTCGTCCTCGACGCCGCTGTTGGTACGGTACATCATGCGGCCGGGCATGAATCCTGTCAGGTCGCTGTTCGACGAACGGTTGTACTGTTCGTCGATGAGCACCATGGCGGAGGAGCGGTATACGTCGGGCCGCGAGAGGGCATATACGATACCGATGCCCGCGAATGCGATTGCCGAGAGGGCGAACCAATACCAATTGAATACGATGAAATCGAAAATATCCCGCAGGGTGATGGATTTGTTTTCCTCCTCTTTCCTGCCGTCGATGATGTCTTTGTTATTCTCGGTCATTGCAAAGCCTTGGTTTAGGATTGGGGGTCTGTTATCTGCCGCTTACGCTGGTTATGTAGAAGATGAGCATCGCGATGGAGCTTGCGAGGGAACCGAGCGATACGATGGTCGGGAAGTTCATCTGGAAAGCCGATGTTTCGCGGGCCCTGGCGTTGATGGGGTCCACGTAGACCACATCGTTTTGCTGCAGATAGTAATAGGGCGATTCGAATATCTTTTTCGATTTGATGTTGAGACGGCCTATTTCGCGTACGCCGTCCGTTTCCCTTATCACCACGACGTTTTCCCGGTCGCCGAATTCGGTCATGTCGCCGGCCATGCCCAGTGCTTCGAGGATGGAGACCCTGTCGCCCGTAATCCGGAAGTTGCCGGGTTTTTCCACTTCGCCTATCACGGTGATGTTGAAGTTGAGGAAGTTGATGGTCACGATGGGGTCGGGCATATACTGTGTGAGCATTCCCTTTATCATGTCGGCCACCTCGTTGCGCGTCATGCCGGCTATGTGGAGGGTACCGAGCGTCGGGAAGTCGATGTTGCCTTCCGGGTTCACCGTGTAGCCTTCGAGCTCCTGCCGCGACTGTGCCTGCGGCGTTACCGCCGACATCTGCGCTTTGACGCTGTAAAGGTTGAAGGGAACGGCCAGTTCCGGTTTCGATGACGACACGATGATGGAGAGCAGGTCGCCGGGCTTGATGATATTGGTGTAGGGGTTGAGCTCTTCCATTTCGCCTGCTGCGGCATCCTGGAGATAGGCTATGTTTTTCGCCGAGCCGCAGGACAGCATGACGGCGGCTACCGCGCAGAGGCCCAAGAGTCGTTTAAGCATGTCGTTTCCGTATTCAGGGTGGTTAATTATCATTCAACAGGACACAAATATACGTTATTTTCCCCGACCGGCAAACCCCGGCGGGTTTTTATCGGGTTACAGGCGTGATTTTTGGGGTCCGGTTCTGCTTTCCCTCGGGGCCGTCGGCATCAGAGTTGCAAGTGCCATATTCCGGTGCCCGTCTCGTATTCGGGCCGGGTGTCGAACAGACCGAATATCGCGGAACCCGACCCCGACATGGAGGCGTAGAGGGCTCCTGCATCGTAGAGCGACCGTTTGATTGCGGACAGTTCGGGGTGTTTGCGGAAGAGGGATGTTTCAAAAGCGTTCGGAAGATTGTCCCGCCATGTCGCTATCGGACGGGAGAGGCGTTTCGCCAGCGGTTCTTCCGGAATCCGGGGAGTGATTCCCGCATAGGCTTCCGCAGTCGGGATGCAGATGGCGGGCTTGACGAGCACCATCCAATACCCTTTCAGGTCTATTTCCGCAGGACGCATGACCTCGCCGCGTCCGCTGCACAACTGCGGGGCATCGTGGAGGAAAAATGGGACGTCGCTGCCGAGTTTCAGGGCCAGCGCCTCGAGGCGCCGGATACCGGCTCCGACGGAAAAGAGGGTGTCTAGCATGCGCAGCGCCGCCGCTCCGTCCGCCGACCCTCCTCCGAGGCCGGCCCCGGAGGGGACGGCTTTGTGCAGGTGCATCCTGACGTTGCCTATGCCGTAGGTTTCGTGCATGAGCCGCCATGCTTTCATGACGATATTCTCCTGCGGCGGACACCCGGTCCGGAGACCGGATTCGGTCAGTTCCGTCGCTTCCTTCTCCTCCTCCGGAACGATGATTTCCAGGCTGTCGCATAAGTCCCGTACGGGGAACATGACCGTCTCTATGTCGTGGTAGCCGTCCGGACGTTTGCGCAGGACGTCCAGCCCGAGATTTATCTTGCAGTGGGGAAAACTTATCATTTGTGCCGTTCAGATGGTTATGATTGGGCAAAGGTATGTATGAATGGGGTAAATTTCCTAATTTTGCGGACCGTTGGTACCTTTTTAATTCGATATGAAGTTCAGGACAGAGATAGCGTTGTGCCGTTCGGGGTTTACGGTGGACCATGGGCGCCGCGGCTTCCTTGCGGGGTCGTGCTTTTCGGAACATATCTTCGGGCGGCTGGCGGCGGCGAAGTTTTCCGTCGCGGCCAATCCGACCGGCATCCTCTTCAATCCGGCTTCCATCGCCGGCATGATTCGCCGTCTGGCCGAAGGCAGGCCCTACGAGGTCGGGGAGCTCTCCTGTGGAGGCGGATTGTGGTTCAGCTACGACCATCACGGTTCCTTTGCGCGTGCGTCGGCCAAGGAGGCGTTGGAGGCGATGAATGCGTCGCTGACGGCCGGGGCCGGAGCATTGGCCGCTGCCGATTATGTCGTCCTGACTTTCGGTACCGCGTGGGTCTACCGTCTGGCCGATAGCGGCCGGATAGCGGCCAACTGCCACAAACAGCCTTCGGGCTGTTTCCGCCGCGAACGGCTCTCTGCTGCGGAGATTGTGCGGGAGTACGGCGAGCTGCTGTCCGGGCCCCTGGCCGGAAAGCAGGTGCTGCTGACCGTAAGTCCCGTGCGGCATGTGAAGGATGGCCTCGAAGGCAATTCGCTCAGCAAAGCGATACTCCGCACGGCGGCCGCTTCGCTGGCCGAAGGATTTCGCGACGTCTATTATTTCCCCTCCTTCGAGATAATGAATGATGACCTGCGGGATTACCGCTTTTATGAGGAGGATATGGTTCATCCCTCCGCGCAGGCGGTGGACTATATCTGGGGCAAGTTCACCGAGTTCGCCATGGACCCCGATACGCGTGCCCTGCTGCCGCGGCTGGGGAAGCTCGATGCCGCGCTGCACCATCGGGTGCTGCATGCGGGCAGTGCTGCGGTGGAGGTCTTCAGGGAGTGTTCCCTGAAACTGGTGGATGAGCTTCAGGAGGCGCTTCCGGGGGTGGATTTCAGTGCGGAGCGCGCCTATTTTACCGCAGGGCTCTGAGGCGGGCGTGCTGTGGGCTGCCGGGGCGCCGCAGCAAGGACGGACCTGTGGTGACAGGGAGCCCGCTTCCGGAAGGACGTCATGGAGGGACGGTAAAAATATGCCGATTTGTATTATCTTTGTCCGTCCTAAATTTATCCGTTGAGAGATGATGGTATGCAGACTGGTCCCTTTGCTGGTAGGGGGAGTATTCGCTTTTCAGACCGCCGCCGCACAGCAGGCTCCGCGGCCGGAGCGGCCGGCACTGGTGGTCAATATGGTAGTCGGGGGGCTGCCCTATGATTTCGTCACCCGTTACGGCCATAACCTTTCCGAGGGCGGGTTCCGCCGTCTGGCCGAAAGCGGGGTCTCCTTTACCTCGGCCCGTTACGATTATATGCCCACCGACCGGGCTTCGTCGCTTGCCACGATAACTACCGGCACCTATCCGTCCGTACACGGGGTGGTCGGCGAGCGGTGGTGCGACGTGCTGACGGGCGAGGAGGTGGAACTTATCGCCGATTCCGATGCGGCGGGTTTCGACTGCGAATATGGGCAGGGATGTTATTCCAACGTGAATCTCATTGCCCCCACGCTGGGCGACCGGCTGCGGGCCGAGAGTCCGGCGAGCAAAGTGGTCAGCATTGCGGCCGACCCCGTTTCGGCTATCGTCATGGCGGGGCTGGGCACCGAGGCCTATTGGGTGAATACCGCCACGGCGGGATGGACCTCTTCCAGCCGTTACATGCTTTACCTGCCCGGATGGGTGGAGCGTTTCAACGACCAGTATAGGGGCAACAGCTATCTGGCCGACTGGTTCTGGACGCTGCATCTGGGGCCGGAACGCTATGTGAACAGGCGGTACGGCCGTATCGACCTGCCGGAGGATGCGCGTTTCCGGGAACTGGCCCCAATCGGCGGTCTGCCGTGCACCGCCGGCGGAGGACGGTACGTTCCGGTATTCGCCACGCCGCTGGCGAGCGACCTGGTGGCCGATTTCGCCATGCAGGCCGTCGTGCGCGAGGAGCTGGGGCAGGATGAAGCTCCGGATATCCTGAACATCTGTTTCGATGCGCCGCGCGACATCATCGCCCATTACGGCCCCGAATCGGTCGAGGCCGAAGATATGTTCTATCAGCTCGACAGGACGGTCGGCAGCCTGATATCTTTCATCGTGTCGCAGGTCGGCCAGGAGCGGGTACTCTTCGTACTGACCTCCGACCACGGCAGCAGCCAGGCTTTCGATGCTGCCGCGCCTTCGCAGGAGCGTTTCAACGGGGAGCAGTTCCGAACCATCATCAACAGCTTCCTGTGTGCCCAGTACGGCGGCGAGGAGTGGGTGGCGGGATATGCGAACCGGCGGCTCTATATCAACCGTCGCGAAGCCTTCAACCGCAACCTTTCGCTCGGCGAGGTACAGCGTCGCGCGGCGGATTTCGCGCTCCAGTTTCGGGGCATTTCCCGTGTTGTCCCCGCCTGCGACTTGCGGGGTGGAGCCGCCAGCGATGCATACATGCAGCGGCTGCGGAACGGCTATTTCCCGAAGCGTTCGGGCGACCTGCTCGTAGACCTCGTGCCGGGCAGGATAGAGGAGCGGGCGGGGATACGTTCGTCGGCCGGTTCGGCCTACGACTACGACATACACGTGCCGCTGCTGATGGCCGGATGCGGGCTTCCGCATGCCGTTGTCGAGGAGCCGGTTGACATGGCGTCGCTTCCCGTCACATTGGCGCGGATTTTGGGGATACAGCGACCGGAGGCGGCTACCGCCGAAGCGATAGCGCCCATTGTGGAATATATGGAATAATCGGAAATCTTATGGCAGGTACGGACAAGGTACAGGAGGAGATAATAGAGGAGTTCTCGGCGTTCGACGAGTGGCTCGACCGGTACGAAGTGTTGATAGGGCTGGGCAACGAACTGCCCGCCATCGCCCCGGCCCACCGGGACGAACAGCACCTGATAGAGGGGTGCCAGTCGCGCGTGTGGGTGGATGCGCGGCTCGAAGAGGGCAAGGTGTACTATTCGGCCGACAGCGATGCCATTATCACCAAAGGGATAATTGCGCTGCTCATTCGCGTGCTGAACGGACGCACTCCGCAGCAGGTGCTTGATACGGACCTCTATTTCATCGACCGTATCGGGTTGCGTGAGAACCTGTCGCCTACGCGGGCCAACGGCTTGGCGGCGATGATAAAGCAAATGAGGCTCTACGCCCTGGCATTCGCAGCGGGCGGAAAGGAGTGAAAGGGAGATGAGGAAGATGGAACCGAACGACATATTGCGGGTGGAGCAGGACATAATCGCTACGCTCAAGAATATATACGACCCGGAAATTCCGGTCAATGTCTATGACCTGGGGCTCGTGTACAACATCGACTATATGCCCGACGGGACGGCGGAGATACAGATGACGCTGACGGCTCCCAACTGTCCCATGGCCGATATGCTCGTGGAGGATGTCAGGACGCAGGTAGCGAAAATACCGGGTGTGGAGCGTGTGAACGTTGCGCTGGTTTTCGACCCGCCGTGGGACAAGGATATGATGAGTGACGAGGCCAAGCTGGAACTCGGTTTCATGTAGCGGTCGCGGGTATTTTTCCGGTCCGCACAGCGCGGGGGCCGGATGCGTTCCGTCCGGTAATAGCGAACATGCACAGGGAGCGGCACTTGCCGCTCCCTGTGCATGTTCGCTTGTGTTTAAGAGGGATAGAATGTATAAGGGCGGATGATATGACAGGGCGGCGGAAGGCCGCTTCATGCCGCTTGATTCGGCCGGTTCGGTACGGCCTCCTGTCGTCGGGCGGGAACCGGAGGATGCAGGGGATTGAAGTTCGAGCCGGGAAGTTTGCCCTCATAAAGGGCATGAACCTGCCACCGGACGCGCCCCGGCGGTTGGTGCCGATGACATACTGTCGTGGATGCCGTTCGTCTTTTTGTCATGCGTTGTCATCTTTTGGATAGCGGTCTCGGGGGGCCGGCATGTTTCGCTGCCCGGGCAGCCCGGCAGCCCGTATCGGGTGCATTGTGCTTTCGGATGGGCAGTACCGCGCTCCGTCCTGTGCGGCGGGATATCCCGTTCGTTCCGCCGCAGGGCGGTTTCGCCGCCGCAGACCGGAAACGGTTCGGCTGTACCGCTATCTTTTCATTGATTTGTGTTATATTTGGGGCTGTATATGTTATGTTCGATGGGAGCTGATGGCGATATATTGCGGCTCGCGTGGCCGTATATGGCGAATGCCGGCGGAGGAACGTTCGTGCTGGACGACGGCGGCACCCTGCGAATCGTGAAGCCGGGCGAAGAGGATGCCGGGTACGGGATTTACCGTGCGGCGGATATCGAAGTGAACGGTGTTCGCCGCCGGGGCGATGTCCTTTTCGGCGGCGATTCCGTCGAGGGCCGGGAGCACGGGAACGGTCTGTTGCCGGCGGCTTTGCAGTGGGCGGTGCTGCATGTCGTTTCCGCCCCCGCAGCACCGTTGTACGATGCGGGCGGTGAACGCATTCCGCAGTTGGTCGTATCCGTTCCGCAGCGGTTGCGGGATGCGGTGGCTTCCCTGAGGACCGGGGCAGGCCGGTATGAGTGCGGGATATGGCTGGGCGATTTGCCCGCTGCCAAACGTATTTCCTTTCTGGACAGGCTCGTGGTGGAGCGTCTCGACCGGAAGTGTCGGGACGTGCTGAACGTGTTGGAGAGGTGCGGCGGCGATTGGGCCCAGGCACTGTACACCATGCTTTTCCGGGCCATGGGCGGTAACCGCAATCGCGAACCCTACATCGACCTTGCCTCGCGGGCTACCTATCAGATGGTTCTGCGGGAACGGGGCGATATCGAGCTGGTGGAGGCGCTGCTGCTCGGTACGGCCGGAATGCTGGAGGGGTGCTATTTCGACGATTACATTGCCCGGCTCCATGACCATTACCTCTATCTCGCCCGCAAATACGGTATCGTGCCCATGCGGGCCGGGGAGTGGGCGCGTGCGGGTATCCGGGCGCAGAACAGGCCCGTCACGAGAATCGTGCAGCTCGCCTCGTTCGTCGCCCGCAACGATTTCATCTTCGACCGGGTGGCGGGATGCCGGACACGGGAGGATGTGCATGCGCTCTTCGATACCGAGGTGTCGGGCTATTGGGCCACGCATTACGTGCCCGACGGTTCGGGTGAACGGTGCCCGCGGCGCATCGGGGCGGAGAAGGCCGACCTGCTCGCAATCAATGCCGTCGTGCCGGTCATGTTCGCTTACGGACAGACTACCGGGAAAGGAGCGCTGAAAGATGCCGCTTTCGACCTGTTGGGAGATATTCCGGCGGAGAACAATGCCATCGTGCGCAGTTGGAGCGGAATGGGGGTGCCGGTGCGCAGCGCCCTCGATTCGCAGGCGTTGCTGCAGTTGAGGAACGAATACTGCACCCGGGGCCGGTGCACCGACTGCAGGGTGGGGAAAAGTATAATAAAAGTCCGGGACAAGGCGTTCAGTTTCCGATAAAATCGGTATATTTACCGGCTCAACAGGAAACATGAGACAGCAATGGACATATTATCGAAAGTAATCAAGACATTTTTTGGAACCAAGAGCGACAAGGACCGCAAGGAGATACAGCCCTATGTGGACCGGATACTCGCGCTCTACCCGCAGATAGACGCCCTGTCGAACGACGAACTGCGTGCCCGCAGTGCTGCCCTGCGCCGTGATATCGCAGAGGAGATACGCCCCGACGAGGAGCGGATAACCGAACTGAAGGGAATACTCGAACAGCCGGAAACCTCTCTGGAGGACAAGGAGCGCCATTCGCGCGAGATAGACAAACTGACGAAGGATATCGACGACAAGATAGAAAAGAAGCTGGACGAGATACTGCCCGAGGCGTTCGCCATCATGAAGTCCACCGCCCGCCGTTTCGCGGAAAACCCGACGATAGAGGTCACCGCGACGCCGTTCGACCGCGACCTGGCCGCCACGAAGGATTTCGTTACGATAGAGGGCGACAAGGCCGTCTATTCCAACAGTTGGGTAGCAGGAGGCAACACCGTGACGTGGGACATGGTACACTACGACGTGCAGCTTTTCGGCGGCGTCGTGCTTCACAAGGGGCGTATCGCCGAGATGGCGACGGGCGAGGGTAAGACGCTCGTGGCTACACTCCCGGTATTTCTGAACGCGCTGGCCGGCAAGGGCGTACACGTCGTTACGGTGAACGACTACCTCGCCCGCCGCGACTCGGAGTGGATGGGGCCCATGTACGAATTCCACGGCCTTTCGGTGGACTGCATCGACAACCACCAGCCCAACTCCGCCGCCCGGCGCAAGGCCTACCTGGCCGATATCACCTTCGGTACGAACAACGAGTTCGGCTTCGACTATCTGAGGGATAATATGGCGATTCAGCCGCAAGACCTCGTGCAGCGCAAGCATCACTTCGCCATCGTGGACGAAGTGGACTCCGTGCTCATCGACGACGCCCGTACCCCGCTCATCATATCGGGTCCCGTACCCAAGGGGGACGACCAGCTCTTCGACCAGTACCGCGGCTTCATCGAACAGCTCTACAACGTGCAGCGCAACTTCGTGAACGACCTGCTCGGCAGGGCCCGCAAGCTCATCGGCGAGGGAAAGAACGACGAGGGCGGTGTACTGCTTTACCGCGCCCACAAGGGACTGCCCAAATACAAACCGCTCATCAAGTTCCTCAGTGAGCCGGGCAACAAGGCCCTGATGCAGAAGGTGGAGAACACCTACATGCAGGACAACAACCGGCGCATGCCGGAGATTACGGACGAGCTCTTCTTCGTCATCGACGAGAAACTCAATTCGGTGGAGCTGACCGACAAGGGGCACGAATTTCTCGCCCGCAACGTCGGTGAGGACGGTTTCTTCGTGCTGCCCGACATAGGTGCTTCCGTGGCCGAAATCGAGAAGAGCGACCTGAGCGCCGAGGAGAAGACGGCCAAAAAGGACGAACTCATCAACGAATATGCCGTCAAGTCCGAGCGGGTGCATACCATCAACCAGTTGCTCAAGGCGTACAGCATGTTCGAGAAGGACGTGGAGTACGTCGTCATCGACAATAAGGTGAAAATCGTGGATGAGCAGACGGGCCGTATCATGGAGGGACGCCGCTACTCCGACGGGCTGCACCAGGCCATCGAGGCCAAGGAGCGCGTGAAGGTGGAGGCCGCCACGCAGACCTTTGCGACCATCACCCTCCAGAACTACTTCCGCATGTACCACAAGCTGGCCGGCATGACTGGTACGGCCGAGACGGAGGCGAGCGAATTCTGGAGCATCTACAAGCTCGACGTTGTCGTTATCCCGACCAACCGGCCGGTCATCCGCGAGGACAGGGACGACAAGATATATAAGACCAAGCGAGAGAAGTACAATGCCGTGGTCGAGGAAATCGTCTCCCTCGTGGCCGAGGGCAGGCCGGTACTCGTGGGTACCACTTCGGTGGAGGTCTCCGAACTCCTGAGCCGCGTGCTCAAGCTGCGCGGAATCAAACACAACGTACTCAACGCCAAGCACCACCAGCAGGAGGCACAGGTGGTGGCCGAAGCGGGTCGGGCAGGGCAGGTGACGATAGCCACCAACATGGCGGGCCGCGGTACGGACATCAAGCTGACGCCGGAAGTGAAGGAGGCGGGCGGTCTGGCCATCGTGGGTACCGAGCGTCACGAGTCGCGCCGTGTGGACCGTCAGTTGCGCGGCCGTGCGGGCCGTCAGGGCGACCCCGGTTCGTCGCAGTTCTTCGTATCGCTGGAGGATGACCTCATGCGTCTGTTCGGTTCGGAGCGTATCGCCTCCATGATGGACCGTATGGGACTGAAGGACGGCGAAGAGATACAGGCGGGTATGATGACCAAGGCTATCGAGCGTGCTCAGAAGAAGGTCGAGGAGAACAACTTCGGTATCCGCAAACGTTTGCTCGAATACGACGACGTGATGAATTCGCAGCGTACGGTAATCTACTCCCGCCGCCGCAACGCGCTGGCCGGCGAGCGGATAGACATCGACCGCAACAACATCGTGCTCGACTTTGCCGAAACGTTCGTGGAGAACTTCGGCGAGGCGGGTTTCGAGGATTTCAGTTTCGAACTGATACGTCAGGTAGCCGTACAGCCGTCGTTCGACGAACAGACCTTCGCCAATGCCAAGAAGGAGGAGCTCGTGGAACTGATTGCGGCCGACATCAACGACGCCTACGAGCGCCGGGCGCAGTCTGTGGCCGCTACCGCGATGCCCGTTCTCAGGCAGGTGTATGAGAAGCAGGGCGACCAGGTGGAGAACATTTATATCCCCATCACCAACGGCAAGCTGGTCTATAACGTTCCCGTGAATTTGCGCAAGGCGATTGAAAGCGACGGGGCGGAGATTTACAAGATGTTCACCAAAATCGTCATGCTTACTACCATCGACGACAACTGGCGTGACCACCTGCGGCAGATGGACGACCTGCGCCAGAGCGTGCAAAATGCCTCCTACGAACAGAAAGACCCGCTGTTGATATATAAACTCGAATCCTATAACCTCTTCAGCGCCATGCTCGAAAAGAGCAACCGCGACGAACTGTCGATACTGAACAAAGGGTATATCCCGATGCGCGAACAGACCGAACAGAGCGTAAGGCAGCCGAGCAGGCCGCAGCAGCAACAGAACCGTCCCAAGGTGGATATGTCCAAGTTGCAGGCTTCCCGTATGCAGGCCGCGGCCGCGGCAGGGCAGGGCGACAAGGGGGCTCCCTCACCCGTGCATGTAGAGAAGAAGGTGGGGCGTAACGAACCCTGTCCCTGCGGCAGCGGCAAGAAGTACAAGAACTGCCACGGAGCATCCTGATGCTCCGGTATTTCGGGGCGCTTCCAGCCGGCCGCAGGGCAGGCGAACGAAACCGGATAAACTGCCGCGGGTGCTGCGATGCCCTGCGGCAGTCTTTTATATTTCGACTGCCTGCGGAATGTACTGCGCAGGCGAGCGGGTCGGAAAGGGTTGGTTTTTCCCTTCCGGTTGTCTGTATCCTCCTTTTATGCTTTGCGGAAGGCGGTTTTTGCGTTGCGGATAATTGGAGGAAGTCCGTTCGGTTTGGCTGTTATGCAGCTATGCAGGGAGCATATCGGAGACGGGTGCCGGTTGTCCGTGCGGGGATGTGTGGCGGAGGCGTAGAAGCAGGGCCGGGTTTTTCTCCGGTTGTTCCGGTTGCTTATGCGGAGTGTATTGTGGGGAAGGTCGGAGAAAGCGTTCCGATGCGGAAAGCGGTGACTGCCGTGCGGCGGAAAATGTGTCCGCAACGGGGTGCAGGGAGGAGGTTGGAATGCTTTTTGGTACGGTGGCGGTAGGCTTGCATCCCGCTTCCGAAAGGGAAAAAGCGTTTTCGGTGTTCATGCGGCGATGCGGCCGGGAGCCGAAGCGGGGTTGAGCAGTCGGATGTTGGCTTATATATATTGTCGTGATATGAGAAGGAGTTTGTTGTTTTTTGCGGTCATTGCGGCCGCACTCTTGTTCCCGCCGGCGGTGCGGGCCGATAACGATACGCTGCCTGTGCCGGCGTTTCCGTTGGACGAGGCGGGACGGATAGAGATAGCCGGTGCCGGAGGTAGTGCACTGACGCGTCAGGAGATGGTCTCCCGTACGAAGGAGTGGATATACGATAATTTCGAGGAGGCGACCATCGACGAGGATGCCTCGTCGGGGAGTCTCCGTGTATCGGGGAGTTTTCTGATTGCCGAAGAGGAGCAGGAGAACCTGAATACCGTGATGGAACTCATGGCTTATGCGGTGACCGTAGTCTGCGATGATTACCGTTATGCGTACAGCATCGACGATGTGGGAGCCTATGTGGTGACGCTTGTTCCCTTCGCGGAGGAGGAGACCTCCGGTACGGAGTATGAGATAGTGGACAGCGTCTATATATCGCTGCCGGGCGATTACGTCGTTTTGATGGACGATGCCTACCGGGAGCGAGCCCGGCTACGCGGCGAGCTGGAGAAGATGCTGGCCGAAGATGTCTCCGAATACGGCAGGAGTCGGCTGCGCCGGTACGAACAGGAGCTTCAGCAGACGGCCGATTGGTTTACCGCTACCGATGATTATTATCGGTTGGTGAAAGAGAACTACATGGCCTGTTACGACCACCTGACCGGTCTGGCAGAGACGCTCCGTGCGGCTTTGGGCGCGGAGGAGTAAGGGGCCGTTGCCAATCGGGCTGAAAGACTGCCTCGGAGAGTGTCCGGAAGAAACGGTCTGCGACGATGGCGTGCTTGCATCTCTTCAACCGAGTGCCTGGGCGAGAGGCGCTGCTATGGCTGTAGCGGGTCGGAAAAGCGCACAGAGTGGCGGAGATTCTGGCCAGTGGTTCGGGTAGGGCGGAGAGTACAAGGCAACAGGCGATGGCGGCACGCCGCCATCGCCTGTTGCCTTGGTGGGGTGTCATTGTTGCAGCACAGCTTCTATACGGTTCACTTGTGTTTCGGCTACTCCGTCGAAGAAGGCCGCGATACGTGGACAGAAAGATGCGAAGGTCGGGTATGCGCTGCGTTCCCGTTCGTATTCGTGCAGCAGGCCGACCAGCTCCGGCATCCAGTAGAAATTTCGGGAGAGTTCTTCCACCAGCATGGCCTTTACGGTGCGGAGAGGATAGTCGTGTGCCTGCATGTAACATATCGTGGCAGCCCGTACCAGTGATTCGTTGAGGAGCGTCTGCCAGTTGCCGTAGGCCTGTACAGCCATTGCATACCGGGTAGTGGCCAGCAGGATTTTCCCGGAACGCTCCAGCAGAGCGGCATGGTCCGTATGATGTACGAGGGACTGTTTTGTTGCATGGTCCTGCAAAATTCTCTCGCAGGTGCCCATTTACGGACCCGTTGTCCGTCCAGCAGCGAAAACTGAGCGGGATAGTTCGGCGTGCATCACTTGATGTCTTGTACCGCCGTTACATGTCGGTATCCTTCATCCGTACGGTGGGTCACCGTACACGGAGCATTTATACAGCGGCAGGCGAGACCTTCCGTGCTATGGTTCGATATATGAATACCAGTAGTATACGGCACTGTGGCTTATTATATAGGATACACAAAAAATACATTGTAATAATATTATTGTGTAAAATGTGTATATTTACTAAATTAGCAATGCTATAACTAAATTATATATATTATGAAAAGAACTTACTATCTGTTTCTGTTGTTCGCACTCATTCTGACGGGCTGCGAAAAGAGTGGGGAACAAGAGATTCCGTCCGAAGATGAACCTGTGAACATTCTTGACTCCATGACGGATGCATGGTTTAGGGACTACTGTCTCAGTTACTATGATGCCGACCATAATGGCGAAGTGTCTCCTGAAGAGGTGGCCGGCGTAACCTCGCTCGACTTCAGTCGCCGGAGTTGCACCTCACTTAGCGGTATAGAGTATTTCACAGGGCTGACTATGCTTGACGTGCGTTGGAGTGACCTCGAGGATATTGACCTCTCCGCCAATACTGCCATCACCGATTTCAAGGCACGAAGCTGTCAGTCGCTCGTGTCGGCCGATTTGAGTGGTACCGCCATTACGCATCTGAGCCGAGATGTACTCGCTTCGTGTCGCGCGCTGGTTACCATAGTACTCCCGACGAGGCTCGAATTTATAGGTCAGGCGGCTCTCTCCGGATGCTCCGCACTGCAGTCAGTAGAGATACCCGAAGGGGTGACGGACATCATTGACCTAGCGTTCGAAAACTGCGTGTCGCTGACCTCCATCAGTTTCCCCGAAGCAATGACCAGTATCCGCAGTTTGGTAATGAAAGGTTGTAAGGGATTGGAAACGATATACCTGCCTTCGGGTATTACCTCGGTCGGAGGGTCGGCTTTTGCAGGGTGCACGGCGGTAATGTCTGTTACCTGCGCTGCCGTCACACCGCCCGATGTTGCCAGCAATTCGTTCGCCGACATTGCGGGGCAGGCCACGCTTTACGTACCTGCTGGAAGCGAGGGCGCATATGCGGAATCGGGTTGGGGGGAACATTTCACCAATATTGCTGCCATGGAATGACATTTGCGTTTGCCGTAATGCATATCGGCGGGGCGGGGTATTTTTCCCCGCCCCGCGTTTTGACAAACCCCGGCCGTAGGGTATCTGCCGACATCAGTTCCACCTCTTCGCTTACGCGCGGCTCGATGGATTGTGCCGCGGTGCGTGCCGTTGCGGCTGTCAGCAGTATACAGCACAGCAGGAGTGTCTTCATCGTCTTCATCTTTCGTATGAGTTTGTCGGAAGCGGAACGCATGGTCCCTATCCTGTATGAACAAAGATATGTATTTCTTTAGATGTATTTTTGCAGCATAAGCCCTTTCGCCGGAGGAAAGCGCATGTCGGGGAAAAGAGGCGTGAGGGAAATAGGGAAAACGAGCAAGGGCGGAACACAATGTTCCGCCCTTGCTCGTGGCTTCATGCTCCCGCTAACGGCGTTTTTTGGGAGGCTGGTTCTTGGTGCTCTGCGGCTTGGCCGTATGCGTCTTCTGGCTGCCGCCGTAGGCTTTCTGTTGCTGCTGGCGCTGCATCTGCTGCTGTTGGCGGAGCGCCTCTTCATAGCGCATCTGCCATTTGCTTTTCTTTTTGGTCGCGGCACTGCGGTCGGCCTTCGCGGCGTTGCTCTGCAGCTTGGCCAGGAGCTTCTCCTCGTTCACCGAATAACGGATGATATACATTATCAACATGGTGAAGAGCTGCGAGAGCAGGTAGTAGTAGGTCAGGCCGCTGGCATAGCTGTTGAACCAGCAGAGCATCAGAATAGGCATCAGATAGACGGTCATGAACTTCATGCCGGCCATCTGGGGCCCGGCCGATGCGGTCTGTTTGTAGGTCATGCGCGAGTAGAAGAACATGGCGAGTGCCATGAGCAGGGCGAACATGCTGACGTGGTCGCCGTAGAAGGGAATTTTAAAGGGCAGTTGCAGGACACTGTCATAGGAAGAGAGGTCCTCAGCCCACAGGAAGTGCTGCCCGCGCAGCTCGATGGAGGCCGGCAGGAAACGGAACATGGCGATGAGGATAGGCATCTGTATCAGCATGGGGATACAGCCGCCCATGGGGCTCACGCCGCACTTCTTGTAGAGTTCCATGACCGCCTGCTGTTTCTTGAGCGCATCCTCCTGGTTGGGATAGCGTTCGTTTATCTCGTTGAGCTGCGGTTGGAGTACCCGCATTTTCGCGCTCGACATATAGGACTTGTAGGTCAGCGGCAGGATAATCAGTTTGATGATGACGGTCAGTATCAGGATGATGATGCCGTAGTTGCTGATAAATTTGCTGAGCCAGTTGAAGACGTTGATGGTCAGACCGGTGTTGATCCAGCTGATGAGACTGCCGCCCAGGGGGATGACTTTTTCCAGCTTCATGTCGTACGACCGCATGATGGTGTACTGGTTGGGGCCGAAGTAGTATTGGAAGCGGTAGCTCGTCTGCGCCGGGTCGTAGGGTACGGAGAAGGTTGCCGAGAAATCTTTGATCTCACCCGTTCCCTCCGATTTGGTGTCGAAACCTACGGCATCCGCCGTAAAGTCTTCCCGGGCAATGAGCACCGAAGAGAAGAACTGCTGTTTGAAGCTCACCCAATTGACCTTGGTCTTGATTTCCTTGCCGCGATGTCCTTCGGATGCACCGAGCTGTTCTATCTTCTTCGCGCCGGGATACCGGTAGGCGAGGGTAGTGTTCATGTTCTCATTCTTGTACCCCTTTTCATTCTGGAGCGTGGTGGCCCCCCAGTCGAAGTTGAAGAAGGTAAGGTTGGAGGTGTACTCCTGCATGCCGATGAAGTTGATGTCGAAATCGACCATGTAGTTGTCCGGCCGCAGCGTATAGACATACTCTATGGCCGCTCCCGTCTCGGCATCCACCGGCAGTTTCAGGTGCAGGCTCTGTGCAAAGCCTCCTTCGGGCAGGGGCGTTTCGGTCATCTCCGCTTCGGTGAAGACATAGTCTTCCGTATTGAGCTGGGCGAAGTTGTAGGCGCGTTTGATGAAGAGTTCCATGTCGAACTTCGCCGTACCCTCCTTGTATATCATCAGCGGCTGCCCGTCGTAACGTTTGTAATCCTTGAGCTCTACGTTGGTGACCGTGGCTCCCTTGGAGGATACCCACACCTTGATGACCTCGTTTTCGAGGGTGTAGGTGCGGGCTTCGGCCCTGGATGCATCTACGAGCGACTGTCCGATATTGGCGATGACGATGGAGTCCTGTCGGGCCTGTTCCGCCTGCCGGGCCTCCAGCTCGTCGCGTACTGCTTTGCCCGTATCGCTGAGCGGGACCTCTTCCACATATCGTTCGGGGTGTTCGGCGCGTGCTATGGAGTCGGCCCTGTACTGTTCCTGCTGATATTTGGCAACTTGTTTGGAGTTGTAGAATACGTATCCGAACAGGATGACGCCGACTATCAGGAGGCCGATGAGTGTCTTCTTATCCATTCTTGATGTTTCGTGTTTGAGTAACGGTTGCGCGGACTGCGGTCCGCAGGGTTAATTATCGGAATCTTGTTCTCTTGGCGGTCATGCGCACGGCCTGTGTTCTCCGCAGGCCGTGCGTGAATGCCCCGGCAGGCCTTATGCCTGCCGGGCTTCGTAGGCTACCGCAGCTGCGACGAACGCCCGGAAGAGCGGGTGCGGCCTGCTGACCGTGCTTTTGTATTCCGGATGGTACTGTACGCCGATGAACCACGGATGTCCTTCGAGTTCGACCGCTTCGACGAGGTTCGAGTCGGGGTTGATGCCGACCGGCTTCATGCCGGCCTTCTCGAAGGCGTCGATGTAATCGTTGTTGAATTCGTAACGGTGCCTGTGCCGTTCGTGAACGAGCCCCGAGGCGTATGCGTCGTAGAGTTTCGAGGGCTGCGAAATACGGCACGGATAGGCTCCGAGCCGCATGGTTCCGCCCTTCTCCATGACGCCTTTCTGCTCCTCCATCAGGTCGATGACCGGATGGGCTGTCTTGCGCATCTCGGTGGAGTCCGCGTCTTCGTAGCCCAGCACGTTGCGGGCGAATTCGATGACGGCGCACTGCATGCCCAGGCAGATACCCAGGAACGGGATGCCGTTCTCGCGGGCGTACCGCACGGCCGTAATCTTGCCTTCGATGCCCCTGTGCCCGAATCCTGGAGCCACGAGGATACCGCTCATCCCCTCCAGTGCCTCGCCGACATTTTCCGGAGTTATCATTTCGGAATTGACATACGTGAGATTGACATGCACATGGTTGGCGGCTCCGGCGTGTACGAAGGATTCGACGATGGATTTGTAGGCGTCCGGCAGTTCGGTGTATTTGCCCACGAGGGCTATCTTCACCGTCCGGTCGTAATGTTTGACCTTGTTCACGAACTCTTCCCACTCCTTCAGGTCGGGTTCTCTGTCGAGCGGCAGGTCGAGCTTTTCGAGTATCGTTTCGTCCAGGTGCTGTGCATGCATCCGCAGGGGTACCTCGTAGATGGTCGGGACGTCGATGGACTCGACCACCGCCCGGGGTTCCACGTTGCAGAAGAGCGCCACCTTGCGGCGGATGTCCTGGCTGAGCTCCTTTTCGGTGCGCAGGACGAGGATGTCGGGCTGGAGCCCGTTCTCCAGCATCATCTTCACCGAGTGCTGCGTCGGTTTGGTCTTGAGTTCACCCGAAGCGGACATGTAGGGTACGAGCGTCAGGTGCACCACGGCCGAGTTCCGCAGGCCGAGTTCGTATCGCAGCTGGCGTACCGCCTCGATATAGGGAAGCGACTCGATGTCGCCTACCGTACCGCCCACCTCGGTGATGACCACGTCGTACTCCTTCTTGCTGCCCAGCAGTTTGATGCGGCGTTTGATTTCGTCGGTGATGTGCGGTACGACCTGTACCGTCTTGCCGAGGAAATCGCCGCGGCGTTCCTTGTTGATGACCGTCTGGTAAATCTTGCCTGTGGTGACGTTGTTGGCCTTCGAGGTGGTTATCGAGGTGAAACGCTCGTAGTGTCCCAAATCGAGGTCGGTTTCGGCTCCGTCCTCGGTGACGTAGCACTCGCCGTGTTCGTAGGGATTGAGCGTTCCCGGGTCCACGTTGATGTACGGGTCGAGTTTCTGGATGGTTACCGAATAACCGCGTGCCTGCAGCAGGCGTGCTATGGACGATGAAATTATACCTTTCCCGAGAGACGATGCCACGCCTCCCGTGACGAATATGTACTTGGTCGGTGCACTTTTTTCAGCCATGACTATTTATCCCCTTGCTCCTGTTGTGAATCGATTAACTTTATCTTTTCGATGGTATCGGCCATCTCCTGTTTTGCTTTGGTTATCTTGGCCTCCACTTCGCGTATCATGGCTTCGGCGTTTTTGGAACGCGAGAAGAACCCGATGTTGTTCTCCAGTGTGGCGATGTCGCTCTCGAGCTGTTTCACCTTGTTGTAGAGCCTGTCGCGTTCGAAGCGCAGCCGTTTGTCGCCGCTGCCCTTCATATCGGAGACCTTCACCCGGAAACGGTCCATGCTGCGTTCGCGTTCGCCGCCCCGCAGGGTGGCGAACATGCCGTCCACCACGGCCCGGTAACGCTGCTGTACCTCGTCTTTCTGCCGTAGGGGTACGAACCCGATTTCGTTCCAGCGTCTTTGGAACTCCTTTATCATTTCGAATCCGCCTTCGCTGATGTCGGCCGCTTCCATCTCCGTCAGCAGCGCCAGTTTCGCCTGCAGGTTCTCCTCGTGCCGGGCGTCCACGCCGGAGAAGTGGGCTGACTTGCGTTCGAAGAAACGGTCGCACGCTGCGCGGAACCGCTTCCAGACAGCATCCGAATAGCGGCGCGGTACGGGACCAATCTCTTTCCATCTTTTCTGGAGCGCTATCAGTTCGTCGGTCGTCTTCTTCCACTGTTCGCTCTCCTGCAGCGATTCGGCCTGTTCGCATATTTCGGTCTTGAGCTGCAGGTTGGTGTCCATCTCGGTCTTGAGCTGTTCGTAGAATTCGCGTTTCTGCTCGAAGAATTTGTCGCAGGCGTTGCGGAAGCGTTCGTAGATGCGGGCGTTGTCCTTCTGCGGTGCGAAGCCTATCGTTTTCCACACCTTCTGTATCTCGATGAGCCGTTCGGACGCTTTGTTCCACTCCTTGCGGGTGGTGAGTATCTCCGAGGAGAGTTCCTCTACCTTGACGCAAAGTTCCGTCTTCAGTTCGAGGTTGTGTCGCTGCTCCTCCTTGAGTTTTTCGAAATACTCCTGGTGCTGTTTGTTGATACGCGTGCTCGCCTCCTTGAAACGTTCCCAAAGCGCCTCCTTGTATTCGTTGGCTACGGGGCCCGTTTCGCGCCACTGGTCGTGCAGGTCCTGCAGCTTGCGGAAGGCCGTCACTATCGAGGGTTCGAGCATGAGTGCCTCGGCTGCTTCGCAGAGCTGTACCTTGGCCTCGTAGTTGCGTTTGAGGTCGAGGTCGCGCAGCTCCTTGTTTATCTTGATATAATTGTAAAAGTTCTCTACGTGCAGGTTGTAGGTCTCCCACAGCTCCTTGACGTTCGCCTGGGGGACGATGCCCGTCTCCCTCCAGCGCTGCTGAAGTTCGCGGAAGGCGTTGAAGGTGCTGTTCATCGTTTCGTTGCCGTTTACGAGCTCCTTCAGCTCCTCGATTATCTGGAGTTTCGTGCGGAGGTTCTCCTCCTTCTCCTTTTCGATGTTGGCCAGATACTCCGCCCTGCGCCTGCGGTATTCGGCGAACAGCTCCTTGAGGCGTGCTTCGTCGGCATCGGGCTGCGGTACGAAATCTTCCGGTGCACCGCCTCCTTCGGTGAATTCGCGCCTCTTCTGTTCGTTCTCGGCGCGGTGGAGTTTATAGAAGGCCACCTTGATGGCTTCGGCTTCGCGCCTTATTTGCTGTACGGGTTTGGATTGCAGCAGCGAGGCGAACAGCTCCACCAGCCGGTGCTTGTCCAGCCGCGAGATATCTTCCAGATTCCGGGCCGTTTCCGCGTCGGCGTGCTCCTCCTGCGCGCGTTCTTCGTCGGTCGCTTCACCCATGTCGAGTTCGGGCTGGGCCGCATCGAGCGCCGCATCTTCGTCGGTGAAATTGACGGTTTCGTTTTCGTCGGCCCCGTCGGGCCCTTCGTGTTTGACGGACGCGGATTCCTCCTCCGCCGTCGCGGGAACGGCGGGCGCCTCTGCGACAGCGGTGCGTCCCCCGCTTTCGGTTACGTTCTTCACATCTTCGGCCTCGCCGACATGTTCCTCGGGAACAGGGATGTTGGTTTTCTCGGTAGCCATCTTCAAGGATTTTATTCGTTACTTTGCCCGGCACTATTCAGGCAACCTACAAAAGTACTTCTTTTTTGCAAAAAATTCCAAGACGGAGCGGCGAATCGGCCGAAGGTCTTCATTTTTCCGTCATTTGCCGCCGACAGGCCGCGTCGGTGCAAATATTCCCGCAGGCCCGGCCTGCGACACGTTTTTTTCATTACATTTGCACCTGCGTAATTAGGGCGGTTTCACCCGGATAGATGATGGTAAAGGAGATATTGCTCGCGGGTGCGGGCGGCTTTGCGGGCAGTGCGTTGAGATATGCCGTTTCGGCTGCCGTCGTGTCGCTGCCGCTCCGGGGCGGATTGCCTGTCGGGACTTTCGCCGTCAATGCGGCGGGTTCCCTCGCCATCGGAGTGCTGGCTGCCTGGCTGCCGCCGGGAGGATGGCAGGTGTTCGCCATGGCGGGTTTTTGCGGCGGATTCACCACTTTTTCCGCCTTCTCGCTCGAAACGGTGAGGCTGATGCGCAGCGGGCAGGTCGGGATGGCTGCGGCTTATGCGGCCGGCAGTGTAATCGTATGCCTGCTTTTTGCGGGTCTCGGCCTGTGGCTGGGCGGCAAACTCTCCCGGTGAGGGAGAGGGGCGGTTGTGAATGACATGTAATTAATATATTCTAACCTACACATTTTAACGGAGAAATGGTAATTCTTGTATTGAACTGCGGCAGCTCGTCGATAAAGTATCAGGTTATCGACATGGTCTCCCCGCGCGAGAACTCGCTTCTTGCCAAGGGGCTCGTAGAACGCATCGGTATCGAAGGCGGCATCATCACCCATAAGCCGACGGGCAAACCGCGTCTGGAGCTCACGACGGACATTCCCAACCATACGAAAGGGATAGACCTTATCTTCAAGGCCATCACCGATTCCGAATCGGGCGTGATAGCCTCCCTGGACGATATCCGGGCGGTCGGACACCGTGTGGCGCACGGCGGTGATTTCTTCGACCGGAGCGTGCTCGTGGACGACGAGGTGATAAATCGGATAGAACAGCTCGTGGAGCTGGCCCCGCTGCACAACCCGGCCAACCTGAAAGGTATCTACGCCGTGAAGGAGCTCTGTCCGGCCATACCGCAGGTGGTATGTTTCGATACGTCGTTCCACCAGTCCATGCCGCCCCGCAGCTACATCTACGGGCTTCCCTATAAATATTACGAGCAGTACCGCGTAAGGCGTTACGGTTTTCACGGTACGAGCCACAAGTTCGTGGCGCAGAAAGGGTGCGAACTCGCCGGTCTCGATTTCGCGAAGGCGAAGGTGGTGACCTGCCATATCGGCAACGGTGCCTCGGTGGCCGCCGTGGACGGCGGGCGGAGCATCGATACTTCGATGGGATTCACGCCGGTGGACGGCCTGCTGATGGGAACGCGCTGCGGCGAGGTGGACCCGGGTGCGCTGACCTACATCGCCGATAAGGAGCACATGACCGGCAACGAGGTGTGGGGCATGATAAACAAGCAGGCGGGCGTACTCGGCATCACGGGTCTCTCCTCCGACATGCGCGACATCGAAAATGCCGCCGCAGAGGGGAACGAACGGGCGAAGCTGGCGCTGGATGTCTACTATTACCGCGTGAAGAAGTACGTGGGAGCCTATGCAGCCGCCATGGGCGGGCTCGACCTCGTGGTGTTTACCGGCGGAGTGGGCGAAAACGACCCTGCGCTGCGCGAATATGTGTGCAGCGGTATGGAATTCCTCGGTCTCGAATTCGACGCCGACGTGAACCGCGGCCTGCGCGGCAAGGATACGATACTGACGAAACCCGCGTCGCGTGTCAAGGCGGCCCTTATCGCCACGAACGAGGAGCTGGTCATCGCCACCGATACTTTCGATATCGTAGAAAAACTCCGGTAACTGTTTCAATTCGGTACGAATCGGTTGTCCCACGGAATAAATTCGCAGAAAACTTTGTTATTTGCGGGACAATCGGTATTTTTGGCAACTCTTTGTATAAACCGCAGATTTAATAGTCATGATTCAGCATTTAGATGACCTCGTAGCCAAGGCTAAGGCGAGGGGAAAACGTAGGCTCATCGTAGCTTACGGACAGGATTCGCACACGCTCGAAGCTGTCAATGATGCCGTTGAGGCAGGTATTGTGGATGCCACGCTGGTCGGCAATCCGGAAGAAATCGAAAAGGTATGCAAGGCCGAGGGCATCGACATGTCCCGTTTCACCATCGTAGCCGAGAATGTGGATGTGAACTGCGTCCGTATCGCCGTGCAGATGGTGAGCGAGGGCAAGGGCGACGTCCTGATGAAGGGCCTCGTATCCACTGACAAGTACATGAGGGGTATTCTGAACAAGGAGTTCGGCCTCGTGCCCCCGAAGGGCGTGCTCAGCCACGTGACCGTGATGGAGATACCGGCTTACCACAAGCTCCTGACCATCGGCGACGTGGCGGTCATTCCCTATCCGGATTTCGCACAGAAAACGGCCATTGCCAAATATATCATACAGACCGCCAAGAAGCTGGAAATCGACGTCCCCAAGGTGGCCTGCATCGCTCCGAGCGAGCAGCTCCTGCCCGGAGTGCAGTCTTCCGTAGAGGCGACGCTTCTGGCCAAGATGGGCGAGCGCGGCCAACTCGGTACGAAAGTCTATATCGACGGCCCGCTGGCGCTCGACGTAGCCATCAACAAGGAGGCGGCAGCCACCAAGAAGCTCGACAACCCGGTAGTGGGCGATGCCGACTGCCTCGTCTTCCCGAACATCGACGCGGGTAACGTCTTCTTCAAATCCTGCACGAAGTTCGGCGGTGCCGAGCTCGCTGCCATGGTGATGGGGGCGAAGGTACCGTGCGTACTGACGTCGCGCGGCGATTCCAAGAAGACCAAGATGTATTCGATAGCACTCGCGTGTCTGTCTGCAAAATAACGAGGGAGCAATGTACACCATATTAGCGATAAATCCGGGTTCTACCTCGACCAAGGTTGCGATATATCAGGACGACAAGGCCGTGCGTGAACTCACGCTCCGTCACTCGACCGAAGAGCTTGCTCCTTTCGCGGGTGTGCTCGACCAGTTCGACTTTCGTAAACAAATCATTCTCGATGCCATGAAGGAGGCCGGCGTGACGCTCTCCGACATCGATGCGGTCATCGGGCGGGGCGGGCTCATCAAGCCCGTCAAGTCGGGCGTTTACGAAGTGAACGAGACGATGATAGACGATATCCGTCACCGTCCGGTGGGGCAGCATGCTTCCAACCTCGGTGCGCTTCTCGCCTATGATATCGCCAGGGAAGCCGGAGCGAAAGCCTATATGGCCGACCCGGTCGTGGTGGACGAGCTGCAGGACGTGGCGCGGATTACCGGCCATCCCGATATCGAGCGGGTATCCATCTTCCATGCCTTGAACCAGAAGGCGATGGCACGTGCCTATGCCGAAAAGAGGGGTGTGAGGTACGAAGACCTGAACCTTATCGTCGTGCATCTGGGCGGCGGCATTTCGGTCGGGGCTCACCGCAAGGGCGAGGTCATCGACGTGAACAATGCGCTCGACGGCGAAGGGCCTTTCTCTCCGGAGCGTGCCGGCGGACTTCCTGCGCTGGCTGTTGCCAAGTGGGCTGCGAGCGGCAAATATGACATCAGGCAGATAGCCAAGTTCATCAACAGCCGCGGCGGTTTCGTGGCGCATTTCGGTACGAACAGTGCAATGGAGATATCCAAACGTGCCGAAGAGGGCGACCAGCGTGCCGCACTTGTGCAGGATGCCATGTGCTACAATGTCGGCAAGGCTGTCGGTGCGATGGCAACCGTGCTGAAAGGGCAGGTGGATGCCATTATCCTGACGGGCGGTATCGCCCATGACAAGTATGTCTGCAAGTATATCGGCGACATGGTGTCGTTCATTGCCGAAGTGGTGGTCATGCCGGGCGAGAACGAGCTTGAAGCCTTGGCAGGCAATGCGTTGCGTGTGCTCGAAGGGAAACTGACCCCGAGAGTGTACGAATAACGATACGGCAATTCTCCATAAGTCTCCGCGGGATGCATTCTTGCGGAGACTTCTTTTTTGTAAACTCCCCGTGGCAGCCCGTCCGGCAGCGTTTCGTCTGCCTGTCTTTCTCTTTATTATCTGCCTCTGTCTCTTGGGGGTAACTGCTTCGTGAATGTTCATGGAATAATCCGTCCTGTGCGGAGGCGGGCCGTATGCGTTTATAATCCCTAACGGAACTTTCCCGGCTGTACCGTGTACCGAAAGGGGCGAATGAGCGGATGCCCGGTCATGGCAGTGCAGGAGACGGCAAAGGGCCGGGCCCGATATGGTTCGGATGCGGGACGGAAGCGCCGCCCGGTATTCGTCCTGTTCGGAACAGGACGGGAGAAGGACGAAAAGAGACGGTGTGTCCTGATTGCGGACAGTTGCGTTATTGTCGGGGGCCGGTGCTTGGTCGTTGGCAAAAACATCTTTTGCAGTGCATGTCAATGTCTGGCGATACGGAGCGGGGTCGGATATGTACACCTCCCTGCGGGTGTACATGTCGTTTTGTACTGGTGCGGTTCGAAGCAACGGCCGCGATAACTGTGGTGAAATATGGAGATTGCAGATGGTGCGGGCCTCTTCCCTGTGGAAAGGGGAGCCGTGTGAGAAGTCGGTCTTTTCGGTTCGGCCGCAACGGGTATTTGTTCCCTCTTGTGCCGTCTTGTTTCCGTCAGGATTCCGTCTCTTTGGCAGTGTATTCGAGCAGGCCGGTGCAGGCATCCTCCAGCAGGTCGAGCACCAGTTCGAAACCTTCCCTGCCTTCATAGTAGGGGTCCGGAACATGGTCGTAGTCGTGCCGGCTGCTAAAATCCGTCATACGGTAAATTTTGGCTTTGTCTTCGAGGGTAAAAGCCAGGCGGTCGAGGGCGTCGTAGTTGCGTTCGTCCATGGCAATGAGCATGTCGAAACGGGAGAAGTCTTCGTCGAGAACGGGACGGGCCCGGTGCGTGAGGCGATAACCCCTCCGTTGGGCCGCTTCGCGCATGCGCGGGTCGGGCAGGTCGCCGCTGTGGCCGGAGTAAGTTCCCGCTGAATCTATTTCGTAATGTTCGGCAAGACCGGCTTTTTCGGCCTTGCTCCGTAGGATTCCTTCTGCAGCCGGGGAGCGGCAAATGTTGCCCATGCAGACGAAAAGTATCCTCTTTTTCATACCTCGGGTCATTCTTCTGGGGTGCAAAGATAGCATTTTTGCGGCAGCGGCCGAAGGGCTGCGTGATGATACGGTACAAATCCGGTGCCTGACTGCAGCGGTCCGGCGGCGTATCTCCTATCCGTTTCTTTTGCCTCCGGCTCTCCCTGCAGTCACACGTCTGAGGTACCGTCGTGCATAGGCGGCCATGGCCGGCCGGCATTCCGGATTTTCGGACAGGCTGCGTACCATCTCCGTGAGGTTCTCCTCTATCCATCCGATACGGGTGCGCAGGTCGTCCAGCAGTTCTATCTGCCAAATCTTGACGGCTACCGGTGTCTTTTCGTCCGTCAGCAGGTCGAAACATTTGCCTGCGAGTTCCTCGGCCTGCAGGGCGTCGGTAGCGACGGCACCGCGGCGGACCATGTCGCAGAGCATTTTGGAGTAGATGCGTTGTACGCTCGTATTGCCGGAACGCAGAAAATCCTCGAAAAAACGACGGAAGCGTGCCTCTATGGGGTATGCATCCATCGTGTAGGCCCATTCGAGTGCCCATGCCGAGCGGAAAGCCACCTGTGCCTCGTCCGAGCGGGCGAGCTCCATGGCTTCGTCCCATAGCTTCTCCTCTGCGATGAGCCGGCCCAGCATACGGTTCGTCTGTTTGGTCAGACCGCCCGCGGACAGGATGCCTTGCAGCATCTCCTTATCAATCCGCTCTTGCGGCGGCGGACCGAGCTCTTCCCGGGCGGAACGGGCAGCGGTGGGGTATTCGGTTCGTTTGTAGATGCCTTTCATTTTCGTTTTGACATAATTTGACCGTGACCGGATAACGGACGATGCCGGCGACGTCCGACTGTCCGACCCGGACGGGTGTATGGCGCCGATTGGTGTCTCCGGTCGGACCTGGCCGTTCCGGTTCGATGCGGAGGCGTGCGGCTGACGCGTGCGGAGTCACTGGTGTTTTACCGCCGGTATTTCGTATGTGTGCATCTCTTTGGCCTCTTCCGTAGCGGGAAAGAGGGTGCGTGCCTCTTCGACGAGGGGTGCCGCGTCTTTGTAGCGCGAGGAGAAATGCCCTATCAGCAACCGGCCGGCCTGGGCTTTCGCGGCGGTTTTTGCGGCCTGCAGGGCAGTGGAGTGCCCTGTCTCCCGGGCGAGCGCCCGTTCCGCGTCGGCAAAGGTGGCCTCGTGGTAGAGCAGGTTTACACCATGGACGATGTCCGCCATTTTGCCCGAAACCATCGTATCGCTGCAATATGCGTAACTGCGCGGTGCATAGGGGAGATAGGTCAGTTCGCCGTTGGGTATCGTGTAGCCGTCCGGTCCGGAAATGTCTTCGCCGCGCTTGGCGGCGGTTATCTGTGCGATACCGAGACCGTAGCGTTCGATGGCCTCCTTGTGTACGTTGAGCTCCGGCCTCTTTTCCCGGAAAAGATATCCTGCTGCCGGAACACGGTGTCGCAACGGGATGCTCCATACCTCCATGACACTGTTTTCGAATATCGGCAGGTGTTTTCGGGTATCTACCTCGCGGTAGATTATCTCGAAGGGCAGGTTCGTGTCGAAGTAGCGGTAATGGTACTCCAGAACCTCACCCAGCGGAGCCGGCGCGAAGACCGTGAGCGGTGTCCGCCGTCCCATGAGCCCCATGGACGATATGAGCGGGAAGAGTCCGTAGACGTGGTCGCCGTGAAGGTGCGACAGGAAAACCGCGTTCAGCCTGAGGGGATGGATGCCGCATTCGATGAGTCTGGACTGCGTGCCCTCCCCGCAATCTACCAAATAAAACTGCTCATGCACGTTGAGTGCATGAGCAGAGTGGTGTCTTTGTATCGTCGGCCTTGCCGAACCGTTGCCGAGTACGGTCACTTTGAAAGTCATGGTACCTTTGTTTGCGGCAGCCGGCCTGTCACGGGAATGTTCGCCCCGAACCCGGTGCGGCCCCCGATACGTTCGAGTCGTCGTTTATTCAGCTTTCTTGTCGCTCTCCGCTTCTTCGAGGCGTGCCTTGAGTTCGGCCAGTCCGGTGATGTCACCGAGCGTCGTCTTCTCTACCGCAGCGTTTATCTTCTTGACATTGGCTTTGGTAGCGTCGGCTGAAGCACGTTTCTCATCCTTGGCGGCCTTCTCCTCCGCGCGGCGTGCATCCTCGAAGGTGCGCGTGTGCGAGAGGGTGATGTGGCGCGTCATCTTGGAGAATTCCGTTACCTTGAAGGGAAGCGTTTCGCCTACCTTGGCGGTCGTGCCGTCTTCCTTGGCGAGCTGGCGCGAGGGCGCAAAGCCTTCGATGTTGTCGCCGAGCGAGACCACTGCGCCGCGGTCGGTCATTTCGGTGATGGTACCTTCGTGTACGGAATCAATCGGGAACTTGCTTTCGAATTCGTTCCACGGATTCTCTTCGAGTTGTTTGTGACCCAGACTCAGACGGCGGTTCTCCTTGTCGATGCCGAGCACTACGACATCGATATCGGCTCCTATCTGGGTGATTTCGGCCGGATGCTTGATTTTCTTGGTCCAGCTCAGGTCGGAGATGTGGATGAGGCCGTCGATGCCGTCCGCTATCTCTACGAAGATGCCGAAGTTGGTGAAGTTGCGCACCTTGGCGGTGTGGCGCGAGCCTACCGGGTAGCGCTCTTCGATACCTTCCCACGGGTCGGAGGTGAGCTGCTTGATGCCGAGCGACATCTTCCGCTCCTCACGGTCGAGGGTGAGGATAACCGCTTCCACCTCGTCGCCTATCTTCATGAAGTCCTGTGCCGAACGCAGGTGCTGGTTCCACGACATCTCCGATACGTGGATGAGACCCTCTACGCCGGGTGCGATTTCGATGAATGCGCCGTAGTCGTACATCATCACGACCTTGCCCTTCACCACGTCGCCCACCTTGAGGTTCGGGTCGAGCGCTTCCCACGGATGGGGCGAGAGCTGCTTGAGGCCGAGGGCGATACGTTTCTTCGTGTCGTCGAAGTCGAGGATGACCACGTTGAGTTTCTGGTCGAGCTGTACGACCTCCTCCGGATGGTTCACGCGGCCCCAGCTGAGGTCGGTGATATGGATAAGTCCGTCTACGCCGCCCAGGTCGATGAATACGCCGTAGGAGGTAATGTTCTTGACCGTACCTTCGAGTATCTGACCTTTTTCGAGCTTGGACATGATTTCCTTCTTCTGCGCTTCGAGCTCCTCTTCGATGAGCGCCTTGTGCGATACGACCACGTTACGGAACTCCTGGTTGATTTTCACCACCTTGAACTCCATGGTCTTGTCCACGTACATGTCGTAGTCGCGGATGGGCTTCACGTCTATCTGTGAGCCGGGCAGGAACGCTTCGATGCCGAATACGTCCACAATCATACCGCCCTTGGTGCGGCACTTGATATAACCCTTGATTATCTCGTCGTTTTCGAGGGCCTGGTTCACCCTGTCCCAGGACTTGAGCTGGCGGGCATTCTTGTGCGAGAGCACCAACTGTCCCTTCTTGTCCTCGGCGCTTTCCACGTAAACCTCCACCTTTTCGCCTACCGCGAGTTCGGGGTTGTAGCGGAATTCGGCTATCGGGATGATACCCTCCGATTTGTAGCCGATGTTCACGATGACTTCACGCTTGGTGATGCCTACGACGGTACCTTCCACCACTTCGCCCACCTGTACGTTGGAGAGTGATTCGTCGTATTTCTGTTCTACGGCTTCCTTGTTGCCGCCGTACAGGTCGAGGTCGTTCTCGAACGCATCCCAGTTGAAGTCTTCGTTGGCCACTCGCTTCGGCGCCTCTTCCGCCGGCTTGGCTTCCTTGGCGGGTTTTGCCTCTTTCGCGGGTTTCGCAGGTTTGGCTTCCGCCTCCAGGGCAGCGTTCTCAACGGCTGCGCCCTCGATTACTTTGTTTTCTTCCATGTTTGTTTAAAATGTCTTGCAATTAAACAGTTAGACTTTATTTGTAAGCTTCCCTGGCGGGAAGGAACGCACAAAGATACGACTAAATACAAGTATTTCAATAGGAAGCAGGGAATTTTTCACAGTTTTCCGGCTCGCGGAAGCGGTACGTTCCTGTGGGCGGGAACCGGATGGTCGGGGGGGCGGGAGCGGTATTCGGCCGGAGTCATTTCCAGCGTATGGGGCGGAACGGCTCCACGTTGACGGTGACCTGCGTTTCGGGGCCGTATTCCCGGCGGAGCAGCTCTTCGATTTCGGCAGTTACCAGGTGCGAGGCGTCTACCGTCATGTCGGGGCTGAGCCGGATGCTCATTTCGACGGCTATGCGGGTCCCCAGATTCCGTGCACGCAGTCGGTGGGGGTCTTGAATGCCGGATATGGACGATATCATCTCCAGGATACGGTGTTCTTCGGAAGCAGGAAGCCGTTTTTCGAGCAGGTCGCCGAGATTGGGGATGACGAGTTCGATGCTGATTTTAACGATGAGGGCGCCTACCACAATGGCCGCCACCGGGTCCATGATGACCCATTTGCCTCCGAAGGCTCGGGCGGCGCCTATGCCGAGCAAGGTGGCTATAGAGGAGAATGCGTCGCTGCGGTGATGCCAGGCGTTGGCGATAACGGCCCGGCTCTTTACCCGTCGTCCCGTTCGGAGGGTGTACCGGTAGAGCCACTCCTTCGCTGCGATGGAGACGGCAGCGGCAACGACGGCTATCAGGCCCGGCCGCTGGAATGCGGTGCCGGAGAGTATCGAGCTGATGCGGTGTGCGCTGTCGACGAAGATGACGATGGCCACGCCGAGCAGCGCCAGACCGATGAGGACCGTCACGACCGTTTCGTGTTTGCCGTATTCGTAGCGCGGTTTCTCCTCTTTCGTCGCCGTGGGGGTGGTATTGACGGAGAGCAGGACGATGATGTCGGTGGCGAAGTCCGAAATGGAGTGGATGGCATCGGCAAGCATGGCGCCGCTGCGTCCCAGGATTCCTGCGATGAGTTTGCCTGCCGACAGCAGGATGTTCACGAATATTCCGGTCAGCGTGACTCGGTATATTTCGTTCGGCCTGTACGTTTCCGACAGGGGTGCGGAACCGTTCGGGATTCCCGGTACCTCCGGGAGGATTGTTCGTCGTTTCATGTTTTTGTCCCGTCTCCAAAACAGGTACGGCGGCATTTCGGCCGGATAACCGGCAGCCGTACCGAACCGACACGCTGCGGAGCGCATTAAATATGAAAAACAGCAATTGTCGTGCCGAAAATACGCCAAAGGGCCGGACTCTCTGCAGGAGGGAAATAAACGCATCGGCTGTTGGATTCGGCCGCCGGATTCCGTATCTTTGAATGTCAGCGGAGCGGGGACTTCCCGCGCCGCCGGCGGAACCCAAATAAAATCCTAAAAACTTAAACGCTTCAATCTTATGACACAGCAGGAGTATATCGAACGGGAGAGCCGTTACGGCGCCCACAACTACCATCCGCTGCCCGTGGTGCTGCAACGCGGCAAGGGCATTTTCGTATGGGATACCGACGGGAAGAAGTATTTCGACTTCCTCTCCGCCTATTCCGCAGTGAATCAGGGGCACTGCCATCACAAAATCGTGGGTGCGGTGTGCGAACAGGCGGGCAAACTCGCCCTGACTTCGCGGGCGTTCCACAACGACGTGCTCGGTCAGTGGGAAGAGTATGTGACGCGGTTTTTCGGTTACGACAAGGTACTGCCCATGAATACCGGTGCGGAGGCCGACGAGACGGCCCTCAAACTGTGCCGCAAGTGGGCCTATCTGAAGAAGGGGATAAAGGACGGCATGGCGAAGATAATCGTGTGCGACGGCAATTTCCACGGCCGTACCATCACCATCGTCTCCATGTCTGCCGACCCGGAGGCCTATCGGGATTACGGGCCCTATACGCCCGGTTTCGTAAAGATTCCCTACAACGACATTCCGGCACTCGAACGGGCCCTGGAAGACCCTGACGTAGCCGGTTTCCTGGTGGAGCCGATACAGGGCGAGGCGGGGGTGTATGTGCCCGACGAGGGATATCTCCGCAGGGCCTGCGACCTTTGCCATGCGCATAATGTACTCTTCATGGCCGACGAAGTGCAGACCGGAATCGGCCGTACGGGACGGATGCTGGCCTGCGACCACGAAGGGGTGCGTCCCGATATACTTATTCTCGGCAAGGCGCTGGGAGGCGGTGTCGTGCCTATTTCCGCCGTGCTGGCCGACGACGAAATCATGCTGACCATCAAACCCGGCGAACACGGTTCCACTTTCGGAGGCAATCCGGTTGCCTGTCGGGCTTCGATGGCTGCACTGGAGGTGGTGCGCGAGGAGCGGCTTACGGAGAATGCTGAAGCGATGGGGCGGATATTCCGCGACAGAATGCGCTCCATCGGTTCCGACATGATAGCGGAGGTGCGCGGAAAGGGGCTACTCAACGCCGTGGTGATAAGGCCGAAGAACGGTCGTGAGGCGTGGGATGTCTGCCTGCGGATGCGTGACAACGGTCTGCTGGCCAAACCGACTCATGACCATATCATCCGTTTCGCGCCGCCTTTGATAATTAGCGAAGAAGAGCTGCTCGACGCTTGCGGTATTATCGAAAGGAGCATCCGCTCATTCGATTGAGAGACGTTTTGAAATCTGTGATGGAGATGGTTGCGGAAAGAGACGAAAGTGCCGGGGGCGTATTGACCGGCCTCCGGTGCTTTTTACGGACTGCCTGTCAGGCGGCGCTTGTTTTCGTTGTTGCGGTATCGGTATGTTCCTGCGGTGGAGGGGGGCGGATGCAGGAGGCGGAGGCGTATCGTGCCGACAGCCTGGCTTTCGTCCTGAGCCAGCTTTACGGACTTGACCAGGGGGTGAGGATGTTGGGGCTGAGGGGCGAAGAGGTTGCGGCGATTCGGCGTGCGGATTCCCTCACGTTCGGGCAGTTTCTTGCTTTTGTTTCGGAATACGGATTTCCGACCGCCGAACTGGTAGGGGAGGATAACTTTTCCCGCGAATGCGTATGCATGCTCGGCTATGTTGTCATGCTGCATAATCCGCACCGCTTGCTGGAGCCGGAGACGTTCCGTCTGCTGTGCGGCGAGGTGCGTGCAGGAAGGCTCAACCCGGAGGTCTTCGGTTGGGCGCTCGACCGCTATTTCGTCACTTACGAAGGGTATTCCCTTTTCAATTCACCTTACCGGGCGGTGCGTGCGCTGCAGGGGGTGCCACGCAGCCGCCGTGCCGAATCCGATTCGCTGCATGCGGCCATCGGGCTTCCTTTGCTGCCCGATTCGGTGTTCGTGGAGTGAAACGGGCGTTTTTTTGGAGGATACGGGGCCGTCATGTTTGGATAGTTCGTGAAAATCGCTATTTTTGTAGGCTTCACGACGGGGGCGTAACCGGTCCCCGCAGCCGGGAGGCAGCGAAAAAATGAATAAACCTTAAAGACGACAATGCCGAAATTATCACAACGCGCGGAGCGCATGCCCGCATCGCCGATACGGAAACTCGTTCCGTATGCCGTACAGGCCAGGGACAGGGGAATCAAGATATATTCCCTCAATATAGGACAGCCGGACATAGAGACGCCGCAGGTCGGACTCGACGCCCTGAAACACATCGACCGCAAAGTGTTGGAGTACAGTCCCAGCGACGGGCTCCCCTCTTACCGTAACAAACTCGTCGGTTACTATGCCCGGTTCGGCATCGACCTCAGCCCGGAAAACATCATCGTAACGACGGGTGGTTCGGAAGCGTTGCAGCTCGCCTTCCCGTCGTGTATCAATCCCGGTGATGAAATTATCATGACCGAGCCGACATACGCCAATTATATTTCGTTCGCCATGCAGGCGGGGGTGAAGGTGCGGCCCATCAAGACCGATATACGCAACGGTTATGCGCTTCCGAGCGTAGAGGATTTCGAGGCGCTCATCGACGAGCGTACGAAGGCCATCCTCATCTGCAATCCGAACAATCCGACGGGGTATGTCTACACGAAAGAGGAGATGATGCGTATCCGCGACATCGTGAAGAAATACGACCTGTTCCTCTTCTCCGACGAGGTGTACCGCGAGTTTCACTATACTGACGAACCGTATGTGTCGGCTCTTCACCTCGAAGGTATCGAGGAGAACGTGGTACTTATCGATTCCGTATCGAAACGCTACTCGGAGTGCGGTATCCGGATAGGTGCCGTCATCACGAGAAACATGCAGCTCCGCAATGCGATGATGAAGTTCGCCCAGGCCCGTCTCAGTCCGCCTCTGTTGGGGCAAATCGTGGCCGAGGCGTCGCTCGACGCGCCGAAGTCGTATATGGAGGGTATTTACGAAGAGTATATCGAGCGGCGTAACCTGCTTGTGAACGGTCTCAACAAGATACCGGGCGTCTATTCGCCCATGCCCAACGGTGCATTCTATACCATGGCGCGTCTGCCCATAGACGACTGCGACCGTTTCTGCGAATGGCTGCTGCGCGATTTTTCGTACGAGGGCGAAACGGTCATGTTCGCTCCCGGTTCGGGATTCTATACCAATCCGGAAGACGGGCGCGACCAGGTACGCATGGCTTATGTCTTGAAAAAGGAGGATTTGGCACGTTCGCTCGTCATCCTTGAAAAGGCGCTCGAAGCCTATCCGGGGAGAACGGAGCGGTAGGTTGCTGCGGACCGAATGAAAGAAAAGGGCTTTCCTTGCGGGAAGCCCTTTTCTTTCAATGAATTATAGGCTCAATTGGTGTACAATGTATAATAATTGCAAACACCGCCACGATTCTTAATCTTGATTGTGAATGCTCCCGTCCATTTCGGTGTCCAACTGCAATAGCAGGTGTCGGTATAGTCATCGTCTTTCTCGATGAGATTGCCGTTTGAATCGTAGATGTAGAGATCCAGGTCGGTATCACCGTCGCCCACAACGGCCACTTCGGCCTCTTCCCCGGCAATAAAGCGGATTGTATAGTTATCGGTACAGTTGGCGTATACGCAGTCCTCATGTACCGCTGCTCCGCCCACGCGGCCGCGGCTTGTGCCGTTATCAATCTTCACTTGGTCGGCTAATGCCAGCAGCGTGGCATTGCCGTCGGCATACGCTCGGGCATCTTTCAGCAGTTGCTCTACCGAGAACTCGGTTTTCTGGGCCTTGCCGTCGGCCGTCCCCTCGCCCTTGATGAATGACTCGGGCGTCAGTTCGTACGTAGGTACGCCGTTCAGAATGCGTGCCGCCTCAATCAGAGCCGATGCCGAGTAGGTTTCGTAACCGTATCTGGCCAGGTCCGATGCCAGACGCAACTGCGTCATCAGTTCGCTTGCAGGCTGTTTGGCATCGTCCGTCTTCTCCTGCGCGAACGTAAATTGCGCAGCGGCAACGAGTGCCAATGTCAAAAGGATTTTTTTCATAATTTAAATTTATTTAAGTTAAACAAAAAGGATTAATCCAACATGATGAATGCCGCCCAATCCTTGTCGGGATATGCATTTTTGGTTTTGGCCTGTGCATCTCGGAACGCTTCGTGCCGTTCCATGCCGACGGTCAGGTTGTTGTAGAACTCCGTCATCATATATTGAGCCATCTGACTGTCTATCTGCCATAGAGTCATGACAATAGTTCCGACGCCGGCCTGCTTGAACCCTCGTTGCAGACCGAAAATCTCGTTGCCCGAGAGGTCGCCCAGAGCAGTCTGGCAGGCCGACAGTACGACCAGATCGACCGCCGAGAGATCCATGTCGGCTATTTCGCGTGCCAGCAGCAGGCCGTCCTCGCGGTCGTCGGCCGAGAGTGTTTTCTTGCGCGATAGCATCAATCCCGAGCGCATCATCGGCGATAACAGCTCTTCCGATGTCTGATACTCGGTGTGTCCGGGCATATAGAATCCGTGGGTGGCTATGTGAAGTAGCTCGAATTGCCGGCCGGAGAGTGCCTTGAACGACTCCTCCACACCCGAATCGTCTGTCTTCAAATCGGGCTCTACACCGCAGGACCTCAGCATTTCGGCAATATTTACGGCTTCATGGTATGTCTCGCTGTAAATATTTTCATCGGGCAGCATTCCCTCTGCCAATGATAATGATCCGCGCGACACGGTACGCGAGGCCGCCAGATCGGTATCGCGATATTCGCTCGTCGCTCGGGCCATGGCATCGGTCCCCATGTCGTAATTCAGTCCGCCGTATATCACAGCTCGTTTCATCTCGTGTGCTTCTCGTCCGATACACAACTCGCGCGTCGATGACAATCTCCGCAGCGTATATCGCTCGTCGGCTGTGCGCCGGTCTTCGCCTTGCGGTCTGAAGGCACCGATATTCAACATGTTCATTACACCGTCCACCGAGAAATATACGGTCTCGCCCTCCGATAGATACTCCTGCAAGGGCTGCCATATCAGCGGCCATAGCTGCCATGCCTCCGGCGTATTGTACAGCCGCCTGTTTTTGAGCTGGTCATTCTTGACGTAGTTGCGCAGCACCGATTCGCGGCACAGCTCCACGATTCGCGGCGATTCCCAGCCACTGCGCAGCACGACGGCGACATACAATGGATCGGCTTTCTTGTCCTCTCCGCCGGTCAGCCGCATGAACTCTACGGCCGCATCGTGCTCGTTCAACCTGCTCTGCACCTCGCGCCAGCCGACCGTATGTCCGCCGGCAAAATCGGTTTCGATGCCCATGCGGCGTACAGCCATGATGATGTCGCGCTGCGCGGTTTTCAAGGCTTCGCGCATAGTCGCCACATGCGAGGGGTCGCTGCCGCGCATAGTCATGTTGTCGAGCCGTGCCGCCAGATTCTTCATCTGGGCATAGCGCACGCGCACGATAGAATCGGGGTGCTCGGTAAGCAGCCTGTCTACGCGGTTGTCGGCACTCAGCAGCAGCCCCTTCATCATAAGGCTGTAATCGTATACGCAGGAGGCCAGTATGGCGTTCTGCTCCTCGTTGCCGCGGGCGGCCTCGCATATTTCCATAAAAAAGTTGCTGTCTGCTATTCTGCCGTAAAAACTCTCGCGCTCCTCCGACGACAGATTGTAGAGTTTGTCATCTATCTCGGCTTTTATCCCTTCCGTATATTTCTCGGCCGTATCGCGCATACACTCCGTGTCACCGGCATGTGCGGCGCAAGACATCATTTCTAAGAAAAATGTGGGGTCGCAAAACTCCGAACATCGCTCGGCGTAGGTCTTATATATTTCGATGGCAGGCCTCCAATCCTGTGTTCTAAAATGTGTTTCGGCTACCCTAAGATTGGATAATATTTTAAAGTCATCCGACGGATTGCATTGTATAGCGAGATTCAATACCTCTAACGATTTCTCATAATGCTCCTGTACATAATATACATCGCATATCAAACCCGATACAATAGCTTTATCTTCATCGTTCTGCAATCGATTAACCATCGAAAAAGCCTTATCCGCCAAAGCGGTAGCCAGCTCCTTTTGCTCACACTCGGCGAGTACTGCTGCGCATTGTGCCGTACATATCAGATCGGGAGATAAAAATGACTCGTCGTTATACTCGCAAGTCTCGATGTATGGCAAAACGTAATTATCGAGTATTTTACGGGCTTGGACATGATTTCCCAACAGAGTGTATATGATTGCAATATCCGCGAGAGGATACGGAACAATGCTCTTGTAAATATTATCATAATAGGCCAATGCCGGTTCTATTATATCGAGAGCCAAGGCGGTATCGCCATAGAAGAATATCATGTTGGCAAGATTAAGAGATACCATCACGAATACCTCTTCGTTTTCGCATCCGAAATTTTTGAGCATGGATTTGAATTGCGAAATAGAGTCTGGCGTCCATATTGTCAATGATATGGCTGTCCAAACATCGCGAAGCATCTTTGCACATTCGATACAGTATTGCACGTACGTATCGTAATTATCTTCATTGACAGAGTCCTCAGGACACAATCCCGGCAAATGGCCGGCAAACATATATCCTGCTTCCCGCAATTCTTTGCAATACGCCAAGAAATCAGTTATATACTGTAAATCGATGCTGTTGTATCTTGTCATCACAGAAGCATACATGAGGTCGAACGCCTTCGTCGTTCCGAATCTATCCGTACATTCTTCTTTATAGATGTCGAACCGTTCGCGTTCTCGGTTCACTCGACCTGCGGCCTGATTTAATATATTTCCAAGCCACTCTTGCATATAAGGCGGCAGTATATACAACATTAATTTCGTAAGCTCACGAGTACAGTCCGCTATGAGCTCGTATTGTTCGGCATTATAGGCGTTTGCTACCGCATTGCATATTATGAATTCGGGCCTTTCAGTATAGTCGCCCTGATAATAAACACGAAAACGATTATACAGCCTCACAAACAATTCCTCCGGCCAAGGGTCGATATCCTGCATATAGGTATCGTCGCCATACAGCGTATATTCGATATAATGCAGATTATTATAACCGTAATTTTTAAACCCGGCTACGGTAGCCTCTTCCTTATATAAAATGTAATTACCCATATGGTACGCCAACTGGCAGAAATCATAAAGCATGCTGCCGACGGATTCATCGGGCAGATACTGCGACAGATATCGATTCACCAACAAATCGCGCCCCATGGCCATTTGCTTGAATATCTCCTCCTCGGCCATTCGCTTCACCGTGACGGCCATGCACGGCAGATAGTGGTCGCGAATCACCTTCGGCGATATATTGTCTATACAGTCGGTTAGTTTGAAAGATATTCCTGTGGCGAAATCGAGCAGATGCGTCCGGTCGAGCTGCGAGACGAAATTCGGCAAATCCATCTGCGCGGCCGTATCCGGCTCCACACTTATGCGATAGAGATAATCGTAGATTTTTTCGCATGTCGGACACGGTTGGGTATCACCGTCGGCATGTCGTGCCGAGGCAGTAGCTACGACCGACAGCGAGAATGCGATAACGAACATTGCGCGCAGCAGTTTCATAATGTTCTGGGGTTAGTCTACAAACGGAAAGCGTGTTGCCGATAGCTTGTTTCAGTCAAACAGGCCTAACACTCAGAGATAGAAAAAGCGACAGCCTACACCTGGTTATACCCCGAGAGGTACGACACGGCAAGATTTCGGCCTGTACTCTGTTTGGATTGAAGTTCCTAAGTTCGCTTGACATGAAGGTTTTGCACTTCCTGTTTGTTAAACTGTTAATACAAATATTTTTTTGCAACATGAAGGTCTGTTGCTGTTATTTAATTTCAAAATTAATACAGAGTTCCATAGTATTCCAAAAAAATTAATATTGTGACTCAATTTTATTATCTTTATATGGGGTATTGTGTCGTGGTGCAAGAGTGTCGGGAGCGTGCGGTGAAAATATCCGACGAAAATGTGACGCCGTTCGGGAAATGTGTATCTTTGTTCGCGAAACATGATATGGAAGGATTTGGACTGATTACAAGCCACAATAAAAAATTGCTGAAACAGCATTTTGTTCGACATTCTCCTGCTTTAATGTATTTAATTGTTTAGGTATAAATATTTTAATGTAGGCTTTTTTATTGATGTCGGAGTAGGCCTTTGGGGGACACCCCTTTCGGGACGGGTCCTTTTCTTTTTGTGTGCAAGCAGATTAACCGAAAATACAGAACAGACATGAATTTAGCCATAGTGGGAACCGGGTATGTCGGGCTCGTGTCGGGAACCTGTTTCGCCGACATGGGGGTGAACGTCACCTGCATCGACATCAACGAACGGAAGATAGAGGAACTGCGCCGCGGGGTGATTCCGATATACGAACCGGGCCTGGAGGAGATGGTGTTGCGCAACGTACAGGCGGGGCGGCTCCGTTTCGGAACCGACCTTTCGCAGGGGATAGACGATTACGACGTCATCGTGTGTGCGGTGGGTACCCCTCCCGGCGAAGACGGCAGTGCGGATTTGCAGTACGTGCTCGAAGTGGCCCGCACGGTTGGGCGTCATATCGGCGGATATACGCTTTTCGTAACCAAAAGTACCGTTCCGGTCGGAACGGGCGAACTGGTGCGGGCGGCCATCCGCAGAGAGCTTGACCAACGGGGGATGAATGTGGAATTCGACGTCGCTTCCAATCCCGAATTCCTCAAGGAGGGGGCGGCCATCAAGGACTTCATGGAACCCGACCGGGTGGTGGTCGGCGTCGACAGCGGCCGGGCCCGCACGATTATGGAGCGGTTGTACAAGCCTTTTATCGAGAACGGGCGTTTGCTGCTTTTCACCGATATTCCTTCGGCCGAAATGATAAAATACGCTTCGAACGCCATGCTTGCCACGCGTATCTCCTTCATGAACGACATCGCCAATCTGTGCGAGAGGCTCGGTGCGGATGTCGATATGGTGCGTCAGGGGATGGGAGCCGACCCGCGTATCGGGCCGAAGTTCCTCTACCCGGGCATCGGTTACGGCGGAAGCTGTTTCCCGAAGGATGTGAAGGCGCTGGTGAATACGGCGCGCAGCAATGGGTACGACATGAAGGTGCTGCGGGCGGTCGAAGAGGTTAACGGGGCGCAGAAAAGGTTGCTTTTTGAGAAGTTCAGAGCCTATTTCCGCGGCGACATCGCCGGTCGGCGGGTGGCCGTATGGGGCCTTTCGTTCAAACCGGAGACCGACGACATGCGCGAAGCGCCTTCGGTGGTCATCATTGAACACCTGCTTCGTGCCGGATGCGAGGTTTGTGCCTACGACCCGGTTGCATCGGAGGAGGCACGCCGCATCCTCGGTGACGGTGTCTGCTATTGCCGGGATAAGTACGAAGCAGCGGAGGGGGCCGATGCCCTGATGCTGGTTACCGAGTGGCAGGAGTTTCGCATGCCCGACTGGTGTGCCGTGCGGAAAGCCATGAGGACGCCCGTGGTATTCGACGGGCGTAATATATACAACGGCGAAGAGCTTGCTGCCAAGGGATTTGCATACTGTTCCATCGGACGCAGATGACGGGCGGCGGCCTTCGTGCATTGGTGCGGCGGGCGGCATGTGAGTGCTGCCCGCCGTTCTTTGTAGGGAACGGCTTCGAGGGCCGAAGGGATGACCCGGATTCGGCGTATTACAGGCTGCCGCCGAGAAAACCGAGTACGAAGATAGAGGCGACGGCGAAGAGCATGCCGACGGTTTTCCGTCCGTCGAGTTTCTCACCGAAAGCCGCGATGCCGACGAGCGTGGTCAGCAGGACTACGCTGATGTTGTAGATTCCGTAGAATGTGCTGGATGAGAAATATTTGAGTCCGTGCATCAGACCGAATGTTACGAAATAGTTGAAGGTACCCAGGCAGAGACCGCCGGCTATGCTTTTCCAGCGGAATCGGAATGCCTCGCGTCCCTCTTTCGCGGCATAGTAGGCGACGGCCCCTAAAAAGGCGGCGGAGAAGAGCATGATTTCGAATACGGGATAATCCGTTTCGTAGCACCCTTCGGTCTTGATGAGGTGTTGAGATGTTTTCATGCATACCGCAATGAAGCCCACGGAGAGGAATACGCCGACCGGCAGTAGAACGGTCTTGAGCCGTTCGTTTCTGCCCGTTGCCGTATCCGTCCCCTTGTCGTGCGGACGGTAGATGATGAATACGAAGGCGAGCATTACGAGGGCCGTGCCGAGAAGTTCCCAGCCTGTGATGCGTTCGCCGAGGAAAAGGGCGGCCCAGACAATCGGCAGTATCACCGATGTGCGTGAGGCCATGGTGGTGATGGATACGCCTACCCGTCGGGTAGAGGCGGCCATGAGGTCCATCGAGCCGAAGTAGAGCGCTCCTGTTATCAGGGCCAGGTACCACCAGCCGTTTCCGCCGAAACCGCCCGCGTCCGCTGCCGCGAGATACCGTCCGCCGGAGAAGAGGGCGATGATGAGGGCGAAGGCGTAATTCGTCATGATGGCCTGCGGAATATAAATCTTTTTGACGTTGAAGAATTTCAGCGCCAGCATGATGAGCGACATGGCCGCTATGGCGAGGAGCAGGTATTGCATGGTCTGTATCGTTGTTTCCGTCTTGGACAGGAGAACCGGGATGCCGGCCCTCCTGCCCGACAAAGATAGTGCGAAAAGTTCGGTAAACGTTCCGCCTTTCCGGACTTTGTCCGTGTGCGGGCGGCGTGTCCGGAGTAAAAATAAGAGGAGGAACGGCATGAGCTCCCGTTCCTCCTCCTCGTGTATGGCTGCCGCGTTTACGCTGTCTTTCCGGCTACGAGGCGGTTGGCCCTTTCGGCCGCGATGTGGATGTTCGCGCAGATGTTTTCTTCGCCGACGAGCCGGTCGATGCCCGCTTTGAGAAGCGTCTCTCTGACCGACGGGTTCACGCCGGAGAGGATGACCTCGATGCCCTCTTTTCGGGAGGCCCGGATGAGGTTGGAGAGGTTATGCAGTCCGGTAGAGTCGATGAAGGGAACTTTGCGCATGCGGATGATGCGGACTTTCGACTTCTCGCCCATGGTGTGCATCACGTCGTCGAACTTGCTGGCGATACCGAAGAAGAAGGGGCCGTCTATCTCGTAGACTTCGACGCCTTCGGCGACCTCCACCTTGTCGTCGCGGTGGTTGCTCTCGGCATCGGCCGTCATGTCTATCTGGTCGTGGATGACCGAGATGTTGGTGCTCTCCATGATGCGCCGCATGAACAGGACGACGGCCATCAGCAGACCGGCGGCTATGGCGATGGTCAGGTCGAAGACGACCGTGAGCAGCAGGGTGGTGAAGAGTACCGCGATGTCCGCTTTGGGATTTTTCATCATGCCGCGGATGGTGCGCCATTCGCTCATGTTGTAGGAGACGATGACGAGTACGCCTGCCAGACAGGCCATCGGGATGTGGCGGGTGAGCGGCGAGAGGAAGAGCAGGATGAGCAGCAGGACGACGGCGTGAATGATACCGGCCACCGGGGTACGGCCGCCGTTGTTGATGTTGGTCATCGTGCGGGCGATGGCGCCCGTCACGGGGATACCGCCGAAGAACGGCACGACGATGTTGGCGGCGCCCTGTGCGATGAGTTCCGTATTGGAATTGTGGCGGTCGCCCGTGACGCCGTCGGCCACCGTGGCCGAAAGCAGCGATTCGATGGCGCCGAGCATGGCGATGGTGAAGGCCGGTGGCAGCAGGCCGCGGATGGTCTCCAGATTGAAGGAGAACCCGGCGGGGGCCGGTATGGCGGGGTTGATGCTGTAACGGTCGCCGATGGTCTCTATCGTATCGATGCCGCAGTACCTTTTGAGCAGGTAGGAGGCGACGGTAACGAGGATGATGGCCGCGAGCGACCCCGGTATCTTGCGCGATACCTTGGGCGTCAGCAGAATGATGAGGATGCTCACCAGGCCGATGCCGAGGGCCCAGAGGTTGGTGGTGTCGAAGTGCTGGAAGTAGACCGCCCATTTGCCGATGAAGTCTTCCGGGACGGCTCCGTCGATACGTAGACCGAAGAGGTCTTTTATCTGGGTGGAGAATATCGTCAGGGCAATACCAGCCGTGAAGCCCACGATGATGGGATAGGGGATGAATTTGATGACGACGCCGAGTTTGAAGAGTCCGAGCAGGACAAGGATGATGCCGGCCATGACGGTGGCGATGGCGAGTCCTTCGATGCCGTACTGGCTGATGATGCCGGCGACGATGACGATGAAGGCTCCCGTGGGGCCGCCTATCTGGACGTTGCTGCCGCCGAGGAACGAGACGATGAAGCCGCCGAGGATGGCGGTGATGAGTCCCTTTTCGGGCGAAACGCCGCTGGCTATGCCGAATGCGATGGCGAGGGGGAGGGCGACGATGCCGACGATGATGCCGGCCATCAGGTCGGCGGTGAATTTCCGGCGGTCGTAGTTTTTCAGCGCCGTGAAAAGTTTGGGTTGGAAATCGATGGTGTGTTTCACGATAACGGATGTTTGTCAGGGTTAGTTTTGTTAAGGCGGCGCAAATATAACAAAATATATTCGATGAAAACCGAAAGCGGCTGTCGGGCAGTATCCCGGCCTGCGGTCGCAGGAGCGATTCGGTTGAACGGATATGGTTAGATGTATTCAATGGACCCTTTCTGCGTCTGTCGGGTGTTCCTCCGGTTTATGGGCGTGTTGCGATTGGAGAGTGGTAAATGCCCGTGGAGTGAATGAGATGACCGGACGGGCGGCCCTCTTCATCGGATGCTGTTTGTCGACGTACCGGGTATCGGGAGTGCCTTGTTGCCGGCCGGGGTGACGGAACGGAAGGGTAATATTTTGACGATTAAGCGAATGAATTAATATTTTATTATTATCTTTCAAGTGCGATACCTCGAAAAAGATTGATGGGATTATGCGAAAACTCATCTTGTTTTTCTTGTTTTTAGGCGGCGCCGTGTTTGCCGGGGCGCGCGAGCAGTGGGTAACGGGGCATGTGTTTATCTGCGGTACGATGCAAGCCATGCCATTCGCTTCGGTCTGGTTGCTGGACCCGCAGACGGGAGAGCCTGAATATGCGGCGTTTACCTCCGTAGACGGTTGGTACGACTTCGGCAATGTCGAGATGGACCGGGCCTATCTTTTGAAGGTTACTGCGCCGGGCTGCGAAACGGTGACGAAAAAGATAAAACCCCGATATGATGCGAATGTTCAACCGAACATCACCTACAATATCGCGCTGGAGCGCACGCCGGACGCGGGGATGTTGATGCCGGCGGCCATGTACGTTCCGGCAGAGATTGCCCCCGATGCCGTTACCATAGAGGATGTGTATGGACATATTCCCGGAGTCATTTATGAGGACGGTTTCTTTACCGACGCAAACGGAGCGAATGTACGTATCCTATTCAATGGATATGTCATGTACAGCAGTTCATATGAGGAGCTGTGCGAGCTTGTGACCGCTAAGGATATTGTCAGCATAGACTATTACGACCTGAGCGATACGGATTCGCCGTATTATGCCGGCGTTCTCGATTTCAGAGTGAACATCGTGATCAGCAACGGACCTGAAAATACGGAGCTCCCAATTGAAAGTACTTTCTGGGATATTTAGTTCTCCGTCCGTGGTCGGAGCCCAAGACGCCATCCGTTTTTCAGATAGGAGGAATAGAGCGAACCGCCGTAATTTTGTCAAGCTTATGCAATTGGCCTTTCTGAAAGAATATATGTATGCCGATTTATTCAATGAAGTTGCAAGCGATTCATTCAGTAGGATTCTTCGTGAACTGCCGCTGGAAGAGCACGTGACCATTCATTTTCAACATAGATATCTTCAAAAGAATTTTGTAAAGCTATGAAAAAACTCATCTTGTTTTTCTTGTTTTTAGGCGGCGCCATATGTGCAGGGGCGCGCGAGCAGTGGGTAACGGGGCATGTGTTTATCCGCGGTACGATGCAAGCCATGCCATTCGCTTCGGTCTGGCTGCTGGATCCGCAGACGGGAGAACCGGAGTATGCGGCGTTCACCTCTGTCAATGGTTGGTACGACTTCGGCAATGTCGAGATGGACCGGGTCTATCTCCTGAAGGTTACTGCGCCGGGCTGCGAAACGGTGACGAAAAAGATAAAGCCACGATATGATGCGACTGTTCGGTTGAACCGCACCTATAATATCGCGCTGGAACGCACGCCGGACGCAGGGATGTTGATGCCGGTGGCCATGTACGTTCCGGCAGAGATTGCCCCCGATGCCGTCACCATAGAGGATGTGTATGGACATATTCCCGGTATCGTCTACGAGGACGGTTTCTTTACCGATGAAAACGGAGCGAATGTGCGTATCCTGTTCAATGGATATATCATGTACAGTGCCGAGTATGAGAAGCTGTGCGAGCTTGCCACCGCTAAGAATATTGTCAGCATAGACTATTACGACCTGAGCGATACGGATTCGCCGTATTATACCGGCGTTCTCGATTTCAGGATAAATATTCCAGGCAATGACGCGTTGGCTATTACGGAACCGTTGATGGAGAATCCTTCCTGGGATATTTAGAGATTCCGTCCGTGGTCGGGGCGCGCAGGATGCGGTTAGTTCTTCGGAAAGGCTACGGTATGCGAAACGGAAGAGACAGCTTGATGTATCGGGCATTTTCTCTTTCGCAGGCCGTTGCCGGCGTCCCGCACGGCTTGTCGAACACGTACCGGAAAAGAGGCAGGTAAAATTGATTTGGACTCCATGAAAAAATCGAAGTTCTGTATATTGTTCGTCCTGTTCGTAATTGCGGCGAATATCGCCGCGGTGGACGCCCAGATTGTATTGAAAGGGAAGGTCACGACCCGGGAGGAGGAACCGGTCGCTTTCGCTGCCGTCAGCCTGCGGGGGATGAGGGACACCACGCGGCTGGTCGAAACGGCGGTAACGGACATGCAGGGGAATTACGCTTTCGGGAAACATCGCGAGGGCAAATACCTGCTCACGATACAGTCTCTGGGGTTTCGCACGCTGAACGATACCGTGCATATCAGAAGGTCGTCTTTGGGCAATACGTATGAGATGCGCAAGGATTATCTCCTAGAAGAGGAGGTGACGGCGATAGACGATGTGGTGGTCGTGGGGACGAACGTGACCCACTATCTCGACCGTACCGTTTACCGGGTGACCAATGCCGACCGCAGGACGGCCGTCACGGGCCTCGACCTGACCAACAAGGTGCCGCAGGTTACGCTCGACCGTATCAACGAGACCGTCTCGTCGAGCGACGGGGCCGTCACAATTCTCGTAAACGGCATCGCGGCTTCGGCACAGGAGCTGAAGACGATTAGTCCAGAGGAGGTCGGTCAGATAGAGTATTACGACCTGCCGCCCATACGGTACGGCGGCGGGAATGCGGTGCTGAACATCGTTACCAAAGAGGTCCGGGACGGTTTCTATGGAGGCATCGATTTGAAACATGCCGTTCCGGTCCGATGGCTCAACGACAGTTTTTACCTGCGTTACAACCGCGGCCGCAGCCAGTTGACCTTCCGCTATTATGCGAGCTGGCACAAGTCGGACGCACAGTTTGTGGACGATGAGTACCGGTATGCGCTGAACGGGACGGATTATGCCCAATATCTCCATACTTCGGGCGGTTACAGGAGTTTCTATAACGATTTCAATCTCAAATACACCAACCAGCTTCAGGACAAGTACGTCTTTCAGGCGACCTTCTATCCCAGTCTGCGGAACAATGAAAACCATTACGATTCGCAGATAGAGTTTTTGGAGGGTGCGGCCGGGATGCAGCGGTACGGCAATTACAGGACGGAATCCAAAATATTCAATCCGACACTCGACCTCTACTTCTGGAGGCAGTTGGGCCGGAAACAGGAGCTCATCATGGCTATTACGGGAAATTATTTCGATTCGGGGCTGGATACCCGTTCGAGCGAGTACGATTCGGCGGACGACCGTCCCGTATTCGAGGATTTCCTGACTGTCGACGGCCGGAAATATTCGGCCATCGGACAGGCGCTTTACATCAAGAATTTCGAGAAGGTCGCGTTTTCGGTAGGCGAACGCTTTGCGTACGAGTCCAACATCGCGCATACGGCCAGCTGGCTGTCGGGCGACCGGCAGGAGCGGACGACACGGATGAACAACTACCTTGCGGCCGAAGTGTCGGGCAAGATAAAGACCAGGTTCTCGTACCGTTTCTCTTTGGGGGTTATTGCCAGCCGTACCGTAACGGCCGGCAACGATTCGTGGCAGTGGGTCTTCGCTCCGAATGTCATCGCCGGCTATCAGATATCGTCTTCCTTCATCGTCAAGGCGGGATTCAGCCAGGCCAATACCTCGCCGAGCCTCGGCATGCTCGACGACCGGATTGCCATGATAACCCAAAATATCGTTTCACGCGGCAATCCGTCCCTGAAGAACGGATTCCGGAACTCGGCATTCATCGGTACGGGATATACCAACAAGTGGCTGAATATCAACGTCACCTGCCTCTACGGATATGCGAAGAACCCCATTAATTATTACTATCGGCAGGATGGGGCCCGGTATGAGTACATGCCGGTCAATGACAAGTCCAGCGAGACCTGCGGAATCAATTACGCTTTGCAGCTCACCCCGTTTGAAAACGACATCCTGACGATTAAACTGCAGGGCGGCGTTTATTACACGAATCTGAATTCCGGTGTCTTGGGAAGGGTAGGTTATCTGCGAATTCCTTTAAGCTACTATATACAATTCGCCTGGAAGAACCTTTCGGCATTTTATCAGGGCAACATCGTTACCGGAAACATGGTACCGCCGATGATAGTGTACAGCGACCTGGGTTCCGGAATCGGAATAATCTACAAGTATCGGAATTTCGCCTTCTCCCTATCCTGCGCCAATTTCCTGATTCGTCCGGAGTCCCGGTCGCATACCATAGACGGAAGCGCCGTTTGGCGCAAGAGCACGGGCAGTCAGAGGGATTCGTACAATCGGGTGATGCTGGGAGTGAGTTATAACTTCGGCCGGGGCCGGGTCTATAACGAAGCCGAAAGGCATATCAGCAACAGGGATGAGGATTCCGGATTATAGGTTTCGGTCGTTTCAACCTGTCGGTCTTTTTATTTCACCACTTCGCCGCGGACGAATACCGCTACCGGTCGGCTGTTTCCCGTATTGGAGTATATCTTCACGTTGTTGTTGAAGGGCCCCGTTTCGTTTTTCGGGTTGTAGGTTATTTCAAAAGTGCTCGACTCGCCCGGCATGAGGGGTTTGCGCGGATACTTTACCGAGAGGCAGGTGCAGCTCTGTTCGGTGCGGGTGATGACGAGCGGGGCCGAACCGGTGTTCGTAAAGACGAAAACCGCGGTTTGCGGCTCGCCTTTGAAACGGAGCGTTCCGAAATCGTGCTCCATGCGGTCGAAAGAGAGTTCGGGCGCCGGCTCCTGTTTCTGTTCCGTGCCGGATGCGTGCACGGCGGCAGGCACCGCCGTAGCTGCGTTCATGCCGCCGGTTGTGCCGAGCATCAGTGCCGCAACTGCGGCCGTGAGGATTGCGTACATCTTCGTTTGCTGTTTTGACCGGGAATCCGGAGCGCTGCGGTTTCCTGAGAAGGAAACGGGCGCAGACCCGTTCGTCCGGGATGTGATATTTCTTGTCTTGCGGGCAGCGTAGGCCGGGAACCCGTACAAGGACGGAGGACCGTCTTCTCGGGACCTTTCTTATTGGAGGCGGAAGACGTAGGTTATCGTACCCGTTTGTACCGCGTTGGCTTCGCTCGGCGAGAACCGTGCCTGCCGTGCCGCTTGCAGAGCCGCATCGAGCAGTCTGGCATCTTGGGTCGTGGAGCCCTGCGGATGGAAGGCCGTGTTCTGTACGCGCCCCTGTGCGTCCACGGTGATTTCGATGATGACGATGCCCTGTGCGTCGTTGGATTCGTAGGCCGGTTTCGGCAGGCTGCCTATCGCCCGGCGCCCTTTCAGGTCGAAGGAGATGCCTTCGTTTCCCGTTCCCGTACCGGTACTGCTGCCGTCACCGCCCGATTCGTGCCCGCGGTTTCCGGCCGTCTGTGCGCCGGAGCCCTGCGAAGAGGCATTCGAGGAGGTGCTCCTGCCCGGGAAAAGGGCGCGGCGGTTCACCTGCCGTTCCTGTTCGGCAGGGGTATGCTCCGTCTGCTGCTGGCGCTGGCTGCCCGTCGTAATGACCGGTGCCGGTTCCGTCTCCTGCGTAAGGTACTCTTCCTGCGAGGTATCCGGCCGGCTGGCCGCCTCTTCGGTTTCGGACAGTGCCACGTTCTGTGTACCGCTCCCGTCGCTGTCGTCGCCGAAGTCGATGAGGATGCCTTCGGCGGGACGTTCGTACTCCGTCCGGAACGACACGAACAGGCTCACCGCAAGGAATGTGGCGAGGTAACACGCCGCGGCGATAAGGCCCGCGCGCCTGCCTGTCCGGTTATTATCGGGAGCGTAATAGTACATGTGCCTGTCAATTGGGACTCGTGGCCAGGATGAGCGTCCACTTGTTGTCCTTGGCGATGTTCATCACTTTCACCACGTTGTCGATGGGAACGCTCTTGTCCGCGTGCAGCGACAGGGTAGGCTGTTCCGCACCTTCGAGTTTTCCGCGCAGGATGGTCTCCAGGTCGTCGAACCGGACGGGAACCGTCTCTACGTAATATTGCAGGTCGGAGGTGATGGAGACCGTGGTATAGGGTTTCTCCTTTATCTGGTTGTTGCTCGTGGGAAGAGTCAGTTTCAGCGCGTTGGGGTTGATGAGCGTGGTGGCTATGAGCATGAACACCAGCAGCAGGAACATCAGGTCGGTCATCGAGGCCGAGCTGAACGCCGAATTGACCTTTGAGCCTCTTCTGATAGCCATGGCCTTATTTCTTCTTATCTACCGGTTGGTTGAGGATATCCATGAAAGCGATGGAGTTGGCCTCCATCTGGAAGATGAGCTTTTCGATACGCGCGATAAGGTAGTTGTAGCCGAAGTAGGCGGGAATACCGACGATAAGGCCGCCCACGGTGGTAATCATGGCCACGTACATGCCGCTGGATAGGATGCTCATATCCACTACGCCTCCCGCCATGGACATGTTCATGAAGGCCTGTACGAGCCCTATCACCGTTCCGAGAAAACCAATCATCGGGGCGCCTCCCGAGATGGTGGCCAGAGCCGGCAGACCGTTTTCGAGTTTGGAGACTTCGAGGTTGGCGACATTCTCGATGGCGTTCTGCACGTCGGTCATGGGACGCCCGATGCGTTCGATGCCCTTGTCTATCATCCTGGCGATGGGGGTATCGGTCGATTTGCAGAGGTCTACCGCCGCCTCCATTCTTCCTTCGTAGATGAAGTCGCGTATCTTGTTGATGAAGTTCTGGTCTATCTTCGATGCCTTGCGGATGGCGATGAAGCGTTCCACGAAGATGTATATGGCCAGTGCCCCCAGCACCAGCAGTACCCACATCAGCCAGCCTCCGGCAAGGAACAGTTCCCCGAACCCCATCGTTTTGGGCTGTTCGGCAACGGCAGCGCCCGCTGCCTGCAAAAATATCGTCATAGTGTAAGCCTGTTAAGTTGTTATCGGGTTTTCTTTTGCTGTGTTTCGTATGCCGTGCGGTCCGAAACCGCATAAGGCTCCGCAAATTTAAGAAACATATTTCAATTTCATGAACCGTACCCCTGCTTTCAGCCTGTGAAGGCGATGTCGTCCCTTCGGTAGGGACGGATGTTGCGACCGCTGCGGATTTGTCGTATCCCGTGCCGTATTACGGTCGGACGGTGACTGCCGTTCCGCCGGAGACGTTACTGGCCGGATTCCCGTTCCGCCGGAGCAGCCGGTTCTTCGGCTGCTGTCGTACGTGCCTCCTCTTCGCGGCGGCGCTGCATCTCCTCGCGCATGCGTCGTCGCCGCTCCTCGCTCTCCTCCCGTCGCTGTTCTATACGGCTTTTGGCGGGTTGTTGCGTTTCGGCCGGTCGGCTGTTCCCGTCGTTGGGCGCGGCATCGAGGGGGGCGGTTCCGGTTGTCGGTGCGGCGGGCTGTTCCGCACTGCCGGCCTTCGCCGCCTCTTTCTCCGCGCGTTTGCGACGGCGGGCCTCCTTGCGTGCACGCGACTGGCGGACGATATCGGAAAAGACATTGAAGTCCTCCTTGTAATAGATACCGATGCCGTTCTCCTGGAGACCCTGGTTTTCGTCGTAGCGGTTGATGGTGCGCGTGAAGGCTTTGAGCGATACGTTGCCCGCCGGGGTGATTATCCAGGTCAGGGAGGCGTCTCCCGTAATGTTGGCATTGTTACGCATGTTATTGTCGGCGTTGTAGTTGCCTTCCACTTCAAGGATGAGCCGGTCGTTGCCTCCGATGTTGTAGGAGAAGCCGAAATCCACCTCCTCCGAGGAGGTCTGGTCCTGCGGTCGGTAGTTCAGCATGATGTTCAGGTCGTTGGTGGAGATGAGGTTGCTCAATTGGTTGGAGAGGAAGTTGAGGCCCAGCGTCGCTCCGGCCGATGTGGCATCGGTGTCGGAAGCCGTACTGCCGTTCGGAGCGAATGAACCGAATCCCACGAGCCACAGGAAATTGAGGGCTCTGTCCTCGTTGGAGGCGAGGGCGCCGCTCAGCACGTTCTGTATGTCGGCGTCGGCCGAGGGAATGCGGATGTCGAACGTGAGGTCTGGTTTGCGGAGGCTTTCGCTGATGCGCACGATGCAGTCCACCGGGACGCGCGTCCCGGTGTTGATGCCGGTTCCCTGGAGCGACGAGGCGAGCTGCTGGAGCGAAGCCCGCACCCTGTACACGGCCTCTATGTTGAGCATGGCATCCATCGGGTCGCCGCTGAACTGGATGGTTCCTCCCTGTTGCAGGATGAACTTCTTGTTGGAGATTATCGGTTGCATGCTGAACAGAAAGTCCCCTTCCGCTATCTCGTAGGTGCCGAATATGGAAAGTTCGCCGGTTCCCGGGTTGAGCAGGACGTTGAGTGCGGCCGTACCGCGTGCATTGACCGTCATGTTGGTGGCCGGGTCGATGATGATGGAGAGCAGCAGTCCGGGGTTGACGTTCAGCGATACGTTGAGGTTCAGGTTGACCTTCTCCTTGCGCTTGGTCCGTTCCGTCATGGAGCGTTCGTACAGTTGTTTTTTCAGCTCCAGCACGTTCTCCGGCGCAGCGTTCTCCGGCTGGCGGCTTTCGAATACAATCCAGTCGGCTTCCGACATGTTGGATTTGTTGGACAGCGGCAGATAGAAAGCCGACCCCGGTTGCGTGGTGACCGCCACATCCACGTTGATTCCGTTGCGGTTGCCCTTCACATTGACGGCTCCGGAGATGTAGACCTTGCCGTAGAATTGGTCGTTGGCCCTGGCTTTCGTGTCGATGGCCATGATGTTGGAGGGAATCAGACGTGCGGAGTATGCGATGTTCGAGGTGTTGCTGATGTCGGCCTGTGCTTCGAGCGTGGCTTTGTTCCCTTCGCCGTCGGTGAGCGTCGTGAGGGGCAGGCGCACGGTTCCGCCGTCGATGTCGATGTCGAGCGTCGGTGTACTGTATGTGACGTCGGTGATGCCGATGGTCGTCGAGAAGTCGCTTACCGACAGTGTGCCGTTCATCTTCGGCATGCCCTTGCTTCCGCGGAGTTCGAGGTAGAGGGCCGTGGTGCCTTCCACCGAACGGATGACGTCGGCGGGCAGGAACGGGTTCGCCGCTGCGAGCGGAATGCCGTCGATGTCCACCGTAGCGGCGTAGCTGTTGGTGTCGGGGCGGTAGAAGCCGCGCACGAGAGTTTTGCCGTCGGCCGTATTGACGAGCGACAGGCCCGCCCGTTCGGTGGCGAAGTCCCATGCGCTGTTCAGGCGCAGCCTCGGTGCCGTATAACCGTTCATGCTCAGGCTGTCCATCATGATGTCGGCGATGAGTATCGGGTCTTTCATGCCGGAAATGAGCGTGGCCGAACCGTCGAGCGAACCCCGTACGGTACCTTCGGGCAGTCCGGCTATGCTGTTGAGCGGCCTGATGCTGAATTCGTCGAGCGCCAGCCGCAGCGTGTCGTCCTTGCCGCCGGCGAGCGTGCCGTCCACATGCAGCTTCTGTGCGCCGCTTGTTATCAGAAAGTCGTCTATCGTTATCCGTTTCGGCGTATATTCTATCAGGTTCGAGGAGATGTTCCAGCGCTGTTTGCCCGTCATGATATGGGACGAGGACTTGAAGAGAAGGCCGATGCGCAGTTCCTTGTCCTCTTCCGTTCGGGAGAGGAGCGACTGTACGTCGAATACGGCATTCAGGTCCGACGTACTGTTGCTGATGTTGGCATTGACCTCTATTCTGTCGTCTGCCACACGGGCGGCGATGTCGTTGGACGGCATGGAAAACCCCGGCAGGTAAAGGTCTTCGGTGGTGAACCGCAGGGCGATTGCTCCGGGGTCCGATGTGTTGTCAGCCGTGAAGCCGAGTTTCGTTACGAAGAAGTCGGCGTATTCGATGTAATCGCTGTTGGCCGTCACGGAGAATCGTTCGGTCATCGGATTGAATTCGGCATCCACCTTCGTGCCTTCGGCGATGCTGAAGCCCGGCAGAAAGATAGCGGCGATGTTGTTGGCTGCCTTGATGTCGAGGTGCAGTTCCGACCGGCTGTCGGAACGCTTGAGGGTGACGGGTATCGTGTGTCCCTGCCGGTCGGTGCGTATTCGGGGAGGCGCAGATGTTCCGGCGGCGGGCCGTACTGACAGGGGACCTGCGGCAGTCGGTGCGCCGCCGGAAAGCATCCGGTCGCCGGGGTGGTGCGCTGCTTGCGTCCCGCCCGTCGCATCGAGTGCGGGCAGATAGTCGTAGAGGATGTGGTTCAGATAGTTGAATATTTCTTTATAGCTTATTCCGCTCTTGAATTCCACGTCGGCGAAAGAGGAACTCATGGCGAGGTATTTGCTGTCGTCGCTGTTGCGGCCGGTGAAGAGGATGGTATCAGCCTGCACGTCGTCCGTCGAGGAGGTGTAGCGGAGGTTCGAGAGCAGTATCTCGCCGTTGATGTTATCCAGATTGGTACCGCTGCCGTTCGCCCGTACACGGCCGCTGAGAATGGCGATGCTGTCTTTCCGATTGACGTTGAGGCTGTGCAGGTCGGCGCGGCGCAGGTTTATTTCGGCATCGTAGGCGGGAACGGCATTGCGGAAATCGGCCGAACCGTTCACCGTGAAGAGCAGTTTCGGGTCTCCTGACATGACGTTCAGCATGGCTTGTTTGCCGGCGTAGCTGCCCGAGGCCATCAGTTGGCTATAGGTGTAGCCGTTGAATTCGGCCATCGGCACGAAAAGGCTGCCGTTCACCGAGAGTCCCTCCTTGCCGGCATGTCCCTGTGCCTTCATATCCGCGATGACCTTCCCCAGCAGGTCGTTCCCCGTCACTCTTCCGGCATCCACGCCGTTTACCGTGACGTGTGCATCGAAATCCGTTCCCGCCTCTCCGTGCATGCCGCCGTGTCCGCTGACGGTTACCGTACCCGCATCCGCATGCAGCGACAGTTCCGCTCCGAATGCCGTCGTCCGGCCGGAGGCCTTGGCTGTCAGGGAGAAGTTTCCCGCGCGGGCAATCATCTCGGCGGTCTGCCGCGGCAGCGAGTCGGGCAGGAGTGCGCCCGCTATCTTGTCCACTCCGCTGCCGCTCGATACGAGTCGGGTGATGTCGATGTCGAATGTGGCATTGCCGATGTCCGTGACGTTGGCCAGGGCGGCGTCGAGTCCTATCTCGGCCTCCCGGTCGCCGACCAGCAGGGCGAGTTTCACTTTGAAGTCATTGATGGTGCCGCCGAAATCCACTGTCGCATTGCGGAGCAGGAGTCCTTCGTCCGTACCGAGTGAGGGGACGAAGTAGGCGAGCGTACGGGTGGAGAGCGTCGAATGTTCGAGCCGAACATCGAAGCGGACGCTGTCGAGAATATCGGCCATGGCCTCCCAGTTGCCGCCGTCCATCCGGAATACCGGCATGGAGAGGTCCGAACGCGGCGTAACGATGCGTGTGCCGTTCAGGGCTATCAGGCCGTCGCCCACGGTGAGCTGGTCTGTGGAGAGGTTGCGGACCGTGAAGCCGCTGATGTCGCGGAACGACATGGAGGCGATATCCATCGTGATGGTTCCCCCGTCGATATCGAGTCCGTCGCTCCGGATGTCGAGTCCGTCGAACACCATATTTCCGAAATTGACTCCCTGGGAGAGGGTGTCGGCCCCTTCGTTGCGGAACATGAAGCGCGAGTCGGAAATCCGCAGGTCGCGGAAGGCCAGCCTCGTGGAGCTCTTCTGTTTGGTGGTGTCGCTGCCCAGTCGGGAGATGAGCTGCGCGATGTTGAGTTCCCCGTCTCGCGGAGTATAGAGATAGATTTTTGCCTCGTCCAGAAATACGTCCCCGATAATGATTTTCTTGTGTAGCAGGGCGCTTTTGCTGACGGCCGCTCCCAATTTTTTGGCGTAGAGCATGGTATCGCCCGTGTAGTCCTCGATGTAGAGCCCTTCGGCGACGAGCCGGCTGAATCCGCGCAGACGGATGCGGTCGATGGAGACGGTGGTTTCGAGTTTGCGCGAAAGTAGTTCCGTGGCCTTGCGGACGGCAAAGTTCTGTACCGTCCCGACATTCAACAGCAGGGCGGCTGCAACCGGCAGTCCGACTATCGCGACGATTATCCACGACAGCACTTTTCCCAATATTTTTATACCTTTGCGCATAGCTGTTTCACTCCCCATTAAAGGCCCGCGGAACGAATCGCAATTTTACTAATTTTTAACGAAACTGCCATCCGTTATCCCTGTTTTAAAGGGGCGTGAAGGGGCATTTGTCAATTAAAAGTACAGGTCTTGGAAAATTCATCCCGCTCCGGTGCCGTGATTCTCGGCATCGAGTCGTCGTGCGACGATACCTCGGCAGCCGTGCTGTGCGGTACCGAAATGCTTTCCAACGTCATCGCCTCGCAGGCGGTGCATATGCAATACGGCGGCGTGATTCCCGAACTCGCCTCGCGTGCCCATCAGCAGAACATCGTTCCCGTGGTGGATACGGCGCTTAAAAACGCGTCGGTCGGTGTCTCCGACCTCGATGCCATCGCCTTTACCCGGGGGCCCGGCCTGCTCGGCTCCCTGCTCGTCGGAGTGTCGTTCTCCAAAGGATTGGCCGTTGCAAATAATATACCGCTCGTGGAGGTCAATCATTTGCAGGGGCATATTTTGTCGCATTTCATCGATATTCCGGGCGAGACGGTTCCGCATCCTTCGTTTCCGTTCCTGTGTCTGCTCGTATCGGGAGGGCATACCCAAATCGTAAAGGTGACGGCTCCGCTTGAGATGGAAATCGTGGGCACCACGATAGACGATGCGGCGGGCGAGGCTTTCGACAAGTGCGCCAAGGTGATGGGGCTGCCTTATCCCGGCGGGCCGGTCATCGACCGCCTGGCGGCGCAGGGCGATGCGGAGCGTTTTCGGTTCGCCAAACCTTCCGTGCCGGGTTTCGATTACAGTTTCAGTGGGCTGAAGACGTCGTTCCTCTATTTCCTGCGCGACCGGGTGAAGGAGGAGCCCGGTTTCATCGAGGCGAATATCAACGACCTGTGCGCTTCGCTTCAAAAAACCGTCGTGGATATCCTGTTGGGCAAATTGGTCAGGGCGGCCCGGGAGTTTCGGATAAGGGACATTGCGATAGCCGGCGGGGTATCTGCCAATTCTGGATTGCGGAAAGGCGTGACGGCCGAAGGGGAACGCCGCGGCTGGCGGACGTTCCTGCCGCCGCTGAAGTTTACGACCGACAACGCCGCCATGATAGCCGTTACGGGGTATTTCCGCTACCGTCAGGGTGAGTTCAGTTCGCTTTCCGTCGCTCCGGAAGCCCGCATTGAGAATATGCTTTCGGGCGAGTGAATCCGGCCGATGCCTGTCGGAGCAGCCGGCAGACAGGAATATTTCCGATAAAGGAGAGCAAGGCCCTCCGTGTTTTTCACGGAGGGCCTTGCTGTGTCAAAGAAGCGGATGTCGTGCGTCAGGCTTTCACCGGCTTTTTGTCGAACAGGTTCCATACGAGTGCCGACAGGGCGGCTCCTATGAGCGGAGCGACGATGAAAAGCCACAGTTGTGACAGGGCGGCGCCTCCCTGGAAGATGGCCGGCCCGATACTGCGTGCGGGATTGACGGAGGTACCCGTGATGGGGATGCAGACGATATGGACGAGCGTCAGCGTAAGACCTATCACCAGTCCCGCCATGTTCGCATTGCCCTTGTCTTGGCTCGTGACTCCCAGAACGACCAGAACGAAGATGAAGGTGAAGAGTGCCTCCGCGATGAATGCCTGCACTGCCGTACCCTCCGTGTAGGTGTTGGCTCCCGTCAGGGTGGGCCCTTCGTGTATGCCTGTGGATACGAGTGCGTAGATGATGGCCGAGCCGATGATGGCTCCGATGACTTGGAACAGCATGTACATGCAGGCCTCCTTGCCCTTCATCCGGCCGGAAAGCCATACGCCGAGCGTAATGGCCGGATTGATGTGGCAGCCCGAAATGTTCCCTATCGTGTAGGCCATGGCTACCACGGAGAGGCCGAAGGCCAGTGCGACGCCGAGCGTGCCTACGCCCGTTCCCACGATACCGGCGATGTGCCCTGAAAATACGGCACTGCCGCATCCCATCAGTACGAGTACCATCGTACCGAGCATCTCTGCAAAATACTTCTTCATGATGTTTGGTTTTTAGGTTATCTGTTCGGGAAAATCCCCTTTTTCAGTTTTAGGCGGCAGGTCGGAGAAAGCGTCCTGTCTGAAAAATTTTCATAAAATTATCTGTTTTATTTGAAATCGGAAAGAAAAAACGAACTTATTCGGGTCTTTCCTTCCCGTCGGCGCCGGATGCGGACGAGGGAACTTGTCCGTACCGGCGGTCGTCGCGGCTGTTAACGACACAAAAAGGCCGGATACAATGGTATCCGGCCTTTTGCCTCTCTGCCGTCCCGATAGGGACGGCGCCGTGAATCAAAGTTTGCGTTTCTCCTCCACGATTTCGTAGCCTTCGATGAAGTCGCCGACACGGACATCGTTGTAGCTTTCGATGTTGAGACCGCACTCCATACCGGCCGATACCTCCTTGACGTCGTCTTTGAAACGTTTGAGCGAACCGAGACGGCCCGTATGGATGACGATACCATCGCGGATGACGCGGATGGGGGTATTTCTGGTTATCTTCCCTTCCCGTACTACGCAGCCCGCCACGACACCGACCTTGGTGATTTTGAACGTTTCGAGTACCTCGACCGAACATACGATTTCCTCCTTCTTCACCGGTTCGAGCATACCTTCGATGGCGTCCTTGATGTCGTTGATGGCGTCGTAGATGATGGAGTAGAGCCTTATCTCTATCTCCTCCTTCTCGGCCATGCGGCGGGCGCCGCCGCTCGGACGTACCTGGAAGCCGACGATGATGGCATTGGAGGCCATGGCCAGCATGACATCCGATTCGGAAATCTGTCCCACGGCCTTGTGGATGACATTCACCTGCACCTCCTCGGTGGAGAGTTTGATGAGCGAGTCCGTCATTGCCTCTATCGAGCCGTCCACGTCGCCCTTGACGATGATGTTCAGCTCCTTGAAGTTGCCTATGGCGATGCGGCGTCCTATCTCGTCGAGCGTGACGTGTTTCTGGGTCTTGAGACCTTGGATACGCTGGAGCTGCTCGCGCTTGTTCGCCACTTCCCTTGCGCTGCGTTCATCCTCCATGACATTGAAGGTGTCGCCGGCCTGCGGGGCTCCGTTGAGGCCGAGCACCAGTACGGGCGTGGCGGGCGGTGCGGCCGTTACCTTCTGGCCCCGTTCGTTGAACATGGCCTTTACCTTGCCGGAATAGACGCCCGCTACCATCGGGTCGCCTATGTGCAGTGTGCCGTTCTGTACGAGCAGGGTGGCTACGTAGCCGCGTCCCTTGTCGAGTGTCGATTCGATGACCGTACCGGTGGCTTTCCTGTCGGGATTGGCTTTGAGTTCAAGTAGTTCGGCTTCGAGCAGCACTTTTTCGAGCAGCTTGTCGAGGTTGATGCCCTTCTTGGCCGAAATCTCCTGCGACTGGTATTTGCCGCCCCAGTCCTCTACGAGGTAGTTCATCTGGGCCAACTGCTCCTTGATGGCTTCCGGATTGGCTCCCGGCTTGTCTATCTTGTTTATTGCGAAGACTATCGGGACACCGGCGGCGGAGGCGTGGTTGATGGCTTCCACCGTCTGGGGCATGACGCTGTCGTCCGCCGCCACAATGATGATGGCCACGTCCGTCACTTTGGCGCCTCGGGCACGCATCGCCGTGAAGGCTTCGTGGCCGGGCGTATCGAGGAACGTGATTTTCTTTCCGTTGAGGTCTACGCTGTAAGCGCCGATGTGCTGCGTGATACCGCCCGCTTCGCCTTCGATGACATTGGTCTTGCGGATGTTGTCCAGCAGCGAGGTCTTGCCGTGGTCTACGTGGCCCATGACGGCTACGATAGGCGGTCTCTCCACGAGGTCCTGTTCGTCGTCGCGGTCTTCGTCAATGGCCTCCTGAATGTCCACTGTGACGAATTCGACCTTGAAGCCGAACTCCTCGGCGACGATGACCAACGCCTCCGCATCGAGCCGCTGGTTGATGGAGACCATCAGTCCCAGGTTCATGCATGCCGTGATGACCTCCGTAACGGGAACATCCATCATGGTGGCCAGTTCGCTGACCGTCACGAATTCGGTGACCTTGAGGATGGACTCCTCCATATGTGCCTTCTCCATCGCCTCGTCCATGCGGGCACGGGCGTCGAGTCGCTTCTCCTTACGGTACTGCGCTCCCTTGTTCTTGCCTCCTTTGGAGGTGAGACGGGCGAGCGTATCCTTTATCTGCTTCGAAACCTCTTCGTCGCTCACTTCGGGGCGTACGACGGGTTTAGGAGCGCCTTTTTTCTTCCTGTCCTTCCGGGACTGAGGGCCTTGCGCGGCTCCCCGGCCTCCGCCTTGACCGTCGCGGGGACCCTGTCCGCCCCGTGCCCCGGGGCCGGAGGGCTGCTGTTTCGTCACATCCACCTTGTCTTTGCCGATGCGCTTGCGTTTTTCGCGTCGGCCGCCGGCCGGACCGAGGCTCTGTACATCCATCTTGCCGAGAACTTTCGGTCCTGTGAGCTTCGTCTCGTCGCTCGGACGGAAGACGTTGTCGCGGTTCTCGGCCATGCGCTGGTCGTAGGTCTTCTCCTGTATGACGATTTCCGGTTTGGCTGCCGTCGCAGTGCCGGTCTCCGGTTTCGGGGCGGCGGGTTCTCCGGCAGGCCGTGTTCCGGCCGTCGGTGCCTCCGGTCGGGGCTGTGATGCAGCCGGTTTTTCGGAAGCGCTCTCCTTGCTGTCCGCCGGAGTGTTCGGCTGGGGAGCAGGGGAGGGTACGGGTTTGGCACTTTCCTGCTTTGCGGGTTGTACGGGGGAGCCTTTGGGCTCCTCCTTCTTGGCTGCAGCCGGTTGCGGAGCTGCAGGTTTGCGGTTTCCTCCGGAGAGGTCTATCTTGCCCACTATTTTCGGGCCGGTACGAATTTCGTCCCTGGCACTTATAACGCCGCTTTTGATGACTACCTCTTCTTCGAACTCACTGTCGTGTGCACGCGGCGAATCCTTCTTGTCGTGCAGCGATACGCTTTCGGGTTTCAGGTTTATCCGCTCGCGGACATTGACCCGCTCGTTGGCACTGCGGTTGCCGCCGAACTCCTTCGCGAGAACCGCATAGACATCCGGTTCGACCAGCGTATTGGGCGAACTTTCTATGTGGACCCCTTTCTTCGCAAGGAAATCCGTAATGGTGGCAATGCCTACTTTGAACTCCTTCGCAACCTGTAGGAGTCTGAGTTTTTTTTCGTTTGACATATAAATCTCTTTTCGGCGTTATGTTTCTCTTTTTGTTTACGTTTGTGACGGCAAAACCCGCTTTCTCTCCGTATCCCCTCGGCCGCCGGACATCCGGGATACTCGGTGCGGGCTCCGTAATCCGCTATTCGAATTCGGATTTGAGGATGCTGATGACCTCCCGGATGGTCTCCTCTTCCAGGTCGGTGCGCCGGACGAGGTCGTCGGGCGATATTTCGAGGACGCTCTTGGCCGTATCGCAGCCGATGCCCTTCAGTGCGTCGATTATCCACTGGTCTATTTCGTCGGAGAACTCCTGCAGGTCCACGTCTTCCTCCTCTACGTCGCGGTAGACGTCGATGTCATAGCCGGTCAGCATACTGGCCAGCCGGATGTTGAGTCCTCCTTTGCCGATGGCGAGCGACACTTCGCTCGGCTTCAGGTACACCGACGCCGTTTTCTTCTCCTCGTCGATGGTAATGGAGGAGATTTTGGCCGGGTTCAGGGCCCGCTGGATGAGCAGTTGGGTGTTGGCGGTCCAGTTCACCACGTCGATGTTCTCGTTGCGCAGCTCCTTGACGATGGAGTAGATGCGCGAACCTTTCATACCGACGCATGCGCCCACCGGGTCGATGCGTTCGTCGTAGGATTCCACGGCCACCTTGGCCCGTTCGCCCGGTATGCGGACGATTTTCTTGATGGTGATGAGGCCGTCGAATATCTCCGGCACCTCCTGTTCGAAGAGCCTTTCGAGGAATTCGGGTGCCGTGCGGGAGAGGATGATGACCGGGCTGTTGTTGCGCATCTCCACCTTGGATACGATGGCCCGGATGGTGTCGCCTTTGCGGAAGAAGTCGCTCGGTATCTGTTCGCTCTTCGGAAGTATCAGTTCGTTGTCCTCGTCGTCGAGCACGAGTATCTCCTTTTTCCACACCTGATAGACCTCGCCCGTGATTATCTCGCCCACGCGTTCGCTGTACTTCTCGAACAGGTTGGCTTTTTCGAGATCGAGGATGCGGGAGGCGAGGTTTTGGCGCAGCGAAAGCACTGCGCGGCGTCCGAACGAATCGAGTTTTATCTCGTCGGCCACCTCTTCGCCCACTTCGTAGGTTTCGTCGAGTTTGCGGGCGTCCGAAATGGATATCTGCTGGTTGGGGTTCTCCACCTGGCCGTCCTCCACGATGATGCGGTTGCGCCAGATTTCGAGGTCGCCCTTGTCGGCATTGATGATTATGTCGAAGTTCTCATCCGTTTCGTAAGTCTTTATCAACAGATGGCGGAAAACATCCTCCAGTACTCCTATCATCGTACTCTTGTCGATATTCTTAAGCTCCTTGAACTCGGCGAAGTTGCTTATCAGATTGAGGTTGTCCATGGTTTTATTTGATAGTGAATGTTATATTTCCCTGTAATGCGGCCCTGTCCGCAGAACGGACGGCCGTGCTATTTGAAATCGAGGTACTCCTTGGTGCTCTTTATTTCCGAAAGAGGGTAGGTCTGCACCACATCGAATCCCTGTTTGCGTTTCTTTCCCTCTACGGCCCGCATCTCCCGATAGGCCAGCGTGACGGAACCCTCGTCGGCATCGCGCAGTTCCGCGATGATTTTCGTCCCGTTGAGCAGCACGACTTCCACAGGACGGCCGATGAGTTTCCGGTACTGGCGCAGCAGCCTGAGCGGTCGGCCTATCCCTGCCGAGGTGACCGTCAGTTCGAAATCCTCCTCTTCGCGGTCGAGACGCTCCTCAATGGCACGGCTCAGGGCGACGCAGTCGTCGATGTCCACCGAACCGTCGCTGTCTATCACGACCTCTATTTCGTTGCCGGGGGTGATGTTCACCTCCACGAGGAACAGGCTGCCTTCGGCGAGCTCCTCTTCTGCTATGTTCCTTATTTTGTCTGCGTCCATTCTGTTCCGTTGCTTTTCCGGCCTTGTGTGTAAGGCGTTTTCCGATAGCTGTTTGCGGGCCGTTTTCCGTTCCGGGGTTTGGCCGTACGCTGCTTCCGATTACGAAATTTGGGGACTCTCGTCCCCAAATCCGTCTCTTCCGTTATCACGTAACAGGTGCAAATATAGCGCAATATATTTTATTTTCCTAATATCCGGCGCTTAAAAATGAAAATGCTATTCCTCTTCCGCCGCTATGGAGGCATTGTAGGGTTTCAGGATGCCGCGTTTCGAAGAGCGGATGAACTCTACGATTTCGTCGCGTACCTCGCTTTGGGGAAACTGTGCCATCACGATATCGCATGCGCGGCTGTAGTTGTGGCCGTCCTGGAAGAGCACCCGGAAGATGTCCTGTATTTCGCCTATCTGTTCGGCAGTGAAGCCGCGGCGGCGGAGTCCGATGAAGTTGGCCCCTACGAAGGTGATGGGGAAACGGGCGGCCTTTACGAACGGCGGAACGTCTTTCGCCACGAGCGAACCGCCGCTTATCATGGCATGGCGGCCGATGCGGACGAACTGGTGTACGGCCGATGCGCCACCCACGATGGCCCAGTCGCCTACTTCGACTTCGCCGGCAAGGAGCACGTTGTTCACGATTACGCAGTTGCTTCCCACCACGCAGTCGTGCGCTACGTGTGCACAGGCCATGATGAGATTGTTGTTGCCGATAACCGTCTTTCCCTTGGCGGCCGTACCACGGTTTACGGTGGCCGATTCCCGGACGGTGTTGTAGTCGCCCATTTCGACCGTGGTGTATTCGCCTTTGAACTTGAGGTCCTGCGGAACGCCGGCTATCACTGCACCGGAGTGTATCTTGCATCCCTTGCCCATGCGTGCTCCATCCAGTACCACGGCGTTGGGCCCTATCCAGGAGCCGTCGCCTATCACCACGTCGCCCGCTATGTATGCGAACGGTTCCACTACTACGTCTTTGCCGAGCCTTGCGTCCGGATGGACATAGGCTAAATTGCTTATCATTGCGTAAGTTTTTTGTTTGTCTTCGGTTTATTTGCCCGGCCGAGTCTCCTTACGTTTTCCGCCAAGCGGCGGGCGTACCGCCGGAGCCCTGCGGACGGGTTTGCATATCGTGGAGAAGGCCGCCCTCTTCCCCGTCGGGAAGGGGCGGCCTTCCGTGCCGTCATGCCTTGTTTTTGGCTACCTGTGCCATCAGCGACGCTTCCGTGGTGAGCCTGCCGCCCACATACGCTTTCGCTTCCATGACAACAATGCCGCGCCGGATGGGTTCCGTGAGTTTCAGCTCGAACTGGAGCGTATCGCCCGGTACCACCTTGTTCTTGAACCGCACATTGTCTATGCGGAGGAAATAGGTGGAGTAGTTCTCCGGGTCGGGTACGCTGTTGAGGGCGAGTATCCCTCCGCACTGTGCCATGGCCTCGATGATGAGCACGCCCGGCATTACAGGTTCTTCCGGGAAGTGCCCGACGAAGAAGGGTTCGTTCATGGTGACGTTCTTGATGCCGGCTACGCTCGTTTCGTCTATGTGGAATATCCTGTCCACGAGCAGGAACGGCGGGCGGTGGGGCAGGGTGCGCCGAATACGGTTGATGTCGTAGACCGGTTCGGCCGTCGGGTCGTAGACGAACGACGGGCGGTTCGCGTCGCGCTTGATGTTGCGCTTGAGTGCCCGTGCCGTCTCCGTATTGACGAAATGGCCCGGCCGGTTGGCCAGGACGCGGCCCTTTATCCGCATGCCGAGCAGTGCCAGGTCGCCCAGTACGTCGAGCAGTTTGTGTCGTGCTATTTCGTTGATGAAGCGGAGCTGCAGGTTGTTGACGTATCCGTCCGTGATGCGGATGTCCTTTTTGTCGAAAACCCGTGCGAGGCGTTCGAGTTCCGCATCGGAAACCTCCTTCTCGGCCACCACTATCGCATTGTCCAGGTCGCCCCCCTTGATGAGGTTGGCGGCCAGCAGGGGTTCGAGTTCGTGCAGGAAGGCGAAAGTACGGCAGGGAGCTATCTCCTTCGCGTAGTCCTCCTCCTCGGAGAAGGTGGCGTATTGGTTTCCCACCACGCGCGAATGGTAGTCCACATGGACCGATACGCTGAATTTGCTGTCGGGATAGATGACTATCGACGCATTCTTTTCGGGGTAGTCGAATTCTATCGTTTCGCGTACCTCGTAATATTGCCGTTCGGCCTCCTGTTCTTCGAGGCCGGTCTCCGACAGGGCGGCGGCGAAATCTTTTGCCGAGCCATCCATTATCGGTGTCTCGGGGGCGTCAATCTCCACGACGGCATTGTCGATGCCCAGCGTCCAGAGGGCCGACATGATGTGTTCGATGGTGCACACCTTTGCTCCGCCTTTCTCTATGGTCGTACCCCGCGACGTATCGGTGACGTAATCGGCCAGGGCGGGTATTTCGGGGCGCCCTTCGAGGTCGGTGCGGCGGAATACGATGCCGCTGCCTGCGGGGGCGGGGTGGACGGTCATGTTCGATTCCATGCCCGTATGGAGTCCTTTGCCGCTGAATGCTACCGGAGCTTTCAGCGTCTTTTGGTTATCAGCCATAAGGTATTAAGTATCGGTTAATTTTATCGTGCAAAGATATTAATTTCTTGAAAGAATCCGTACTTTTGTCTGCAAATCGCTTGAAAATGGCCGTAGAAACCGTCTCTGTGCCTTATTGCGGGTGGGCGGTGGTACAGGCTTGGGGGCCGTTTGTCCCGCATTCGTTTGCAGGCGGTGGACTTTGCGTATGGAGAGAAGAGAGGAGAGGAACGAAGAGGAGTACGAATGGGGGGTGCCCGCAGGACCGCCGCCCGACCTCGACCTGCCTTTTGCGAAGAAGCGCAGGCGGGAGGCCGGCGAGTGGATATACGATAACCGCGAAACCATCTGTATTACCGTTATCGTCTATCTGCTTGTCGCCATCGTGTTGCTCTCTTCGCGGATTATCCTTCAGCCCCGTCGGGAAGATGCCGCCATCGTGATGGATTTCAGCCAGGCGGAGGAGCTCCAGCGGCTCGAAGAGGAGCTTGAACGGGCGCAGCGGCTCAACGATATGCTAAACGGCATGCAGGCCCCCGATTACGGGGAGGTGAAAAATGCCGTCTCCAACGAGCATGCGGAGGAGATGGAGGAGTCGCTGAGCGAGGAGACGCGCGAGCTGTTCGAGCGTTCCGAGGAGGTGATGGAGCAGATGGAGCGCAACGGCGCCGAATACGAACAGATGCTCGGTATGCTCGGCGAGGAACGCCGTCCGGAGGAGCGGAGCGCAGAGCGCAGGGATGCCAGAATCGCCGGCGGGGTGACGGTCTCCTTCTCGCTCGCCCGGCCTGTCCGCCATGCCGTGAATCTGCCCGTTCCTTCCTATAAATGTTCCGGCGGCGGAACGGTCGTTGTGGATATTGTCGTGAGCCGGAACGGCGATGTGCTCTCGGCCAGCGTGGACAAGTCCCGTTCCGCGTCCGACAACTGCATGACGGAGGCGGCGCTGGAGGTTGCCATGCGGTCGCGTTTCAATGTGGACCCGTCCGCTCCGGGGCGCCATTCGGGCACTGTCACGTATGTCTTCGTGCCGCAGTAGTCCTGCCTTCTCCTTCCGCCGTGTCTCGGGCAGTGGCGCCGAATCCCCTTCCGCACCCGGCCTGTCCGCCGTATCGGCCGTATCGAAGCGGCAGGCGGCGGTTCTTTCATCGGTTTCCTTTCCGTCTCTCGGCAGGAATCTTCGGCCTGCGCCCGTTCGTAACGCTGCGGAGGGTTCCGTTTGCAGGGAAGGACTGCGGCAAACGGCCGACGCGATGTCTTGCGAAAGCGGAATCCCGTCCGTCTTTCGCGGACAGCTGCATTCCCGTACTGCGGCCGGGCGGGAACAGACACTCTTCTCTGCCGTTTTTTCCCTGAGGCCGGTACAATGTTATTGTATATACATGGCATTGTGCGTATCTTGCAATGAATTGAATGAACGACCGTGGGAATATCTCGTCTGCGGCAATATGCCCTGTCGATACTGCTGACGGTATGGTCCGTTGTGTTTCCTGGCACGTTGCATGCCCAATTGACCGCATGCACCGCGGAGGGCGTCGTGCGCGACACGACGGGTGCCGCGATATCCTATGCCGTGGTATCGGTGTTTCCGGAATTGTCGGAGGGTGCGACGACCGGCCAGGCGGTCGGAACCGCCGTGACCGATGACGACGGTTTCTGGAGTATTCCCCTTCCCGACGGCGGACGTTATCTGATACGGTGCGAACACATGGCCTTCGAGACCTGTGACTTTTTCGTGGTCGTCGGCGAAGAGACCGTTCGGCTGGAGACGGTACTCGCCCCCTCGGCCGAATACATCGAAGCCGTCGAAGTGCTCGGCGTTCCCATCCGGTATTCGGCCGGCCGGTACGAAGTCACTATGGAGGGGAGCGAACTGGCCCGCAACCGCAATGCGAACGAACTGCTCGGACTGCTGCCCGGCATTACGACGTACGACGGCCTGAGGCTGCACGGTAAAAGCGTCGGCATCGTCTATATCGATGACCGGCGCGTGGAGGACAGGAACGAACTCGCGGCCCTGCGAGCCGAAGATATAGAGAAGGTATCGGTTGAGAACCGGGCCGGAGCCTCGGAGGACGCCACGACGAAAGGCGGAGTCGTGCGCATCACGCTGCGGCGGCCCGACGACGGAGGTTATTACGGTACGGTAACCGGCAGCGTATCGTTTACGCCGCAGTCCTCTCTCTACCGGCTTCCGTTCATCTTCAGCTATCAGAAGGGGCGATGGAATGTTTACAACTATTTGAGCGGCGCATACGGTTACGGGTATGAAACGCAAATGCGGCAGGAAGAGTTCCGCCGCGGCGGTTACACGCAATTTTCCGATGTGACGGAGCGAAGTGCCGCCCGGAGCCTGAGCGAAACGTTCGGTGTCGTTTATGACTTGTCCGACCGTCATGCGGTCGGCTTCACGGTCCGGGCCAGGCTTGACGGCCGTGACAACGCTTCCGTAGCCTCGATATGCAGAGAGATAGCGGGAAATACGGAGTCGAATGCCTTCGGGGAGTACGCATATGACGGCGAGATGCTCCTCCCGCAATATCAGGCCGCATTCAACTATACGTTCGATATCGACACGCTCGGTTCGCAGTTTGCCGTAAAGGCCGATTATATGCACACGGCCTCGAAACGGCGTACCGATTATCGTTCCGTGCCGTCTGCCGGTACGGAGGAGACCTATCGGGAATTCCATGCGCAGTCTGCCGATGCGCTGGATACCCGCATCGATATGGACAAATATTTCGTGTCGGGAGGTTTGCTGAGCGTCGGGGGAAGATATTACCGAATCGGTGCACGGCTCGACCAACGAAGAGAGGATATGACGGGCGGAGAGTGGACGCCGAATCCGGAAACATCCATGTATTACGGCAATGAGACGCAGGGAGCGGCTCTTTACGGGGAGTATTCGGGGAGCCGGGGCAGGTTCTCCTACATGGTCGGGGTGCGTATGCAATACGACCGTATCGACTATAAGACCGGCGGCAACGCAGGACATCACGACTATTGGCGGTTCATACCGTCGGCAAGTCTTGCTTATACCTTCAACCGCGGGAAGGGAGACAACCTGAATCTCGACATCTATCGTTACGGTGGCAGTTTGCCCGACCCTGCTCAACTCTCTCCGCTGCCGGTACGCATTTCCGAGAACAGCTATTATGTCGGTAATCCGCGGCTCGAACCGTATACGGGATTCTGCGCGGACCTGACTTATACGCACCGCGGGCGGTGGACGTTCGCGTACGGATTCGACCGGGCGTAGCATATGTCGCAAAACCTTACGACATTGCCGTCCGACGACTCCGGTCTGTCGATTGTCTCTCCCGTCAATCTCGGCCTCTCTTTAACGCATTCCCTGTCGGTCGGTGTCAATATACCGCTGACCGGTTGGCTGCGGCTGAGTGCGCATATATACGGCTATTATGCGTCCAATCGTTACGGAACGATGAGCTACGATGATTGGCATGCCGAAGTTTATACATCTTTGATGTTCGCTGTCCTGTCTTCGATGGGAGCACAGCTCAGCCTCTCCGGTTCCTCCCCGACGGCCGGTCTCGAATCGCATTCCGGAGATTCGTACGGACTCAGCGGCTCGATTTACAAAACTTTTTTCGACGGCAGGCTGTACGTGTCGTTCGGATTCGGAGGCCTGTTCTACCGGAAATGGCAGATTCAGGAGACGGTGAAGACCGACGGTTCCTATTATGCCGTGATACGGCGGCGGAATCACAACCGGCAATGGATATCGCTTTCGGCGAGTTTCCGGTTCCGGCACAATGTTCGTAAACCCTTCAGGACGGTGGAAATGCTGCAAGAGATGCAGGAGGAGTTATGATATGCTGAAGCGGCTGCGGAGACCATTGGTTGTCCGGACTTTTTCATTGGGGCGGACAGGGGCCTTCCGGACCTGCGGCGGACGGTCTGGTGTCGGGGCGGGGGTACGGTGTCTTTCCGTTCGGCTGTTCGGGCAGGGGCGGCACCGTCGTTCGGACATCCGGCTGCGGAATAATTTTTGAGGATTCGCGGATTGTTTTAATTTTGCAGGAATCGCGGAAGAAAGGGGCGGTCCGTTTCCCGGGAAGAGCGGGGCACGGTCACCGTACGGCCGGACGGCTTCGGATATTTTAGGTTTGGGATTACGTCATGGGATTGGTTGAGTTTCTATTGAGCAGCGGCAACATCGTCCTGCTGTTCTCCATTATTTTAATCGTTGCGATATTCGCTGCCAAGTCCGGTGCGAAGTTCGGTACGCCGACGCTGCTTCTGTTCCTCTTCATCGGTATGCTTTTCGGCAGCGACGGACTCGGCATCCAGTTCAACAGCTCCAATACGGCCCAGTTCATCGGTATGCTCGCGCTGAGCGTCATCCTCTTTTCCGGCGGTATGGATACGAAGTATTCCGAGATACGTCCCGTAGTGGCCGAGGGGGTGGTGCTTGCTACGGTCGGGGTGTTCCTGACCGCTGCGCTGACGGGGTTCTTCATCTATTTCATCAGTGGCGTTTTCGGCGTCCGCCTTTCGCTGACCGAATCGTTCCTGTTCGCGGCGGTGATGTCCTCCACGGATTCGGCGTCGGTGTTCTCCATCCTGCGCTCCAAAAAACAGGGGCTGAAGCAGAACCTGCGGCCGCTGCTGGAGCTGGAGAGCGGAAGTAACGACCCGATGGCCTACATTCTGACGATAATTCTCGTGCAGGCGGTATCGCAGGGCGACATAAACGTGTGGCAGTCGGTGCTGACTTTCGTCATGCAGATGTCGATAGGCGCCGTGGCCGGATACCTGCTCGGCCGGTTCGCCGTCTATGTGCTCAACCATATCAACCTGAACAACAAATCGCTCTATTCGGTACTCCTGCTCGCGCTGGTGTATCTCATCTTCTCGCTGACCGACCTCGTGCACGGCAACGGCTACCTGGCCGTCTATATCGCCGGACTGGTGGTCGGCAACCACAAGATAGTGTTCCAGAAGAGCCTGACCACCTTCTTCGACGGTTATACGTGGCTCTTCCAGATTGTGATGTTCATTTCGCTCGGTCTGCTGGTGAATCCGCACGAAATGCTTGACGTGGTGGAGACCGGGCTGCTCGTGGGGGTTTTTATGATACTCGTGGCACGTCCCGTGAGCGTGTTCCTGTGTCTTGCACCTTTCCGGAAGATTACGGTCAAGGGCAAGCTTTATGTCTCGTGGGTGGGGCTGAGGGGAGCCGTTCCCATCATCTTCGCCACCTACCCGCTCGTGGCCGGGCTGGAAAATGCGGGGATGATATTCAATACGGTCTTTTTCATCACTATCGTGTCGCTGCTGGTACAGGGCACTACGGTGAGTTCCATGGCCAACGTGCTGGGTCTCTCCACGGAGCTCGAGGAGGACAGTTTCGGTATCGACATGCCGGATGAGGTGAAGGCGCAGCTTACCGAGAAGGAGGTGCGGCCCGACTGGCTCGTGCACGGAAACCGGATGAGGGATATCCGGCTCGATGCCAATACGCTGGTGATGATGATACGCCGCGGGGACGATTACATCGTGCCCAAAGGCGACACCGAACTGCGGCCGGGAGACAAGGTGCTCTGCATTACCGGCGAGAAGGCACGCCTGCCGGAGGATTATGCCGTGTCGGGCAGGGAGGGGTTCCGTCACAAGGCTCTGCGCACGTTGGGAAGTTTCGTGCGCAGGGGCAGGCGCGTCGGACATACGCCCGACGGAGCGGACGACGGGGCCTTCGTGTCGGCCGACAGCGGGGCGGAAACGCCTCTTCCCGATTTCGATATAGGTACGGATGAGATACGCGAAGATTCGCGGTTTTATGAGGAGATAATGGAGGATGAAGAGGATGCCGAGCGCAGAGGAGAGTGACCGGGTGGCTCGGCGGCGGGAGAAGACCTTCCGCCGCCGTGGGCAGCGCCGGTTATTCCGGAATCGGATTGTCGGATGATGCGGACGGGGGTTTTATACGGTGGCGAGGCGGAGACGTTCGGATTCGGAAGGACCGAGTGCGCCGCCTTTACGGGATACAGACCGGCCAAATTCCTCGCGGCCTTTCCGCAGGGCGATGCGCGGCAGTGTGTGGGAGAACTGCTGCGCCCCGTTGTCGCCGGACTGTATGACCGCGGCGTGCGGCTCTTCCTGTCCGGTATGGCGGAGGGGTTCGACCTGTGGGCGGCGGCCGAAGTGCTTGCCCTGCGCGACCGGGGGAGATGCCCCGATGCAGCGGTTGCGGCGGTCATTCCCTTTCGCGGGCAGGAGCGGGGATACGCGCCTGCCTCCCTCGATGAGTACCGGTTCATCTGTGCTCGTGCCGTAGCGGTTCGGGTGCTCTCCGACCGCTATTATCCGGAGTGTTTCTACCGCCGCAACGATTTTCTGGTCGATAACGCCTCGGTGGTGGTGGGCTACTACGACGGGCAGAGGGGCGGAACCGCCTATACCTTCCGGCGGGCGTACAGCCGCGGGGTGCCGGTCGTCAATATCTGCTCCGGAGAACCTGCTCTGTTCTATCCTTGACGGCCGTTCGTCTCTTTCTCTCTTATATTAGTATCGGGTCCGGACGGGGCTCTTTCCGGACGGAGGCGGAAAGCGGGAGAGGATTGTTTCCGTATTCGTTTTTTGTCGATAACCCCGCGTCGGGTTGTTGATAGTGTGTTGATAAATTGTTCGGACAGTTCGAAGCAGCGACGTGGCTGGGACCGGAAGTATGGAAAACGGGAATAGGAATATTCGCGGAAAAAACAGACCATATCCGTATTGTGGCACAGATGTTGCTGAAATAATCAACGTAGAATATTGATTATGAATAGAAGGTGGGATTGTTCAATCCTTTCCTGCGGGAACTTAGTCGTGAGATTGCAGCATACCGCGAAAAAAACGGGAGGTTCGTGCAGGCAGTGAGCGTGTGTCGGGCCGGTACCGTACCGATTGGAAGGCGGAACCCCCATTATATGCCCGCCTTCGGTCGCAGGAAAATCCCTCCAACGGGGATTCGTGGTTTAGATAATTTACGGGAAAGGCTGTTGTGTGTGCCTTTCCCGTAAATTCGTTTCGGTCGTTGCCTTCGGATGCGTGTGGTCGGTTGCTTGTCGGGACCCGCCGTCAATCAATGCCTTCAGTTTGCGGGCGATGGCCGTGTTCTCCATCACGCCCGTGAAGTGTTCCGCTCCCGTTCCGTAAGCGAATACGGGGATGAAGGTGGCCGAATGACAGTCGGTCGAGAAGACGTATTCGGCGGTCGCTGTGCCGGTCTCTTCCCCGTGGGGAGGTATCAGCGTGAGACCTCCGGTTTCGTGGTCGCCGGTCACGAGGACAAGTGTCCCCGGATGTCGGTCGGCGAAATCGAACGCGGTGCCGACGGCCCGGTCGAAATCGCGGAGTTCGCCCAGCATCCCTTCCGTATCGTTTTTGTGCGCAGCACGGTCTATCAACGAGCCCTCCACCATGAGGAAGAAGCCGTTGTGCCTTGCTCCGGACAGCAGTTCGATGGCTTTTTGCGTCGCCCGGACGAGGTAATCGCCCCGTATGCCCGCCGTGTCTCGGGCTGCGAGGGGCAGTGCGTCGCCGGGAAATAGGGCTGCCAGCGGCGTCGTCCGTGCCGCGAGCAGGGCCTCCCGGTCCGGTGCGAAGGCGTATCCCCGGCTGCACATCTCGTCTGTCAGGTCGCGGCCGTCGCTGCGCCGGTCGAAATACTCCCGGCCGGCACCGACCAGGAGGTCTATCCCGCTGCCGGCATATTGAAGTGCCGTGTATTCCTGTGCATATCTGTCCGGGTTATGGGCGACGAAAGCGGCGGGCGTCGCATCCGTGACGGCACATGTCACGACGATTCCCGTCGCTTTGCCTGCCCGCTGCGCCCTTCTCAGTACCGATTCGAGGGGGCGGCCGTCGGGCGTCATGCCTATCGTTCCGTTGGTCGTCTTTTCGCCGCAGGCGAGTGCTGTACCTGCCGCTGCCGAATCGGTGATGCGCCCTCCGGCGGAGTAGGTTTTCTGGATGCCCGTGTATGTCGCCCGCTCCATCCGGGTGGGGGCGTAGCCCTGTTCGAGCGAAAGGGCCGTTACCTGCGGCAGCCCCATGCCGTCGCCTATCATGAAGATGATATTCCTGACCGGTTCCTGCCCGTCGCCTGTTCCTGTGCAGGCTGCGAGCAGGCAGAGTACCGAAACCAGCAGGGTGGGGAAAATCTCTCTTTTCATAAACCTTTTCCGATGCCGTTGCGTGTGCCTGTATGCCGCACGGAACAAAGATAGGGCGTTCCGATGCCCCATTGCGGAACGTAACCCGATTTTAACGCTGTTTTTGCAACCGTATGGTATTTGTAATACATTTGTAGCGGAAAAAGGTTCGGATTTGTGATACGCATGGCAGCGGAAATCCGTTCGTATTTCGGACGGCCCGGGAGAAACAGGGCCGGGATATCGTTCGATACGGATAAACAGATACATAATTTGCAGAAGAGATGAAGAGGATTTTTCTATTCGTGGCGGTTGCGGCTGCTGCACTGTCGCTCGGCGGCTGTCAGAGGGGTGGCGGCGGAAATGCCGAACCGATGAATTTCAAGAAACTGACCAACGGCAAGGCGGTCTATCGGGGCGAGGAGGCCGGGTTGAGGCACTATGCGGTAACGCTCTGGACGAACGGACACAGTACGGCGGCGGTGGACAATTACAAGGATGCGGATATCTCCCTGGCGCTGGAGCTCGTGACGGCTGCCTCGGGAGCCGAGGCGCAAATCGCTTCCGGAGAGTACCTCTTTTCGGCCGATGCTCAGGCCGGCGTTATCCTTGCTTCGGCGCAGAGTACGTTGAGCGTTTTCACCGAGTACAGTTACGGCGGCGACCGACAGGCACTCTCCGGCGGCAGCGTGACGGTGTCGTTCTACAACGGGAAGTATGAGATAAAAGGCAGTGTAACCGACGTATGGGACCGGGTGCTGGAGTTCACCTACTACGGTGAGATAGCGTTCGAGGGGACGGGCCCCGTGGAGCCGGAAACGACGACGGTAACTTTCGAGGCGGCGGAGCTGTCCGCGGCGACGGGTACCTATTCCGATATCCTGTGGGGCCGGGAACAAGCCGTGGAAGTGGACGGTTCGCAGGTGTACAACGGCTTGCTTTATACGGAAGGGGCCGCTTCTTTCGGGAGCTATTATGCCTATGACGGAACGTGGGAGTCGTGGGGCGGTTTCGCCCTTTCGGCCAACCGCGACCTGGAAGACCTCGGCATGGATTATTCCAATCAGTTCAGCGTTTATGCATCGGATAATACCAAGTTCGCCGTCGGCTATGCGTTCGGCGACTGGGGCGGGGAGTACGGCGTTCCGGTCATCGAGTTCTCCGAACCGGTACGGCTGGTTTCCGCCGAGGTGGCCAATGCGAACAAGACCTATCACTATTGTGTGGCGCATCCGCGCGTAGGAGAAGAAGAGAACGAAGAGGCGCTTTGGGTCGACCTCGTCGTCACGGGGTACGATGCCGCGGGAACGCAGACCTCCACGGCCTCCTTCCGCCTGGCCGAAGGGGAGCAGGTACTCGGAACGTGGGCCGGTTTCGACCTTTCGCCGCTGGGAGAGGTATCGCGTGTGGTATTCTCCATCGAGTCCAACGACGTCGGTGAGTACGGTCTGAACGTACCTGCGTTCTTCTGTATAGACAACATCGAAATGCAATAATCGCCGAGGCGGTTTCGGACATGAGGCATCCTCCCGAAAGGGGGATGCCTCTTTCGTTATTCTTGCGGATTCGCTCCGCTGCGGACGGGCGTTTTGTCGCCGTCGCACTGCCGTCCTGTCACCCCTCCGGGAGGCGTGGACGGCTGGGTTTCACGAAATGTTTTTCGGGAGAATTTTTTAACTTTGCAGGTGGTTAAGGCAGTTGCATTATGGCAGGAAAGGAGAGCGAAGCGAAGGATAGGAAATATGTGGAGACGCCGCTGATGAAGCAGTACTACTCCATCAAGGCGGTGCACGGCGATGCAGTGCTGCTTTTCCGGGTGGGTGACTTTTACGAAACGTTCGGCGAAGATGCCGTTCGTGCGAGCCGTATTCTGGGTATTACTCTTACCCGCCGGGCGAACGGAGCGGCCAGCTATGTGGAGCTGGCCGGTTTTCCCTACCATGCGCTGGATACCTATCTGCCGAAACTCGTCCGGGCAGGGGAGCGGGTGGCCGTGTGCGAGCAGCTCGAGGATCCCAAGCTCGTCAAGGGAATCGTGAAGCGGGGAGTCATCGAACTGGTCACTCCCGGCGTGGTGCTGAGCGACAACGTACTCGTCAACAAGGAAAATACGTTTCTCGCATCGGTACATTTCGGGAAAAAGACCACGGGAGTGGCTTTTCTCGACCTTTCGACCGGGGAGTTCTACGTAGCCGAGGGGCGGGACGACTACGTGGACAAGCTCCTGTCCAATCTTGCCCCGAAGGAAATCATCTACCAACGGGGCTGGGAGGAGCGTTTCACTCGTGCGTTCGGTACCCGCAACTATACCTACAAACTCGACGAGTGGGTATTTGCCGAGGATATCAACCGGGAGAAGCTCTGCAAGCAGTTCGGTACCGCCTCGCTCAAGGGGTACGGCATCGACTCCATGACGAGCGGCATTTCGGCCGCAGGAGCCATTCTCTACTACCTGGATTTTACGGAACACAAGAATGTGGGCCACATTACGGGTATTTCGCGCATCGACGAGAACGCCTACGTGTGGATAGACCGTTTCACCATACGCAACCTCGAACTCTTTTCGTCCAACTCTCTGCGCGAGCGGTGCGGCTTCGCGGATGTCATCGACCGGACGGTCACTCCCATGGGCGGGCGTCTGCTCAAGCAGTGGATAGCGCTGCCGATAAAGGATGTCGCGCGGCTCAACCGTAGGCTCGACGTGGTGGAGCGGTTTCGGGGCGACGACGGGCTGCGGGAAGAGGTCGGCGGAATATTGGAACGGATAACCGACCTCGAAAGGCTTTCGTCGCGTATCGCCACCCAGCGCATCACGCCGCGAGAGATGGTGCAGCTCAAACTGTCGCTGGGAGCCGTGGCCGACCTGCGGCGGGTGCTCCTTGCCTCGGACGATGCGGCGCTGGCTTCGCTGGCCGAGGGGCTCGATTTGTGCGAGGAGCAGCGGGAGCGTATCGAAAAGGAGCTGTTTCCCGACCCGCAGAACAATCAGATACAGAAGGGGGGTATCATTGCCGATGGCGTGGACCTCGAACTGGACGACCTGCGCCGCATCGCATGCCACGGCAAGGACGTGATTGCCGAGATACAGCGGCGCGAGAGCGAGGCGACCGGTATTCCGTCGCTCAAGGTGAGCTTCAACAACGTCTTCGGCTACTATATCGAGGTGAGGAACACCCACAAGGACAAGGTGCCGGCCGACTGGATACGCAAGCAGACGCTGACTTCGGCCGAACGTTACATTACGCAGGAGCTTAAGGAGTATGAGGAGAAGATACTCGGTGCCGAGGAGAAGATGCTCGCCATCGAGCAGCGTATCTATGCCGGATTGGTGGAGTTCCTCTCCCGTTCCATCGCGGCGTTTCAGCGGGATGCGGCAGTGGTGGCGCGGGCCGACTGCCTGCGTTCGTTCGCCGTCATGGCGGCCGAACGGGGGTATTGCCGGCCGGAACTCTCCGAGGACAAGGTGATAGATATCCGCGATGGCCGCCACCCCGTCATCGAGACGCTCATGGACGTGGGGCAGCAGTATATCCCGAACGATGTTTATCTCGACGATACGTCGCAGCAAATCATGATGATAACGGGGCCCAACATGGCCGGTAAGTCGGCCCTGCTGCGGCAGACGGCCCTCATCGTGCTGATGGCGCAGATGGGCTCTTTCGTGCCCGCCTCGTCGGCCCATATCGGCGTGGTGGACAAGATATTCACGCGGGTGGGGGCGAGCGACAACATCTCGCAGGGAGAGAGTACCTTTATGGTCGAGATGCTTGAATCGGCCTCCATCATGAACAACCTCTCCGACCGCAGCCTCATTCTGCTCGACGAGATAGGCCGCGGAACGAGTACCTACGACGGCATGTCGATAGCTTGGGCCATGGTGGAGTATATCCACAACCATCCGGCCGCGCGGGCGAAGACCATGTTCGCCACCCACTACCACGAGCTCAATGAGCTGGAGGAGCTGCTGCCGCGGGTGAAGAACTACAACGTCTCGGTGAAAGAGGTCAATCGGACGATACTCTTCCTGCGCAAGCTGGTGCGCGGGGGAACGGAGCACTCGTTCGGTATCCATGTGGCCAAGATGGCGGGTATGCCGGTCAAGGTCATCGAACGGGCGGAGGCGATTCTCGCGTCGCTGGAGGGGGCCGGACGTGCCGCCGCAGGCGCAGGGGAGGAGACCGGGAGCGATGTGCGGGAGGAGGCTGCCGTACCGGCGGGCGTCCGGGCTGTTGCGAAGCCTTCGGGGCGCGGCAAGGGGCGGAAGACGTCAGGCGCCGAGGAACATCTTCCGGGCGTACAGCTCAGCATGTTCCAGTTGGAAGACCCCGTGCTCGTCCAGATACGCGACCAGATACGGGGGCTCGACATCGATTCGCTGACGCCCATTCAGGCGCTCAATATGCTGAACGACATCAAGCGGATAACGGGCCTTTGACCGGTATGCCAAAAGGGCGTGCACGGGGTGTGGCAACCGGGCCGGTGCGGCTCGTGCCGTGCGGTTCTGCGGACGTACGTGGTATATGGTTTGTCCGTCGGGCGGTGTGGTATCTCCTTGCCGGTACCGTGCGGGTTCGGGGTACTGCCGTCGCTGCGTCGGACCGGCGTGCGGGTTGTCCTCAGCCGTCGCGTTTCATTCTTGCGTTTCATAGTTGTCGGTATCGTTACTTTTCTTATGGCATACAGTCATTGTCTTTCAGCGTGTTTTTTGCCGCCGTGGTTGGCTGCGGCCTCGAAATTTTCCTTGTTCCCTGCCGGTTGTCCCCTGTCTTTGTCTGAGTAGGGCGAAGCGTCGTATCGTTGGGGAGGCTTGGTATATTCGGATGGCGGATTCCAATTATCCTCGGCTGTTGCCGGGCTGTTCGGAGCCGACTATACTCCATTACATGTCATACGAAGGCGGGAACACGTTACGGGAAGGAGGACGGGGTGCGGATACTGCGGCCGGGGCATGGAACCGGACGAAAGCGTATGCAAAGACAGTATGCAGGTGTGGAAACCGGAGGTCCCGCTTGATGCGTTTTTTGGCCCGCCCAAATCCCTCCTGCCGCGTAATTCCCGTCAGAGGGATGTCTGGTTCAGCAGCCTTTCCCTAAAATCGAAAACCGCCTTTACCAAATGTTTTCGTGTATTCTGTCTTCGATGTCGATTTCTTTTTGTTTGGGTAAAAAAGCGTTTTCAGCGGGGTAGCCTATTGTAAGCAGACAAGTAAATTCGTAGTCTTCGGGAGCGCCTACGATTTTCTTTATCATTTCGGCCTCGTCGCTCACGGGTATATGGAAGGCCGTTCCCAATCCTTCGGCGGCTGCGGCGAGCAGCATGTTTTCCACGGCGCACCATGCGGAGGCGAAATAGTTGAGCGAACTTTGCTCTGCCGGTTCCAGCAGGGGACTTTGCTTTTGCCGAAAAAACGGAAGAATAAGTAACCCGCTATCCAGAAGCATCTTCTGTTGTTTGGGCAGCGCATCGGCAAACATCGCCCTCTTGTCCTTGTCGCCTGAATCGTCCGCTTCGAAAACAAGGTCCTTGAATGCGGCCATATTCTTTGCAAGCGGAGTGATTATCCGGGCAATGTTTTCTCGACCACGCACCACGATGAATTCAAGCTGCCGCAGGTGGTCGTTGGTCGGGGCTTTGAATGCCGCACCGATAACTCTTTTCAGAAGCTCGTCGCTGACCTCGCGGTCGGAGAAATCGCGGTATGTGCGGCGTTTTTCCAATACTTCATAGAATTCCATATGCAATTAATTTATAAGTCAGACTTCTTGTCGTTAATTGCTACAAAGATACGGTGTGTAGTTGTCGTATCTTTGTCCTGTTTTGTTGAATAGTTGTCGTAAATTTGCATGTATTCGAAGCCGTGATATGAAAGATGTCGTAATACCGTATGACTTGCCGGACCAGGAAAATCATTCGTTCTTTTTTATAGACCAACGGGTGGATGTACGGATGGAAGCAAAACTGCATCGGCACGATGCGTGGGAACTGTACTATGTATTGCAGGGGTATGGGACGCGAACGGCCGGAGATACGCTACAGCCCTTTGCGGCGGGAGATGTGGTGCTAATTCCGCCCTTCATGCACCATCATTGGGACTATGCCCCCTCTTCGGCTGACAAAGAGGGGTGTATCCGTTATCTTATGGTGGCTTTCAGGCATACCCTTGTGCAGAGGTGCATGGAGGTCTTTCCCGAATTACGGAACGGCTTGACGGGGGTCGTTTTCCCGACCGAGGCGTTGAAATTCGGCGTGCGAAGTTCCCGGATTGTCCGTCAGGCATTGCATAAAATGAATGGATTGAATGAATTGGAGCGGTTATGCGAAATGTTCCGCCTGCTGCCTGTCATCTTTACGGCATCGGATTATTCGTTTGCGGGCAAGCCGGTACGGATGGAACGTGATGTGCGCCGAATGCAGCAAATCCATGCTTATGTCATGGCACACTACATTCATCCAATATCATTGGACGATATGGCGGCGGAGACAGGGATGAACCGTTCCGCTTTCTGTTCCTATTTCAAGCGTTGTAAGGGAATGACATTCTCGCAGTTCGTGACGCAATACCGACTGAACACTGCTTGCGAATTGTTGAAACACTTGCAGAAGTCCGTATCCGAAGTGTGCTATCTCGTAGGATTCAACGATTTACCGCATTTTATTCGGGTCTTTCGGAAAAATATCGGAACGACCCCGTCGCAATATCGGAAGCGATTGCAGCAGACCTGACGTTGCCCGTCTCCGTTTTGTCCTTTCTGACGGTAGCGTTGCGGCGATATTTTGAGAATCTTACCGTTTTGTAATGCGGCTGTTGGTTTTGTCGTATAAGCTTGCGGGGACGGATAGTGCCCGCAAGCTGCCGTGATGTTTGCAGGGCAGTGGCTGCCTGTAACGATTGCATCCCGGCGGCAGTTCTGCCGCCGGGGTCCGCTTGGCTGTTCCCTTACGGGGAAAGGCATCCGTTTCCGTGCAACAGGTCAGGGCCGTTTCCGGATGCTGCCTCCGCTGGTGGCCGAAATGTCGGTCTGTGTCGGATTGCCGTAATATACTACGATGGCGCCGCTCGTCGCTTTTGCCGTGAGCCGGGTGTGTGCATAGGTCTTGACGTGTGCTCCGCTGGTTGCAGAGGCCGAGACCTCTTCGCTGACGAGGGCCGATGCGTCTATGTTCGCACCGCTCGTTGCGGTGAGGGTGGAGTGTCTGCTGCGGCCCGTCAGGGTGATGTCGGCGCCGCTGGTGGCCGAAAGCATGAGACTGCCGTACCGGATGGCCCCGTCGATACGTGCGGCGCTCGTGGCATGGACGGTCAGCGCTTCCCCTTCGAAAAGGTTCGTGAACGTGATGTCCGTTCCGCTGGTGGCCGAGATGTTCGTAAGCACCGGACAGGAGACGCGGACGACGGTGGGTTCATGCCGGCCGTTGATGGAGGTGTTGTTCCGGTAGCGGATGCGGAGCGTATTGCCCACGACTTCGGTCTGTACGCGGTCGATGATGTTCTTGTCTGCGGAGACTTCCGCCGTCCACTCGTCGGCTTGTCTTACCAGTACGGTGATGCCGGACGATGCCGCAATCTCTTCGAATCTGCGGACTTCCCGGCGCTGGGTAACCGATTTTTTCGCGGGACGGATGCTGCCGTCGGCCGCATGGGTAGTGCTGCAGGCCTCGCCCTGTCGCTCTGCCGTATGACCTGAGGTCGCCGATGCTGCGGCCAGAAGGCAAAAAAGGAGGGTGAAGATTCTTTTCATGGTACTTTCTGTGGTTTGTTTCCGCCAGCGGGGCGGGCGCCGTCAGGGCGCCCCGGCCGGGAAAAAGTACCGCCCGACGCCCTTTTCATATAGGGACGTGCCGGCCGGAAAAATGTAACACCGCCGGCCGGGAAATTTTCCGGATTCTGCCGCCGGGTGCCTATTCGTCTCCGCCCTGCGACTTTTCAAAGAAACTCCAGAGGCTGTCCTCTTTCGGGACGGGAGCGGTTATCGTCAGCGGTTCCCTGCGTACGGGATGGACGAAGGAGAGGCTGCGCGAATGGAGCGAGATGCCGCCGCCGGGGTTGGAGCGCGGTGCACCGTACTTCAGGTCGCCCTTTATCGGACACCCGGCTTTTGCAAGCTGGCAGCGAATCTGGTGGTGCCTTCCGGTGATGAGTTCGACCTCCAGCAGCCGGTAGTTCTTGCTGCCGCCCAGGAGCCGGTAGCGGAGCACGGCCTCTTTGGCGTCGCCGCGAGGCGAGGCGTAGGCGTGTGCCCGGTTGGTCTTGCCGTCGCGCGTCATCCAGTGACGGAGCGTACCCTCCGGTTCTTCCGGAATGTTCTCCGTTATCGCCCAGTAGATTTTCTTTACGCTGCGGTCGCGCAGCATTTCGTTCAGCCTTACCAGCGCCTTGCTCGTCTTGGCGAAGAGTACCGCACCGCTGACGGGCCGGTCGATGCGGTGGGCGACGCCGAGGAACACCTCCCCCGGTTTGCCGTCGCGCTCCTTGATGAAGGCTTTTATCATCTCTTCGAGGCCCGGTTCGCCCGCCGTGTCGCTCTGCACGAGCTGTCCGGCCCGTTTGTTGACGGCGATGAGGTGGTTGTCCTCGTAGAGGATGTCCCCGGCGGAGAATCCTCCCGTGAAAGTATCGTTTGCCATATATCGGTTTTAATGCGTTGTCGTCGGCCGTTTTCCGGGGGCCTGTCAGAGGCCGAAAGGGAAAGGCATCAGGCAGGCGGGACTGTCCACGACCGTGGCGCTCTGCTCGCTGCTCATAATGATGCGGAAGGGGGTACCCTGGCGCCGCATCGTGTCCAGCATTACCTGCCTGCATCCGCCGCACGGACAACACTCCGTATCGTCCGGGACGGAGGCGATGGCCAGAGCCGTTATCCGGTCTTCCGGGTCGGTGGCCAGGTGGCTGAAAAGCAGCACTCGTTCGGCGCAGAGGCCCGCCGGAAACACTTCGCTTTCCTGGTTCGCGGCGGTGATTATCCGCCCGCTCGCCAACCGGGCGGCGGCCCCCACGCGGTAGCCCGAGAAGGGGGCATAGGCGCCCTGGGCCGCTTTGCGGGCCTCTTCGATAAGGAGCCTCTCCTCCGGCGTTGCGCCGTCCGGTAGGGTGTATTGCCTGTAAGGGAATGTGTATTGTTTTTCCATGGCCTTCCTTGTCGGCGCATGTTCCGTCATGCCGACCGTCAAAGGTAATATAAATAACGGTAGCAACCGCTTCGCAATAGGAACGGCCGGCAAAGAAATGCAGGTTTTCCTTGCCCGGCGGTACATCGGGCGATAGGTCCGACGGAGCGGATTGCGGGGAGTGTGTCCGCTCCGTCGTCATCTTTCCGTCGGCACCGTGTGCCGCGGCGTAATCTCACTGCCGTGTCTGCGGGCCGGTCATTCGGCAGGATGGCCTGCCGGTGGCTCGACCGGCTTTTCCGCCCGCAGCATATGGTGTTTGCCGGGGGCGCCGGGCAGCCGCCGCACCGTGAATCCCGCCTCGCGGAGTGCCTGTTTGACCGTTCCCCTGGCACTGTACGTTACGAGAGCTCCTCCCGGTGCGAGTATACGGAAGATGCGTCGGAAGATGTCGGCCGTCCACATCTCCGGCTGCGTAGCGGGGGCGAAGGCATCGAAGTAGACCAGGTCGTAGGTGTAGCGTTCCCACTCCCGGCCGGGTTCGGTCAGGTCGGCGGCGTATTTGGTCAGCGTGAATCCCTCGGCGAGGGGCAGTTCCCTGTCCCATGCGCTGCGGTGCAGGTCGGCGAAGAGCGTGTCTTCCGTATAGCCGAGTCCGCAGGCCGTCTCCGCATCCACGGGGTAGCGCTCCACGGCACGGTAGTCGATGCGTATTCCGTGCCGTCGGGCGTACTCCAGCGTCAGCCAGGCGTTGAGGCCGCTGCCGAATCCCGCTTCGAGTATCTGTACCGAATCCCTGCCTGCGGCGGCGAGTCCGTTGCGGATGAAGACATGTTCCGACTCCGTCGCTGCACCGTGCAGGGAGTGGTAGGTGTCGCCGAAAAGAGGATGACGGAGCGTTGCCGTTCCGTCATCCGTCGTCACCTTTTCAGGGTGTATCGTTTCCATAATTCGTCGTATCGGGCGCCGGCCGTCGGTGCGGCGGCTCCTTCCCTCGCCGGCCTGGGGAAGGGGCTTGGGGCCCGGTCGTTATTCCAGTACGAACCGGACGTTTACCGAGCAGTTGATTTTCATGTCCTGGAATTCGAGCGAAGCGCCCGTATCGGTCGCTGCCGCCTCCATCTTGGCCGAGCGCGCTACCGGCATCGCGTCGTTGAAATAGACCGTACCGCTGCCGTAGTAATTGTTGTCGATTATCATGAAAGCCTTGCCGGCCTTCTGTCCGATGGCTTCGGCGAGGGTGTCGGCGCTCCGGCGTGCGTTCTTCATGGCTTCGGCACGCAGTTCCAGCTTAATCTGTTCGAGGTCGCTGCGCGTGGCTTTGATGAGGTTCATGCGGGAGATGTCGATGGCGGCCAGGGCCTGGAACACCTTGCCGAGCGTTGCGGCGTCGCTTACCTTCAGGACGTAGTTCTTCTGCGTCTGTACGCGGTCGCGGCGCAGTACGTAGCTCTTCAGGTCGCCCGACATGTCGCCCACCTGCAAATCCTTGTCCACGTCGATGCCGAGCTTTTTCAGTTCGGCCACCATTTTGCGTTCCTGTTCGGCTACGGTGACTTTGCCGCTGCGGCTGTCGCTTTCGTCGATAGTTATCCCCACGTATATTTCGTCGGGCGTCACTTCGCGTTCGGCATTCCCCGTCACTATGATGTAGCTGGGATAGGCTTCGGTCTGCTGGGCAGAGGCGGCCGTGGACAGCATCAGCAGTCCGGCGGCCATGATAAGGAGTTTTTTCATCGCTTTCTTTCGTTTTTGTTGGACTTTTATCTTATGATGCACCGTTGTGCCGTATTCCATAAATCGGGCCGGAATTTTCCGGGAGAATTTGTTCTGCGTACCAAAGATGGGAAAATATTTTTTACCGGCCAACCGCCGCGCTTCTCTCCGGCCGCAGGGGAGGGAAGCGGCGCGGAGAGGGAAATCGGTAAAATTGGTAAGAACTTCCCGTATATCGTTAAGTCCGCTTCCGTCTGGTGCGGTAACTTTGCATTGTCGAAAAGAGGGACGGAGAAGGGGACGGCAGGGAGAGATGTCCGTGTGCCCGGTCCGGGAGTTGCGGCGGGAACAGGGACGGCCGGACGATAACGGTTATGAAAATTGAAGGATTTATGAAAAAGTTGTTGTGGATTCCATTGCTGCTGACCGTTCTGACGACGGCAGCCTGCGGCGGTACCGATGACGGGCCTTTCGCACCCGGACAGCCTTCGCAACCCGAAACGCCGGGAAAACCCGGCGGGGACGATGATGAACCGGCGGAGCCGCTCCCCGGCGGCAGGGGGCGCAGTCTGGTGCTTTACTGTTCGCGTACGGGCAATACCGAACGTGTGGCGCGGCAAATCCGGACAGTGCTCGATTGCGATATGCTGGAGGTCGAACCCGCGGTGCCTTACGAAGACGATTACAATGCCATGCTGGAACGGGCGCAGGAGGAGTTGGCCGCCATCCGGCAGGGCGACTATCCGGCTGTCGCTACCTACGTGGAGCACTTCGATGACTACGATACCGTATTCGTCGGTTATCCGATATGGTACGGCAGCATGGCCTCGCCGATGCAGGCGTTCCTGTATGCACATGCCTCGGAACTTGCCGGCAAGCGGATTGCGCTCTTCGCCACCAGCGGAAGCAGCGGTGTTTCCGCCTCGGTCGGTGAGGCCCGTAGCCTCTGCCCCGATGCCGAATTTACGGAGGTGTTGCATTTGACGCAAAACACGCTCGAAGAGACGGAGCTGCGCGTCACCGCCTGGTTGGAACGTCTGGAGGCGAACGACAACGATAGCGAAGAGCCTATGCAGACAAATACGCTTGAACTTACCGTGGAAGGCAGTACCTTTACTGCTACGCTGGAGGAGAACTCCTCCACACAAGCCCTTAAAGAACGTCTTGCACAAGGTCCGTTATCCATCCGGATGAGCGATTACGGTGACATGGAAAAAGTCGGTTCGCTGGGCATATCGCTTCCCCGCAACGACCGACAGACCACGACCGGCCCGGGCGACCTGATTTTGTATCAGGGGGATTCGTTCGTTATCTATTACGATACCAATTCGTGGAACTTTACCCGGCTGGGCAGGGTGGATGGCGTGGCTACCCGTGAAGAGATGCTCGATTTGTTGGGTGGTGTGGGAGAAATTACCGTCACGCTGTCCCTGTAAACGCACGGTCGGCGGCTGTCGCGTGCTGTTCGTTCGCCTGCCGTGCGGCGATGGGAAAGGGGCGGACCGGGGAAGGTGCGACGGGAATGGAGATGGAAGATATCGGCGGCCTGTCGGTGTCCCTGTCAGAGACCGGCGGAGCAGCATGCGATATTCGTGAGGTGAAGGCACCGTCGGGTGTGGCCGGAAATGTGCGGGTGCAATTTGAAAAAAGGAAACCATATGAGTATCGAAGAATTTAAGGAGTATGTGAAAGGGCGCTGTCCGCTCGATACGGAGGAGATACACCGTTTCATGGACGAAATGAGCGACCGGGCGAGGCGGGTCACGTTCCGGTTGAATACGGCGTATCATACGCCGGACGAGGTGCGGGGATTGCTGTCCGAACTGTTCGGCTATGAGGTACCGGAGTCGCTCCGTCTCTTTCCGCCGTTCTATACCGATTTCGGCGGGAACATTACTGTCGGCGAGGATGTTTTCATCAATGCCTGCTGCCATTTTCAGGACCACGGCGGCGTCTTCATCGGGAACGGCTGCCAAATCGGACACAATGTGGTGTTCGCCACGCTCAACCACGGATTGCCGCCCGAAACGCGCAGGCATACCTTTCCCGCCCCTATCGTTCTCGGGAAAAATGTCTGGATAGGTTCCAACGCGACCGTTCTGCAGGGGGTGACCATTGGAGACAATGCCGTCGTCGGGGCGGGTGCGGTCGTGACGAAGGACGTGGCCGCGAATACGGTCGTGGGCGGAGTGCCGGCGAAGTTTATCAAATACATCTGAAAACGGAAAAGATGAATAAGAGGTTCCTGTTAAGCGTACTGCTGCTGTGCTGCCTGTCGTCATGCGGTACGACAGTGGAAAATGACATGAATCGTCCCAATATCATGGAAACGGAAAAACGAAATATCGGAAGCCTGTTGGCACTCTACCCGAAACCGATGACGGTCGTCGGTGCGGAGGTCGGGGGCAAGGTGAACTGGCTTGTCGTCGGACATACGGGCATTATCGGTCATGACCGGATAGTGGTCAGCATGAGCAAAAGCCATCATACCAATCGAGGGATAAAAGATTCCAAAAAACTTTCTATCAACCTGGTCAGTCGTGAAATGCTGTCGGAAGCCGACTACGTGGGCAGCGTGAGCGGCGCATCGGTCGATAAGTCGGGGGTGTTCGATTACCACTGGGGCGAAAACGGTACACCCGTGATAGATGCCTCCCCACTGACAATGGAGTGTAACGTGGTGGATATTTACGAAACCGAGGGCTTCGACAACTTTATCTGCTCCGTGGCGAACACCTACGCCGCTCCCGATGTGCTCGACAGCAACGGCAAATTGGATTATACGAGGCTGAAACCTGTCTTGTTCGAGTTTCCGACCTATTCCTATCTCGCCACGGGAGAGGTCATCGGCAAATGCCTGAACCTGGACAAGCAGCCGGGAATGTGCGCCAAAGAGCCGATGACCGTCGACGGTATCGTGCGCCTGTCGAAAATCGAGGTTTACCCGCAATTCCTTGACGAGTATATGAAATATGCGACCGAGGTGGGCGAAGTCTCCCTGCGCACCGAGCCGGGCGTACTGACCATGTATGCGGTTCATGAAAAGGAGAATCCCTGCAGAATAACCATTCTCGAAACCTACGCAAGCCGGGAGGCATACGAATCGCATATCGCTTCGCCCCATTTCCAAAAGTACAAGCGGGAGACGCTGCATATGGTCAAGGCGTTGGTATTGTCGGACCAGACACCCCTCGACTCTTCGAACCGAATCAATAACTTCATCCGATAAATCATGCGATTATGAAGAAGATTCTTTTAGTTTCACTATTCAGTATCTTAACATTCAATGTTATGGCACAGGAAAAGATAGTACAGACGGCGGGGCGCGACCAGTTGGGTGACTTCGCCCCCAAATTCGCGGAACTCAACGACGATGTCCTTTTCGGTGAGGTGTGGAGCCGTACCGACAAATTGGGGCTGCGCGACCGCAGCCTGGTGACGATAACCTCGCTCATCAGTCAGGGTATCACCGACAGCTCGCTGGGCTTCCATCTTCAGGAAGCGAAGAAAAACGGCATCACCCGCACCGAGATTGCGGAGATAATTACCCATATCGGATTTTACGCGGGTTGGCCGAAGGCGTGGGCGGCTTTCCGCCTCGCCAAAGACGTGTGGGCGGAGGATACGCCCGGCGAGGATGCGAAGGCGGCCTTCCAGCGGGAGATGATATTCCCCATCGGTGAGCCGAACACGGCATACGCCCGGTATTTCATCGGCAACAGTTACCTCGCCCCAATCTCGCGGGAACAGGTGAGTATCTCCAACGTCACCTTCGAACCGGGATGCCGCAACAACTGGCATATCCACCGTGCGACGACGGGCGGTGGGCAGATGCTTATCGGCGTGGCCGGCCGCGGCTGGTATCAGGAGGAGGGCAAACCGGCGGTAGAGATTCTTCCCGGCACGGTCATCCATATTCCTGCCAATGTAAAGCACTGGCACGGCGCGGCGGCCGATAGTTGGTTCGCGCATCTCGCCTTTGAGCTTCCCGGAGAAAACGCCTCTACCGAATGGCTCGACCCCGTGACCGACGGGGAGTACGACGAACTTCAGAAATAAAAGGGATTTCCCATGTATAAATTTTTATTGATATTGTTGTCGGTCGTCGGTATGGCGACCGCAACTTCCGCACAACAAAAACAGGATATGAACAGCAGACAATCGAATCATAAAATCCTCGTTGCTTACTTTTCTGCGACGGGCACAACGGCGCGTGCGGCCCAAAAGGTGGCGCATGCAACGGGCGGGGAACTCTATGCCATTACCCCGGCACAGCCTTATACCGATGCCGACCTCAACTGGAACGACAAGCAGTCGCGCAGTTCGGTGGAGATGAACGACCCGAAAGCTCGTCCTGCAATCAAGAGTCAAAAGGGAAAAATCGCCGATTACGATGTCGTTTTCATCGGCTATCCCATTTGGTGGGGCCTTGCTCCGAGAATCGTCAATACGTTTATCGAAAGCCATGATTTGAAAGGCAGGACGGTCATTCCGTTCGCTACGTCGGGCGGCAGCGGTATTGCCAACAGCGTGGCGGAGTTGCAGAAAGCCTATCCCGGTTTGAATTGGCAGGAGGGCAGGTTGCTCAACCGTACCGACGAGCAGACCGTCCGGCAGTGGGTGGAGGCGTTGGGATATTGACTGCCCGAACGAACAAGGGGTATCCGTACGGTTTCCGGCCCGTGGACGGAGGGTCTTTTTCGAGAGGAAACGGCAGGAGTGCGGGGTTGTTCGGACTGCAAGGCGTGCCGGAGAGCCATTGTCCTCCGGCACGCCTTGTGGCAACGGGCGGCTTTCCGAAGAACCGGATAGCACGGTGGGCGGAAGATACGACCGGCGAGGATGCCTTTACCGAGTGGCTCGACCCGTGACCGATGGGGAATACGCTAAACTTCAAAAACAAAATGCCAGATGTGTAAATCCTGTTCGCGCTCGTGGCGATAAGCGGGTATTTATGCGGTGCTGTGCGCACAGCGGAAAGAGAATCTGAGCGGCAACCATTCAGATGCCAGCATACTCGCGGCTTATCTTTCGGCGACTGCTCCGGCTGCGGAGTGTACAGTTGCTTTCGGCCGTTAAGTTCTAATCTTTTCCTTAAATTTGTGAAGACTTTGAATGGAGTTGATGGTAAAAGATATAGAAAAAGAATATAAACAGTTGATGTATTCCCAGCGGCCTGAAGGACGATTTTTGGACTATAATCGGTTACAGCAACATATCGACATGTTTTCTCGGTCGAACGAACTGCAGTGTGTTGCCGTTACGATTTACGACAATTGCCGTAATGAACATGTGTATGTGTCGGAATATCACAAGCGACTGTTCGGGAGCGGAGAAGTGGAGGTTCATCCCGATGATTTGGATGACGTGCTGAAGAATGCGATAGCATCCCTTAAACATGTATTTCAAGGCAACAAAAACTTCGCCCACATGAAGACGATACGGGAGTACAGGGTCAGGATGGGAGATAAGTTCCGGCGTGTTACCGAATCGTTCCGGGTGTTGGAGACCGACCGGATAGGTAATATCTGGTTGACATTGTGTGTGTTGGAAATTTCGCCCAACCAACTGCCGCCGTTTACGGTCAATTACCAGATTGTCAATACCGTTACAGGAGAGGTGTTTTCTCCCTTAATCCGGTATTTTCAGAGCGAATCCATCTTGACGAAACGCGAGCTGGAGATATTGGCTTTGATTGCTCGAGGTAAATTGAGCAAAGAGATATCGGAGATGTTGCATATAAGCGTCCATACCGTTAACACCTACCGACAGCATATCTTGGAGAAGTTGAATGCGGACAATTCGCATGAGGCCGTACGGTACGGCCAGTCTTTGGGGTTGATTGAATACTGAATTTTCAGTATTTCCCCCTTTTTTGCGACAGTCTAATTTTGTCCGAAAAGAATTGTCGTATGCATCGAAGGAGGGTATCGCTGAATTTTGGGACAGGTCTGGAGTCCGATGTGGCTGGTGAGGAACGCCGTTATGCGCTCGTTACGGGTGCGAGTCAGGGATTGGGACGTTGCTATGCTCTCGAACTGGCCCGGTGCGGTATTGATACAGTGCTCGTTTCATTGCCCGATAGCGGTCTGAATGAGGTGGTTATCGAGTCGCGGCGTTTGGGGGTGCGATGTATTCCTTTCGAGATTGATTTGTGCGACGAAGAGGCATTGAGTGTCCTTTGTCGGGATGTCAATGCCGGTTATCCGCTCTTCATGCTGATTAATAATGCGGGGACTGGCGGAACACGACGTTTCGCATCTTGTACTTCCGATTATCTTGACCGCATCTTACACTTGAATGTCTCGGTTCCTACGCTGTTGACCTTTTATCTGCTTCCGAATCTGCAACGTGCTCCCGAGGCTTTCATTCTCAATGTAGCGAGTATGGCGGCCTTTTCGCCAACCGGTTTCAAGACGGTTTATCCCGCCACCAAGCGTTTCGTGCTCCAGTTTTCGCTCGGTTTGCGGGAAGAGTTGCGCGGTGCAAAAATTGCGGTAAGCGTCGTTACTCCCGGACCGATGAAGACCAATGGAGAGGTAACGGGCCGTATCGAACGTCAGAAGTTCTTCGGCCGGTTGGGGTTGCTTTCCCCCGAAAAGGTGGCCCGCATTAGTCTCCGCGGACTGTTGCGTCGCAAGGCGGTCATTCTACCCGGCTGGTCGAACCGCATCAACGGATTGTTGCTCCTGCTTATTCCTATATTTATCCGTATCCGGCTGATGTCGCGCGTCGTCGCTCGGGAGCTTGATGTGCCGCCTGTTCCGACCCGGTGACGCCGGACCATGGTTTATAATGAAGTTTGTTATGGGGAAAACTGTTCTTATTACCGGAGCCAACAGTCTCTTGGGGACACATACGATTTGCGAGCTGTTATCGGCCGGTTATGCGGTACGGGGTCTGCTTCGCTGTCTCGGTTCCTATGTGGGAGTCGAAGACCCGGCGCTGGAACTTGTCGAAGGTGAATTTACCGATAGAGAAACTTTACGTCGGGCGATGCATGGGTGCGACTATGTGGTGCATTGCGCTGCCAAAACAGGGCAGTCGGGTTCTTATGATTCTTACGAACAGGTGAATGTGACGGCGACGGAGCGATTGGTTGAACTCGCTTTCGAGTGTGGTGTGAAACGAGTTGTCAATGTCGCCAGTGCGAATGTTTTCGCTTATGGTACCAAAGGACAGCCGGGCGATGAGACGAGGTCCATGGCCGCTCCGTTTACCGAATCTGCCTATGCGAGGAGCAAGTTCGAGGCGTTGCAACGGCTGGAGCATTTTCGGAATCAGGTTGAAATTGTGACGGTCTGTCCCACTTTCATGATTGGTGCATGGGATTCCCGACCGAGTTCGGGACGTATCATCCTGATGGGGTATGGCCGTCGTATCGTGTTTTGTCCGCCCGGTGGCAAAAATTTTGTCGCGGCCAACGATGTGGCTCGGGGCATCGTTGCTGCCCTTGCGCGGGGGAATAGCGGAGAACGATACCTCCTTGCGGGTGAGAATTATTCCTATGCGGAGTTCTACCGTCTGCTCGCTGAGCGCACGGGGCATTGCCAGCATCTCATTCATATTCCTGCTTGGTCGCTTCGCATTATCGGTGCAATCGGAGATTTGCTGGGCAAAGCAGGTCTGAGAAGCGAGGTTTCGCGTACGAATATGCGTATTCTTTGCATCGGCAACTATTACACGAATGCTAAGTCTATCCGGGAGCTGGAACTGCACTACCGGCCTCTTGCCGAGGCAATCGATGAAGCCGTTGCTTGGTTCCGCTTACACGGGATGTTACCGAAATGACGTTGACGAAGCTGCGTTGTGTGCCCCTTCCGTCGGCCATTATTGGTGCTTTGGCGGCGCTGTTTTGAGGTTTTGTCCATATCTGTTGAGCTCTTGATGCGGGCAGTCGTTATTCGGAGTCAAACCGGAAAGTTTCCTGACGGTACGGCCGGAGAACCGTTGTTTTTCGGAAAGTCGATGCATTCGGGTCGGTGACCGCTCCGGTACTCCGGCATACGGAGCGGTCGTGTCGTGGTGCGGCGGTCGTTTTCGACCCGTATGTTCCAATCTTTTCCTATCTTTGCGGACGGTTAAATGCATGGACGCAATGGATGCAAAAACGGCAGTTTCGATAATCATCCCTTTTTATAACGGCATCGATTGGCTGGAGATGATTTTCGTCGCTTTGGGGAAACAGACCTTTAAGGATTTCGAGGTCATCGTGGCGGACGACGGTTCGCGGGAGGATGTGGTCGCCCGGCTGGAGGAGCTGATGGCCCGACAGCCTTTCCCCGTCACTCATCTCTGGCAGGAGGACTGCGGGTTTCGCAAGAACCGGATGCTCAACAAGGCGGTGGTGCAGAGTCGGGCGGAGTACCTGATTTTCCTGGACGGCGACTGTATCCCGCACCGGAAATTCGTCGAGGAACACTGCAAGGCGCGGCGGGAAGGGTTCGTCGTCGCCGGCCGGAGGGTAGACCTGCCGGCCGCTCTCTCCGAGGGAATGAGTGTCGGGAAGGTAGCTTCTCCGGGATTCGAGCGGAAATTGGTGTGGCCGTTGCTCTATGCCGGCATCGTGCGCGGAGAGAAACATATGGAGAACTGTATCCGGATTACCTCCCCGACCTTGCGTCGGTGGTTCATCCGCCAGCGTTACGAGGGGATATTGGGGTGTAATTTCTCCATGTACAAATCCGACCTTCTCAAGGCCAACGGGTTCGACGAACGGTATGTAAATCCCGGAACCGGCGAGGATACCGATTTGGAAGACCGGCTGGTGCGTCTCGGTATCCGCCCGCTCGTCATGAACCATTACGCCACGGTGTACCATAAGAAGCACAGGCGGCTGGACATCCATAACGAGGCGAATCGGATTCTGTACGAGGAGAATACCCGGAACCGGGTAGGACGGACGCCGTACGGAATCGTCCGGGAGACCACCGAATAGTCCGCGGGTATGACTGAGCGGGGAAAACAAACCGTTGTGCAGGTCTTCGCCTCGGCCGGCTGGGGCGGAGGCGAACAGTACGTCTACGACCTGGCGGAAAGATTGCAGAGGGAGGGCTACGGCGTGCAGTTGGTATCGCGCGAAAGCGAAGTCATCCGCCGGAAAACCGCTTCGCTGGGGTGTCCGCTCGTGCAGTTTCCGCTCCGCAGCCGTTTCGGTCTCCGTTCCATCCTGAAGATGAAGCGGCTCATCGAATCCGTCGAGGCCGATATCGTCCATACCCATCAGTTCAAGGATACCTTCATCGCGCTCTTTGCCCGTGCCCTTTCCGACCGGAAACCGAAGGTTATCCTTACGCGCCACCTGGTCCGGCCGGCGAAGAGGAATTTTTTCTACTCCTACCTGTACCGGAGGACGGACCGGATTGTCTTCGTCTCCGAACTTGCCAGGCGTGTATTCCTCTCCTCTTCGCCGAAGATAGCGGCGCGGAGCGTGACGGTCATTCACAACAGTATTCCGCCCTGCCGTCTGCAGACCGGAGGTGTCGTTCTGAGGCAGCGGTACGGTATTCCGCCCGATACGGTCGTCGTCGCTTATGCGGGCCGTCTCCATCCGGAGAAGGGGGTGGAGGTGCTGCTTGATGCGGCTGCACTGCTGAAGTCGGAGGATTTCGTACTTTTGGTCGCAGGGCAGGGAGAACCGGTCTATGAGCAGAGACTTCGCGACCGGGCGAAAGCGCTGGGCCTGGACGGAAAGGTCGTTTTTACGGGCTTTCTGGACGATGTGCCGCAGTTTATGCGCCAGGTCGATATTGGGGTAGTCCCGACAGTCGGGCAGGAGGCTTTCGGGCTTACGGTGCTCGAATTCATGCAGGCCGGCCGGGCAGTGATTACCACCGATAACGGGGCCCAGCCGGAGTTCGTCGCTTCCGGTACGGACGGCATATTGATTCCGCCTTCCGATGCGGAGGCTTTGGCGGCGGCTCTGCGCGGACTGATACGGAACCGGGAGCTGCGGGAGTTGCTCGGGGCGGCCGCCCGTAAAAAAGCGGAAGAAGCACTCTCTTACGAACACTTCTTCCGGGAAATCACGGCGGTCTATCGGGACCGCTCATAGAGCTTCTTTTGCATCAGCGGCCGAATACCCGTTCCCAGAAACTCGTTCGGCCCGATTCGGCATCCAACAGTTTTTTCGTCGTTTTGGCCGTCGCCCGCTGACCGTCGGTGAGCAGACCGTTGCCCGTCGCGGTCATGAAGAGGGGATTGATGAACTCCGTCTGGGCCATCATGTGGGGATAGAGGGCGGTGTTGCGGTTGGAGGCATAACGGTACAGGCCTACCTGTACACCGTAACCTCCGCTGCGCAGTTCGCCTGCCAGTGCTATCGGGGTGTCGGGAAAAATTGTATCGCCCGGGGCGACCAGGGCTGAACCGCTGCGGAGCGAGGCATAGCGTGCCTGCGTCCCGTCGGCATGTTCGACGATAATCGTACCGCCGCCTGTCTGTCCGTTCTCCGCGTCGTAGCCCTCTACATGGATGACTGTCCCTTTTCGGATGGCAAATACCGGTTCGTTCCGCTCCATGGCGAACTCCCACATGCGGAAATCGGCGATGTTGTCGCGCATCATCCCCGCTTCGGCAGGAGTGAGCGAGCGCACCGTCGTGCTCTTTCCTGCGGCTATCGGCAGCCGGTAGATGAACCCGAGGTCGGGTGTGGCATCGAGCGTTCCGTTAATCCAGTCCCATGAGAAGTCGGCGGTCACGGGTCGGGCGGCATCCTGCGGAGCGATCAAAAGAATTTCGCCCCCTTCGTTGCCGGTGGTGACGGTGACCGTGAGGGCGTCGTCTCCCGCATGGTTGCGAATGTCGGCGACGGCCAGGCGGATGGTGAAGGTGCCGTATCCTGTTATGGCGGCGTCGAATGCCAGCGAATTGTCTGCTGCATTGCGGGCGGTTACCCGAACGCCCGTCTGCTGTGCGGCGAGCGGCAGTGCCGCGAGCATGAGCGCTGCGGCGATGGTTGCTTTTTTCATGGTCGTATGTTTTTTAGTCGGTATTCCTGTCGAGCCGGACGACATTTTCTACGTGGTGCGTGTGCGGGAACATATCCACGGGCTGTACGGCGGTCACACGGTACAGCGGTGCGAGGAGAGCGAGGTCGCGGGCCTGCGTCGCGGGGTTGCAGCTCACGTAGACGATGCGCTGCGGGGCGGCCCGTTTGATGGTCTCCAGCACCTCCTCGTGTACGCCGGCCCGCGGCGGGTCGAGTATCACCACGTCGGGCCTGCCGTGCCGGGCGATGAAGGCGTCGTCGAGCACATCTTTCATGTCGCCCGCGAAAAATGCGGTGTTGTCGATGCCGTTCAGCCGGGAGTTGCATTTCGCATCTTCGATGGCTTCCGGCACGTATTCGATGCCGACCACCTGCCGGCAGGTGCGGGCGACGAAGTTGGCGATGGTGCCGGTGCCCGTGTAGAGGTCATAGAGGGTTTCCCCGCCCGTCAGCCCCGCGAAACTGCGGGCCACCTTGTAGAGCTCGTAGGCCTGTGCGGAGTTGGTCTGGTAGAACGACTTCGGGCCTATCTTGAAACGCAGCCCCTCCATCTCCTCGAAGATGTGGTCGCGGCCGCTCCACAGGTGGGCGTCGATGTCGCCCGTCGAGTCGTTCAGCTTCGTATTGACCATGTACATCAGCGAGGTGATTTCCGGAAACCGCTCCTTCAAGTGGTCGAGCAGGGCCCCGATGCGTGCGCGGTCTTCCTCGCCGAATACGACGATGACCATGACTTCGCCCGTGGAGGAGGTGCGCACCACGAGGTTGCGCATCAGGCCGCGGTGTTCGCGGATGTCGTAGGAGCTGTAGCCGTGTTCCCGGCAGAAGCGTTTCGTTTCCAGCCGGATTTCGTTCGAGGGGGCCGGCTGCAGCCAGCATTCGCGGATGTCGAGTACCTTGTCGAACCTGCCGGGAATGTGGAAGCCCAGTGCGGCGTCCGCGTCGATGTCGCCGGCGGCCGCTATCTCTTCGTAGGTCATCCAGCGCCGCGGTGCGAAGGTGAATTCGAGTTTGTTGCGGTAGTGCGTCGTCCGGGCCGAGCCGATGATGGGCGAGAGCGGCGGAAGTTCCACCTTGCCTATCCGGGTAAGCTGGTCGCGTACCTGTTCCTCCTTGAAGCGGAGCTGTTCGGGGTAGGGGAGGTTCTGCCATTTGCATCCTCCGCAAACGCCGAAGTGCTCGCAAAAGGGTTCGGCACGCAGGGGCGATTTTTCGATGTAGCGGACGACCGTCCCCTCCATGAAACGCCTGCGCCGGTTGCGTATCTGCACGTCCACCACGTCGCCCGGGACGGTGAGCGGTACGAATACGACCATATCGTTGTATCTGCCCATAGCCTTGCCTTCGGCGGCCAGGGTGGTTATTTCCAGCCCCTCGATGAGGGGCAACTCTTTCTTCTTTCTTGCCACTTGTCTGTCGGTAAATTCCGTCCGGGCTTTCCCGTCGGTGCTGACAAATTTAGCCAAAAATCCGGTTTTATCCTTGACGGCGCGAGGAAAGTGGGGGAAAGGCACCGCATCGCCGGCTCGGCGGGAAGGAGTCCTGCTGCTGCGCGGCTTTACCTTGCGGATGTGTGTATCCCTGCGGCCACGCGGCATCCCGGGCCGGCGAGTTGTGCGGATTCTCCGTTATCTTCGATTATTTGTCCGGACCCTGCTCGTGTCGTTTCGGCGGGCCGGTCCGGCGTTTGACGGCCGCTTGCGGTTTTTCCCGAATATATTTCCTATCTTTGATTTCGCATTTGCAAATTCAAATAAAACTCGTTTTTGCGCTCGACTTATTCGTATCTTTGGCTGGCGCCTTAGATACTCCGTCTCGGCAAAAACGAATTCATTCGTTTTTGCGCTTGACTTATTCGTATCTTTGTTCCAAAGATTAAGGCGTTGCCCCTGCCGACCGGGCGGGCCTGCCTTGCTTTCCGGTCCGGCGAAGAGGTGACGGGCGGAGGACGGGTATTGCCGGAACGGGCCGCCGGAAATTAATACGAGAGAGAAATGAAGATAGCCAGACTGACATTCAATCCGTTTCAGGAGAATACATACGTCCTGTGGGACGAGACCGGCGAGGCCGTGGTGGTCGATGCCGGCAACTATACGCCTAAGGAGACCGAGGCGCTGCGCGGGTTTATCGAGGAGAAGGGGCTGCGGCCCGTCCTCGCGGTAAATACCCACGGTCATGTGGACCATATGCTTGGTGTGGAGCGGGTCAAGGAGCTCTACGGCGTTCCCTTCGCGCTCCATCCCGACGACGGGTTTCTGATAGAGTCCGCCGCCGTACACGGTGCGATGTACGGTTTCCGGGTGGAGGCCGTTCCGACCGTGGAACGCAGCCTCGCCGACGGGGACGAGGTGGTTTTCGGGAATACGCGCCTGCGGGTGATACATACGCCCGGCCATACGCCCGGCCATGTCTGCCTCTACCTGCCGCAGGAGAAAGTCCTGCTGACGGGCGATACCCTTTTCCGGGAGAGTATCGGGCGTACCGACCTGCCCGGCGGCGATTACGGCTGGATAATGAAGAGCATCATCGACCGCATCCTGCCTTTGGGCGAGGAGGTGACCATCTATCCCGGACACGGGGGAGAGAGCACGCTCGGCCACGAGATGCTTTACAATCCGTTCATTACCGAGGTGATGGAGGGCGACGTCCGGCCGGAGTAGGCCGTTGTCTTGCTCCGTTTCGGAGGAGAAGGTTCCCTTCCGGTTTTCTTGTTCCGCGGCGGAAGCGGCCGCGGGCCCAAACGAATCAAAACTATGCGCATAGACATATTGACCGTCGTTCCCGAACTGCTTGTCTCCCCGCTTAACGAGTCTATCCTCAAGCGGGCGCAGCGGGCGGGGCTGGTGGAAATCGTGGTACACAACATCCGGGACTGGGCGACCGACAAACACCGCCATGTGGACGATTATCCCTTCGGCGGGGAGGCCGGTATGGTGATGAAGCCCGAACCGGTTTTCCGGCTCATTTCGCATTTGCAGTCCGAGCGGCGGTACGACGAGGTCATCTTCACTACGCCCGACGGGATGCAGTACGACCAGCGGGAGGCCAACCGTCTCTCGACACTCGGCAACATCATCATTCTCTGCGGCCATTACAAGGGGCTCGACCACCGTATCCGGGAGCATCTGGTGACACGCGAAATTTCCATCGGGGATTACGTACTGACCGGAGGCGAGCTCGCCGCGGCGGTTATCGCCGACAGCGTGGTACGGCTGCTGCCGGGGGCGATAGGCGATGAAGAGTCGGCGCTGACCGACTCATTCCAGGACGGCCTGTTGGCTCCGCCCGTCTATACCCGTCCGGCGGAGTTCAACGGCTGGGCGGTTCCGGAGGTGCTGTTGTCGGGACACGATGCCCGTATCGAGGAGTGGAAAGAGGAGCAGGCGCTCGAGCGTACCCGCAGGCTGAGGCCCGACCTGCTCGAAAAATGGGAGGATTAGCAAGATGAAATATTACCTGATTGCCGGCGAAGCTTCCGGCGACCTGCACGGTTCCAATTTGATGAAGGGGCTGCTGCGGAGCGACCCGCAGGCCGAGTTCCGTTTCTGGGGTGGCGACCTGATGGCGGCTGTGGGAGGACGGGAGCACCTGGCCAAGCACTACCGCGACGCCTCTTTTTTCGGTATCGGCGAGATTGTCCGCCGCCTGCCCACGGTGCTCGCCCAGATACGCGAATGCAAGCGCGATATTGCGGCCTATGCCCCCGACGTGCTGGTGCTCATCGACTATCCGGGGTTCAACTTCCGGATGGCGAAGTTCGCCCACGGGTGCGGCATCCGTGTATTTTACTACATTTCGCCCAAGGTGTGGGCGTGGAAGGAGCATCGTGTGGAACGAATCCGCCGGTATGTGGACAAGCTGTTCATCATCTTTCCTTTCGAGGTGGAGTATTTCGCCCGACGGGGAATCGATGCGGTATATGAGGGTAATCCGCTGATGGATGCCATCGCGGAGCGCTGTGCGGCGATGCCTCCGCGGGAGGAGTTCTTCCGTGCGAACGGTTTCGGCGCCCGGCCCGTCATCGCCCTGCTTGCCGGCAGCCGCCGCAGCGAGGTGCGCAACAACCTCTCTTTCATGGCAGCCCTGGCCGAGTTGATGCCGGAGTACGATTTCGTGCTCGCCGCGGTACCGTGGCTCGACCGGGAGCTGTACGGGGAGCTGCTTGCCGGCAGCCGTATCATCTGTCTGTACGATAAGACCTACGAAATCGTGCGCTATGCCGATGCGGCGGTGGTCACTTCGGGAACGGCGACGCTGGAGACGGCCCTGATAGGTACGCCGGAGGTGGTGTGCTACCGTACCGATGCGCTGACCGTCTGGGCCGGGCGCCGGCTGCTGAAGATACCTTATATCTCGTTGGTGAATCTCGTGATGGGCCGGGAGGTCGTGAAGGAGTTGATTCAGCAGGAGATGACGCCGGAACGTGCCGCGGAAGAACTGCGGGCTATCCTGCCCGGAGGGGGGCAGCGGGAGCGTATCCTTGCCGATTACGATGCCCTGCGCAAACGGATAGGCGGTCCGGGCGCTTCGGAGCGCGTGGCGGCCCGGATGGTGGCCCTGCTGAAAGGGGAAAAGGCACCGCGTCCGACGGAGCGGGAGCAGGAGAACGGAGGAGCGAAATGAAGATAATCTGCATAGGACGCAATTACAGGGAGCACATCCGGGAGTTCGACGGCGGGGAGCCGGACGAACGGCCCGTGTTTTTCATGAAACCCGATACGGCGCTGCTGCGCAACAACGATACGTTCTGGATACCGCCTTTCAGTCGGGAAGTGCATTACGAAACGGAACTCGTGGTGAAAATCAACCGGACAGGTAAGTGTATCGCGGAGCGTTTCGCACATCGGTATTACGATGAGGTGACGCTCGGCATCGATTTCACTGCACGCGACCTGCAGCGTGCGGCCATCGCGCAGGGGCATCCGTGGGAGATAGGAAAGGCGTTCGACCGCTCGGCGGCGATAGCTCCGCGCTGGCTCGGTCTCGCTGCGCTCGGCCGGCCGGTCGGGGAGCTCCGGTTCGGCATGGCACTGAACGGGGAGCCGCGGCAGGAGGGGTATACGGGCGACATGCTCTTTTCGGTGGACCGTATCATCGCCTACGTATCGCAGTTCGTGACGCTGCGCATGGGCGACCTCGTCTATACAGGGACGCCTGCCGGAGTGGGGCCCGTCGCACCGGGCGACCGGCTGACCGCATGGCTGGAGGGGGAGCAGTTGTTGGATTTCGATATCAGATAACAGGCCGGACGCCAGTCGTACCGTACCGGTCGGCCGACGGTAGGGCTCGTCCGACGGATAAAAACAATTGGGAGTGTATGAAAAAATGGATGAAACTGTTGCCGGCTGTGGCTGCGCTGTTCGTGTCGCTGCCTGTGTTCCCGCAGTTCGTGCTCACGCCGCAGGGATTCGTGAATGCTGCCGACGGAACTTCCGACTGCTATGTCATCGAATGTCCGGGGGCGGGACAGGAGGAGTTGTTCCGCGCCGTCTCCTATTTTCTGGAGGTGCAGATGGCCGGTTCGCGCACGATGTTCCATGCGGCTGAACCGGACTCCTTTTCGGTCAATGCTTTCGTGCGCGGGGCGGTAGCCGATGGGGCGCGTGCTTTCCGGAGCCTGTACGACATGGAGTTCCGTATGATGTTCGATATCCGTGACGGGCAGGTGTGCGTCCGGGCTCCGGAGGTGAAGGCGATGCGTCGGGTGACGTTCGACGAGGAAGATGAACCGGAAGCGCCCGTGGAGCCCGGTCTTACGGTGAGGATAGGACATCGGCCCGGAAAGGTGGAGGTGGCACGGCTTTTCGTGTCGCGCAGCTACGTGCCTGTCGGGGCTTCGCTGTACGACGGCTCCGGGGGAGACGTTATTTTCAATAAGCGGGGCAAACTGAAGAGAAAGGTGGCCAAGGCTTCGCTTGAAGATTACTTTAACGGTTTGACGGGGGCGCTCGAACGCCATTTGTGTGCAGAGGGCGGACGTTAGTGACCACCGGGAAAAGAGTAGGACAGGAATGGTTTTGCTGAAAGATAAATTGCATGGGCATCGGCTGCTGCTTGCCAGCCGCTCCCCGCGGCGGCGCGAGCTGTTGGCGGGGGCGGGACTTGCTTTTGAACTCGCCGACAGTTACGACGTGGAGGAGACCTATCCGCCGGGACTGCCGGCAGAGGAGGTACCCGGATATCTGGCCGTGCTCAAGTCGGAGGCCTATCCGCATGCGCTCGGAGTGGGGGATATTCTCATTACCGCCGACACGGTGGTGATTTGCGGCGGCCGCATATTCGGCAAGCCCGACGGACGGGAGGGGGCGGCGGCCATGCTGGCCGAACTGTCCGGCCGCAGGCATACGGTAGTCACAGGGGTGGCCCTGCGGGCGCCGGGGCGCATGCGCAGCTTTTCCGTGTCGTCGGACGTATGGTTCCGTCCGCTCGCAGAGGAGGAGATAGCCTATTATGTCGATACGTTCCGGCCTTACGACAAGGCGGGTTCCTACGGTATCCAGGAGTGGATAGGGTATGTGGCGATAGAGCGGATAGAGGGCTCTTTCTACAACGTCATGGGGCTGCCGGTGCAGGCGCTCTATGCCGAACTGGGGAGTTTCGTCGATACGTTGTGAACGGCATGTTTTCAGCCGGTTGCCGGCGGGATGCGGGAAGCTGCGTACGGACACGGAATGCGGATTCATTCATCGGATAATTGCGATAACTTTATGAACAAAAAACGTTTACTCCTTTTTTTGTGGTGCCTGTCGGCAGCCTTCAGTGCTTTGGCCGACGAGGGCATGTGGCTGCCGAGCCTTATCGGACGGCAGGTGGACGACATGAAAGCCAAGGGCTTCCGGCTTACGGCCGAAGACATTTACAGCGTGAATCAGGCGTCGCTGAAAGATGCCGTGGTGCTTTTCGGACGCGGCTGTACGGGCGAGTTGGTGTCGCCCGAGGGACTGCTGCTGACCAACCATCACTGCGGATACGGCCAGATACAGAGCCACAGCAGCCTGCAGCACGACTACCTGACCGACGGCTTCTGGGCCATGTCGCGGGAGGAGGAGCTTCCGAATCCCGGCCTGACGGTATCGTTTCTCGTCCGGATGGAGGATGTGACCGACCGGGTGCTTGCGGGCGTGAAGGACGATATGGATGAAACGCGCCGCCAAAAGAAGATAGCGGCCAATATCGAACGGGTGAAGGAACGGGCCTTGAAGGAATATAAGGGACAGAAGGGATACGAAGTCTCGGTGGAATCGCTCTATTACGGCAACCAGTATTTCCTTTTCCTGTTCCGTACCTACGGCGACGTGCGGCTCGTGGGTGCTCCGCCCTCGGCCATCGGTAAGTTCGGCGGCGATACGGACAACTGGATGTGGCCCCGTCATACGGGCGATTTCTCCGTGTTCCGCATCTATGCGGATGCCGACAACCAGCCGGCGGACTACTCTCTGGACAACGTTCCCTACCGTCCCCGGCACTGGTTTCCGGTTTCCACGGCGGGAATGGACGAGGGCGATTTCACATTCGTTTACGGCTGTCCCGGTTCGACGCGCGAATACGTGACGTCCGACCATGTGGCCCGCGTTATGGCGTCGAATCCGAATAAAATCAGAATGCGCACCGAGCGGCTGGACATTATCAATGCGGCCATGGCCGCCGACCCTGCGGTACGGATAAAGTACGCCTCCAAGGCGGCCAACATAGCCAATGCCTGGAAAAAATGGCAGGGTGAGAGCCTCGGACTGGAACGCCTTGGTACGCTCGGAAAGAAACGCGCCTATGAGGAGCGCTTCGCCCGGTGGGCCGCCGGACAGCCGGAGTATGCGGGGGTACTGGAGCGTCTGCGGAGCGCTTACGAGGCCGGCAACGGGGCTTCGTATGCAGCGGATTTCTATACGGAGGGAATTTTCTCCATCGAACTGATGAGCCTTGCCAACTATGTGACCGTCGCTCTGGAAGCGGGGGAGATGCCTGTCGTTCCCGGGCTGTTCTACAAGGATTATGAACCGGAGATAGACCGGCAGGTGGCCTGTGCCCTCGTTCGGGAATTCGCGGAGCATGTCCCCGACGTCTTCATGCCCGACGGTTTCGCCGAAGGGCTTGCCGAAGCCGGTGGCGTGGAAGAGTATGTCGGTCGGCTGTTCGACCGTTCCGCACTGGCGGACAGTGCACGGCTGGCGGCACTGACGGCCCTGCCGCGCAAGGAGGCTGTCGCCGCGCTGACTGCCGACCCCGCCGTGGAGTTCTATGCGATGTTCGCCGACACCTACCGGCAGCGGATAAGTCCCGTGCTGGAGGAGGCCGACCGGACGCTGGCCCGCGAGTACCGCACTTATATGCGCGGACAGATGGAGTTCGAACCTGAGCGGAATTTTTACCCGGATGCCAATCTGACACTGCGCGTGGCATACGGTGCCGTCGAGGGGTATAATCCCGAAGACGGCGTCCGGCACCTGCCTGTCACCACGCTGGAGGGTATTATCGCCAAGGACAATCCCGATATCTACGATTACGACGTACCCGATGCACTGCGCCGTTGTTACGAGGAGAAGGATTATGGACGCTGGGCGGTGAACGTCGGGACGGAAGAGGAACCGTATTACACCGTGCCGGTAGCCTTTCTGGCTACGAACCATACCACGGGCGGCAATTCGGGCAGTCCGGTGCTGAACGGCGACGGCGAACTGGTGGGTATCAATTTCGACCGGACATGGCTCAGCACCATGAGCGACCTCGAATTCGACCCGGCCATGTGCCGGAATATTTCGGTAGATATCCGTTACGTGCTCTTCGTGATAGAGAAGATAGGAGGAGCGGGCTATCTTATCGACGAGATGACGCTCCGATAGCGTATCCGGACCGGCCGTCCGGAGAGGGGGCGGCCGTCCGTTTTGACAGGACAACCGATTGAAATATAAGTAAAATGTTTATGAAAAGATTTCGTTTCGCGGCCTTTTGTGCCGCCCTTCTCGCCTTTACCGCCTGCGATGTCGTGAAGCAGGCCGAAGGTCTCTATAACATGACGCAGTGCGAGTATGAATACGATTCGGTCACCGACCTGTCGCTTGCCGGGGTCAATCTTTCCGGAGAGCTGACGCCCCTGCAAATCGCCCGGCTGCTCGGCGTGCTCGGCGGCGGGGTTTCGGAACTGCCCATGGGGTTCGACCTGAATCTCGGCATCTCCAACCCCAACTCATCGGCGGCGCAGATAGGTGCCATGGATTACATCCTGGAAATAGACGGGATACGGTTTACTTCCGGCAGTGTCAGTGAGGGGATTCGCGTCGATGCGCAGGACAGCGGCGTCTTCCCGATACGGATGGATTTCGATATAGCGGGCCTGCTTACGGGCGACTCTTCGGCTGCCGCCCTCAATGCCGTGAAGAATTTCGTGGGCATCGGAACGGAGCCTTCGCAGGTGACGCTGCAGATAAAGCCGTCGGTGAATATCGGCGGTTACACCATTCCCGTTCCGGTCTATATCCCCGTATCGTTCAGTTTCGGCGGTGCGGCCGGAAAGTAGGGAACCGCTCTTTGCGACCGGGCCGGTCAGGGCGGAGGCCGGTCTTCATCCATGCAGGATTCGGCGGTAGAGAAAATAATAACATGTGCAGGACGGCTTTCAAAAGCCGTCCTGCACATGTTTATTCGGGGCACGGTTATCGGAGCAGCAGGTAGGCGATGTAACCGATGTACAGCGCCAGGAACAGGGCTCCGTCGGCTCGGTTGATGCGCTGCCCGCGGAAAGTGTAGACGGAGAGCAGGAGCATGAGGGCCGCTGCCAGCGGTGCGAGGATGTCTGTCGGATGGAGACCCGTGACGTCCAGCGGAGCGACTATCGAGGAGATGCCCAGAATGAGGCATATATTGAATATGTTGGAACCGATGACGTTGCCCAGCGCGAGCTGCGTGTTGCCCTTGATTGCCGCGACGATTGCCGTGGCGAGTTCGGGCAGCGAGGTTCCTACGGCCACCATCGTGATGGCGATGACGGTTTCGCTGACGCCGAGCGACAATGCGATGCCGCTCGCGCCGCCGACGAACCACCGTCCGCCGAAAGCAAGTCCCGCGATGCCGAACAGAATGAGCAGGACGGATTTCCACAAGGCCGGACGGGAGCCGGTCTCTGCTGCCTGTGCCGTTTCCGTTCGCCCTTTGGTTGCTGTCCGGAAAGAGTAAGCCATGTAGCCGGCGAAGAGTGCGAGCAGCAGGATACCCTTCCACCAGGTGATGACACCGCCGGTGGGGTAGTGCCGGAAAGTGAATCCGAAACACATGAAGAAGAGGACGAGTGTGACGAGGATGTTGTACGGAATGTCTATCCGTTTGGTGGCGGGACTGATGCTGATGGGCTGTATCAGGGATGCCGCTCCGAGTATCAGCAGCGTATTGGCCAGGTTCGAACCGACGACATTGCCTATCGCCATGCCTCCTTTGCCTTCGATACCCGCGATGAGGCTCACGACCAGCTCCGGCATCGAGGTGCCGATGCCCACGATGGTGAGTCCGATGAGAAATTCGGGCATCCGGTAGCGTTTGGCGACCGCTACCGCGCCGTTGACCAGGCAGTCGGCCCCCGCGATGACGAGGACGAGTCCCAGAATCAGTAAGAGTACGTTCATGGTATTTTCTTTCGGGGTTTAACCTTGCCGGACGATTCCGGATATATAGCTGAAAAGTTCTTTCGGGATGTCGTTCCGGCCCACGCGTGAGAGCGTGCGGAAACCGGCGTTGCCGTTCACTTCGTTCACCGTGAAACCGTCGCCGCGGAACAGCAGGTCGATACCCGCGAATTCGGCCCCCGTCGCCGCTGCGCTCTCCACGGCAAGTCGGGCCGCCTCTTCGGGTAGGTCGAAGGCCCGGACGCTGCCGCCCTGCGAATAGTTGGAGAGAAACGAGGTCTGGGAATAGCGCATGACCGCTCCGACGGCCCGGCCGCCGATGACCCATACCCTCACGTCGCGGCCGCTGCTTTCGGCGATGAACTCCTGGCAGATGCAGTGCCGTCCGCACTGCTCCACGGCGGAGGCCATCTCCCTCGCGCCGTTCACGAGGTAGACGTCCTCGCCTTTGGCGCCGTCCGTCCGTTTGACGATGAAACGGGCGCTGCCGAAGCGTTCGGCCAGTTCCGGATAGGCATATTCGGCCCCCTCGGCATAGACCGTGGCGGGAGTGGGCAGACCGGCCGCGGCGAGCACCTCATGCGTCAGCATTTTGTTTTTGCATAGCTCCATGGCGGCGGCCGTGTTTATCACTCGGACTCCGAGCCGCTCGAAGTAGCGCGAAAGAACAGTGTCGTAGGTCCGCATGATGACGAATTCCGGCATCTGGACGACTTCCCTCCCTTTGTGGAAGATGCCGCAGCGGGTGCCGTAAACGACGGAAAGCTCTTCGACGAAGAGCACCTCCAGCCGCATACCGGCCGCTGCCGCCTCGCCGACGAGCCAGCCGAAAGCGTTGTCGCTGCGGTCGGCGGTGTAACGCGGGTATATTATCCAACCTGTGACGGGTTCCATGGTCTGTATAAGCGAATGACAAAAGTAACCCATTTTCCCGATACGGAACCTTTTCCGTCTGCTAAAACGGCAGCCCGTTCCGGAGAATTTCGGCCGGAAAGGGAAATATATGGACGGCGGCACGTAGGTCGGATACGTGCCGCCGTGCGGAGTTCCGTTTTCGTGAGGGATTATTTGCCTATTTTCTTGTGAATTTCATCGCAGGGAATTTCCCTCGTACAGAAGAACCAGTCGTAGCATTTGACACCGCTGTCGGCTTTCTGCGATTTTTCCCAGCGCTCTTCGACTCCCTTCATGTTGCCGGGATTGGGGTCTATCACCTCGTCGCCGGGCCGCCAGTCGGCCGGAAGGGCCACGTTGAAGGTATCCACCGTCTGCAGACCGATGAGTACCCGTTTTATCTCGTCGAAGTTCCGGCCGAGAGCCAGCGGATAGTAGATTATCGTGCGGATGATTCCTTTCGGGTCGATGAAGAAGACGGCGCGGACAGCCTTGGTTTCGCTTTCGCCAGGCTGTATCATGCCGTACAGTCTGGATACGTTCATGGATACGTCGTCGATGAGGGGAAACTGCACTTCGATGTTGTCCATATCGCGGAAATGCATCCGTTCCCTGATGGTGCGCAGCCATGCGATATGGCTCGACAGCCCGTCCACGGAGAGTCCCACCAGTTGGCAATTGAGTTCCTCGAACTCTTTCTGCATCTTGCCGAAGGTCATGAACTCCGAGGTGCAGACCGGGGTGAAGTCCGCCGGATGGCTGAACAGGATTATCCAACGGCCGCTGTAATCGACCGGAAAGTTTATCGTACCCTGAGTGGTTGCCGCCCGGAAAGCCGGTGCGGGGTCGCCGATGCGAGGCATCATGTTCATTTCGTTTTCCATAATAAAAGCTGTTTTGATGAATGCGTTCTTGTTTTGGTTAGGTGTGGCAAAGACTGTGCCTGTTGTCGGCTGCAGGGCATCCTGTTTGTCAGGTAAATATTGATGGCGGCATAACGATTTCCTATGGCCCGGGCGGTTGCGGCCCGCTGCGGCTCTTCCCGTCGTCCGGAAGTTTTTCGCTGCGGACGACAGTTTTGTACGCATTTTGTACATTCACCGGACAGACGCCGTCCGTCGGCAGACGGAACGGTTTTGAAATTAACAAAACATATCGGATTATGAAAGAGAAAGAGAACGGGAAAAAAGGCTGCGGTTGCGGCTGCGATTTCAAGAAAGAGGTGGAAGGCCTCGTAAAGGATGGCAAGAAACCCACCGTAGAGGAGCGTCTGGAAAAGAAACGCGAAGTGGAGGCGGCTTTCGGCAGAAAAGAGGAGGAGCATAAATAGCCTTTCCGACCTGTCGCCCTGCCCGGAGGGGGTACGGGCCGCGGTGCCGCCGCAGCGGGAATTTCGGTTCCGGGCGGCGGCATCCTTGTGTCCGGGAGCGGTGGTTCGGGCCGGTGCGCGGGAGGAGGTTGGTGGCATGTGTCGTGAGCGGGGCTTCGGCGAGGTGTGTGACCGTATTTTTGCAGGAAATCCGGAATCGACGGTACGCATCCTGTGCCGATTCGCTATTTTTGCAGGAAAGAGGGCCCCGACGTCCGGAGGGGCGGCCGTATGATAAGAACGTATTGGGACATACTCGGCAGGTACAAGTGGAGCATCGTGGTGTGCCCCGTGCTCGTATTGGTCTTCGTCGTCTGCGAGACGCTCCAGCCCATGCTGATGGCGCGCATCGTGGACGAGGGAGTCATGCACCGCGACATCGCGGTCGTTACCCGCATCGGTATCTGGATGCTCGGTATCTCGGTGGCGGGGCTGCTCGCCAACATCACGAATGTGTTCGTCTCTTCCAACGCTTCCGTCGGATTCGCTACGGAGCTGCGTTCGAGACTGTTCCGCAAGATACAGGAGTTCTCCTTCGCCGAAATGGACAAATTCAACTCCGCTTCGCTCATTACGCGTCTGACGGGCGATGTCACGCGCCTGCAACAGGTCGTGCTGCTCGGACTGCGCATCCTGCTCCGTTCGCCGATGATGCTCGTGATGGCCTTCTTTTATGTGGTGCGGATAGATTCCGGCCTTGCACTGATAGTGGCCGGAGCCATACCCGTGCTCGGGATAAGCGTATATCTGATTCTGCGTAAGGGATTTCCCTATTTTCTGAAGATGCAGCAGAAGGTGGATGCCGTGAACGCTGTCGTGAGGGAGAACCTGATAAACATGCGGGTGGTGAAATCGTTCGTGCGCGAGAGATACGAGTCGCGCAAGTTTTCGGCAAGCAACCGGGATTTGTGCGACGTATCGGTGAAGGCGTCCAACATCATCGTGACGATATTCCCCGTAATGCAGCTCGTGTTGAACCTTTCGGTGATTGTGGTGCTCTGGGTGGGGGGAGAGCGGGTGGCGGCCGGAAGACTGCAGGTCGGCGAGCTCGTTTCGCTGGTGAACTACCTCATGCAGATACTGATGTCGCTGATGATGCTCTCCATGATAATCATGAACATCGCCCGTGCGTCGGCCTCTTCCGACCGTGTGTTGGAGGTGCTCGGTACGGAGCCTTCGCTGAAGGACTCGCCGGGCGCTTCGGCAGTCGTTCGCCGCGGTGCCGTCGAGTTCCGCAACGTTTCTTTCCGGTACGGTGGCGGCGAGACCGACGTGCTCCACGGCATCTCGTTCAGCGTTGCGCCGGGCATGACGGTGGCTGTGGCGGGAGCGACCGGTTCCGGCAAGAGTACGCTGTTGCAGCTTGTTCCGCGTCTTTACGACACGACCGGCGGCGAAGTGCTCATCGACGGGACGGATGTACGCGACTATCCTCTGGCACAGCTTCATGCGCAGGTGGGGATGGTGTTGCAGAACAACGTCCTCTTCAGCGGTACGATAGCCGATAACCTGCGCTGGGGCAGGGAGGATGCCTCCCCGGCGGAGATGGAAGCCGCTGCCCGGGCGGCGCAGGCCCACGATTTCGTCATGTCGTTCCCGGACGGGTACGATACGGTGCTGGGGCGCGGTGGGGTGAATCTCTCCGGCGGGCAGAAGCAGCGGCTCTGTATTGCCCGTGCGCTGCTGCGCCGGCCGAAAATCCTCTTGCTCGACGACAGTACGAGCGCTGTGGATACCGAAACGGAGCTGAAGATACGCCGTGGCCTGCGGGAGTACCTCGGGGAGGGGACGACGGTTTTCGTTTCGACGCAGCGGGTGAAGACGATGGAGGAGGCGGACAGGGTACTGGTGCTCGACGACGGGAAGGTGGAATCGTACGGCACGCCGGCCCGGCTGAAGGAGGATTCGGCCGTGTACAGAGAGATATTCAATTCACAGCAACTTACATTCTGAGCGATATGGCACACGGCAGAAGAGAGAAGGGGGCGGCGGGGCCGAAGGAGGGCCGGAAAACGTTCCGGCGCCTGGTCGCGTACCTTGCGCGTAGCAAGGGGGAGCTCGCTGTGGTGCTGGTGCTCGTGGTGATTACGATAGCCTCCAGCCTCGTGGGGTCGTATATGCTCAGGCCGATAATCAACGATTACATCATGCCGGGCGACGTGTCGGGTCTGATGCGTATGCTGGCGGTACTTGCGGCAGTCTATCTCGCAGGAGTCGTTGCGGCCGCGCTGCAGTACAGGATGCTTAACCGGATAGGACAGCGGACGGCAGCCCGCCTGCGGATGGACCTCTTCCGAAAGATGGAGACCCTGCCCGTGCGTTATTTCGATACGCATCCGCACGGTGATGTGATGAGCCGTTACACGAACGACATGGACCGAGTGACGGAGGTGCTGACCGACAACCTGGCCGATATGCTCTCCGCCGTGCTTTCGCTTGCGGGCATCTTCGTCCTCATGCTCGTCATCAGTCCTCTCCTGACGCTCGCCATGTTCGTCGTGGTACCCTTGATGCTCCTGTTCGCCAATCTCATATCCCGTCGCAGCCGCAGATATTTCGCTGCCCAGCAGGGAACGCTCGGGCAGGTGAACGGTTACATCGAGGAGATGATAAGCGGCCAGAAAGTGGTGAAGGTATTCGGACACGAGCGGCAGGCAGAGTCGGGGTTCGAGGTGCTGAACGGGGAACTGAATGCCAAGTCGCGCCGGGCACAGCTCTATTCCGGCATGATGATGCCCGTGATGCAGAATCTCAACACGCTGAATTTCGTGGTCGTCACGATAGTGGGGGCGCTGCTCGCCATTTACAGGGGATTCGATGTAGGAGGTCTGGCCGTGTTTCTGCAGTATTCGCGGCAGTTCGGACGCCCCATTACGGATATCGCATCGCTCTACAACAATATTCAGGCGGCCATTGCCGGTGCCGAACGCATTTTCCAGATTATGGACGAGCCCTCCGAGGCCCCGGATGTGCCGAAGGCGGTGCGCATGGCTTCCGCCCGGGGCGACATCTGCATGAAGGACGTCTGTTTCTCGTACGAACCCGGCAAGCCGGTGTTGAAGCATGTGTCGATGCACGTACGTCCCGGCGAACGGATAGGGCTCGTGGGAGCTACCGGGGCCGGCAAGACGACGATACTCAACATGCTGCCGCGGTTTTACGATATCGCGTCGGGCGAAATAACCATCGACGGGGTGCGCATCGAATGTATTGCGCGGGACGACCTGCGCAGGCTGCTCGCCATCGTGCTGCAGGATACCCATCTCTTTACGGGAACGGTAGCCGACAATATCCGGTTCGGCAACCTCGATGCGACGGATGACGACATTGTCCGTGCGGCGAAGCTGACCTCTGCCCACTCCTTCATTAAGCGGCTGCCGCACGGGTACGATACCATGCTGGAGAACGACGGCGAGAACCTGAGCCAGGGACAGCGGCAGTTGCTCAACATTGCCCGTGCCGCGGTTGCGAATCCCTCCGTACTGTTGCTCGACGAGGCGACCAGCAACATTGATACCCGGAGCGAAATGCTCATTCAGCGCGGGTTGGACAAACTGATGGAGGGGCGGACGAGTTTCGTGATAGCCCACCGGCTCTCCACCGTGCGTACCCTCGACCGTATCCTCGTCCTCGAAAACGGAGAAATCATCGAGGAGGGGAACCATGCCGAATTGATGGCCCGCAAGGGGTACTATTATCGGCTCTACTGCAATCAGTTCGAGTAACTCTGTGCCTTTTCCCGTGCCTCTGTCGGAGCTCTTCCGTATCGCTGTCCGGGGAGGGGAGGAGATACGGTCCGGCTGGTACGGTGTTTGCTCCCCTTGATGGCAGATACGATTAATATCCGAGATTATGAAAGCGATTGTGATGCACGGCCCCGGACTGGCCGATGAACTGTTTTATGAAAGCGCACCGAAACCGACCCCGGGAGTCGGGCGCGTATTGGTGAAGGTACATGCGGCTTCCGTGAACCAGATAGATTGGAAACGGGCTTCCGGACGGGCCGGAAGTACCCTGACTCCTGCTTTCCCCTGGATACCGGGGATGGATTTCGCCGGAACGGTCGAGGCGGTCGGCGACGGAGCAGAGGGCTTTGAGGCGGGCGATATGGTGTTCGGCTGTACCGACGGCGGAGCCTATGCCGAATATGTCGAGGCTGACCCGGCGCAGCTGGTCGTCAAACCGATGGAGTTCTCCTATGTGGATGCTGCAGCTGCGGCCTATGTATCGCAGACCGCCTGGCAGGCGCTTTACCGTCATGGCAGGCTGGGGAAGGGGCAGCATGTGCTGATACACGGCGCAGCCGGTGCGGTCGGCGCATTCGCCGTGCAGTTCGCACGCTATACCGAAGCGGAGGTTTATGCCACGGCCGCCGGGCGCGACCGCGATTTCGTCCTTTCGCTGGGGGCGGACGTATTCATCGATTACCGTACCGAGGATTTTGCTGCGGTTGCACGTGACATGGACCTTGTCATTGACTTGGTGGGGGGCGACACGCTCGCACGTTCCTACGGCGTGGTACGGCCCGGAGGCCGGCTTGTGACACTGGTCGGAAAAGCGGAGGAAGAGTTGGCTCGCGAATGCGGTATCGAAGCTGTCTCCATGGGGGTTGAACCCAACGCCCGCGACCTGGCCCGTATCGCGGAGCTTGTCGAGGGACATCATGTGACTGTGGATATAGCTGCCGTTTTCTGGCTGCGGGATGCCTGCAAGGCGTGGAACTATGTGCTCGACCCGAACCCCGGCCGCCGAGTACACGGTAAAGTCGTGCTTCAAGTGGTATAACCGGGAGAGAGGCAACGACCGGTGCGGATGGCCGCTCTTTTCAGTCCGTGCTGTCGCGTTTATTGCATGGCGAACGTCTCGCTGTCGGAGAGAATCGGGCTGTTGAGACGGTACTCCTTGTCATCGGCGTAGATGAAGAGGACGGCTCCCTCCTTTATGGTGTCTATGATTTTGTCGCTTATCTCTTTCGGCAGGGAGGGACAGCCGAAACTGCGGCCGAGCCGGCCCGCCGTGTTCAGGAACGCTTTCGTACAGTAATCCGCGCCGTGGATGACGATGGCCCGTTCATATGCCTTGTCGTTGATGCCCGGTTCGAGTCCGTCGAGCCTCAGCGAATAACCGTTGCGGCCCTGATAGGTGTTCAGCGTCAGGTAGAATCCGAGCGAACTCTGGTGCGAACCGGGGGTGTTGGAGAAGGAGGTGGCATAGGTGTCACCGCTGCCGCGCCCGTGGGCCACGAGGGATTTGTAGAGCAGCCTGCGGTTTTTCATGTCGATGACGTAAAGCCGTTCCTGTGTGGACGGCTTGCTGAAATCCACGAATACGAGAATCTCCTTTTTTCGGGAATCTATCCGTTCGTAGCCGGTAAGCGCTTCGTCGAATGCGGCGTACGATACCTCTTCCTCCATGCCCGTGGTTTCGTACAGGGTCTTGTGGAGGTCGCGTGCGGTACTTTCCGCCGCTGCGGATACGGTACCGTCGGCCGGTACCTTGCCCGAAGAGCAGAGGAGCAGGCTCCCCGCTATTGCCGAAACCGTTAGTAATATTCTGCGTATTCCCATCGTGCAACAGGTATGAAGAGTTAGGGTAGTCCCCCTAACGAATCGGTATATTCAACTGTTCGGGTATGCCGGTAACACCGGACATTTCCGTCAATAGCTTGGTGCGGTATCGTTCCGACATCTTGTCGGCCAATTATTTATATAGCCCCTCATCGGGTCGATACCGCCTAACGCCACGGGGAAGGCGGTTGTTATCTTTCGTCTCTCCGGAACGTCGTTTCGGCCGGTTGCCGGACGTCGGCCGTTCCCTCCGCATGTCAATCCATTTTGAGGACGGCGAGGAATGCCGACTGCGGTACCTCCACGTTTCCTATCTGGCGCATGCGCTTCTTGCCTTTCTTCTGTTTCTCCAGCAGTTTGCGCTTGCGGGAGATGTCGCCGCCGTAACATTTGGCGGTCACGTCCTTGCGGACTGCCTTGATGGTCTCGCGGGCGATGATTTTCGCTCCGATGGCCGCCTGCACTGCGATGTCGAACTGCTGGCGCGGGATGAGCTCTTTGAGCTTCTCGCACATGCGTCGGCCGAAATCGTAGGCGTGGTCCTGATAGATGAGCGACGAGAGCGCATCCACCGGTTCGCCGTTCAACAGGATATCGAGCTTCGCCAGGCGGCTCTCGCGGTACCCCGTCTGGTGGTAGTCGAACGAGGCGTAACCGCGCGAGATGCTCTTCAGCTTGTCGTAAAAATCGAATACGATTTCCGACAGCGGCATGTCGAACGTCACCTCCACCCGGTCTTGCGAGATGAATACCTGATTGCGGAGCGAGCCGCGCTTGTCGATGCAGAGCTTGATGACGTTGCCCAAGTAATCGCTCTTGGTAATGATTTGGGCCTCGATGTATGGTTCCTCTATTTTGTCCACCATGGTCGGTTCCGGCAGCCCCGAAGGATTGTGTACGTAAACCGTTTCGCCCTTTTTCGTCGTCACCCGGTACGATACATTGGGTACGGTGGTGATGACGTCCATGTCGAATTCGCGGTAGAGGCGCTCCTGGATGATTTCCATGTGGAGCAGGCCGAGGAAGCCGCAGCGGAAACCGAATCCGAGGGCGAGGGAGCTTTCCGGGTCGAACGTGAGCGAGGCGTCGTTGAGATGGAGCTTCTCCAGCGAGGCGCGCAGGTCTTCGTACTGGTCGGCCTCCACGGGATAGACGCCCGCGAAGACCATCGGTTTCACATCCTCGAAACCGGCTATCGCTTCGGTGCTGGGGTTTTCTACGTGGGTTATCGTATCGCCCACCTTCACCTCGCGGGAGTTCTTGATGCCCGATATGATGTAGCCCACGTCACCCGCCCGGATTTCTTGCCGGGGGGCGAGTTTCAGTTTCAGAACGCCGATTTCATCGGCGTCGTATTCGTGACCCGTGTTGATGAACTTCACCGCATCGCCCGTGCGGAGCGTCCCGTTGAAGATGCGGAAGTAGGCGATGATGCCGCGGAAGGGGTTGAATACCGAATCGAAAATAAGCGCCTGCAGGGGAGCCTTCTCGTCGCCTTTCGGGGCGGGAACGCGCTCCACGATGGCTTCGAGTATTTCGTCCACCCCCTGGCCCGTGCGGCCCGATGCGGCGATGATTTCCTCGTGGCTGCACCCCAGCAGGTCGGCTATCTGGTCCTTGACCTCTTCGACCATGGCAGCCTCCATGTCTATCTTGTTGACGACGGGGATGATTTCGAGGTCGTGTCCGAGAGCGAGATAGAGATTGGAGATGGTCTGTGCCTGTATCCCCTGCGTGGCATCCACGATAAGCAGCGCCCCTTCGCACGAGGCGATGGCACGGGATACCTCATAGGAGAAGTCCACATGGCCGGGCGTGTCGATGAGGTTGAGGATGTATTTCTCGCCGCCGCGCTCGTACTCCATCTGGATGGCGTGGCTCTTTATCGTGATGCCCTTTTCGCGCTCCAGCTCCATGTCATCGAGTACCTGCGCCTGCAGGTCGCGCTGCGATACGGTGTTGGTCGCTTCGAGCAGCCGGTCGGCAATGGTGCTTTTGCCGTGGTCTATATGGGCTATGATGCAGAAGTTCCTGATGTTCTTCATGAATCGGATATAGGGGTTTAAGTGCCTGCGGGCCCCCTTTGCCCGAAAGCGGGCCTAAAACGGACGGGGGAATACAACGGCATGCAAAGTTAATTAATTTTGCAGGATTAATGAAATACGCCCGGATATGAATAACGTAGTTTCCCGTTACGCATCGCTCGTCAAGTTCTCGCATACCGTTTTCGCCATGCCGTTCGCCCTGCTGTCCTATGTCTATGCCCTGGTGAGTACCGCTGTGCCGTTCGACTGGCTGCTGCTCGTCAAGATTCTGCTCTGCATGGTATTCGCCCGCAACGCTGCCATGGGGTTCAACCGCTGGGCGGACCGCGACATCGACGCGAAGAATCCCCGTACGGCAGGCCGGGAGATACCCGCCGGGAAGATTACCCCGCGTGCGGCGCTGGCGTTCGTCATCGGGAACTGTGTGGCGTTCGTCGCCGCGGCGGCTTGGATAAACTGCCTCGCCCTCTGGCTGTCGCCCGTGGCGCTCGCCGTGCTGCTGGGCTACAGTCTGACCAAGCGTTTCACCGCGTGGTCGCATGTGGTGCTGGGCCTGGCGCTCGCCATCGCACCCGTGGGGGCCTATATTGCTGTGACGGGCAGCGTCGCGCTCTTCCCCGTGCTGCTTGCCGTAGCCGTATTGACCTGGACGGCGGGTTTCGATATCCTCTATTCACTGCAGGACGCCTCTTTCGACCGCAGCAACGGACTGCATTCCGTCCCTGCACGCTTCTCCGCCGTGCACTCCACGCTCATCAGTATCCTGCTGCATGTGTTTGCCGTGGCAGCCGTCGCGGTGCTCGGTGCACTTTACCGCCTCGGCGTCTGGTATTGGGTGGGATTCGGGCTTTTTACGGCGGTACTCGTCGTGCAGCATGTGCTTTACCGTCCCTCGCGCATCGACCGGATAGGAGCGTCGTTCGGACTCGTGAACGGTCTGGCGAGCGTCAGTTATGCGGCCATGTCGATTGTCGCCCTGCTGACCGCATAGGCTGCGGAACGGCCCGAAAGGAAAGGGCGGCGGTAATCTTACCGCCGCCCTTTCCTTTCGGGCCGTTTGCCTGTCGGCGCGTCAGTTCTGGACATTGCGCTTAGCCTCCATCAGGATGGTGAATGCGCGGTGGATGTCGTGGTCGCCGACGACTATTGTGAATTCGTTGGCGGTGCTGATGACCTCCACGATGTTGATGTTGTCCCAGGCGAGCTCCTTGAACAAGTAGTAATAGACACCGGGACATGCCGTATTCTCCGAGGGAAGCCGGACGGTGATGAGCGACAGGTTGGTGTTCGAACTGATGATGCGTTCGTTGGCGAAGAGCTCCTTCACGAGGGGTACGATGGAGTCGCTCACCACGAGCGTCGTCTCGTAGATGCCCTGCGAGAAGGTACAGAATACGTTCTTCAGCGAATGCACTTCGTTCAGCAGGCGTGCCTGCAGGCCGTAAAGCGTCGAAGTGTTGAGGAACGTGAAATCGGAGAGGTTGGAACGTACCACGATGTCGCCCATGTTCTCCACCACGTTCTTTATCTTCATGGCCGACATAAGTTCCAGCCGCGGAACGAGCCTGTTGAGCGCCATGATTACGGCACTGTCGTTCACCGTCTTGCCTATTCTTTCTTCCACTTCCGGCTTTATCTGGCGGGCCAGTGCCGAAAGGTTGATGAGTCCGTCAACCAATGCCCCTTCGAGGAAAGGTTTCTTTTTGACTACTTCTTCTACTGCTACAGGTATCGATATCATATTAATTTAATATTGTGTTTTGTGGTACAGACAGAATGCCATGTGTTCGTTTAAAAAGCTATTGTGGAAAATTACACCCGCCTATTATCTGGATGCAAAAAAAATAAATTTCACTAACAAATCAAAATATTTGCATGTTTTTCTCTATTTAAAAATGGAATTCGGTTCGCACCTGTTATAAAAGAGGTGTTCTGTTCCGTATCGCTGTCTGGTGGAATGTTTTTTTGTGGAATGATGTGGTTGTAAATTTACATGTAAAATTAAAATTGCCGTATGTCGTTTATCGCCAGGAGTTTTCCCTCGCCTTTCAAAGAAACGAAAAAAACGGTCGGTTCGTCTGCGGGATGATAGTTTTCGAGATTCTTAGTATCTTTAGCCTGTTTTTCCATGAAAATAACAGGATGCTATGAAAATATCTTACCAGTGGCTGAAACGCTATATCGATACCGACCTGGAGCTGGACGAAATACTGACCGTCCTGACCGATATCGGACTTGAAGTGGATGGAGTGGAGCGGTTCGAGAGTGTCCGCGGCGGACTCGAAGGGGTGGTCGTGGGCGAGGTGCTTACCTGTACCGACCATCCCGATTCCGACCATCTGCACCTGACGGAGGTGGCGGTGGGCCGTGAGGAACCGCTGAAAATCGTATGCGGAGCTCCGAACGTTGCCGCCGGGCAGAAGGTGCTCGTCGCCACCGTCGGGGCTGTTCTCTATCCGACGGATGCCCAGGAGGGTTTCAAGATAAAAAAGAGCCGCATCCGCGGTGCCGACTCTTTCGGCATGATATGCGCCGAAGACGAACTCGGTATCGGCACGGGACACGAAGGCATCATGGTCCTCCCGCAGGAGGCTGTGCCGGGGACACCGGCGGCCGCTTTTCTCGGACTGGAGTCGGATACCGTTATCGAAATAGGACTGACGCCCAACCGGGCCGATGCCATGTCGCACTACGGCGTGGCCCGCGACCTGGCGGCTTTCCTGAAAGCGCACGGCAGGCGGGCGGAGCTCACCCTGCCCGGTACGGAGGGTTTCGACGACGGGGGATTGCCTGCGGCGCAGATTGCCGTGGAGTGTCCGGAGGGGGCCCCGCGCTATGCCGGCGTGGTGATAAGCGGCGTCCGGATAGGGCCTTCGCCCGACTGGATGCAGAACTGTCTGCGTGCCATAGGGCTCAATCCCAAGAATAATGTGGTGGACATTACCAACTTCGTCCTGCACGAGCTGGGACAGCCGCTCCACTCTTTCGATGCCGACCGGATTGCCGGGGGCCGGGTGGTAGTGAAGACCTGCGCGGAGGGGACGAAATTCGTGACGCTCGATGGGGTGGAACGGACGCTTTCGGAGAGAGACCTGATGATATGCGATGCGGAGAAACCGATGTGTATCGCGGGTGTCATGGGGGGACGGGATTCCGGCGTTTCCGACGCTACGGTGAACATCTTCCTCGAAAGCGCCTATTTCAATCCGGTCTGGATACGCAAGAGCGCACGCCGCCACGGAATCAATTCGGATGCGTCGTTCCGCTTCGAGCGCGGTATCGACCCCAATATCACGATTTATGCCCTGAAACGTGCCGCGCTTCTGATTCAGGAGCTGGCCGGGGGGCGGATAACTTCCGGTATTGCCGATACGGTTTCCGTACCCGATATTACCGAACCGTTCCGTTTCGATGTCGGGTATGACCGGATAAATGCCCTTACAGGGAAGGAGATACCGCAGGCGACCGTGAAAGAGATACTCGGTGCGCTGGAGGTGCGCATCGAGGCCGAGCGGGACGGAGTGCTCTCCGTGGCCGTACCGCCCTACCGGGTGGATGTGCGCCGGCCGGCCGACCTGACGGAGGAGATTCTCCGGATATACGGTTACAACAACATAGAGGTTCCTGCGAGGGTTCGTTCGGCCATTGCGCTGGAGAAGCGCCCCGGTCGGGAGCAGATAGCGAACAGAACGGCGGAGTATCTCACGGCGAACGGTTTTTCGGAGATAATGAGCAATTCGCTCACGAAGCTGGCCTATTACGAGGGGCTGACGGAGTATCCGGCCGATGGCTGCGTGAAAATCCTCAATCCGTTGAGCGCCGACCTCAATGCCATGCGGCAGACACTGCTGTTCAATGCCATGGAGGCGGTTGCGCTGAATACGAACCACCGCAACCCGAATCTGAAACTTTACGAGTTCGGGAATGTCTATCGCTACGATGCCTCGCGTGCTGCGGAAGGCGGCCTGGCACCCTATTCGGAGAATTATCGTCTCGGCGTGGTCATGACGGGACTTACGGAGACCGTCTCCTGGAACGAGAAGGCTGCACCGGCGACCTTCTTCAGCCTGCGTGCCGTGGCGGAGAATCTGCTCGGTCGTTTCGGAATGGATATCTACCGGCTGGAGACGCTGCCGCTCGGAGGCGAACTCTATTCGGAGGGGCTCTCCTTCCGTCTCAACGGGAAAGAGCTCTTTTCGCTCGGAATCGTTGCGGGCAGCATACGGAAGATGTTCGACCTGCGGGCGGAGGTCTATTTCCTCGAAATGGATTTCGACCTCTTCGTCCGCAGCGTCCGCAAACATACGGTCGCCGTGTCGGAGCTTCCCCGATTCCCGGAGGTCAGGCGCGACCTCGCCCTGCTGCTGGACAGGGAGGTTACCTTCGCCCGGCTTCGGGCCATCGCTTTCTCGACCGAACGGAAGCTGCTCCGCAGCGTGACGCTGTTCGACGTGTACGAGGGCGACAAGCTGCCTGCCGGAAAGAAGTCGTATGCGCTCGGCTTCGTTTTGCAGGACAGGGAGCGTACTCTCACCGACCAGATAATCGACCGGGTGATGAACAACCTCCTCGTCCAGTTCGAGAAACAGGCCGGGGCCGTGGTCAGGGTATAGTCGGCGGATGCCGCGTTTACTGTAATAAAACACAGACACTATGAGGAGAATATTGATGACGGTTTGTGCGGCCGTATTGGTTGCGGGAGCGGCTGCGGCGCAGGAGACCCCGTCGTTTCCCGCCCGTGACCTGCCGGCGGCTTACGACACCTATCCGAGGCTCTCTTTTCATGACGTATCGCTGGGATACGGCGTGATGCCCATCAACGACGTGACGGGCATCATGGACGATTTGCTGCCGTCGCTCGTTGGGACAGGTGAGATAGCGAAGCGGAAGACGGGGTCGGTGAACATGGGATACATGTACCGTCTCACCCCTTCGCTGACGGTCGGCGGCATGTTCGTCTATTCGGGAAACATGAGCAGTACGGTGGGGGGAGGCTACATATACGATAACTTTTACAGCATCCTGCCGCAGGTGAAGTTCGTGTGGTACCGGAGCGGTATCGTGGGCCTCTATTCCCGTCTGGCGGCCGGCGTGCTGATTGCCGATCGGCAGTATCAGGTCGGGCCGGCGGTAGATGACGGCGATACGGCAGCGACATTCACTTTCCAGGTCTCTCCCATCGGAGTGGAGCTCGGCCGGACGATAGCCGGTTTCGCCGAAGCGGGTTTCGGTGCGACAGGTGTGCTTACACTGGGAATCAGGGCGCGTTTCTGATTCCCTTTGCTGCAAAGGTGTATGGACGCGGGGTGTGCAGACGCCCTGCGTTTTACCTTTCCGGAGCTGGCTGTCCGTGCGGAAGAGCGGGCCCGGCAAGAAAAAGGCGGCGGATGGCGGCGGGGATGCGTCCAAAATAGGCGGGGACGGCCTTTATTTTCTGTCAAAAAAGTTTATATTTGCGTCCGATAAAGATGGAATATATGGCTTGCAAGATTTCACCCGCGGAACGCAGTTCGATAATAGCCCTGATGAACAGGGAGATAGTGCCGGCGATAGGGTGTACGGAACCGATTGCCGTATCGCTTTGTACGGCGCGTGCGGCGGAAGTGCTCGGCCGCCGGCCCGAACGTATCTCCGTATTGCTGAGCGCCAACATGCTCAAGAATGCGATGGGCGTGGGCATTCCCGGTACGGACGGCATGATAGGGCTTCCTATTGCCGTGGCGCTGGGAGCGCTGTTCGGAAAGTCGGAGTACGGCCTCGAGGTGCTGCGCGACGTGACTCCGGCGGATGTGCAGCAGGGGCGCCGCTATATGGAGGAGACACCCATCGAAATAGGGCTGAAACAGGGTGGCTGCGATATCCTCTACATCGAGGTGGAGGTGGCTGCTGGGAGCGACAGGGCGCTGGCCGTTATCGAGAAAAGTCATACGGGATTTACACGGATTGAACGCAACGGAGAGGTGTTGCTGGAGAAGTGTGCCGGAGCCGGTGCATCGTGTGCCGGGGAGGGTTGTGCTCTGAACTTGAAGAAGGTGTTCGAGTTTGCCGATACCGCTCCGCTGGACGAGTTGCGGTTCATACTGAAGGCGGCAGACATGAACAAACATGCCGCCGAGGTCTCCTTTACGGGAGAGTACGGCCATTCGCTCGGACGCCTGCTGCGGGGCGACATGGAGCGGCATATTATGGGAGACGGCATCCTGTCGAGTATCCTTTCCTATACCTCCGGGGCGTGCGACGCCCGCATGAGCGGGGCGATGATACCCGTCATGAGCAATTCGGGAAGTGGCAATCAGGGAATCTCTGCGACGCTTCCGGTGGTGGTGTATGCCGAGAAGTCGGGGGCGCCGGAGGAGAAGAAGATACGGGCGCTCATCCTCAGCAACCTGACGGTCATCTATATCAAACAGAGCCTCGGCCGGCTTTCGGCTCTTTGCGGGTGCGTGGTGGCCGCCACGGGGTCGAGCTGTGGCATTACCTACTTGATGGGGGGCGGGTACGAAGAGGTGTCGTACGCCGTGAAGAACATGATAGCCAATCTTGCCGGCATGATATGCGACGGAGCCAAACCGAGCTGTGCGCTCAAGGTGGCCAGCGGCATCTCTACGTCGGTTCTTTCTGCCATGCTCGCCATGGAGCACCGGTGCGTGACCGCCGCCGAGGGAATTATCGACGAGGATGTGGACAAGTCCATTCTGAATCTGACGAAGATAGGCCGCGAGGGAATGACGCAGACCGACCGGCTCATTCTCGATATCATGACCTCCAAAGGGGCCTAACCCTTTGCGGGGTCGGAGAAAGCGGCAGCCGCAGGAGTCCGAAGTGCTCCTGCGGCTGCCGCTTCTCTTTCCGGCCTGTCCGGGGAGGTTGCCTCGTAGAGACGGCCGGTATCGGTATTTGTGTCCGGTGCGGGAAATGCACGGAAATTGCGGTGGTTTTTCCGCATACACCCCTTTTTTGTGTAATTTTACGCTCCGGACGGAAGCTGTGGTTTGCCGTCCGGAACGGAAAATCATACAAATAAAGATACGGCATGTACGAGAAACAGCTTGAGGCCATGGAGCGCCTGTTCGGAGTGATGGACAGGCTCCGGGTAGAGTGTCCGTGGGACAGGGAGCAGACTTTCGAGTCGCTGCGCAACAACACCATAGAGGAGACGTTCGAATTGACCGATGCGATAACGGACGGCGACATGGACGGCATCCGCGAGGAGCTGGGCGACCTGCTGCTCCACATCGTCTTCTATTCGCGCATGGGGGCGGAACAGGGGCGTTTCGATATAGGCGATGTGGCCAATGCATTGTGCGATAAGTTGATATACAGACATCCGCATGTCTACGGCAATGTAGAGGCCGACAGTGCCGGACAGGTGATACACAATTGGGAGGAGCTGAAACTCGCCGAGAAGCGCAAGAAAGACCGCAAGGCACGCAAGGGGGTGCTGTCGGGGGTACCGCGCAGCCTACCGGCCATGGTGAAGGCGTTCCGTATCGGGCAGAAGGCTGCCGCTGCCGGTTTCGACTGGGGCAGGCGCGAGAATGTGTGGGAGAAGGTGCAGGAGGAGACGGACGAACTCCGGCAGGAAATCGGACGGATGGACCGCGACCGGATGGAAGAGGAGCTGGGCGACCTGTTGTTCGCTCTGGTCAATATGGCGCGTCTGTACGGTATCGACCCCGAGAATGCGCTTGAACGGAGCAACAAGAAGTTTATCCGCCGTTTCGAACATATCGAGAAAAGGGCCGACGAGCAGGGCGTGGAACTGACGAAGATGCCGCTCGAAGAGATGGAGGCGTACTGGCAGGAAGCCAAACGTGAAGAACGCTGAATATGAAGAACGCTGAGCGATACGGTCGGACGACGCGGCGGGCGTCGTTCCTGTGGGTTGCCGTACTCCTTGCCGCATGCGGCGGACCGGCCGACCAACCATCTGCGGAGGTTGCTGCCGTCGTGTTGCCTGAAGGGGCCGTACCGTTGGAGTACGACGGCCATATCCGGTTTGAGGCGACGGTAGGCGATTCGGTGCCTGCACGTCTCCTATTCGATACGGGGGCGGCGGGGCTTTATCTCGATTCGCTTTGGCAGGAACGGTCCGGCATCGGGGCGGAAACACGTACCGAGACATGGATGGCGGCGGGCGCCGGTACGCAGCCGGTGCGGTGCGGCGTGCTGTTCGACGAAATAACCTTCAGGATGGATACAATCGTCCATACGAGCCGGATGACCCCGCTGCTGGACTTCAGGGGAATGCTCGGACGGGGGAGCGACGGTATTTTCGGCCTGCAATACATGGCCGGGTACTGTGTGGAATTCGATTTGAAGGAAGGATGGATGCGGGCCGTGTCGCCCGATACGCTGCGACAGGCAGGGTTTGTCCGCTACCCGCTGGAGGAGGAGAACGGCAGACTGTATCTTCCCGTCCGTGTTCGGGCGGCAGGCAGGGAGGTAGAGGGCCGTTTCCTATTGGATACCGGGAGCCCTGGAACGCTGTCGATGACCGGAGCGGGCTGGGGGGCCGTATCGTGCCGGCCGGATGCGGTTTTGTATCGGACGATATCGGGAGGTGTCGGGGGAAGTGCCGCATCGCTGTGCTTGCGGGCGGATTCGGTTTGGTTTTGCGGCAGTGAATTTGCGGGTGTCCCGGTGGATGTGTCGCTGAACCGGACGGGGGCACTGTCGCGTACCGACATGGTGGGAATCGTTGGGAACGGACTGTTGGAGCGCTTCTCGTTTGCAATTGATTTCGGTGCTCCGGCCCTATGGGTGCGTCCGAGGGCGGAGGCGGGAAAACCGTTCGATTTCGTAACTCCCGGTTTCTCTGCCATCGACCGGACGGATATTATGGACGGTTGGCTGGTGACGGGACTTTTCGACGGGCATGCGCCGCAGGGAATGCAGCCGGGCGATATCATCGTGTCATGCGACGGAGTACGGATGGTGGATAGCGCTGCTGCGGATACACTTTGGAAAGCTCCCGGCCGCCATGAACTCGGTATTGTCCGCGGCGGGGTGTCGTCGGTCTGTACGGCCCATACGAAAGAGATTTTATAACGCAACGGAAATATGGCGATTATCAAGGAAGTGCGCGGGCATGTGCCCGTAGTGGGAGAAGGGACGTTTCTGGCCGAAACGGCGGTACTGATAGGCGATGTGACCGTCGGGCGCGATTGCAGCATTTGGTACGGTGCGGTGCTGCGCGGCGATGTGAACAGCATCCGTATCGGTGACCGGACGAATATTCAGGACGGTGCGGTGGTGCATACGCTTTACGACGGTGCGCCGCATCCATCGCAGGCGCATATAGGCAGCGATGTCTCCATCGGGCACAACGCCATCATCCACGGTGCCGTCATCGAAGACGGGTGCCTGATAGGCATGGGGGCCACGGTGCTCGACAACGCTGTGGTCGGGACGGGCTGTATCGTGGCCGCCAACGCGCTGGTGCTGGCCGGGAGCCGGCTGGAGCCCGGCGGGGTATATGCCGGGGTACCGGCACGGCGGGTGAAGGAGGTGACGCCGCAGCAGCGGCAGGAGATTATCGAACGTACGGCCCGCGACTATATGCTGTACGCGTCGTGGTACGAGGGGGCGGAAGAGTGAATGCAGGGGATGGAGTTATTGCCCTGCTGTACAGCCGTTTTCTGCGATACGGTCTGTTTGCCGGGCAGCGGCCGGGTCTTCAGTTCAACCGCCGGTTTTTCCGTTTCGGCTCCCTGAGGGTAGGCCGTCCGGTCGGGTTACTGTATATTTGCAACGGATTCCTCCCACGATAATTCATGCGTATGTTCAAGAGCAGGCTCAGGACAGGGGGCGTGTTAATCAACGTGCTGATAGCCGTTGCCGTAAGCCTCATTGTCAATTTTTCATACTTCGTCTTCATGATTCTGCACCGGACGGCGCGGATGCCGTCCGAACATCCGGTGTCGGAGAACAGTACGCTGTTCATGGTGCTCGAAGTGCTGTTTTATATGGCAGTGTCGTTCATCCTGCTTACTGTATTCACCCACAATCTGAGCGAAAGCAAGATACGCTCGCGCAGTTTTCCCAAGCGGCTGCTGGCCGCTCTCGTCATCTCGGTCGTCGTCTATTTTCTGGCTCCCTATATGAACCGTGCGGGTGACGTGAAAATCATATTGGCCGCCCGGCGCCTGTTCAATCCGATGGTGCTGCTCAAGTGTTCGTTCATGCTTGCGGTGGTGACACTCTACGGCAAGATATACGAACTGATAGTCCTGCAGCAGCGGATGACGGTCGAGAACGAACGTCTGAAGACCGAGAACCTGCGGTCGCGGTACGACGTACTCATCAACCAGATGAATCCCCATTTCTTTTTCAATTCGCTCAATTCGCTCGCCATGCTCGTGCGGGAGAACAAGAACGACGATGCGCTCGTATATATCGACCGGCTGTCGGACACCTTCCGTTACATCATCCAGTCGGGCAAGAGCAGCATGACCACGCTGCGCGACGAGATGGCTTTTTTGGAGGCGTACAAATATCTGCTTGAACTGCGTTACGAGGGCAAGCTGTTTATCGAGGCGGAGATACCGGAAGGGTACCTCGGCCGGACACTGCCGTCGCTGACGCTTCAGCCGCTCGTGGAAAATGCGATGAAACACAATATCATCACGAGAACGAAACCGCTGACGGTCACCATCTCCGTGCGGGGCGACTGGCTGCTTGTCAGCAATCCCCTGCAGCCCAAGATAGACGATTCGGAGAAGGGAACCGGAATAGGGCTCAAGAACATAGCCAGCCGGTATCGGCTGCTGACCGACCGGGATGTGAACATAATAGACGACGGAAAGACCTTTACGGTGCGTTTGCCCCTCGGTCCCGCCGCCGAAAGGAGAGATACGTTATGAGAGTGGTTATAGTGGAAGACGAGACGGCTGCCGCCGTAAACCTCGTGTCGCTGCTGCGGCAGACCTTTCCCCGGATGGAGGTGGTCGCACAGCTCGAAAGCGTCACCGATACGGTGGAGTGGTTTTCGGAGAACGAGGCGCCGGAACTTGTCTTCATGGATATTCATTTGGCCGACGGCTCGGCGTTTTCGGTCTTCGAGAAGGCGGAGATAACGTGTCCGGTCGTCTTTACGACGGCTTACGACCAGTATGCGCTCGACGCGTTCAGGGTGAACAGCATCGACTACCTGCTCAAACCCATCAAGGAGAGCGACCTGCGCCGGGCAGTGGAGAAACTGGAACATCTGACGCGGGCCGGCATGGGAGAGTATTCGCGGCGGATAGGGGAGCTGGTACGTTCCCAGCGCGGGGCGCAGGCTTTCCTCGTGTATGTGAAGGACCGCATCATACCGCTCAAGACGGAGGATATCGCCTACCTCTATTCCAGCAACGAAAAGGTCGCGGTGTGTACGCTGAAAGGCGAACATTTCCCTTTCGACCGGACGTTGGACGCGGTCATGGCGCAGTTGCCCGAGGAGGGTTTTTTCCGGGCCAACCGGCAGTTCGTCATTTCGCGCGAGGCGATAGCGGATATTTCGGTGTGGTTCGGCAACCGGCTTTCGGTGAACCTTTCGGTGGAGGTTCCCGAGAAGGTGGTCATCAGCAAGGCGAGGGTGCCGGAGTTCAAACGGTGGATATCCGGTATCCGCTGAGGTACCGCCGGGAGGCCGTTGCGGTACGGAATGTTTTTTGCTGCCGCCGGGGAGGCGCGGCATGAAGGACGGAGAGGAAACAGTTAGGAAAAATAGAAAGAGATGAGAAGGTTTGCAGGTTTGTTGGTTTTGTTGCTGACGGCGGCACAGGCGTATGCGGCTGCGCCGGGACGTATTACGGGAACGGTCGTGGATGCGGCTGACGGCGAATCACTGCCCGGCGCGGTGGTGGAGGTGGTGCCGGTCGGAGGAGACGGTTCGTCGAAGAGTGCGATGAGCGAGGTGAACGGACGTTTCACCGTCGCGTCCGTGCCTTACGGCGATTATACCGTTCGGGTATCGTTCCTCGGGTATGCCGATTTCGAAAAGGAGGTAACGGTAGAGGCCCCGGTACTCGACCTGGGCAGGATAGAGATGCGGCTCGACGACAATGAGATAGAGGCTGTCGTGCTGGAGGTGCCCGCTATGCGCACGTCGCAGAAAGGCGATACGGTGGTGTACAACGCGTCGGCGTTCAAGGTGGCTGCGGATGCCGATACAGAGAGCCTGCTGGCAAAGATGCCGGGTATCATGATTTCCGCGGACGGTACGGTGGAGGCACAGGGCGAAGAGATTCAGAAGGTGTTCGTGGACGGCAAGGAGTTTTTCGGTGATGACGTGAGTACGGCGATAAAGAATCTTCCTGCCGAAGTAGTGGAGAACGTCGAGGTATTCAACAAACTGAGCGACCAGGCGGAGTTCACCGGACTCGACGACGGTGAGGGCTACAAGGCGCTGAATATCGTCACTTCGGAGAGCAAGCGCCGCGGGCAGTTCGGTAAACTCTATGCCGCATACGGTTATCCGAAGTATTATACTGCGGGCGGCAACGTGAACATTTTCGAGGGTGACAGCCGTATCTCCATCATCGGTCTTGCCAACAACCTGAATCAGCAGAATTTCTCTTTCGAGGATATTCTCGGTGTGGTCAATACGGGCGGCAGTTCGTCCAGCGGCGGCAGAATGGGCGGCCGGAGAGGAGGCATGGGCAGTTTCCTTGTCCGTCCGATGGACGGTATATCGACCGTTCAGGCCGTAGGCGTCAATTACAGCGATACGTGGGGCAGGCGTGACAACATGGAGGTGACGGCAAGCTATTTCTTCAACCACAGCAAGAACCGGAACGAATTCGTGAACGAGACGTGGCAGAACCCGGGCAGCCAGTACGACTACGAGACGGGCGCTTCCGGTGCGGAGAATTACAACCACCGTTTCAATGCCCGCATAGACTATAAGATAAACGACAATCAGAACCTGATGCTCCGCCCCTATTTCCGCTACCAGAAATATACCGGTACGGAGTCGTCGCAAACCGACATGTCCGAACTGGAGGACGATGTGGAGGAGGCGATACAGAGCATTCTCGGCAGCGACGGCAGCGACCGGTCCGGATACAATGCGGGGCTCAGTGCGCTGTACCGTATGAAGCTCGGGAAGCAAGGGCGTACCCTGACCTTCAATCTCGACGGGAGTTACGGCAAGAACAGGGAGCTGCAGCTCGTCGAAGAGTATTACTACCTGCCGCGGTATGCGGAGGGGATGGTCGCCGACTCGGTGGCCAACCAGCGCATTGCCGGCGATTCGTACAGTTACAGTCTCGGCGGCGGTCTGACCTATACCGAACCCCTCGGCAAGAGGTCGCAGCTCAATCTGGAATACCGCATCAACTACGACTATTCGGATGCGGAGAAACTTACTTACCTCTGGGACCCGGTGCTGGAACTCATTTCGCCCGAATTGAGCGAGGAACTTTCGACCATGAACAACAGCGGGTACCTTACTCACCGCGCGGGGCCCGGTTACCGGTATTCCGACGGCAAGACCAACGTCTCGGCATCGCTGATGTATCAATACTCCACGCTCGATAATGCTACCGAGTATCCTGCCACGGTTGCACCCTATGTGAACTATTCGTTCAACAACCTGGTCTATTCCGCCATGGCCAACGTCAATTTCGATGCCCAGAATACGTTGCGGATACATGCCCGTTCGCGGACGAACAACCCTTCGGTCTCCCAACTGCAGGACGTGCCCGATTTCTCCAACAGCACCTATGTCAGAGGCGGCAATGCGGCGCTGAGGCCCGCCTATACCAACCGTCTGCACGCCTTTTACATCAATTCCAACGTGGCGAAGGGACAGACCTTCACGGTGATGCTCGGGGCGGAGTACACATCCGATTACATAGGCGATTCGATAGTGACCTATGACGCTTCGAGGCCGTTCGTGATACCCAACTCGACCAATGTGTTGCAACAGGGACAGCGGTATGCACGCTATGCGAATATAGGGAACAGCTGGTCGGTACGTGCGGGGCTGAGTTATGGCCTGCCCGTGAAGTTCCTCGGCAGCAACCTCAATTTTAATGTAGGGGCTACTTTCGCGCAGACTCCGAATATCGTCGACGGGGCCCGGTTCATGCGCAGCGAGAACTATTTCGACGGTGGGGTGCAGCTCAGCAGCAACATCAGCGAGAACATCGACTTTACCATCCTGTACAACGGCAGCTACAATATCGCCAGCGGTATCTCCAATGGCGTCAGGACCGACGACAGGTTCGTCAACCAGTATGCTTCGGCAAGCATCAAGTGGGTGATATGGAAAGGGATTACCTTCACGGGAAATGCCTCCTATACGCAGTACAAGGGAATTACCAACAAGTACGACGAACAGTATGTGCTTTGCAACCTTTATATAGGCAAGAAAGTTTTCCGCAGTCAGCTTGGCGAGATAAGCATCGGGGTGAACGACCTGTTCAACCAGAATACGAGTTTCCGCCGTACGGTGCAGAGCTCGTACATCCAGAACAGTACCAACCTCGCGATTGGCAGGTACATATCCCTGCAGTTCGTCTATAACCTGCGCAATTTCGGCAAGAAAGCGACGCGTGCTGCCAGCCAGTACGACAATTTCGATACAGGCGGTTCGGGCAGTGTCGGCGTGCAGCGTCCGGGCGGTATGCCCGGCCCCGGCGGACCGCCTCCGCATGTGAGGTAGTTGAAGATACTCCGGTCGGATTTTCCTTTGGAAACAGAATTGATTAGTGAATTTATATTATCCCCACGAAATTGCTCATACGGTCAATACATCGTTTCTTTTGGTTGAGGTTGGGATGGACATACAGATTAAGTGTCGTTGCCACATTTGAGTGACCGAGGATGGCGCTGACAGTTTTATAATCACATTGACTTTCAATACATCGGGTTGCAAATGTATGGCGGAGCCCGTGAAAGACCAAATGAGGAATATCTAATTGATTTAATAGTCTGTTGAAATAGTCGCGATAGGAACGTGGTTCTTTAGATTGTACAGAAGTTCCCACGACATAAGGGGACGGTGATTGTTTCTTTACTGTTTTCAAGGCTTGGAAAAGTTGTTTCGACATGGGAATTTCTCGGCAGGAATTCTTCGTTTTTGGAGAAGATTGCACCTTTTCTGTAGATTTCAGTTCACAATTATATATCCTGCTAATAGTATGCTTTACAGTAACAGTCTTTTGTGTAAAGTCCACATCTTCCCATTTTAAGGCACATACTTCACCTATTCTCATGCCCGTACAGAGAGCCAATAATATACCTATGTTTTGTGGCGTAGGCTGTTCTATCAAATGACGCATCAGTATCCTCTGGTGGTTCAAGGACAATGTTGGCAATGACCTGTTTCCTGTATAGGAGGGATATTCGATTTCCCATTCTCCGAGTTGGAAAATTCCGTGCTTATTTCCATATTTGATGATGGATTTGAGTACTGCCACCATATCCCTGACTGTTTTCCTTGCTAATCCCGAAGTACATTTGTCTATTACAAACTGCTGAACGTCATTTTCTGTTATTATTTCCATAGTACCGAACCGTGGCAATAAATGTGTTTGTAACGTAAGCAGATAAGCACACATGGTGGAATGTTTCACTATTGGACGTTTCGCCTCGCACCAAAGCTCGGAAACATCATAAAATGTCTTTTGGAGGTTCATGTTTTGAGAGAATTGATTGATATAACTCTCTCAAGATAACATATTTTATCTGTTCCCTTTTGAACGGTTATGGGTTTTACAGAGCATTTCACAATTTTCTATATTAGTCGCTCCGCCCTTGCTCCATGCAGTTACATGGTCGGCATCCATTTCCGAAATTTTGTAAATACGGGTTTTGTTGGCATTGTCACCCAAAGCACAGAGCGGACAATTGGAAACTCCTTGCTTCTCAGCTGCCTCGGTCTGTCGTTTATACGCAATTCTTTTGGTTGATTCTTCAAAGATACGAATATCAAGCAGTTTCTTATCTACTTCTCCACCCAGTACATATTCGTAAATGTTGCGGGAACACCGCACGCTTTCATCCGCTTGCAGGGCTTTTACCCGTTCTGTAACATGGTCGATACTATAAGGAGTGGTATGATACGTTTCGTATAGTCGTCCCCATTCCAAACCACACATATCATGCTCTACCATTGTAAAAGTAGCCGATACCCAATCAATCACAGAACGAAAATAACTTTCTAATTCACCTGTGGAAATATCATGTCGATGTTGGCTCATATAGGCATCGATGCTAATCCCTTTGCTGTCACAAATCCATTTAAGGGCTTCCGCCAGATAATCCTGTCGTTTCACATCCCCCTTGATATAGTGGCTCCATTTCTGCGTTTCCGCATTTTGGGAATTACTAAACACTCGTTTGGCTGCATTTACGAATTCCCCAGAGTAGATGGCGTTGAGCAATTCCTGCTCCTTGAGCGGAATGCCCACAATGTTGATGGTCTTGAACCACTCCTTGATTTCTTTCTCTTCGCCTTCACATTCATATACGAGTAAAGGTGAGCATAGGATGCGTTGACGCTGTTCTTCGGGCAATCCTGAGAAATACTGCACATTGTCTGTTTCGTCTTTGATGGCGAATTTGCCTGTGATAAACCGACCGAAAGAAGTGATACGTTGTTGTCCGTCAAGCACCTCAAACCGTCCGTCCTCCGTACGATTGAAATAGATTAATCCGATAGGATAACCCTTTAGCAAGGATTCTATCACCGCCACATCACGTTTTCCGTCATTGTAAATGTAATGGCGTTGGTACTCAGGCTGAATAGTGAGGCGTCCGTCCAATCCAAACAGACCTTTACCCTCCAGCTCATTATAGGTAAACCCTTTGCAGATATCTGCGACGGTCCATTCCGTATGCAATGTTGTCTTCATTATAGTTTAGTTTTAAGTTGAAATCTTAGGTAATGAATACGATTTAAATATTGACAGAGGACGAGGTTACATTGACGGGAAACGCATGTACAGTAGATTGTTTATTCGCAAATGAATTGAAATCTTAGGGATGGCTTCTTCTGCCGGATATAACGTTGAAATCGTGGGTATTTCATTCAAAGGGATGAAAGATGCCCGACCTTTGATTAATGGAGAAAACCGTTATGCGAGAGTATTTATCAAACATATCAGGCTACAATCTGCGGATGAGTAATCGGGCGTACATAGGAATATATCTTTCACCAATCTTAATAACGCTTCGGGCGTTTAAGTCATTGTATTTCGGACTATCAGTAGCAGTGTATTTCTTAGTCCTTACGCCAGACGTATTCTGTCTATCAGTTATCCCTAAGATTTCAAATTGCTCCGGACAATACTTATCCAAAAAAGAAATGGGAACTCCCATAACTCCGTCATAGTCGGACGGTATAGCATCCGTAAAAGGAACTTCTATGGCATCATAATTATCATAACGGTCATACGCTGTTTTACCTTTCAATTCCTTATGCTTTGAGAAGCGAAGGTTATCTGCCATAGTCATTAAAGGTAACGGTTCATGACGACGACCATGGTCAATGTTAGTGAACCAGCGTACACCTTTTACTCGAATGAATTTCCGTCCGTTCTCATCAATCCTCCAGCCTGCTGCAGCCAATGGATAATCATTCGGGACTTCAAACTCTCTATCACCGCTATGAATCGAATACCCCAGCCACATTTTATTGGCTTTTATTAATGGGAATACCTCTTTATAGGTTATTGCATTCATATTTCCGATGATGATAAATTTTTTGTTAGCTTCTACAATCCACGCCAAGAACTCGCGAAACAAGGAGAACGGCGGATTGGTGATGATTATATCAGCTTCATCCCGCAACTTTGTGACTTCTTTGCTGCGAAAATCTCCATCACCGTCCAAATATTCCCATTCAAGGTCATCTATGTTTATGCGGCCATCTCCACTTTTGTCTTTCTTCAAGATGAATATCTTGCCTTTAACAGAAGTTTTGGTCTTGTCAAATTGTGGAGCTTCAATTTCAAACAAAGTAGGTTCTGCCAATAACTTCATTTTCTTGCTGTCAGGTGCATAGCTCGTAGAAATCAGTTTTTTCAATCCCAACTCATCGAACTTGGCTGCAAAGAAGCGGGTGAAGTTGCTCCATTCGGGGTCATCGCAAGGCAACAATATGGTTTTGCCCCGGAACACGTCAGAGTCGTATTCGAGATAGGCATTCATTTCGACTTCAATGTCGTGGAACTGCGTGTAGAATTCATCGTTCTTAGCCGCCTTAGCTTCTTTCAGGTTGGTATTTGCCATGTATCTATTTTTATTTCGTTAGGTATAAGAAGAAGTGTAAATACATTCATATTCAGTGTTTCCGCTATCATATAACCAGGTATTGGCGGTTATACTTTTTAATAGTCTACAAATTGACTATGTGAAAAGTCTTCCCAAGCATATTGCCAACGGTTTTTTAAAATCACACTATCTAATGAGCGCAAAAATATAAGATTTTATTTGGTAGACAGCATGTCGCGCAAAAATGCGCTTTTCTACATCAAAAATACGAGTTGTTTGACGGAAATACACTGCGTATCGCAGAATGTATGACCGTGCCAAATCATGACTTTGCTCTCAGTGAACAGTGTGTAAGTAGCTTAATTTCTGTATTGTTTTCAAAAAATCCGACCGGAGTATCTCATGACGGAACCGGGATAGGAAGGGTCGGGAGGCGAAAGGAGGGTGTGGCAGGCCGAAAGGATGTCGGCCTGCCGCGCTTTCGTCAGGACTTCTGCGATCTCCGATTGGCGCTTCGATTCGGAGGCCGCCTCTGATTGGCGCGTCTTTTGCTGACCGTATTCCTTAATGACTGCCGTCCGGTCCTGAGTCGTGGCTTTTGCGGATTTATTTGCGGTCGGGATGTCCGGCGGCATTTTTATAATTCTTATATTTGCCGGCCGTCGGAACTGCTAACCGTTCAAAAGGACCTTGTGATATGGCATTGAAATTATTGACAACCAATAATACACAAGCATATGGATATTGCAAAAAGGTTTCCGGAAAATCCCATTCTCAGACCGTCCGACCTTCGTCCCGGCATTGACGGGATGGAGATAGTCTGCCTGCTCAATCCCGGTGTCTTCCGCCTCGGCGGCCGTACGGGACTGCTGCTCAGGGTGGCCGAAAGGCCGCGGCAGGAGGAGGGGCGCATCAGTTTCCCCATATACAACGACCGGGACGAGATAGAGGTGTTGTCTTTCGACAAGGATGACAGCCGGCTCGACGCCTCCGACCCGCGGGTCATCAAATACAACGGACAGAACTATCTGACGACGCTCTCTTACCTGCGTCCCGTCTTCAGCGACGACGGGGTGCATTTCTACGAGGATGCCGATTACCGGCCGATTTACGGCAAGGGGCCCCTCGAATCATTCGGTATAGAGGATTGTCGCGTCGCTACCATGGATGACGGTTATTTCCTGACCTTTACGGAGGTTTCGCCCGTTGCTGTAGGGGTGGGGCTGATAGCTACCCGCGATTTCAAAACCCTCGACCGCAAGGGCATGATATTCCCTCCGCATAACAAGGACTGCGCCCTTTTCGAATCGACGGTCGGCGGGAAATATTATGCCTTCCACCGTCCGAGCAGTCCGGAGCTCGGCGGCAACTACATCTGGCTTGCCGAGTCGCCCGACCGCTTGCACTGGGGGGATCACCGGTGCATTGCCGTAACGCGCGAGGGTCGGTGGGATTCCGCCCGCGTGGGGGCCGGAGCCGCCCCCGTCCGTACCGAGAAGGGGTGGCTCGAGATATACCATGGAGCCGACGGCAACAACCGTTACTGCCTCGGGGCGCTGCTTCTCGACCTCGAGAATCCTGCGAAAGTGCTTGCACGGAGCGACGAGCCCATCATGGAACCTACGGCACCCTACGAAAAGACGGGTTTTTTCGGAAACGTTGTCTTCACCAACGGACAGTATGTGGAAGGGGATACGATACACATGTATTACGGGGCGAGCGACGAAGTCATCTGCGGGGCCACCCTCTCCATCCGTGAAGTTCTGGCCACGCTGAACGTGTAGCCGGAGTCGTACCGGTGATTCCGTATGCCTTATGAGCTACGGACCGGTCTGTTCCGGAGCGTGAAAACCGCCAATGTCGAAAATCTTATAGAAATATCATGGCAAAATTCCTCAACGAATTCCAGTATTTCCGCCGGCAGCCCCACAACATGAAGGTGCTGCTCATCACGAACCTCTGTTTCGCATTCGTACTCCCCGTCATAGAGATATTCGTCGGGGCGTACATCATGCGCAATACGAACAATCCTTCCTTCGTGGCCGTGTATCAGCTCGCGCAGTACACGGGCATCGTGCTGTCGTCGCTTATCAACGGTTTTCTACTGAAACGGATAAATGTCCGGACGCTCTATATGTTCGGTATTCTCGTGAGCGGTATCTCGCTGTTGGTGATGATGACCGTCCAGGCCGTAGGGTTGTGGGAACTTGTTCTTTCGGGCCTGCTGCTCGGCGTTTCGGTCGGTTTCTTCTGGACGAACCGTTATCTGCTCGCGCTCAACTCGACGACGGACGACAACCGTAACTACTTCTACGGCCTCGAATCGTTCTTCTTCTCGGTATGCTCCATTCTCGTTCCGCTCGCTGTGGGCGGTTTCCTCGCCAAAGCCTCCGGAACGGGTTTCTTCGGAAGTACGATGGACATCAACAAGGCGTATCAGATAGTCACTTTCGTGACGCTCGGCATCTGCATCCTTGCCTGCATTGCCCTCTCGCGCGGGAAATTCACCAATCCGGCACAGAAGAAATTCCTTTATTTTAAATTCAACCGGTTGTGGAAGAAGATGATTGGCCTGGCCGCACTGAAAGGGCTCATTCAGGGTTTCCTGGTCACCGCTCCTGCCATCCTTATCCTGCGGCTTGTGGGCAGTGAGGGCGAACTCGGTCTCATACAGGGTATCGGCGGACTGATAACGGCCGTCATCGTCTATGTGCTGGGCCGCGTCACCAAACCCAAGGACCGTATCGCGGTATTCGCCGTGGGTATCGTCATCTTCTTTATCGGAACGCTCGTCAATGCGGCGCTCTTTTCGGCCGTGGGCGTAATTGTGTTCGTGCTGTGCAAAATCTTCTTCCAGCCGCTGCACGACCTCGCCTACAATCCGATACAGCTCCGGACGATAGACGTGGTGTCGCATCAGGAGCACCGCAACGAATACGCCTACATCATGAACCATGAGCTGGGTCTCTATGCGGGCCGGGCGATAGGGTTGGTGCTTTTCATCGTGTTGGCGACCTACGTGTCGGAGGATTTCGCACTGAAATTCGCACTGGTCATCGTCGGTGCCGTGGAGTTGCTCTCCATTCCCCTTGCCAAAAACATCACCAAGAATACGGACAAAGCCCCGAAGTATGCCGCACCCGACGTACAGGGCTCTTAAAACAGACGAAAGATTATGAAAACCGGATGGATTTTTACGGCGGCGGCAGTCGCTGCGGCGGCGCTTGCGGGATGCCGCGAAAAAGGAGGTAGGGAACCGGGGCCTGCTCCCGGCGACGGGGTGGCTCAGGTGGCCATACCGCGGATAGAGAAGATGGACAACATGCCGGTGCCGTACAAGATAATCGACTGGAAGCGGAAAGCGCTCGAATTTGACAATTACGCGTTCGATTTCGACTCCTCCATGCCGGCCGGGCCGATTATCTGGCTCGACGATGCACAGCGTAACGTGCCGCAGCAGACCTTCGGGCAGTACACTGCCATACACGATGTACGTCAGGGCCCCGAGGCGAACGGCGGAGAGTTCCACGAAAGCCTCACTTCGCTGGCGGCCATACTCGGAGGCGGTCTGAACGGAATAGACAAGACCAACCAGAACGGGTACAACTTCGTGAAGATGGTGCAGAACTATTTCAACAGCGACAACGGGTGGAACATCGTCATGAACAACACCAATCCCGATGTGGCAAACCTCGGCGGGGGATACGGGCGCGACTGGTGGTACGACGTCCTGCCCAACTGTCTCTATTACGCCGTGTCGGATGTCTTTCCGGGCGTTCCCGGCGCGGAGGAGATACAGCGGACGGTGGCGGAGCAGTTTTACCGTGCGGGCGAGGTGCTGGGGGAGAACTACGACTACTCCTACTTCGATTACGGGACGATGACGCCGCACGTCAATCACATTCCCCTACAGCAGGACGCTGCGGGCGGCCACGGGTATGTGCTCTATTCCGCATACCGGAAATTCGGGGACGAGCGCTATCTGGAGGGGGCGAAACAGGCCATCCGGGCGCTGGACAACCAGAAAGAGAGCCGGTTTTACGAGATACTGCTTCCGTTGGGTATCTATACGGCCGCGCGGCTGAATGCCGAGGAAGGTACCGATTACGATACGGAGAAGATGATAAACTGGGTGTTCGATGGCGTGACCGACCCCAAGGGGCGTTACGGTTGGGGTATCATTCAGGACCGCTGGGGGCCCTACGATGTCAGCGGACTTCAGGGAAGCATTACAGACGGGGGAGGGTACGCCTTTTTCATGAACAGCGTGAAGATGGTGTGGCCGCTTCTGCCCATGGTAAAGTACGAGCCCCAGTATGCCCGTGCGATAGGCAAGTGGATGAACAACAACGTCAGCGCCTGCCGGCTTTTCTATCCGGACGAGATACCGGCCATCTACCAGTGGCTTCCCCAGCAGAAAGATATCACCCGCGGCGTGATAGCTTACGAGGGGCTTCGCAAGACCGACGATTACGGTAAGCCCGAACTGAAGGGTATGTCGCCCGTGGCCATCGGCGACGGGCCGAAATGGAACGAGGCCAATCCGCCCGAGAGCATGTTCAGCGTTTACAGCACCGCTCCGGTGGGGATTCTGGGGGCTACGGTGCATACGACCGATGTGGAGGGCGTGCTGCGGCTCGATGCCAATGCAACCGATTTCTATGCCGACAAGCCTTACCCCGTATGGCTGATATACAATCCCTATGAGAAGGAGGTGAAGATAACCTACGATGCGGGCGAGGGGGCCGACCTGTACGATGTGGTCGCCAGGGAGTATGTGGCACGCGATGCGCAGGGGCGTGTCAAGATAACCATTCCGGCCGATACGGCCCGGCTCGTGTATGAGCTGCCAACCGGAACGGTGCTCACCGAATCGGAGGGAAGGATAACCACCGATACCGGGCATGTGATACTCTATTGATTCGCTTTCCCGTACGGAAAGGGTTGACCCCTTCCGTACGGGATATTCCCTGCGACAGAGGGGCAAATGGTGTACGAACAATTTAAAACATATTGGTATGAAGAGAAAACTACTGTTTCTTTTTTGTCTTGTCCTGGCGGTTCCGCTGATACCCGTTGCGGCGCAGCAGACCGCTACGGTCAAGGGTATCGTGACCGATGCCCAGACCGGCGAACCGCTCATAGGGGTGAGTGTCGTCGTGCCGGGAACCACGCACGGGATTGCGACCGACGTGGACGGTTCGTATGAACTGAACAATGTGCCCGAGGATGGTTCGCTCGAATTCTCCTATCTGGGGTACGAAACCCGTACGGTGGCGGTCGGAGGACGTACCGTCATCGATGTCGCGCTGGATATGGCTTCCGACCAGATAGAGGAGCTGGTGGTGGTCGGTTACGCGGTACAGCGCAAGCGCGACGTGCTCGGTGCGGTGAACAAGGTGGAGGGTGCCGAACTCGCCCAGATTCCGGTACCGTCGGCTCAGCTCGCCCTTCAGGGGCGTGTGCCGGGCGTTCAGGTCGCCTCGGCCAGCGGTGCTCCGGGTGCCGATGTGTCGGTGCGTGTACGCGGCGTGGGTTCGATAAACTCCAGCAACGAGCCGCTCTACATTATCGACGGCATCCAGATAGAGGGCGGTCTCAATACCGTGTCGCCCAACGATATCGAGGACATCACCGTACTGAAGGATGCGGCTTCGACGTCCATATACGGTTCGCGGGGCAGCAACGGTATCGTCATCATCACCACCAAGAAGGGACGGGCGGGTCAGGCGACCGTATCGTTCAATGCGGAGGCGGGCGTGCAGACCCACGGTTATCTTACCCCGATGGTGAATACGGCCGACTATATCTCCATCTATAACGAGGCTGCCCGCAATGACAATGCCATGGGCGGCGTGCAGCGCGACCTCATCGAGGGGAGTTATCTCGACGGACTGGCCGATGTGAACCATGTCGAGGAACTTTTCCGTGTGGCTCCGCTGCAGCGTTACGAGCTCTCCGTGACGGGCGGCAGCGAACGTACCACCTATGCGGTGTCGGGTTCGTTCTTCGACCAGGACGGTATCATCAAGAACAGCGGTTACAAGAAGATTTCGTTCCGCTCCAATGTACAGTCCGACGTCAAACCGTGGCTCAATGTCGGGATGAACGTCATCGGAAGCATGGCCGAGACGCAGAGCATTCCCAGCTCGGGCGACGGTTATCAGAACAACGAAGGAGGCAGTGCCATCCGCTACGCCCTGTTCCGTACGCCTGCCATCCCCACCTACGATGCCGACGGCAACTACGTGGACCTGCCGAGCGCCTATTTCGGACAGGGAATTTACAACACCTTTTTCGGCGACGGCTACAACCCGATAGGCGTGATAAATGAGACCGACCGGGTACGCAACGAGAAGGCGGTCATCGCGGCGGCGAACATGCTTATCAAACTCCCGCTCAACATCACGTCGCGGACGGTGGCCGGCGTCGATTACATGTCGGGGAGATACAGGCAGTTCAACCAGACGTGGGGTACGGGCGGCAGGATAAACAATCCCAACAGCCTTCTGGTGGAGAATTACGACAATTTCAACTGGACGTTCAATACGGTGCTCAACTGGGGCGAAACGTTCGGCGACCACAATGTGTCGGCCATGGCCGGTTTCGAGGCGGTGCGCACCACGACGTACAGCATGCAGAATACCGACCAGAATTTCGCCGACGACCTGATATTCATCGGTAAGGGACTCGATGAACAGCGGCGTACATCCTATGAGAACCAGCAGGCATTCACGCTGGCGTCGTTCTTCGGTTCGGTGAACTACAATTACAAGCAGAAGTACTATGCGGCGGCGACGGTCAGGGAGGACGGTACCTCCCGGTTCAAGGGACGCAACCGCTGGGGAACGTTCTACTCCGTATCGGGAGGCTGGAACATCGAACAGGAGAACTTCATGCAGGACGTGGATTTCATCGATATCCTCAAACTGCGTGCGGGCTGGGGTACGGCCGGCAACCAGAATGTGACGGCCTATGCGACAGAAGACCGGTATATGCCCAATTACAATTCGACCTTTGGCGGAGTGGTGGCACCGGGGTATGTACAGACGCAGATAGGCAACGAGAATCTCAAATGGGAGACGAGCAGCCAGCTCAATGTCGGTATCGACGTGGAAATGTTCCGTCAGACCTTCGGTTTCTCGATTGACTATTTCTATAAGCGGAGCGACAACATGCTCATGTTGCAGACCATGCCGCCCTCTTCAGGTAATGCGCAGCCCGCGTGGGTGAGCAACGGAAGCATGCTCAATACGGGTATCGACTTCGAGATGTTCTATCGCCGCAATTTCGCAAACGCCGGTTTCGAAGTGAGCGTGAACGGCGGCTGGCTGAAGAACAAGGTGCTCGCCATTAACGGCAGCGTGCCGGGCGGCCGCGTGGACAACGGCGTCTATGTCACCCTGACCGAAGCCGGTTATCCGGTCGGTTCGTTCTATATGCTCGTCATGGACGGCATCTTCCAGGACCGCATGGAGATACTCACCTCCCCGTCGCAGTCTTCCAATCCGGACGACATACAGCCCGGTGACGTGAAGTTCGTCAACCAGAACGGCGACCTGGTCATCGACCAGAACGACCGTGTGCATGTCGGTTCCTCGATACCGAAGTTCACCGCTGGTATCAATCTCTCGGGCTACTGGAAGAATTTCGACATCTCCTGCTTCTTCCAGGGGGCTTTCGGTCACAAGATATACATGCAGGTGGCACAGGACATCGAAGGGTTCTACCGTGCGTTCAACGTGACACAGAACTATTTCGATAACCACTGGACGGGGCCCGGCACCTCGAATACGCAGCCGCGTGCATCGTGGAAGGCGAAGTTCAACAACGCGAGGGTATCCACGCGGTTCCTCTACGACGCCTCCTACATGCGTCTGAAGAACCTCCAGATAGGGTACACCATACCGAAGACGGAGAAGATAGGCATCAGCCGGCTGCGCGTCTATTTTGCGGCCACCAACCTCTTCACCATCACCAAGTACCCCGGCATGGACCCGGAGATGACCGTGAGCGCCAACTCTGCCTCCGAAGGCGACCGTGCCGCCGGCATCGACTGGGGTACCTATCCGATAGCCCGTTCGTTCACGTTCGGTATTAATCTCACTTTCTAAAACGCGGATACGATGAAACGGAATATTATATCATACATATCGGTTGCGGCGGTTTGCTGTACGGCATCCGTCGCGTGCAGCGACTTCCTGACCGAAGAGCTCCAGACCGATTACAGCAGCAAGACCTTCTACACCTCGGCTGCCAATGCCGAGCGGGCCGTGAACGGCATCTACAACAACATCATGTTCACCAGCGACCAGAACATGCTCTGGGTGTTCGGCGACGTGGCGTCGGACGACTCCGAGAAGGGGGGCAGCGCGGGCGACAAGTCCGATATCGACTATATAAATAACTTTTCCGCCATGGCCGACAACGGCATTCTCGGCGACTATTGGACCTACCTCTACGAAGGGGTGGCCCGGGCCAACAATGCCATTGCCTACATTCCCGGTATCCAGATGGACGAGGAGCTGAAGAGCCGCCTCATCGGCGAGGCCAAGTTCCTCCGGGCGCTGAATTATTTCCATATCGTGAACATCTGGGGCGCAGTGCCGTTGCGGACGGAACCCAATGCCGCCGATAACGGCAATCTTGCACTCAGCGACGTGGAGACCGTGTATGCGAAGATAGAGAGCGACCTTTCCGATGTTATCGCATCGACCGTACCCATTTCCTATTCGGGCGAGGATGCAGGGCGTGTGACACAGGGGGCCGCCTATGCCCTGCGGGCCAAGGTACATCTGTTCCGTCAGAATTGGGGAGCTTGCCTCAGCGACATCGAGAGTCTCGAAGCGCTGCATCAGTACGAGCTGGCCGAGAGTTACCAGGAGCTGTTCGTCCCCGGTGCGGAGGATAACAAGGAGGTCATCTTTGCGGCGCGTCACCTCTCCGGGCAGAATCCCGGACTGGGTAATATCCTGAACGTCTATTTCGCCCCCTCTGTCGAGACGGGCTACTATTTCAATGCTCCCACGCAGAGTTTCGTGGATTGTTTCAACGAGCAGACCGAGGAAGGGGAGACGGACCCGCGTCTGGACATATCCATCGGCCGTCCCGGTCAGCCGTGGGTGAACGGCGATACGTTCGATGCGAGCTGGTCGCCTACGGGATATCTCGTGAAAAAGTACGAACAGCCGCTTTCCGAAGTCCCGGTCGGAACGAAGAGCGACGGTTATCTGCCTTACATTTATCTCCGTTATGCCGACGTGCTGCTGATGAAGGCCGAGGCGCTGGCGAACCGTAACACGGGTACCGACCTGGAGGATGCCTGCGATGCGCTCGATCTCGTGCGCGGCCGTGCCGGACTGGCGCCTACGACGGCTGGAACCCAGGAGGAGGTGTTGGCTGCCGTACGGCTCGAACGCCGGCGCGAACTCGGGTTCGAATCGCACCGCTTCTTCGACCTGATGCGCTGGGGCCGGGAAATCGCCGTGGAGGCGCTTGGCCCGGATATTGCATCCGTTTGGACCGGAGACCGCTTCTATTTCCCGATACCGCAGTCGGAACTCGATTCGAACAAGGGAATAGAGCAGTGAGAGCGGGAACGGGGCGAACAAGGCCGGCAAGTCGGATATTATCTGAACAATCTCAATATTTACCGATTTTAAAACAAACAATTATGAAAAATTTTCTGAAAAGTGCATCGGCTTTCGTGCTCATGTTGGGTGCGGCTGTCATGCTGTTCACCGCCTGCGACAAGAAGGGCGGTAATTCGGGCGGCAACGGAGACGTGGATAAAACCAAGCTCGAAGCGTTGATAATCGAGTGCGAAGCACTGCTCGACGGAGCGACGGCCGACGACTATCCGGAGGCCAATATCGAAGCCTTCACCAATGCGGTGAACGACGCCAAGGCCATCCGCGACAATCAGAACGCCACGCAGTCGCAGGTGGACCTGATGACCAATAACCTGACGCTCGCCAAGGAGACTTTTGTGGGCAGCAAGTATGAAAGCATTCCCGATTCGAGCGTCATCGCTTTCTTCGATTTCGAGACCATCAATGACAACACCGTCGCTTCGACCGGGACCAAACCGGTGGTCGGCGTGCTGCAGGCCGGGCCGGCGGAGATATTCGGTTCCGATACCGAACTTCCGTCGCTGGTGGACGGTGTGGGCGCAGGCAAGGCCATCTACTTCAGCAAGGGTAACTACCTGGCAGTGGAGGATTACAATCCTGCCGATTTTCTGATGAACAACATGTCGTGGTCGGCATGGGTGAAGGTGGACGACGCGAGCCGTGCGAACAACTACATCGTCTCCCTCAACTACTGGAACAACTGGAAACTGAACGTAGAGAACAACGGCAAGCCTTTCTTCACGGTCAAGACCACGACAGCGACGGTCGATATGGACAACGAGTCGGTAGGGACCGTCAAGGACGGTGTATGGGTACATTTGGCCGTTACGATGGACCTCAATGCCCATACCGTAGTGTTCTATGTGAACGGTATCGCCACGAAGACCTGGGACTCCGCGACCAAGGAGAACCTGACCGGTTCCATCGCTTCGGCGTATGTGTCCCCGATAGGACGCCAACTTCCGTTGCTCATCGGTGCGGCGACCGTTTACGACGAGGCCGCTACCTGGGAGTGGGATTCGTGGAAGACTCCTGACGGTTGGGACTCCATGAGGGGGGCCATAGATAATCTCGGCATCTACAATACGACGCTGACCGCAGGACAGGTGGCACGTCTGTACCAGATGCAGAAACCCCAGTAGAATTTTCATCCCGCAAGGGATATCGAATACGGGGCTTCGGAGTTGAATCCGGGGCCCCGTTTTTTTGTCGTCCCGGCCTCCGGTCGTGTGCGGCGGTCGTGGAGGAGGGAGCGGCCGGTTTCGGGACGGTCTGGTGCAGGGCGGGTCGTCGCATGATGCGGAATGTGTACGGGGTACCAGGAAAGAAAGACGTGCCGGATTGCCGCGTCGTGTCAGGAAGAGGCCGGCGTGCGGGGGCGTGTGCAGAGTCGGATACCTCGGTGGACCTGCGCTCCGGAACGGTCGTGCCCGGTTGTGGCAGACAGGATTATGACGCTGGAATTGGGATAGGAAGAGGGCTTTCCTGTCTGTTCTCCGATACAGGAGTGGGGGCGGGATTTATTCGGAAGCCTGTGGAACGTAGTCGGATTCATATTCGTATTCGGGCTGATATTGTCGGCCGTGCTCCGGCGGAAGGAAGCGGAGAGCTGTTCGGACGAAGGAATGAAAAAGCCGCCGTACATCCGGATGTACGGCGGCTTGCGTGCGGAAACCGCGAAGGTTATTCCGTCAGTTTCTTGAACTTGTTCTTGATGCTGAACAGCTGGAAGGCGAACACCACGAGCGATACACCCGCTACCAGGAACGATATGCCTACCCATACCACGACGGCTGCGATGCCGAACAGCGGCTGGAAGAGTATCATCAGCGAGCAGATGATGAGCAGAATGCCGAGGATGATGGTCCATACCATGCCATTGACCTTGAAGTGGCTCATTTCGCTCGCGATGCCGATGAGACCGATACCGCGGAACAGCAACCATATGCCGAGTACGATAGGAAGCATCATGGCCGTGATGGCCGGGCTGCATATCAGAATGATGCCGAGGATGATTTCCAGGACACCCAGTACCGCGGCCCATCCTCGGCCTACCATGTACTTTTCGGTAAATGCAATTACCACCTCGATGATACCCGAAACGAGCATCAGTACGGCGAAGAGTGCTGCCATGCCTATGTAGCTTTCGCCCGGATAGGTGAAGATGAGAATACCCACCACGAAGATGGCCACGCCGAGTATCAGCATTGCCCACCAATAGCGTGTCAGGCTTTTGAAACGTTCCATTAATGTTTCCATATCAAAATGTTTTTAACGGTTAAGAAAAATTATGTCTGGCTTAAACGTTACAAGAACCGTGCAAAAACAGGATGCGGCGGGAGGGGCGTGCGGATGTGGTTGCTGTTTGGTGACAGGATATTGGCCTGGAAGCCTCCCGGTCGGGAACGGTCTCCGGGGAATAGGCGTATTTCTTGGAGATGAAAGGCTGGTTTGCTGGGGGGAGCCCTTTTGCGGCTGCCATTTCCGGCTGTCTTTGCCGGGCTTTTTCCGTTTAGAGAGACGGACGTGAGTTGCGCGGAATATACTGTACGGAGCGTTTGTATCTGTACGGAGCGCTCTCCTCTGCCGTTCTGTCGGTTGCTGGGGCGGGGAGTGCCAGTCTGACGGCAGCTTCCGTTATTCGGAATCCGAGCGGGGTGTCTCCGAGCGGGTCGCCGTCGGCTTCCACGGCGAAAATATTGTCCGTTTCGATGCGTATCTCTCTGCCTCTCCAGTGCAGGCTGCCGGGCAGGTCATACGGTTTACCACGGAACAGCTTGTAGAAGAGGCGCAGACAGGTCATTCGGCAGCCTCCGGGCTGCAGGGTGAGTTCAAAATGCCCTTCGGGAAACTCGCCGGAGATGACGAGGGTAGCACCCGCGGCACGGCCGCAGTAGACGGATTGTCCGTCCGCATAGATACGTACTTGCGGAGCGCGGTAGGAGAGGATACTTTCCAGTACGGCCCAAAGGCGTCTCGGTACGGTCGCTTTGCCCTCTTCCCGGAGCCGGTTGAATCGGGCTGCGAGCATGGCATACAGTCCCATGCCGGCTTCGCCTGCCATCAGGCGCTCCTGTCGGTAGTGCGACTGACTGTATGAGACGGTTGCGATGTGGTATAAAGAGACATATCCCGAAGCGATGGCCGAGACCGCTTCGGGATATGTCTTCGGTATGCCGGCTATCCTGCAGTTGCCTGTCGGGATGATGCCGAGCGTTATCTCTTCCGGCCGGACGGCCCGTTGGATGAAGAGTCCGTTCACCACTTCATGCAGTGTCGTGTCGCCTCCTACCGCGATGATGTGTCTTATGCCGTCGTTGACGGCGGCGACAGTCAGCTCCACCGCATGGTACCGATGCGCGGTGAAGACCGCCTCGGCAGTGATTCCGGCCCTGCGCAGCAATCGGTCTATCAATGGCCACTCCGCGGCGGCGTTGCCGCCCGCCGCGGAGGGATTGATGATTGCGAGCCATTTGGCACCGGAGCTCTCCGCAGGTTTATACCCTACCGTTCCGTCCACCGCTTTCCCTTATTTCACGGGGATGGTTTCCAGCGTGTGGCAGAGGAACTTCCAGAACTTCTCGACCGAAGCGATGTTTACCTTCTCATCGGGTGAATGGGGGTATTTGATGGTGGGACCGCAGGATATCATGTCCATGTTGGGATATTTGCCGCCGATGATGCCGCATTCGAGTCCGGCGTGTATCGCCATGACGGCCGGTTCCTTGCCGAAGAGTTCCTTGTATCCAGCCTTCATCGCCCTGAGAATGGGCGAATCCATGTTCGGATTCCAGCCGTCGTAGGCTCCGGAAGTCCTGACGGTCGCTCCGGTGAGCTCGAAGACGGTGCGTATCATGAGGGCCAGGTCGTCCTTTTCGGTATTCACCGAACTGCGAAGCAGGCACATGATTTTGAAGTAGCCGCGTTCGGACACCACCCTTGCGAGGTTCGAGGAGGTCTGTACCAGCCCCGGCATCGAGGTACTCATGCGCATCACTCCGTTCGGGCAGCCGAATACGGCATCCACCAGATTGGCCTGGTCGAAGAAATTGATGGCTTTGGAGGGAGTCTTGACAGGAACGGCCTTGAAGGAAATGCCGTCCTCGATGCCCTTGTATTCGTCGATGTATATCTTTTCAAACTTCTTGACGGCATTCTGGAAGGCTTTCTCGTGTTTTTTCATCACTGCCACGGTGGCGAATGCCTCGCGCGGAATGGCGTTGCGCAGGCCGCCGCCGTCGATGTCGCAGAGCATGATGCCGAGCTTTTCCTGGCAGTTGCGCATGAAGCGGGCGAAGAGCTTGTTGGCGTTGGCCCGCTGGAGGATAATTTCCATGCCGGAGTGGCCGCCTTTGAGACCCTTGATTTCGAGTCGGTATCCGGCGAAGTTTTCGCGGTCGAGCTTGACCGTATCGTACTTCATGGTGGCCGTCAGGTCGAGCCCGCCGGCGCAGCCTACATAGAGTTCGCCTTCCGTCTCCGAGTCGAGGTTGATGAGGATGTCGCCCTTCAGTTCGCCGGGGCGCAGTGCGAAGGCTCCGTCCATGCCGGTCTCCTCCGTGGCCGTGAAGAGCGCCTCGATGGGGCCGTGTTTCACCGTTCGGTCCTCCAGTACGGCGAGGATGGCCGAAGCTCCGATGCCGTTGTCGGCGCCGAGCGTTGTCCCGTTGGCCGTTACCCAGTCTCCGTCGATGTAGGCCTCGATACCGTCCTTCTCGAAGTCGAACTCCTTGTCGGAGTTCTTCTGCGGCACCATGTCAAGGTGAGCCTGCAGGACGACCGTCTTGCGGTTCTCCATCCCCGGAGTGGCCGGTTTGCGGATGATGATGTTGGGGCCGGCGTCCACGGTGTAGTCCAGGTTGTGTCTCTTGGCGAAGTCGATGATGTACTCCCGTATCTTCTCCTCGTGGTGCGAGGGGCGCGGAACGGCGCATATCTCCGAGAACCGCGTCCACAGCAGTTCCGGTTTCAGTTTTTTCAAGTCCTTGTCCATAGTCTTATACATTTTGTGATTTCGTTTCGTTTATCGTTTTTCGCGTCTGCCGGCCGTCATTGCCTCCGGTACTGCGAAAATACCCGTCACAACCGCCGGCGTATCGCTGGCGCAGGCCCGGTATGCGTTCGCCCGGCAGTTCGCTGAAACAAATATAATGAATATTTCATTCAAAAAGCCGCAAACGCCCGTCTGCGTCTCTTCAATACACAAGCGCGCAGCGTTCGGTCGAAACAAAGATGTGAATAAACCCCGGGAAAACCTTATAAAATTGCCTGAAAGATTTACATTATTACGTATTACCGTCCTGTTATCACGTTCTATCCTCCTGGTGGCTGCGCTTTCCTGGAAAATTCCTGCGTCTTGCGCGGGTGTCGTGTGACGGTTCAGCGTGCTTCGTCCGTCGCCGGCGTCTCTTTGCCCGCCGTCTGCTCCTGCTCCTTCTCGAACGCCTTAACAATGTGCTTTACCAGCCGGTGACGGATGATGTCGCGCTGGTCGAACTCCACGATGCCGATACCGTCTATTCCCCGCAGCAGCTCCATGGCCCGGACGAGGCCGGAATCGGAACGGCGCGGCAGGTCTATCTGGGTGATGTCGCCCGTCACGATGAACTTCGCGTTGCGTCCCATGCGGGTAAGGAACATCTTGAGTTGGGAGAGGGTGGTGTTCTGTGCTTCGTCGAGAATGACGAAAGCGTTGTCCAGCGTCCGTCCGCGCATGTAGGCGAGCGGGGCTATCTGCACTGTGCCCTCGTCGATGTACTTCTGGAGCTTGGCTGCCGGAATCATGTCGTTCAGTGCGTCGTAGAGCGGTTGGAGGTAGGGGTCGAGTTTCTCCTTGAGGTCCCCGGGGAGGAAACCGAGTTTTTCGCCCGCCTCTACCGCGGGGCGCGTCAGGATGATTCTTTTCACCTCCTTGTTGCGCAGGGCGCGTACCGCCAGCGCTATCGCGGTGTAGGTCTTGCCGCTTCCGGCGGGCCCTACGGCGAATAGCAGGTCGTTGTCGTCGTACAGCTCTACCAGGCGCTGCTGGTTCACCGTGCGGGCCTTGACGATAAGGCCGCCGTTGCCGTAGACGATGGTGTCTTTGCTTTGTGCCTCTTCCGCTTTGTGGAGACCTTCCGAGAAGACCTGGCCGACGACTTCGGGTGATATGTGGCCGTATTTGGAAGAATAGGCCATGAGAGCCTGCATCTTCTCTTGGAAACGTTCCAGTTCCGCTTCGTCGCCGATAGCCTTTATCGAGGAACCGCGTGCGACGATTTTCAGCTTCGGGAAAAGGTCGCAAATCCGGTTTAGGTTGGCATTTGCGACCCCGTAGAAGGCAAGGGGTTCCACCCCTTCGAGTGTTATGGTCTTTTCAGGCATTCCTGTCCGACTGTTTTAGAACAGGTAGCCGATGGTGAACGTCCAGCTCGTAGGACGGGTATTGATGGAGGCGAGGTCGCCGATGTTGGCGATGTCCTTCTTCGAGAAGACGCCGTTGTAACGGATGTCCACCATGATGTTGAACAGGTCCACACCGATGCCTGCGGTCCAGGTTACGGTCTGTTTCCGGAACATGTTTTCGAGGTCGGCCACGTTTTCCACATTCGAGAACTTGGCCGTGGAGACGAGGTTGAAGACCGGGCCTACATTGGCGCGTACCTTGACGAAATTGGAAGAGCCGATGCCTACGCCTACAAGTACCGGTACGCTGAAGTTGTTGGTCGTGACGCTCGTCGGGTTGAGGCCTGTCAGCGATACGTCCTTGTATTTTCCCCAGTCGTAGAGCAGTTCGCCCTGAACGTAGATGGGCAGCAGGGGAAAGTCCACGCGGGCCACGATGCCGGCGTTGAAACCGCTCGCATTTTTCTTTATCGTTTCGGCGTTGAGCAGTGCCTTGTAGTCGATTTTCTGCTGGTTGGTCGTGTAGCCGGCTTTGATACCGAACGATACGAACGGAAGTTTGTAGTTGTTCCCGGCCATGGCCGAAACCGAAATCAAGAGCGCCGCAACGGCTAAAGCAATCTTTTTCATAGTCCTGTGTTTTTTAGTGATTGTCTTTCGACAAAGATAGGCTTTTTTCCCTTTCGCCGGCATATCGGCAGCCACAATCGCTCGCTCGGATGGGTTATCTCTATGGGAAAATGATTTCCGTACTTCCCGTTATCTCCGTATCCTGTTCCCGCAGGACGACGGTAACCGTGTGTTTTTTTATCTCGGGGAGAATCGTGAATTTCAGGTATAGTTCGAAAGGGTCGAGCATATACATCTCCTCCGCATCGAGTTCGCAAAGCGTCCCGTTCACCGGCAGGTATCCCTCCAGATATGAGATTCCGTTCTCTATCCGGTAGTCTTCGGGCAGTTCCCTCCAGTCGAACGGAGCCGTATAGCCGTTCCGAATATACCGGTAAGGCGAGGCGCCCACGATGCGCACGATGTCCGAGAGGGAGGTTCCGGCCGGATGGGCGGCATCGAAATCCCTGTCGCTGAAGATGTCGATTCCCGAAAATTCGTTGCAGTATACCGTATGGCTGAACGGAGCGAGCGGACGGTTGTAGGCCGTATCCCCGTATTTTTCGCTGAGCGCTTTGAACCGTACCGACGGCGGAACCGAATAGCTGCATGTTTCGTATGTTTCCGGCATGATTTGAATATAGGGGTAGTCAAAATATTGCCGGACGGCAATGGCTGACAGGTCGTAATATTGCTGGACGAACGAAGGCGAAATCGTTCCGTCTCCGTCGGTATTGCCGGTCGGGGCCTGTCGGCACCCCGCCGCGGTGACGGCTGCTGCGAGCAAGCCGGCGTAAAGGATGAATCGGTTCATCGTCGGGTACGTTTTAAGGTCGGATGTCATGCCGGTTCCGGCATGGCTGCGGACGAATTGGCACATATACGCATATTAAAGATAGGGATTTTGGAGGTTTCCCAAAAAATTTTACCGGGAAATCGGTGAATTTTTATCGATGTTAGCGACGGGAGACCGTGGCGTATGATTGTTGAGTTGCCGGATTCTGCCTATCTTTGCGGCACATTTAAAAATCGGGTATCATGGGCATAGTAGCTATCGTCGGGCGTCCCAATGTGGGGAAGAGTACCTTGTTCAACAGGCTGGTGGGAATGAGGCAGGCCATCGTGGATTCTACGGCCGGTACCACCCGCGACCGTCACTACGGGCGCACGGACTGGAACGGCCGCGAATTTTCCGTCATCGACACGGGTGGGTATACGGTGAACGGCGAAGATGTGTTTGAGGAGGAGATACGGCGGCAGGTGATGCTGGCCATCGACGAGGCCGACGTGATACTCTTCATGACCGAGGTGAGTACCGGTATCACCGACCTCGACATGTTCATGGCCGACATTCTGCGCCGTGCCGACAAGAAGGTGTTTCTCGTGGTCAATAAGGTGGACAACAGCGAACAGCTCTACGGTACCCCCGAATTCTACGCACTGGGATTGGGAGAGCCCTACGCCATCAGTTCGATGAGCGGCAGCGGTACGGGCGACCTGATGGATGCCATCGTGGCCGCACTGCCTCCCGACGAACGGGACGGCGGGGAGGAGGAGCTTCCGCGCATCACCATCGTGGGGCGTCCCAATGTCGGAAAGTCCTCCATGACCAATGCCCTGCTCGGTCAGGAGCGCAACATCGTGACGCCCGTGGCCGGTACTACCCGCGACTCCATCCATACGCGCTACAACAAGTACGGTATGGATTTCTACTTGATAGATACCGCCGGGCTCCGCAAGAAGGGAAAGGTGACGGAAGACCTCGAATTCTATTCGGTGATGCGTTCCATACGCGCCATAGAGAGTTCCGACGTCTGTATCCTGATGCTCGACGCCTCGCAGGGGGTAGAGTCGCAGGACCTGAATATCTTCAATCTCATCGTCCGCAACCGGAAAGGGTGCGTCATCGTGGTGAACAAATGGGACCTCATCCCGAAGGACAGCAATACCATGAAAGAGTGGCGTGCAGCGATAGCGAAAAAACTCGCTCCGTTCAGCGATGTGCCGGTCATTTTTACCTCCGTGCCCGACCGGCAGCGCATTCTCGAAGTGCTTCAGACAGCCCTGCGGGTTTATCGGTCGCGTGCGCGGCGGATTCCGACTTCGGAGTTCAACGACTACATCCTGCCGATAATCGAAGAGACACCGCCGCCCTCGATAAAGGGAAAATACATCCGCATCAAATATGCGGCCCAACTTCCCAACCCTACGCCCGTGTTCGCCTTTTTCGTCAATCTGCCGCAGTATATAAAGGATACGTACAGGCGTTTTCTCGAAAACAAGATACGCGAGCATTGGGATTTCTCGGGAGTACCCATTCAGATATATTTCAGACAGAAGTAACGGTCGGTTTCCCGCCTCCCGCAGAAGCGCTGCCGGGGCGGGGCGTTCATGGAAGGTTTAAACGTTTCGTAACATGTCACACCAACAACGGCGCACGATTGCGCTGCCCCTCGCCATGCTGATTGGCGCGGTATTCCACGGCTTTTTCAACAAACTCTCCTTTCTGCCCCCTTACCTTATCTTCGCGATGCTGTTCGTGACCTACTGCCGCGTGTCGGCCGGACAGGTGCGGTTTCGGGCGTTTCACTGGGTATTGCTGGCGGTGCAGATGTCGCTGGGCATCCTGCTCTATCTCGTACTGTGCCGGGTGAATCCGCTGCTCGCCCAGGGGGCCATGATGTGTTCCTTCGTGCCCACGGCGATGGCCGCTACCACGATAGGGGGCATGCTCGGCGCCGATGTGGCGACGATGGCCTCGTTCTGTCTGATGAGCAACATGGGGGTGGCGGTGGCCGCACCGGTGCTCTTCGCCGCCATAGGGGCCAATCCGGAGCTCTCGTTCCTGCAGTCGGTCGGAATCATCCTGTGGAAGGTCGTGCCGCTGCTCATCCTGCCTTTCGTCTGCGCCGTCCTGCTGGAGCGGTTCGCCCCCCGCTGGCACAAGGCTGTCCGCGACCGGCAAATCATTTCATTCTGGATATGGGCCGCCTCGCTGACCGTGGTACTCGGACGGACGGTGGAATTCCTGCTCGCGCAGCCGAAAGAGAATTATACCGTCGAGGTACTCCTCGCTGCGGTTGCGTTGGTCATCTGCCTGTTGCAGTTCACTCTCGGCAGATATATAGGCCGGCGTTTCGGCGATACGGTGGCGGGAGGACAGTCCATCGGACAGAAAAATACGGTATTGGCCATCTGGATGGCCCAGACGTGGCTCGACCCTCTCTCTTCGGTGGCGCCCGCCGCCTATGTCATCTGGCAGAATATCGTGAACAGTTGGCAGTTGTGGCGTTATAAGGGGGACGGCAGGGGGCGCAGTTGAGTGCTGAGCCGTCGAAGCGGACGGATGCGCACCTTCCGGGACGAAAGAGACCGGAAGGTGCGGCATTTCGTCTCTCATCTCTCGTCTTTCGACGGTCGGCCGTTTAGCCGTGCTGTCGGTAGGCGATGAGCCTTCCGGTGTCGAGGTTGTGCGTCGCCGCCATAAGCAGACCGCCGCGGGCTGCGATGAATCCCACGAATGCCAGCCACAGGGCGTTATTGCCTATCAGACCGACGGTGGAGTAGTAAAGTCCGAAATAGAGGGCGATGGCGATGAACATGGTGTTTCGCAGCGTTTTCGTCTGTGTCGCACCGAGCAGGATGCCGTCTATCAGGAAGGGCAGGCATCCCACGAGCGGAATGGCGATAACCCATCCGATGTAAGCGCCAGCCGTATCGAGTATCGCTCCGGAGGGGTTGAAGAGGGAGAGGATGCTGCGCCACCCGGTCAGGTAGACGGCGACGTAGAGAACGGCTATGCCGAGGCTCCACCCGAAGAGTTTGCGGATAGCCTCCCGCAGGGCCGGACGGTTGCCGGCGCCGATGTATTTGCCGGCCAGCGATTCGGCGGCGTAGGCGAATCCGTCGGACATATAGGAGAATAGGGTGAAGAGTTGCATAAGGAGCGTATTGGTGGCGAGCACGGTGTCGCCGAAACGCGATGAGGCGGCCGTGAAGAAGGTGTAGGCCGTCACCAGACAGAGAGTACGCAGGAAGATATCCTTGTTGATGTGGAAGAACTGCGTCATGGGTTTGAGCCGGATGCTGCGCCGCAGGTCGGCATATTTTGCCAGCCGGCCGTAGTAGACGCCCCAGAATATCCACGACACCGCGACGCCCGTGTACTGTGCCACCACCGTTCCCCAGGCCACGCCCGCGATGCCCATGTCGAACCGGAAGACGAACAGGGCGCTGAAGACGACGTTCACCACGTTGGAGATGATGGAGACGACCATCGGCGTTTTGGAGTTCTGCATCCCGATGAACCAGCCGTGTATGGCGAAGAGCGATATGGAAGCGGGTGCCGCCCAGATGCGGGCGAAGAAGTATTCGGCTGCGAGTGCCCGGGCCCCTTCGCTGCCCTGCATCAGCCCAAGCGAGAACCGCCCCACGGGGTTGCGCAGCAGAACGAGAAGCAGGGCCAGCACGATGGCCACGGACATGGAACGGACGAGGATGTCGGTACATTCGCGCAGGTTGCGGGCTCCGTAGGCCTGTGCCGTGATGCCGCTCGTTCCCATGCGCAGGAAACCGCACGTCCAGTATATCATGTTGAATATCGTCGTTCCGATGCCGATGGCGCCTATTGCGGCGGCACCGTCGCCCAGCCGGCCCGCTATCGCCGTATCGACCATGCCCAGCAGGGGGATGGTGATGTTGGATATGATGTTTGGGATGGCGAGTCTCAGTATTCGCCTGTTCATTAGGTCCATGGCTTTGCGTGTCTCTCCCGGAATGTGCAAAAATATCATTTCCTCCCGAATGGGACAAGAAGGTTTGTGCAAAAAGGGGCTGCGCCGCACGGTCGGCCGCCGGGATTGCGGAGGTGTGCCTCCTGCGTTTGGTAAGGTTTTTGAAACATCCACGGGAAAGATGCTCGGAGGGCGGCTTGCGGAGATGCCCGGAGCGTAATACCAACTAAAATATTTTATGATTATGAAACGTTTGTCTTTACTTTTGCTCGCCCTGTGCGTGATGGGCGGCGCAGCGAATGCCCAGAAGAAGCCGTTCCGCGACGGTGATGTGTTCTCGAAGGGCGATGTGGTGCTCAACCTCGGTATCGGGTTGGGCAACATGGTGTATAACGACAGTTATACCAAGAAGGTGCCTCCCATATCGCTCTCCGGCGAATACGCCGTGACAGGAAACCTGTTCAACAACGGCCGCGGCGTAGTGGGACTCGGTGCCTATATCGGTTACACCGGAGCCAAATACCGCGCATTCGATAACCTTGATGCGGGGTGGAATTTCAACAACCTCATTCTTGGCGTGCGCGGTGCGCTGCACTACCAGTTCGTCAACAGGTTGGATACCTACCTTGGCTTGTTCCTCGGCTACAACATCACCATGACCAACGATTACGGTTCGTTTCCTTCGGGCCTCAGACCGTCGGCCCCGGCAGTGGGCGGTTTTGAATTCGCATTCTACGTGGGTGCCCGTTACTATCTCACGCAGCGGTTCGCCGTTTTCGGCGAGGTAGGGTACGGGCTCGCTACGGTGAACCTCGGCCTTGCCTACAAGTTCTGACGGCAGGTGCAGGCCGAAACGACGGGAGCGGAGTCCTTGCAAGGGACTCCGCTCCCGTCGTATTGCGGAGACCGCGGGGCATTCCGTTGCGACAGTCGGACTGTCCCGCGCAGCTTTGGCCGCGCAGCCGTCAGAATTCGTAGCCGACGATTTGGGATGCGTATTCGCTCCACTGGGCACGATAGGCCTCTACCGAGGCTGTAGGTACATATATAGTTGGGTTAGGCGTATTCTCAAATGTATAATTGCCGAGTACAGGCGGGATGACCGAACGGCAATATACGCTTGTTAAAGCGAAGCAACCGCAGAATGCTTCATCCTTGATGAGAGTGACGTTTCCCGGGATAATAATGTCTGTGAGAGCATAGCACTGGGCGAATGTATCTGTTCCGATGGTGGTAAGGTTTTCCGGAAGTTTGATGCTTGTCAGCGAGGAACAGCCCGAGACTGCATAAGTCTCGATAGATGTAACCCCTTCCGGAATGGCAATGCCTGTTAGGGTAGGATTATGAGTAAATGTATTCTTCGGAAGAAACGTAATCGACTTGTCGAAGATGATGGTGCCGACGCCGTTTTTGAAAGTATGCGAGACGATTGCGGCGTCGAATGCGTCTGAAGACAATTGGAGGCAGGGGCCGGTCGTCGTATACAGAAGCTGCGTCGACCCGACGGCCTGTTCGACGGTGTACTCGATGCACTGTGTCGAGACGAAGACAGAACGTACCGTCATTACCGTACTGCGGGGGCGGTCGGTATTTGCGGCGATATCGAGTACGATGCTGTGCGGGGTCAAGGCCCGGCTCGACGGCGCGACACGGACCCAACTCCGTGCCTCGTCGGGAATCTCCGCCTCGCAATCGCTGTCGGACAGAAATGCCAGTTCGATACGGCCTCCCGCAGCATCCACGCATTTGGTTGTCTCCTCGACGGCCGGGATACCGACCTTGTCGAAGAGGAGGGTACGCATCAGCATACGTTCGCCGTTCGTGACGAAAATGACGACTTTGCTGTCATCGTTTATCTCCGCGCCGGAAACGAGAACGATTTTGCCATTGATGCCCGTCGCATCGTCGGGCTCCACCTTGACCTTCATATCGGCAGAGGATAGCGCTTCCACCGTCGCTTCGGAAAGAGCGCCGGTCACTGTGTAATGAAGTTCGCGGGTAGAGTTGACAGGCATGCGGGTCAGGTCCGATTCCGCAAACGATATGTTCAGCGAAGTTCCTTTCGGTACGGTAACCGTCGTGCCGTCGGACGGGATGAGGTAGACGTTCTCCGCATCCTGAGTAACGTCCCGGAAGAACGATTCTCCGGTCGTTCCCGTCTCGCCCGTCGCTTTGCCGAGCCTTTCCCACGATGCGCCGTCGGTGTCCTGACGGATACCGATTGTCGGCGTCAATCCCTCGTCGCCTTTATCGCCTTTCTCACCTTTCTCTCCATGATATATGGTGATAGGGGCGTGGTGGAGAAAACGGAGTGTGTAGCCGATGATGGTGGTGCCCTCGACAACCGGAACGACATCGGTTACGCAGTCGTTGTCCTGCAGTGCATCGACAATGGTCTGTAAAGCTGCAATGTCGGTATTCATTTGTCGGCACAGCTCCTCGAGTTGGGTGACCTGGTTTTCGAGGTCGTCTACGCGTCCGGTCAATACTGAATCGTCGTATGCGGTACAGTTCGACAGGATGCTAGCTGCGGATAATAGTGCGGGCTGTATTCAACTTCTTGGAAACAAATGACACAGGCGGCATCATGCCGCCTGTGCGCTATGGTTTTGCAAAGGAATCTTTTTCCTGTTTCGAGAGGGTCGCTTTCCAGTGTGCCGCATTGAACATGCGGCCGTAGAAATCCTCCCAAATTTCTTCGGCGACCTCTATTGTATATTCATATCCCTTTTCATAATCGAAATCATAGATAGGACGGTCGTATAGCTGCCACTCGGTGTTCGGGGTCTCCCGTACCTGAAACCCCCATGCGGACTCGTAAAGGTTTTCCCCTTCGGGCATGTCGGGATGCTGCCGTTTGTCGGAGGCTACATACAGGATCCGCTCTACCGAATCAAGTAAAATAGGGTCAGGAAGCGGCTGCGGTTCGGGCAGCATTTGTGAATCTGCCGGCTCTTTGGAGAGTATCTCCTGACATACGAATGCACAGGCAGGCCTGGCCTCGAACGGAAGGAAATCGACCATCAGCCCCCGAAGTTTATATTCATATCCTTTCTCGTACGGAAAATCGTAAACCGTAAATTTGCCAAATTCCCAATCGAGGTGCTGGGCATATTTGACGATAAAACATCCCTCCGTGTATTTGTTATACAAGTCGTCCTCGGAAATCTCTCTATCCGTATAGGGATACATTTTGACCGATGCCACGTAAAGCGTCATTTCTTCGATGTTGACGATTGATTCTCTGTCAATGCCGATATTTTTCAGCGGGTCTTCCCTTTCGGTACAGGTCCACATACTGCAAGCGGCACACAAAATGAAAATGAAGAGAGGGAATTTTTTCATGGTCTTTGCTCGTGTTAAGGCATCGGATGCGTTGTTCCCTGTCACAAAATTAAGAATTTTTGTGGTGCAATTAGGGCCTATGCCTACTGTTTTGACATATGGTTCCGTATATGCAAATACGAAAAGAGTACCAAGAGGCCCTTGGAAACGAATAAAGGCCGGGAAGCAAATCCCGGCCTTTATTTTATTCTGTTGCAAAGCAAGGCAGTACGGATTACGAATGTTCAGGTTGGGGGCACTGACATCAGTGGGGGCTAACCCGTACTGCCATCAATCATCTACACCCCGAAGTTATACACAAACTTATTAAAAAGCAATAAAATATAAAATAGCGGAAATTCTTGTTTTTCCAATAAAAATGACAAATAAGTTAAGCCAACAGAAGTACATGATGTACCGAAATTCTTTTCAGCCACAATAACATTATTTGTGTTTTATGGTTAAAATATTTATCTTTCAGAAAGAAACGGTGCAACGGACTGCACGTTATTAGGTATGGACTCGCTATCCATATCTTACAATGAGTTTCATTTTTTTATAAAAATAAAACCAGCGGTAAATCCACAATGAATTTTCCCAATATTTTTTGTAATAGGTTATCAGGGAAAAACAAATCATGCAAACAAACAAATAGATAAAATTAATATGCTGATTATGAAAACACTATCCAAATTAAATTTATTATTTGCTATATCGGTGATACTTTGGGGCTGTGCCAATGACGACAATTTACAAGAGGTATTGCCGGTAAATTCCGAGAATACAGAGGAAAGTATGTATTTAGAGAATGGGAATGAAGTGATAATTTACTCCAATGGAGTAGCTGTTGAGAAACTACCTGACGGAAGAATTGTGTGGGGCGGTGATATAGCATTAAATGAGAAACAGCTTCAAGCATTGACGGAGCCGGATACTCGTGCTGGCATTCTTCGTGATAATTCCATGTTCTGGCCGGATGGCATTGTATATTACACTCTGGCCGATGATGTAATGCGTTCTGGCGCATATATCGACATATATGATGCCATGAAACATATCGAGGAACGTTGTAATATTAGTTTTCATAAAAAACAAAGTAATACGAAGAACTGGATTGAATTCGTTCTGTCCGAAGACGACGTCAGTCGGTCTCATTTAGGAATGACAGGAGGCAAGCAAAACATTTGGGTAACTTCTGATGTGAATACTTCTACTGCCATACATGAAATATGTCATGCTTTAGGGATGATTCATGAACATCAACGGATGGACAGAGACAATTACATCGTAGTAGATTTTAATAATATAAGACCCGAATGGCATCAATGGTTTTATAGAACAAGTATCCCTCATAATACTTATGGCACCGGTCTTGAACCATTAGACACTAAATCTATCATGATTTATGGTTCATATGGAGAAAATACAGCTATAAATCCCGATTTTCCTTACATGTGGAGAAAAACGGATGGCACGACTTGGACGAACAATAACGTTTTGTCTGAAATGGACATTCTTACTCTAAATGCCGTATATTCCAAACCCCATTACACGATAACTTGTAAGCCACAATGTACGCTTTCCGGTACAGTCAGTGGTTCGGACCATTATGCTAAAGGAGAAATTTGCGTTTTACAAGCATTTCCGGAAGACAACAGAGGTTTTCTCGGTTGGTTCGATGGCGATAAAAAAATAAGCTCCTCCCATATTTACTTGGTTCAGGTCACATCGGATAAAACTTATGAAGCGAGATTTACTTATCCTATCAATGTTCATTGCGAAATATCGGTTACCAAGAATAGTTTGGGGAAACCTCTTGGTACTACCAACGCCGGCTCTTTCGGAACAGCGACCGGCAATGCGGTGACTATCGAGGCAACGCCTAATTTCGGTAATCAGTTCGTACATTGGTTAGACCTGGATACCGGCGAGATATTATCGACAAAAACCGCTTATCTATTCCCGGCAAAAAGGGATATGCGAATCATGGCTGTGTTCAAACCGATGACATCAATTATTCCCTAATTTATTGAACAAACAGAAAATTCCCCTCCGGATGTATCCGGTAGGGGAATTTTCATAAATTTTAGCTGTTTCAAGCATGCTCTATAACAGGTTTTCCGGAATAACGGAATCTTTCTTTTCTTTTGTCAATACTTCTCTGCATACGTAAACCCAGGCCGGATTATCCGCAAGTGATGGGTCTGTCATTTTTTTCTCGACACGTATCGTACATTCATATCCTTGTTCGAAGGTAAATTGTAAAAGCGACGTTCCCAACAGTTGCCATTGGTCGTCTTCAGCGAATTTAACAATATACGAAAGGCCTCCGAGAAATGGAAATTTGCGACTGCTTACTTCTGACGCTACATACATCGTGATATAATCGTTCTCTTCTTCCGTCGTCTTGTTTCCGTCATTTTCCGGTTTGCCGGTCGTACACGCCGTAAAAACGAACAGAGCACCAAGCATTGCAAACAGATACTTTTTCATGTACTGATAACATTAAAGTGGTCAAACAATGCGTAAACACTTTCCTACATCAAAGATAGCGATTATATCTATAATTACACTGTACATTCAAGGGAATAAACTTTTTGAATGCAGTTCCGATATAGTAAGGAGTGGCTATCCATACAGGTACGGAACTTGTGGTCTGATTGACAAGACACCGAATCCGGGAATCGCAATAGGTCAAAAAGAACGACGTAACAATCTGACAAGCCGAAAGAAGTGTACCGCAATATGTACCTCGGACGCCGGGACTCCTATCTGAAGGTCGGATTGTGAGCCAGGGAAAAATAATAGAGCCGCAATAGCTATTGCGGCTCTATTTAATCGGTTATTTCTCTTCCTCGTCCCGGTCGGCCCGCCGTTCGAGCGTCTGACAAATGGACTTCTTCGCAGGCTTGAGGCCCTCGTATTACAGAATTTCGTTGCCAGTAATACCATAAACGGCTTTCCGTCGTTTTGATAATAAAGAGTTTCTACCCGAACAGGTATGGAAATTGCAGAAGTAAAAATAATTGCATACTTTTGTATATTAAAACATTCTATGGCCAAACAAAAACTTATAACCAAACTGTCTTCCTTTTTCGAGCAACAAACCAAAGATGATGCTCAGATTGAGGACGAATCGACGTTTGCGGCCCTGATTAACCGGACGCCGAATCCGGGAATCGCATTGGCAAAGGAGAACGGAGTAGCCATTACCGTCGTGCAAGACGGCATCATTTACAAAATTCAAGCAGATAATACGCGCATCGAGATAGGCAAGGTCGCGCCCGAAGTGAAGGTCCGCAAACGGTGTTATACCGTACAGTAATTCCCGATACTCATGTCCAAGAAACGTCTTCGCATTTTTGCCGGTCCGAACGGTTCGGGGAAATCGACTATATTTTCTGCTGTCGATAAGAAAGTCGGGTGCAAATATTTCGTCAATGCAGACGAGATATATAAAAGTCTCTCCGAAACGGGATGTTTGTCTTTCGATTATTATACGATTCTTCCCCAGGAAGATAGCTTGAAGGAGGCATTCCGGACATCGGGGTTCTACGACAAATCGCGCAGTGGAGAAGATATTATCAGCCGGCTTACGGTCGAAAACAATGTACTGCATGTTCCTCGTGAATCGGTCGATTCTTACTTTGCTGCTTTTATTGCGGATTTTCTGCGTTTCAACATGCTGAATATCGTCCGGCAATTCACGATTGAAACGGTGATGTCGGATGTGCGTAAAATGGATTATATTCGTCTTGCCAAACAGTCCGGTTATCGTATTTACCTGTATTTCGTATCGACACAGGATGTCGAAATCAATATCGGTCGTGTAGCTCAGCGGGTACAGTTGGGAGGGCACGATGTGCCGCGTGAAAAAATCATACGCCGTTATACCAAATCGTTGGAAAACGTTTACGATTGCCTCAAGCTGTGCGACAGGGCCTATTTCTTCGATAATAGTGCTGCGCAGTGGCGGATGCTCGCGGAATACGATGCAGAAAGCGGTTCTTTGTCCGTATTGGAGGAAAGCGTTCCGGAGTGGTTCGATGAATATGTTTTGCGGAAACTTGCATAATCCGGTCGAGCCGAAAAACAATAACAAGGGCAGAAACATGTGTTTCTGCCCTTGTTTCATACACAAAATTCAAGAGTTTCATTCCTTCTCTTCCTCGTCCCGGTCTGCCCAGCGTTCGAGCGTCTGACGCACGGCTTCCTTATAGTCCTTGTCGGTAATCCGGTAGGTCCAACGGACGGCGTTCGGGCGGTCGGGGAACTCTTCGAGCACCCATGCCGACTGATCGCGTGGTGTGCTACGCAGATCAGGAGTCATTTCATTGAAGAAATCATACAAGGCAAAAGTGTCTCTTTGTGCAAGATATGTTTCCCGATCTTCAGGAACATTAAATCACACATGAATATCGCAACGTCCTCCTGTGCCTAAAGTGATTGTCTGTCAGCGGGACAGAATCACCATAAATAACGAATAGAGCCGCAATAGCTATTGCGGCTCTATTCGTTCAGAGAATCCGGGAGTTACTTTTCACCGCTTCCGTAGTTGGCCATGCGTTCGTCGTACATGGCTTTGGCCCGGTCGTAATCTTCATCGGTGAAGATGTAAACCCAGCGCAAACGACGGTCGGTGAATTTTTCGAAGATCCATTCGTTCTCGTCGCCAATCGTCCCCGTAAAATCATCCTCGGAAGGGAACAGATAGCGTTCGGATACCGTATGAAAGAAATCTGCGTTTATGGGATCATCAGACACATTCTTGTCATAGATAACAGATATTGACCGAATGTCGTCGAATGATTCGATAGGACCATCCCGATAAGTGCCGAAAACTTCCTGTCCGAAATTACGGGTATATTTTGTTCCCGGTCGTAAAAACCCACCTATATTTTTCCATTTTGAAGAAACCGCTACGGTCAGGGTATGGCTGCTCTTATTGCACAGGCAAAAATAGTTGTAGTAACATTGAGAAAATTCGGAGTCCGGGTGTTCATCAGGAATCATATCCTCCATACTGCCGTAGGGTCCTACTTCCTTGAATCCGGCCGTCGGGTCCACATACTCCGGCTCCTCCGGTGCGGGAGGGTCCGAAGGAAGGACCGATACCGAATCCTTGTCGCTGCCGCACCCCGCCATACGGCAGCAGGCGAGCAGCAGCACTGTGTAATAAAGCCATTTCATAATCGCAGCGTATTTAAGTTAGTTACTTAACTGGTTGTAAGTGCGGAAAAGCGTCGTCACGTCCGCATTGGTAAACCCGAAATCGTTTGCGAGCGGCAGCAGGTTCGTGCGGACATTCGATATAGTCGCCGATTCGAATGCGATATTCTGCACATCGCCATAACTCGACAAGTAGATGTTGTCGTTGGGAATGTAGTTGTTGAACGAGATGACACCCGGAGCCAGTTGGTTGTATCCGTCGTGAAGGTCGATAAACAACGGTGTTTCGGTCTTATGTCCGTTATTCACGCTCCATCCCTGAATGTTCCAGCCGTCCGGTTTGGGACCGTTCGAATCGTAAGCATGCAGCTTGTCCAATACATCGAGCCGGGCGTATTCGTAATCCGTGAAGAACCAGCGGGTGTACATCGCAAAACTATCCTTAACAGCAGTGAGGCAATTGTCATAATCAGTACGATGCGCCCGGTAATAGGCAGCCTGTCCGATACCGTAATTGGTGATACCGATAATTTCCTGGCAGGGTCTGCCGCCGCAGTAGATGTGGATGTAAGGTACGGTGCCGGTTATCTCGCTGGTCGCACCATTTGCAGAGTGACTGAAATCATGATATCTTACCTGCAGCTTGGTGTCGAACGTCAAGCCGGCCATCTGCGCCGCATTGATGCCGCGCAGGATATTGACGGCATAGTACGCGTCGTTGGCCCCCAGAGCGAACATCGGCACGCATCTCCAAACGGTACCGGGACTTTGCGTCGGGCCGTTGATAACCATCGTTTGGCCGTTGGAGTTCTTGATGCTCCAGGTATCCGTATCGAAAGTGATGCGGAAAGTGACCTGGGTTTCCCATATCGTCCTTTTGGTCCTGAAGCCCCCGTACATGTCGGTATAAACGGTTTCCGTCTTCGGGAAATAGGTTCCGCCGCCCTGCTCGGTGACGAATACCGGAACACCCTGCACGCCGACTTCCCGCCCGGCGATGTTGTCGTAAACACGGACGCTGCCGTGGGGAACGGATTCATTCGCCTCGGTACGGGTGCGGTAAGGCTCGTTCAGCTCCTCGGCCCGTGCGACTATCTGTCGCGCCAGCGCCGCATCCTCGATTCCCGAATTGTCCGCATACGGCGTGTAATAGCTCTTGAGCACCTCGTATTCGACGGCGGGCAGCGTCATATCGCTGCGAACCAGCGCATAGAGTTTGCCGACACCCTCGCACGGCGGCTGTACCGCATAAGCGGCTCCTTGCGGAAGTTCCGGAACCTCGAATACATCGAAAGGCAGGCACTCGAACTGAGGCGCAGCCAGCAGCCGGTCATACTCTTCGAGGGTCGCCGGGGCGAATTCGACGTACAGGTGGGTGGGCTGCAGCTCGGTCATCGGTGCGCGGGTGCCCGCCACCTCGGAGACGACTTGCTGCATGAACTCCAGTTCATAGGGAGTTCCGTCTTGGGGCATGATGTTCCGGGAGGCATACTCCCGCTCTTCGATAGAATCTACCGAACAGCCCGCCAATACCATTGCACATGCCGTTGCCATAAGGAATAACTTTTTCATCTCAGTGTAATTTTAAGGTTAATGATGTGGCGGAGCGCTCTCCGCCGTTGGCTTCCGATATTGATAATCTTGTGGTATTGCACGCTGCAAATCCATCAGATCACCATGATACCGGGCCCGTCATAACCTTGAAATTCCACACACTGAAAATATCCGTTCCGATAATCCGCCGTATCGTCACGATGCGGTTTATCCTATTTCAAATGTATGTAAATTATTTCACAAAACAAAGAACAAGTCAAAGAATTATTGCTCATAAAAAGAAAAAATCGCATACAACGGATGAAAATACGACTTATTTGCTTTTTGGTGTGATAATACGAAATTGTATTTGAAAGAATTATCACTATGACGGCCTCTATTTTATATTTACTTTTATAATAGATAAATTATTCTTAAAATTGCATAATAACGATGCAACGTAAAGAGGCTCTTTCGCGTCTTTAATAAAAGCGGAGATATATTGTAAACTTAAAAACTTACCTAACCATGAAATCACGGACGAAATGGCTGTTTTGCCTCTGCCTGCTGGCGTGGCTATCGACGGGATGCGATTCAAAGTCGGATATAACAAGCAAAGACCCTCCAGGTGCAATGAATACCGAATGGAAAACCTATTATACATATAAAAACGCATCGTCCCACACGGTTAAGATGTACATTGTATCGGTTCATTCTAATACGGGAGAGGGGAAAGAAAAAAGTGTCACGATAAGGCAAGGAGAACAATATGACCTGATTCATAATTTTGACGATACGCAGGACCCGTTGAATTTGCTGGGTGTCTATCAGGAAAAAATTCCGACGGCGGGACGGGTGACAGTTTCCAATGGAACTGTCGAGGTTTATCAACGGAAATGGGCTGCTAATCCGAACAATTTATACAGTCTCGATTCTTATGAACGAACCGAGGAAAAAGAATATCTATTATATATCACCCGTTATACCTACACATTCACCGATGATTTCTTCAAGGACGGCACACCGATAGGTGAAAAAGAGTAAGCAATATTCCATACAGGCAACAAAAAAGCGGCATTAAGCCGCTTTTTTGTTTCTTTATATCAATATTTGCATTATAATAATATATTATTTATCTTTAAGGGAGGCCTCATACAGCAACGGCAATTAGGACTCGCTATCCATAGTTAGCTAAAAGGGCTCGCATTCATCAAAACCTATCGCAGCGGCAGATAATTTCTTTCTTCCATTCTATTCAAAAATTATCTACCTAAATTCTTTTCTGTATGAAACAGTTTTATTCTTATTTTCTGCTGTCGTTCATCGTAATTTGTTTGTCGGTAGGATGTACCCATTTTGACGAACCGGTCATGCCTGAGGAGGCAGCGCAGAGTGTTGAGACACGCGCCGCCATCAATGCGGCTGCATTACGGGCCAGCGCTGGAGTGGCGAACATAAACAATCCCTATTCGGTTGCCAATATGCGTAAGGCGATGAACCAGATTAGTGCGGTGTACGGTACGCAACCGAAACCGATTTATGCAACGCACGACTATGTGCGGTTTTTACCGAAAGACAGTCTCGACATGTACATTCTGGAAGACAGTCTCGGGTTGCTTCTTATCGAGTACCCCATCGACCGAATCCTGACGGATGCCGAATGCGAGTTTTACAGCAACGACCTGATAGGAGAATATGGCTGGCTTTACACGCTTGTTCCCAAAAACTTCAGATATCCTTCGGGAATCGAGACAGAAATTTTGCAGGAGGTATATGTGCAAGGCAGCGGGTTCACCACCAGGACGGACGATGCGGCACATATTTCGCCTCAGCTCATCGGCGGCGGCAGTTCCGGCGGCACGACGCTCGCAGACAGTGAATATGACCTGATTGTGGCGCAGGCCATGAAAAATGCAGGGATAGAAACCGTCGGTGGAGGTGCTACGTCCACGGGCGGCAGCAACAGTTGGACTCCGACTGCGGTTATTACTTGCTGGGATGATGCGCTTAATCGTAATGTCGGTGTCGAAGGTCTGCTTGTTCGTGTAACGACTATATGTAATGCAAACAAAAAATATACAGACAAAAATGGCAAAGTAACCTTCGCTAAAGGTTGGTATGGAGCCTCTTTCAGAACCGATGTAAGGTATATTGCCAAGTTTAAGACGGATAATTGGAAATTGTTTAATCCACAAGGGAAATTGGTGGAAAACTCAACTGGCAGACAACAATCATGGTGGGCTTGGAATATAGGTACTAATCCGGAATGGTCTGCGTATGCTACCGTACATAGAGGACTGCATTATGTTTTTAGCAATCAGAATGAAATTACCAAACCATCGGCCAAACTAAAAGTGATGGTATCATGGGACGAAAGCCATCCGGAATATGTCGGAGTATATCATCCGGACGACCCGGGTATTCCATCTAAAATCAATATGAGAATTATGGGTAAAAATACGGATTCTACAGGATATTGTAAAAGATTTCAGATACTAAAAACTACATTCCATGAATTAGGACATGCTTCTCACGATGCAGCAACTAAAAAATATGACTCTTGTGAAAAGAAAGTTAAAGAAAGCTATGCGGATGCAGTAGCGTATTACTTAATGCGGGATTATTATCCAAACAATCCAAATACGTGGCCTAAAAATTACAGCTCTGAATATCCCGATTATTTACAAATCGGCGAGGCACTGTTTTGTCAGTATGGACAAAAATTAACGCTCAAGCAATTAGAGAGTTGCGTGTCAAAAAGTAATCAATGGGATGATTGGAAGCGAAATGTCAGAGAACTCAATGTGTTGCCTGCTTGGATGGTCAATTTTTTGTTCGACAATCCTACCTTAAAATGGAATTTCGATATTATTGATTCGTCTATCGAACATTCTATAGGAAGTTTTAGAGTATATATCGGTGAAAACGCCCAGTTTTCATTGAATAAGGTTTTATTACAAGCCGGAGCTAAAATACTCAGTTGGAATACATCCACCGGAAATTGCGATATTATTTCTCAAAGCGATGGGACAGTCAGGCTAATTTTTTATGTAAAAGGAAATTATACAATTTATTGTAACCTGAAATTGCCTGACGGAACAACATTTCGGGCTGAACATACCGTCACTGTTGATGATTTACCACAAATAACCGGTCCTAAATCTACCAGAATCGGAGTTGCACAAACATACGAAACGAGTGACTATAATCCTTTGTCAGAATGGAGTGTCAGAGCATATGATACTAATGGAAATATTATCTATACACCAGAAAACTTTCTCTATTTTAATAGAGAGGGTTTCGGAAATGCTTGTAATGTTGTCTTCACACAACCTGGTGAATATATTGTGCGTGCCACATACGATATAGCTTACTCAAAAAAAATCGTCGATTATCCCGTTACCGTTCCAAGCGAAGGGCAGCCTGTCGGCAACGATTTGGCTCCGAGTCTATGTAAAGTAGAAACTTATAAACACAAGACGGACGGAAGTATTAAACATATCATTCATAAATCGCGTTTTACACAGGTTCTCAACGATCATATCTTGCAGGGGGATTCATGCAGCTTCAAGACCTTCAATAAAAAACCTTTCGAAGACCATCCGCTTTATAATAAACTCATTCCGATATACCGGGTTACTTACCGGGAACACGATTCGTTCTCTTTTATCGCGGGCGGAGTCAAAAACATGAACGGACTGCCGCTGTACTTTACGGGCTTACCCAGTTACCTGGACTTTTATGTCTTGAACGAACAGGTGGCAGGTACGGTTCCTTTGTATTCGGTCGAACTGGTTGTAAAAAATCGGGCTGGCGAAGAGCTGTCCTACTGCCGGTTTCTCAGCCTGAAATCAGTCAATGGCACTTGGCAAGAAGGTGCCGATATGATTTCTACTTATAGGACAATAGAAACGCTGGGTTATGTCTATCCGCTCGAATGGCCGAATAATTGATTGTAAGGGAAACTTCGTGTTTATTCTGCCTATTGTTTTCCGATACAGCACAATCACGAATCTGTTACAAGACCCTCTCAAAATTAAGATGCTGATACCAGAAAGAGGATGCGAATCGCATCCTCTTTTTTCATACCTTTCATCAAGGCAGGTTTTCCGACTGCTTTTTCTGCCTGGACAAAATTCTGCACTATTTGTAAATTTTATATAGAACAACGTCACGCCGGAAATAGTCTATGGCAAACACCTCTATTACATATTCGTATCTTTCTTCATAAGGGAAGTCGATAATACAAAGATAGCCTGTTTTGCCGGACCGGACAAGGACAGGCAGGCGGTTCAGGAATGCTGTGAAAGAACAATTGCGGGATACGTCGTGCCGCAGCGTTTTTCTGCGGTGTTGCGTGTATTCGGATTTTAATTATTATATTTGCAATAATTTAGATTTGTATATTATTTGAAGCCATGAAAATATTGAAAAATCCCTTCATTGTCAGCGGCTACGTTTCCGCCGACTATTTCTGCGACCGAGAAGTCGAAACCGAGGAGCTTACGCAGGCTCTCGTAAACGGGCGTAATACGGTCATCGTATCGCCCCGTCGCATGGGCAAGACCGGACTTATCGAACATTGTTTCCATCAGGAGCGGATTGCCCGGGAATATTACACGTTCTTCGTGGACATTTACGCTACCGGTTCGCTCAAGGAGTTGGTGTTCATGCTCGGCAAACACATCTTCGATACGCTGAAACCCAAAGGCCGGAAGTTTGCAGAGGGATTTTTCGCGGCTATCGCCTCCCTGCGTCCGGCTTTCAAGCTCGATGCCGTCACCGGAGAGCCCGTATTCGACATCGGTATCGGGGAGATTCGCCGGCCGGAAGTGTCGCTGGAGGAGCTGTTCGCCTACCTCGAAGCTGCCGACAAGCCCTGTTTGGTGGCTATCGACGAGTTTCAGCAAATCGCCCGGTATCCCGAGAAGAACGTGGAAGCCGTTCTGCGTACTCACATTCAAAAATGTACCAATACGACTTTCGTATTCGCCGGCAGCCAGCGGCACATGATGCAGAATATCTTTTTTTCGGCCTCGCGGCCTTTTTACCAGAGCGCATCGTTCATGAATCTCGGACCTATCGCAGAAGAGGCGTATCGCCGATTCGTACAGCGCCATTTCCGGCAGGCGGGCAAGGAGATTTCCGGGGAGTGTATCGAACGTATCTATACGCTGTTCGAGGGACATACGTGGTATATGCAGAGTATGTTGAACCGTCTGTACGAACAGACCGCCAAAGGAGAAGGGGCGACGCTCGAAGAGGCGGATATCGTACTGCATCAGACCGTGAACGCACAACAGGCGATGTATCAGAACATGGTCGCCATGCTTTCCGAGCGGCAGAAGGAGCTGCTGTTTGCTATCGGCAAGGAGGGGCGTGCCCGTGAGATTACTTCGGTAGATTTCGTAACCCGGCACGGTCTGTATTCTTCCAGCAGTGTGCAGTCGGCAGCCCGGCAGTTGCTCGAAAAGGAGTTCATAACCAAAGAGGAAAACGTCTATCAGGTGTACGACCGTTTCTTCGGCTTATGGTTGGCCGAGACCTACGGGACGGGATACCGGCTGTAGATGCCGCCCGACGTCATAATGAGATATATGCATACGGAAATAGCCGCAGTCGTCATGACTGCGGCTATCCGCTTGAGGCGTCCGCCCGTTTAATGTGACCCGGTAAGCCGCCCGGCTGCGGCCTGTTCACGCATCAGGTCCCGGTGTATCTCCCGGCACAATGCCCGTATCCTTCTCCGGGATAAATGGTGTGACGCGGTACGCAGGAACAGCCTGCGCTCCATCCTGCTGGCGAAAGAGGTCGTGCCGGATTTATCGGAAATAATGAAAATCTGCCTGGCATAAAAATATTCAAAATCCGGGTCATACAGTCCCGGAGTACAGGTAACGCGGTACGCAGCCCCCTCCTGCTCCTTCGGGACGCTGTTCGTCTGTCCGTTTCGGTGTCGTGATGTGTTTTCCATACGATTCGAGTAAAAGATACGGAGCGGTACTTTGTACCGCTCCGCACCCCTGTCCGATATTATGCCGCCGATACCGCAGTTACCGCCTGTGTTTCGGTTACCGCCTGTTTCTTGCGCTTTTTCTTTTCCTGCTCTTTCTTGACCCGTTCTTTCGCCTGAAATTCCGCGATTCGTTCGTCGAGGCGGTCGTTACGGTTCTCGCACGTTTCCTCGTGTCCGGCTTTGATAAGCGAAAATTGCCTGTTATAATGGATGTTGGCATATTCCATAATCATCTGCCCGACAATTTTCGATTCTCCCTTTTTCGACAATGCTTCGACAATGTAGTCGTGTCGGATGATGTCACGCTGTTCGGGTGTCAGATTCTTGACGATTTCGAGTTTGTCGGCGTCGGTCAAATAATGTGACTCTCGGTATTTTTCTCCGAACAGGGCGAGGTGGTCGTGCCGAAGTGCATCGAGCAAACAATAGAGCAATACGTTTTCATCGAAGGCGGAGAAAACCGGGGCCTCCATCTGTTCTTTGCGCATCATCTTCCGTGTGTCCTCGACCGTTTTGGTTATCGCCCGCTCGACATTGGCCTGCTTCTCCTGCGAGAGCCGTTTCACGAAATCCGGCTCTTTTTCGCGGTGGTTTACAGGTATGGCGATAAGGCGGGCATCGGTGGGTTCGGGCGATACCATCAGCCTTATCGCCCCCGCTTCGGCCTGCTGGAGTGCCTCCTGTAATGTCTGCTCGTACTCCTGCCTCTGCATTTCGTATCGCACCACCGCCTGTTCGTATTCGTTCGCCTCCCGGAATTGTTCCGCCTGCGGCGCCTGCGGCTCGGCAGGCAAAGTACGGTATCCGAATCCGACCTTTTTCACCGTATGTCCCTCCTCTTCGAGGTTCTGCCTAACGACCGGATTGGTGTATCCGTAACTGCAATTCGCCACGACGATTCGGGGGTCCACTTTGAGCAAGGCGCGGCTTTTCTCCAACACGAAAGCGGCATTTTTGGCCTGCAAACACTCTCTATCCGTGCAATGGCCGCAAGAGTTCGTTTCGGCAAACATATCGTATGTGTTGGTATTGTGGACACAATGCAAACAATCGCTTTTATCGAAAGCGTATCGGGTAAGGTCGGAAGTATAGGCATCCTGCAACAGTCGTCGGAAATCGGCAAGGCCTTTCCCGCGCCATCCCGTTTGGGGCGTATCATCTTCGGCAGAACCTTTCAAATGATTTTCGTAAAGATCCTGCTGGATGAATTTCTCGCATTTGCTGACTTCCAGCGCAATTCCCAATCCAATCATTTTCCGTGACAGCAAGTCGGCAATGGCGGGAATCAAGTCGTTCAATTTCAACCGGTCGTATATATATCGGTCGGATTTGCCGTACTTGGCCGCGAGCGTGTAAATGTCCGCACCTTCGCTGACCAGCGTTTTATATGCCCGTGCCTCGTCCATCGGGGCCATATCCTCCCGCTGGAGGTTTTCGGTCAGCGCCATATCGCGGGCCTGGGCATCCGTCGCTTCGCGGACATATACGGCGATTTGTTTCCAGCCGAGGAGTCTTGCGGCGTGGAAGCGGCGTTCTCCCGTTATGATTTCATAATAGCCGTCTTTAGGACGCACGTGCAGAGGGTGCAGCAAACCGCTTTCGCGGAGTGTTGCCGCCAATTCTTTGATGCCTTCCTCCTCGTAAGTCGTGCGCGGATTGTAAGGACTTGTCCGGAGTTGCGCAATATCCATCAGCACGGTAGGAAGCGCCTCCGGCGTGTGGTCGGTCGGGGCTTGTACCGTTTCGGTATTCTGTATTTCTTCCGTTTCCGCCGGGGCGTCGGCTTCGGCCCGTTGTCCGTCCATCGAGGCCTGTACGGTAGTATCGGTCGTTGCGTTGTTCTCGGTGATTTCTTTGCTGTTTTTTACGTTTTTCGTTTTCATAATGCTGTATCTGATTTTGTGATTGATAATGTTTTGTTCGCTATATCGGGTTACGATGCCCGGTTTTGGTTCCGATAACAGTCAGGGCAGAATACGAGTGTGTCCACAATTTGCCCGGTGATGCGGAAGCGCACGAGTATGCCGTCGGTCAGCCGTCCGCAAATACATCGCATTTTCAGCGAAATCGTTTCATACCATTGACAGGCATACCTGTCTGCATCGTTCCGCATATCTTCTGCGGTGGGATAAAAATGCAAGTCAGTCATATTGCGTATCGTTTAAGCGTTGTTCGAGGTTACGGCCCGCAACAGTCGCCGGACGAATGCTTCCAGTTCGTACAGGTCGAGTTTGCCGATGCCGCCATACTGCCGGCACAGAGGACGGTCCGTGTAGATGCTTTGCCGGAACATCGGGCTGGCGCCCTTGTACCATTTCCCGCAATAAATAGCTACATCGAAATCGTGTACGTGTCCGGCGACGGAATACATCACGGTATATCGCCCGGTAGCCTGCAAGTCCTCCAGCGCGTCTATGACGGCCAATAGCTGTTGTTTCATAGTCTTGTGTGTTTTAATTAGGGGCGTGCGTGCGTCGCTTCGCCCCGTGTATGGTTGGTTGTGTTATGCGGCTAAATAGGAAGCGAGGGTTTGGCGTACTTTCTGCTCGTTTCGTTTTGGAAATACCCACCCGGCAGCGGTCTGACCGTTATTTTGCAATCGCGGAGAGAATCGTCCGCCCAATGAGCGTAAAATCTCCTTCAGCGGCTTGGTATCACCGAACACCGCTATCGCTTTTTCAGAATAGTCTATGATTTCAACGGTTATGTTTTGTGAGTCGGCATCTGCGGACAAGTGTTCCGGCATTGCCGTTTGCGGTATTTCCGGCACATAGATTCCCCCTTCGCATCCGGCGGCGTATGCGTAGCGGTCGATGAGGCTTTCGGCATTTGAACACTCCTCTTTACAAATAATCCAACCGCTGTAATAGTTTTCACCGAGCCAGTACCCGTGCCCCATACTGTATTTTTCCCGATGCTCGTATTCGCGGTTATATTCGGCCAGGTATGCCGTGTCGGGAAAATGAGCGGCGGCACGGCGCATTTCTGCAAAATCCACCCGCGTCTTGTGCGAAAAACCGAGTATAACGGTTCGGATATTGCGGTACCCGTAATAGTCGGTCATCGGGTCGCTGTCGTCCTCGTGCAATTCGGCAATAATAACGGCTCGCACGTCGGCGGGAACGATTCGTCGCAACAGTTCCATACCGCGTTGTTTCGTCCGCTGTCGTTCTTCCCGTTCTTGTTCTTTGCGTCGGATTTCGGCATCCGCTATCTTCTCGGCCTTGTGTATGACGGCACGCAGTTCATCCGTACCGAAAAACTGCGGGGCAGTGTCGTCGTAATAGAATCCGATTCCGAATTTCTGCGAAAGCGGACGTATCGTTTCCGCCGTAACATATTCGTATGTTCGCAAATTGATCAGGCGATAAGAATACCCGTAACTATCGTGCGTGATGTCTGCCACGACATAGTTATCGTATTCGTATCCTTCCATACGGATTATTTGCCCGATTCCCACCGTTTTAATCTCGGTGTCGATTTCGACGTTCGCGCCCAAAAGAAATACTTTGCTCATAATTCATTAAGTTTTATTGGTTTTTGTTATCGTATATGGAGTATCAGACAAACAGACAGGCGAGTATAAGAATCAGAAACACAAAGGCGAGCACCCGCAACAGCGCGGTGAGGAACCATACCGAACATCGTGCGAACACCCACACCGCGAACAGATAAAAGACCCACACGGGCAGGAGCCGTAACAGTCCCAGCACCATTCCCACCGACATAAGCCGCAGAATCCCGCGCCCCGTCCGCCCCGGCCAGTCCCGCAAATCCTTGCCGGTCGATGCGAAGTTTTCGTTTCGTTTCAATCCGGAGTGTGTATTTGCGCTCGTTTTCATAGCTTGACCTTTTTTTTGCCGTGCCGCATGCTCGTTTTGTTCGTTTCAGCTTGCCGACAATAAGGGGAATCGAGGGAATGAGGGTTTCGGGAAAAAAAGATTGACAGACCTTTGCAGCCTGTCAATCTTTTTTATCCCGAACGGCGCAGCCCTTACCCTCTTCGCTCGGCAATTCCCCTTATTTCCTTTGCAAGATGAACCACAAAACGAGTTGCCGGAACGTCAGAAACGGGGAAAACGGCGACCATGAAACGGCAGCAAATACATATTCCGGATTTCAGCGGGACTCCTTTAATCGGCACTAAAAAACACCGATAATCGCCTGTTGGCAGGATTTTTACTTTTATGATTCATATAAAATGTTTAATTTAACCGGAAATAGCGGTCCCGGCAGGACGGGCAAACCGCTTTTGTCGGATTTCTTAACATGATGCGCCGCAGCAACAACAAGTGTATTCCATCCGTCCAGCGTAAATTCACAGCCATGCGGCTGTAAAAAAGCTGATATTTCGGTTGTGAAAAGAGGTCTTCGCCTGCGGGTGACAATCTCTGTCAGCCCTCTTGCGCACAGGCTATGGCATGGGATGATAATCTTTCCGGGGCATTCGTGTCCCGGAATCTTTTTATTATTCACTAAACTATTTATGTTATGAAAAACAACAGATTGCTTACCGCACTGCGGTATGTCGGCGACCCGTCGCGCGACGGCGCCGCACAGTATCTTATCGCTACGGCCTCTGCGCAGGAGGTGACACAGGCGTACGATGTTTTCGTGACGACATTGGAAGAGAGTTATGACGGACAGCCGATACACCGGTTTCTGTCAGAGCTGTGCCATGCGCGGGTGGAGCTGCAAAGTTTGCAGCAAACGGATTTCTTCAAGGTTAAAAAAAAATGAAGCGTGGTGCGAGTGCATCGACAAGGCACTCCAGCTTATCGAGGACCATCAGCGTATCGCCTATACCGTATCGCTTTTCGGTACGTCGGGAAACGGCGAAGCTCCATTCCGACCGGGGCACCTGCGCTGGGCAGGCAGTCACAACGACTTGGTGGAGCTGGCTATCGCCCTGCAGGAACAGGGTGTCATAGTGGACGCGACCGGGCAAAGAGCCGGTTATGCTCCGTTGTTGCGTCTGCTGTGCGATGCCTTCGGCATTCGTGTAGATAACATCTATGTCAAAAAGACTTTCGTTCTGGACCGCTCGGACAGTGCCTCGTTTCTGCGCAAGCTGCTCGCAGCGTTCGACCGAACCGTCGAAGAACATCTGAAGTAACCTCTTGGCCTCACGACGGAAATCAAGCGATATTTCAAGCCTTCGCCGGCTCTTTCGGCGAAGGCGGTTTTACAAAGTGTTTTGCCGACAATTAAAGTTTAATGTACTATAAGCCAATAATATATGTTTTGAAAAACGGCAAAAAACTTTTCGATTTTCAAAACGGGGTATTCCGGGAAACGGTACTTTTTGCCGGAAAACGATTATACCTTTGTCCCTGCAAGCCGCACGGTGCGGCGACGCTTATTATCAAACCAAATTTCTTTCAATCATGAACAAAACCCTTATTCTGGCAAGTGCCGCACTGCTGGCCTTGACCGCGACGTCCTGTAACAAACAGGAAGCTCCGCTGCCGACGCCTTCCGCTCAGGCAGGACAAGTTACCGTATCTTTCGTAAGCGAGCAAAACACCGACCTGCCCACCCGCGCCTTTTTCGATTCCTCCTCTACGACCGAGGCATGAGAGCAATCGTTGTCGTCGCTCACGCTCTTCTGTTTCGGCGAGGACGGCAACCTGCTCGTGCGACGTAATTTCACCGCGAGCGAACTCGCAGCCCGAAAAACCACGTTTTCTCTTCCGCGTACCGCAGCCGGTCAGAGCGTCGATTTTTACGCCATCGGCAACACCGCCGTCGGTAGTGACGTAACGACCAAAGCGGCACTGCTGGCACTGGCGGAAACCGCTCCCTCCACATACAACGGTACATTCTCCGATGTCACGTCCAAAAGCCTGCGCTCCGGCGGCTTTCTCATGTCGGGCTATGCGACCCAGACCATCGAATCGGGAGACACACCGACCCAAGTCGCCATTACCCTCAAGCGCGACGTGGCCAAAATCGCCGTACAGACATCGCTGTCTTCCGACTTCTCGTCGCGTTATCCGGGAGCAGTCAAAATCACTTCGGCCAAAATCTCACGGGCTGCTTCGCAGACGCCTTATTTTACTGGTACAGCTAAACCCGGTGCCATGACCTTCACCCATACCCAGACTCCGGGTAGTACATCGGCTAAGTTCAACAACTTGTTTTACGTGTTTGAAAACGGAGCGCTGGGGACCGGCAGCCGTGTTCTGCTGACGCTCGACGGCATCTACGACCGCGACGGCGACTTTTCAACCGAAGAGGACCAGGTCGCTGTCGGCTATCAGGTCGAACTCGCAGGGGCAAGCAACAACGGACAGCTTGTGCGTAACGGTTACTATCGTGTTGCGGTAGGCATTGCAGGGCTGGCCGGACAGGATGTAGTCGCCGACATCACGGTTGCGAATTGGGAAACTCCTACGACTCAGAATATCAATTTAGGCCAATAACCCCCGGACATATCCGACATCGTGCGGCGGGGCGGCAGTTCCGCTCCGCCGCTCTTTATTGTCGGGCGACATCTGACCGACATACCGGTATTCACGAAAAATCGACCAGTCATGAAAATCAAATTCGTCATTCTGCTTGCGCTGTTCTGTGCGGGTGTTAAGCCTGCGGCGGCACAATACTGCGGCGTCAGGAGCAATCTGCTGGCGCTGGCCGCCGGAACGCTCAATGCAGGCCTTGAAATTATGGTTGCCCCGCACTATTCTTTCGAGATTGCTGCTCTGTGAAATCCCGTGCGGGGACATAGCCTGCAGATGAGCCATGTCGCCCTGCGCCCTGCCGTGCGCTACTGGTTCTACCAACCTTACACGGGGCATTTCCTCTCGGGCAATCTCTCGGCCGCCCTGTACGACGTGGGTACGGAGAAGAGCTACCGCCGGGGCTGGATGGCCGGTGCGGGCTTCTCCTACGGTTATGCGTGGCCGCTCTCTCCGCGTTGGAACTTCTCGCTCGAAGCCGGCATCGGACTCTACTATATGCAGGAGCGGCGGGGGCGCCGCAGCCTCCCTGCCACCGAAGACGAGCGGATATACCGCACCCGCCGGCTCGCTTTCGGCCCCTCGAAATGCGAGGTGAGTTTTACTTATCTATTCTAAACATCCTAACCTTTCATCTTCATCCTATTATGCAGCGATTTCTCATTTTCATCACGGTGCTGGGCACGCTGTGGCTGTGCGCATGCCAGAAGACCGAGCCGGAGGAGCTCCGGTTCCAGCCCTCACCGTCCGTACCCGAGGCGAGGACCGTACCTTTGCAACTCTCTTTCGGTGTCGTGGAACAGCGCATCGTCGATACCGACGACCCATACGACGATACTATACCGAAAACCCGAGTGGTAAACGGCCGTCCGGATAATGTAAACCTTTACATTTTTAACGAAACGGCGGAGTATGCCTACCATGCGTATCTGACCAAGTCGTCGTTGCCGCCGACGGTAGCCGTACCCAAAGGAGCGTGCCGGATTTACTGCATCGGCAATCTGGGGTACGACATGGGGGAACAGACACCCGCACAACTGACACAGTTCTGCTTCCAGGCGGCAGATCCTGAAAAAGATTTTCCGCCGCGTCATGCGACCTTGCTGTCCCAAAAGCTGGAAGTCACCATAGACCGGCAAACGACACTCGACATCGAATTGGAGCGAATATTCGTGTTGCTGAGCGTCAATATAAAACTCGACAAGACCCTCGACAGCGACGCCCGCATCCTGCATGTCGTTCCGTATAATATTCCTGCGAAGAATATGCTTTTTGCAGAAAACAGACTCGGCGGTTCGGGAGAGGTCGTCGCCTATCCGATAAACGATAAGAGCGGCAGTTCGCTGCGGAGTTATTATACGTCCTTTTATCTGCTTGAAAACATCCAGAATCCCGTTCCGACCATCACCGACTACCGGGACCGCACGGCTGTTTTGTCTCCCCGATATGCCGCCTATGTGGTTGTACGGGTCGAAATACGGGGCAACCTGTTCGATTACCGTATTTATCTGGGAAATGGAGACCCTTCGGATTTCAGCATACGCCGCAATAACCATTATCAGTACATCATCACGATCTTCGGGACCAATTCGAGCGATTACCGTATCTCCAAAACCCAAGTCACCTTCTGGTCGGGGCACGATGAAGAGCGTTACCGCAATACGCTGGCATGGAAGGCAGGCGCCGCCTGCGGCAAGCTGCAAATTCTGACCGAACGCTTCGATACGGGCAATGAAATACAGGTATCTTACAAGAAAGTTTCGGGAACATTCAAGTCCCAATGGCAGATGCAGTACAAACGCTCGAAAGACAGCGAATACAAAAACTGGCAGCCGGGAGAGTGGATTACCGTTCATGACGGAAACGGATTAAGCAACACGTTTTTGAAATTCATCAATTCGGATGGGGAAACCCGGTGGCAGACGGTCAATAACTACTTCACCTTCACGCTGCGCGACGAACGGGGTGCAACGTACAATTACACGGTAAGTACCAATCCTTCCGATTTAACGTAACCAACTCATGAAAAGAATATTATGTGTTATCGTTTCCACGCTGGCCGTGCTCCTGCTCTTTGCGGGCGGATGCAGCGTTGCCCGGCGGCTCGACCGCCGTGACGTTTCCGCAGTCCTGAGCCATACGCCCCGGGCCTTGCGCGTCGATGCCCGACCTGAAGCGACCGCTACAGCCGATACGATAGAGATACGGGAAAGCGCTGCGGCCGATTTCGGGCTGACTCCCGTTACCGTGACCCGCGAGAACGGTGAGGAAACCTATCATATCGAAATCGAAGAGATCGTGGTCGTGGCACCTGCGCGTTCCCTGCCCGAACGCCTGGGTGCGGTAACGGTCGATTTCACGGTCCGCCTGCCCGCAGAGCTGTCGGGTGCGGACCGTCGCGTAGTCATCACCCCTGTCCTGCATCGGGAGGACGGACGCGAGCCGCTCGGAAACATCGTCCTTTCGGGCGAACTCTTCGGCCGGGTACAAAAGCGCAATACCTGGCAGTATGCCCGTTATCTGACGCTTTTCCAGCCAGACAGCGTGCAGGCGGCACAGGCATACCGTCGCTTCGTACATCATACGCCGGTGACGGACGTACGGGCCGACTATCCCGCACACCGCAACGGCGAGGCCACGTACCGCTTTACCCAGCGTATTCCGACCGCCAGTGCCGGGCGACGCCTGCGCCTCACGCTCGAAGGCTGCGTGGAAGCCCTCGACGGCAGCCGGTACCCGCTGCCACCCTCCGATACACTCGTGTATCACATCTCCTCGCTGCTGACATTCGCCGATACGACCGCCCGCTACGTGCGGCATACATTTCCCGTCTGTTCAGGGAACGACGCTCTGTATCCGCCGCAGGATGCACTTACGACCGTCACACCCGATACGCTCTACCGTCGGGGTACGGAGCTGCTGATGTCAAAGAAGTACATACAGGCACTGGAGCTGTTAATGCCCTACGGGGACCTGAACACGGCCGTATGCCTCCTCTCGCTCGGCAACGACCGGAGGGCCTGCGAACTGCTGCAACGGCTTCCGCCGGACGATGCCCGCGTATGCTATCTGCTCGCTATTGCCTATGCCCGTCTCCGAGAGGAGGACAAGGCATTCGACGCCTACCAGAGGGCATGTGCACTCGATGAAAACCTCGAATACCGAGCGGCTCTCGACCCGGAACTTCATTCTCTTATCAAAAACCGCTAAAATCATGAAAATACGATGTCTTGTCGTTATCGTCCTCAGCCTGTCCTGTGGCACACTGACAGGTTGCACGGTAACGGAACAAACCGAAATGGATGTCACGACCTGCCCGCAGCCAACGCCCGAAGTGAGCGTTGTGCCCTGGGTGCCTGACGATATCGAAGGTGAAACCGTGGGACATTAAAACGCCGGAGATTCCTTTAGACGCATATCCGATGCCTGCAATCCGAAATTTCATGGCCCGTATCGCCGGAATGTTCCCGTTTCGTCGTGACCGGGGAGAGGATACCGAGCTGTTCCTGTTGCTCGACGCCGCACAGAAGCCGCTCCATGCTTTCCGTATCGTCCTGCCCGGACGACAGGACGACCACCGGCGGCAGGAGCAATGGCAGCGGCAATACCGCCGCTTCGCCCGCCGGATGCTGCACCGTTTCGGTGACCGGCCTTTGACGGAGTTAAAGATAGAAGCCTACCGACTCGGCAAGGAACGTCTGCGGAATACCTGGCCCGAGGATACGGATAAGTACCGTAAATTGCTGCGCGGACTGCGACGGCAGCCTACGGCGCAGACCCTCCTGCTCGATGCGGCCTATGCGCTGGCCGAAGGACTGCCGCTGCCGACCGATGCCGCCGCACACGAAAAACTGATACGACGCAAAGGGTATCGGGAGTTCCTGCGTACCGTACCGGCACGGCTGCAGGGACAGGCTCCGCAGTCCGGCGCTGTTCGCATCACGGGAGTGGAAACGGCACAGGGCGTATTGCTGTTCAGCGAAACACCGTTGGGACGTAAAGCCCGTCATAGTTACCTTCAACATTGTGCCGATGTCTATTTCGACCCGCGACAAAATGCCGGCACGCTGCGTCTGCTCGCTATCGACGCTCCTTCGGCAGAAGTACGGGCACTGGCCGACAATTGCATCGTGAGAGCTTCACGGCGCGACGAACGCTCCGAAGAGTGCGGGCTGCGTTATTCGCAGTGCGACTTCTCCTGCGAGCGGATGCTCCCGGGAGATTCGTTGCCCGATGCATATTGTGTCGAGCACTACCGGATGAGTCCCGACTTCTATGCTTTCGACCGTTTTACGAAGGAGAATATGCTGCTCGTCGGTCGTAAGAATTACGACATCGCCTCTTTGCTGTACATTGCAGAAAATGGTTATGCCGGTCATCTGGCCGCCGATTATTTTCATCCCTTCGGTTACGAGGGACGCTTTGCGGCTTTGTCCGAAAAGATTCGGGATGCACTCGAAGCCCGTGCGGACAATCCCGCCTCGCACCACGATTTCGGGTACGAAGCGCTCCAACGGCAGACGCGCGATATAGCCTGCGACATTCTGGCGGCCGACTACGGCATCCGCAGCGGCAGATTCGAAGCCGAGGCCGAAAGACCCGAGCCGCGTGCAGACGTTTCGGATATTACGCCGGCCCGTTCTCCCGGATATAGAATACCGTTCGGGGAAACAGCACAAAATACCGGAGCCGAAACAGAAACCTTATCTCCGCCTCCTGCACGCCGGGTACCCGGACGCAAGAGCACCAAAGGGCACGATAAAACCATTTGCTAAATGAAAACGACCGTTCCAGCCATGACAACGATTCCAGATACCACGCCGGGGGCCTGTCTGACGCTCGACCCGCTGTACCGTCCCGTAAGTTTCGAGCGCAACGACGGGACGCAAACCTCCTGGCGGCACTTTATCGACGCCAACATCGATTACTTCGCCTGCGACCGCTTCCTGCCTGATTTGTGAATGTTCCGTTTCCCGGCAACGGGGCCGGACTTCGAGGAACAGATCTTCGGACCGCAGAGCGTCCGCTCGTTCGGGGCCGTTCCCGATGCCGCCGTACGGCTGCGCACGGCGGCCTACTGCCGCGACAAGGGCCTCAACCCGCTCTCCCCGGACGGCTCCCATATGGCACTGTGTCAAGATGCCGATTACCTGCACGATTTACGATACGGCCCCGGCATCAACGTCATACGCTGCGGAATGGCACCGTTCCCGACCGTACCGCTGGCCGACTGCGACGGCACGTGCCGGCTCTTCGCCTCGCACGAAGCCCTGCGGCTCTTTCTCCAGCGGCAGGCCCGCGACTACTTCCGACAGGAATATCCCATGCAAAGACTTGCCCTTTATGATGTCGCACCTTTGGAGACCGGAATACGTTCCGCCCTGCACCGAACACGCAAAAAACCGGGCGAAGGAATAACGATAGAGCAAAAGGCGGTGCTGCCTTACGCCATCCCGCACGGGATATTCGACATGGCTCCTGACCTGGAGCACTACCTGCGATTCGTGGCTCAAAACGGGGTCGGGCACCTGTACGTCACGCCCCACAATCGGCGCATCGTACAACTGCTGCACATCCGGGAGCACGGACGGCTGCTGCCCGAACTGTTCGTACCGGCAGATTGAACGGGAACGGCGCTCCGACACCCCGATTCCTTAATACATCCGATGGGTGAAGACGGACGCGCAGTCGCCGCAGCGCTGCTGGCACGAATGTACCCCGGCCTGCGAAAACCGCAACCGGACAGAAAAGAGGTGCATGTGGCCCGGCGCTCAATAAACCGCAAAACCGGAATAACTCTCTAACGAACCGTACAGCCATGATAGAGAAACAGCTTCACGGCAGCGTTTACGTGGCTCTGGGCCCCGGAATGCAGGTGTACGACATATCGACCGAGGGTATCGGAGAGGCAGGATTCCGGCAGTTCATAGACAGCATACAGCACGCATCCATCCGCAAGCGAGGCGTGCCGATACTGACCTTCGGACGCTACGACATGGAGGATATGCGCGGCCTGCACTTCACTTCCGGGCAGGACAAAACCCGCTACCTGCTCGAATGTCTGGGGCCTGCCATACAGCACGACAAAGGAACGCTCGTGCAGATGACCGATACCGTATCGCTCTATTATTGCTGCCGGCACGACATAGACCCGCTCTCGGATGAGGGGCAGAACGTGCGCCTGCGGCAGGATTTCCGGCAGACCGAAGCTGTATTCCGCAGCCAGGTCCGAAAACTGCAAACAATGAGGCGGGCAGCAGAACAGCTGCGGGAAATACGGAAGGATGAGCCTTATAAACGAAAAGGACTTAAAATATAAAACATCATAAATATTGAACGAATATGGATGAACAGAAAACAGAGGAGTACAGCTACCTAATGATAATGGATGAAACGTGCAGAACGACACGACTGATTCCGAACGAAGATTTTGTCGGGGATGTATGCCGGGAATTGGACCGACTGACACCGGGACAACCGGTATCAGACCAGCTGATGATACACCTTGTATCGCCGTCTCCGCTGCCCGAACTGACACAGGATAATGCCGGTCGCTATATGAAAGACATAACTCCCAAGCTCGATGACCACACAATTAAGATAGCTGCCGCCGTTTCGCTGAAAGATGCAGTGTATGCTCTTGAACACGATATTCCGATTACCCAAATGGCGGAAAAAAGCAAAAGACAAACCCTTCCCGAAGATTATCGGCAGGCCGTCGACGGGTATGGTGTGGCAGCGCCCGATCTGCGGGAAAAGGTCGCGCAGCTACGCCGCGAGGAAGGGGAAAAGACAGTCTTACTGCTCTCTATTGATACCTGGACGCACGAGGCATGTAATATGAAGATGGATGCCCGAAAGAATTTCGTCGATTTCGTGAACGAGGAGCTGCGGCGTATCGAACCGGGAAAACCCATACCGTATCTCTCGTTCCAAGCAATAGAACCCGATCAAATGGCGTTGGTGGGGCTGCAGCAACAGGATAGGCAGATAAATATCGCCCATATCAAGGGTGCACCGAAACAGTCGCTCTCGATAATTGATATCGTAGGATGTCAGCAACAGGGCTTGAATCCGCTGGACCCGGTGGATGTGGAGTCGTTTCGCCGCCAGACACTCGGCTCTCCCCAGAAATTGAACCAACTTCTGGGGCTTCTGAACTGCGCTCCCGAGTCATTACAGCTAAAAACATCGCACGACAGCACCCGGCAAACACAGGAACAGAACCAACGACATGTACCCCGACAGGAGTCTGCCAAGCATAAAAAGGTCACCATTTAATCTGCAAACTTATGAAAGAGAACAGGGTACAAGCCACCGACGGCGGCAATGCCGGTCAGGTATATATGATGGCCGTATTCGATACGATGGAACTGCTGCGCCTGGAGAGCGGCAGCAACAAGGACTACCGTACCTTCATCGACGAAGAACTCCGGCGTGTCATCCCCGGAGAACCCGCTCCCCAACGGGCATTCATACAGGCCGAAGTCCCCGACATCGAGGGCTTCGGGCGGATGGCGCCTCGCAGCCGGGATTTGAGGCAGGCTTTGTCTGCCGTAAGAAATGCGGACGGCATCATCCGGCGCATCGTGACACTCAACGAAATCATCGGATGCTGTCAATGCGGATTGGACCCGCTGGACCCTCATGATTTGGAACTGTTCTACCGGCACATGGAGCGGGAGCGTGTGCGCACGGGAGTCATCCGGGCCATACATCGCGTGCCCGACCGCCTGACCCTGCAAGGCAGGGGCCGGTACGCGGCTTCTGCAAACCGGAGAAACATTCCCCCGAAAAATCCCGCACCCCGGAAAAAAGGCCCCGGCATTTAGAATTTGTTTAACGCTAATATTTATTACGGATGGATTTCGTATTGATTGAACAAAAGGCGTACACGGAACTGAAAAACCGCCTTTCTCGTCTTTCGGTCGCAGTGGCCGATTTCAAACAGAAAACAGCCCCGGCGACACCTGAAAAATGACTCGACGCACAGCAGGTCTGCCAATTGCTCGACGTATCCAAACGCACATTGCAGATATACAGGGAGAACGGAACACTGCCGTACTCCACCATAGGCGGAAAGTATTACTACCTTGAAGCGGACATCGCACGGATTTTGGAACAACGTAAAAATCAACAGTAGAAGATGGCAAACATGATAACGGTAGATTCCGAGGAGTTCCGAGAGCTTATCGGATGGGCCGACCGAATCGAACAAAATATCGCAGAGGCGATAAAGCGAATGCGCCCCACCATTGCGGATGAACATTACATGAACAGCGAACAATTGGCCGACAAACTGCATATCACGACCCGCACCTTGCAGAAACTGCGCGACGAACGGACGATTCCATTCACTTCCGTGTGCGGAAAGTTTCTGTATCCCGAGTCTGGAATATATGAGGTACTTCGGAAAAACTACCGCGATTTCAAGACCTGGAAGCGTCGGTAGCCCGTGTTCGGTAACATGCAACACCCCCGGAACAATTCGTTCCGAGGGTGTTATCGTGAAAAGGCCCCGTTATGCCCCCTTTTTTACGTAATAGGATTTGTATGGCTTCGGAGGCTGCGCCTCTTGCTGTAAGGTGAAAGTATCGGACAGGTGCTCCTCCAGACGACTCATGTCGTTCTTCATCTTCGAGGCTGTAATCTTGGCATAAATCTCCGTCGTAGTGATGTGTTTATGGCCCAGCATCACGGAAACCGTCTTCAACGGTACATCTTTGGCCAAAGTAAGCGTCGTGGCGAAAGTATGTCGCCCCACGTGCGTCGAGAGATTCTTGTCGATGCCCGCCCGGGCTGCGAGTTTTTTCAGCGTTGTTATCATGCTGTTGCGGTCCTTGACCGGAAAAATCCGGTCTTCGGACAACTTACCCGGATAACCCCGGTATTGCTCGATAAGCTGTAACGGAATCGGCAACAGCTGTATCCGGTACTCCGTACCTGTTTTTTCCCGCTTGGCATAGATACAGGGTACACCCGCTTCATTGACGATAATATCCCGATAACGCAGATTACGAAGATCGGCATAAGCCAAGCCGGTGAAGCAGCAAAAGATAAACATATCCCGGATGGCCCTTTGCCGATGGTACCGGAGGTCCAGAGCCATCAAACGACAAATCTCATCGTCCGTAAGACGTGTCCGCTCGGCCGGAGCGGGACGGCAATGAAACTCCAGAAAAGGGTGATGCGAAACCCAATGCTTCGCAACGGCGATGTATAATACGCATTTGAGTGATTGAATCCGCCCGAACGCGGTAGTCGCATGATAACTCCTGACTCCCAACATCCATTGGTAGTAGGTCTCGATAAATTCGCTGTCCAGCTCCTTGAGCAGCATATCCTCCCGGTATTTGTCTTTCAGAAACGACTCCAGACACCTACGTTCATTCGACAATTTGTCGTAAGTGCTTTGCTTATGACCGATGCCTATATCCTGTTGGACTTGTTGTAATCGGTAATCATAGGCTTCGAGCAGCGTCTTGTTATCGTCCCCGAAACCATGATAGGCATCTTTAACACGCTGGGCTGTCACATAATCGGTTTTCTCGCATAAAAGACGATAGTGTTTCTTCAACCGATTCTCGATGTCGTCGAGGTAGTCGTTAATCTCGATGATACGCGGACTCTTCGATTTCTTCGGTCGATTCGCCGCCATATCCCAACACTCTGCCGGGACAGTCATTTTGCAACTGAAAGCTGTCTGGGTGCCATTGACCGTGATACGACACATGACTGGGTAGCCATCGGCCGTCAATCTACTCTTTTTCAGATAGAAAAGAACCTTGAATGTACTTCGCATAACTCAATATTTTTTATAACACAAAAGTAATTGATATTGAGCTATTTAGAAATGAGAAGTTTTGCGAAACAAGCTGAAAAACAGACGTATATGCCTAACGCTAAAATGGGTCACGATTTGGTAACGAAACAACGTCCATTATCCGCATTTTTTGTGCTGAAACTAACTGATTATAGATTTTGACAAACAAACAAAATACTGATAATCACGTAAATTCAACACTCTTTTTCCCTCCTTAAAAATGGATGCAACCATTATTTCGCATATATTTTTTTCATAGGTCGAAGTTTTACGTTATCCGATTATAATTCCGTCTCCGAGTTCTTCTACCGGACGCCCATCTTTGAAGAAATCGTCCGTAATGGTATAGACATGGTAAGTAATATGGTTTTCAGTATAGACCGAATCGTAAAAAGCATCGTAATAGGGACTCGGGTAAGAAGAAAAGTATTCTATATATACCTCATCGTTGTAGATAAACATCGCATCCATATCAGAGAAATAACCTGACCAAAGACAAAAAGGACTATTATAACCACCCACAAACATATAAACAGAGTGAGAAGTTCCCTTCGCTATCATAAAACCATCTTCTCGTACCATACCGTTAGAGTTGGATGTATAAATAACGAATACATCTTTCGAGGAGTCATTGATGAATTTATATTCGTGACGTCCGGACCGTTCATACCGGGTAATCACCTCTTTTTCGCAACCGGTAGCCAATACGGGAAATAGGCACAGCAACAAAATTCGAGTGAGAGTTTTCATAGGCTTGCGGTTTTAGATTTTGTCATGCGGATGGTGATAACTGTATCTGTTCAAACAAATTTAATGATAACATCCCGAATATCAAAGTATATATACGGGCGTCTGTATCGCCGGATTTTAATATGGTGGTAATATCGCCCGTCTCGTCTGTCCGGATTGCAGGTCGGAAAAACGATGCTCTTTCGGCTGGCGAAGACGCGCCATTGGGATAATGGTAAATGAAAAGGAAGGGCTTCCCGGCCCTTCCTTTTCATTCAGTCGGTTCGTATCTCTTATTGGAGGCTCTTGAGGAACTCTTTCACCTCTACCGCTACGCTGGGGCCGTTGTAGCCGAACTTCTCGTCGAGTACCTTGTACGGTGCGGAGTATCCGAAATGGTTGAGACCGTGTATGAACCCGTCGTCGCCCACAAGGGTACGCAGGTTTACGGAGAGCCCCGAGGTGAGACCGTAGCGCGGTACTCCCGGCGTCAGTATCTCGCGGACATACGCCGTACCCTGGTCGCGGAACAGTCCCTCCGAGGGAACGGATATGATTCTCGCCGAAATACCCTCCTCTGCCAGGAGCTGTGCGGCGTCGGCCAGTGTGGAGACTTCCGAACCGTCTGCTATCAAGAGCACGTCGGGTTTTGCGACATCGGCTACCACGTAAGCCCCCTTGTGCAGTTTTTTCGCCTCTTTTTTGCGGTCGCCGGGCAGGTCTTTGATGTTCTGGCGCGAGAGGATGAGCGCTACGGGGCGCTGCTCCTCGATGGCGAATTTCCATGCGGCGACCGTCTCCTGGCCGTCGGCGGGACGCAGTACGACCATCGACCGTTCGCCCCGGTGGTTGTGGACGTGCTCCATGAGCCTTATCTGTGCCTCCTGTTCGATGGGCTGGTGCGTGGGGCCGTCCTCACCGACGCGGAACGAGTCGTGTGTCCAGATATAGACGACGTGCAGCCTCATGAGGGCCGACAGGCGGATGGCCGGTTTCATGTAGTCGGAGAAGACGAAGAAGGTACCGCATGCGGGAATTACGCCGCCGTGCAGAGCCATACCGTTCATGATGCAGGCCATGGTGAACTCGCTGACGCCCATCTGGAGGAACTGTCCGGAGAAGTCGCCTTTGGCGAAGGCTTTCGTCTTTTTGAGGAAGCCGTCCGTCTTGTCCGAATTGCTGAGGTCGGCCGAGGCGACTATCATGTTGCCTATTTTTTCCGCGAATACGCCCAGCACCTTGGCGGATGCCGCCCGCGTAGCGACGTCCTTGCCGGGGTCTATCGCATCGAAATCTATCTCGGGGAGTTTGCCGCTGAGGAAGGAATCGAGCTTTCCGGCGAGTTCAGGACTTTCACGGCGCCATTTGGCCTCCTCTTCCTTCATCCAGGCCACCCAGTTGCGCAGCTCTTTCGCACGTGCCTCGTACAGTTTGCGGCTCTGCGGGAAGATGGCGAACGGGTCGTCGGGATTGCCGCCGAGGTTGCTGATGGTTGCGGCGATGTCTGCACCGGCAGCCGAGAGAGGCTGTCCGTGGGTCGATACCTTGTTCTCGAAACTTTCGCCGTTCGCTCCGCGGGCCCCTTTCCCCATGACGGTCCTGCCGATGATGAGGGTGGGGCGTTCGGTCTCCCTGCCCGCTGCAGTCAGCGCTTCGCGTATTTGGTCGGGGTTGTGACCGTCTATGCTGATAACGTTCCAGCCCCATGCACGGTATTTGCCTGCGATGTCCTCGTTCATGACCTCCTCGACAGTGGTTGAGAGCTGGACGTTGTTGGCATCGTAATACATGATGTAGTTGCCGAGTCCGAGCAATCCGGCCATGCGGCCTACGCCCTGTGCCACCTCCTCCTGGATACCGCCGTCGGAGATGTATACGTATGTCTTGTGGGCCATCCATTCACCGAACCGTGCGACGAGGAAGCGTTCGGCAATGGCAGCGCCGAGCGCCATCGCATGTCCTTGTCCGAGCGGGCCGGAGGTGTTCTCTATCGCGTGTGCGAGGTCTGCCTCCGGGTGTCCGGGGGTATGGCTTCCCCACTGGCGGAAGTGCTGCAACTCTTCGGCAGGCATGATGCCGGCCAGTGCGAGGACCGAATAGAGCATCGGCGACATGTGCCCCGGGTCGAGGAAGAAACGGTCGCGGAACGGATAATCGAGTTTGTCGGGGTCATAGTTCAGGAACTCCGAATAGAGGATGTTGATGAAGTCGGCGCCTCCCATGGCTCCGCCCGGATGTCCCGATTTTGCCTTTTCGACCATTGCCGCAGACAGTATCCTGATGTTGTCCGCCGCCCTGTTGGTGATTGTGTTGTCCATGATTAATTAGTAGTGAATTTTATAGCTCTTCGGGTTCGTCACCCGACCGTGCCGGTATGCAACGGCATCGCAAATTTAGGTATTTCGTATGAAAGAAACACGGTTCCTCCCAACTATTTGTCGTTCCGTACTTTTTCCTGATAATCTGTCTGCCTTTGGTGAGGGCGTCGGCGGCCGGTTGTCGGGCTCTTCGTCGTGCGTTCATTTGGGAGCGAGTGACATACGGCTTACTGCCGGAACCGGATGCGGCCGGGGAAATGGCCGAAAGAACGGTCGGTGTGACTGTCGGCCTAAGGAGAGGGGAAGGCTGGCCGGATGTCCGTTGGTGCGTGAGGAAAAGAAAAACCGGCTGAAGATTTCAGCCGGTTTTTCTTTTTGTTCAGGAATACTTTAGAAAGGCCATTCCGTATCGCCTGATATTTCGCCTTCAAACGTGCAGACACCGCCGTTGAAGGATGCCAGGGTTTCCTGTTTGGTAATGGCTGAACCGGTTTCATCCATGATGAGGAGCAGGAAGAAGAACTGAGCATTTGTGCCTTCCAGTTCCATGTTTTCATTCACGGTGAATACCATGGGCGAACTGCACTGGAAGGCGAGGTAGTCGCTGCCCCGCTGGCCCCAGCCAATCTTGCCGTTGTAGTTCGCATCGCCGAAACCGTTCACGCGGCCGTCGAATGTCATCTGCATGTTCTCTGCGTCGAATTCACCTATGAGTTTCGGTGAATCGCTTACGTCGAACATGTTCTCCATGATATAGGTTCCGTTAGCACCTTCCCGCAGGATAAGAGTCCACTCCGAGGGGGAACCGTTCGAGGTTTTGAAAGTGTACTGACCATACTGTACGGCCATGACATTCTCAATCGTGACGTTGCAGGTGTTGCTCGAACCGATGTTGGCGCCGTTGGCGCTTTCGATGGTGAGCGTAACGGTGAAGTCGTCGTTGATGGTAGGCTGCCATACCGGAATCATCTGTACGAACGAATCGTTGTTTTCCGTAATCTTAATCGTAGTCGATGTGATGAGCAGTACCTGGTCGATGTCGTCCACACCGGTTGCGGTGATATTGACGGTCACGGGGTATCCTCCGGGTTCGCCGGTGAGTTCGAGCGGCACAGTGAATAATCCCGAGTTCTCACTTACCGTTACCGAAGTTTGTCCGAAATTGACCACGGCAGTGCCGGGGTCGATAGGACCTTCGTCCTTTTGGCAGGAAGAGAGTGCCGCAGCGCCCAATATGCTTAAGAATATTACTTTGATGTATTTCATAATGTGTTTGATTAACCGTTTATTACCAGTTCAATTGGTCCGAGATGTTCGGGTTGGATGTTTTTTCCGACTGCGGTATAGGCCATACGAAACGGTAGTCCGTAGCGGGGATGTTGAGGTAAAGGCCGGTGGTTACTACCAGCGAGCTTGCCTGCGGGTCCTGACCGGTACGGTCCATTGCGTCGCCCCACCTTTTGAGGTCCGCGATACGGTTGCCTTCCATGAACATCTCTTTGAGGCGTTCCTGCTTGATAGCGGCGAATACTTCGTCTATCGATGCGTACGGTGTGTAAGTATAGCCCGGGATACGTGCGGTAAGCAGTTTCTCGAGATACTTGTTGGCTCCGTCGAGATTGTTTGCCCGTGCATAAGCCTCCGCAGCCATCAGTACGAAATCTGCGCTTCGGTAAACGACTACGTTCTGCATGAGTTCGTTGGTCGTGGCCGTCGTATTCAGGGCCGGGTTACCGGGATACTTGGCGATGTATTTCACTCCGGTGTAGAGCGTCGTACCACTGAGTATGGGCACGTCCGACCTGAAATATACCTGCGAACGGATGTCGTTGGAAGCATAGAGGTTCAGCAGCCATGCGGAGGGCAGATAGAGCGGCTGTACCTGTTTGCCGTCGTTGTACGGGTCTTCGCAGAACATGCTGCCGTATTGCGAACGGCCTTCGTTCAGGCTGGCGTAGAACTGGAACAGGATTTCCGTACCGTTGGTGTTGTTCTTCCACATGTCGGCGAATGCGTCGGCATTGTTGATGAGTATCGAGGCGTCTGCAATGGCAGCGGCAGCGGTGGCAGCGGCTTCATACTGGTCGGTGTGCAGCAGTATCTTCGCTTCGAGGCACTGGGCGGTCAGCGGAGAGAGATAATAATACTGCGTAGGATTGCCGAGCTCATTGTAGTAGCGCTCCAGAGCCTCCTTGCCTGCGGTGAGGTCTTTGTTGATGAAGTCGTACGTGTCGAACAGGGTAGACCTTTTATTCCTTGCGTTCACATCGACCTTGTCGGTCAGAATGATACCCCAGTCGGTCGTAGCCGTTTCAGGATTGTAGTCCTTGCAGTAGAACGTGGCCAGCTGGTGGTTTATCATGGCCCTGAACAGACGGGCTTCACCGATATAGAGGTTGAGCTGTTCGCGTTCGCTTTCCGTCATCTTGTTTTCGTTGCCTTCTTCCAGCGAGTTGTCCCGTTCGATGAGTTCGTTGGCTTTCTGGATGAAGTAGTTAATCTGGTAGATACCGCCGTAGCAGTATGTCCAGAGCTGTTCTACGTAGCTGTCGTTGTCGGCAAACGTCCAGGTGTACTGGAAACCCATCTGGTTACCGTAATCCAGCGTAGCATTGATACCTTCCGCCTGCATGTTCACCGGGATGACGGTGTACGACGAGAAACACTGACGGGCGAAGTAGTAGAGGCTGAGGCGGAACTGGCCGGCGTCCTTGAAGGTAGTGAACGCCTGCTCTTCGGGTATCGCGTCGCCGTCAGGGTATTTGTCGAGATTACAACTTGCTATGCTTCCCGCGAGGAGCATTAGCAGTGCAACTTTCATTATATTTTTCATATAGTTGGTTTTATATTAATCGTTAATTATTAGAATACGAGTTCCAGACCGAAAGAGTACTGACGCGTGTTCGGGTACATACCGTAGATAATCGAGCTGTCGTATTCGGGGTCGTATCCGGTGTAGTTGGTGAGCGTCCAAAGGTTACGCATTACAACGGAGAATTTTACGCCCTGGATGAAGCCGGTCTTCTTGAGGAGCGACTGCGGCAGCTGGTAGGAGAGCGAGAGGTTCTTCAGACGCAGGTAGGAAGCGTTTTCCAGATATGCCGTGCTGTAGAGCGAAGTTTCGCCGTATTTCGGAATATTGGTAACCTGTCCCGGTTCGCGCCAGATGTTCTTCATGTATTCGGGGCGGGCTGTCCTCGGTACGATGTTGCTGCTTTCGTTGAAGAAGCGGTCGCCGTTGATGAGCCACTTGTCGAGCTGATATGCGAAGTTCACCTGGAGAGAGAGACCTTTCCAGCTTGCGCTCAGGTCGAAACCGCCGTTGTACGGTGCGATGTACTGCTTGTCGAGCGTAATGTATGCGGCGAGGTTGGTATCCTTTACGGGGTTGCCGTTGCCGTCGTCGTACATGGCCTTACCGTCGCGCGGGTCTACACCCATGAATACGGGCATGTAGAACGACCATGCGGATTTGCCTACCTCGTACGTACGGAACGAATCGGGCTGGGGAATCGAGGTCGTGGTGCCGTAAAGCTGGGTTATCTTGTTGTTGTTGTAGCCGAATACAGCGCCGATGGTGATGTTCCAGTCGTCGTTATGGAACAGGGTGGCGTTGATATCGAGGTCGACACCCTGGTTCTTCATCTTGAGGGCGTTTTCGCCTCTGGAGGTGATACCCGACGACGGAGGATAGGGTACGTCGTACAACATGTCGCTGGAACGGCGGTCGTAGTAGGTTGCCGAAACCGACAGCCAGTTGAACAGACCGAATTCGAGGCTTACGTTGAACAGGCCCTGCTTCTCCCATCCGAGGTAGTTGTTACCGGTGGATGCGAAGTATTTGCCCGATACGTCGCCGTAGTTGGCTCCCGTCGATACGAGGCGCAGGCTCGCATAGTTGCTGATGGAGGAGTTACCCTGCGTACCGTAGGTCACGCGCAGTTTGAGGTCGGTGAGTACGCGGTTGTCCTTGAGGAAATTCTCCTCCTTGATGTTCCACATACCGCCTATTGCGTAGAACAGTGCGTTGCGGTTGTCCTTACCGAACCGCGAAGATGCGTCGTTGCGGAGCGTGAGGTCGAAGGCGTATTTCCTGCCGTATTCGTAGTTCACGCGGCCGAAGAACGAGAGCATGTTGTAGCTGCTGTAACTTTCGCCGACGTCGGACATTTTGACTTGCGTACCTTTTCCTATCAGGTAGAGGGCATCGTCAATCTGGCCGCTCGAACCTGCCATGAATCCCTGCGAGTAGTAGTCGATGCCTTCCTGGCCGACGAGCAGGGTGATGTTGTGCATATCCTTGATAGGCTCGAATTTGTATTCGATGGTGTTACTGGTCGAGAGGGTGTAGTACTGCGAGAACTGACGCGTACGGCTACCCGTACCGCCCGAGGCGAAGTGTGACGGGAGGGCGGTGAAGGTATAGGTGCTGTAAGCGCCGTCGATACCGTTCAGGCTGGTTATCGTGAGGCCCTTGACGGGAGTCAGCACGACGGAGAAGTTACCGTTGAGCAGATGGTTGTTGCTCCACTGCGGCGCTTTCTCCATGACGTAGTACGGGTCAATCATGTTGTTCGGGAAGAGAAGATAATCCTCTATCCGGCCGGTCTCTTCGTCGAAATACTGCCTGGTCATGTAGGTGGCCATGTATATCGGGAAGTTGGTTACCGACGTCGGGTTCAGACCCTGTGAGGTCGTGGCTCCCTGAGTGGATTCGCGTTTGTCCACCGCTGCCGCGAGGTTGAGGTTGATACGCAGCCAGGAGTTGGCCTGTGCGGAGAGGTTGGTACGCATCGTGTAGCGTTCCATGCTCGACTGCGGTGCCATACCGTCCTGGTTCATGTAACTTCCGGATACATAATAGCCGATGTTCTCGCTACCGCCGTTTACGGAAAATTCACCCGTATAGGTAGGTGCGGTCTGGTAGATATAACGGAACCAGTCCACTGCGCCGAAGGTATCGAGCCTGTCCTTGTAGGTTGCGTAGTCTGTCTGCGAGATTTCGCCGAAATAGAGCTGCCAGTCGAGCAGGTCGTAGCCGTTCATCTGGCGGAACTTGTTGTTTACAGGGGTGGATACGCCGTAGTTGCCGCTGAAACGGAACTGGGCTCTCTGTGCCCTGCGGCTGCCCTTCTTGGTCGTCACGTAGATAACGCCGTTCGCAGCACGCGAACCGTAAATGGAGGTTGCGGATGCGTCCTTCAGCGTCACCATGTTCTCGATATCGTTCGAGTTGATGGCGAGGAACTGGTTGGCCGATGAGGGCATACCGTCGATGACGTAAAGAGGTTCGGTACCTGCACTGATGGAGCCCGCACCGTGGATACGGATGGACGAACTCTGGGAAGGTTCACCGGAACTTGTCATGACGGACATACCGGATACCTGGCCGGAGAGTGCGTCGGCGACGTTCATCACGGGTTTGTCGTTAAGAATGTTCGCATCCACGACGGAAACGGAACCCGTTACGGAACCCACCGAACGCGCCGAACCGTAACCTATCACGACCACCTGTTCGATTTGTTCGTTGTCTTCGGAGAGTTTCACATTCGCAACGGTCATGCCCGCCGTGATGGTTACCTCCTGTTTGGCGTATCCCAGGTATTCGAAAACCAGAACGGAATTCGCGGGAACGTTGTTGAGGGTGTATTCTCCTTCCATGCCGGTGACGGCAGCGTTCTGCGTACCTTTTACGACAACGGTCGCACCCATGACGGGTTCACCCGATGCCGCATCGGTTACGGTACCAGTTACCCGCTGATTCTGTGCGGCCAGTTGGAAGCACATTATCAGCATCGTGAAAACTGATAGTACGATTTTTCTCATACGAATTAATTTTAGTTTGTGTTGTTAAATGTGATGACCTTTCTTCTTGTGCTTAGCTTGTTTTAAAGTTTCTTTCATTTCCTGCATGGCATCATCCCTTTGTCGGATTCGGCCGCCGTTTTCTGCGGAGCCATGCCGTGTTGCGTATATTTTAAAGTTGAACATGCGGCACCATTACCGCGACCTTTCGCTGAAAGCCACGGTAACAGAGATGAATACTTTCGTTTGCAATGCGTCTTGCTTGTCGCCCGTACATAGTGCGATAGTGCTGCCGCGGTTTTGGACATCACACACGGCGGAACGAAGATACGGATATTTTGTAAAAACACAAAAAAAACCGAGAAAAACAGGGCTGCGGCGAGGAATAGGGGCGGTTCGGGCGTGAAGTGCCGAACCGCCGTAGGACTTTTTTGAAAGATTGTTTTTTATCGTTCCGGTTGTCGGTAAACCGATGTTCCGGCTATATCCGCAGTGCGGATGTTGCGAATCTTTCGAAATGTGCGATAGTTGGCGATTTGTCGTTTTTTGCCGCAGGGACGGACCGGAGCCGTTTGCGGACAGGACGGGCGGAGAACGCCGCGGGGGTACACTCCATCCGGAAGGTGTTATGCGGGGGTGGTTTCGAGGTATTCCCGGAGGATGAGCGCGTGGTTTTCGGCGGCGTTCTGGGAGGCGAAGAGCAGGGTGACTGTGGGGAGTTCCCGTATCTTCCCGGCGAATGCTGCCGCCGTCCCGGAGTGTTCCAGTTCCGACAGGTACCGTTTCCGGAACTCATCCCATCGGCCCGCCGGGTCCTGATGGTACCATGTGCGGAGCGCGGCGGACGGGGCCACCTCCTTTTCCCAGGAGTCGTAGTGAAGCGCATCCTTGCGGATGCCGCGCGGCCACAGCCTGTCGACCAATACCCGGTAGCCGTCGTCGGGGGATTCGGGTTCGTAAACCCTTTTGATGCGTATGCGTGTCATGGCGGAAATTTTTCCGCATGAGGGGGCAAAAAGTATGCCTTGCCGTCGGGGGGCGGTCAGAGGTAGCGGACGATACGTTCCAGCGCCATTCCGCGCGAGCCTTTCAGCAGGACTACCTTGTTTTTGACGTAAGCGAGCCGTTCCCGCAGGTAGAAGAGGGCGGCATCCATGTCGGGGAAGGTCATGAGCGACATTTTCTGTGTCGCTTCCCGCAGGTCGGCCGCGGCTGCGGCGTCGCAGAACTCCTGCCCTATCAGGACTACCCGTTTGAAATCCATGCCGAGTATCAGCTCCAGTATGGCACGGTGTTCCGCGGCGCTCCATTTGCCCAGTTCCAGCATGTCTCCGAGAATGGCTATCTTCTCCGATTTGGTCGCGTCCAGGTCGTAAGGTGAAAGTTTGCCGAACCAGTCGAGGGCTGCCCGCATGCTCGACGGATTGGCGTTGTAGCAATCCGCAATGACGATATTGTTTTTCGTACGTATTATCTGAGAGCGGTTGATGGTCGGGGCATAGTCCCGAATGGCGCCGTAGAGTTCTTTCTCTCCCACGCCGAAGTGGCGCCCGATGGTCGCTGCCGCGGCGATGTTGAAGCGGTTGTAGTTCCCGACAAGCTGGCTTTTGAGGCCGTCAGCCGCCTCGGCTCCGTACCGGACCGTTTTCAGCGTAGGGCGCTGTGCGGCCATTGCGGCCAGCGTCGCATCGTCCTGCCGGACGAAAGCCACTCCTCCGTCGGCCGCCAGCCGGTCGTAAAGCTCCCCTTTGGCGGCCTTCACCCCCTCTTCGTCTCCGAAGCCTTCGAGGTGTGCCTTGCCGATGTTGGTGACGATGCCGTAATCGGGTTTTGCGATACGACACAGGGCGGCTATTTCGCCCGGGGCGCTGGCCCCCATTTCGACGATACCGAATTCGATGCCGGCGGGCATGGCCAGCAGCGTCAGCGGGACGCCGATGTGATTGTTCAGGTTGCCCTGTGTGGCATATACCCGGTATTTCTGCGACAGGACGGCATGTACGAGCTCTTTCGTGGTGGTCTTGCCGTTGGTGCCGGTGATGGCGAGTATGGGGATACCCAGCCGCGTGCGGTGCATGGCTGCCAGCTCCTGCAATGTCTGGAGTACGTTATCGACAAGGAAATAATCCCTGCCGGGATTCGTCCCGGAAGGAATGGCTTCGGGGTCGTCCACCACGGCGAGGGCCGCGCCCTTCCGCAGGGCTTCGGCCGCGAAGGCGTTGCCGTCGAAGGAGGGGCCGCGCAGGGCGAAGAAGATGGCGCCTTCGGGAATGTGCCTGCTGTCGGTAGTGACGGCAGGATGCGCCGTATAGAGGTCGTACAGTTCCGATATTTGCTGTTGCGATGGCATGTGGCTGAGGGTGTATGGTGCGGGCGTCAAATGAATCTGTCTCCTTTGGTGAAGCGTGCGGTGTCTATGAACTTCTTGATGTTCTGCTCGTTCTCTTTCGGACATATCATCAGCACGTCTTCGGTGTCGATGACGATGAATTCGTCGAGTCCCTCCACCACGGCGAGTTTCCCCTCCGGTTTTTTGATGAGGCATCCGTGCGTGTCGAACAGGATGCAGTCCGGACTTTCGGTATTGCCGTCGGCATCCTTGGGAAGATATTCGTAAAGCGAACCCCATGTGCCGATGTCGCTCCAGCCGAAATCGCCGCAGCGCACATAGACGTTGTCCGCCTTCTCCATGATACCGTAGTCTATCGAAATGGCACGGCATTCGGGGTAGATGCGTGCTATTCCCTCCTGCTCCCGGTCGGTGCCGTAGTCTCCCTCGATGGAGGCGAAGAGCTGGCAGGTTTCGGGCAGCATCCGGTTCATGGACTCCAGTATCGTGCGGGTCTGCCAGACGAATATTCCTGAATTCCAGAAAAATTCTCCCGACTGTAGGAAGGCTTTGGCCAGTTCCAGATTGGGCTTTTCGGTGAAGGTCTTCACCTTGTTCAGACCGTCCCGGCGCATGGGCTGGTCTACCTGTATGTAACCGTAGCCGGTCGCTGGACGGGTAGGCTGTACGCCGATGGTCACCAATGCCTCGTGCGAGGAGGCGAACTCGACCGCCTCTTCCACGACGTTCCGGAAAGCCGGTTCATTGAGGATGAGGTGGTCCGACGGCGTGACTATCATGGTGGAGTCCGGGGCGGTGGCCTTCAGCCGGAAAGCGGCGTAGGCGATGCAGGGTGCGGTGTTGCGGCCGAGCGGTTCGGCCAGTATCTGTTGCGGTGCGATTTCCGGCAGCTGTTCGAGTACGAGGTCGCGGTAGGTGCTGTTCGTGACGACGAGAAAGTTTTCTGCCGGGACGAACTCCGCGAACCGTTCGAAGGTGCTCCGAATGAAGGTTTTCCCCGTTCCTAAGATGTCGAGGAATTGTTTGGGTCTGCCGCTGCGGCTGATGGGCCAGAAGCGGGTTCCGGCCCCGCCGGCCATGATAACGCAATAGATATGGCTGTTCATCGCTTTGGGATGGATTGTGGTTGCTGTCGAAACAATGATTTCATCTTCCGGCTTGCATTTCGGACCGGATAAACAAAAGTAGGAAAAAATAGCGCATCGGCCAAACGCTTTCCGCTGCGAATTGCACCCGTTCCGTTGTCGTGTCCCGTCGGCCGCCACCGCTCACCGGAACACGGAGAGTTCTTCGGGGCGGCTGCCGCTCTTTCCCGTCTGCCGTCAGTAGGCCGTTTTGTCCAGCTTCGCGCTCCAGAGGCGGAAGGCTTCGAGTGCCTCGCTGCGCATCAGCTCCTGTGAGGGGAGCCGCCGTTCGGAGCGCGGCAGGGCCAGTTCGTCGTATATCAGCGAGTCATCGAAACCGATGGCCTTCGCGTCCTCTTTCCCGTTGGCGAAATATACCTTGTCCAGCCGCGCCCAGTAGATGGCGCCCAGGCACATGGGACATGGCTCGCAGGAGGTGTATATTTCGCATCCGCTCAGGTCGAACGTACCCAGCCGCCGGGCCGCTTCCCGTATCGCCTGCACTTCGGCATGGGCTGTGGGGTCGTTCTCGGCCGTTACGCGGTTGGTGCCCGTCGCCACGATTCGGCCGTTGCGGGCGATGACCGCCCCGAACGGGCCTCCGCCTTCCGCCACGTTGGCTACCGAGAGGGCGATGGCCTTTTTCATCAACTCTTCTTTCGTCATGGTATCGCAGTATTGTTCTGTATGTACGGCTCTGTCGGTGAACAGGATACCGTTCAGATGGTCCGTTTCGTGTTGGAAGATGACCGCTGTATAGCCCGTGACCCGCTCCGTAGTGTCGGAGCCCCGGAGAGTCCGGTAGTGTACGGTAATCTCCTGCGGGCGTACCACCGTTCCGACGATGCCCGGAATGGAGAGGCATCCCTCCTGTCCGGCGGCCGAGTCGTCCCCATAGCCGGTTATCTCAGGATTGACGTATAGTTCGAAAGGTTCGCCCGGTTTGTCGAAACGCTGTACGGCGATGAGACGGCGCAGGATACCTACCTGCGGTGCGGCGATGCCTACGCCCTCGTTCGCGGGGTCACGTACGGTCGCCAGCATGCCGGCGACCAGCCGTTCGAACTCCTTCGTGTGCAGCATTCCGTCGTCCAGCGGTTTCGATTGGGTACGCAGAAGGAGGGAGTCGTTGCGGTCGTTCACGGAGAGCAGGCGCATCGGGCCGCCGTCGGGTCTTATCAGTGCCCGTTCTTCGTCCGTGAAGCCTCGGTCGGATGTTTTCGGTCCGCATGCGGCGAGTGCGGTGCAGGTCAGCAACAGGGCGGCCGTTCGGAGAATGGAGGCTGGCTGGTACATGGTTCGTTTTTTGTTGTCGTTCATTGTCGTTTGGCCTGCCGCGTACCGGCAGGCCGACTGGCTCCGTCTACCGGATGAACCGGCTTTCGTCCACGTCGTACAGTCCCGTATCGAGCAGGCGCAGGGAGGGTATGACCGGCAGGGCTACGAAAGAGAGCGTCGTGAAGGCGTCTATGCGGCGGTTCACGCCCATGGCGTGGGCTTGCTCCTCCAGACGATGTATCGTTTCGGCGACCGTGGCGGCATTTTCGGCGGACATCAGGCCGTATGCCGGCAGGGGAAGTTCGCCGACAATCCTGCCGTCGGAGGCTATCGTATATCCGCCGCCGAGTTCACGCAGCCGGTTGCATGCCACGGCCATGTCCGCTGCGTTGTCGCCGGCGCAGACCACGTTGTGTGCATCGTGCGAGACGCTGGTGGCGACGGCTCCGTTGCGGATGCCGTACCCTTTGAGCATGCAGACGGCGATGTTGCCGTTCCTGCCGTGGCGTTCCACCGTGGCCAGGCGTGTCAGTCCCCGCCACTCCCCATCGGCCAGGGGTGTTTTGCGTGTGAGAAGCTGTCCCTCCACCAATTCGATGGCCACCTTTTTCATCGTATCGGGCAGGGTGAAGTCCGCTGCGTGCATCTCTCTGAAACGGACGGTATTCGGGAAGTCGCGGCGCGGGGCGGCGCCGCAGCCTGTCGTGCCGGTGAGACGGCCTTCCGCGGCGACCAACCGGCCGTCTTTTATGACATAGACGATGCGGTTGCAGGCGTCGTCCGTGACGACGAGGTCGGCAACGTATCCTTCGCGGACGTTGCCGCGGTCTTCCAGACCGTAGAAACGGCAGGGGTTCCAGGAGGCCATGCGGGCCGTTTCGCCCCATCCGAAGCCCAGCCGGCGGGCCATGCGGACGATATAGGAGATGTGTCCTTCCGCTGCGATGGTGGCTAGGTGCTTGTCGTCGGTGCAGAACGCGAACCGCGCGGTGTCCAGCCCCCGCTCTTTCACGCAGCGCAGCAGTACCTCCGCGTTGCGGGCCGCACTCCCTTCCCGGATATAGATGTTCATTCCCTTCCGGTAGCGCTCCAGCATGCCTGCGGCGTCGGTACACTCGTGGTCGTTCCGGATACCGGCCCCGATGTAGGTGTCCAGCAGGTCGGCCGGCATGCCGGCCGTATGGCCGTCGATGGTCTTGTCGCGGAAGAGGGCGATTTTCTCCATGATTTCCGGACGGCGTTCGGCTACGTCGTAGTAACACATCACTTCGCCCAGCCCGGCCACGTCGGGGCGTTCGGCGAATTCCCGCATCGCATCGGCGAGGAACTCGCCCGCGCCGTTGGTGTCGAGCATGGTGGCGGGGACGCTCGAAGGAACGGCGGTGAAAATGCCGACGGGGGCTGCAGCGGCCTCGTCGAGAAAACTCCGCAGTCCTTCGGCTCCGGCCACGTTCACCACTTCGTGCGGGTCGGCTATCACGCATGTGGTACCGTGCGGCAGTACCGCTTCTCCGAAGGCGGCGGGGAGTACCATGCTCGACTCGATGTGTACGTGCGCATCCACGAAACCTGCCGTGACCACCAGTCCCGTGCAGTCCAGCGTTTCGGCTCCGGCGGCCGGAAGACCTTCTCCGACTGCGGCTATCCGGCCGTCCCGGACGAGTACGTCGGCACGGGAGACCGTTCCCTGCTGACCGTCCGCCACGGAACCGCCCTTCATCAATATTGCTTTCATGTCGTTCCTTATTAAAATTGATGTTCCCGGTACAAAAATGGGGATTTCTCCCGGATTTGCAGGATTTCCGGCCGGATTTTAATCCTTCGGTGCTCCCGTTTTCCGAAAAGGGCAATAACCGGAAGCGGACGACGTTGTAGGTGAAACGGAGTGCGGGGGCCGGCACGGTGGAAATAACCGGCGGAATGGGGCATCGGTCGTTCGGATTTATTACCTTTGCGGAAGAAACGGGTGAAAACAGAGAGAAAGACATGAAAGCAAAGCTTATCACGCTGCCCAATATCATTACGCTCGCCAATCTGCTGTGCGGTACGCTGGGCATTATATCGATGGTGTCGCTCCAGTCGGCCGGGGCATTGCGCGTGGCGTTCGTGCTCATGTTGGCGGCAGCCCTCTTCGATTTCCTCGACGGGTTCGTGGCGCGGCTCACCGGGCAATATTCCCCTGTCGGAGCCCAGCTCGATTCGCTGGCCGACATGGTCAGTTTCGTCGTGCTGCCGACCGTCGTCGCCATGAAAATCTACTATCTCGCCGGAGGATACGGCGCATGGAGCGCGGTGATGCTGCTGATAACGGCCTGCGGGGCGTTGCGGCTCGCCCGGTTCAACGTTTCGGACGACCAGAAGCGGGAGTTCGTCGGGTTGCCCGTACCTGCCTGCGCCCTGTTCGTGGGGGCGTTCGGCTGGTACATGTCGGGCCGTATCGGTTTGCCGGCGGCGGCATGGATGCAGTGGGCCGTACTCGCCGCAGGGGTGGTGCTGGCTCTGCTGATGGTCTCTCCCGTGAGTATGTTTTCGCTGAAGTTCGAGGGGTTCGGCTTCGCGGGCAACGAGGTGCGGTACACCTATCTGCTGGTGTCGCTGGTCATCGTTCTGGTCGCCGGCATGCCGGGCGTCGGGCTCGCCATCCTGCTCTATATCCTCTATTCGCTTGTGATATGGCTTGTGGGTAGGTGTAAGTGACGTGGCGAAAAAATGTTATCTTTGCGGCTGGAAACCCCGTTTTTGGATGCGCGGTCTGAAATATAAAATCATAACGGTCCTTGCCGTGTTCGTTATGCCGTTCTGTGCGGAGGTTAGCGGACAGAGCTTCAATACGCTGAATCCCGGCATGGGCGATTTCAACGACATGAATTTCCAGACCCCCGGCGGCATTGGCGCTAATCCGTTCCAGACCGAGGAAGGGCCACTCGATTCGGCCAGGATGGATACCACCAAAAAGGAGCGCAAACCGCTGGAATCCTACTTCTTCAACGATTCGATACGTTCGCAGAACAACTTCGCGTGGAACATCAACATGTCCATGAACCGGATAGAGATGACGCGCATTGATACGATATTGTACGACTTCCAGGTGGATTATCCCTTCCTGAAGAAAGACGTAGGCGATGCCTATCTCGGCAATCTCGGGGCCCCCTCCATCCCGCTGGGGTTCTACGACCGTCCGCAGTTCCGGGATTTCCAGATGGCCCAGCCGCTCTACTCCTATCTTTACACTCCGGAGAGCGCCCCGTTCTACAATGTGAAGAAACCGCTTACCCAACTGGGGTACATCACCGCCGGACAGCGGCAGTATGCGGAGGAGAATATCTCCATTCTGCACGCGCAGAACATCACTCCCTCGACGGGATTCAACGTGACGTATCATACGATGGGAACGCGCGGCATCTACATGAACCAGGCCACGCGCGATACGGATTTCTCGCTCGGCGTGTCGCACAACGGCAAACGGTATACCGGTTACGCCGGATATATCTTCAATACCATCCGTATGCAGGAGAACGGCGGCGTAGTGGACGACTGGTATATCACGGGCGTGAAGAAGGAGCGCCCGTTCGAAATCCCCTTTATGTTATCGGATGCGAGAAATATATTGAAGAACAATACTTTCTATACCTTCCACAGTTACGGTATCCCGTTGCGCCGCCTGACCGACGACGATTTTTCGATGGCAGGCGTGCCGGCCATTTACGTGGGGTACTCGCTGCAGTACGACAGTTGGAACAGGGTTTATACCGATACCTATTCCGGCATGCAGACCCCCAGTAAGGACGGCGGGTCGGCCGATGCGCCGGTACCGACGACGCCCTTTTACGAGCACTGGTATTTTAACGGTACCGCCTCGCGCGACTCGACCTTCGAATCGAAACTCTCCAACAGGTTGTTCGTCCAGCTTCAGCCCTGGGACCGGGATGCCATCGTGGGAACGGTGGATGCGGGGGTCGGATTGGATGCGCACCGTTATTACCAGTTCCGTCAGCAGGATTACCTGACGGGCAATATGAAACCCGTCAAGAAGGAGAGTTTCTACGTTTACGGTGCGGTGGACGGCAAGTTCAAAAAGTATTTCCAATGGAACGGAAAGCTGCGGTACGTGCCTCTGGGCTACCGACAGCATGACCTCGATGCCGAGGCCAATGCGACGCTCAGCGTCTATTTCAAGGAGCATCCCGTTTCGCTCACGGGAAGGTTCAGCTATTCGCTGCACGAGCCTTCCTACTGGAGCCAGACGTTTTCCTCTAACCATTTCATATGGAACAACTCCTTTCGGAAGGAGAATGAGACCCGTCTTGAGGTAAAGCTGACCGCCCCGACCGTCAATGCGGAGGCAGCCTTTTACCAGAGCGTGCTCGGCAACCGGGTGTATTACGGCGCGAATGCCATGCCCAGCCAGGCCCTGCATGCCGTCAGCGTGACGGGAGTGTATGCCAGGAAGGATTTCCGCATAGGCGGCCTTCATTTGAACCACAGGGTATTGCTGCAATGGAGTACCGACCAGCAGGTAGTCCCCGTGCCTTTAGTCAGCGCCTATATCTCCTATTTCTTCGAATTCGACGCCGTGCGCGACGTGCTGCGCCTCAAGATAGGGGTGGATGGGAGATATAATACCAAATATTACGCATTCGGGTACAATCCGGCGACCGGACAGTTCTACAACCAGCGGGCGCAGCAGATAGGCGGTTACCCGATGCTCGACGTGTACATTGCCGCCAAGTGGAAACGTATGCGTATCCTGCTGAAAGTGGCACATCTGAGCGAGGATTTCTTCAATACGAGGGAGTATTTCCAGGTACTCCACTATCCGCTCAACAAGCGCGTATTCAAGATAGGCATCTCGTGGGGATTCTATGACTGACGGCCGTGCGCGGGAGCGTGCGGTATCGGTTCCGTCGGAGCGGAAAAGCTGCCCGGAGAAATTTGATGAATGTTTAAAAGACGAATATTGCCTGTCATGCTCTTCCTGCTGGTCCTGTGCGAATGCGGTACGGGGGAGGGAGGAGGTGACGGCCGGAATTTCGCTGCGGGTTACGGCCGGCCGGTCAGGGTTTCGGCGGCTGCCGGCATACCGGGATGCTTCGTCGTAGGCGGAGAGCGTTACGGCTATTTCTGCGAACTGATGGAGGCGTATGCGGAGAACGGGGGACGGGAACTCGATTTTACCGCAGGGGTGTCTTCGGCCCGTATGTGGAACAATCTCAGAAGCGGTTTGACGGATGTCGGTGTTGCGGTCTCTTCCGATGTGGAGGCCGGAGCGCTGTCGCTTCCGGTCAGGACGACCACCTATGTCATGCTTGCCGGAAGGGAGCGTCCGTGCGGCGGAACCGGTCTTTCCGGGACGGTCGGCAGCGGTCGGGTGGTGATGCCCGAAGGGTTTACCCGTACGGCAAGTTATGCCGGGTTGCTCGATTCGCTTGCCGGTGCGCAGTTGTACATCTCGCCGCTGAATGTATATGAACTCGCTGCGGGGCTTGCCCGCGGAGAGTCCGACTTTCTGATATGCGAGCAGGGGGAAGCGGCCGTGGTAGGGGAGTTTGTCCCGGGATTGGCGACCGTCTATGAATTTGCGGAACGGGTAGACATCAGCATGGTCTTTTCGCCCGAAAATCCTGCCCTGTATTACGATTTCGTGCGTTGGTTCGGCGGATACAGCCGGACGGAGGAGTATGCCGCGCTGTGCGATGTCTACTCCGGCCGGGGGGATGGCCGGTGTTTCGGCGGTGCGGAGGGTGACCGCCGTGTGCCGAACGGCATCTCGGTATGGGACGGCATGATACGGGAGGTCGGTATGCGGGAGGGGGTGGATTGGCGCCTGCTGTCGGCTATCGCTTACAAGGAGTCGCGTTTCCGGCATAATGTCGTGTCGCCGAGCGGGGCCTGCGGACTGATGCAGATAATGCCCGTCACGGCCCGCCATTTCAAGATAGACCAGCGGAGACTCTCCGACCCGGAGGTGAACATCACGCTGGCGGCGAAACTCATCAAAAGCATCGACGAATCGCTGGGATTTGCGGAGGGCACTCCCGACGAGTCGCGCCTCAGCATCATTCTGGCCGCCTATAACTGCGGAATAGGGACAGTCCGGGATGCCCGCCGGCTCGCCCGGGCCGAAGGGGAGAATCCCGATTCGTGGGAGGCTGTGTCGCGCTGCCTCGCCCTGATGGGCGACGGTGACTATATGTGCGATTCGGTGACCTATCGCCGTTTCAGCGGATACGGCGAGACGCTCGCTTTCGTGGATGGTGTCAAACAGAAATATTATACCTATCGGAAAGTGGTCGAGTGATGGGATTCGTGCGGTGCCTGCTCCTGTACGGTCCATGGAGGACTGCCGTCCGGCAGGAATTTTGAAGGCAAGAGGGGAACCCCGTGTTTTTAGGCCCGATATTCGTCGGCCGAGGCGGCTGTTTTGAGTAAAAATTATACATTTGCATCGTATGTTGCGTAATCGCTTCTGATATGCGGAAATTGTTTGTCATCCTATTGTTCGCCTTTTGTGCTGCGAATACCCTCTTCGGTAGTTCGCGAGCCTATCGCGTGGAGGATATTCCCAATGTGCAGGCGGCCGACCGAACCCGCTTCGTCAGCAACCCCGACGGGCTGCTGTCGCAGTCGGCGGTTTACCGCATCGACACCATGCTCTATTCGCTGAAGGAGAGCGGCAGGGCCCAGGTCGTTGTCGTGGCTGTGAACTCCATCGGGGATGAAGTACCCTTCGACTTTCTGCAGCAGCTCGTTACGCGCTGGGGAGTGGGGCGCAAGGAGGCGGATGACGGGCTCGGCATTCTGCTCGTCGTCGACCAGGGAGCGATAGAGATACAGACCGGATACGGTCTCGAAGGCGACCTGCCGGATGCCCTGTTGAAGAGGATAATCAATAATTATATGTTGCCGGCCTTCCGGGAGCGCGACTGGGACCGCGGGATGACGGAGGGAGTCGCCGCCATCGCCGGCGTGCTCAACGGCCGGCCGCCTGCGGAACTCTCCGAGGACGACGGCGGGGCGATTGGCATGCTCTTCTTTTTCTTCGGCGTGCCGCTTCTTGTTATCATTATCGCCCTCGTGTTCGCCGGACGTTGTCCGCGCTGTCACAAGCGGACGCTGAAGCGTGTCGGTACCGAGGTCATCTCCCGGACGAGGAATGAGGTGGTGGAGGAGACCACCTACGTCTGCCGCAACTGCGGTTATGTGGTGAAGCGGCGGAGCAGCGACCACAGCGGCGGAGGCGGCACGGGCGGTATGATAATAGGCGGAGGTCTCGGCGGTATGCTGGGCGGTATGGGCGGTCACGGCGGCGGATTCGGAGGAGGTTTCGGCGGCGGCAGCTTCGGCGGCGGCGGTGCCCGCGGAAGTTTCTGACCGGGAACATAGGATAAACTTGGATTTACAGAACATAAGACATCAATTAAAATTCGGAAAACAATGAAGAAAGGATGGATAATCGCGATAGCCATCGTGGCCGTACTGGTCATCTGGTTCGCAACGGGGTATAACTCGCTCGTGAAGCAGGAGGAGGGAGTAAAGACTGCATGGTCGCAGGTGGAGAACCAGTATCAGCGGCGCAGTGACCTGATACCCAATCTTGTGAATACGGTCAAGGGGTATGCGTCGCATGAGTCCGAAACCCTTGAGGGTGTGGTGGCTGCCCGTGCGCGTGCCACGCAGACGACCATAGATGCCGACAATCTGACGCCGGAGGCCATTGAGAAATACCAGGCCGCGCAGGGCGAACTGACCGCTGCACTCGGCCGCCTGCTGATGATACAGGAGAACTATCCCGACCTGAAGGCCAACCAGAATTTCTCAGAGCTGCAGGCACAGCTCGAAGGGACGGAGAACCGTATCGCTACCGAACGGCGCAATTTCAACGAGGCGGCGCGGGCTTACAATACACGGGTACGCCGTTTCCCGACCAATATCATAGCGGGACTGTTCGGATTCGGACAGTATCCCTATTTCGAAGCGGCTGAAGGCAGTGCGACGGCTCCGGTAGTGGAGTTTTAGTACGGCCGTCGGCCCTGGGACGAAAGGGAGGACTTGTCGGGTGCGGCCGGTCGGCCGTGCCCGATGTCTTCGATGTCCCGGCCGGAACCTTTTTCACCGGAACGGCAGCCGGCTGTCCGGACGGAAACGAATGGATGAAAAAGAGATGGACGAAATGAATAGAGGAGGCGGAAAGGTTCGCGGCCTTGCGGCGGAGACCGGCGAACCGGCCTCCGGAAAACGGCACGGCCCTGCGCATGGAGGACATGCCCACAGCCATGCCCATGCGGAGCCGCTCGACCATCTGAACAGGGCGTTCTTGGTCGGTATTGTACTGAATGTGGTGTATGTCGTCGTCGAGCTAGCTGCCGGTTTTTTTCTGAACTCCGTATCGCTGATTTCCGATGCAGGTCATAACCTGAGCGATGTGGTCAGCCTCGTATTGGCACTGCTGGCCTTCAAACTGGCACGGGTAAAACCCAATTCGAAATATACGTACGGATACAAGAAGAGTACGGTGCTCGTTTCGCTGCTGAATGCCTGCATCCTGCTTGTCGCGGTCGGTGTCATCGTCTGGGAGAGTATCGGCAAACTGCGCGAACCGCATCCCGTCGAAGGGGGTGCCATCGCGTGGGTGGCCGGCGTCGGCATCGTGATAAATGCCTTTACTGCATGGCTTTTCATGAAAGACCGTAAGCGCGACCTGAATGTCAAGGGAGCTTTCCTGCACATGGCGGCCGATGCCCTTGTTTCACTCGGTGTGGTGGTATCGGGTATCGTGATAAGCGCGACCGGCTGGTATGTCATCGACCCGATAATAGGGCTCGTGATAGCTGCCGTCATACTCGTTTCCACGACGCATCTGCTGTTCGACAGCCTGCGGCTTTCGCTCGATGGGGTGCCGTCCGGAGTCGTTGCTCCCGAGGAGCTGCGCCGCCGAATCATGGAAACGGAGCCGGCCGTACACGACATTCACCACATTCATATATGGGCATTGAGTACGACTGAGAATGCGCTGACCGCGCATGTGGTGATAGATTCGGCCGAAGAAGAGGGCCGGGTGAAGGCGGCCGTGAAACACGATTTGGCCGAAATGGGTATCACGCATTCTACGCTCGAATTCGAGTATCCCGGCGGTAACGCCTGCTCGGCGGGAGAGTGCCATTCCTGTCGGTAACCGGTATCATAAGCAGCGGGCTGCACCTGTTCAGGTGCAGCCCGCTGCTTATTCGATTCCTATGCCGAACAGTTCGTCCTGCATGATTGCTGCGGGGTATTTTCCTTTGTCTTCCCTTTTGGTGATTATGAGCTTTTCGGGTAGGTGAATGTCGATGGACGAACGAAACAGTGCAGCCGAAAGGACATCCGGTAGGAATGAACGAGGCCGGAAGCAAATTCCCGGCCTTCATTCTTCTGCTGCCGATGTTTCAGGGGTCGGCTGTGCCGAGCGCCGCGAAATTGTATAAAAGACAGAAGTTACGGCAAGTTTTACCGACGCAGGCAGGAAGGTGTCGAAGTTTTTCCTATCTTTATAATTGGAAGATATTTTGGAAGATTTCGCAGCGGCGATGCAACGAAACGGCAACGCTTTGCGTCTCACAATAAAAGCCAGAAGAAACATTAACCTGAACACATATACGTATGAAAAAAAGCATATTCTTTACGATTATCGGATGTATATGTTTACTGAACTTTTCTTGTAGTTCAAGCGAACAAGTACATGATACCTACTATACATATATCAATAGCACATCTTCCGTCATTACGATTGAATGCTATTACGGCGACGCATGGGTTGATGAAGTTGTCAATCCCGACGAGTTGTATAAGACCATTACTCTACCACCGGGTGAAAGTGACACAGTGCATCTTACAAGTGATGTCTTTTGTCGTCCGTTTCATTGGCTAAACGGTCTCCCTTATTTACTTATCAAAAATGGAGAAGTCTCGATTTTGGAAAGATACAGTACAGATAATTTGTTAAGTATGGAAACTTATACGCTCACTTCCGAGAGTGAAACTGTCCGTCATTACGAATATGTCTTTACCGACGATTATTTCAAGGACGGAGAGCCGATAGAATAATATTTTCAGACTTTTATATGGCAGGCGGAGCGATATTTTGTCGCTCCGCTTTGTTTTTATGATAATTTTCTGTATATTTAACTATCATCGTGTGGGTATGGAAGAGTTCCGGTTTGTGCCTGCCATTCAACGCCGGTCGGACTGGGATGATGCAAAACATACAAGACCGATTCCGGAAATCATCGTCTTCTTCTCTCCTGTCAACTTTCCAGTTTCCTATGCCATGAACGATGCAAGGCTGTACGGGCCGCGCGGGCGGATTACTTGGCGATGATGTTGGAGACGACGTTCATGCCGAGCAGCTCGTTCAGCCGATGACGGAGTTCGGTACGCCGCATGAAGATGTCGTGGCGTGCCACGGAAGAGGTAAGGGCCACGTAGAGTACGCCGTTGCGCATGGTCAGCGACCGCGTAAGCGACGCGGCGCCGGGGCCGACGACTTCCGGCCACAGGTCGGGTATCCGCGCCTCGGCAAGCCGTCGCATCCTCGTCGGGTTCTCCTCGACGAATCCCGACCAAAGTTCGCCTATGCTCATCGGTCTGCTCCGCCTCATGCTTCCCTCCTCTCCTCGGTTATCTCGCCCTCCTCCACGGTGAAAAGCGTATAACGTGCTCCGCAGTTGTCGAGTATGGAGGTCAGCCGCGTATGGTTGCAGTCGGAGATGACGGTCTGTCCGAAACTTCCGTCTCCGACGAGGGTGATGAGCGCTTCGAGACGCGAAGCGTCCAGCTTGTCGAATAAATCGTCGAGAAGCAGGATGGGGCGTTCGCCGGTCTCTTCCGCGATGATGGCGTGCTGCGCCAGTTTCAGTGCTATCAGGAATGATTTCTGCTGCCCCTGCGAACCGTATTTCTTCAACGGATATCCGCCGATGCGCATGACCATGTCGTCGCGGTGGACACCGCTTGTAGTGAACTGGTTCGCGATGTCCCTGTTGCGTGCCGCCGCCAGCACCTCGCCGAACGTGGCGCCGTTCAGCTCGGAGCGGTAGGAGAGCTCCACTTTTTCGCGGTCACCCGATATGGCGCGGTAATGCCGTGCGACGATTGGACCGAGTTTCTCTATCGTTTCCGCTCTTTTGGCATGTATTACCCTGCCGTGCGCCTCCAACTGCATGTCGAATACTTCGAGCAGGTCGCCCTGTGCGGCGGAGCGGAGCTGCTTGAGCAACCGGTTCCGTTCGGCGAGCGCATGGTTGTAACGGATGAGTGCGTTGAGGTATTCCCGGTCGTTTTGCGAAATGAACGAGTTGAGCCATTTGCGCCGTTCGTCAGCGGCGTCGCTGACGAGAAAGATGTCGGCCGGAGATACGATGACCGTGGGAACCGCACCGATGTGTTCGGAGAGCCGTTCGTACTCTTTGCCGTTGCGTTTGAGCGTCTTGCCGCCGTTGCGCTTGAACGAGCAGGTCACCGTTTCGTGGCGGCCGCCGTCCGACAGATACTCCCCGTTGAGCAGAAAGAACTCTTCGCCGTGGCGCACGCTCTGCCCGTCGGTCATGGCAAGCGAACTTTTGCACATCGCCAGATACCATACGGCGTCTATCACGTTGGTCTTGCCGGCCCCGTTGCGTCCCGTGAAGCAGTTGATGCCCGGAGCGAGTTCGAGGTCGGCCTGTGCTATGTTTTTGAAGTTCAGCAGCGACAGTTTGCGGATATACATGTGCGGACGGGATGCGTTATGTGCAACTTTCCCTCAAAGGTAGCGATTCCCGCGGGATTTATGAAATGCGTGTTCCGGTACGGCGCCGGAAAAGGGCGCTACCGGGAAAATTTATTGCAGCCGCCGTCATGTTTTTTCGTAAAAAGGTGTATTTTTGTCGTTTGAATTGGGAACACCAAGCAGTTTGACTTGCGGCGGCCCTTCCGCAGGGGACGGGGCACCGGTAATTAACTTGTTTTATTTATGGCCACTAAATCCACGAACGCTAATTCTAAACCCAGGAAAGGGGAACATGTAGACCCGGAACAGAAAATCGAGACCGCTCTCGATAAGACCGAACTGTTTTTCCAGAAATATACCAAGCAGCTGCTTACGGGACTGCTCGTAGTGGTGATTGTCGTGGGCGGCTATTTCGCTTACGAATACCTCGTGAAGAGGCCCCGTGCCGTCAAGGCCGCCGAGATGATGTTCGTTGCCGAACAGCTTTTCGCAGCAGAGGACTATACGGCCGCACTCGAGGGCGACGGCAGCAATGTAGGTTTCCTCGACGTCGTTTCACAGTACGGCGCCACCCGTCCGGGACGTCTCGCGGCCCACTATGCCGGCGTGTGCTACATGAAGCTCGGCGATTTCGATTCGGCAATGGAGTACCTCAACAAATACAAGAAGGTAAAAGGAGCGCCTGGCGTGATAATCAACGCGCAGAACTTTGGACTCAAGGGCGACATCTGCGTCGAACGCGGCGATTACGCCAAGGCCGAGGTGCTGTATGCCCAGGCTGCGGATGCTGCCGACAATGTGCTCTCCACTCCTTATTATCTCCGCAAACTTGCCTTCGTATATGCCGAACTCGGCAGGATGGAGGAGGCTGTGAATGTCTGCGAACGCATCAAGACGGAGTACGCTTCGAGCCTTGAGGCGAGAGATATCGACAAACTTATCGGGGAGTTCGAACAGGCCCGATAGCAGCTTCCGTGGTGGAAGACAAAATGAACAGGCTGTACGGCGCAAGCGGCAGCCTGTTTGCATTCGCGTGCCGGATACGGAGACGAGACCTGCGGCGATATGCGGACTGAAAACAATACGATTTGAACTATGGCGACCAAAAACCTTTCACATTTTGAGGCACCGCTCCCTTCTGCGGCCGATATGAAATTCGGCATTGTCGTTTCGGAGTGGAATCCGGAAGTAACCAACGCACTGCGGGACGGAGCCGTGAGGACGCTGCGCGAATGCGGATGCAGCGACGAGAACATCATCGTACGATACGTGCCGGGCACGTTTGAACTCCCCATGGGAGCGCGTTTCTTTGCGGAACATACCGATGTGGACGGCGTGATTGCGCTCGGCTGCGTGGTAAAGGGCGAGACGCCGCACTTCGATTACGTCTGCCTCGGAGCGACGAAGGGTATCAGCGATGTCATGCTGGAGTGGGATATGCCGGTGGCGTTCGGCGTATTGACCACCCTCGACCAACAGCAGGCGCTCGACCGGGCCGGCGGTCGGTTGGGCAACAAGGGAGACGAGGCCGCGGTGGCTGCTGTCAAAATGGTAAGGTTGCAGCGCGAATTCGAACTCTCTGCGGAGGCGAGTATGAATCCCCGCAATGTGAACTGACGGATATTGGCAGCCGGTGGGGCAGATAAGGGGACGCGTATCAACGCGTCCCCTTATCTGTCCCACCGGGAAACCGCTCGTATCCCGATACGGCGGGATATTTTCTTGCGACCGCCGCTGCGGAACCTGTCTGGCCGCCTGGCCAGTTGCCTCAGGCCCGGCCGTCCGGTCAGGGTATGGAGATGTCCGGGCCCGTGATGCGGGAAATCTGGCTGATGTTGAGGTCATAGCCGTCGAGCAGCATGACGATGTGTTCCGTTCCGTCGTAGACGTTCATCACCACTTCCGTTGTATGCCCCTCCTCCTGCCGGATGAAAAATTCTACGCTTTGGCTGCCGTCATGTACGGCACTGACCGTTGCGTATTCCCCGCTTTGGAGCACCGCTTTGACCTCCTCGGCGAATGCCTTGTTGCCGGTCTCCGCCACGATGATAATCATTCGGTTTACGTTATTCAGTCCGGGCGCTCCGGAATCGGTGCCGTCGGCGTCATTGATGGCCCGAAACATTTCGCCCGCCATCTCTACCGTGGTATATCCTTCGCGGCCCGAATATTTCTCATACAGCTTCATGAAGCCGTCCGTCTGTCCGTAGGAGAGCAGTGGGCAGCAGCAGAGGGCCGTCAGTATCAATAACTTTTTCATGGTATCGTCCTTTTTGGTAAGGGGAGTTGATGCAGCGTCAGAAACCGAATCCGAGCCCGATGGTCATGGGCGATACGGCCGGTCCCTTGCCGTATTTGAACAGGTCTGTCACTCCGTAGTTGCAGTAGATGTAGAAGCCGTGGAAACCCGCCCGGGCGGTGATACCCGCATAGAATGGATTCATGTACATGCCGTAAGCCTTCTCCTTCGGAAACTTTATCTTCGTATGGCTGCCTATGCACACCCCGCCGTAAACGCCCAGCGACAGGTGGAACATGTCGGAACGGCCGATAGTGAATACGACCGGTACCTGAAGCGAGGAGGTGCTTAGTTTGGATTTTTTGTAACTCGGAGCAATGGCTTCGGGTACGAGCATGCCGTTCTGTTTCGTGAGCCTTACGTTCTGGGAGAAGACGTATTCGTTGAAGACGAGCTGGAGTGCCGCCGTGAGGGAGAGGTTTCGGGAGGCGTTGAGGTAGAGCGTCACATCGCTGAGCGAGAAGGCGAACTGAAGCGATTTGGCGTTGTTCAGGTCCATGAAGTCATACAGCCCGTCGGGCAGCGTACCGTACAGCGTGTAGTCCGGCCGTGGCAGTGTGTTGATGCCCAGCTCGAAGAAGGATTGGAAGTCTGAGTCGCCGAATGCCGTAGCCCGTCGTTTCGGCGGAACGGGAGCGCCTGCGGTACGTTCCCGGCCGTTGTCATTCATGACTATTTCGACCGACGCCACCCGCACCACGATGCGTCCGTCGTCGGGCTGTCGTATATCGACGACCCGTTCTCCGTCGGGATTCGTTATCACTACTTGTCTCCTGTCGCCGGTAACCGTGTGCTGGGCCTCTGCCGTTTCGATATCCATGACCGCAGATACCAGTACGGCGAGTAAAAAAGCAAACCTTTTCATGGGAATATATATTGTTTATAATTTATAGTTACCTTTATATGACCCCGTATGTGTCCGGGATTGCTGTGTTGTCGTATCTGTCGGGAAAGCTGCCGTCGTATGACGGGAAGAGGTTGCGTACGGCCGCAGGGATGTGTAGCCTGTCACTCACTCCGGGGTGCAGGACCCGCGGGTTGTTCCTGGCTGTCGACCTCTTCCGCGGCCTTTTTCACATGTTCCATGATGTTCCTTGCCGTTCGGAGGGCGTCCAGCGACCGGCCCGCTTCTCTGATTGCATCCGCCCCTGTCGCTGTGGAGTGTACCCCGGCTTTCAGCAATCTTTCCGCCATATTGACCTGGCGGAGAGCGATGTCTATGTCGGTGACAGGCTCGCCGTTGAGGTAGCAGTAGATTTCCGTATTTTCTCTGCGGTCGGAGAGGTAGAGTGTACAGAGGACGGCGACGGCTGCTGCGACGGTCGTGAGGAGCGCGGCAAGACGGACACGCCGGCCTTGCCGGGGATGGCATTCGGCTTCACCTTCTGTCCGCCGGAGGAGACGTTCGGAGAGCAAGGCATCCGTGAAGCTGCAGGTATCTGCGGCCGTTGTCGCGAAGGCGCCGAACATGGCCTTCGCGTATGCCAGGTCGGCCGGTACCGTGTCGCGGGCGAAGAATTCCCGCAGCTCCTGTTCCTGTGCGTCGGTTGTCGCTCCGTCGAAGTAGAGGGCGAGCAATCGTCTTATCTCTTTATCCGATGCCATAATCCATTATTGCTTTGAATCTCTCTCTGACCCTCTTGCGGGCCCTTGACAACAGTACCCGGACGGTTGGCCCTTCCATGCCCACTATCTCTGCGATGCGGTCGATATCGTAGTTCTCTATGTCGCGCAGATGCATGATGGTGCGCTGTTTTTCCGGCAGCGTTTCCATTGCCCTGCGGAGCAGTTCGTGCGTGTCGAGATGGTCTGTCGTCCATTCCTGTGCCGCGTTGTCCGTTTCGTTGCGGAGCATACCGAGTTTCTCTTGTTTCGTCCGCCGGCTGCGGAGTCTGTCGTAACAGAGGTTGCGGACGCTGACCATGACGAAAGCCTCCAGATTCGTACAGCCGTCCAGCGAACCGCGGCTTTTCCATAGCTTTTCGAAAACGTCCTGCGTGACATCTTCGGCCTCGGATACGTCCGACAGGATAGCCCGTGCGAAACGGAATATCTTGTCTTTCAGTGGTATGAGGCGTGCAGCGAACTCTGCTTGGTCCATAAACTCCGGTCGAGGCCTTTTCCTTGCGTCTATATCAAAGACGTCGGACGGGGACGAATATAACACCGTCTCCGGAAAAAACGGTCTTTTCTTGCGAATTTCGGACAGGAAACGATGGTATAGGCAGATTTTATCCGGTCATTGAAATTATTGATTGGTAAATGGTTGCTTTTTCGCTGCGATTCCGGCCTGCCTGCGGGAAAACCGTTGCGGATGGTATGGATTTTGCCGTATCTGACATAAACAGAAAAAAACATGTTACACTTAATATCAATAACGTTATGACACATAAAATGCCGGAACTGCCCTACGCGAAAGATGCGTTGGAGCCCCATATCAGCAGGGAGACGATAGAATACCATTACGGAAAGCATCTGCAGGCTTACGTGGATAACCTCAACAAGCTCATCCCCGGTACGGAGTATGAGGATGTATCGCTGGAGGAGATTATTCGTCGGGCTGAGGGGCCGATTTTCAACAACGGCGCGCAGGTGTGGAACCACACCTTTTACTTCAATACCTTCTCGCCGAAGCCGCAGGAGAAACCGGAGGGAAAGCTGCTGGATGCGTTGGAGAAGAAATACGGTTCTTTCGATAATTTCAAGGCCGAATTCGAGAAGAAGGCTACCGGACTGTTCGGGTCGGGTTGGACATGGCTGGTGAAGGACGCGTCGGGTGCGCTCGATATCGTGAATGAATCCAATGCCGGTAATCCGATAAGAAACGGCCGGACACCGCTCATGGTGATGGACGTATGGGAACATGCCTACTATATCGACTATCGCAATCGCCGGGCCGATTCGGTCAAAGCCACCTGGCATGTCATCGACTGGAAAAAGGTCGGAGAGCGGTTTTAGGGCTGTGGCATAACATAAACATAAAAGAGGGGAACGCCGTTCGTGCGCTGCCCCTTTTTGCATGTGTCGTGTCGTTGTGGCGAGAGGAGAGGGTTGTCTGCTGTCGGGGACATCGTGTGTCTCTACGGTCCGGAAACGGAGACGACGAAAAGGCAGGAGAATTTCTCCTGCCTTTTCTGTCATTCGCAGTTCGTCCGGGGCTTTAGAACGATTGGCCTATTCGGATGAACGAATCCGCTTCGAGGGCCGCTCCGCCGATGAGACCGCCGTCCACATCGGGTTTTGCGAAGAGTTCCTGGGCGTTGGAGGGTTTGCACGAGCCGCCGTAGAGTATCGGGGTGGCGTCGGCGGCAGCGCCGAATTTTTCGGCCAGCGTCCGACGGATGTGAGCGTGCATCTCTTCAGCCTGTTCCGATGTAGCCGTTTTGCCGGTACCTATCGCCCATACGGGTTCGTAGGCTACGACGAGCGAGGTGAACTGTTCGGGTGTCAGGTTATAGACCACCTCCCGGAGCTGTGCCCCGACGATGTCGAAGTGCCGGCCCGCTTCGCGTTCTTCGAGCTTTTCGCCCACGCAGTATATCGGAATGAGGTTGTTGGCGTATGCCATGGCGAGTTTCCGGTTGAGCGTGGCACTCGTTTCACCGTAGTATTCGCGCCTTTCCGAGTGGCCGAGGATGACGTACTCCACGCCGAGTGCGGCCAGCATGGCGGCCGATACTTCGCCCGTGTAGGCTCCCTTCTCCTCGGCGGCACAGTTCTGCGCACCGACCGCTACGCCTTTGCCGCGCGTAGCCTTCACCACCTCGCTGAGGTGGGTGAACGGCGGACAGACGATGAGTTCCACGCTGCTGTCCGTTTCGTGGCGCCTGGCTGCGACGGCCTTGGCCAGTTCCACTCCCTCTGCGGGCAGGGTATTCATTTTCCAGTTGCCCGCAACGATTTTTTTTCTCATTATCCCAAGTTTTTGGTTTGTGATACGGTTTGAAGTTTCAGGAGTCTGCGGTGCCGGGGCGGCTGCTATTCCACCCACCCTTTCACCTCTTCCGCCGTGGGGTTCTTCAGCCCCAGCTTGTTCTTCTTGTTGAATCCGCACAGGTCGTTGAACAGTTTCCCTGCCGAGAGTTTCTTCAGCGAATCGACGGTCAGGAATCCCATTTTGTGCAGTACCGGCACCCATTCCTCCGGAATGCCTTTTTCGGCATACTTCTCCGGATTGTCTCGGACGACGCCCTTTTCGGGTTTCATTTGCGGAAAGAGCAGGACGTCCTGAATGGAGGGCTGGTTGGTCATGAACATCGTCAGGCGGTCGATGCCCATGCCCATACCCGAGGTGGGGGGCATGCCGTATTCGAGGGCGCGGACAAAGTCCATGTCGATGAACATCGCCTCGTCGTCGCCCTTCTCGCTCAGCCGGAGCTGCTCCTGGAAGCGGCCGAGCTGGTCTATCGGGTCGTTGAGTTCGGAGTAGGCGTTGCAGAGCTCCTTGCCGGCCACGAAGAGTTCGAACCGTTCCGTCAGGTCGGGATTGTTGCGGTGGCGTTTCACCAGCGGCGACATCTCGATGGGGTAGTCCATGACGAAAGTGGGCTGAATGAGGTCGCGTTCGCAGTATTCGCCGAAGAGGGCGTCTATCAGCTTTCCCTTGCCCATTGTCTCGTCCGTTTCCACATGCAACCGGCGGCACGCTTCGCGCAGCTCCTCCTCGCTTTTGCCGGTAATGTCGAAACCGGTCTTCTCGCGGATGGCATCCGTCATCGTTATTCTGCGGAAAGGGCGGCGGAAGCTGACCTGCTGCCCCCATATTTCGAGTTCCGTGGTGCCGTTTACGGCGAGTGCCACCTGTTCGACCATCTCCTCGGTGAAGTCCATCATCCAGAGGTAATCCTTGTAGGTGACGTATATCTCCATCACCGTGAATTCGGGGTTGTGGGTGCGGTCCATTCCCTCGTTGCGGAAATCCTTGGCGAATTCATAGACACCGTTGAAGCCCCCCACGATGAGCCTCTTGAGGTAGAGTTCGTTGGCGATGCGCAGGTAGAGGTCCGTATCGAGCGTATTGTGGTGCGTGATGAAGGGACGTGCCGCGGCGCCGCCCGGTATGGGCTGCAGAATGGGGGTCTCTACCTCCAGGTAGCCGCGTTCGTCGAAGAAACGGCGCATGGTGGCGATGATTTTGGCCCGCTTAGCGAATACTTCCCGTACCTGCGGGTTCACCACAAGGTCCACATAGCGTTGACGGTAACGCGTGTCGGGGTCGGTGAAAGCATCGTATACCTTGCCGTCCTTCTCCTTGACCACCGGCAGCGGACGGATGGATTTGCCCAATACGGTGAGTTCGCGGCAGTGTACCGAGAGTTCACCCGTCTGGGTGATGAAAGCGAAGCCCTTCACGCCGACGAAGTCGCCGATGTCGAGCAGTTTTTTGAATACGGTATTGTAGAGGGTCGGGTCACCTTCGGGACAGATATCGTCGCGGCGGATGTACACCTGTATGCGGCCCGTGTGGTCCTGTAGTTCGAAGAAGGAGGCACTGCCCATGATGCGGCGCCCCATGATGCGGCCTGCGATGCTGACCTGCTGGAAGTTGCCTTTCTCCGGGTCGAAGTCTGCGGCTATTTCCGCAGCCGTGGCCGTGACGGGATATTCTGCGGCGGGATAGGGCTCGATACCGAGCTCCCGCAGTGCCGCCAGCGAATTGCGGCGCAGTTGTTCCTGTTCGCTGAGTTCGTTATATGACATGGCTGTTAATAATTTTCCGGGTGTTTCTCCAAAACACAAAATTAGGAAGAATTTCCCGCATTACGCAATTTGACTGGCGTATCGGGCGTTATATGGCAAATTTTTTGTCCCGGTACGGATAAAACGCGGGGAAAGACGGCGCTTTTCGGAACGTTTTCCCTATATTGCAGTACGGATGCCGTCTGTCGGCGGGGTTCCGGGATAACCGGGCCGAAGCGGACGGTTCCGTTCGTTTCCGGCAGGAAGCCGGATATGATTTAATGATTCTGTTGATGATGAGGAGTTATTTCTGTATTGACCTGAAGGGAAAATCGCTGTTTCTCCCCTTTTTGGCGGCGTGGGCGGCGGCTGTCGGCGGAACGCTGCTTTTCCTCCGTTTTGCGGAGCGGTATGCGTCGCCCGAACCGTTGCTGGATTGGTCGTTCGCGGCCTTTGCGGTGTGCTGCCTGCTGTTTGTTGTCGTGATGCAGGCGGCCTGCTGTTTCGCCCTCTACTTTTTCGTGCGGGCTACGGCGGGCGGCATGGCGCTCTCCGGCGAGCGGTTCGAGGCCGATTACCCGCCCCGGCGTTATGCGGCACTCTGTACGAAGGGCATCCTGCTCGGTACGGTGACGCTGGGTGTCTACCTGCCCTGGTTCATCCGGGATGTGGTGCGTTATTTCGCCGAGGGGACTTCGTTCCGTTTCCATGCGCTGGAGTTCCGTGGAAGCGCTTCGGCCCTGTTCAGTTATGCGGTGCTTCTTTGCGTGGCTCCGGCTTTTGTCGTGTACTCGCTGGTGCCGGTCGTGATGATGCGGGCTTCGGCCGGGACGGAGGGGATGTATGTGCTTTGCTGGTTCCTCTATATTTTGCTGCTGGCCTTCGTCTGTGTGTACAGGGCGGTGGCCGTGAAATGGTTCGTTGATTTCACTTACGGCGGCAAACGGTTGCTCTCGACGGTGTGCGGCTGGCGGGCCGGATGTTTCGTTTTCGGACAGGCTCTGCTCGTGTTGGTCACGCTGGGCCTCTATTATCCCATGGCCCTGCTTCGGGTGTGGCGGTATTATGTGGGGCGGCTGGTGCTCGGACGGGAGGAGGTTGAAGACCGGTTCGGATTCACCATGCAACCCGGCCGCAACTACCTGTTCGTCCTCGGACAACTGTTGCTAACGGTCGTGACGTTCGGACTCTATTTCCCGTGGGCATACGCCCGTGTGGCCTCGCTTCTCGTGGGACGTTCCTATGTCGAGGTGCAGGAGGAGCGCGGCAGGGAGCCTATGCCGGAATGTACCTTGTGACGCTCCTGTTGGCGGTCCGGCTGACAGTCATCATGGATTTGTATCGGCAGAAGGGAAGTTGGCACATAATTTGTTTAAATATAAATGTCGATTTCTTCGGTGCGACGGCCTTGAAAAAGCCGAAAAGCGGATAATAAATTCGGATTATCCGCGTTTCCATACCGAAGACAATCCGTAAAGGTTTCTTCATTTATTTAAGTTTGGGTTAGTAGTTTTGGGTGTTATCCCCAAAAAAACAGGAGGCAATCGCGAAGATTCCCTCCTTGTTTTTTATGTTTGCCGCCTTTGTCTCCTCATTCGTGATGGTAAGGGGCATGGTGCAGGATGGAGAAGGCGCGGTAAAGCTGTTCGGTGAAGAGGGTGCGTACGAGTTGGTGGGAGAAGGTCATGCGCGAAAGCGAAAGCATGGCATCGGCCCTGGCATAGACTTCGCCGGAGAAACCGTAGGGGCCTCCCACGATGAAACATATCCGTCGGGTACTGCCGGTGAGTTTTCCTCCGAGCCACGCGGCGAACTCCACCGAGCGCATCTCCGTCCCCTTTTCGTCGAGCAGTACGACGTAGTCGCCCGGCGCTGTCTGTCGGAGTATCATCTCTCCTTCGGCCTGTTTCTGTGTCTGTACGGGCAGTTTCCCGGCGTTGCGGACGTCGGGAAGAAAAACGACGGAGAATCTGGCGTATCGGCTGATGCGTTTCGAATAGTCCGCCATGAGGGCGGCTATCTCCGCCGAGTCGGTTTTGCCTACGAGTATGAGGTCTATTCCCATGGGTGTCTGTTGTTGTCTCCGACGCCGCAGCGCTGTTGGGGGCGCTCGGCCGGGGCTTGTGCCGGTCAGCGGGTGAGGGGCAGGTCGTTGTTCCATTCTCCGCCGGCTCCGTCGTACAGTATCGGCCGGTTCGGGTCGGCGGTTCGCAGCCACAGATAGGTGCGGTAGAGGTTGAATCCGTTGCCGCTCTGCCCGCCGAGCGACCATGCGACGATGCACGGATGGGTGTGGGAGCGGCGGAACATCGCCTGCGTCCGCTCCATGTATTCGGGCAGCCATGCCGGGTCGTTGCTCAGGCATCCTCCGATGCGCCGGTTCCCCGTCTCGTAGGAGGTGTTGATGTTGGCCTGGTCTATCACGTACATGCCGGTACGGTCGCAGATATCGTAAAACCACCAGGGCTGCGGAGTGTCGGGCCAAAGCGTGTTGAAGCCCTCTTTTTTCAGGGCGGCTATCTCGCGTCGCAGCGCTGCGGGCGTCGTCGCGTCGCAGCGTGCCGGGCGCAGTTCGACGGGTTTCCCGTTGCGATAGACTTTCCCTTCGGCATGGGAGACGGTGCCGAAGCCCACGTTTACGGGAACGTATTCGAGGATGCGGTCTTCCTTGCGGACGAAGAGGGTGAGTCGGTAGAGGGCGGGTTTCTCGGCGCCCCACAGCTTTTTTCCCGCTCCGTATATCGTGGCCCGCAGCGTGACCGTGTCGCGGTCTCCGGCCGGGAGCGTTACGCGTTTCGTGCCGTACTCTTCCACCCGTCCTTCGGGCGAGAAGACATCGAAACAGAGTGAAAAGGTCTCTTCAGAAGGGTAACGGTTCTCGACGACGACGCGGGCGGTCAGTTCGCCGTCACTGCCGGTCAGGACGGTGGACACGTCATAATCCCAGATGCGGGTGCGCGGCTGGGAATAGAGGAAACACGAGGTGAGGTCGGCCCGCTGCCGGCGGAGTCCCGATTCGGGTTCGTCCGTGTCGGCGGGCAGTTCGATGCGGAGCGTGTTCGTGCGGCCCGCTACGGCATTCGGCAGCTCGAACTCCGAGGGGGTGCCGCTGTCGCGGGCAGAGCCGACCGCCGTGCCGTTGACCGAGACGCGGTGGCTGTTGCGCCCCCCTTCGCAGTGCAGCATGATGATGCGGTCGGCCCAGAACTCCGGCAGTTCCACCGTTGCCGTATAGACGATGTCTCCGTCGGCGGTACGGCTTTGGGTGAAGTTCTCTACCGGGAGATAGTTCCATTCGGCCTCCCGGTCGTCGTTCGCGGCGTTCTGTCGGATGGTGTAGCTCATGAATTCGCTGCGCAGAAGCCGTCCCTCGTATCCGGTGGCGGGGAGGGGCAGCGGGGCTTTCGCTGTCACCGCCGTCGTGTCGGCGGGGGAGGAAGCGTACATCGGGGAGAGGGCGGCTGCCGGGAGCATTGCCGCGAAGAGGTATCTGTAAAGTGGTTTCATTCTCGCTGTCAATCTGGTTCCGTATCCGGTTTGTGTCATGCACAGGTAGGCGGCTTTACTGTTCATCGGATTCCCCGCACTGTCCGGAAATCCGCCATGCGTCCCTCGTCATCCGGCGCGTCGATGCCGTATCCTATGGCCATGGAGGCCTCCTGTTCGGAGCGCATGTCGTCTGCCGCCATGGCGGCGAGTTTTGCTGCTGCGGCCGTACCCGCTTCGATGGCGGCTTCGATGTCAACGGCTGTCGGACGGTGACCGAGCAGCTCCTCCAATCGGTGGAGCGCCCACCCTGCGGCGTATTCACCGTACCGTTCGTGGGCCTTCTTCAGCGCGCCGCACACCTCCGCCGTCGAGGCAAGTTCTTCGGAGTCGATGCGGTCGAGAATGCCTTCCATTACCCGCAGCGGGATGTACATGCCTCCTGCATCGGCCCATCGGCCGGTTCCGTCTGCATCAGGCTCTTTCCCGGCGGCCAGCATCGCACCGAGGTACTTCTCCTGGGCGAGGCGGTAGAGTCGCAGCCCCCGGCGGAGCATGCCCGTCCGGATGCGGAGCCTGCGGTAGGTGCAGACGTCGCCCGTCTCCCTGCCGAGCAGTTCTTCGCAGGCGGCGATGGCGGCGGTGATGCGTTCGGCGATGTAGGGGTTGCACTCCTCGAAGTTGATGAGGTCGCCCGCATACCGGTCGCGCCGGTCGCGCTGCGGCCATTTGGCCAGGTCGCGGGCCGCGCCGGCGGTGGCGAGGTTGCTGCCGGGCAGCAGCCAGGAGTATCCCTCCTGCTCGATGAGCAGCGAAAAGGGGAAACATTCCGTGTCGGGATGCGATTTGTGGCGTCCTATCACCGTGGTGAAGGCGCCGTCGAGCGCCGGGAGCATCATGTAGGCGTCGCTCCCGTATTTGCAGCCCCGCTGGTGGATGCCCTGGTGTACGGGGCCCGACTTGAGCAGGTGGTTGCTCTGGTTCGTTCCGCTCCCGGCATTGAAGAAGGAGAACATGCCCGCTATGAGAAGCGTCGATTTGTGGTGCGATATGGTGTAGGGGCCGGCCAGTACGCTGCATGCCTCGCCGTTGTCGCAGTGGCTTCCGGCGAAGAAGAGCGAATCGGTCGCCGTGAGGGCCGAGGCACGGGTGGCATTCCCGAAGAAACAGCGCTCGGCGACCGTCCCGTTGTCGATGATGCTGTTGCCGCACACGATGAAGTCGCGCATCTTCACGCCGGGGCCTATGTAGGTCCGTTGCCCCGGATGGGAGGCGACCGTCCCGTTGCTGAGGAACGATGCCCCTTCCACGACGGCATCCGGCCCGATGGCTACGTTTCGCAGTATGCCGCACGAGGAGATACGGGCGCCGGGCCCTACCGTGCAGAGCGACGCTGCCGCGGGGAGAGTGAACTCCCGTTCCGCCATGCCGAGCAGCCGCTCGACGGTGGCCGGCCGGTGGCGGTACATGGCGATGATGTAGGCGAGTTGCGAAGTGAGCCCCGTGAAGAGCGGAATCTCCCGGCCGCCGGCTTCGTTCACCGCCGCTGCGGGAATGCCGCTGCCGAAGCTGCTGCGCCCCGTGGCCTCCACCGCCGAAGTGTCTTCCACCGTAGCGCCTGCGCCGATGTCGCATCCCGACAGGCGCCCGACGTTGCGCAGACGGACGCCCGTGCCGATGCGAACCGTTCCGCGGAAACCGCAGCCGCGTACCGTGTCGGGCGTGAAGTCCGTCGTTACATCTATCGAATCCCAATCCTCTGCCGTGCAGCCCTGTGCCTGCAGTCTGCTGCGCTCGTCGGCGGTCAGTTTCCTGTAATCTTCCATAAGCATGGCCGGTTAATGCGTGATGCGGAACACGCGTCCGCACACTGACAAAGATATTCGATTTGTACGGAACGGACAAGGCAATCGTGTCGTCGGTGCGGTACAGGGATGTTTTTTGCGGCTTCCCGGCCCATTTGTGACGTCTTTCCTGCGTGAGTATGGGAAAAAATGCCGATATTTGCGTTTGGTTTGAAAAAAGTATCGTAACGAATAAAGTATTAACGCAATGTCGGAAGTGAAAAGGACGATGGTCGCGGAGCTGCTGCGCTCCGGCCGGGTGGATACCGAAGTGGTCGTAAAGGGATGGGTACGTACCAAGAGGGGAAACAAGAACGTGGCGTTCATCGCCCTCAACGACGGTTCGACAATTAACAATATCCAGATAGTGGCCGATGTCGCCGCTTTCGACGGCGAATTGTTGAAGCGGATAACCACCGGCGCCTGCATCTGCGCGCGCGGTTTGCTCGTCGAATCGGCCGGTTCCGGCCAGCGTGTCGAAATACAGGCGCGGGAGCTGGAGGTGTACGGCGAGGCCGACCCCGAAACGTATCCGCTTCAGAAGAAGGGCCATACGCTCGAATTCTTGCGTGAGATAGCGCATCTGCGTCCGCGTACCAATACCTTCGGTGCGGTGCTGCGCATCCGCCACGCGATGGCCTTTGCCATCCACAAATTTTTTAACGACAAGGGATTTTACTATTTGCATACGCCTATCATAACGGCTTCCGATGCGGAGGGTGCCGGCGCCATGTTCCAGGTGACGACGCTCGACCTGAAGAATCCGCCCCGTACCGAAGAGGGGAGGATAGACTATTCGCAGGATTTCTTCGGCCGCTCCACGAACCTGACCGTGTCGGGGCAGTTGGAGGGCGAGCTGGGAGCTACTGCACTTTCGCAGATATATACCTTCGGGCCTACATTCCGTGCGGAGAATTCCAACACGCCGCGCCATTTGGCCGAGTTCTGGATGATTGAGCCGGAGATGGCGTTCTACGAGCTGGAGGACAACATGGACTTGGCCGAGGAGTTCCTCAAATACCTGATTCGCTATGCGCTCGACAACTGCATGGAGGACCTCGAATTTCTGAACAAGATGTACGACGACGGCCTTGTCGAACGGCTCCGTTCGGTCGTGGCGGAAGAGTTCGTCCGGCTGGACTACACCGAAGGGGTGGAGATACTCAAGGCCAGCGGCGAGAAGTTCGAGTTCCCGGTGGAGTGGGGATGCGACCTGCAGAGCGAACACGAACGCTATCTGGTGGAGAGGCATTTCCGCAAACCGGTCATCCTCATCAACTATCCGAAGGAAATCAAGGCGTTCTACATGAAACAGAACGACGACGGCAAGACCGTCCGCGCCATGGACGTGCTCTTCCCGAAGATAGGCGAGATAATCGGCGGCTCGGAGCGGGAGGCCGATTACGGTAAACTCGATGCGCGCATCAGGGAGCTCGGCATGAGCATGGATACGCTCTGGTGGTACATGGATACGCGCCGTTTCGGTTCGGCACCCCACAGCGGTTTCGGTCTCGGTTTCGAGCGGTTGTTGCTGTTCGTGACCGGCATGGCGAATATCCGCGACGTGATACCTTTTCCGCGCACTCCCAAGAATGCGGAGTTCTGACGGCGGCGGCCTGCGTGCGTGGTGCGGGTTCTGGCATGGTCTTTGGTAAGAGCCGGGAGAGTGCCGTTCTGCACCGGAGGCGATACGGACGTATGTTGCCGGATGCTGCCCGATTGGAGGTCGGAGAGAAAGAGATGAAGTAACCTGTGACGGCCCGTCTGCCGAAAGAGCGGCGGGCCGTCCGAAACGACAGCAAGCGATTTATGCCCGCAATTAACCAGAAACAAGTTTTAAAACAGCTTCAGAAGCTATCGCCGCAGCAGATACAGATGATAAAGCTGCTCGAACTGCCTACCTTGCAGTTGGAACAGCGCGTCAAACAGGAGATTGAGGAGAACCCGGTACTCGAAGAGGAACAGCAGACCGCCGAAGAGAGCACCGAGGACAACGGCATGCCTAAAGAGGTGTCGATGGAAGAGTACCTCAAGGAGGCCGAAACGCCCGCCTATAAATCCTATGTCAATAACTATTCGCGCGACGACAAGGCCCGGCAGGTGGTGCTGTTCGAGGGAATGAGCATGCACGAGTACCTGACGGAACAGCTCTCTTACCGTGAAATGCCTCAGGAACAGTTCGAAATAGCCCGTTACATCATAGGCAACATAGACGACGACGGTTACCTGCGGCTCGACCTGCAGTCCATTTCCGACGACATCGCATTCAATTACGGCAAGGAGATAGACATACCGGAATTGGAGGAGGGACTCCGTGTGGTACAGTCGCTCGAACCGCCCGGGGTGGGAGCCCGCGACATACGGGAGTGCCTGTTGCTGCAGTTGGAGCGCCGCAGCAATCTGACTGCTGCCCAGGTGCTGGCCAAACGGATTCTGGAGAACTGTTTCACGGAGTTTACCAAGAAACATTTCGAGAAGATAATGGGGCGTCTCGGAATAAGCGAGGAGCAGTTCCGTGCCGCCATCGAGGAGATACAGCGCCTTTCGCCCAAGCCGGGCAACCTCTACAACGAGGGAGGGAACATCGCCTCGCCCTACGTGATACCCGATTTCATCCTCGACGAGCGGGACGGCGAACTGATGCTCCGGCTGAACTCCTACAACGTCCCCGAACTGAAGATAAACCGCAAATACGCCGACATGATACGGCAGATGGCACACTCCTCCGGCAATCCGTCGCAGGAGGACAAGGAGGCTCTCCAGTTCGTGAAGAACAAGATAGATTCCGCCAAATGGTTCATATCGGCCATCAAGCAGCGGCAGGATACGCTGATGCGCACGATGCAGGCCATCGTGGACTACCAGCGGGAGTATTTCCTCGACGGAAACGAGAGCAAGCTCAAGCCGATGATATTGAAAGATATCGCCGATATGACGGGGCTCGACGTCTCCACCATCTCGCGGGTAGTGAACAGCAAGTACGTCCAGACGGGATTCGGCATCATCTCCCTCAAGCAGCTCTTTTCGGAGGCGATGCAGACCGACAGCGGCGAGGAGGTCTCCTCATACGAAATCAAGAACATCCTCTCCGAGTGTATCGACCGGGAGGACAAGCGCAAACCGCTGACGGACGAGGCGCTCATGGAGATACTCAACAACATGGGCTACCATATCGCCCGGCGCACGGTGGCCAAATACCGCGAGATGCTCGGAATCCCGGTGGCCCGGCTCCGCAAGGAGCTCTGAAGCCGCAGGGATGCAAAGGCGGCTGTGGACGATTGCAGCGGCAGCCTCGTTGCCGCCAGGCCCTCCTTGTGAAGCAGGCTTTTTTTCGTACCCCGTAATTTTACCGATTCTTAGATAGCGGAGAGGCTGTGCCGTGTCGGACCTGTTGTCCGTTCGATACGGTCTCTCTTTTTGGGTATGCGAGCCGGAGAGCGTGTTTCCGGCAGGTCATGCGACGAATCCGGTCGTATCCCGTCCGGGGAAGAGAGGCGGGAAGGAGGAATGTTCGGGGAACGGCTGCGGTGGGCGGGCCGAGTGGTTGAACGGTGTGCGCACTGGTCGGTACCGCATGAATTCGTAGAATAAAAGAGAGGTTTTCCTGTACCGTAACGCGATAAATCGTAACTTTACCGACCGTTCGGCCGGTTCCGGAGCCGGCGGTTAAAAACGGAAGGATTTGCTTATGGATACTTGCATGGAGGAGCGCAGCGTGTGGGCCTCGCTCAGTCGGGGCGTATCATACTTGTTGCATCCCTTTTTGATGCCGGTATGGCTGTTGCTGATACTTTTCGGGACGGGAATCCTGCCCATCTACCTGCCCGTCGGGATAAAACGTTATATCCTGATGGTAGTCACGGTCGATACGCTTGTCGTACCTGCGCTGGGGATTCTTTTGATGCGGGTGTTCGGGCTTCTCAGCGATTTTTCGCTTTCCCGGCGCCACGAACGCACGCTGCCGATGCTGATTGTGGCGCTGTGTTACGGGCTGTGCGGCTGGATGCTCGGCTCCTCTCCCATGCTGTTCCTGCTCCGGCGGATGATGTTCGCCGCCATGGCCTGTACGCTTTTCGCGCTGTTGGTGAACCTGCGGTGGCAGGTCAGCCTGCACATGACGGCAGCGGGTGCGGCGACGGGTATGGTCGCCATCCTGTTGTATGCCGGTTATACCAATCTCGTCTGGGTATTCTGCGGTGCGGTTCTGTGTTCCGGCGTGTTGGGTTCGGCCCGACTCTGTCTCGGAAAACATACGCCCGCTCAGGTGGCCGTAGGGTTTGCCGGCGGCTTCCTGCTCGCCGTCGGGGTACTGCTGCTGGCCTGAAAGCGGCTCGGAGGGGACACGAAGGGCGACACAAATTTTGTGTCGCCCTTCGTGTCCCGGTGCGTTCCCGCGGTTTCAGGCCGATACCGCATGTATCCCTTTCAGGTGGCGTGCCCAATTCCCCTGTGCCCGCAGCACTTGTTCGATGATGTCGCGTACACAGCCGTGGCCGCCGGGGAATTCCGATACGTAGCGCGACGCCTCGATGATTTCGCATGAGGCATCTGCCGGGCAGACGGGGAGTCCTACCGCCTGCATACACTCCAGGTCGGGAATGTCGTCGCCCATGAACAGGACGTTTCCCGGGTCGAGGGAGTGCCGTTCCATGATTCCGCTCAGAACGGCTATCTTGTCGGATACGTTGACATGCAGCTCGGTGACGCCGAGATAGCTGAAACGTTTGTAAAGAATGTCGCCGCGGCCGCCCGTAACGATGAATATCTTGTATCCCTGCCTGACGGCGTAGCTTACCGCATAGCCGTCCTTGGCATTGTAGGCGCGCAGAAAATCGCCGTCGGCCAGAGGCATGATGTTCCCGTCGGTGAATACTCCGTCTACGTCGAATACGAACGCCTCGGTCCGTGCTATGTCCTCTTTGAAGTTTCCCATATGCTTTCGCTCAGTAATTTGTATATCTTGTTGTATCGTTCGTCGTTTTCGCGTGCGAGGATGGCCTCGTGGCGGCGCATGGTGACGGTGTCGCCGCGGACCGCGGGACCGGTCTGTACGGCCGCGGGATTGTCCGTCGCTACGGCTTTGGCTGCCGTTTCGAGTACCAGCGGCCCCAGTATGCCGAAATCGAGTCCCTCCTTCTCCAGCAGTCTGCCCGCGATGGCGTAAAGGTGGTTGGAAAAGTTACATGCGAAGACTGCCGCTGCGTGGAGTCTGCCGCGTCGGGCGCTGTCGGCTTCGCGGACACAGTCGGAGAGCGCCTCCGCGAAGTCCCGGACGGTGCGGCCGGCCCGGTCGGTGGTGTATTCGATGAAGAGGGGGACGGTGCGGAAATCGATGCTGCGTCCCGCCGAAAAGGTTTGCAGCGGATAGCATACGGCCCGGTCGGCGGCGACGCACCGCAGCGAATCGATGCCGAGCCCTCCGGAGGTATGGGCTACCGTGGCGCCGGGAGGCGTGCGCAGCCGTGCGGAAACCTCTTCCACCGCCGAATCGCTGACGGCTATCAGGTAGAGGTCGGCCTCTACCGTCTCCTCCGGTCGGGCAATGTATTCGGCTCCGTACCGGTCGGCGAGCTCCCGGCCGCGGAGAGGGTTGCGTGCGCATAGTTGTTTCAGGTGCAGGCTGTCCTGTCCGGCGACGGCTCCGGCGAGGGCTGCCGCCACATTACCGCTCCCTATTATCGTTATCTCCATCCTTTATAAGCTCCATCAGAAGTATGTTGTCATCCGACGTGTCTATCTTTCTGTCGATTTCATCCATGATGCCGGAGATTTCGCGCAGATAGCGGTTGCCGCACAGGTCGCGTACCGCGGAACCGGCCCGTTCGACTGCCCGCACGGCTTCGTGCAGTGTGAGGGTGTGTATGTCGCGTGCCGGAACGTATATTTTCGTCTTCTGGCTTTTGTCCGAGGATATGGGGAGTATCATCCCCGCCTCGTCGAGCGTATAGTTAATGTCCCTTACCAGTCGGACGGGAAGTTTCAGCTCCCGCGCTATCGCCTCGGAGGAGATGCCTCCTTCGCCGCGCATGAAACTTCGTATGATGACCGTGAGGGAGGCGAGCATCACTTTGCGTCGGTTGTCGTAGCTGACACTCGCGGCGTCCTGTTCCTGCACGAAACTCTCCACGTTCTGGTAGGAGAACGAGAGTTCGGCTCCGAAGAGGACGATTTGCCAGCTTGCCTGTATCCAGAACAGAAACAGGGGGACTGCGGCAAAGCTGCCGTAGATGATGTTGTAGGACGATACCCCGCTCTGCAGCGTGACATATACGAGTTGGAATACGGAGAAGGCAATCGCGGCGATGAGGGCCGCCATCGCCGCGTGGCGGAAGCGCACTTTGGTGTTCGGAATGATTTTGTAGGCGCCTGCGAAGAGGAGCCACAGCACTGCGAACGAACCGATGGCGTAGAGTACGCTGTACGGAATGGAGGCGTAGTTGGCGATGAGTGTCCGGATGTAGGAGAGTACCAGCGCGAGCATGACGGCCAGCAGCGGCATGACGAATATCACCGCGGCATAGGTGCTCGCACGTCTTGTCAGGCTGCGTGGCTTCTGGACCTCCCATATCGTGTTGAATGCGTTTTCGACGTTGCCGAAGACACGGATTGCCGCCCATACGAGTACGACGAGTCCGCTCGCGGCGACGAGTCCGCCGCTCGTGCGCACGAGTACGTTGTTGGCGAAGTTGAGGATGTATCTTATCAGTGCGCTGTTCTCCGAGAATCTTTCGAAAAGGTAGTTCTCAAGGGCTGTTTCCAGTCCGAATCCCTTGATGATGCCGAATGCCAGCGCGAGCATCGGAACGAGCGACATGAGCGTGAAAAAGGTGAGCGCCGCCGAGCGGACGACCGTATTGTGATGCTGTACACCCTGCGCGGTGTAGAGGATGAGGCGGGCCTGACGGACGAACCACCACTCTTTGCGGGAGGAGAAGTCGGCTTCCGTCTTCTCCCAGACGTCGTGTCCGACGAATTTCTTGGCTTTTTTGAAAAACGATTTCATCCTTAGTCCGGTTTTTATGGCGCTTCGTACCGCAGGGCCGCCGCCCGTTGTGCCGTTACAAAATTACCTCTTTTAATTCGATAACCCAAAGCGTCGGCCCGACGGCGGTGAAGGCGAGCCGAACACTGCCCCCTTCGCGGATGCCGAGCCTGCGGGCGAGTTCCGGAGCGGCGAGGGGAAAACCGTGCGTGTAAAGGTCGGCGGAACGGATACCCCGCCGACGCAGTTCCCGTTTCAGGCACGACGGGTCGAACCGTTCCATCCGTTCGACCTCAAAAACTTTGCCGGGTATTGCCCCTGCGGGCAGCGTATTCGTAAAGAGGTAGCTGTCGCCCGGTACGGCGAATGCCTGCGGCATCTCTTCGGCTGCATACCGGGCCGTCAGCCGCGCCTTGCGCAGTGCGGCATCGGGGATGACCGTGTAGCGGTAGGGCGGTGCGAATCCGGCGGTCGTGGCGGGTGCGGATACCGGGTAGGGATAGCTCCAGCGTCCCCGCCCGGCGATGGCGGCGCCGAGGCTGCCTTCCGTATCGGTGTCGCTCATTTCGACGGTAACTTCCTTGCATTCGCCTCCGAGCGAGAAGACTTCCACGCTACACCCTGTTCCGAAGAGACGGAAACATTCGGCCACGTCGAAAAGCGGCGAAAGTTTGACGGCTGTCCGTTTGGAAAGTTGCTTCAGCAGAGGCAGCAGTTGCAGGATGTCCGGACTGCAATCTTCCGGTAGTACCAGTTTGCGCCCTGCGGCGGAGCGGCGGTCGGGGTCGGCGTATATCAGGTCGGCCCTGCCGTCTGCTGCGGCGAATTTGTTTAGGAACTCTTCAGCCGCGGTGCAGACCACGGTGATGTTGTCCGCTCCCAGGCGGCGGAAGTTGATTTCCGCCGCCCTGGCGAGTGCGGCGTCCCGTTCTACGGCGATGACGCGGGCGAAACGGCGGGAGAGGTGGAAAGAGTCCACGCCCAGTCCGCAGGTGAGGTCGATGCACACATCGCCTCTCCAGCTCTTGCGGGTCGCGGCGGCTTCGCTGCTCGACTGCTCGAAGGCCAGAGGCGGGAGGATGGCCCGTGCTTCGTAATAGGAGGGCAGTTTGCGGCGGGCCCGCTGGAGATATTTTACTTGTGTGGCGACCAGTCCGGCATGTGCGATGCGTTTGTCGAGTGCCACGGCATTCGGGTCGCGGCCGATATTCTCTTCCGTGAGCTGTCGCAGCAGCGGCGTATCGAGCAGCAGTATGTCTTCGGTTGTCATATCGTTTCTGAAAGGGAAGGTTCGTTGTGTTTTGTCTTTCGTCCCCGCAGCAGGAGGCAGGCGGCAAGTACCGCGGCATAAAGCGCTATCACCTGCCACGCTTCCAGCCGCAGCGGGAACGAGGCCCAGCTCTTTTCCGCGGCGAGGCCGACTACGGCGTTCTGCAATCCGGCTGCAGCGCCTATGGCCGCGGAGAAGGGGCCTTGCAGCAGGGGCAAGGGAGCAATTATCCAGAGCAGGGAGAGGAGGACGGTCGCGTTGGCCGTCAGAATGAGCAGCGGGTTGAGAATGATGCCGATGAGCGGAATGCGTCCGAAGTAGTACGATACGAGCGGGGCGGTGGCGAGCGAGGCGGCGAGCCCTACCATGAAGATTGCCCAGAAGGCGTTGAGCGCCTTGATGCGGCTATGTACGAGGCCGTACAGCGGCCGGTAGAAGAGAAAGATGCCGGCGACGGCCGTGAAGGAGAGCTGGAAACTGATGTCGTAGAGATAATTGGGGTTGACGAGTAGCATGACGGTTGCGGTGGCGAGCAGGATGTTGGCGCTGTTGCCTGTCCGTGATGCGGCGAGTGCGAGCTGGGCTCCGGTGAACATCATGGCTGCCCGGACTGCCGATGGCGGAAGTCCGGTAAGTGCCGTATAGAGCCATATTGCCGTGATGGCCGCGGCATTTTTGATGATGTGACCGTAGCGAAAGGCGGGCAGCAGCCACAGCAGGAGGTTCACCAGCATGGCGACGATACCCACGTGGAGACCCGATACGGCGAGCAGGTGCGATGCACCGGTGGTGCCGTAATCGTCGCGTACTCCGGCCGGCAGGCCGCCGCGGTAACCGATGCTCATGGCTGCGGCCGTACCGTACGCTGTGGGTGGCAGGCCGAGGCGCGAGAGTCTTTCGGCTGCACCAGCCTGCATCCGGGCAGCGCAGTAGCGCGGGGTGAGGTGCCGGCCCGGCAGGGAGAGGAGTTTCTGCCTCCCGTCTATCCAGACGGACTGGCTGTATCCGCGCCGTTGCATCAGGCGGGCGTACCATGCGTAGTCTGCACTGCCGAGCTCGCCGGCGTACCCCGTGGCGATGAGGCGCTCTCCGGGTCGGATGCGGAAGGAGGTATCGAAACGGGCCACCGCCTTTTCTCCGGAGAAATGCCAGGCAGTGTCGCCGCCTGCGAAAGCGCGGTAACGGTCGATGCGGACGGTCGTTTTCGTCCAGCGTCCGGCTGCTTCGGGGGTGTCGGTTACGGCCATGGTCATTACCAGCCGCTGGCCGTGCGGCATCACCGTCCGTGGTCGGGTGGCCAATGTCACGGCTGCGGCCGAAAGAAAGATGGCTGTATAGGTCAGCAGTGATGCGGCGGCAGGCCTCCGTCCGGTCAGGACGGCAGCGGCGAGTGCCACTCCGGCGGCAGTGGCGACCGGCCAGACGGGGAACCGTACGGCATTCGCCGCGACGATGCCGGCAACGACCGCCGGCAGGATGCGGGCGAACGGTACCGGTCGTATGTGGGATGCGTTTTTCATGGCGGCGGGTGGGGTCCGGGGGCGCTGTGGCGCTTGTTCCGGAGGGAGGGGCGGGTTTCGGTCACTGCCGGCCCCAGCCGGCCCGGTCGAGACTCCGGTAGTTGATGGCTTCGGCAATGTGTTCGGGCCGGATGTCGGGCGATGCGGCCAGGTCGGCGATGGTACGCGCCACTTTCACGATGCGGTCGTAGGCGCGGGCCGAAAGGTCGAGCCGTTCCATCGCACGGCCGAGCATGGCGCTGCATGCCGCGTCGAGGCGGCAGAACTCACGGAGCATGGCCGGATTCATCATGGCGTTGGTATGGATGCCGTTCGTCCCGGCGAAACGTGCGGCCTGCCGTGCCCGCGCTGCGACCACCCGTTCGCGTATCGCGGCGCTCTTTTCGGCCGGTGCCGTGCCGGAGATTTCGTCCAGCGCGACGGGGGTGACCTCCACATGCAGGTCGATGCGGTCGAGCAGGGGGCCCGAAATGCGGTTGATGTAGCGCGATACCGAGGCGGTGCTACATACGCACTCCTTGGTCGGGTGGTTGTAGTAGCCGCACGGACAGGGATTCATGGCTGCCACGAGCATGAAGTTGGCGGGATATTCTATGGTGTACTTCGCGCGGGCGACCGTCACTTTCTTCTCCTCCAGCGGCTGCCGTAGCACTTCGAGCATGTTGCGGCCGAATTCGGGCAGTTCGTCGAGAAAGAGGATGCCGTTGTGGGCGAGGGAGATTTCGCCCGGCTGGGGATTGGTGCCCCCGCCGATAAGAGCTACCTGCGAGGCGAGATGGTGCGGAGCGCGGAAAGGGCGGTGCGTCATGAGGCCCCGTGTGCTTCCCGGCTTTCCGGCTATGGAGTGTATCTTGGTGGTCTCGAGCGATTCGGCGGTCGTCATGGGCGGCATGATGGTGGGCATGCGCCGGGCGAGCATCGTCTTTCCCGACCCAGGCGAACCTATCATGATGACGTTGTGGCCTCCGGCAGCGGCCACTTCGAGGGCACGCTTGACGTGGGCCTGTCCTTTGACGTCGGCGAAGTCCTCTTCGTAAGGCGACTCTGCTCCGTCGCCTCCCGTCGTTTCGTGGACGTAGGGTGGGACGGCTGCGTCGCCGTTCAGAAAATCGACCACCTCCTTCAGGGAACCGGCGGCTATCGTTTCCAATCCTTCGGCCACGGCTGCTTCGGCGGCGTTCTCCCGTGGTAGGATGAATCCCCTGAAACCGTTCCGGCGGGCATTGACCGCAATGGGAAGGGCTCCGCGGATGGGTTTTACCGTTCCGTCGAGCGAGAGTTCCCCCATGATGATGTAGCTGCCGAGCCGGTCGGGGGCTACCTGTCCCGCTGCGGCGAGGATGGCTACGGCAATGGTCAGGTCGAGCGAAGAGCCCTCCTTGCGGACGTCTGCCGGTGCGAGGTTTACGACCACCTTCTTGCCGGGCATCTTCAGTCCGCTGTTGTCGAAAGCCGAACGGATGCGCTCCTGGCTTTCGCGCACGGCGTTATCGGGCAGCCCGACCAGAAACATGCCCAGACCGGGGGTGATGTTGACCTCCACCTCCACCGTCATGGCCTCTATTCCGACGAGGGCGCTTGCGTAACATTTCGTGAACATGGCGTAGCTTTGTTGCGTTTGGTTCGGGAACGGGGTTCCGGTCCGTCGTTCTTCGGAGCGGGGCTGGGGCAACGGACGGGCTGCCGGACAGGTGCCGTTCCGGAGGGCGTACCCGCATCAGAAGGGGCTCTCCTCGTCGAACGTCCGCATGGGGCGTCCGAACGAGCCGCCTCCGTTCAGGTCGCTGTCGAACTCTGCGGCTCCGGCTCCGGAGAGCGAACCGTAATCGTCGTCGTTCATACTGCTCTCTATCATCGTCCCCGCTTCGTCATCGTAATCGAGGAAGCGGGCCTGCTCCTTGCGGAAGCGCAGTTTTACGGTATCCGTCGCGCCGTTACGGTGCTTGGCGAGGATGATTTCGGCCATACCCGCCGTCGGGTTGCCGTCTTCGTCCTGTGTGAAGCCGAAGTATTCCGGACGGTGGATGAAGGCCACGATGTCGGCATCCTGCTCGATGGCCCCCGATTCGCGCAAGTCGGAGAGCTGCGGCCGCTTGAGGCCGGAGCGCGACTCGATGGAGCGGTTGAGCTGCGAGAGGGCGATGATGGGGATGTTGAGCTCCTTGGCGATGGATTTCAGACCGCGAGAAATGGAGGCCACCTCCTGTTCACGGTTGCCGCGGCTGTCGGCGTTGCCCGTCATGAGCTGCAGGTAGTCGATGATGATTATCTGGATGTCGTGCTGTGCCTTGAGACGGCGGGCCTTCGAGCGGAGCTCGTAGATGGAGAGGGCCGGCGTATCGTCGATGAAAAGCGGAGCGGTGGGCAGGATGCGTGTCGTCTGTTCGAGGTGGCGCCACTGCTCGGCGGTCAGCTTGCCGCTCCGCACGTCGGCCGAGGAGAGCCCCGATTCGGCGACGATGAGGCGCATCATAAGCTGCACGGAACTCATTTCGAGCGAGAAGAAAGCCACGGGCTTTTCGTGGTCGATGGCCATGTTGCGGGCCATGGAGAGGACGAAGGCGGTCTTGCCCATCGAGGGACGGGCTGCGATGATGATGAGGTCGGAGGGCTGCCATCCCAGCGTGAGCTGGTCGAGGCGGGTGAAGCCGGTCGGGACGCCGTTCATCGTGCCGCCCTGTGCGTGCGCCTCCTCGATGGCCTTCATCGCCTTGTCGAAAACGAGACTGGCGCTCTGGATATCGCGCTTGATGTGTCCCTCCGAAACCTTGAAAATCTCCGCTTCGGCGTAGTCTATCAGGTCGGTCACGTCGGTACTCTCATCGTAGGAGCGGCGCTGTATCTCGGTCGAGGCGCGGATGAGCTCCCGCTGCACGTATTTTTGTGCGATGATGGTGGCGTGGAACTCGATGTTCATCGCCGAGGCCACCTTCTGCGTCAGCTGGGCGAGAAAAGGGGCGCCGCCCACCTCTTTCAGTTTTTTCTGCCGCTTGAGTTTCTCGGTGACTGTAAGCAGGTCCACCGGTTTGTTTTCCGAGCAGAGCTCTTCAATGGCGCGGTAGATGATGCGGTGCGTGTCGAGATAGAATGCGTCGGCCGTCAGGAACTCCTGCACGGTGGTGATGCTGTCGCCTTCGAGCATGAGGGCGCCGAGCACGGCCTCCTCCAGCTCCACCGCCTGGGGCGGCAGGGTGGCGGCGCCTTCCGTGAGCGTGTCGTATGCCTGTCGGTTGTTTTGGTTGGGTGTATAGTTCTTAGCCATAAGTATCCCTCGGATTGGAGGGTAAAGATACGAAAAAAGGGCGTCTCTTTATTCCCCTGTTTGAATCCGGACCCTTTTTCGGGTTTCGGGAGGACGCAGCCCTGTTGCCGGTGGAACGGAGTGCCTTCCGAAGGATTCCGTCGTGGGGAGGCGGATGGCTGCGTTTCCGGCCCGGAGCAGTCTGCGGGAAACGGCTGCTGTGCGGTGGCCGGAGGGGGGCTACCGGTTGCGGCCTTTCGGCTTTTTCCCTGCGGCTGCGGAGAACCTGTCCGGGCCGCCGTGTCCGGGCCGCCCGCTGTTGCGGTCGTTCCGGGCCGTGTCGTACTCCCCGAAGGCCCGGCGGATGGCCTGCGCCGTATCGCGCCCCTTGCCTGCGGGGTGCTCGTTTTGCCTGTCCGGTTTCGGAGCGGCAGGGCGGCTCGGGTGGCTTTGTCCGTGCTTGCCTCGGCGGGGGACGAGCTGGTCGCTGCGCAGGGTGCCGTCGGCATTACGGAAGAAGTAGCTCTTTTGGCGGCGCTTTTCGTCCTGGCTTTTCGCCACGTAGAGGGGACGTCCCGTGTAGGGGTCGCTCTCCGTATAGAACATCACGGAACTGAGCGTCATGGGGGTGGGAGTAAGGTCCTGTACCTGCTCCAGCCGGAAGTCGAGCGAGCGTGTGATTGCCGAGAGGCGTTCCATGTCGGCTTCGGTGCAGCCCGGATGGCTCGATATGAAATAGGGGATGAGCTGGTAGCGGAGCCCTTCGCGGCGGCAGATGTCGTTGAATTGTGCGTTCAGCTCGCGGAACAGTGCGAACGACGGCTTGCGCATCAGCTTCAGTACCTCGTCTTCGGTGTGTTCCGGGGCTACTTTCAGCCTGCCGGAGGTGTGGTTTACGACCACTTCGCGCAGGTAGGCCCCGCCGTCGCTGCGGTCAAACAGGTCGTAACGGATACCGCTGCCGATGAAGGCTTTCTTGACGCCCTTGATTTCCGTCGCCCGCCGGTAGAGCGCCAGCAGCCGGGCATGGCTGTTGTCGAGATTGGGGCAGGGTTTCGGGTGCAGGCAGGAGGGGCGCGTGCACCGGCTGCACAGCGATGTGTCGCGGCCTCCCATGCCGTACATGTTGGCCGAGGGGCCGCCGATGTCGGAGATATACCCTTTGAAGCCCTCCATGCGGGTGACCTTCTCGATTTCGGCCAGTACGGAACGTTCGCTGCGCGAGGAGATGAATTTGCCCTGATGGGCGGATATGGTGCAGAAGCTGCATCCGCCGAAACAGCCCCGGTGAATGTTCACGGAGTATTTAATCATCTCGTAGGCGGGGATGTCGCCCTTGCCGGTATAGCGCGGATGGGGCAGGCGCGTATAGGGGAGGTCGAAACTGCGGTCGATTTCGGCTTCCGTCAGTGCGGGGTAGGGCGGATTCACCACCACCGGTTTTCCGGCTGCATATTCCACGAGTATCTTCTCCTGTCGCAGGCGGTTGCTCTCGGTCTCGATGCGGACGAAATTCTCGGCGAAGGCCCGTTTGGAGGCGAGGCACTCCTCATAGGAGTGGAGCGTAAGCGTCGTTTCCGGTGCCAGACGGGCGACGTACCCTTCGTCGGCGAGGAAAGCCACCTGCGGCAGCCGGCGCAGGAGTTTGGCATTGAAACCGTTTTTCATCGCCCGTGCTACGTCGATGATGGATTTGTCGCCCATGCCGTACATGAGCAGGTCGGCGCCGCTGTCGATGAGCAGGGATGGATGCAGCGAGTCGCTCCAGTAGTCGTAGTGCGTCAGGCGGCGGAGCGAGGCCTCGATGCCGCCGATGACTACGGGCGTATTCGGATAGAGCGACTTCAGTATGCGGGTATAGACCGTCACGGCGCGGTCGGGCCGAAAACCTGCTTTTCCTCCCGGTGTATAGGCATCGTCGCTCCGCAGCCGCAGGTTGGCCGTGTAGTGGTTCACCATGGAGTCCATGCTGCCGCCCGATACGCCGAAGAAGAGCCGCGGCTTGCCCAACTTGCGGAAATCGCGCAGGTCGTCGCGCCAGTTGGGTTGCGGCACGATGGCCACGCGGTAGCCTTCAGCCTGCAACAGTCGGCCTATTACGGCTGCACCGAATGCGGGATGGTCTACGTAGGCGTCGCCTGAGAAGAGAATGATGTCCAGATAGTCCCAGCCGAGCGATTCGACCTCTTTGACGGTAGTAGGCAGCCACTCCGCTGCGGAGTGTGTGATGGGGGTGCGGGTCATGTCTCGGGAAGGTTTACGGGAGCAGCAGCGAACTGTCGCCGTAGCTGAGGAAACGGAAACCGTGCGAGAGGGCGTAATCGTAGAGGCGTCGCCACTCTTCGCCGATGAATGCCGATACCAGCAGCAGCAGCGTGCTTTTTGGCTGGTGAAAATTGGTTATCATACCCGAAGTCAGCCGGTAGGTGAAACCGGGCATTATCATAATCTGCGTGGCGGCCTGCAGCTTTTCGGTGCCGGTGGCCTCCATGTACGAGGCGAGCGTGCCGAGCAGCTCCGCACCGTCGGCTTCGGCCGGTAGGTCGTAGGCTTCCCACTGTCCCACGGGGGTGTCGGTATGCGGGTTGCCCTCGCGGAGTATCCGCCATCCCAGTACGGGGAGCGATTCCAGCGTCCGTACCGAGGTGGTGCCCACGGCGACAATGTGCCTGCCTGCCGCCGCTGCGGCGAGGCGGCGTACCGTGGCTGCCGTTACCTCGAAGTGTTCGGTGTGCATGGTGTGCTGCAGGGGATTGTCCGTCTTGACGGGAAGAAAGGTGCCCGCACCCACATGCAGCGTCACCTCTTCGGTGCGTACTCCTTCCCTGCGCAGTCTCTCTATCAGTTCCGGGGTGAAGTGCAAACCGGCCGTAGGGGCGGCTACGGAGCCTTCGAAACGGGAGTAGACGGTCTGATAGCGGGTGTTGTCTATCTCTTCGCTGTCGCGGCCGAGGTAGGGCGGTATCGGGATGCGGCCCAAGTGTTCGAGCAGCTGGCCGAAACTCAGTGCCGCGTCCCATGTGAAGCGCACCACCTGCGAGGTCCCCGCCGTGCCTTCGCGCCACGCCTGCACCCGGCACGGAACGCCGTTGCAGTCGAAGTCGATGGCGAGCGGTCCCTCCTTCCACTTCTTGAGGTTGCCGACGATGCACTGCCACCGGCACTCGCCCTGTGCCGCGAAAGCACGTTCGTAGTCGGCCGGGGCGTGCGGTTCGAGGCAGAAGACCTCCACGCGTGCGCCGCTGGGTTTGTGCATGACGATGCGTGCGCGTATCACTTTCGTGTTGTTGAACACCAGCACGGCCCCTTCGGGCAGCTCTCCGCCGATGCCGCGGAAACGGGTCTCCGAGAGGGCGCCCCTACGGTACACGAGCAGCCGCGATGCATCGCGTTCGTCGGCCGGGAAACGCGCGATGCGTTCGTCGGGCAGAGGATAGTCGAAATCCGATATGTTGACGCTGTCTTTTGGTGTCATGCGTGTGCGGGGAGAATATGGCGTACGGCACGGCCGCATCCGGTTGTCAAAAAAAAGAGAGACCCGCATGCGCCTGTAAGCCGGGTTCTGTGCGTGCCGCGGCTCGCACCGCGGCACGTTTCCGCCATTTATCTACGCCTGCAGTCTCCCGCAGGCTCAAGCGGCCTACCCCCCGGCAGCGGGCGAGCAACCCTTGAATGCCGGTATACATGGCCTTGCAACCCGCAAGTGGTACGGCCCCGCGTGTCGCCACGGCGGGCGGTGGGCTCTTACCCCGCCTTTTCACCCTTACCCCGAACCGGGGCGGTCGTTTTCTGTTACCTTGACTGTGCCCTCACGGACATCTACCCGTTAGGTAGTGCGGTGCTCTGCGTTGCCCGGACTTTCCTCTCCCCCTCGCGGGGCAGCGGCGGAACGTCGCGGCGGGCTCTCCGTGCCGCAAAAGTAGTCATAATCGGCGGGAATCCGACCGCTTCCCCCGATTATTCCGCATCGGGCCGGTCGGACGGAGGGGCTTTCGGACGGTGTCCGAAACGTCGCGGCGGCCCGTCAGCCGAGCGATAATCCTTATCTTTTGCTATCTTTGTCGGGATAGAGCGCGGGAATGATGAGGATAGTCGTGATGTACCCTACCTGGGGGGAGGCCAGGCCGTTCATGCTCGGTTCCGCCGGAGGTACGGCGGAGGTGTGGCGGTGCGGTATCGGTGCCGTGGAGTGTGCTGCGCGCACGGCGGGTGTCCTCGCTGCACGGAGACCCGACTTCATCCTGTTGGCCGGTATTGCCGGTGCACATCCGTCCGTCGGGCTGGCGAAGGGCGATACAGTGATGGTGTCGCGCGAATATGCCGCCGATGTGGGGACGCTGCGCGAGGGTCGTTTCATTCCGCTGCCGGTGGACGGGAACGACGTGAAGAACAACTTTTACGATAACCCCACGTCCGTGCCGCCCCTTTTCCGGAGCGTAGCCTCGGATACGGTCGCCGTCGCGGGAACACCCGTGAGGGCGGAGAGCGCGGCCTGCATAGAGAATATGGAGGGAGCCGGTTTCTTCGCCGTATGCGGTGCGCTGGGGGTGCCTTTCGCCGAGCTTCGCTGCATATCGAATTATATCGGCGAGGAGCGCGGCCGTTGGCGGATTGCGGAGGCGGTCGGAAGGCTTGCGGAGGATGTCGGGAGGTTCATCGACGCTGTGCGGGAGTGGTCGTAAGGAGTTGCCGGACGGACGGGCCGTCTTCGGGACGGAGGAACGAAGATTCAGTAATAGACAGTTGGACGTATGAAATTATCGCTTGCCATTTCGCCGTGTCCGAACGACACGTTCATGTTCGATGCCATGCTCAACGGACGCATCGATACCGAAGGGTTGGAGTTCGAGGTCGTCTTCAAGGATATAGAGGAGCTGAATGCGGGACTCTCCGCTGCGGAGGGAGTACGTCCGCACATCAGCAAGGCGAGTTATGCCGTCCTGCCGCAGGTTGCCGGCCGTTATTGCGCTCTGCGCAGCGGGAGTGCGCTGGGACGCGGCAACGGCCCGCTGCTGGTGGCCGGCGACGAAAGTGCCGCGACGGACGACTGTTCGATGCGTATCGCCGTACCGGGGATGCACACCACTGCGAACCTGCTCATGGAGCGTCTCTTTCCGCACCTTTCCGACAAACGGGCCTATCTCTTCTCCGATATTCCGCACATCGTCGGGCGGGGTGAGTGCGATGCGGGGGTGCTGATACACGAGGGACGTTTCGTCTATCGCCGTTACGGGCTCTTTCTGCTGGCCGACCTCGGTGCGGAGTGGGAGCGGGCGACCGGGCTGCCCCTGCCGCTGGGAGTCATCGTCGCCGACCGGAGCCTGCCTGCGAAGGTGGCCGGGACGGCGGAACGGGTGCTGCGCCGGAGCATCGCCTATGCCTTCGCGCATCCGGCCGATTCGTTACCCTTCGTCCGGGAGCATGCGCAGGAGTTGGACGAAGGGGTGATAAGAAACCATATCGAATTCTTCGTGAACGACTATTCGCTGGATATTGGCCCGGAGGGTGCCGAAGCGGTCGCCAGACTGCTCGACATGCCCTCTGTAATGTTGTTCCGGGCTTGAGTGCAGGTACTGTTTCTCTTTTGTGGCGTAATTCAGTTGAAGACGTGAAATTCTTTCCTATCCTGTTTGTCAGTCGGATGACGGGCGGGGTAATTCGAATAGCCGTCTGCACCGGCGGTTTCCTTTCCGGCAGTCGGCAAAAAGCATTTCCGGTTCGGTAAATGGCCGTTCCGGCGCATAGCAGGGTATAGATGGAATAATTCCGTCAAATTCCGGGGCGGACAGTTGGATTTCCCGGATATTATCCGTTTATTTGTTGCCGGAAAAAGGGGGTGCCTCCGTGGGGGCGGCTGAGATTATACCCAATGAACCTGATACGGTCAATACCGTCGTAGGGATTTTTTCTGAGTATATTGCTTTCTTTTCGTGCGCATTCGGGCACTTTCGTTTTCCTTGACCGATATTAAAATGGGAGTGGAACGATGTTCGGCGTACAGTTCATCACACATCATACCGATACCATCACGTACCTCGACTCCGTGCGTATTGCACTGGAGGGAGGATGCCGCTGGATACAGTTGCGCATGAAGGAGGCGCCCGACACGCAAGCGGAGGAGGTCGCCCGTCAGGCGCTGGCCCTGTGCCGTGCTGCCGGAGCGGTATTCATCATCGACGACCGCGTGGAGCTGGCCGGCAGACTGCATGCCGACGGCGTGCATCTCGGCAAGGCGGACATGCCGGTAAGGGAGGCCCGGCGCCTGCTCGGGCCGGGGTTCCGTATCGGAGGAACGGCCAATACGTTCGAGGATGTCCGTATCCATTACGAGGGGGGCGCCGACTATATCGGCTGCGGCCCGTTCCGCTACACCACGACCAAACAGAAACTCGCCCCCATTCTGGGGCTCGAAGGATACCGGGCCATAACCGCCCGTATGCGGGAGGAGGGCATCGACCTGCCCGTGGTGGGCATCGGTGGTGTGACGGCCGAGGATATGTCTGCCCTGGCCAGAGCCGGACTCAGCGGTATTGCGCTCAGCGGGAGCGTATTGCGTGCCGCAGACCCGGTGGGCGAGATGCGGAGGGTCATGCAGATTGCGAAACAAGTTTCAGATAACTATGGAAGACAAAATCAAAATTAACTACCCCGATTCCGAAAAGGTCTATATGCCTGGCTCCCTCTATCCGGAGCTGCGCGTGGGGATGCGGCGTGTGCGGCTGACGCCCACAGTGGTCGTGAAGGACGGGGAGAAGGTACTTACGGAGAATCCTCCGGTGTACATCTACGATACCAGCGGGGCATACAGCGACCCGTCTGTGCCGATAGACCTGCGCAAGGGGCTGCCCCGGCTGCGGGAGGAGTGGATACGGAAGCGGGAGGTGGAACGGCTCCCCGGCATCACTTCCGAATACGGTCGGGCACGGCTCGCCGACCGGAACCTCGACCATCTGCGTTTCGAGCACATACAGCTTCCTTACCGGGCCAAGGAGGGGTGTCAGGTGACGCAGATGTATTATGCCAAACAGGGTATCATTACCCCGGAGATGGAGTATGTGGCTATCCGCGAGAACATGAACTGCCGCGAGCTGGGCATCGACTCCTACATCACGCCGGAGTTCGTCCGGCAGGAAATCGCCGCAGGACGGGCGGCGCTGCCGGCCAACATCAACCATCCCGAGGCCGAGCCGATGATAATCGGTTCTCGTTTCCTGGTCAAAATCAACACCAACATCGGCAATTCCGCCACTTCGTCCACCATCGAGGAGGAGGTGGAGAAGGCCGTGTGGAGCTGCAAGTGGGGCGGCGATACGCTGATGGACCTCTCCACGGGCGACAACATCCACGAGACGCGCGAATGGATAATCCGCAACTGTCCCGTGCCGGTCGGGACGGTGCCGATGTATCAGGCTATGGAGAAGGTGAAGGGCCGTGCCGAGGATTTGACGTGGGAGCTTTTCCGCGACACCCTGATAGAGCAGTGCGAGCAGGGGGTGGACTACTTCACCATTCACTGCGGCATCCGGCTGAGGAATATTCACTACGCCAACGACCGCCTGTGCGGCATGGTCAGCCGCGGAGGCAGCATCATTTCGCAGTGGTGCAAGGCGCACAACCGGGAGAGCTTCCTCTATGAACATTTCGATGATATCTGCGACATTTGTGCGCGGTATGACGTGGCGCTGTCGCTCGGCGACGGTCTGCGTCCGGGAGCCATCCGCGACGCCAATGACCGGGCGCAGTTCGCCGAGCTCGATACCATGGGCGAGCTGGTCGAGCGGGCCTGGGCGAAAAACGTGCAGGCCTTCATCGAAGGGCCGGGGCACGTTCCCATGCACAAGATACGGGAGAACATGGACCGTCAAATAGAGAAATGTCACGGCGCCCCCTTCTATACGCTCGGGCCGCTGGTGACTGACATAGCACCTGGCTATGACCATATCACGAGCGCTATCGGCGCCGCGCTGATAGGGTGGTACGGGACGGCCATGCTCTGCTACGTAACCCCTAAGGAGCACCTCGCCCTGCCGCAGAAGGAGGACGTGCGCGTAGGGGTGGTGACCTACAAGATAGCCGCCCATGCGGCCGACCTCGCCAAAGGGCATCCGGGAGCCGACGTGCGCGACAATGCCCTGAGCAAGGCGCGTTACGAATTCCGCTGGAAAGACCAATTCAACCTGAGTCTCGACCCGGAACGCGCGCTGCACTATTACCGCGAGGCAAACCACCTCAACGGCAAGTACTGCACCATGTGCGGGCCGCATTTCTGCGCCATGCGCATCAGCCAGCAGCTCCGCGACTGCGATTACACGGCAGGCGGGGAGGACGACGGTATCAGTGGACAGCAATAACTAAAAACAGATGAAGCATATGATTGAGACGAAAGTATCGCAGGGAATCGTAAGTACCTATTTCGACAAGCTCCAGAAAAATCTGGAATTGGACGTAGCCATCGTGGGCGGCGGGCCTTCGGGTATCGTGGCGGCCTACTACCTCGCCAAGGCGGGGCTTCGGGTGGCGCAGTTCGACCGTAAACTCGCTCCCGGCGGAGGCATGTGGGGCGGCGCCATGATGTTCAACCAAATAGTGATTCAGGAGGAGGCGATGGATATCGTGCGTGAGTTCGGGATAAATTATGCCCCCTTCGGTGAAGGACTTTACGTGATGGATTCGGTGGAGAGCACTTCGGCGCTCCTTTATCATGCGGTACATGCCGGAGCGACCGTATTCAACTGCTATTCGGTGGAAGACGTGGTCTATAAGGAGAACCGCGTGAGCGGTGTCGTGGTGAACTGGACGCCGGTGCTGCGCGAAGGGCTGCATGTGGACCCGCTCAACATCCTGGCCAAGGTGGTCATCGACGGTACGGGGCACGACAGCGAAATAGCTGCCACGGTAGCCCGCAAGAACGGCGCGCGGCTCAATACCGAAACGGGGGGCGTCGTAGGCGAACGTTCGCTCGACGTGACCGCCGGCGAGGATGAAGTGGTGAAGGGTACCAAGGAGATCTACCCCGGACTTTATGTGTGCGGCATGGCCGCTTCGGCGGTTTCCGGTACGCCCCGCATGGGGCCGATATTCGGCGGGATGCTCATGTCGGGCAAAAAGGTGGCCGACGAGATAATCGCCCGTCTGAAAAAGTGATGCCCTGCGGCGTCCGCGTATTTGCCGCCCGCCTGAAAAGGTGGGCGGCTTCTTTTTTTCGTATGGTGCGGGCTGCGGAAAGGTGGAAAGGGGTGAAACACGGGGCGGGCGGTGTGCGGGGCGGGAGACTTTTGCCTTCGCCGTTCGGGGCGGGAAGCGGATTGTTCTCGGCGCTGGCAATGAGGTCGGCGGTCGTGTTGCACAGTGGCGGTTTGCATGTCGGGGAAACGCTTCGTGTTCGGGGACGGTGCGTCCGGGGCGGAGGGTCGGGCTGTCGGCGTAGGGAGATGTGTCCGGGCGGGGCAGCCGGGATGCAGATTCGGATGCCGTGGAAAAAAAACCGGGAGCGGGTCAGCGGGCGGCTTGCAGCAGGCGTCTGAAGCGGCGGAGTATCTCTGCGGTGTCGGCCGGCGAGCGGAAGCGTGCCCAGATGTCGCCGAGGAGGGCGGCGCCTCCGAAACCGTAACCGCGCACCTCCGGCAGATTCGCTTCCGATACACCTCCGAGAGCCAGCACCTTTTCGTCGATAATTCCCGCGGCAGCCGCTTCGCGCAGCGCTGCGGGCGGGAAGGCGGAGCGGTACCCCTGTTTCGAGATGCTGTCGAAGACGGGGCTCAGGAAGAGATAGTCCGTCGCCGTGCGGTGTGCGGCCACCTCTTCGAGCGAGTGGCACGACCGGCTGACCGTGCCGCGGTAGCCGTCGGGCAGGTCGGGATTGCGGCCGTTGAGGTGTACGCCGCCCAAGCCGTAGGTGCGCTGGAGGGGAAAGTGGTCGTGCAGGGTGATGCGGGGGCGGAAGGGGGCAGGGAACCGTTCTATCAGTGCGGCGAGCTCGGCGGCCGTGCATCCCGGCTTGCGCAGGTGTATCCGGTCGAGCCCCTCTTCGAGCATGGCCTGCATGAGTTCCGTTTCGCCCGGAAGAAATTCGGGGGAGGTGATGACTATCAGTTTCATTGCGTGTCGTCTGTCTTGCCGGGGAAGTGCCAGAGCGGGCCGTTGCCCCGGCCGATTTGCAGGGTGCGTGCGGCTTCGATGGCGGCGGTTACGTATGCCTTTGCCCTGCCTACGGCCGCCTCCAGCAGGAGCCCCCTGCCGAGCAGGGTGGCGATGGCCGACGAGAGTGTACAGCCCGTTCCGTGGAGGTTGGAGGTCTCGATGCGGTCGGCCGTATAGGCGTACATCCGTCCGTCGTACAGGATGTCGGTGGGCCGGTCTGCGTCGAGGTGGCCGCCCTTTATCAGGAAGGCGCAGCCGTAGCGTTCGTGGAGCAGCCGGGCCGCACGGCGCATTTCCTCCTCGTCAGTGATGGGCTCTCCCGTGAGCAGCGATGCTTCGGGCAGGTTGGGCGTCACCACCCGGCAGAGCGGAAATAGACGGTTGCAGGCGGTTTCAAGGGCGTCGGGCTGGGTCAGTATTTTGCCGCTCGTGGAAAGGGCCACGGGGTCGAAGACCACGTTCCGGCATCCGTATCGTTCCAATACCTCCGCGATGGCGGAGATGATGGCGGGCGTGCCTGTCATGCCGATTTTGACGGCATCCGGGGAGAGGTCTTCAATGACGGCCCCGCATTGGCGTCCGACCGTTTCGGGGGAGAGGTACTCCACCTGCGCCACCCCGCGGGTATTCTGTACGGTAATGGCCGTAACGGCTGCGGCGGCATAGCCTCCCAGCGCCGAGACGGTTTTGATGTCGGCCTGTATGCCGGCTCCGCCGGAGGGGTCAGAACCTGCTATGGCGAGAATGACGGGCGGTGTGTTCATGTTTTCGAGTGGTTGGCCGGTCTGCCGGGGCAGGGGTGCGGCGTTTCTGCAAAGATAGGGAAACCGGCGGACATTCCGGTCTGCGGCGACCGGGCGTGTAGGCGTGTCATCCCGCCCGGTCGCCCTGCCGGGAGTCACGCTTTGCGGAGGAAGGTACGGAAGAGGAGGGCGGGGCCGTCGGTCTCTATGGCGAAGGTATCGGTCTCGGCTTCGTTCAGCGTACCGCACCACCACGAACGGAATCCCTCTGCGGGGGGAGTGTAGCGCAGGCCCCGGACGGAGATGCGTGTGCCCGGTACGATGGTGAAAATGGAGACCTGCTGCCGGGGCATGCTGTCGAAGGTCGCCGCACCTTCCACGGCATTGAAGACACCGTAGGGGGTCACCATTTGTACGTCGGCCTGCCGGGCATAGTCGGCCAGCAGGGCGATGTTGCCTATCGCATGGTCTTCGCGGCCGCCGGTGGCACCGAGTATGGTGAGCTCCCTGCGGCCCTGCTCCATGCAGAAGGAGAAAGCTTTCGTAAGGTCGTTGGTCTCCTGGTCGGGGACGATGTGCAGGATGTCCCGGAACCGCTGGGCCGTCGTGCGGCTGATGGAGTCGCCGTCGCCCACGATGGCCGACGGGATGCCGCCGTGGGCGGTATAGGCGTCGGCCGCCCCGTCGCAGCACACCACATAGCGGGCCTGGGCGAGGAGTGCTGCGGGAATCCCCTCCGCGGGGTATTCGCCGTCGGCGAGGATGACCGTTTCGGGCGCTGTTGCGGCGTCAGGCATCCGGAAGTGTCGTCTTTCCATTTTTCATCATTTTTAACCATTTGAAGTAACCCGCCACTGCCGCGACGGCATACAGGGTATAGAGAACTCCGGTGGGGCAGAGCCCCTTGTAAAAGTACAGACCTGCGGAGACGATATCGACCGCTATCCACACGAGCCACTGCTCCGCATATTTGCGCGAGAGCATCCACAGGGCGGTAATGCTCAGCGCCGTGGTAAAACTGTCGCCGTAGGGCACTGTGCTGTCGGTGAAGTGCACCAGCATGGCGGCTGTCGCGGCGAACACTGCGGCCGTAAGGAACGCGAGCGGCGCGACGAGGCGGAGAGGCATCCTCGTGATGGGAGCCTCTTCGCCGGAACCGCCCCGTTTTCTCCACATGAACCAACCGTATATGCCGGCACCGAGGTAATAGACGTTGACGGCCATGTCGGCATAGAATCCCGAACTGTAATAGACGAAGATGTAGATGGCCGGCATGACGATGCCGGCGAGCCAGAGCCAGATGCTGGCCCTGTATTCGAGCCACAGGTATGCGAGTCCTACGGCCGTACCGATTGTCTCCAGATAGTTCATGCCGGGTACGGGGTTGTCCGGAGTACAAAGATAATCATCTTCCGTGGGCCTTCGCAGCCGCGGCGGCTCTTTGTTCGGACAGGTTGCCTGCCGGTGCGGATACGCGCCGGGTGTCGGTTTGAAATGTGCTTTCGGATTTCGTCGAATATATTATATCTTTGTCAGACGGCAGACAGGTGTGCCGCACAGGATTGAATTGTCCAATCAATTAAATAACTTAGCAATGAGCAAGGTACTGATAATCGGAGCCGGCGGTGTGGGAACCGTGGTGGCGCACAAGGTGGCGGCCAGTCCGGTGTTTACGGAAATCATGTTGGCGAGCCGTACCAAGAGCAAGGCCGACGACATAGCCGCCGCGGTGGGCGGAGGAAGGATTAAAACGGCCCGGGTGGATGCCGACAGCGTCGAGGAGCTGACGGCGCTGATGCGGGCTTTCCGGCCGGATATCGTCATCAACGTGGCGCTTCCCTACCAGGACCTGACGATTATGGACGCGTGTCTCGAATGCGGCGTGAACTATCTGGATACGGCCAATTACGAACCCAAGGAGGAGGCCCATTTCGAATATTCATGGCAGTGGGCCTATCAGGACAGGTTCCGCGAGGCAGGGCTTACGGCCATCCTCGGCTGCGGCTTCGACCCCGGCGTCACTTCCATATTCACGGCCTATGCCGCCAAACATCACTTCGACGAGATACATTACCTCGATATCGTGGACTGCAACGCGGGTAACCACGGCATGGCGTTCGCCACCAACTTCAACCCGGAAATCAACATCCGCGAAGTGACGCAGCCCGGCAAGTACTGGGAGAACGGCAAGTGGGTGGAGACCGCTCCGCACGAGATACACAAACCGCTGACATATCCGGAGATAGGGGAGCGCGAGTCGTATCTTATCTATCACGAGGAGCTCGAATCACTCGTGAAACACTATCCCTCCATCCGCCGGGCCCGTTTCTGGATGACTTTCGGACAGGAGTACCTGACGCACCTGCGCGTGATACAGAACATCGGCATGGCCCGCATCGACCCCATCGTCTACAACGGGGTGGAGATAGTGCCCATTCAGTTCCTCAAGGCTGTGCTGCCCGACCCCAAATCGCTCGGCGAACACTATACGGGCATGACTTCGATAGGATGCCGTATTCAGGGCGTTAAGGACGGCCGCGAACGTACTTATTACATCTACAATAACTGCGACCACGAGAAAGCCTTTCGGGAGACCGGCACGCAGGCGGTCAGCTTTACGACCGGTGTGCCTGCCGCGCTTGGGGCGGAGATGTTCGCCCGTGGTCTCTGGAAGAAGCCCGGCGTCTTCAACGTAGAGGAGTTCGACCCGGACCCCTTCATGGCCGAAATCGGCGAGAGAGGCCTGCCGTGGGTAGAGCTGTTCGACGTGAACCTCGAATTGTGACACGGACACCGTTATCTTACAACTTTTCCGGCCGGAATTCTCCGGCCGGAAAAGTTTCCTGAGAATCGTATTTTTTAACCTTAAAACCTATTGAACAGATGAAAAGAAGCATTTGGCTGTTGTTCGCTTCGTCATGCCTCTGGCTGGCGGGGTGTTCCGAACCCGCAGGAGGCACAGGAACTGGCGATGACAATGGGAACCCGGGAGGCTCCTTGGAGGAGGAGTATGTGGAGATATCCGACCCGCTCTTTTCCGCCTTTCTGGTAAAGCAGTTCGACAAGGACAAAGACGGCCGCATTTCGAAAGCGGAGGCCGAGAAGGTCACCGCTATTCGGGTAACGGAGAATTGGGAAATCGCCTCCGTCGAGGGTATCGCCTCTTTCCCCAACCTGAAGACCTTCGAGTTCTGCGGCGATTTCGAGCATACGCGGCCGCTGACGGGGCTGGATGTGTCGGCCAATACGAAACTGGAGGTACTCAACCTCAGCCGCAACGAGCTGGAATCGCTTGACGTGCGTGCGAATACTGCGCTGCGGGAGCTGAATATCGCCTGGAACGAGGTGGCTGCGGTGGATGTCTCCGGCAATACGGCTTTGGAGGTGCTCAATCTCGGCAGTAACCGACTGGCATCGGTCGATGTGAGGGCCAATGCGGCGCTCCGCGAACTGTCGGTTTCCGGCAACGAAGCGTTGGCGGAGTTGGATTTGAGCAACAATTCCGGACTGGAGGTGCTGGATTGTTCCGGTACGCGGATTCCTTCGGTGGATGTGTCGGCGATGGCGGGGCTTCGGCGGCTGTCGGTCGGAAGCGGTAACATCACCGAAATCGACGTGACGCACAATCCGGCGTTGGAAGAGTTGAATATCGTTTCGTGCAACATGCTCTCCGTAGACCTCAGCAACAATCCGGAGCTTGCGCTCATCTATGCCGGACTGAACAAGTTCACGGAGCTCGATATCAGCGGGTGCGCATCCAGGATGGAGGGGGTCTATTGTGCAGGGTGTCCCGACCTCAGAACGATTTACCAGCGGAAAGGACAGAAGGTGGAGACACTCCTGAAGGACGATACGGCCGAAGTGGTCGTGAAATAACCGAGGGCCGTGACGGCTCCGACAGCACCGGCGGGCAATTGCCCGCCGGTGTTTTTTATGCCTGACGGGCTGCGTAAATCCCAGCGGATGAGCAGCTATGAGCCGCGTGGAAATTGGACGGCGCCGTACCGCAGGAGGAAGTGTTTGCAAATTCTGGAAAAAATGTTTGTAAGTTGCTATATATTAATGTTTTTTGTAGTATAAGTTTGCAGCGTGAAATTCGTGTGGAGCGGCCGGATGCGGTATCGGTACGGCGGCTTCGTAACGGAAACAAAACGGGTTCGGGTCGCATGGACCGGCGGAACACCTTGAGTGATTGATAATGAAATTCAAAAATACAGGTTTAACTTTTTAATGTTCTTTATCGGCATGATGAGTATCAAGGAGGATATCCGCGCCGCTTATGCGGCACCGAAGATTGAAACGACGGAGGTCAGGCTCGAAACGGGCATCGCACAATCCCTGCCTTCGGCGGGCGATTACGAAGAGGGGGGCGAACTGCAGCCCTGGGAGTAGAACGGACGTACAATTTAAAAACGATTTCAGGGGAGAAGAAAGTATGAAGAGGCAATTGTTGTTTTTGGCGGCGGGGGCCGTTGCGCTCCTCGCTTCCTGTACCGGGAGCGAACCCGGAGCATCTGCCGGCGGGATGCGCACAATAGAGATGACCATCGGTGCCCTGACGCGGGGAGTTTATGTGTCGGAGGGGGATACGCGTGTCTCATACGACGATTTGGCCGCCCTGTGGGAAGAGGACGACGTAATCATGGTCGGTTTCGCGGATGCTGCCGGCCGGACATACGGGCCTTTTGAGTTCAGGGCGTCGCAGGCGGGGGCCGTTTCCGACTTTACGGGGAGTGTGACTGTCGGCGAGGAGACTACGGTATTGACCAAAATATACGCCTACTATTACGGGTCGGGAGTGACCGGCGTGAATGCCGACCTGCGGGCGGGGACACTCGCTTTCGGGCTGCCCGCCGTACAGAACGGAAACCTGTCGGATTATACCCTCGGAGTGGCTTACGCGACGGGCGAGTATTCCGTCAAGGCGGGGACTACGGAGTTTACGCTGCCGGCCGGTTTCGCTTTCCGTCCCTCTCTGGCGCGTCTCGATGTGAACGTGACGGGCCTTGCGGCGGGTGAAACGGTACAGTCGGTAACGGTCGGTCTTGACGGATATACCTTCTATGACGGCGGTACGGTGGATTTCGCAGGCACCGCTGAGCCCGTCTTCTCGGCTGCGGATGTGAACGCGGCGGTACGGGTGCTTCCCGGTGTTTCCGCATCCGGCGACCCGGCCGGATATATGGTCGGCATCGTTCCGCTCGACCTCGGCGGCCGGTCTGCACGGATGGACGTGACGGTCATTACCCGGTCGGGGCAGAGCGGCAAGAGATATACGGCGAGTTTCGTGGCTACGGAGCTCGCGGCGGCCACGCGTTACACCGTGAAGATGGATGTGGCTTCGCTCCAGAGCGAGGAGGTGACCTATATCGAGGATGGAACCCTCGATGCCATCAACAACGACAAGGACGGCTATTTCATCCTGACCGATGACATGACGCTGGATGCGATGCCTAACATCACCGATTTCGGCGGAACGCTGGACGGCGACGGACATACCATAGACATGGGTACGGTCGGCTCGGTGAGCAGCGAGCAGGCCGGTATTTTCGCTACAACCACGGGCGATGCCGCAATCGTGAACCTGAACGTGAAAGTGGAGTCGCTGGAAGGCGATGCGAGCGAAGGCGGCCTCATCGTGGGTAAGGTGAAGGACGGTACGCTGACGCTCGACAACGTGCATGCTTCCGGTTCCATAACGGCTACCAGATACGGTGACTCCAACCACATGTTCGGGGGCGGTCTGGTAGGGTTCGTTCCTATGGGGGCGGTACTCGAGGCTGCGAACTGCTCGTTCACGGGGTCCGTGTCTACGAATATGACTGCACTGATAGATGCCAATGCATATAACTGTTATGTAGGTGGTATCGTAGGTGCACTGGAAACCGGAGTGGATTCTTTTGAAAAGAATACGGATTATGCAGGCAGTGAAGCGGGTGCGGCGTCGTCGATTGTAAATTGCCGGGTATTCGATGCAGCGTTGGTCAATACGTGGCGCGGTGGTACTTCGATTGGTGGCGGTATAGCTGTCAGGTCCGAGTTCTATACGGGCGGTATTGCGGGACGCTGTACGGGACGCATCGAGAACTGCTCGGTCGAGAATACGCATCTGACGGGTGTTGTGGATACCGACGGTGCGGGACGTCAGGCAAAGCCCGTGGTCGGGAACGACTGGTACGAATATACGTTCAATGAAAACAATAGCTATACGAACGTGACCGTAAACGGAGGTGAGGCGCGTACCGGTTTGTACCGGGGAGCCGGTGCTGCCGGAACGGACAGGCCCGATTATTTCGACATACAGTAATGCCGCTTGGCCCCGCAGGGGCGTCGGGCGGCACCCGGGAAAGGCCGCCCGGTATATCTTTTCCGATACCGGTACGGCAGCGCAAAGTGCGCTGCCGTACCGGCGTTTACGGGTGGATGGTTCCGGCTGATTCGGCCGAATCGCGCCTGCCTCTGCGGGTCGGGCTGTCGTCCGAAGACCGCTTTCAGCCTTCGGCGAATATTCGTATATTTGCAGAAATTGTTGTCATGGTGGATTTCGATAAGGTGCCGTCGCCCTGCTTCGTGCTCGACGAACGGCTGTTGCGCAGGAACCTTGCGGTCATCGACAAGGTGCGTCGGGCTGCGGGTGTAGAAATAATCGTGGCGCTGAAGGCGTGTGCGATGTGGCGCATATTCCCGCTGTTGCGGGAACATTCCGACGGGGCTACGGCGAGTTCCGTGGCGGAAGCGCGCCTCGTGCTCGAAGAGTATGGCAGCCGGGCGCATACCTATGCGCCTGTCTATACCGAAAACGATTTTCCGGAGATAATGCGTTGCAGCGACCACATTACGTTTAATTCGCTGGGACAGTGGGAGCGCTTCGGCGCCCGGGCCCTGCTGAACGGCATATCCTGCGGGCTGCGGGTGAACCCGGCCTATTCGACGGTGGCGACCGACCTCTATAATCCGGCGTCGCCCGATTCGCGGCTCGGTATTCCGGCTGCCGACCTGCCCCGGCTGCCGGAAGGGGTGGAAGGGCTTCATTTCCATACCCTTTGCGAGTCGCGGCCGGCCGACCTGCGCGCGACGCTCGGGGCGTTCGAGGAGCGGTTCGGCCACCTGCTGCCGCAGGTGCGGTGGGTGAACATGGGCGGCGGCCATCTGATGACGGCGGAAGATTACGACGAGGAGGAACTTATCGATATCCTGCGCGGGTTCCGCGCGCGGTATCCCCACCTGCGCATCATTCTGGAACCGGGGAGTGCGTTCACATGGCGTACGGGATGGCTCGTTGCGACAGTGGAGGATATTGTCCGCAATGGCGGGGTGAATACGGCGATGCTGAACGTTTCGTTCGCATGCCACATGCCCGATACGCTGGAGATGCCCTACAAGCCCGCCATCGTGGGGGCGCACGAGCCCCGGCCCGGGGAGGTGCGCTGGCGCATGGGCGGCAACTGCTGCCTGGCGGGCGACTACAAGGGCGACTGGGCGTTCGATACGGAACCTTCGGTGGGCGACCGGGTGGTGTTCGAGGATATGATACACTACACGATGGTGAAGACCACGATGTTCAACGGGGTTTCCCACCCCTCGATAGCCATTGTGCATGAAAACGGGAAGCTGGAAGTGGTAAAACGGTTCGGTTACCGCGATTTCCGTGACAGAATGTCGTGAGGAGAGCGACCTCAGGCCAGGTTTTCGCCCGACGACCGTTTTCGGTTTTCATCGAATATGTTTTTTATATTTGCTTCAAACGAATTGCTTTGCGAGCGTGCGCCGGCCTTTGGCCCGACATGCACTTTCGTATTTCAGCGAATATAATTTTGCTATATTTGCAGTCCAAACCAAATAGATAGATATGGAAGATTTCCGGCCTACGAAGTATAAACTGCGCTGTGTGGCTACGGGACGCGTGTTCGAAGACGATGGTCTGGTGCTTGAGGACAGGCAGTGCAATACCCCTTCCCTTATCAGAACCGAATATGAAGTGAAGTGCATCGATATACGGAGCGACGACAGCGGAATTTACAAGTTCTGCGACTGGCTTCCCGTCCGGCGTACCCTGAAGGGGTCGGCCGCACCGGTAACCTACAAAAGCGAGGGACTGGCCGCCCATCTGGGACTCGATAACCTCTATATTACGTTCAGCGGCTATTTCCCGGAAAAGGGGGCGGAGATGACCACCTGTTCCTTCAAGGAGACCGAGGCGTACAGCGTATGCGGCCGTTTCGACGAGTCGGCCGGACGCATACTTGTCGTGGCCTCGGCGGGCAATACCGCGCGTGCGTTCGCGAAGGTGTGTTCGGAAAACAATATACCGCTGCTGCTGAGCGTACCGGAGGACAATCTCGATGCGCTGTGGTTCGAGGAACCGCTCAACGACTGCGTGAAGCTGATAGCCGCCCAGAAGGGTGGCGATTATTTCGATGCCATTCATCTGAGCAATGTGGCGCTCAAATCGGGGCGTTTCATCGCCGAAGGAGGTGCCAAGAATGTGGCGCGCCGCGACGGTATGGCGACCACGGTGCTTTCTGCGGCGGCCTTCATCGGGCGTATCCCGGACTACTATTTCCAGGCCGTGGGCAGTGGAACGGGCGCCATCGCCGCATGGGAAGCGGCCATGCGCCTGGAGGCGGACGGTCGCTTCGGCCCCAACCGCATGAAGCTCATGGTTTCGCAGAACGCTCCCTTCGTTCCGATGTACGATGCGTGGCGGGCCGACTCGCGGCACATGTTGCCTTACGACGACCACCGCGCGCGCCGCGATGCGGGTATCATCGATGCCAAGGTGCTATCCAACCGCCGTCCCCCTTACGGTCTGGCGGGCGGACTGTACGATGCCTTGAAAGAGAGCGGCGGCGATTTCTTCGTTTCGACCAATGCGGCCCTTCGCCGGGCGTCCAAACTTTTCGAGCAGACGGAGGGCATCGACATACACCATGCCGCTGCGGTGGCGGTGGATTCGCTGATACAAGCCGTGAAGCAGGGCAAGGTAGGCAGGGAGGATGTCGTCATGCTGAACGTGACCGGAGGCGGGGAGAGACGCTACAAGGCGGGCCGGCAGATGTGGTATCTGAAACCCTCCATCGTATTCCCTCTGACGGCTTCCGAAACGGATATCATCGGCAGGACGGAGGCCCTGTTCGTCCAATAGTCATTTCCTGCGGTGACATTCGTCGGGTTATATCGGGCAGGTCCGTCGGGGCCTGCCCGTTTTTTTCCCGGCAGGAGAGGCCGTGCCGCAGGTTCCGCCTGCCATGTCGCCTGTTCAGGGTGCTTCCGGTGCTTCTCCGGCTGGTGGGAACACCTCCTCCGGAGAAAGAGGGTAGAGGAAATTCCCCGTCACGGCGTGGCCGTATTTATCTTTCAGCGAAAGGTCGATTTGCAATTGGCCGTCGGCCGTTTCGCAGAGTATCGTTTCGCCTTGGACGGCTCCTGCACGGAGAGTCGGGGCGGATGTTCCCGTGCTGTCGGGGGCAAAGTGCGCATACCAGCAGCCGGCACCCGTATCGAATATCGACGCCTGCCCGCAGTTTACCTCCGGAGTTCCCGGCAGGGCATATCCCGCGGATTCGGGGATTTCGTACCGGTCGTACAGCGGGTAGCTGCCCAGCGGTAGGGTTGCGGCCGAGTCGGCCAGTAGCTGAATACCTATCAGGTCTCCCTCGCCGCTGACGGAGAGGGTACCGTCGGGGGCGGTCAGAACCGTTACTCCCTCTTCATACAGCAGGATGCGCCAGAATCTTCCCGGAACGTTTCCCTTTTTGTCGCGGGGCGGCCATGAGTCGTCGGTGTCGGCCCGGAAAAGTGACAAACCGGTCAATTGTAGGTCGCTGTCGAGCGAAGAGGCGGGAGCGGTCATGTCTATTGCGTGTGTCGGCGGTACGCCTTCGAACTCCCAACGGATGATATCGCTCCGTTGGTGCAGATGTATGGAACCGTCCGTTACGGTGAAACGGATGCCTGTCAGTTCGGTAGAGATTTTATAGACGCCTTCGTCGTCGGTGATGGAGATGGTGCCGTCGTCGATGAGTATGCCGGAGGCGATTGTTCCGTCGACAAGGGTGTATTCGAGTGTCTGAAATTCATTGGCATAACTTTTCAGTACTCTGTAAGTGCGCTCCCAATCCGTGGAGACGTGGAAGATGCTCGTCGGGAGCGTCACGTTGTCGGCCGGGTAGCTATCCTCTTCGGGCAAGGGAACGGTCAAGGCCAACTGCAGTCCTTCGCCGGGAGTTTCGGAATGCTCCATGACGATATGCAGCAGGCCGTGTCGCGGTGCATGGAGCGGATATCCGCCCATGTATCGGAGGGAGAGCCTGTCGGCTCGGTGCAGAAACCGGTCGCTCCGGTCGTCGATGTGGATGGGACCGCTGTATTTGCATTGGATAAGCTGTTCGCCGGCGTAGAACTCTCCGCGGATGAGGTAGCCGCCTGCAGAGGAGAGGATGGAGAGCTGTCCGTCCGTGAGGGGTATGGGGGTACCGTGGTCCATGAGCAGCGAGCCTTCGTCCGCCGTGTTATCGGCGGGAAAGAAGGTTTTGATGCAAAGCGACTCCCGCTCGGCATATTCGTAGGTGCCGGCGACTAGTCTGATGGCGAAGATGGTTTCGTCTACCGTGCAGGAGAACAGTCCTATTCGGAGTTCGTAATCCCCTTCGGTGAAGGTGAGACGGTAGTAGCCGACGTCGCCGCCGAACTTGTCACCGTAATATTCTGCTCCGGAGAGTTCGGTGAACAGGGGAGGCCCCGACGGTGGCGGTGGTGGAGGCGGCGGAGGAGGTGGTGGACAGGTGGTGGTACAGACGGTAGCCCATGCGATAGCAAACATCGCAGAGAACAGTCTTTTAAAGTTCATGGTATTCGGTTTAGGTTCGTTTAACGGGCGGGTAGAACATCCCGTTTATCCGTATGATGCATGAAGGAGGCGTTTTGTTGCATTGGTTGCGTAAAATACAGGGGGAAGCCCTATTTCCCCGACGGGCGGCGGGTGTTTCGCGGAGAACTATCGGCTGCAATACGGAACAGGCGGCGCGAATGTTTTCGCGCCGCCTGCGGAGTTTGGCAGCCGTCTTTACACTGCGGAGACGGGAGTGCTGTCGCTGCCGGCCGGGATGTTCCGGGTCGTGTAGCCGTCGGTCGTTATCCCCGGTCGAGACTGTTGCAGTCGGGGTTTATCTTTTTGACCTCCGCTGCGACCTCTTTGCGTGTGACCTTCTGGTTTTCCGGTTTTCCCTCATTGTCGAGTCTGACCTCTGCCACCTTCTCGCGGAGCTCCGCCGATAGCTTCTCTTCCTTTTTCATAGCCTGTATTTTTTTGATTCGAGTTTTGTCGTTTCCGGTTCAGGTATCAAATACCCTGCCAGCGGTCCGCCGGCCGGGGTCGGAAGAGGGTTTGGACGTCCGGATTATTTGACCCATCTTTGCGGCGACATAACGAAAACAGGACGTTTTGTAATCCTCATCGGAGGGCGGAGGTGCCGGATAAGATGGCTGGGTAGAACCAATCGGCTTATTCGGCACTTCTCGTTGGGGCGGTGCGGCGGGCGTCTTGCCAACCGAAATGTTGCAGTATGAAACAGAAGACGATTGAATGGGGTACCGAGAAGATTTCGGTCTTGTTCGGGCAGGTATTTTTTCCCACCCTGCTCGGCATGTTGGGCGTGTCGGCAGTGACGACGATAGACGGCATCTTTATCGGACACGGCGTGGGGAGCGATGGAATCGCGGCGGTCAATATCTGTGTGCCGCTGCTGATGGTGCTGACGGGCTTCGGCCTGATGGTGGGAATGGGCAGTTCGATAACCGCATCTCTTTGCCTTTCGAGGGGCAGGGTCCGCATGGCGCGTGTGAATGTCACCCAGGCGCTGCTTTTCGTGACGGCCGTCGCTCTGCCCTTGGTCGGCGCCGTCATGCTTTTTCCGGAGGGGACGGCCTATTGGCTCGGCTCTTCCGAACGTTTGCTGCCGATGGTGGTGGATTATCTCGTCTGGTTCGCCCCTTCGATGCTCTTTACGTTGTGGACGGCGGTCGCCATGTTCGCCCTGCGTCTGGACGGTGCTCCGAAACTCGCCATGTGGTGCAGCCTGCTTGCTGCTTTCGTCAATGTGGTGCTCGACTGGCTCTTTATTTTTCCTTTCGGCTGGGGCGTGAGGGGGGCGGCATTCGCGACTTCGATAAGCTGCCTGACGGGAACGTGCATCGCGGCGGGTTACCTGACGTTTCGGGCGCGGCACTTGCGTCTGTGCCGCCTGCGGTTCGGCAAGAAGGCCTTCGCATTTTTCGGACGGAACATAGGCAGCCAATGTCGGCTGGGATTTTCGGCGCTGCTGGGCGAGGCGACGATGGCGACGCTGATGTTCGTCGGGAACCACGTCTTCATGCAGTATCTCGGGGACGATGGAGTGGGGGCTTTCGGCGTGAGCTGTTACTATCTGCCCTTCGTCTTTATGATAGGAAATGCCATCGCGCAGTCTGCCCAGCCGATTATCAGTTTCAATGCGGGCATCGGAAAGACGGAACGGGTGCATGCGACTCTGGGAGCTTCATTGACTGCTGCTCTGATGTGCGGTACGGTGGCGACGGCCGCTTTCGTGCTTTTCCCGAAACAGCTCGTGGGACTTTTCCTGAATCCCGGCGATATCGCCGCACGTATTGCGATAGAGGGGTTCCCCTATATCGGGGCGGGGTTCATTTTCTTTATTGCGAACCTTGCCGTGGTAGGGTATTACCAAAGCATCGGGAAGGTGCTGCCTGCTACGTGTTTTGCCATGCTGCGCGGATTCATGTTTCTGATACCGAGCTTTATTCTGCTCCCCAGGGCGTTGGGTGCAGTGGGCATTTGGCTGGCCCTGCCCCTGTCGGAGATTCTGACAGCGGTGGTGATTGCGGCAGTTTTTCGTATCGGACGCCGGCACTCCATGCGGCATTCGGCCGTTTCCTGACCCAGGCCGTCGTGCATGGGGGCATGTGCTGCGGCGCGGACGAGCCTGGGCCGCACCCGTATAACAGAAAGGGAGATACGATATCCGTACCTCCCTTTCGCTTTTCATGTTGGGCTACCTGGATTCGAACCAAGAATGACAGGACCAGAATCTGTAGTGTTACCATTACACCATAGCCCAATATTCCTTGAAAAAGCGGAGCAAAAATAGGGCTAAATTTTTATTCCCGCAACATTTTTCGTGTTTTTTATCGAAAAAATGTATTGTGTGTATTGCATAGTATATTGTGATTTATTTATATTTGCAATAAATATTATTATGTATCGCATATGGTGCGTATGAGAAAATTATCTCTTTCGGTTGTTATAGGAAAGAGAGGTTGTCCGTCTATTAAAATACGGCGGTGTACAGTTTTCCGGTCGTCTTGATGCGGCAGGATGCGCAGGTGCGGAATGCGGAGATGGTATGATGCGGAATTTGATATATTATTATTGATTAACGATAAATAATATTTGAAAGTCGAGAAAAACAGATTATTTTTGTGGCGGTAATCCCGTGCTTTACCGGAGTATGTCGTGCGGATGCAGTGTGAGAGGGATACTGTAAAAGAAAGGAAAAGGTTTTGCAGCAAAGAGATAGGCCGTCCGTATACGGCGGTCTGTGTCAGATTTTATCAGTTTTAGTTGTGTTGTGTCGTTCCGGGAATATACCTCCCGGAACGTGTTTTTTGCATCCCCGGAGGAAAGGCCTCGGCTGAAATTTTCTAAACCCGTTAATTTTCCGTTATTTTGCACTCTGCCTGCTCCATGTGGCAGGATTGCGGGCCGCGTGTGCTTGGTATATATTTTGAGCCTGTAAGGGCGGAAAAAATCAAACAGATAGCCATGAGTAAGGATAAGGAGACGAAAAAGTCAGAACAAGAGGAAGTTAAGGAACAACCTGCCGATGCCGCCGGAAACGGTCCGCAGGAAGCGACGGAGGGCGCCGGTGTCAAGATGGCAGAAGAGGAGGCTGAAAAGGATTCCGCTGCTGTAAAAATGGCAGAAGAGGCTGCGCAGTGGCGCGATAAGTACGTCAGGCTTTCGGCCGAGTTCGATAACTACCGCAAACGGACGCTGAAGGAGAAGATGGACCTTATCTCTTCCGCCGGCGAGGATGTCATCAAGGCATTGTTGCCGGTTATGGACGACCTTGAACGGGCCCTTGATGCCACGCAGAAGGCGTCGGACGTGGAGGCTGTCCGTGAGGGAGTGGTGCTTATCTCGAACAAGTTGAGGGATACGCTCCGTACCAAAGGGCTGTCGGAGATAGAGGCTTTCGGGCAGGAGCTCGATACCGATTTTCATGAAGCCGTAGCGAAGATACCGGCTCCGGACAAGAAACAGAAGGGGAAAATCGTCGATGTCGTACAGAAAGGGTACAAACTGCACGACAAGGTCATACGCCACAGCAAGGTGGTGGTAGGCGAGTAGCGCCGTATCCGGACGGAAAGCCGGCCCGGCGGCGGGTATCGTAAAAGAGAAGATAAGAGGCGGGGACGTTGCGTCCCGTGATTTGATATGGCAAAAAGGGATTACTATGAGGTGCTGGGCGTGGAACGTAGCGCCAGCGCAGATGAGATAAAAAAGGCGTATCGGAAGGCCGCCCTGAAATACCATCCGGACAAGAATCCGGGGGACAAGGAGGCTGAGGAGAAGTTCAAGGAGGCGGCCGAGGCGTATGATGTCCTGAGCAATCCGGACAAGAAGGCGCGTTACGACCAGTTCGGACACGCAGGCATGAACGGCCCGGCGGGAGGCGGAACGTACAGCAGCGGCGGATTCTCCATGGAGGATATATTCAGCCAGTTCGGTGATATATTCGGCGGTCACTTCGGCGGCGGTTTCGGAGGCTTCAGCGGTTTTGGCGGTTTTGGCGGTTCGGCCGGCGGAGCCCGTCGGGTGAACCGGGGTTCCGACCTGCGGGTAAAGGTACGGCTGACGCTTAAGGAAATCGTGAACGGGACGACGAAGAAGTTGAAGATAAGCAAGTTCGTCGTCTGCGACCAGTGCGGTGGCAGCGGGGCCCGTACCCCTTCGGGAGTTTCCAAATGCAAGACCTGCAACGGAACGGGTGTGGTGACCGAGGTGGTTGACAGCTTCTTCGGGCGGACGCAGACGCAGCGTGCCTGTCCTACATGTCAGGGTAGCGGCGAGGTCATTACCGACCCGTGTCCCAAGTGCAAGGGAGAAGGTGTCGTACGCGGCGAGGAGGTCGTGGAGATAAAGATACCCGCCGGTGTGGGTGAAGGCATGCAGCTGTCGGTCAGCGGCAAGGGGAATGCGGCCCGCAGAGGCGGCATCAACGGCGATTTGCTGGTGGTCATCGAGGAGGAGCGCGACCCGCAGCTCGTGCGCGACGGCAACGACTTGCTGCACAGCCATAAAATTTCGATACCGACGGCGGTGCTGGGCGGAACGATAGAGGTTCCGACCGTGGAAGGCCGTGCGAAGGTGAAGGTAGCGGCCGGGACCAAGGCGGGGAGCGTATTGCGCCTGCGCGGGAAGGGTATTCCGGATATCAATGGCCGGGGTCGGGGCGACATTCTGGTCGTGGTTGACATCGACGTGCCGTCGAAACTCTCTGTCGAGGAGCGGAAGACGGTCGAACAGCTTGCGCAGAGTCCGTCGTTCGGCACGCCCGACAACTCGCGGCCGGAACAAAATATATTCGAGCGTATGCGGAATTTCTTCAGATAAGGAGTATATTTGTTCGGTCACAGCGGCGTTCGTGCACTTTCGGTTCCGGCAGCGGATACTTGAACGGTACGGACGCGCGTTATTATGACCGTTCGGACCGAAGGCAACGTCACGTAACCCCGCAGAAGTATGGCAAGATTCTTTTATACGCCCAAACCGCGACAGTTCGATTACCGGCCGCGTTATTATGACCCGGAGAAGGAGGCGCGTGAGAAGCGGCGCGAAGAGCTGCTTGGAGCGCGTCCCGCAACTGAGGGGGAGTATGTTCCCGGCGATATGCTGCGCCGGCGGAGAATGCAGCGCATGATGGAGTCGGAGGCCGGCCGCCGGCGCGGCAGGAGAAGGACGGGAAGCGTGCTTTTCCTGCTGGTGATACTCGCTGCGCTGGTCGTGGCCGTGGTGTGGGTAATCAGTTGACCGTTTTAATTTTCCGCAGTTTACAGGATGCCAGACAAGATAAGATTGCTGCCCGATACCGTCGCAAGCCAGATTGCGGCGGGAGAAGTGGTGAACCGTCCCGCATCGGTGGTCAAGGAGATGATGGAAAACTCCGTGGACGCCGGTGCGACAGCCATCACCGTGAGTTATCGCAACGGGGGCAAGGAGCTTATCAAAGTCATCGATGACGGAGAGGGTATGTCGCCTCTGGATGCGCGGATGGCATTTGACAAGCATGCGACGAGCAAGATAACGCGCATAGAGGATGTCTATGCGCTGCATACGTTCGGGTTCCGCGGCGAGGCGCTGGCCTCCATCGCGGCCATCGCGCATGTGGAGCTGACTACGCGCCGGCCGGAGGACGAGCTCGGCACGCAGTTGGTCGTCGAAGGAAGCCGCTTCCAGTCGCAGGAGAATGTCGTGGCGCCGGTCGGGAGCCAGTTCGCGGTGAAAAATCTCTTCTTCAACGTACCGGCCCGACGCCGGGCTCTGGACAAGAGTACGACCGAACCGCGTCATATCGCCGAAGAGTTCAGGCGGGTGGCCATGTGTCATCCGGAGATGTCGTTCTCGCTTTACGGGGAGGATGCTCCGGTGTACACGCTCCATCCTTCGGGACTCAAGCAGCGAATCGTGGGTCTTGTCGGAAAGCACGCCGCCGGCAATCTGCTGGAAGTGGGAACCGAGACGTCGCTGGTGAAAATCACCGGTTTCGTCGGAAAGCCTTCGTCCAGCAAGCAGACCAACCGCGAGCAGTACATGTACGTGAACGGCCGGTTCTTCAAGAGCCCCTATTTTCATAAAGCCGTCATGCAGGCTTACGAGAAGCTGATTCCCGCCGGAACGCAGCCCTCCTATTTTCTCTTTTTCGAGGTGGACCCCGACAAGATAGATGTGAATATCCACCCCCAGAAGATAGAAGTACGGTTCGACGACGGGCCCGCGATATGGCAGATAATACACGCATCGGTGCGGGAATCGCTCGCCAAAACGGGAGCCGTTTCGTTCATGGATTTCGACGATGGGGGAAGCGTGGAGATTCCCGTCAGGAAAGAGGGCCCGATAGAGCGGATACCCCCCGCGGCGACCAATCCTTCGTACAACCCTTTCCGGAGCGAAGGGATGGGGCGGCGTTCGCAGGCGGGGCTGTCGGATTTTACCGGCGGGTACGATACTTTGGCCGGTATCGGTCGGGACGATGCCGTGGAGCGTTTCGACAGCTCCGTGCTGGAGTATATCGAGGAGGGACCGGGCGGCGGAGAGCTGCCGTTCGGCGACTCGGCGGAAGGCTTCCGTGGCGCACTCGCGCTGGGAGGCGGTTATGCGGCCACCTCCTGTTCCGGCGAGCTGGTGCTGGTAGACCTTCGGCGAGCGAGGGAGGCTATTCTGTTTGAACGTTACCGGGTGATGCTGGGCAACGAAACCTCCGTCACACAGAAACTGATGTTTCCGGAGGTACTCGTCTTTTCGGCCGATGATACCGCACTGTTGACCGAGCGGTACGAGGAGTTTCTCGCGCTGGGATTTGAGTATGTCAGACGGGATGAAAATAGCATCGAGGTGACGGGCATTCCCGCCGATTTCTCGGTCGATGAGATACAGGATTTGCTGTACGACATCATGGATGCCCTTTCAGACGGAACGCAGCCTGTCGAAGAGGGGCGGGAGCGTCTGGCGGCCGTACTGGCCCGCGACGGGGCGAAGCGTGCGCCTTCCGGCTACTCCGAAGGCGAGATGACCGCTATCATGGAGGCGCTCTCCGACGGCGGACGGTATAACCATACCTATGACGGGCGTCCGGTCCTCGTCCGGATGGCACCGGATGAGATAAGGAAACTTTTCCGAAAGTAGCGGCGTGCCGCCGGAAGACGGGCGGACGGTTACGGCCTGCGGGCCGGTGTGAACGAAAGAAAAAACAGATTGTCATGGCGATAGCTAACGGGGCTTTCAGAACCCCGCCCGTAGTGGCGAACCTGCTGATAATAAACATTCTCGTCTTTCTGGCGGAGATACTGCTGCCGGGAAGGATAAGCAATGCGCTGCTCGAATTCGGGGCGCTGAGTTTCTGGAAAGGGGGCGATTTCCATATCTGGCAGCCGCTGACCTATATGTTCCTGCATGCCAATTTCGGGCATATCTTCTTCAATATGTTCGCCCTGTGGATGTTCGGCAGGGGATTGGAATACGACCTCGGCAGCCGGCGTTTCCTCACCTATTACATCGTCTGCGGTATCGGGGCCGGGCTGATACAGCTCGGGGTGAACTGGATAGAGTATGCGGCCGCCGCTGCCGACCCCGGTGTGCCGCCCGCCTTGCTCGCCCGTTATGCGCATACCTATACGATAGGCGCTTCGGGTGCGGTATTCGGCCTGCTGCTTGCGTTCGGCCTGCTTCATCCGAACAACGTCATTATGCTTGTTTTTCCACCCATCGCTTTGAAAGCTAAATGGTTCGTGGTGATATACGGTGTCATCGAACTCGTAGCGGGCATCAGCGGCCGCGGCGGCGTGGCCCACTTCGCCCATCTGGGCGGCATGCTCTTCGGCTGGCTGCTGCTGTGGTATTGGAAGAAGAAGGGTTGGATATATTATTAGCGGGTACCGCTCCGCGGTTGTCATGGAAGATTACGGGTATTACCAGAAGAAGGCCCGACGGCAGCGGTCGGGTGCTCCGTTGGCTGTCAGGATAATCGACATCGTCATGCTCGTGCTGACGGTCTTGTGTACGCTGTTGCTCGTTGCCGCCTACCTGGCGGCGTATATCGACCCCCGCAAAGCATGGATATTCGCTTTTCCCGGCCTGGTCTTTCCGGCCATCTATGTCGCCGAGGTACTGTTGGGTCTGTGGTGGGTGGTACGATGGAAGAAGTATGCGTTCGGTGTGGCTGCGGTGCTCCTGCTCGGAATCGGGGCGGCAGGCCGTTTCTACCGGCCCGACCTGCGCAAGCGTTATGCGGAGCCCAAACCCTCGCGGAGCGAACTGGTGGTTATGAGTTACAATGTGATGGGGTTCAACAACCGTTTCGCCGGAGAGGGAAAGCCCACCGTACAGTTGATAGCCGACCTCGTCAATGCCAACAATACCGATATCGTTTGTTTTCAGGAGCTCGGCGGCGACCTCTCCAAACCCGCTGTCAATTCGTTTATACCCGACCTGAAATACTACAAGGCATTTCCCTACGAACTCGAATGGTCGGAGGGGAGTTATTTCACGGGATTGGGAATTTACAGCCGTTATCCGATAGTGGCTTCGGGGCTGCTGCCTGCCGACGGCAGCGACCGTGCCTTCTCCATGTGGGCCGACATCCGGATACAGCGGGATACGGTACGGGTGTTCAACAATCATCTTAATTCCACTTATATCGACAACGACGATATCGACTACCTTTCCAGTCTGAAATTCGTTTCGGAAGAGCGTACGCGGGCCCGGTTTTCGGAGATAGCAGGCAAACTGCGCGAGAGCTATATGCGCCGTGCTCCCCAGGCCGAACTGGTGGCGGAGTATGTTGCGCAGTCGCCCTATCCGGTTGTCGTATGCGGCGACTTCAACGATACGCCTGCGTCGTTCGCTTACCGGCGGGTGACGCACGGTCTCCGCGATGCTTTCGTAGAGAAGGGGTCGGGGACTTCGGGTACGTACGACAGGCTTTTCAACATGTTCCGGATAGACTATATCCTCGTCTCGGAGGGGGTGGAGGTCTTGCACTACTACACGTTCGACAATGTCTATTCCGATCATATGCCGGTAGCCGCCGGTCTGGAACTTGCGGCGGAGTAGGGCCTTTCGGGAACGGTGCGTACTATCGGGTCTCCGCTTTCCGTTATGATTGGACGGGGCCGCTTGTCCGGCCCCGGTACCGCCGAAAGATGGCTTCCGTACCGCCTCTTCCGTATAGTCTCTTCATCTCATCCTGCCGATGCGTAAGATAATCCATATCGATATGGATGCTTTCTATGCCTCCATCGAGCAGCGGGACAATCCCCGGCTGCGGGGAGTGCCCGTTGCCGTGGGACATTCGGGCGAACGGGGGGTGGTGGCTGCTGCGAGCTACGAGGCCCGCCGGTACGGGGTGCGTTCGGCCATGTCGTCGCGGGCCGCACTGGCGCGATGTCCCGGACTCGTGTTCGTGCCGGCGAGGTTCGACGTCTATCGGGAAGTGTCGCACCGGATAATGGATATCTTTTTCGACTATACCGACCGGGTGGAGCCCCTTTCGCTCGACGAGGCTTACCTCGATGTCACGGTGAATCACTACAACATGCCTTCGGCCACCATCATCGCTTCGGACATTCGCCGGCGGATAAGGGAGGCCACCGGTCTGACTGCATCGGCCGGCGTGTCGGTCAATAAGTTTCTCGCCAAGATAGCTTCGGATTACAACAAACCCGACGGACTGACGGTGGTGACGGGCGAAGAGGCCGAGGCCTTCGTCGAAGGGCTGAAGATAGAGCAGTTCTGGGGAGTCGGGAAGGTGACCGCCGACAGGATGCACGGGATGGGCATCCATACCGGAGCGGACCTGAAGATGCGCAGCGAGGCCGAACTGGTATGGCACTTCGGCAAGGCGGGGCATACGTATTATCTCAATGCCCGTGCAATAGATAACCGTGAGGTCACGCCGGACAGGGTCCGCAAGTCGGTGGGATGCGAGAATACCTTTTTCGCCGACATAGGGGAACCGGAGATGCTTGAACGCGAACTGCGTGCTACGGCGGAGGAGGTTTGGCGTCGTGCGGGCCGGCGCGATTTTTACGGGCGGACGGTGACGCTCAAAATTAAGTATTCCGATTTCAGGCAGATAACCCGAAGTCATACGTTTCCTGGATTCGTGACAGAGTATGGACAGTTCCTCGATGCGTCGCTCGGTCTGCTGTCGGGCGTAGACCTTACCTACGGTAAGGTAAGGCTGCTGGGGCTGAGTATCGGCAATCCCGCCGACCTCGAACAGCCGCAGTGCGGACAGCTCGAATTCGATTTTCCGGAGGAGTGAGAGGGAAGAGGGCGTGGCATTAATGTCCCTCTTTCTCCAAGTCGGGAAGACCAAGCGGATTGCCGTTCGGTCCGTACGGAATGAGACGGTTCTCGCCCACACGATAGACGGACGGGAAAACCTCTCCGTGCAGCGTGATGATTCCGCCCGTGGTATCCCAAACGAATTCGCCTTCGGTTTCTTTCGTCTCTCCGTTCCCGTAGAGGATATGCAGCTGGTATTTGCTCCCGGAGAGCGTCAGCCTTACGGTTGCTGTACCATGGTCGGGGCAGGGTAGGATTCCCGAATAGCTTCCCTCCCAGTCGAGCGCATTGCGGGAGTTGTGGGAATCCACTGCCGCAGCTACCTCGGGAGCGGAGCCATTCCGTACAGGAGACTGGCGTGTATGGCGGCATGCGGGAACCGTCAGGAACAGAAGGAGTGACAGCAGGAACGGAATCGGAATTTTTTTCATCGCTTCGGATATTTTTGTCTGGCGGTACGGGTATCTTGGCCCGTTTCGCCGGAGTGTTTTGTTCCGGACGTTTTCCGGAGCATGCATAGTCGGCATACAAAAACCGGGACAAACTCCGGCTGCTTCCGGGATTTGCCGCAAAACGATTGTCAGCAAATTTTTTCTGCCGGCAATGTCGGTCGGCGTACTCCACGTGCGGTGCGGTAGAGGAATTACGCGTTGTCTGTCCGATATCGTAGGCCGGCGGGTTGCGCGCAGCCGGCGGGAATCTTTCTTGGCAAAGTGAAAAACGCTCCCCGGAATGCAGGAGACCTGAGCGGTTTCCCTGGCGATTCGTGGCGCGCATCGTTCGGCTTTTGTGGACGGAGCCGCTTCTCCGAGCCGTTTCACCGTGTCAGGAAGACATCCTGCACGGCTCGGGGAACGGGGGCGGGGCCCGATAGGTCGGACGGAACATGAAACTGCCGGTACGCCTGAGCATACCGGCAGTCCGTCGGCGGAGTGTGTCCTTTAATCTATATGGAGATGTCGAGTACCTCGAAACATACCGTTCCGGCCGGTACCTGTACATCGACCTTGTCGCCTTTCTTTTTGCCGAGCAGGGCTTGGGCGATGGGGGTGCCTATCGAAAGCTTGCCGGCTTTCAGGTTGGCCTCTTTTTCCGATACTATCGTGTACTCGACCTCTTTGTTCGTGGAGTGGTTCATGAGTTTGACACGGCTGAGTATCTGTATCTTGTCCGTATTCACATTGGACTCGTCGAGGATACGGGCACCGGCAAGCGTAGCCTCCATGTTGGCTATGCGCATCTCCAGCATGGCCTGAGCCTCCTTGGCCGCATCGTATTCGGCATTTTCCGAGAGGTCGCCCTTGTCGCGTGCCTCGGCTATGGCTGCGGCTGCAGCCGGGCGCTCTTTCGCGCGCATGTGTTCCAACTCTGCCTTGAGCTTGTTGTACCCTTCGCGGGTCATGTATGTAACTTCTGCCATAACTCCTGTTGCCGGTCGGTTCCGGCTGTTAAGCGGTTAATATGATTCATAAAAACTCCCGAATGTACGGGGAACAGCCCTCTCCCTGAAAAGAGCAATCCCGACGCATCGGCCGGAATCCCTGTGGCGTTCGAGTCTTGTACGGGACCGTCAGGTACCTTGCACGTCCCTTCCGGGGCAGGCGTAGGGGCGGTTCCTCCGGTATTCACGGTGTGTACCGTCAGTTTATATAGGTACATGCAAAAAAAGAATTCCGCTGCCGGAACCCTCTTGCTTCACTTTTGAATACGCTTACAAAGTTAGGCAATTAAACCGAAAAAACAAATTTGCCTCTTGCTTATTTTGGAACGTGCCGGCGGATGCGGCAGTCCGTCAGGCGCGTTTGTCGGGGTAGATGAAGGAATCCGGACGGATTGCGTGCATTGGTCTCTACCGAATCGTATCTGCAAGTGCGGGTCGGGCAGCCGTCCGACGGCAATTTTCGGTGTTCAACGAATATATTGCTATATTTGTCAATCCATCTAACGTAATGTGGCGGTTATGGCTGGTATGTTCGCATCGATGATATCCATGTCCGATATTCGGAGCGTAATCATGGCGTTGTATTTCGTGATTATTGCCGCCGCCGTCATCGTCATCGTCCATGACCTGCGCGACCCGGTCAAGGCCCTTTCCTGGATACTCGTCATTACGCTGCTGCCCGTGGTCGGTATCGTTTTCTACATGGTGTTCGGCCGCAATTATCGGAAAGAGAAGATTTTCAACCGCAAGGAGATAGATGATTTCGAGCAGATAGGCCGGCTTTGCCGGGTGCAGTTGCGCGAACTCGTAGACCCGGATATTCAGCACATCGAACCCATCGAAGCCAATAAGGATATCATTACCCTGCTGCTGAATAACAACAGGGCGCTCCTGACGGTACGGAACAAAGTGAAGATACTCAATGACGGGAAGGCGAAATTCGAGGAGCTGTTCGAGGCTATCGAAGGGGCCGTATCGTCCGTGCATCTGGAATATTACATTTTCGAGAATGATGAAACGGGGCGCCGTCTGACCGACCTGTTGGCCCGGAAGGTGAAAGAGGGGGTGGAGGTACGTCTGATATACGATGATGTCGGCAGCTGGAACATGAAGCGCCGCCACGCCCGGCGGTTGAGGGCCATGGGAATCCGGGTATGCTGTTTCATGCCGGTCGTGTTCCCGTGGCTCACGAGCAAGCTGAATAACCGCAACCACCGCAAGATAGTGGTCGTGGACGGCAAGATAGGGTTTACGGGCGGGATTAATGTCGCCGACCGTTATGTGCACGGGACGAAGTTCGGCCCGTGGCGCGACACCCATCTGCGGATAGAGGGGGATGCGGTGAACATGCTGCAGGCCATCTTTATGACGGATTGGTATTTCGTCAGCGGTAAAGAACTGCTCAACGACGAGAAATATTTTCCCAAGAGCCGGATACGTACCCGTTCCCCGATGCAGATAGCCTCTTCCGGTCCCGATTCCGACTGGGCTTCCATCATGCAGGCGTTTTTCGCCGCCATCAACAAGGCGCGGAAATCCATCTACATATCCACTCCCTATTTTCTGCCGAACCAGGCCATTCTGACGGCACTCAAGGTGGCGGCCCTCAGCGGTGTGGACGTGCGTATCATCCTGCCTTTCCGTTCCGACAGCAAGATAGTCTATTGGGCTTCCCGTTCCTACATCGGCGAGATGCTCGATGCCGGTATCAAGGTCTATTTCTTCTGCAAGGGGTTCAACCACTCCAAGATATTGATAATAGACGACAACTTCTGTTCGGTGGGGTCGGCCAATATGGATATACGGAGTTTCGAGGATAATTTCGAGGTGTCGGCCATCATGTACGACCCCAAAGTGGCGGAAGAACTGACCGGTTACTTCCTGGGCGATATCGGCAACAGCGTTGCCGTTACTCCCGAATCGTGGGAGAACCGCCCCAATCTCCATGCCGTTTACGAATCCCTCGCCCGCTTGGCAAGCCCGCTGCTGTAAGAGGGGTATTTATCGTGACAGTTGTTGATGCGTAGCAGGTACTTATTCTTGTCCAAGAGAAATATAATGGCTACTTTTGAATGATTTTTGTTCTATATATAAAAATTTTAGCCGGCTTTTGGTGAATGTATGATAGTTGGACTGTGTGGAAAATACGATGTCGTGTTATGGCAGTTGCATCCATGTCCGTAAACGGTTAAGTTTGATTGAATGAATATATACGACTGTAAAATACTGAATCTTCCTAAGATAGGAGATAAGCGAGGGAACTTGTCTTTTGTTGAAGAGATGGCGCATATTCCATTTGCCGTCGAGAGGACTTATTGGATATACGATGTGCCGGGAGGCGAGTCCCGGGGTGGGCATGCCTATAAGGAGAATGAAGAGTTTATCATTGCTTTATCAGGAAGTTTTGATGTCTTTGTAGATGACGGAGTACATAAACGTACCTATTCGTTGAACAGGTCGTATTATGGTTTATATGTCCCTAAGGGGGTGTGGCGTGAATTGAGTAATTTCTCTACGAATTCACTTGCTTTGATATTGGCCTCTACTGCTTATAATGCGGCTGATTATATACGGAATTACTTGGAATTTAAATCATTTCGTAATGAAAGGTAATACGGTATATGACTGTACTATGGTGGAGCTGGACAAGCATCATCATGAAAAAGGGAACATTACGGTTGTTGAGAACGGAATAACGGTTCCTTTTGATGTGAAGCGTGTGTACTATTTGTATGATGTACCGGGCGGGGAGACACGCGGAGGACATGCGCATAAAGAATTGTATCAGTTGATGGTGGCGGCCAGTGGCAGTTTCAGTGTTATTTTGGATGATGGGACCGTGAAGCGCACGTTCGTATTGAATAGACCATATCAAGGACTGCTCATTGTGCCGGGTATATGGCGTGAACTTGATGATTTCTCTTCGGGTTCGGTCTGCCTTGTGTTGGCTTCTCAGGTTTATGAAGAAGCTGATTATATAAGAAAATATCCTGACTTTATCAATTATAAACATGGTTGAGGTTGTGAGGTATTCAGCTGGTCTAGCCAGTGAATGGAATGATTTTGTGAAAAAATCCAAGAATGGTACCTTTCTGTTTAACAGAGGATATATGGATTATCATGCGGACCGTTTTAGAGATTGTTCATTAATGATATACCGTAAAGGAAGATTGAGTGCGGTTTTGCCTGCAAATGTAGTGGGAGATATCTTGTATTCGCATCAGGGACTGACATATGGGGGGTTTATTTTGAATGATAAGGTAACTGTTGCGGATATGTTGGAGATTTTCGAGGAGGTTAATTCTTTCCTGAAAAAGAATGGTGTCGCAAAAGTCGTATATAAAGCAATTCCGTATATTTATGCGGATATTCCTGCCCAGGAGGATTTGTATGCCTTGTTTAGGCAAAATGCTCGTCTGATTGCTGGTAATATTTCATCGACTATTTATCAGAATAATAAACTTAAATTTTCTGAGTCGCGGCAATCGGGTGTTCGTAAGGCGAAAAGACAAGGGCTCATTGTTACGGAATCGGATGATATGGCTGCTTTTTGGGAGATATTATCGGCAAATCTGAATTTTAAATACGGTGTGATGCCAGTTCATTCTTTAGCCGAAATTTCTTTGTTGAAAAGTCGTTTCCCTGAGAATATCAGGTTGTTTCTTTGTTTAGAGGGGCAGATGCCGTTGGGAGGAACGGTCGTTTTTGAAACAGGACGGGTTTTACATGTTCAATATATATCGGCGAATGAGGATGGAAAAGCCAAAGGCGCCCTTGATATTTTATTTGATTTCTTGATAAATGAGCGTTATGCAGAGATTCCTGTCTTTGATTTCGGTCAATCGACGGAAAAAATGGGAACCATCTTGAATGAGAAACTGATTTTTCAAAAGGAAGGTTTTGGGGGACGAGGAGTCATGTACAATACTTATGAGTATTTGATTTAGGATAGTATCAATTAGTTCATGAGAAATGAAACAGATTGTCCTTATCGGAACTGCCGATACAGCTAAAGATATTTATTCTTTTATTAAAGATTACAAACTGTTTGATGTTATTGCTTTTGCGGTGGATCATCAATATAAAACAGAAGAATATTGTTGCGGTCTTCCAGTTTATGTGATAGAGGAGCTGAGTGAGAAAATAGATAAAAATGAGGTGGGAATCTTTGTGCCTATTCAGTGGAACTATTTAAATAGACAGCGTAAAGAAATGTATTGGCGATTAAAAGATGCCGGATTTCATTTTGTTAATGTAATTGCACCTAATGCAGTAATTCATTCTATGGGCAGCATAGGTGAAAATTGTTGGATAGCAGACAATGTAGTAATTGAATCTAATGTTACTATTGGGAATAATGTTTTTGTTAAATCCAAAGCATGGATTGGGCATTATACTACGATAGCAGACCATTGTTTTATTGGGGCAGCTTCAATGGTTGCAGGGAAAGTGACTATTGGAGAACAATCGTTCATCGGAATCAATGCCATGGTATTTGACGGTGTGAAAATTGGTCGGAAATGTTTGGTGGGGGCTTGTACCTTTGTCAAACGTTCTTTGCCTGATTTTTCGTCGATTAAACTGTCGTCCGCTGTAACGGAAATTCGACAGTATAATGAAATCGACATTGAAGAGAAATTGGTCGCAGCTAAAAATATAAGATAGGATGGTTAAATTTTTAGATTTACAGGCCGTAACAGCTAAATATGCGGAGGAGATTCATGAAGCAGTGCAACGTGTGGTCGATTCGGGCTGGTATCTTCAGGGGGAGGAGAATCGACAATTCGAAGAGAATTATGCTGCTTATATCGGGACGCGATACGCGATAGGGTGTGCTAACGGTTTGGATGCACTCATCTGGATCTTTAGAGCATATATCGAAATGGGCGTCATGCAGCCCGGTGATGAGATAATCGTTCCTGCGAATACATATATAGCATCAATTCTTGCGATTACGGAAAACGGACTCGTACCGGTATTGGCGGAGCCTGATTTGGAAACTTACCAGATTGATGGCAATCGTATTGAGAGATTGGTTACGTCTAAAACGAAAGGAGTGCTTATCGTACATTTGTACGGACAATGTGCTTATACGGTCCAAATCGGTGAAGTATGCGATAGATATGGTTTGAAACTGATTGAAGATAATGCCCAGGCACATGGATGTCAGTTCGGTCATAGGCATACAGGTGCGCTGGGAGATGCGGCCGGACATAGTTTTTATCCAGGTAAGAATCTGGGGGCTTTCGGTGATGCGGGAGCGGTGACCACGGATGACCCGGAGTTGGCGGAAACGGTCAGGACGCTTGCTAATTATGGGTCTGCTCAAAAGTATGTGTTTAAATATTGTGGACGCAACAGCCGGTTGGATGAAATACAGGCTGCTGTGCTAAATGTCAAATTGAAACATCTTGAGGAGGATATCGAAGCTCGCAAACTGGTTGCGCGTTATTATATCAATCGGATTGTGAATCCTTTGGTTACCTTGCCGAAGGTGCGAGACTGGTATGCCCATGTATTCCATATTTTTCCCGTCCGTTGTCCTGAGCGAGACAGACTGCAGAAGTATCTGGCGGAAGCAGGTATACAAACCATTATTCATTATCCTATTCCGCCGCATAAACAGGAGTGTTATAAAGAGTGGAATAGTTTGGTTTTTCCTATCACTGAAACAATACATGCGGAGGAACTCAGTCTGCCTATGAGTCCGGTAATGAGCGATGTGGACATGGAGCTGGTTGTAAACGCAGTAAATGCATTCCGGTAAGTCGACTGACAATGGCCGCAGCTATGGATACTCAGGAGATAAAAAAAGAGCAAGAGGGATATCAAACTGCTTTTAAGGCGACGGCTTTATTCGGAGGTGTACAGGTAATTAATATACTTGTATCTATATTGAAATCCAAAATCGTCGCATTATGGCTCGGTACTACTGGGTTTGGTATCATGAGCCTTTTTAATTCGGCGACTTCCCTAATATATTCCATAACGAATCTGGGGCTGCAGGACAGTGCGGTTCGGGACATTGCTTATGCGAAAGGACAAAACAACCTTTCGTCAGTTGCACGTACCGTGAAAGCTATTAATCGGTGGATATGGGCCACGGGATTGTTCGGTGCTCTTGTTACCATTGTTTTGGCTCCGTGGCTGAGTCAGTGGCTGTTCGAAAGTAATAAATACGTCCTTTCTTTTGTGCTGTTGTCATGCGTCGTACTGTTGTCCGGTATATATAATGGGAATTATGCTACGTTGCAGGGAACAAGGAATCTACGGTTGATGGCAAAAGCCAACATTTTTGGTGCGGTTACCGGATTTTTATGTTCGTTGCCTATGTTCTATTTTTTTCGGGACCGGGGTATTGTATGGGCATTGATATTAACTGCGCTTTCTACGACTGTTGTCAGTCTGCTTTATGTGAAAAAGGCGAACATTCCGGATGCCCGCTTGACATATGGGGAGAGTTATCATATCGGACTCAAAACAGTTAAATTGGGTGTCATGATGTCGTTGAGCGGTATCAGTGTTACGCTTGTGCAATTTGTAGTAAAAACATTTATCGCAAGAACAGGAAGCATTGCTGATGTCGGGCTTTATCAGGCCGGCTGGGCCTTGAACGGTACTTATTTGGGGCTGGTATTTACGGCTATGGCCAAAGATTACTATCCTCGTCTTTCACAAGCTGCTACGGATAATCGTGTGGTCAGAACAATGATGAACCAGCAGACGGAGATTGCACTATTGGTTTTGGCTCCTCTTGTGATTGTTATGATTGTTTTTATGCCATTTTTTATAGAGCTGTTATATTCCGGAGAGTTTATTGGAATAGTCAGAATGACAGAATGGTTGCTTATCGGATCGTTAATCAAGGCGGGGTCGTGGGGTTTGAGTTTTGTCTTTCTGGCGAAAGGAGACGGTCGGCTTTTTCTTTTTAATGAATTAGGTACGAAAATCATTACCCTGCCGGCTTATTTGGTCGGGTTTCACTTTTTCGGGTTGGACGGTATTGGCTATGCTTATACTTTCAATTTCACAGTGTATTTTCTCTGGGTTGCTCTCGTCGCGTATAAACGGTATGGTATATCATATGATAACGGCTATTGGCGATTGTTTACGGTGCTATTGGCGATGATACTTATTTTTCCGTTAGGCGAAAGATTGTGGAATGCAGGTTATGGAACGGGTATCGCATTGATTGTGTGTATCGGAGTGTATGCTTTGTTTGAATTCAATCGACGGATAAATTTGAGAACCTTGACAGAAAAGTTACACCAAAGGGGCGGAAGGAAGTGATGCTTGTGAGAAAAAAAGATATCTTATCGTTTTACGACAAAGTAAAAAAACTTGCTGTAAGTTCGTTGGAGAAGGAACGTTACGAAGATGCCGTGGCCTATACGAATGCAGCAGCGGAAATTGCTTACCGTTTTAACTGGATGTACCGGGATGACGAGCTGGAAGACATTCTTATAAAGGTGTCCAATCGACTTGTCTGTCGGAATGAATCGTATGTTGCTGTTGGGGGACGTTGTGTCATGTATGTGGCGGCGCTTTTGGATAACAGAGGAATTATACAGCAATATCTGAGAGCTTTGATGTTTTATGCCGATAAGTTACTCGTGATAGTTGAGCGGCCATATGGAGATGAAGGGAGGGATACCGTCCGTGAACTGAAGGCTTGTGAGAAAGCGGAGTTATATATCCTTCCGGAGGAATTGTCTTTGAAAGCCCGGTCACAGTTATTGTACGATAAAATAGTATCATTTCAACCGGAGCGCCTTTTTATGCATTTATGGCCGTGGTCCGGTTTTGCCGTAAGTGTATTCAATGTATTGCCGTCCGAAATTATCAGGTATCAAATCAATTTGACCGACCATGCGTTTTGGCTGGGGTGCAGTTGCTCGGATTATGTCTTTGAATTTAGACCGTATGGATGTACGGTCTCGGAAGAACGCAGGGGGATAGCCCGGGAAAAATTGTTGTTGCAACCTTATTATCCGATAAAGAATCGCTGGCCGTTCGCTGGTTTCCCGGAAAATACTGCCGGGAAGACAGTCCTGTTTTCTGGAGGAGGACTATATAAGATTTATGGCGCGGGTGGGAAATATTTCGAAATTGTAAAGGACATTCTTGATTTATACCCCGATGTTGTTTTGCTATATGCCGGTACGGGAGATACCGCTCCGTTTGAAAGGTTCATTAAGGAAAATAATTTTTGTAACAGGATATTTTTGTTAGGGTTCAGAAAGGATATAACAGCTATCTTTGAACATTGCGATATATACCTTAATACGTATCCGGCTTCCGGAGGCTTGATGTGTCAATATGCAGCCATGGCGGCAAAGCCCGTATTGGCTTATAATCGGGAGGAGGATAGGGCGAGGTTTATCGAGGAGGTCGTGTGTGTGAATCGGCCTTATAAAATAACCTATACCGATGCAGTTAGTTTGGTTGAAGAGGCAGGCCGATTGATAGAAGATGCATCATACCGGAAACGGCGGGGGGAAGAGTTGCATGATGCAGTCGTTACCCCGGAACAATTTGGAAGCGATTTGAAGAAGATATTGACTTGTAATACGAGTCTGAGGAATTATGAAAGGGTAGACATAGATTATGATGCTTTTTGCGAAGGATATATAGATAGAGAGAACCATTATACGGATACGTTCAAACGATTCGTAATAAGAAAGTTTAAGTTTCGTACTGCATGGCTTTTCCCGCGAGTATTCCGATGGTTTGTAGGATATGTCCTCAGTGGCCGTTTATTGGCGTATCTGGTGCGCAGTAGAAAAGGATGAATATGGGAGCGAAAAAGATAGTGAGATATTGTTTGTCGGGAGTTGCTTGTTGTACGTCTTTGTTCAGACCGCTCAGCAGGTTGCAGTATCTCGTATGGTGGATGTACTATTCGCAATATAAGCGGAGGGAGTTTAAATCGTGTCCTTCCGATGTGTGGATTACTCCGAAAATCAGAATAATAGGCGGGAAGTACATAGAAATAGGACATGGTGTTCATATTCATGGGGACACTATTCTTAGTGCCTATTCTGAATTTGCTGGGAGTAAGTTTCTCCCCAGTATCTTCATAGGCGATAATTGTAATTTGGGACCAAGAGCACATATTACAGCGATTAACCGTGTGGTGATAGGTGCCGGAACTTTGACGGGTCGCGACCTTACCGTGACAGACCATGCACATGGGCAAGTTTCTGACCGAGAACAATTGTTGGAAGCTCCGAATCGGAGGTTGCTGTATTCAAAAGGGGAAGTTGCAATTGGCAGGAATGTTTGGATAGGAGATAAGGTTACGGTATTGCCGGGAGTGCATATCGGTGACGGAGCTATTATTGGAGCCGGAAGTGTCGTGACCGGAGACGTGCCTGCATATGCAGTCGTGGCGGGTAATCCCGCCCGGATTATCAGAAACCTGCAATAAATTGAGGCATGAAGACGACTATGATACAGACATCTTCCGTGGAGAAGGTTGAGGCATGGATATATGCGATATGTCTATTGTTTTCCATTCCGCCTTTCTTTTTCTGGTCGGTGAGTTCGCCTTATTTCATGATGGTGTGTCTTTTGATTTCTTTGAAGCATTTTCGGATAAATCGTGATACGGGTTATGTGGTATTTACCACGTTATTGTTTCTGATTTATTTGGTATTGGCTTTTATGGGGGGCGGTACTTTTGTGGGAACTGTCGTTACGAGTTTGATGGGAATCGTTTTCTTTACCGACCCTCGGTTTTTGAAATTGGTGTTTGATAAGTTCGTATATGTTTTTTCGATTACTTCTTTGTTATCGGTCATCCAATATATTTTGGTCGTCGTCTTCGATATAGGTATGCCGTATAGGGTTATAAATGCATTGAATACGCTTAAGTCCTATGATTACATGGCTTATGCCTTTTTTGTAATGCCCAGCAAGACGTTCGATATATTGCCCAGATTTTTTGGGATGTATGATGAGCCGGGAGTGGTCGGAACGATTGCCGGTGCAATTCTGATGACACGGCAGTTTAATTTTAAGAAATGGATTAATATCCCGATTTTCATTGCTGGGATTCTCTCGTTCTCTTTGTTCTTTTATGTGATTTTTGCAATTTACGTAATATTGTTTGCGAAAATACGATATAAGGTCATTACGACCGTGTTGGTTGCTCTTGCAGTTTACCTGTGGCAGGAAAATGAAATCTTGGAGCGTTATGTGTTTAGCCGTTTGGAGATAGAGAATGGTGAGTGGACAGGAGATGACCGTACGAAAGCACATTTCGATTATTGGTATAAAACGGAGTTCGTTAATTCGAAAGATTTTTATTTCGGTTTGGGGCGCAGTGCGAATACGTTGTATAATCAGGGAGGGGCATCCTATAAGGATGTGATAGTGAATTATGGTATCATATTCTTTGTCATTTATATGGGGACATTTACTTTGTTCGGACTGTATCGCCTGAAGTTTTCCAAAGAGTTTTTCATCTATTTTTTCCTGTTGTACGGTGTTATCTATCAGCGACCGTTTATCGGTAGTTTCGTCTATTTGTTTATCATTTTCATTCCTATTTTGTATTTGAACAGATATATTGGCGGCAGCACACGTCAATTGCCCGTAACGGAACATGTAAATTAAAAAAGCAATGGATGTTTCGATAATTATAGTTAATTACAATACGAAAGAATTGACGGCCGCATGTATCAACAGTATTTTCCAATATACTGAAGGCGTTGAATTCGAGGTAATTCTAGTGGATAATGCATCGACGGATGGTAGCAGGGAGTTTTTCAGAAAGGATACACGAATTATATTGATAGAGAGTGAGATTAATCTGGGGTTTGGTAGAGCCAATAATCTGGGGTATGAATATTCCCATGGGAAGTATGTCTTTTTGTTGAATTCCGATACTTACCTCTTGAATAATGCGGTGAAGATTTTCTATGACAGGATGTCTGTGCTGCCGCAGACGGTTGCTTGTCTAGGTTGTATGTTGTCGGGGCCGGATGGAAGATACAGTCATTCTTATGGGGACTATTTACGGTGGAGAAATGCATGGCAAAGTGTCTTAGTATCTGCGTTCGGTAGGGATGATTCTGTTATTCGGTCAACGGATTTGCCGATTGAGGGTACCACAGTGCCTGTAATCATAGGTGCTGATTTATTTATCCGGCGCAAGGTAATCGAGCAAGAGGGATTTTTTGACCCGATTTTTTTCATGTATCATGAGGAAAATGATTTACAGAAACGTTATGGATTGGCTGGCTACGAATGCCGTATTGTACCGGGGCCGGAAATAGTACATTTGGAGGGAGGCAGTAATCCGTATAAAATCAATATTCTTTCCACGAAGGGAAATTTTCTGTTTATTAAAAAATGGTATAGCTATCCGCAATACTTGTCGTATCGGGTGGTATATGCTTTAACGCATTTCCCGAAAATCTTTATTAGGCAAATACCTTGGGAACAACGGGTATTGTATTTGAGGATATTATTATTTTATCGGGTTCGTGGTAGTAAAAACGAATAATTTAATGTAAAGGATGAAACGTAAGTTAAATATACTTTTCCGAGCTCTCAATGGATGCTGTCTGCGGATAAAAGCATGGTTTGACATCCGATTGAGAAAAACTATATGCCGTACGGAGGCCACATATGTTCCGGATTTGGTTGTCTCCTTAACTAGCTATGGAGCACGGGTAAAAAGGTGTGCTCCCTATGCTGTTTATTCTGTTCTGAAGCAAGATGTCCGGCCTTATAAAGTTATTTTATGGTTGGATGAAACCAAGTGGAGTATGAATAATGTTCCGAAACTTATGAAAAGACTCATAAGGTCGGGTTTAGAAATACGATTCTGCCATGATGTGAAGTCGCATACCAAATTGTTACCGGCTTTGAAGGCTTATCCAGATAAGGTTATCGTTACGGTGGACGATGATTTGTATTATTCCAGAAACTTCTTAACGACGCTTTATGAAGCGTATCAGACGGATAAAAAATCAATACATGCTTTGAAAGTGCAGTATCCTACGTATGGGCCAGACGGAATATTGGAACCTCATAGAAAATGGATGTTGTCCTATATGATACGGGATAATTTTCCGTATGATGCCCGGAAAATCATGGCTTTAGGATATGGAGGGGTGTTGTATCCGGCTGGAGCGTTTGACGAGGAGGTGTTTAATGAGAAAGTTTTCATGAGGTTATGTCCGTATGCGGACGACATATGGTTTTTTGCTATGGCATTGAAAAAAGGAACATTACGCAAGTATGTGTTGGGAAAAAATGTGTCGTATTATGCGGTAGATTTTTTCTATCAATATTTTCATACTTCAGCGTTACATGATATCAATATTGTACAGGACCGGAATAGTTCTCAGATGACTGATGTTTTGAGATATTATGGTCTTACCGTATAGCAGTTCGATGTCTGTAACAGGGAATAGTTATTGATTAAACGGCAATGATAGGGATTGTTGGAGATGTAAATCTTACGGATGGGTATTTTGATACCGGGTTTGGTGTCGGCAGTGCGGTTGCTGCAGGAGCGGATCCTTTTGCCGGTATCAATCGAAAAGAAGGCGATATATGGATAGGTAATTTCGAGGGGGTTACCGCACGTGTTTCCTCAAAAAAGGGAATATATGGTAAGCAGTTCATTGTTCCTCCGGAATATCTTGCGGGGATTACGCATTTTGATTTTTATAATATAGCCAATAATCATACGATGCAACACGGGCGTGTAGCATTTGACGAAATGCTTGGGCATTTGACATCGTTTGGCAGTTGTTATTTCGGTACATGTGAGCGACGTAGTGTTGAGTTTGTATATAAGGGAAAAAGGTTTGCTATAACGGGTTTCTCTCAACGTAAAGAAAATTTTGAGAAGAATCCTTTATATTGGTATAATCCTGAATATGTAGAGATAGAGGCCGAACTGGCGAAATATGCTCATTTGGATTTCAAGATTGCGTATGTGCATTGGGGTAATGAGTTTATTGACCGTCCGTATGTGGACCAGATACATTTTGCTCATTTCCTGATTGATATCGGATATGATTTGGTAGTGGGGATGCATCCGCATTTATTGCAAGGATATGAAATCTATCAAGGAAAATACATCTTTTATTCGATAGGGAATTTTGTATTCAATATGCACTGGGAACCATTACGTTATGCCGCTATTGTGAAGTTGGATGTGGAGGAGGAGAAAATCGTTACCGATGTTGATTATGTGTACATAGGTGATGATTATTTTCCAATAATTATAGCGGAGGAAGACGTACCGGTAGCATATCGATTCTCTTATCTCAATACATTGATAGGGCATCATATGAGTAATGAGGAGTATTACTCATTACTGCGTGAACGAGTTCGGCGTTATCGGAAAGATAATCGTATGATTATTTTAAAGAATATAACTAAATTCAAATTTTCTTATGTTTGTGCGATTGTAAAGGATTTTGCAAAACGGGGTATACGATGCAGAAGAGTATGATGTATAGCAAATGATTGATTCGAGGCGGTTATGTTGAGAAAACTGATATATGAGGCGGGAGCAAGAATGAGGAATCCATCGTTGATGGAACAATTCGATTTTTTGAAGAAAAGCGACCGTTGGGAAAGGGCCCAACTGGACTATTATCAGTTGGAGAAAATGAAAAGTTTTCTGGAGTTTGCTTATCTCTATTCTCCTTTTTATCGGACGATGTTCAAAGAGATTGGATTCGTTCCATCGCAAATGACGAGTCTGAAAGAGATGAAAGCGCTTCCGATAACGGATAAGTCCGTTCTGATTCAGCATAACCGGGAAATACAATCGATTTATCCTTTCGATAAGTTGCGGCGTTCCGAGACGTCGGGTTCTTCCGGTCAGCCGTTATTGTTTTATCGCGATGAAGAGTGGGATTCGGGGCATCGCGCTGCGGTTATGCGAGGGATGAGTTGGTATGGTGTCATGCCGTGGGAGAGGAACGGTTATCTGTGGGGTTATAATGTCGATAAGAGAAAGAGATTCAACACGAGAATCCTCGATGAATTGTGCAATAGGTTCCGTATGTTTTCGTATGCTCCTGTCGATATTGAACGGTTTTGTCACAGACTGAAGAAGGCATCGTATCTAAGTGGGTATTCGTCCATGATTTATGAGGTGGCTAAATATATTAACGAGCATGGAGTCACGATGTCTGATTATCATCTAAAGATGATAAAGGCTACATCGGAAAAGATATATCCGAATTATCGGCAGGAGGTTTGGCAGGCTTTTGGTTTGGATTGCACGAGTGAGTACGGAGCTGCAGAAGCGGGTATTATTGCGTTTGAATGTCCTGAAGGCAAGAACATGCATATTTGCATGGAGAACGTGTATGTCGAGGATGAAGAAGGAGAAATCATCGTAACCAATATGTTGTCTCGTTCTTTCCCTATTATTAGGTATAGATTGGGAGATTATGTTACTTTTGCGGATGCGGGATATGAGTGCCCTTGCGGAAGGCAGCATCCGGTTATTGTGGATGTCTGTGGACGGGTCGGGAAAAATGTCATCGGAAAGACGGGGAAATATCCGAGTCTGACATTCTATTATGTGTTTAAAAATGTAGCGTTGAATGATGGGTGTGTATTGAACTATCAAGCGCGGCAGGAGGAGGTTGGGAAAGTGATTATCAATATCGAACAACCTTTGACTTATGCCGAGAAGATGACTCCCCTTATTCGTAGAGAACTGGAAAAGTACTTTAAAGATGACATCGAGTTTACGATTCGTTGGGGTGTAAAGTTGCACACGCATAAGGAGAAACTGAAAGATTTTATTACGACAATCGATTGAGATATGTCTGATTTAGTTTCAATCATTACGCCTGCTTATAATGCCGCAAATTATATTGCGGATATGATAGAGTCGGTCTTGGCTCAGACTTATACGGAGTGGGAACTGTTGATAACGGACGATTGTTCTACTGATAACACGGTGGATATTGTGAGGAGTTATGCGGCACAAGATACTCGGATTAAGTTGTTTAGATTAGAGGCGAATTCCGGTGCAGGGGTAGCGCGGAACAATTCCATTCGGGAGGCGCGTGGACGTTATATTGCATTTTGCGACAGCGATGACCTATGGAAACCCTGTAAGTTGGAACGGCAGATAGCTTTCATGTCGGAAAAGGGATATAAGTTCGTTTATACCAAGTCCGATGTGATAGATACGGCAGGGAATGTCATTGCGATTAACGAACGTGTTCCCCGTGTTTCCTATCGCAGTACGATGATAGTGAATTATATTGGAACGACGACTGTAATGTATGATACGGAAGGTATTGGGAAATTTTATATGCAGAATGTCCGAAAACGTCAAGACTGGCTTTTGTGGATAGATATTTTGAGGGTTACTCGTTATGCGTATTGCCTTCCTGAACGGTTGAGCTCATGGCGTTCCGGGAATGAGGGCTCGCTTTCTTCCGATAAGTCTTCGTTGTTTAGATATCATTTGATGATATATCGGGACTATCTGGGGTTTCCGGCACCGGTGGCTTTTCTGATGTGTTACGGAGTCTCGCTGCCGTGTTTTATGGTCAAGAAAATTAGGCACAGGTTGATTAATTATTTGTATAGTCATGGGGTGCGGTATCAATAAATTGGTAGAAATACTTTGTTATGGGAGCGGAGTTTGTCAGGGTCGATAATTACGTTAAACCGTCTAAATGGCATTGGTTCAAGGCGGCATTGTGGAGTGTCGTAACTTTACGCTTTTTTATAGATTTATTCCGGTTGTTGGAGTACTATACGGTCAACTGCATTGTCGGTCGTCAGCAGGCTGTTATCGGCAAAGATTGTAAGATTCATCCTACGGTCATGTTACGGCAGCCGGAAAGGATAAGAATAGGTAATCATTGTTCCATTAACCATAACAATGTTTTTCAGGCGGGGAAAAGGACTGGAACAATAACGCTTGGTAATAATGTTCTGACTGCTGCGAATGTGATGTTTGTGGCTTATAATCATTCATTTGACACCCCGGATGTGCCAATCATGGACCAGGATTGTTATGACGCTCCGATAGTGGTGGAAGATGACGTATGGATTGGATTCGGCGCTATTATATTGGCCGGAGTGACTATCGGAAAGGGCGCAGTGGTCGCAGCCGGGGCGGTTGTCAAGAGCGATGTTCCTGCTTATGCTATTGTCGGTGGCGTTCCGGCCCGGGTGTTGAAAATGCGTAAAACGGAGTGAAGAGAATGACGGTAAGATTATTGCCTCGTTCCAGAGTAAATTATACCTGGAAACGTCTTGTCGGCAGTCTGTTTGTCCGAGAGAAGAGTGTATACTGCAAACGATTGAAACGCCTGCTTGCGCAATATTTCGGAGTTGCGGATGTGGTGCTCACCTCGTCCGGTCGGAATAGCTTGTTTTTGCTGTTGTCTTATTTGCATCATAAGAAAGTTATCGTTCCTTCCTATACATGCAAAGCAGTAACGGAGGCTGCTTTGATGGCCGGTAAACAGGTAGTGTATGTGGAGGTATCCCTGGAGGATTTTAATATATTGCCGGAGAAATTGGTGCATCTTGTGGATGACGATTCCATTGTAATCGCGACACATCAATATGGCAACCCGTGCAGAATCGAGGAGATATGCGATATCTGCCGGAAGGCTGGGGCGTTAGTGATAGAGGATTGTGCGGCTTCGCTTGGAACGGTTTATAATGGGAAGCTGACAGGATTATTCGGGAATTATGCCTTTTTCAGTTTTGATTCCACAAAGCTTGTGACCGTTCCTTCGAAAGGAGGGTTTATTATAGCCGCCGATGCGGCTGAACTTCATGCTATAGAACAGCATGTAATGGAATGTCGCATTCCAGGCATACGTTTCCGTCTGAAGCATACGGTAATCGGGATGATATATCTTGTGCTCAGGAATAAAATCATATATCGTATATTTCATTATGTGACCATGCAACGAAAGGGGAAGGCCCAACTCGACGATAAGCATGCTTTAAATTTAGTCCCCGATGATTATTATCGTTATCGAATGGCTGCATGGCAGGCTTATATGGCAATCCCGCAAATTGAAATTCTGCCGGAACTTATTGAGAGGCGTAAAATGATGTATCATTATTATGACGAACATATCCGGAATACACGGGTATTGCGCAAACCGGTTGTCTGTTCGGAAGCTTGTTGTATCAAATATGCTATTTTGGTGAAGGACAAAAAACGGTTTTATGATGCGTGTCTCGAAAAAGGCGTTGATATGGCATTTAGTTTCAGTTATACAGTCTGTCCACGTAGTTGTGAACATGCTTCTGATATTGCAGCAGAGGTGTTGAATATTCCGTTTTATTGGGGACTTAGGGAAAAGGATATGGAACGGGTAGTGTCCATAATCAATTGGCTTGCTGCGGAGATTGGACGTTAGTAAGTATAGGGGTGAATATGAGAGTATTGTTGACGGATGCACAGGATGTGCAGAGTATAACAGTTGCCCGGGCGCTGAAACGAGAGGGATGTGTGGTGTATGGTTTTATGACATCGCGTATCTCCTATGGTTACTTCTCGCATGCATTTTGGAAACGTATTATTTGTCCGGATGTGAAAACTGATTCGGAAGGATTCCGGTTGGAATTGATGAGTTTTCTTGCGACCCATCAGATAGATGTCATCATCCCGTTGAGTGACGGTAGTGCGGCTTTTGTCAGTAAAAATAAAACTGAACTGGAAAAACAATTCGGCGTGAAATGTGCGGTGCCGGATTATGAGATATTTTGTACGGCTCATAATAAGGGACGGTTAATGGATATTTGCCGACAATACGATATACCTCATCCTCGCACTTTCACTATTTCCGCTGATATGTTTGAGGAGGCTGTGGCATATGTTGGTTTCCCGGCTTTGATTAAACCGGATATTTCCGAAGGAGCCCGCGGTATTGTTTATGTTGAATCTGCGGAACAGGTACGGGCGAAGGTTGGTGCGGTGATAAAGGAATTTGGTAGCTGTACGTTGCAGCAATATATCCGGCATACCGGAGTATATTACAATGTCATGCTTTACAGAGGGGCTGCAGGAGAGTGTCTGGGGCAGACTGTTATTCGAATTCTCAGGTATTTCCCGTTAAAGGGCGGAACGAGTTGTTATTGTGAGAGCGTAGAGGAACCGGAACTTGTAGCGATGTGTTTCAGTCTGCTTGATAGGATAGGATGGGTGGGATTTGCAGATTTCGATATTATGCAGGAGGCGGATACGGGAACATATAAAATCATTGAAATCAACCCGCGGACGCCGGCGAGTATAAAAGCGGCCTATGTGTCAGGAGTGGATTTCCCTTCGGTGATACTTCGCGATACGTTGGGCCTTCCTGTTCCGGAGTATCGGTATGAATCGGGAAAGATATTGCGTTATATGGGACTGGATGTCATGTGGTTTCTGTTTTCTCCCGAGCGTTTTCGTTTCCGTCCGTCTTGGTTCAGATTTTTTGGGAAAAATATTTTTTATGAGGATGGCTATTGGAATGACCCGCTGCCTATGTTAGCCGGTTGTGTGGCTGGAGTTATCAAATATTTGAATCCTCGGTTCCGTCGGTCAAAACTGTGTTGATATGAATGTATTGACATTTGATATTGAAGACTGGTATAATCATGACGATTATTCGCATGATTTGCAGTGGGACAAGTTTGAAGTTCGTATTTATGAAGGTGTCGATAAAATATTGAGCGCATTGGATGAACAGAAGCAGAAAGCTACGTTTTTTTGTCTTGGTTGGATAGCTGAACATCATCCTAATATAATTGTCCGAATTACGGCGGCAGGGCATCATTTGGGATGCCACTCTTATCAGCATGAACTTGCAAGCGGAATGACACGTCAGGAGTTTCGGAATGATACCTATCGTGCCAAATGTCTTATTGAAGATGTTGCAGGACAGCCGGTGGACGCATTTCGAGTACCATCGTTTTCAGTGACAAAAACGAATACATGGGTATTTGATGTATTGACAGAACTTGGTTTTAAATATGATTCTTCTGTATTTTTGTCGAAACATGAGTTCGGTGGGTTCCCTTGTTTGGAGGTGGATGGACCGTTTGTTATTACCGGGCCGAAAGGGGCATTGAAAGAATTTCCAATCAATATGGCGGAAATATGCGGTAGACGGATTGCTTTTTCCGGAGGCGGATACTTTCGGGTGATGCCTTACGGTTTGTTGAACTGTTGGATGCGCAGTTCTTATGTGATGGCATATTTCCATCCGAGCGATTTTGACCCAGGACAACCACAAATGAAACATTTACCATTGATACGACAGTTTAAAAATAGGGTGGCGTTGCGTGGTAACTATGGTAAGTTTAAACGATTTATTCATGATTTCGACTTTGTCGATTTGCGACAGGCAGATAGTTTAATCGATTGGCATGGGACTAAGGAGTTGAATATAGAGGGCTTGTAAAGTATAGTGATGAAGATATCGTTTTCACCTCCTGACATCGGAGAGCAGGAGATAGTTGAGGTGGCGGAGGCCTTGCGTTCCGGATGGATTACAACGGGGCCGCGTACGAAAGAGTTGGAGCGACAGATAGCTGCGTTTTGCCGTACGGGCCGGGCCGTGTGCCTGAACTCTGCTACGGCATGTATGGAACTGATTTTGCGGGTTTTGGGCGTCGAGCCTGGTGATGAAGTTATTACTTCGGCATACACTTATACCGCAACGGCCAGCGTCGTGTGTCACGTAGGGGCGCGGGTAGTGCTTGTCGATACAGTACGGGATGGATACGAGATGGATTATGACCGTCTTGCGGAAGCCATCACCGAGCGGACTAAAGTAATCATTCCTGTGGACCTTGCCGGTATTCCGTGTGATTATGCAAAGATATTCTCGGTGGTCGAGAACAAGAGGCCCCTGTTTCGACCGGAGAGTATTTTGCAGGAAGCTTTCGGCAGAATTGTCGTATTGGCGGATGCTGCCCATGCTTTCGGGGCTTCCCGGGAGGGACAAATGTGCGGTGAAATCGCGGATTTTACCAGCTTCTCGTTTCATGCCGTCAAGAATTTCACGACTGCGGAGGGAGGGGCGTTGACTTGGCGGCCTGTTGCGGGTATAGCGGACGAGTGGCTTTATAAACAGTTTCAGTTGATGTCGTTGCATGGACAAAGCAAAGATGCTTTGACGAAAACACAACTCGGCGGGTGGGAGTATGACATCGTCGCTCCCTATTACAAATGCAACATGACGGATATCATGGCTGCTATCGGTCTGGTGCAGATGCAGCGTTATCCCGGATTGCTGGCACGACGGCGGCAACTGATAGCTTATTACGATGAGGCGTTGCGGGATTGCGGCGTACAGGTATTGGGCCATTATGGTGATACGTATCGTTCCAGCGGTCATCTGTACCTGACGAGGGTGCTGGGAATCGGAGAGGCGGAGCGCAACGCGGTCATCGTCGGAATGGCGGAACGTGGCATTGCTACCAACGTCCATTATAAACCGTTACCCATGCTGACTGCTTATCGGAACCTCGGTTTCGATATCCGGGATTACCCGAATGCGTACGCCATGTATTGCAATGAGATTACCCTGCCGTTGCATACGCGTCTGACGGATGAGGAGGCTGAATATGTGGTAACTAATTTTGCAGAGTTGATAAGTGGCCGTAGGTAAGCGTATTTTCGATATAGTCTCCAGTTCTGTGGTACTGGTCGTGTTGTCGCCTGTATTTGCAGCGATTGCGGTATGGATAAAACTGGATTCGCCGGGTCCTGTATTTTATAGACAGGTACGGGTAGGGCGGGGAAATCGTGATTTTTATCTTTACAAGTTTCGGTCGATGCGAGTAGGGGCGGATAGGCAGGGGCTTATAACCGTAGGAGGAAATGACCCGCGGGTTACCCGCTCGGGGCATTTTATCCGTAAATACAAATTGGACGAGTTTCCCCAACTTATCAATGTGATCAAAGGGGATATGAGCATTGTCGGACCGAGGCCCGAAGTCCGTAAGTATGTGGAGATGTATACGCCGGAACAGATGAAGGTGCTGTGTGTGCGCCCCGGTCTTACCGACCCGGCTTCCATACGTTATCGTAATGAGAACGAACTGTTGGCGACTGTGGAAGACCCCGAACGATATTACAGAGAGGTGATAATGCCGGATAAGTTGAGGCTTAGTCTGGAATATGTGCATCGTGCGTCTTTTTGGATGGATATCAAATTCATATTCGGTACTCTCGGTGAAATTGTGAGACATGGATGAGCGCGTACAAGAGACTTTTTTGACGTTTGTGGGTAATGCCCTGTTCGATACCCGTTGCGATGCGGCGTCTGTTGCGGCATGGGATAGGGCGGATTGGGAAGCGTTGTTTCGGTTGGCAGCCTGTCAAGGAGTTCTGGCTGTTGTGTACGATGCCGTGTCCCTGTTGCCCAAAGAGAACCGACCGCCCAGAAACCTCAATTTACAGTGGGCGTTGAGTGTCGAGAATATCGAGAATCGTTATTGCATGCAGTTGACGAATGGAGCGGAACTTGCCGGTCTATGGGCGGCTGCCGGTTTTCGTCCTGTTGTGCTGAAAGGTTTTGCAGTCAGTCGGTATTATCCTGTGCCGGAACATCGGGAGTGTGGTGATTTCGATTGTTTTTTGGGTCAGGATAGGGAGTTGGGTGATAGTATTGCGGTAGGAGCTGGCGCCGTATTGGAAGAGTCCGGATATAAACATTCTCATATTCTGTATAAAGGATTGATGGTCGAGAATCATCGGTTTTGTATCGGAGTTCGAGGTAGTAGGGAGGCGAAAGAATTGGAGCGTTTTTTGGAAGGGTTACTGGAGGAAGGTGCTGCAGAAGATAAGGTTCCGGGGACGGATATGATACTGCCTCCGGTTATGTTCAATGCTCTTTTTTTGACGTTCCATGGGTTGAAGCATTTTCTTGGCGAGGGAATCAGGTTGCGGCATATTTGCGATTGGGCCTGTTTTGTCGCCCGAGAGCAGCAAAATATGGATTGGCAGACCTTTTATGCAGTGTGTGACAGGTATCACATGCGTCGGTATGCGGATGTCATGACGGCCATTGCGGTACATGGTCTCGGGCTGCGGGTAGAGAATCCGGAAATAACAGTGGATAGCCGGTATGCAGATCGGGTACTCAGTTCCGTATTGAATGATAACGATCTGATTAACAGCAGGGGAAAAGGTAAATGGTGGGAGCGGTTCAAACTGCTGTCCAATATGTCGCGTTACCGGTGGAAATACCGGGAAATTTATCAGAAAGGTTATTTCGGGGAGATGGTGCAGCTTGTCACCGGATTTGTTCTCGATAGAAATCCGAAAATATAGGAGTATTTTATAGAATATATATCATGAAAGGAATTGTTTTGGCGGGAGGGAGCGGTACGCGGCTGTACCCGATTACCAAAGGGGTAAGCAAACAGCTTTTGCCGATTTACGACAAACCCATGGTCTATTATCCGATATCGGTACTTATGTTGGCCGGTATTCGGGATATCCTGATAATCTCCACTCCGATGGACCTGCCCATGTTCCGCAGACTGTTGGGGGACGGCAGTGATTACGGTGTGCGGTTCTCCTATGCCGAGCAGCCGAGTCCCGATGGCCTGGCGCAGGCATTCCTCATCGGCGAGGAGTTCATCGGTGACGACAGCGTATGTCTGGTGTTGGGGGACAACATTTTTTATGGTCAGAGTTTTACGTCGATGCTGGCCGATGCGGTACATACGGCCGAATACAATGGCAAGGCTACGGTGTTCGGCTATTGGGTGAATGACCCGGAGCGTTATGGCGTGGCGGAGTTCGATGACGACGGCAATGTGCTGAGCATCGAGGAGAAGCCCGCACAGCCGCGCAGCAATTATGCTGTGGTGGGGTTGTATTTCTATCCGAACAAAGTGGTCGAGGTGGCGAAAAACATCAAACCGTCCGCGCGCGGGGAGCTGGAGATAACGACCGTGAACCAGCGTTTTCTGGAGGATGGCGAGCTGAAGGTCAAATTGCTCGGCCGCGGTTTCGCATGGCTCGATACGGGTACGCACGATTCGCTCTCCGAGGCGTCGACCTTCATCGAGGTGATTGAGAAGCGACAGGGACTGAAGGTGGCCTGTCTGGAAGAGATAGCGTTTCGGAAGGGGTGGATAACTCGGGAACAGCTGCATGAGTTGGCCGAACCCATGAAAAAGAACCAGTACGGGCAGTATATGCTGAAGTTGTAACCGTTTCAGCGGCGGTCGGTCCGGAACTCCGGAGGGGGATGGGCGGACCAGAAAAGCGGAGAGACGACGAGGAACGCTGCCGGGTAATTTGTGGGACGCAGTTGTAGGCGACGCACTGAAGGGCTATTTTCGTGTGTTCCGGACAGTTGTCGGACGGAGATGTTGCGAAAAAGGGTGACGGGGCGTGTCCGGAGAATGGGGTACAGGCCGGCAGGGACAGAATGGAATATTGTAACTCAAACAGAAAAAATGAATATTATACAGACAGATATTCCCGGTGTGGTCATTATCGAACCGCGTGTGTTCGGCGATGAGCGGGGGTATTTTATGGAGAGTTTTTCACAGGCGCAGTTCGAGCGGGAGGTGTGCCCTACGGTATTCGTACAGGACAACGAGTCTTGCTCCCGTTACGGTGTGCTTCGCGGCTTGCATTACCAGTTGCCGCCTCGCAGTCAAAGCAAATTGGTGCGCGTCGTCGAAGGGCGCGTGGTGGATTTCGCCGTGGATATTCGCGTAGGGTCGCCCACGTTCGGCAGGTATGTGGCCGTGGAGCTGACCGGAGAGAATCATCGGCAGCTCTTTATTCCGCGCGGTTTTGCCCACGGTTTCGTTACGTTGAGCCAGCGGGCCGTTTTCCAGTACAAATGCGACGAATACTATGCGCCCGACCATGAGGGAGCCGTCGCCTGGAACGACCCGACGCTGGCGATTGATTGGAGAATTCCGACGGCGGATGTGGTATTGTCCGAAAAGGATAGGCACCATCCCCGGCTGGAGGCGGCCCGACTGTTCGATTACGGAGAGAAACTTTACTGATAGCATGCCGCCGTGCGGCATTGCAAGCGGAAATGTAGATTATGGTGATTTTAGTGACCGGGGCGAATGGCCAGCTCGGCCTGTCGCTGCGGAAGATAGCGCCGGAATATCCGGCGCACAGTTTCGTCTTTACCGACCTGCCGGAAGGCGACATCACCGATGCCGAAGGTATGGAAGCCGTTGTGAAAGAGTGCGGGGCGGAGGCAATCATCAACTGTGCGGCCTATACGGCTGTGGACAGGGCCGAGAGCGACAAAGCGGCGGCGGAACGCATCAATGCGGACGGGCCGGCGGTGCTCGCTGCGCTCGCCGTGCGGTATGGTTGCCGGCTGCTTCACGTATCGACCGATTACGTGTTCGACGGGACGGGAACGCGGCCTTACCGCGAGGAGGATGCCGTAGGGCCGGTGAGCGTTTACGGCAGGACGAAACTGGCCGGTGAAGAACGGGTGCGGACGTCCGGTGCATGCGGAGCCATCGTGCGTACGGCATGGCTCTATTCGGAATTCGGTAACAATTTCGTGAAAACCATGCTGCGGCTGGCCGGCGAAGGAAAGACGCCGAGCGTGGTCGACGACCAGTACGGTACGCCTACTTATGCGACGGACCTTGCGCGCGCCCTCATGGTGTTGGTGCAGCGGCCCGGCGAGGACATGGAACTTTTCCACTATACGGATGGAGGCGAAACTACCTGGTATGATTTCGCGGTGGAAATATTCCGCCAGGCGGACATGCCTGTTGCGGTCGTGCCGGTCGATACGGCGGGTTATCCGACAGCCGCGCGTCGGCCGCATTACTCCGTACTGGACAAGAGCCGCATAGCGGCCGTGGGGGCGGTGCTACCGGATTGGCGCGCATCGCTGCGGACATGTCTGGATATTCTGTTGCCGCAGAGCGGAGATAAATAAATTGAAATACCGGAGTTTATGAAAAATATTTTGATTACCGGCGGAGCCGGGTTCATCGGCAGCCATGTGGTGAGGCTGTTCGTGAACAAGTATCCCGATTGCCGCATCGTCAATCTCGACAAGCTGACCTATGCGGGAAACCTCAATAATCTGAGGGATATCGAGAACAAACCCAATTATACATTCGTGCGGGCAGATATTTGCGATTACGAGCGCATGGGCGAAATCATGCGGGAGTATGCGATAGACGGCATCATTCATCTGGCCGCCGAAAGCCATGTGGACCGGAGCATCAAAGACCCGTTCACCTTTGCGCGGACGAATGTGTTGGGGACGCTCGCTTTGTTACAGGCGGCCAAAGAGTATTGGAACGGCGATTACGAGGGCAAGCGGTTTTACCATATTTCCACGGACGAGGTGTACGGGGCGCTGGAGATGACGCATCCCGAAGGTATCGAACCGCCGTTCACGACGACGGCATCTTCGGGCGAACATCATTTGGCCTATGGCAGGGAATTCTTTTATGAAACGACCAAGTACGACCCGCACAGCCCGTACAGTGCGAGCAAGGCGTCGAGCGACCATTTCGTGCGGGCCTTCCACGATACGTACGGACTGCCGACCATCGTGACTAACTGTTCGAACAATTACGGGCCTTACCAGTTTCCGGAAAAGCTGATTCCGCTTTTCATCAACAACATCCGTCACGGCAAGCCGTTGCCCGTATACGGTCGTGGAGAAAACGTCCGGGACTGGCTCTATGTCGAGGACCATGCACGTGCCATCGACGTCATTTTCCATAACGGCCGGGTTGCCGATACCTACAATATCGGCGGGTTCAACGAATGGAAGAACATCGACTTGATAAAGGTCATCGTCCGGACGGTGGACAGGCTGCTCGGCAATCCGGAGGGAACGAGCATGAAGCTGATAACCTATGTGACCGACCGTGCGGGGCACGACCTGCGCTATGCGATAGATTCCACGAAGCTGAAGAATGAACTCGGATGGGAGCCGAGCCTTCAGTTCGAAGAGGGCATCGAAAAAACCGTCCGCTGGTACCTCGACAATCAGGAGTGGTTGGATAACGTCACGAGCGGCGAATACGAAAAGTATTACGAGAAGATGTACGGAGGGCGTTGAGTTACGTCGTCCGAATGGTTTACGGGGGCTTGTTGCCCCCGTTTTTTAACGGCCATCCACAAGATGCGACGACGAGAAACGGCGACGCCCATCCTTGCAAAGAGGATGAGCGTCGCACTCCTGTCGATGGCTTACATATTTTCGTCCTGAACCGTATTCGGCGAGGGGCTGCTATAAGGCGCCTATCTCGTGGAGAATCTTGTTGGTGTTGCGCACGGCCTCCGCACTCTTGGCGAATGCGGCTTTCTCCGTTTCGTTCAGGTTTATTTCAATTACCTTCTCGGCACCGTTGCGACCGATGACGGCCGGAGCGCCGATGTAGAGGTCGTCCTGACCGTACTGTCCTTCGAGGTGTACGCAGGAGGGGAATACTTTCTTCTCGTCGTTGATGATGCTTTCCACGATGCGGGCAGCGGCTGCTCCAGGAGCATACCATGCCGACGTTCCGAGCATCTTGGTGAGGGTGGCTCCGCCGACCATCGTGGCCGCTGCTATCTCGCCGAGCGTTTTCTCATCGAGGAATTCGCTGACGGGAACCCCCTTATAGGATGCCTTGCTGACGAGCGGAATCATGGTCGTGTCGCCGTGTCCGCCGATGACCATGCCGTCCACGTCGTTTGCGCTGGCACCGAGCGCTTTGGCGAGGTATCCGCGGAAACGGGCGCTGTCCAGCGCGCCGCCCATGCCGAATACGCGGTTGGTGGGCAGACCGCTGACCTTCTGGGCCAGCGTGGTCATGGTATCCATCGGGTTGCTGACGATAAGCAGGATGGCGTCGGGAGAGTATTTGAGGATATTGGTGACCACGTCTTTCACGATACCGGCATTCACGCCTATCAGGTCTTCGCGCGACATGCCCGGTTTGCGCGGCATGCCCGACGTAATCACTACCACATCCGAACCCGCCGTCTTTGCATAGTCGTTGGTGACGCCAAGCAGGTTGGTGTCGAAGTCCATCAACGTCGAGGTCTGGTACATGTCGAGAACCTTGCCTTCGGCCAGCCCCTCCTTGATGTCGAGGAGTACGATTTCGCCGGCTGTTTCGCGGATGGCCATCGCATTCACACAGGTAGCGCCTACGTTACCTGCGCCGACAACTGTTACTTTTGACATAATCTGATGTTTTATGTTTAACTTTTACGGGCCTCCGCCGTGCTGTCGCCGGATTGTTTTCCGGACGACGCACGGGAGCCTATATCTTAACCTATTAACCTAACCTGACGAAAGGAGCCTCTCCTCCTGCCCGTATCAGCCTACGAGTTTCGCGTAGTCGTCGGCCGAGAGCAGGGTATCCACTTCGGCGGGGTTGGCCATGTTGACCTTGATAATCCACCCTTCGCCGTACGGGTCCTTGTTCACGAGGGCCGGGTCGTTTTCGAGTGCTTCGTTGAATTCGAGTATCTCGCCGCTTACGGGAAGGAATGCGTCGGATACGGTCTTGACGGCCTCTATCGAACCGAAAACTTCGTTCTGGCCGAGCGATTCGCCTACAGTGGGAACATCAACGAATACGATGTCGCCGAGCTGGCCCTGTGCGAAGTCGGTGATGCCGACGAATGCTTCGTTACCTTCCACCCTTACCCATTCGTGGTCGTTGGAATACTTGAGATTAGCAGGTATGTTCATTGCTGAAAAGTTTGATGGTTAATGTTTTTCTGCTTGATTTGTTTTGCCCTTTCGGAATTTCCGTGCCTTTCGGTACGGTCATCCCAAAATGTCTGCCAAAGATAGTTTTTATTTTTAAGAGCGCAAAATAACTGTGAATGATATAACAGGTAAAAACGTTCCCTGGTCGGAGGAGTGAGGGTTTTCCGGCGGTCGGTGGTAGGGAACGGTCGTCGCCCGTACCGGAAAGGTTCGGTCGGGTGTCTCTTTCGGCCGGTGCGAGACGGATTGCGGGAATTATGTCGATGATGACTGTACCGACGACGATGCAAACGGGCCCGCTGACGGCCTGCAGCCCGAAAAGGGGGAAATGGAAAGCCCCGATGAGGGTAATCGGGTTGCTGCCTATGCCCGACCATGTAGAACGAGACCGGCAGGTACAGTTGTCGGTACGGGACTGAGATGGTAGCGGACTGCGCCGTCCCGATAACGGTGATGATGGAAGGACGGCTTACGTAAACAGTCCGCCCCTTTTCGGCGCATGAAGAGGTTATCGTATCTGCTGCAATAGCAGGAAACCGGCCAGAACTGTGCGTTGTCGAGTTCGTAGGGGGGGCGTTACCGTCTGTCGCTTTTCTGTGCGGCGACCGCTTTGGCCACCCTGTCCGCTATTTCCTGAGGACGTATCGAAGATAAGCATCTGTAATCGCCGGATATGCAGGGCCTGTCTCCGAATACCGAACACGGGCGGCAGGGCAGGTCGGCCTGTACCGCATTGTCCGGATGTTGGCCGTAGCCGTAGAATCCTGCGAAGGGATGCGTAGCACCCCATACCGATACCACGGTGATGCCGAGCAGCGAGGCGATGTGCATGGTGGCCGAATCCATGGTGACGATAGCGTCCAGATTGCCGATGAGGTCCATCTCCTGCGACATGCTCATGCGTCCGATGACCGAAACCACCCCTTTATGCCGTCGTTCCATCCCTTCGGCGAAACTCTTTTCGTGTTCGCCGCCGCCGAATATGAATACGCGGTCGTAGGTCTCGTTGAGGAGTCCTATCAGTTCGTCGGTCAAGGGAATGGGGTATATCTTGCCGCGGTGTTTGGCGAAGGGGGCGATGCCTATCCAGCGTCCCTCTTTGGGGCCGACCGTCTCCTGAATCGGTTCGGGAACGGTGCATGGCTTCGTTTGCGGTTCGCGCGGCATGTCGAAGTCGAAGCCCAGACGGCGTATCGTATGGCGGTAGCGTTCGGTCATGGGAGCCAGCGGTACGAGACGCTTGCCCGCCCGGCGCGTCATCTCCCGCTTCTCTTTCCGGCCCTTGTCTATCACCGCCGTACGGATACCCGTGAGGCGGGCGAACGTCCGGACGACCTTTGTCCGGAGCACGTCGTGCAGGTCGGCGATGGTATCGATTCCGGCAGCGCGTATCTCTCCGGTGAGGCGTACCAGTCCGAAAAATCCCTTGTGCCGGCCTGTCGGGTCGAAATCGACGAACGACAGGTCGGGAATGTCGCGGAAAAAGGGACGGAAACCCCTCCTCGTGAGGATGCTTATCCGGAGTTCGGGGTAGGCCCGCCGCAGTGCCGCGATGACGGGTACAGTCATCGCCACGTCGCCCATGGCCGAAAGACGCATGATGAGCAGATGGCCGGTATCTTTTCTCTTTTTTGCCAAAACCGATTGCGTATTTGGAAGGTTACGTTCCCGTCCGGACGCCTCCTCCCGCGGCGATGCCGCAACGGGCGAAGCGGATGCCTGCCGCACAGTTACGTTGTAATAACGTTGCGCATGCTGCGGAACGTATCCCGGCCGCTATTTTTTACCGTAGAGAACCGGGTTGAGCGACGGATCGTTGTACATCTTCATCTGTTTATAGACTTTCATGTATTTGCGGCCCGATTCTATATCGTCCAGCAGCTCCTCTATCGCTATCGAAAGGTCTGCCTTCTGCGTCAGGAGTACGGCGAGCTTCTTGCTACATGCGGTGCGGTGCGCCTCGTCGGTGTCGGTGCGGGAGGCCTCCTGTTCCATGTGGTATATCTTGAGCGCGAGTATCGAGAGGCGGTCGATGGCCCATGCCGGCGTTTCGGTGTTGATGCGGGCGTCGGGAGCGGGTTGTACATCTTTATAACGGTCGAGCATCCAACTGTCGATGAACTCCACCATATCGGTGCGTTCCTGGTTCGATGCGTCGATACGCCGCTTGATTTGCAGCGCTTCCGTGGGGTCGATGTTCGGGTCGCGTATGATGTCTTCCAGATGCCACTGCACGGTGTCTATCCAGTTCTTGTGGTAGAGCAGATGTTCGATGCTCCCCGGCGTGTAGGGGTTGGCTATCGGATGGTCCACGTTGTCGTAATTGTGATAGTCCGCTATCGAACGTTCGAATATTTTGTTCGCCTGTTCCGTAAACATGATAAGGGTTTTATGATTTGTGGATGTATTGCCGTCTGTGAAGCCGACAGGATACAAAGCTAAGGTTTTTCCGCCGAATTCCCAATACCTTCTGCTCTTCCCGTGCGCACGGCACTGCGGGGCTGGAATGTATTCCCATGATTCCCCGGTGAAAGCGGTCGCCAGGCCGCTGTCCGGCCCTTTTGGGAGGGGCGGCTCGCTTTTTCGTCGATTTGCTTCAAATGAATTGTTTCGCCAGCGTGCATCGGCCTTTAGGCCGACATGCACTTTCGGTTTTCATCGAATATATTTACTATATTTGTACGGTGTTTGCGACCGTTTAACGGAATATTCGATGGCTATGAAGTTGTTCGTGCGTTTGGCATTGTTCGCCGCAGTTCTGGGCGCGGCGGCGGATGCGTTGGCCCAGAGGGAGATGACGCGGGAAGAGTATATCGCCACCTATGCGCCGCTGGCTATTCAGCAGCAGAAAGAGTACGGCATACCGGCGAGTATCAAGATAGCGCAGGGAATCATCGAGTCGCGCTACGGCAACAGCGACCTGTCGCGCCGTTCCAACAACCATTTCGGCATCAAGTGCAAGAATAACTGGATAGGCGATACCGTCCGGTACGACGACGATGCCCTGCAGGAGTGTTTCCGGCGTTACGGTTCCATCGAGGATTCCTACCGCGACCACTCCGAGTTCCTGAAGAACAGCCCGCGGTACGAGAAATTGTTCCGGCTCGACCCGAAGGATTATAAGGGGTGGGCCTACGGACTGAAGGAGTGCGGATATGCGACGGCGCCGCACTATGCCGCTTCGCTGATAAAATGTATCGAGGATTACGAACTGTATCTGCTCGATGACGGGGAGTATCCCGCCTATCTGGCGGGTGTCGAGGCGGTACCGATGGTGCCGTCCATGTCCGGGATGGTGGATGCCTACTATCCGCAGGAGCCGATAGACATAGACAACTATGCCGTTGCGGTGCATTCGGTGGGCGGGCGCGGTATCTTCGCCCGCGAAGGGGTGCGTTATGTGGTTGCCCGCAGCGGAGATTCCTATGCCGACATCGCGCAGGCGCTCGGTATTCCGGAGCGGCGTCTGAAGCGTTTCAACCGGAAACACCTGCCCGCAGGCCGGCCGGCTGCCGGGGACGAGGTCTATATCGACAGGCCGCGTAAAAGTTGAGGAAATAAATTCGAATAGCATACATATAAAACACAGATTCAATCAGATGGATTCCGACGGTCAATTACGGGGAGAGATAATAGACAAGCTGACGCACAAGGCGTCTGTAAAACAACGGGTTTCAGACAACACGTTTGTCGTGTTCAACGAGCTGAAAGAGGCGCTGCTGGAGCTCTCGGCCGAGCTGGACGAGGAGCTGGACGAAAAGATAGACAAACGCATACGTATCGAATACCGTGACCGGGGCAAGTTCGAGGCCCAGATACAGGTCGCCGAAGACATCCTCATATTCGCCATGCAGACCGACGTGTTCCGGTTTCACGACGGACATGAGATATGGAAGAATCCCTATTTGGCGCAGCGTGCCGACAATGCCTACTGCGGGGTGATAAACATCTATAATTTCCTGGCCGACTCTTTCAAGTACAATCGGGGAGAGGACGAAGGCTACCTGATAGGGCGTATTTTCATCAACCATCAGATGCAGTATTTCGTGGAGGGCAAAGGGAAATGTTCCCAGCGTTGCGACCGGTTCGGAACGCGGCAGATAGACCGGGAAGCGCTGGTCGAGGTATTGGAAGCGGCCATCTCGTTTGCGCTCGATTTCGACCTCTACGTGCCGCCTTACAGCGTGTCGAAGCTGGTGACGGTGGAGCAGTTCAACTCCCGTAACGAGCTTTCCAAGCTGCATACGGGCAAGCGGCTCGGATACGAATTCGAGTGCGAAGACAAGTGACGTCCGCTTCCCGGAGGAGCCGGTTCTGTAAGAGCGGGGCATCCATTGCGGATGCCCCGCTCTTGTATAGAAGCTGTGTTTCCCTCTTTTATCTTGTTGTTCCGTTTCTGTCCATCCGTTGGTATATGCAGTCTGTATATCGTATTGTTCACTCTCTTTGTCTTATTTAAATTCGCGAAATGAACGATGCGTATGACGACGATGCGGTCGGTTGGGATTCGCTTGTCGGCTATCCCGACCCGAACGTCACCATTCCGGTGAGCTATGAAGCGTTCGTCGAAGAGTGGAATTCGGAAATGGTCTATGTTTTCGACCGGCAGGGGGACGTTGCGACGATTACGCAGACGTGCAGTGTCGTCAAGAATCTGGTCGAATACGATGTCGTGGTCGGCGACAGGTTGGTCGTCGAGCCGAAGCTCGGCTATGCATATACCATACGAAAACAGAAAGGAGACCGAGCTCGGCCGGGGTATCGACCGATACCGTTCATACCGTCTCCTATATGACTCGGTAGGACGGCGTAGGGCCGGTTTTCACGGCAGCGGGGCCGCCTTTCCGAAAGGCGGCCCCGCTGCCGTGTCAGTAGGTTTGTGTGTCGTTCCGCCTTCTGTTCCGGTTTGCCGCAGCCGGGATTCCGGTTCCGTACAGGGGAGACTGCGGATTACCAGCGCACCGGCTCCTTGCCGTGCCCGGCGAGGTATTCGTTGGCTTTCGAGAAGTGCCGGCAGCCGAAAAAGCCGTTGTTGGCGGAGAAGGGCGAGGGGTGCGGGCACTTGAGTACGAGGTTGCGCGTCGGGTCTACAATCGCCCCTTTGCGCTGTGCGTAACTGCCCCACAGCAGATAGACTATCCCCTCTTTTCGCTCCGAAATGGCTTTGACGACCGCATCGGTGAACTGCTCCCAGCCCTTGCCTGCATGGGAGGCGGCCTCGTGTGCCCGGACGGTCAGTACGGCGTTGAGCAGCAGCACCCCCTGTTCCGCCCAGCGGTCGAGGTTGCCGCTGGCCGGTATCGGTGCGCCGGTGTCGGCATTTATTTCGGTGAAGATGTTCCGCAGCGAAGGTGGAAACGGGACTCCGTCGTTCACCGAGAAGCAGAGTCCGTTGGCCTGTCCTTCGCCGTGGTAGGGGTCTTGTCCGATGATGACTACCTTCAGCGAGTCGAGCGGACATTTGTCGAATGCGCGGAAGATATTGCTGCCTCGCGGGAAAATCCTCCGCGATGCGTATTCCTGTTTGACGAATCCGATGAGCTCCTCGAAATAGGGCTTGTCGAATTCCGGTGCGAGTATCTCCTTCCAGTCCTGTGCTATCCTGACATCCATGGTTTACGATGGTTTGGCTCTGTCGTGTAATATAAACGTATGTGTGGGGGCACGCCGTGCGTCCCGCTACTACCCCGTTATTTCCCGCTGCGCATCAGGTCGTAGAGCTCTACGATGCCCGCCAGCTTTCCGTCGCGGTCCACCACAATCAGCGAGTGTATCTTGTTGTCCTGCATCAATTGTTCGGCATCCGTGAGGCGGTCGGCTACGCTGACCGTTTTCGGCGTGCGCGTCATGATTTCGTCCGCAGTGATGTCGAAGAACCGTGCCCCGTATTTCAGCATGGCACGGCGCACGTCGCCGTCGGTGACGATGCCGGCTATCTTCCCTTCATCCAGAATGACGGCCACGCCCATGCGTGCGTCGCTGATGGTGATGATGACCTCGCCGAGTCTGCTGGAGGGTGAGGCCGTCGGCAGATGTTCGCTGCGCATGACGTCGCCTACGCGGGTGAGCAGCCGTCGGCCGAGACTGCCTCCCGGATGGAATCGGGCGAAGTCTTCGGCCCGGAATCCGCGTTCGTTCATCAGTGCCACCGCAAGCGCATCTCCCATGGCGAGCTGTGCCGTGGTGGAGCAGGTCGGAGCCAGGCTCAGCGGACAGGCTTCGCTTTTGACGGATACGTCGAGGTGGTAGGTGGAGTTTTTGGCCAGCGTCGAACCGGCGTTGCCCGTCATGGCGATTACCGTGTTGCCGCACTCCTGCAGGTAGGGGATGAGGCGCAGCACCTCGTCGGTCTGGCCGGAGTTGGAGAGTGCGAGCACGATGTCGCCCGCCTCTATCATGCCGAGGTCGCCGTGGTAGGCTTCCCCCGGATGGAGGAAGAACGACGGGGTACCGGTACTGGCCAGCGTGGCGGCTATCTTGCGGCCTACCAAGCCCGACTTGCCCATGCCGGTCACTATCACTTTGCCGTGCGTGGCGAGTATCGCGCGGACGGCTTTTTCAAAATCGTCTGTAAGCTGGCCAGCGAGCGACTGTACCGCTTCGGCCTCCGCCCTGAAGGTGTTCAGGGCACTCTCTTTTATCGGACTCATAGGAGTGAGGTTATGACTTTTTCAAGGTCGGAGAGGAAGAGCGAATTGGCAGCATCGCTGAGCGCCTCATCGGCCTGCGGATGTACTTCGAAGAAGTAGCCGTTAGCCCCGAATGCCTTGGCTGCAAGGGCCATGGGATGGACGAACTCGCGGTTGCCGCCGGTGATACCCCGTCCTGCGCCGGGCCGCTGCACCGAGTGGGTGCAGTCCATGATGACGCGCGGGGTGAATTCGAACATGTCGGGTATGTTGCGGAAGTCCACGATGAGGTTGTTGTAGCCGAACATATTTCCGCGTTCGGTGAGCCATACTTCGCTGCCGCCCGATTCCCTGACCTTCTGGACTGGATAGAACATATCCTTGCCGGAGAGGAACTGCGCCTTCTTGATGTTGACCGTCCGACCGGTTTTCGCTGCGGCAACGAGCAGGTCGGTCTGGCGGCACAGGAAGGCCGGTATCTGGATGATGTCGACTACCTCTCCTGCCGGCCGGGCCTGCCAGGCTTCGTGGATGTCGGTGAGAATGCGCAGGCCGTACCTGCTCTTGATGTCTGCGAGCATTTGCAGTCCCTTCTCCAAGCCCGGTCCGCGGAACGAGCTGAGGGATGTGCGGTTGGCTTTGTCGAAGGAGGCTTTGAAGATGATTTCTGCGCCCGATTGCTGATGCAGGCGGACGAGTTCCGCCGCTACCGTGTCGAGCAGTTCGCTGCTCTCTATCACACACGGCCCGGCGATGAATATGGGATTCGTTGCTTCGGTCATTATCGGTTCGTTAATATCCGTAAAGGTATTAAAAATTCCGCAATTGTGTAGTTTGGCTGGCGGATATGGCTGTTTATCCGTATTATTGCGGGGAAGGGGGCGGTGCGGTTTCCCCGTCCGTCAGCCAGACGCATACGGTGTCTCCGCCCGTGAAGGCGTGCATGGGGTACTCCCGCCAGGTTCCGTCGGTGCTGCGGATGGCACCCATGAGGGTACCCGCGTCCGGTTCCGCCCGCAGTACGCGTAGGTCTTCGATGAGGCCGAGCCCTGTGCGGCCGGAGAATTTGTAGAGGGCCTCTTTGGCGCACCACAGTATGGGGAGGAAGAGTGTCGTGTCGCTGCACGGCATGGATGCCTCTTCCGGGGAGACGAAGCGTGCTGCGATTCGGCGGAAGTTTCTGTCCTGGCGTTCGATATCTATTGCACACCGCCATTCCGAAAGGATGACGGCTGCTTCGCTGTCGGTGTGGGATACCCCTATCTGCGGGCCGCCGCCCTGCAGATACGGTGCCCCGGCAGGCGTATAGGCGATGGGAAAATCTCCGGCGAAACGGCGGACGATGCTTCGCCAGGCGGTCTGCTCGCTACGCCGTTTGTCGCAGGTCAGCGAGGCGATGTGTCTCCGGTCGCTTTCCGTCAGCAGGGAAGCGGCTGCTGCCGTAACCGGCAGCGGGGTGATGACCAGCGTCGTATCCGCCGATTGCCATACCTTTTCCTTTCGTACCGTTTCCATGCGGTCGGTGGTATCCGTTATCATCGTTCGTGTCGGTTTGTCCGTCGTTTCGTCTGTTGTCCGTTGCTCTGCCTGTCTTCGGACGGTATCGTAATTTTCCAGCTGCCTGATGTGGAGGGGCCGGAGAACGGGGAGCGACAGTCGGGTTGCCGTTCTGTTGTCCCTTTTCCGCATATGGGGTGGAAGGTCAGTTTGCTTCCCTTTGCGGTGTCGGTTCCGTCGTTTCGGGAAGTTTTATCCTTATCTTTTCGATGCGGTGCTTCTCTATGGATTCTACGGTGAAGGTGATGCCGTGCGAAGTGATGGAATCCCCCTTTTTGAGAAAATCGCGTTTGATTTCGAGCATCAGCCCTGCGATGGTTTCGGCCTCTCCTTTCACGTCGTCGAACGTATCGTCGTCGAGTTGCATCACGTCGAGGAAATCGTAGATATGCGTTTTGCCGTCGAAGATGTAGGTGCCGTCGGCCAGTCGGCGGTAGAAGGTTTCGTCCTTGTCGCTTTCGTCGGTTATTTCACCCACTATCTCCTCGAGGATGTCTTCCAGCGAGAGCAGGCCGAGCGTGGAGCCGTACTCGTCCACGACGATGGCCATGTGTACCTTGTTGCTCTGGAACTCTTCGAGCAGGTCGTTTATCTTTTTGTGTTCCGGTATGTAGTAGGCTTCCCGTAACTGTTTCTGCCATTGGAAGTCGTCGCTCTCGCCGATGAACGGCAGCATGTCCTTTACGTAGAGAATGCCTTCTATGTTATCGATGCTGTCGCGATAGGCGGGAATGCGGGAGAATCCCGATTCCACGATGGTGTTGCGCACTTCGTTGAATCCCCACTCCACGTTCACTGCCGTGATGTCGAGCCTCGGCTGCATGATGTCTTCGACATTGGTATTGACGAAATCGACGATTCCGGTGAGCATCTTCTTCTCTTCGCTGCTCTGGTTCTGCGTCATTTCGAGGGCGTCCGACAGTTCGTCCATCGAGATGTTCGTATGGCTTTTCGCGGCCCGTCGGTTGAACCGTTCGCCCAGTTTGACGAGTATCCACGACAGCGGCTTGAAGGCCGACCTGACCCCGAGCAGCGGGACGGCGATGATACTGGCGAAACGGAGGGGAAAGTGCGATGCGGTCACCTTCGGGATGATTTCGCCGAACAGCAGGAGAATGAAGGTGACGAGCACCGTTTTGAATGCGAAGTTCCACCCTGCTGAGGTGAATGTGACCAGGGAGTCGATGATGTTGTTTGAGAGAATGACGATGATGATATTGACGAGATTGTTGAGTATCAATATCGTTGCCAGCGTGTAATCCTCCGTGGACAGAAGTTTCAGGATAGCTTCGTCGCTTTTGTTCCCACGGTTTTTGACCGTCCGGATGTCGCCGGGCGACAGCGAAAAGAGGGCCGTCTCCGAACCGGAAGCGAAGGCCGATATACATATCAGGACGGCCAGGATGACGAGGCTTATGATGTCCGAACCGTCGAAGCCCTTATAAAGGAATATGCTGCAAAAATGTATCAAAATTCATCCGTATTGGTTCCTTCCCGGTGCGTGCCGTACCGGGAAGCGGCGTTTGCTGCCGTTCCGGTATCCGGACGGCGGAGCGTCAGTGCTGGCCGAACAGGTCGTTTTCGGGCTGTTCCGCCTGCTGCGGTGCGTCGGTCTCGTCCTTCATCGAGACTTTCGATATCTTGCCGCTGCCTGGGACGGCGTTGGTGAGCCGGACATTGCGGCGTATGTAGGCCGGGGTGGCGAGGTATTTTTCGATGTCGCCGAGCCGGTTGGTCTTCCGGACGTGGATGACGTTGGCGTTTGTCTGCGGTTTGCGGCCCGCCGTGTGGAAGATTCCGCCGGTTGCAGGCCGTTCCGCGGCCTGCTGCTGTCCCTGTTGGGTTCCGAGTGCATTCACGTTGTCGAAGCCGGTCGCTACGATGGTGAGCACGATTTCATCGTCGAGCGAAGGGTCTACACCGGCTCCCCAGATGATGTTGGCCGAGTGCGGGTCGCCGATGCCGCGGCTCGCCTTGCGCTGAATCATCTCCAGTACGGAAGTGGCTTCGTCGAAACTTATCTGTCCCGGGCTGTACGAGAGGTTGAAGAGGATGTCCCGTGCCCCCTTTATCTCCTGATGGTTGAGCAGCGGGGAGGAGAGCGCCGCCTCGGTCACTTTGGCTATCTTGTCTTCGCCGCTGGCCCGGCCCGAACCCATGAGCGCCATGCCGCCGTCGGTCATGACGGCCTTCACGTCGGCGAAGTCCACGTTTACATTACCTTCCCTCGTGATGAGTTCGGCAATACCCTTGGCTGCCGTCGCCAGAATGTCGTCGGCCTTGCCGAAGGCCTCTTCCAGCGGCAGCGAACCGTATATCTTGGCAATGTTGTCGTTGTGGATTACCACGAGCGAATCCACGTTTTTGCGCAGCTCTTCGAGCCCCCGGTTGGCCTGGTCTACCCGCTTGCGTCCCTCTGCGTGGAAGGGCAGGGTAACGATGCCGACGGTGAGGATACCCCGGTCGCGTGCGGCCTTGGCGATGACCGGTGCGGCTCCCGTACCCGTACCGCCCCCCATGCCCGCCGTGACGAATACCATCTTGGTACCCTCCTGTTCAAAGCGCAGCACGATGTCGTCGAGACTCTCTATCGCGGCCTGCCGTCCCTTGTTGGGGTCGTTGCCTGCGCCGAGCCCTTCGCCGAGCTGAACCTTGATGGGAACGGGGCTGGCATTGAGGGCCTGCCGGTCGGTATTGCAGACCATGAAGGTGACGTCCGTGATACCCAGGTCGTACATGTGGTTCACGGCGTTGCCGCCCGCACCGCCGACTCCCAGTACCATGATGATGGAGGGATTCTTTTTCGGCAGCTTGATGCCTACGATTACTTCGTTTTCGTCTGTCATTGCCTGGTGCGGTTTATATTTCGTCGTCATCGACGACCTCGAAGATTTCCTTGAAGAATCGGCCGATACCTCCGAAAGGTCTCTTTTTGTCCTTGCCTTTGCCGTTGTTCGGAGTGCGGGGCGTATCGCCGCCATCCGACGGACGTTTGGCGGTATCGTTCTCTGTTTGTTTCCGGGTGTCGAGACCTTCGCCGTCGGGCGTAGGTCTCTGTCCTTCATCCGTCGGTATCTGCCGGTCGGTTGCGGTGTCTGTCTGCTCCTCTGTTTTCTCTCTTTTCCGGAGCGGTTCGGCGTCGGCCGCTATGCGGCTCTCCTGCAGGCCGAGCAGCAGCAGACCTATCGCCGAAGAGAGGTGCATGTCGTCCGCTGCCGGGAGCGACCGGTCGTTCACCAGTTCGGGATAGGCGCTGCCTGTGCGGACGTCGTATTTCGTACGTTCCCGGAAGAGGGTGTCGATATCCTTGAGGTAGGCTCCGCCGCCGGTGAGGACGATGCCCGAACCGAGTTTGTCGGCATATCCCGACTCCTTTATCTCCTCCATGACGTTCTCCACGATGTCCAGCAGACGTGCCTCGATTATCTGAGCGAGGTTGTAGAACGAAATCTCCTTGTTTTCCCGTTGGGTGCGTCCCTTTATCTTGATGTTCTGCGACCGCTTCTCCTCAGGAATCTGAGCCGCCACGGCATAACCGTGGGTGGTCTTGAGTTTTTCGATGAACCGTTCCGGTATCGCGATGGAACGGATGTCGCGGTTGATGGCATCCGAACCGACCGGCAGTACGCCCACATAACGCATGATGTTGTCCTGCCAGATGCAGATATCCGTGCATCCCGCGCCGATGTCGATGACTGCGGCGCCGAGTTCCTTTTCGTCTTCGGTCAGTACCGCGGCTGCGCTCGCCTGCGCGTTGGTGAAAAGCCGGCGCTGGACGATGCCGAGCCGCAGGAAAGCCTTGTTGAGCCTTTCAAGGCTTCCCCGGTTGGCGAGGATGAAGTTGAAAGTGGCTTCGAGCTGCTGTCCGAAGCGGCCCACGGGCTGCATCGTCTCTTCGCGCGAGTCGATGACATACTTCTGCGGCGTCCGGTCGAGGATGCAGATGCCTTCGGGCGGCTGGAGGCTGTTCATGCTTTCGTGGAGCTTGGCGACATCCTCTTCGCAGATTTCGTGGTCTTCGCCGCTGACGTAGACGAAGTAGGAGCTGTCGGCGCACTTGATATCGTGACCGGAGATGCCCGCATAGGCTTCCGTCACCTTGATGCCGAGATGTTCCTCCAGTTCGCCTACGGCGGCACGGACTGCGCCCGTCACCTGTTCGATATTGATAACCTCACCGCACGACATGCCCTGCATGGGTTTGGAGACCATGTCGATGATGTTGAGTCTGCCGTCGGGGTCCTTGCTGCCGGCTGCCGCCGTCACGCTGCCCGAACCGAGGTCGATGGCCACTATGTAGTTCTTGTTTTCCGCCTGCATGTGATTTTCCCTTTTGCAAAAAAGCGGCCGTGCCGCTGTTCTCCTGTAATCATACCTGCGGCACAGGGAGGCTTACCGTTTGCTGCATACCACCTGGCCGTCGTATTTGAGGTTGATGTAGTTCCATTTGTTCCAGCCCTCTTTCGGCATGGCCTTTCTGTAAAAGGCCAGCAGTTTATCGAGTTTCCGTTCGTAACCGTCTAACCAGCCGAGCAGTATGACATGGTCGCCGACTCTCGGAATCAGTTCTATTTCCGGTTGGGTACGGGCATTCGGCGGCGGCAGGACGTTTATCTGCACTACCTGTGCGTTCCAGAACTCATTATCCTCAATATATTCTACAAAATTAATGAGTTTGTATAGAAATACGTAACTTTCATTTGACTTTTTTTCAGTCTCTTCCATCCCCGCACCTAACTGTCCGCTGAAGCCGTTCGCAAAAGGCAGGCCAAAGTGGCCCGTAACGACCGGTACGTAATGGGCGGAGTGCCGTCCGGCCGGAACGATGTAGCCGTCGGCTGTATAATAGAAGTCGTATTCGTTGTCGGTCATGATGCGTACGACCGGCCTGCGCTGGTCCATCGTCACAGTCAGGACACCATCCAGACCGACGGAGGTTTTGGCGGTGCGGACGAAATCGTGTGAGCCGACCGTCTGCGTGATGGCCATCAGGTCTATCGAGTCGATGTGTTTCCCTACGGGGTCGAGGCCGGCAGCGTTTATCCAGCGCCTGACGTCAGCCGGGCGTATGATTCCTATCTCCGCACTGTCGCGCACCGAGATTCGCATTTCGTGCACCGATACTGCCGCACGTTTGCGCTCGCCGAGGCCGCCGGCCCAGACGAGATACGCTGCGATAGCCGCCCATGCGATGGACGAAAGGGCTATTTTCAGGCTGCGGTTCATGTCGTTCGTTAATCGTGTCGCGGGCAGTCCCGGCTACCGAGCCGCTGTCGGGCGATTCCGGCCATAAAATTACGATAAAAAATCCAAACGGAGATGAACGGGGACGGACGGTACGCGGTGCAGGGGTGCGGAGGCCATACTCCTGCGGGATTCCCGTCGGCAGGAACCCCGCGTGTGTGACGCATACCTTTTATTTCACTTTTTCGGCCGTTCCCGCAGCCGGCGGGCGATTTCGCCCGTATAATTCTCGATATTGCCTGCCCCGAAGGTGATGAGGATATCCGGGCGGGCCTTTTCCGTTTCGAAGGCGATGTGTTCCAGCGGTACGGTGTGGTGGGGAACGGTGAGCAGTTCCGCTATCATGTCGGACGATACGCCTTCGATAGGCTCTTCACGGGCCGGATAGATGGGGACGAGCAGCACCTCGTCCGCCAGTGAGAGCGCCTGGGCGAAACCGCGATGGAAATCCCGTGTGCGTGTATAGAGGTGCGGTTGGAAAACGGCCGTTATCTTTCGTCCGGGGAACATGCCCCGTACGGAGGAGAGTGCCGCGCGCAACTCTTCGGGGTGGTGGGCGTAGTCGTCCATGTAGATGAGTTCCGGCGTATTGATGTGGAAGTCGAAGCGACGCTTCACGCCCCGGAAGGTTTCGAGTCCCTCGCGGAGCTTTGCCTCATCGAAACCGGCCACCCACAGCAGGGCCACGGCGGCCACGGCGTTCTCCACATTCACCCGGCCGGGGATACCCAGCCGGCAGTCGGGGATGGTGCGGTCGGGGCAAACGATGTCGAAACGATAGGTGCCGTCGGGCTGTACCTCCAGTCCGGTCGCGTGGAAGTCGGCCTCCGCGTCGCAGGTATACGTGTAGGTGCGGATGTCCCGGTTCGCTATCGGGAGCTCTACGCCCTGTTTGATGATGAGTGTCCCGCCCGGTTTTATCTGTCCGGCGAAGCGGGCGAAGGTGCGGCGCAGCTCTTCGTGCGTGCCGTAGATGTCGAGGTGGTCGGCGTCGGCGGAGGTGATGACCGCCGCGTCCGGCCACAGTTGGAGGAACGAGCGGTCGAACTCGTCGGCTTCCACGGCGAGCCGCCTGCCGGGACCGTGTACGAAATTGCTGTCGAAATTTTTCGATATGCCGCCGAGGAAAGCGCTGCCGCCTCCGCCGGCCACGTGATTCAGCCATGCGGTGAGGGTGGTGGTGGTGGTCTTTCCGTGCGTTCCCGCCACGGCCATGACATACTTATCTGCGGCCAGTACGCCGAGGATTTCCGAGCGTTTCAGCATACGGAAGCCGCGGCTGCGGAACCAGGCCGTTTCGGCGTGGTCGTGGGGGATGGCGGGCGTATAGACGACGAGCGTGTCGTCCGGATTGCGGAAAGGGGCGGCGATGCGGGCCGGGTCGTCCTCGTAATGGATGTCGGCCCCTTCGGAGGCGAGAGCGCGCGTGAGGGCGGTTTCTGTCCGGTCGTATCCGCCCACCCGGACCCCTTCGAGCAGGTAATAGCGGGCGATGGCGCTCATGCCGATGCCGCCGATTCCCAGGAAATAGATATTTTTGGCTTGCGTGTCCGTCATGGTCTGCGTGCGAGTTTGATGATTTCAGAGGCCACTTGCTGTGCGGCGTCGGGTGTAGCCATTGTACGGATGTTCCGTTCGAGTTCCTCCCGGCGAGGCAGGTCGCCGGCGAGGACGAGGGCCGCGGGCAGGGCTTTCTCCACCGCTTCGGCATCGGGAATGAGCAGGGCCGCTCCCCGGTCGGCCAGGGCGCGGGCATTCTTGGTCTGGTGGTCTTCGGCCACGTTGGGCGAGGGGACGAAGATGACGGCCTTGCCGGCGAGGGCGAGTTCCGAAACCGAGCAGGCTCCCGAACGCGAGACGACCACGTCGGCCGCCGCATAGGCATAGTCCATGCGGTCGATGAAAGCTCCCCGCCAGATGTTGGGGTAGTGCCTCTGTGCCATGAACGCCTCCATCTCCTTTTCGTAGTATTTGCCCGTCTGCCATATAACCTGCACCTCGTTCCGGGTGCCCAGTGCATCGGCATGGCGTTTCATCGTTTCGTTAAGCGTGCGTGTGCCGAGGCTGCCGCCCACTATCAGTATCGTGGGGATGTCGGGTTTCAGCCCGAAATGGGCTGCGGCTTCCGTCCGCGGTGCGGCCTTGCCGAAGTCCCCCCGGAGCGGATTGCCGGTGAAGAGGATACGGTCGGCGGGGAAGAAACGCTCCATCCCTTCGTAGGCGACGCAGATGCGGTCGGCCCGGCGCGAGAGTATCTTGTTGGTCACGCCGGCATAGGAGTTCTGTTCCTGAATCAGGGTGGGGATTCCCATGTGCTGTGCCGCCCAAAGGACAGGGGCGCTGGCATATCCGCCGAAACCGGCCGCCGCATCGGCCCCGAAGGCGCGTATCGTGCGCCGGGCTTCGCGGATGCTTTTCATCACCTTGAAGGGCAGGGCGAAGTTCCGGAGGTCGAGTTTGCGCTGTAATCCGGCCACCGGCAGGCCCACTACCCGGTAGCCGAGGGCGGGCAGTTTCTCCATCTCCATTTTCCCTTCGGCGCCCACGAAGAGGAGTTCCACACCGTCGCCCAGTTCCCTGCGCAGGGCCTCGGCCACCGCGACGGAGGGGTAGATATGGCCGCCCGTACCGCCGCCGCTGAGGATGATTTTCAATTTGCCGTTCTCCATTGCCTGTGTCGTTTATCTTGTTTCATCCGCTCCGTACCTTTGCGGGCCGGGCGGCTGTGTATCGCTATCGGTTGCGGGGAGTGCCTGCCGGTTGCTTTCCGGCCGTCTCTTTCTCGAACAGCGACTCTCCTTTCGGGTTGTCGAGCGTCTTTTCCGAAGTCTGTCGGCTGACGCCGAGTATCATCCCCAATGCCGTGAGGGTGAAGACGAGCGACGAGCCGCCCTTGCTTATCAGAGGCAGCTGCTGGCCCGTGACGGGAAAGAGCGATACCGAGACGAGCATGTGTATCATCGCCTGAAGCACTATCATCAGGCCGAGCCCCAGCACCAGCAGGCTGGGGAAGGCCGTTCCGCACTTCTTGAATATCTGTATCGTCCGGAAAAAGAGCCACAGGTAGAGCAGCAGGACGACGAGTCCGCCCACGGCGCCGTACTCCTCGATGATGAAAGCGTAGGCGAAGTCCCGTTCGGCCTCTTCGAGGTTGGAGCGGTGGGTGCTCATTCCCGGGCCCTTTCCGAAGAAGCCGCCCGACGCAATCGACATCTTGGCATTGACGGACTGGCTCGGTTCGGCGGGGCTGACCTTGCCGTCGGGCAGCGTGCGCGCCGGGTAGTCGTATATTTCGATGCTGTCGGAGGTCATGCGGGCGTGTTTGGTCAGCATGTCGGGTTTGAAACTCGCCATACGGCTCCGTCCCGTGTCGCTTCGGCCCAGCCCGGCGGCGAAGAGTACGATGCCGAGCAGTGCTACTGCACCGACCATCTTGCCCAGGTCGGCCATACGTACCCGGCCGATGAAGAGCATGACCAGACAGGTCGCGGCGATGATGAGCGTGGTGGAGTTGCCCACCGAGAGAAAGGTGAAGATGCAGGTGATGACTATCGGGCCGAGTACCGGAATGGTCTCGTTGCGGATGATATCCACGTTGCGCTGGGCGTCATCGACCCATGATTTCGGATTGAAACTCGGCAGGATAGGAGTGTGTTCAATGTTCTTTTGGCGGCGGGCCAACTGCTTGGCGAGTACCATGATAACGCCTATCTTCAGTATCTCGAAGGGCTGGAACCGGATGTGGATGAGCGGGATATCCAGGTCACGCCGCGCTCCTGCCTCCTCGGGGCCGATGACCATGGCCAGGACAGTCAGAATGAGCCCGAAGATGAAGACGGCGTTGGCGATGCGTCCGTAGAACTGATACTTGATGACGTGTACCACCAGCAGCGCCGCGATGCCGGCCCCGATGAATACGAGTTGGTTGATGAGTTTGGCCGTCGGTGTTCCTCCCGGCTTGTAAACCGTGGCGGAGAAGGTCAGCAGCATGGAGAAGATGAGCAGGACGATGATGACTGTCCACAACACCTTATCGCCCCCGAAGATGGCGTCTATCCATCGGCGGCTTCTCTTTCCGACCTTCTTTCCTATCTCCATGCCGGTTTCGGAGAGGCGTTTGGCCTCTGCGCCCACCATGCGTGCGGCTTCCGTTCCCTTTTCCGACCATGCGGCGAAGCGTCCCTCCGCGGAACCCCTCCCGGTACGCCCCTCCGGTGTACCGCCCTCCGTGCGTCTTTTTTCATCCTCCATCACCCGGCGTTCTCCTTTAGTCTTTCAACGGCGGCCTTGAAGAGCCGGCCCCGTTCCTCGTAGTTCCGGAAGAGGTCGAAACTGGCGCACGCGGGCGAAAGCAGGACGGTATCGCCCGGTTCGGCTGCCTCGGTGCATACGCGCATCGCTTCGTCGAGGGAGTGGGTGTCGTAAACGACCGGGACAATGCCCGTAAAGTCGCGTATCAGCTTGGCGTTGTCCACTCCCATGCAGACGAGCGCCTTGACGTGCCGTTCGGCCAGCGGTTTCAGAACATCATAATCGTTTCCTTTGTCGGTGCCTCCGGCTATCCATACCGTGGGACGTGTCATGCTGTCGAGGGCATACCATGCCGAATCGACGTTGGTGGCTTTCGAATCGTTGATGTATTCCACGCCGCCGACGGTTCCGGCCGGTTCCATCCGGTGTTCCACTCCGGTGAAGGCATATAGGGTATCTTCCACGACGGAGGGCGACACGCCTGCCGCAAGTGCTGCGAGTGCCGCTGCCTCGGCATTGTAAATGTTGTGTATCCCCTTGATTTTCATTCGCGAGGGGTCTATCATGGCAGTCCGTCCGTCAGCCGATACCCGGAAGACGCCCGCAGGGATGTAGAATGCTCCCGGATAGTCGTGTACGGTCACGTCATCTACCAACTGTCCGGCCTCTCCGGCAGCCTGCTCTTCGGTACGGTACGCGTTGTCTGTCCGGCGTTCGTACCCCCTTCCTTCGGCCGGTATGTGCGTGTCCGTACAGCCGGGTGCAGTCTTGGCCGTAAAGGGCAGCATACGCATGGAGGGCGTCCGGAGCGCGATTTCGCGGCATATCACCATGTTGTCGATACCGTAGATGAAGTAGTCTTCGGGCCGTTGATTGCGGATGATGCGGAACTTGCTGTCGATGTAATTCTGGAACTTGTTGCCGTAACGGTCCAGGTGGTCGGGGGTGATGTTCGTGATAACGGCTATGTCGGGCCGAAAATCGACGATACCGTCGAGTTGGAAGCTGCTCAGCTCCAGTACGTACCACTCCCGGTCTGCGGTGGCGACCGTATAGGCGAAACTCTCTCCGATGTTGCCTCCGACGGCTACGTCGTATCCTGCCGCACGGAGGATTTCGCCCGTCATGGTGGTCGTGGTGGTCTTGCCGTTGGAACCGGTGATGCAGATGGTCTTTCCTTTCGTATAGCGTCCGGCGAACTCGATTTCGGAGATGACCGGTATGTCCCGTTCGCGCAGCTTCACCACAATGGGGGCCGTTTCCGGAATGCCGGGACTTTTGATAGCCAGGTCGGCGTCGAGTATCCGGGCTTCGGTGTGCGTGCCTTCCTCGTAGGCGATGCCGTAACGGTCGAGTATTTCGGCGTATTTGGGCGCTATCGTGCCTTTGTCGGAGAGAAAGACCTCCAGCCCTTTGACTTGAGCCAGTACGGCCGAGCCGTATCCGCTCTCTCCTCCGCCCAATACAACTACTTTCATGGTGCTTAACGTATTTTAAGGGTTACCAGCGTCATGGCTGCGAGCAGTATCTGGACTATCCAGAAACGCACGACGATTTTGTTTTCGGGAATCCCTTTTTTCTGGTAGTGGTGGTGCAGCGGCGCCATCAGGAAGTAGCGCCTGCCTTCGCCGTAGCGGTGTTTGGTATACCGGAAGTAGGAGACCTGCACCATGGTCGAGACCGCCTCCACGAGGAAGATGCCGCACAGCAGCGGCAGCAGGAGTTCCTTGCGGACGAGCAGCGCGAAGACGGCGATGATGCCGCCGAGTGCCAGGCTGCCTGTATCGCCCATGAACACCTGTGCCGGATAGCAGTTGTACCACAGGAATCCGATGAGTGCTCCCACGAGTGCGGCGGCGAAGACCGTCAGTTCGCCCGCTCCGGGTATGTACATGATGTTCAAGTAGTCGGAGTAGATGATATTGCCCGAGAGGTAGGCGAAGGCACCCATGATGACGATGATGACGGCCGATACCCCCGTTGCGAGCCCGTCGAGCCCGTCGGTCAGATTGGCGCCGTTGGAGACCGCCGTGATGATGAAGATGGCTATCAGAATGTAGATGAGCCATGTCAGTACGTCGCCCCACGGCTTGTCGGTCGGAACGAGCCAGTGGTAATCGAACTCGTTGTTCTTCACGAAGGGGATGGTGGTCTTGGTCGTTTTCTGCGGTTCGTTGCCGGGGTATGCGGTCACCGTGTAGCCCTCCTCTGTCGCCGTGTCCGTATTGTCTGCCCGGACGTTCACCACGGTCGCTTTGGGCTGCGACTTCTCGATGATGACGATGTCGCGGCTGAAGCACATGACCGTGCCGACGATGATGCCGAGTCCCACTTGGCCGATTATCTTGAATCTGCCCTTGAGCCCCTCCTTGTGTTTGCGGAATACCTTGATGTAGTCGTCGGCGAAACCGAGCAGGCCAAGCCATACGGACGACACTATCATGAGCTGGATATAGACGTTGCCCAGGTCGCAGAAGAGTATTACCGGGATGAGCATGGCTCCGAGGATTATCAGTCCTCCCATCGTGGGGGTTCCGCGTTTCTCCATCTGTCCTTCCAGACCGAGGTTGCGAATCTCTTCGCCTATCTGGTGCCGCCGGAGCCTTTCGATTATCTTTTTGCCGAAGATGGCGCCGATGAGCAGCGCAAAGACGATTGCACATACCGAGCGGAACGAAAGGTAGCGGAACAGGCCCGCTCCCGGCAGGTCGAAATGGGTTCCGAGGTATTCGAGCAGAGAATAAAGCATTTACGTAAACTGTTTTTCGGGTTGTCGTTCGGGCCGTAAAAATACGCTATAAATGATTCGGTTGATGTCCTGCAGCCGGAATTATTGTCGGGACGGCTTTCCGTCCTCTCCGGGAAGAGCCATGCCGAGCGCCTTTCTTGCCTCCTCCTTGTCGTCGAAGTGGGTGCGCGTGTCGCCGGTTATCTGGTAGGTTTCGTGTCCCTTGCCTGCTATCAGGATGTAGTCGCCCTTGCGTGCCATGGCTGCGGCGGCCCGGATAGCCTGCCTGCGGTCCGTAATGGTCAGCCACCGTCCCGTGTCGGGCAGTGTGGCGGTCATTTCGGAGAGGATGGCGTCCGGGTCTTCATGGCGCGGATTGTCGGAGGTGAAGAGCGCCAGGTCGGCTCCTTCGGCGGCTATTTGTGCCATGACGGGCCGTTTGGTGCGGTCGCGGTCGCCGCCGCAGCCGACGACCACGATGAGCCGGCCCGCACCGCTGCGGAGTTCGTTCACCGTATCCATCACGTTGCGCAGTGCGTCCGGTGTATGGGCGTAATCCACGATGGCCGTTATTCCGTCCGGAGAGTGCAGCGTATCGAAGCGTCCGTTCACCGGTGTGAGCGTGCTGAGTGCCTGCAGCGTTTCGTCGCAGTCCGCGCCGAGGAGCCTTGCCGCACCGTAAACCGCCGCGAGGTTGTAGGCGTTGAACCGTCCGAGGAAGCGCGTCCATACCTGCTGTCCGTCCAATTCGAGCAGCATCCCTTCGGGCGTGTTCTCCAGTATGCGGCACCGGAAGTCCGAGAAGCTGCGCAGCGCATAGGTGTATGTTGTCGCGGCGCTATTCTGCACCATCACTGCTCCGTTGCGGTCGTCGGCGTTCACGAGTGCGAATGCCCCTTTCAGCAGCCGGTCGAAAAAGCGTTTCTTGGCGCGTATGTATTCGGCGAAGGTGCCGTGGTAATCGAGGTGTTCGTGCGTGATGTTCGTGAAGATACCCCCGGCGAACGTCAGCCCGGCGATGCGTTCCTGAACGATGCTATGGGAACTGACCTCCATGAAGCAGTAGTCGCATCCGCGTTCCGCCATCTCTGCCAGCATGGCATTGAGGCGGATGGCGTCCGGCGTGGTGTGCGTGGAGGGAAGCGTCTCGTTGTCGATTCGGTAGACGACCGTGGAGATGAGTCCCGCCTTGTAACCGAGCCTGCGGAACAGGTCGTAGAGCAGGGTGGCGGTCGTGGTCTTGCCGTTGGTGCCCGTCACGCCCACGAGTTTCAGTTTGTGGCTCGGTTCGCCGTAGAATCGGGAGGCGATGGTACCGAGCGCGGCGGAGCTGTCCGCCACGACGATGTATGCCACTCCGGGAAAGGGCTCTTCCGGCAGCCGTTCGCATACCACTGCAGCGGCGCCGTTGGCCGTCGCCTGTGCCATGTAGTCGTGCCCGTCGCTTGCACTGCCCTTGACGGCGAAGAAGAGCTGGCCCGCCGTCGCATGGCGCGAGTCGAATCCGAGCGAGGTGATGTCGGTTTCCGGAGCGCCTGCCCGTTGCAGCGTTTCGATGCCCGATAGGAGTTCGGTCAATTTCATGCCTGTATCTGTTTTTATCGTCTGTTGTCCGTTGTTCGTATATGTGCCGGCTGTGTGCCGCTGTCTGCGGGGCCGGTTAGTTGCCTGCTGGCTTCAGCGTGATGGTGACCGCATCGCCTTCCCTTATCTGCGTGCCTGCGCGTATGGATTGCGCGACCACCTTTCCCTTGCCGCTGACACGCACGCGCAGTCCCCGGCTCTCCAGCAGATAGAGTGCATCCTTCAGAGCCATTCCCTGTACGGCGGGCATGACGCCCTCCTCGCATTGTACGGGCGTCACCTCCACGCGTGCGGAATCCTGCGTCGCTGTGGCCCATCCCTGCCCGCGGCGGGCGATGTCGGTCGTTATCGAAAGGCGGCCGGCCGCCGTCCTCATCTCCTGTACATCGCCTCCCTTGACCGGTGCCACGGAGGGGACGTCGCTTTCGGTCAGGGGTGCATGCCACTCGGCATCCAGGGCATATACCCGTTCGACAATGGCTTTGAATGCCGGTGCGGCGAGCGATGCGCCGTAGTAGGAGTTGCGGGCGCCTGGGCCGTGGTAGGTCTTGATGGCGACGATGCAGCTGTAACGCGGGTTGTCGGCGGGGAAATACCCCACGAAAGTGGCGAGGTAGTCGCGGCCGCCGCGTTCGTCGGCGTATCCCCTGTTTTTCATGGCTATCTGTGCCGTACCCGTCTTGCCCGCTATCTTGAAGTTCGGGTTTTTCATCATGGAGCCCGTTCCCTCCTCCACGACGCCTTCGAGAGCCTGGCGCACGAGCCGCAGCGTCTTGTCGCTGCATATTTTCCGGTTTACCGTTTCCGTTCCGAAGCGTTCCACCGCATGGCCGTTTTCCATGACTGCGGTGACCAGGCGTGGGGCGACCATGTGGCCGTCGTTGGCCACTGCATTGTAGAGCATCAGCGTGTGTATCGGTGTGACCTCCACGGCATAACCGTAAGACATCTTCATGAGCGACAGGGCATCCCATGCGGTCTCCTTTTTGCGGCGCGGGTCTTTGATGATGGGTTTGAGTCCGCCGTTGAGCTGCATGTTCACCTGCCGGTCGATACCCAGCGAATGGATGAAGTCGACGAACCGTTCCGGGGAGTCGTGGTACTCCTCGTCGATGACTTTGACGAAACCGATGTTCGAGGAGTGTTCCATGACGCCCAGCAGGTCGGTCTGGCCGACGGCGTGGGAGTCCTGGACAAGGTATTTGCGTCTGCCCACCTGATAGTAGTAGCGGCCGTTCTCGGTACAGTCCACCGGGTAGTCGAGCCCATAGCCCGCCTCGTCGATGAGTGCCATGAGCGAAACCAGCTTGAAGGTGGAACCCGGTTCGCAGCGCATCGTGACGGCGTGGTTTTCGTCGTCGCGTACGGTGCTGCCGTAGCGCGTCAGGTTGGAGATAGCCCGGATTTCGCCCGTCTTCACCTCCATGATGACGGCCGTTCCGCAGGTGGCGTTCTTGTCGAGAATCTGTTTGCGCAGTTCGCTCTCCACGATGTCCTGCATGTCCACGTCGATGGTCGTCAGCAGGTCGCGTCCGTTTTTCGCCTCGATGTTCTCTTTCGAGACGACCGGCACCCAGATGTCGCGTACGAGGCGGACGCAGAGGTTCCGTCCGTTGCTGCCCGAAAGCGCGTCGTCGAACGAAGCTTCCAGTCCGAATTCGCCCGGCTTGCCGAGCGTGCGGGCCGCGAGGGTCCCGTAGGGTTTGTAGCGTTCCGCATCCTGCGTATAGATGAGTCCGCCGCCGAGCCGTCCCTTGTCGAAGATGGGGAAGGTCTTTATCCGGTCGAGCTGTATCTGGTTTACCTTGTCGCGTACCAGACGCTGGTTTTGGCTGCCAGGGCCGCCGCGCAGGGCTTTCGCACGGATTTCGCGCAGCCGCCGCAGGAAATAGTCTTTCGAATAGCCGGGAATGGTCCGGCTGAGGCTGTCGGCCAGTGCGGCGCTGAGGCGGCCGAACTCCTCGTCGGACATGTCGAGTACGGTGAAGTCCAGCGACAGGTTGTAGGAGGGGGAGTCGGTGGCGAGGATGCGGCCGTCGTGCGAGTAGATGTTGCCGCGCGAGGCGGGTACTTCGATGGTCTTGTAGCACTTCAGGTCGGAACGGTTGCGCAGGGGAGTGCCGTTGGGGCCGTACTGCGTGACGAGTATCATGGCGAAGATGGCGACGGCTATCACGGCGAAGACGGCGTAAAGCACCCTCACGCGAGACATGATGCTTCTCTTGATATTCTGTTGGTGCGGATTGGCCGGATTGTTTCCCTTGTTTGTCCGTGACATTGCCTTGCTCTCCTCCTTTGCCTCTTTGGTCTGGTGCTGTGTGTTGCCTGTGTGCCGGCTGCGATGCCTGTTTTCTTTCCGGTGCTTACCGGACTGTTTTGGGCGGTACCGTGGACTCTTCGAGTTTCAGACCGCGCCGTTCTATCTCCTCCACGATACGGCTGTGACGGGAGGCGTTCATCCGCATGGAGGAGAAGACCATCGACCGCGAGCGTTCGTTGTTGAGCTCCATGCGTTGCTGTATCTCGAGGCGCTGAAGCCGCTGGAAATTGAATACGTGGCCGATGTAGAGGAATACGAGCAGGATGCAGTAGAGCGCGAGCGGGTACCAACGCCTCAGGCGGCTGTCGCCCATGAAGTCGCCCGTGATGACGTCCTGTGCGGCGCGGGCGGCCCGGCTTTTGGGTCTGCGCTCCCGCTGTCCCACTGCGCCGATGGGCTTCTCGTCTCCGGTACGGGTCATCTCCTGCTCCGGATTGTATTCCGTATGGCGGTCGTTCCTCTCCATGTTACCGTGCGGGTTTATTCTTTTTTCTCCGCGGCACGCAGCCTCGCACTGCGGGACCGCGGATTCTCCTTTATCTCTTGTTCCGTCGGAACCACCGCCTTGCGGGTTACCGGCCGGAAGGGCGAAGCCGTATTGCCGAAGAAATCCTTCTCCGCTTCTCCGGAGAAAGTTCCGCTGCGCATGAAGTTTTTCACGAGCCGGTCCTCCAGCGAGTGGTACGATATGATTACGAGCCTTCCGCCGGGGCGCAGCATCTTCAGGCTCTGTTCGAGTGCCATCTCCAGCGCCCGCATCTCTCCGTTCACCTCGATGCGCAGGGCCTGGAACAGTTTCGAGAGGAATTTGGTCTCGTCCTTTTTCGGCGTGCACGGTGCGACCGCCTCGGTCAGGTCGCTGACGGTGACTATCGGTTTTGCAGTCCGGGCGCGTTCGATGCAGTTGGCTATTTTATAGGGTGTCTGCAATTCGCCCCATTTGCCCAGCAGAAGCGTGAGCCTCTCGGGGTCGTAACCGTTCACGATATCGGCGGCCGACACACCGCCGCGGCGGTTCATGCGCATGTCCAGCGGGGCGTTGTAACGGAATGAAAATCCCCGTTCGGGAGTGTCGAAATGGTGCGACGACACGCCGAGGTCGGCGAAGACGCCGTCGAGCGCCTCTACTCCCCGTATACGCAGTTGGCCGCGCATGAAACGGAAATTGCTTTCGATGAAGGTAAACCGGTCGTCATGGATGCGTTCGGCATTGGCCTTCGCATCGGCGTCCTGGTCGAACGCATAGAGCCTGCCCCGGCTGCCGAGCTTCGAAAGTATCAGCGAGGAGTGGCCGCCGCCTCCGAACGTCAGGTCGGCGTAACTTCCCTCCGGTCTGATGTCGAGCAGCTCGATGGATTCCTCTGCAAGAACCGGTATGTGGTATTCGTTCATCGCGTTTGTTCCGTTCCTGTGCGGATTGTGTCCGGCAGGGTGTCGCAGGCACTCCTGTCGTTTTGTTTTATCGGCTTGGTTTGTCCTGTTCTTTCCGCTTGTCCGCTCCCCTCCTTTCCGGGCCGGGGCGGTTGCTTCGGCATTGGGGCGGTTGGCTTTTGGCGGCCGATTTCCGGCCTTTGTGGCGGTACCCGTACTCTGCACCGGGCGCCCCCGCTCCCGCCGATTGCGCGGCGCTGCTGCCGTTCCGTTGCTTTTGGTCTGCCGCTGCGCTCCGTCGGTCATTTTTCGTTGCCGCTAATCCGGTAATAATGTGTGCTTTACCGGTTTGTCGGCTGTTGCTCGAATGGTGGCGGGGAGATTGGCTGTAATTACAGACAAAGGTACTACTTTTTCAGGAAATGAAACATATGACGACGATAATAGCGGCGGGAAACAGAGAGAGGCGTCCGTGCAGCGGTCATTGGGAAAAGGCAGGTGAAATTTTGGCCCGGTCGGTTGTCGGACGGCGTATGGAGACTACGGAAGATGGGTCCGGCGACTTGTGTCCTCCGTGCGGAAACGTCCGCGTGCAAGGTTGTCAGGACGGATAAAAAACGGAAGCCATCCTGCACAGGATGGCTTCCGGAATAGGTTGTCCGTAAAGGATTATTTCGAACGGACGGAGATGTTCACGTCGTCGATACGGAAGTTGCTGGCAGCAGATTCGGAGCCCATAAACCCAGCTTTATCCAGTGCATAGAATTTGACGGCTGCGGAGGTAACGCCTGCCGGAACTTCGATTCGGTTCTCGAAGTACTGCCATGTGCTGGCGCTGTTGAGCGAAGGAGTGACGCTCTGCGTCGTACCGTCGCTGTACACGACATCCATCACCAGATTGCCCTTGCCGTAGTTGGCACGGCCCCAGAGACCGAAGTTGATGTACAGATAGGTAGCGTTGGAAATCGTTGCTTCCGGGATTTCGATGACGAACGACGGGTCTAAGTCGCCGTCAGCCAGGCCGGCTGCGGGTACTGCATTGATGAAGTAGAGGTTACCTTCACCGCTGGCCGCATCGTAGTCTTTGCTGACACCGCTCCTGCTTATCTGCATGCCGGGGTTTATACCCTCTGTGTTGTATGCCAGGTTGATGAAACTGAGCTCATAGTCGCCGATACCCCACTGTTCGGCCGTCAGCTGGTCGGTGACGTCGAAATCGGCTTCCGGTCTCGGTCCGAAATCTACATTGTATATCTCGGTTTTCGGGTCGGCCGCAGGCTGGGTAATTTCGTAGGTAGCCAATACGGTTTCGCCGCTCTTGAGCTGGATGGTTGCCGTGCGTGCAGCACCGGTATCGTTGTCTTCCATTACCTGCATGGTGCAGATGGAGGTCATTTGGTTGCCGTACGGGTCGTTCATTCTATCGGTCTTGTCCCTGGGGTCGTCCCATCCGCTCCACTGCGGCGGGTTCACCTTCAGCCACTGTTCCGTACCTTCCGGTATGACCAGTTCCCACGGGCCGCTTACGGCGAAGCTGAACTTGGGCAGAGTCGTCTGGTCGATGGTGCCGTATGCGTCTCCCAGCTCTTCGAGAGCCGATACTTCGATGGTGGCTTTGCCCTCTACCTGTTCCGGCGTGGAGAACAGCAGCTCGGCGGGTTCGGCGGCTACCTTCGTACCTGCAGTATTTTCGGTTTCGCCGTTGGCGATGGAAACTTTCAGGTTATCGATGTAGAAGATGTGCCGCGGAGCGTCGTAATTTGCTACGTCGCCGCCGAAGACAAGTTTCGTGTCGGCATCTACGTCCTCAATGAGGAGGGTGTATTCATACCAGGTGAACGGGTCGGTATTATTGGCTCCCAGTTCTACCTCTTTGAGTGTCGTGCCGTTCTTGGTCGCTTTGAATGCTACCAGACCGTCCCACGATTCGTATTCGCCGGCTCCGGTGCCGTATTTGGTGAAGTAGGAAGCCGCGCGGAAAGTCACGACGACGTCACCCGTATAGGTAAAGAGCGGACTCATCGGAATGATGAGGTTGCTGTTGCCGTTGTCGGGGCTACCTATTTGCAGCATACCGTTGTAACTGTTGAGTGCATTCAGGTTGTAACCGTCGTAAAGGTATCCGCGGCTTGCGAGGGTTTCACCTGCGTTGTAGTAGTTGTACGTCGAATAGAGCGGGTTGGTATAGGGGTCGGTCCATCCGTATTTGTCGTACTGGTCGCTCCAGGATTCGGATATCCATGCGAAATCGTCTTCAAGAATGACATCGCCTGCCTGCCATTCGGTTTTGGGTGCTGTCTGACCGAGCTCGGAGGCTTCGATGTCCTTCACGCTGATGTAGGCGATGGAGTTGGAAGTGAAGTCTGCGGTACCGGCAGGTATCGTCAGGGTCCTCGTTGCGGACATGACGGCCGGAGCGGTCGGTTCCTCGGTGGTGTCGTCTGCGGTCGTCGCAGCGTCGGGCTTACCGTAAACGGTAATCGTCAGCTCCGTACCGGCACCCGTGAACGGCATCACCATGACGGGAATCCACTGGGTGGTGGGCGTCAGCGCGAGGGTGTTGGAGAGCGTCAGACGAACATCTTCCGAACCGGCGACAAGCGCATCATCCTTCATGTCGTTGATGAACGAGCCGCCCTGCGATGCCAGCAGTGCCGAACCTTTCGTGCCGGGTTCCGGACGTGCAAATACGTTGGCCGTAACGGCGCCTTCCGGATAGGAGAGCGTCTGGCCGGCAGCCTTTACGACAACGGAGTCGATTTTGGCCGAGCCCTTGAGCCCCAGCATCAGGGTGGTAAACGCGTTCGAGAACTGCAGCTCGACGGTATTGTCGGTGCTGGTCGCCGTAGCGTGGGCGGTCAGGAACATGATGTCCGCAGCCGTGTTGTAAAGGATATTGTATGACTGGTTGCGCTTTACGGGGTCTTCGATGGCCTTGAAGTCGGTTGCGAAACTCATCGCTGTCGGCGGCGTGTTCCGGGACAGCGCGTAGATGTCGGCCGTCACGTCGGCCGGAATCTGGAATCCGTTATAGCCTGCGTACAGGAAGTCGGTGGTCGTCGAAGGCGTTTCGGTCGTGGCGGTGAATGAGTCGAACAAGTCGTATGTCGTTGTTCCCCATGAATTCTCTTTTTCGCCTTGTAACAGATTTCCTTCGCTGTCGTAAGCGCCGACGACGATTTGGTCATCCGATGTCCACAGAAGCGGTACGGTCGTGTCGCCTGCGGTATAGTCACCTATTTCGACGCGCGTTGCGTTGCTGTCGTCCAGGGTACCCAGAATGGTGATGGACTTGCCTTGGCCTTCGGTGCCCTGTTTGTCTTCGACAGCCTCTTTGGTACAGCCCGCCAGTGCAAGCGCACACAGCGATGCGAAAAGTATAATCTTTTTCATAAGTTAAGTAATTTTAGAGGTTTATTCGGCTTCCCAGGAACCGATTACGGTAAAGTCTATGGCTGTCTGGTCCTGTTCGCCCGTGAACGACACGGCGATGCCCGATTCGACTGCGAAACTGGTAGTCTCGACCGAAGGGCTTACGTAAGGGAATTTCCCTTCCTGATTTTCTCTCTTCATGTTGGTTAATATTACGGTTAATTATTAAGTGTAAAAAGCGATTGCTGTATGTTCGTGCAGTCCGTCGTGCTATCTTCCGTTTCCGGACAGGATGTGTGTTATGCCGTAAATGTCCCCGTAAGCGGGCCCTGAGCGGTTTTCGGCTATTTAAACGGTAGATAGTTATAAGCAAATATAACTATATTTTTTTATTTGCAAAAACATATATGAAAAAATAAAAGGATGTGCGGCCAGAGGGGCGTTTAAGGGTATTTTCCCGGATTGTTGCCGTATGGGGAAGCGGCTGCCGGCATTTTGCGTTTCGTGAATATTTATGTATCTCCGATTCGGTGCGGCTTTCCCGGCCGCAGGCGGGGGGTCGATACGGTGTTCGCCGTAAAGCCGTATATTTGTCTCCACCGAACCGCATCTGCGGACGCGGGGCGGCAGTCGTCCGACGACCGCTTTCGGTGTTCGTCGGATATAATTATATTTGTAGCACGTCCGTCGTGTGGCGGTATGGGTATGGAACAGGAGTGCGATAAGGAGACGATAGAGGATGAGCGGCTTCTCGCCCTGCATGTGCAGGACGGGACGAACCGCTGGTTGGGGCAGCTTTACAGCCGTTACCTGCCTTTGGTGTACGGTGTCTGTCTCAAATATCTGCGCAATCCGGACGATGCGGGGGATGCCGTCATGGATATTTTCGAGGAGCTGACCGTCAAGGTAGGCCGTTACGAGGTGGAGCGGTTCCGCCCGTGGCTCTATACGCTGGCCAAGAACCACTGCCTGCAGCGGCTGCGCCGCAAACGGCTGGAGATACCGGCGGATGATGCGGGACGGATTATGGAATATGCCCCGCTCGTGCATCTATTGGACGGGGAGGGTGATGAAGCGCGGTTCGCGGCACTGGAACGCTGTCTGGAGCGGTTGCCGGAGAAGCAGCGGGAGTGTATCGACAGGTTTTTCTATGGCGGCAAGTCCTATGCGGACATCTCTGCCGAGACCTGTTGGCCGGTCAAGAGCATCAAGAGTTTTCTCCAGAACGGTAAGCGCAACCTGAAACTTTGCATGGAAAAGGAGGCCGATGAAACTGACTGATTACATATTCGGCAGCCGCCGCGGGCGGGAGGCCAACCGTCTCGAACGGGAGGCGATGGCCGACCCGTTTCTGGCGGACGCCGTCGAGGGATACGATTCGGTATACGGCGGGCATTCCGACAAGTTGGCCGAATTGGAGCAGGAGGTGGCCCGCAGGGCCGTCCGGCCGCGCCGCAGGGCAGGTCGTCGGCGCATCGTACCGTTGATTCGGGGTGCCGTGGCGGTTGCTGCGGTCGTCGCCGTGGCGGTAGTATGGTATCTCCGGCGGCCGTCGTCCGAGGTTCCTTCGGAGGAGATTGCCCAAGCCGTCCGCTCTTTCGGACTTCCGGCGGAGAACCTTACGGAACCCGCGGGGGACTTTGTGGTGCCTGCGGAAGGTTTTGCGGAACCGTCGGAGGGATTTTGGGTGGAACCGGCAGACGGGCAGGCAGAGCCGGCGGCGGACTTTGCGGCAGCGGATGAGGAGGCTGCGCCGGCTGTTGCGGAGACGATGCGGCAGGCCGCACAGCCCGTCGCGTCCCGGGCGGCCGTGGAGACCGACCGCGTGGAGGTATCGGTGCAGGAGGAGGTCGGTGCGGCGAATCGGGCTGCGGTGTTACGGCCGAACGGTGCCGACCGTTCGGCCGCGACGGCGAATCTTCCCGCCGGTATGGATGCAGGGTCGGGAGAGGCTGCGGAACGGGGGGCGCGGAGTGCGTCGGTGCTGCGGAACGGTACGGAACCTGCGGCATGGGACGGTGACGGGGAAGCGGATACCGCAGCCTTTTCGGAGACGCGGCGGGATACGGTGTCCAATCCGGCGTTTGCGGAGTATTTCTATAAATATCGTCGGAGGGTGACGTTGGCAGACGGTACGCCGGCTCGCGGCAGGGTGGTGGCCGAGTTTCGTGTGAACGATGCGGGGGTGCCTTCCGGCATCAGGATAGTGGCCGGCCTCTCGCCGGAAATCAACCGGGAAGTAATCGAACTGCTGCTGGAGGGGCCGCGCTGGGAACCGACTTCCGGCGAACGTATCCGGACGGTACTCCTTTACGAGTAGGCAGGAACCGTTCGGCAAACCGCTGTCGATTGTTACCGTCCCCATTCGGATGTTTGGCATAGTTATGGCAGTATGAAAAGTATGCCGCGCCCGGCGCGGTGCAAATAAAGACAACTTTTAATACGAATGGTTATGGCAACAGCAATCAAGACAAAAGAACAGAAACAGACGCGGACCGGTACGGATTACGGTCGCTTTTTCGGGGAGATGTACGCTTTCAACAACAGCCTGAAGCTTTTTCACTGGCATGTGAGCGGCCCCGGCAGCTATGCACAGCATATGGCGCTGGACGAGGCGCTGACGACGCTCGCCGATGCGATGGACCGTATCGTGGAGACCACCTACGCCATGAAGGGCGACATCGAGGTTGTCATTCCGCAGACCAATACCCCCCGCAATATCGAGACGCATTGTGAGAAGTTCTTCAAATACATCGACGAACAGCGTGAGATGTTCGAGGAAGATTTTTCGACGGCCATTCTCGACGACTATCAGGAAGCTATCCAGCAACTTCTTTACAGGCTGAAGAGGCTGCAGTAAAGGCCGCTCCCCTGAGCGCAGCGGGGTGCCATAACGGCACCCCGCTGCGCTCGTTCCGGTCTCGGCGCCCGGACGTTTACTGTGGTAAAGTCCTGCACCCTGACTGCCGGACTCCGGTATGCAGCCGGTTTCCCGTATATGTAATAAAAGGCTGTGTCGTGCTGAACGGTATTCGTTCAGGCCGGCACGGCTTTGTTGCGTTTTGCGGTTCCGCATCGGGTGCAGGCCGCGGATGTCGGCTGCGGAACGGTGTCGTGTGCCGGACGCTATTGCGTGGTATCCGGCGGACGGCGGAACCGGGAAAGGGTCTTGCGGGTGCGGCCGGCTTTCGGCAGAATCCTTTGCAGCGGTGCGGCCGGTCTCCGGTACGTCCGAAGGCCGGAGCATTGCCGTCCGGTCGCACAGGCGGCGGTTCGGTACGGCGGCGGTCGGGAGGCGTACGGACTTTCGGGTCGGGAGGACGCGGCGCGAATGGGCGGTATTTTCCGGCCTGGCGGTGCGGGTACACGTCTTTTTGTATTAACTTCGCAGGGCTGCAACAGCGGGAGTATCGGTATGGAGATATTGCTTGTAGACAATTACGACTCGTTCACCTTCAATCTGGTGCACATGCTCCGTGAGCTGTGCGGCTCTGCCGGGAACGTGCATGTGGTGAAGAACGACCGGCTGGGGGAGACGGACCCCGCCGCATACGACCGGATAATCGTGTCGCCCGGTCCGGGGACTCCTTCCGAGGCGGGGGAGCTGCTTTCCTTTATCGAACGGTGTGCACCGGTGCGCCCCTTGCTGGGGGTGTGTCTCGGTCATCACGCCATCGCGCAGGTTTTCGGCGCGTCGCTCCGGAATACGCCACAGGTCTGGCACGGCATCTGTTCGTCGGTGGAGCTCCTTGCCCGTCCCCGTATTTTCCGCGGCCTGCCCGACCGGATAGCGGTCGGACGGTATCATTCGTGGATAGTGGACGGGGATGGGATTCCCGATTGTCTCGAAGTGACGGCCCGCGACGGAGAGGGTACCGTGATGGCGCTCTCCCATCGGGTGTACGACGTGCACGGCGTGCAGTTCCATCCGGAATCCGTCATGACGCCCTGCGGGGGCGCCATACTCGCTAATTTTCTTAAAGACTGCGTATGACGTGTTTCTTCGATGCCGGGCGTGTCCGGGAGCTGATGAACCGCTGCGGTGCCCGGCGCCGGCCGTTCCTCTTTGCCGTGAATTTCGAGATGACGGAGGGTCTCTTTGCCGAGAATCCGCTGGCTTGCAGCTCGGTCGGCTTCTCGGTGAACGGGGTCGGCAACAGAGAGGGCATGGCCGGGAAGAGCGGGAGCGGTGCGGCGCTGCTGGAGGCGCGGCCGATGGAGTTCGCCGAATATGCCCGTCGTTTCGGAACGGTGCGCCGCGGTCTGCTGCGCGGCGATTCGTTTCTGACCAATCTGACGGTACGTACTCCGGTCGTTTCGGGGCTGTCGCTGGAGGAGATTTTCATGCGGGCCGAGGCGCCCTACCTGCTCTATGTGCCGGGACGGTTCGTCTGTTTTTCGCCGGAACGTTTCGTGCGTATCGCCGGCGGTCGTATCGCTACCAATCCGATGAAAGGCACCATCAATGCTTCCGTGCCCGATGCCCGGCAGACGATACTGAACGACCCGAAGGAGACCGCCGAACACAATACCGTCGTGGATTTGCTGCGGAACGACCTGAGCATCCATGCCGACCGGGTACATGTGGAGCGGTTCCGCTACATCGACCGTATCGCCACACGCCGCGGCGACATCCTGCAGGTGAGTTCCGAGATAGCCGGCCGCCTGCCGGCCGGGTACGAGGCGCGGATGGGCGACATCCTTTTCGATATGCTTCCCGCAGGTTCGGTATCGGGGGCCCCGAAATCCTCCACGCTCCGCATCATCCGGGAGGCCGAAGGGGAACCGCGCGGATATTATACCGGCGTGTTCGGCTATTTCGATGGGCAGACGCTCGACAGTGCCGTGTTGATACGCTTTATCGAAGAGGAACAGGGCCGGATGTATTTCCGCAGCGGCGGAGGTATTACGGCTTACAGCGACTGCCGGTCGGAATACGAAGAGGTGATAGAGAAAGTTTATCTGCCGTTCGTATGAAGGGGCCGTTGTTTACCGAAGTCATCCGGGTACAGGACGGAGAGTTCTGCCGACCGGAGCCGCATGCGGCGCGGATGGCTGCCACCATGGAGCATTTCTTCGGAAGCGGGGCGGGAGCGTGTCTTCCGGCCGAGGTGCCCGAGGGGATGCGCGAGGGGCTCGTGAAGTGCCGCGTGGTGTACGACGAGTCCGTGCGCCGGGTGGAGTTCGCCCCCTATCGTCTCCGCCGTATCGCCAGTGTGGCGTTGGTTCGTGCCGACGGACTCGATTACCGGTATAAGTACGCCGACCGGAGCACGCTGGAGGAGCTGCGTCGGGGAAGCGGGTGCGACGAGGTCGTCCTGTTGCAGGAGGGCTTTCTGACCGATTCCTCGTTTTCCAACATCGTGCTGGGCGATGCGTCGGGTCTTTATACCCCCGACCGGCCGCTGCTCGCCGGGACGCGCCGGGCGGAACTGCTCCGGACCGGACGCGTGACTGCCCGGCCCATCCGGGCGGAGGAGCTGGAGCACTATGCGTATCTCTGGTTCGTGAATGCCATGGTGGGGCTTGAGGATGACCTCTGCTTTTCGGTGAAAAACATTCGGATATAGAAGTATTCCCCGGGAGATGCGGACGGCCTCTCCGTTGGGTTTTCTTGCCGGCCCTCCGTCTTTGCCGGGGTGGATTGCGACTGCATGTAGCGGGATGAATGATGCGGCAGTACGACGTCGTACCGTTCGTTCTGCCGGCTTTCGTATGGTACGGAGGGTCCCGTCGGACGGCACTTCCTCGGTCGATGGACGCGTGCGGGTATTTTCGACCTTTTATTCCTCCGCAGTCCGTCTGCCGTCGGGAGTGCATGCCGTTACGCAACAGTTCTCCTTGCCGCGCCGGTAGACGGCGATATCCGTAAATCCACTGTCGGCCAGTGCGGCGCTCAGCTCTTCCGGAGAGAAGACCTGCATCCCCTCGATACGGCTCGTCCATGTGTCGTTGCCGGGGTTGCTCATCTCGCAACAGACCAGGAATACTCCGCCCGGTTTCAGGACGCGTGCCACCTCGGCGAAAGCCCGGTGCAGGTCGCCCCAGAAATAGACCGTTTCAAATGCGGTCACGGCATTGAATGCCCGGTCGCCGTAAGGCAGGTCGTCGGCCGTGGCCTGTTCCACGCTGCACCGGTCGGCATATCGCGCGGTTTTCCGTCGGGAGAATTCCACGCTTTCGGGCGATGCGTCCACGCCGCATACCATTCCGTCCGGGCAGCGTTCCAACAGACGGAGCAGCGTGGCCCCGCCTCCGCAGCCGATGTCGAGAACACACCATTGCGGTTGCCATTCGATGTGTGCCGCTCCCCAGCGGGTGAGCGGCGCATGACCGTTGTTCATGCCGCGCAGCATCATTCTGCCCAAGAAACCGTCCGGCCTGCGGGTATGCTGCAGCAGCGAATTGATGAAGTTCCTTTTTTTCATGATTCCGTCCACTCCTTCGGCGAATATCCTGTACGGAAAGAGTGCGCAACCGTAAAATTACGGATGTTTCCGTTGCGATGTGCTTGTCGTTTGCGCATTTACCTACAAATGGGGAGCGATGCGGGAACCGGATGACTGCCGCTGGGGATGACGTCCGTTTCCGCTCTGCCGCATCGCGCAGCACCGGAAGGCTGCCGGCCTTTGCAGAAGAGATGTGTGTTATTCGAGGTCGTCTGCGGTGACGGTAAACGTCCATTCGGCCCTCTCTTCATCGGTGCGGTCGAATGTCCATGCCCCCCGGTCGTAGAATTGCTTCCCCGGTTTGTCGCGCTCCTCCAGCGTCCATATCCTTGCAGGAACCGAGCCGCCGTCGGTGTAGATTGACAACGGATGCGACTGGGGACGGTAGTCGAAGACTTCGTAAAAACTCGTCTGTATGTCGGAACCTCGGACGGTAGTACGCATGATTTCGGCACTTTGCCCCGCCTGAAGGGAGTGGAGACCGAAATCGGCGAATTCGAACCACAGTTCCCGGCCGCTGGCGTTGCGCAGCAGCCAGGTGATATCGCAGCTTTCCGGGTCGGTATCTTGTTTCTGGAAGAGCCGGTCGAGCGGGTTGCAGGCTGTCGGCAGTATGAGCAGCAGCACGACGGCGCAGGTCATGGCAGTGAGTTTTCGTGGCATGGCGGCAGGAATTTATTCGTTGGCGATATCTTCGGGCGTTACCCGGAATACGTAGTCGCAGTCGTGGCTGGCGCGGTTTTCGTCCGGCCATTGCGAACTGTCGAAGAACTGTCGGTCGGAAGTGAAATCGTAGTCCTTGTTCCACTTCCGGAGGGTGGGGCCGTCCGGAGCGGCCGAAACCGAGAGCGTGCGGTATTCGGGGTGCAGTTCGAAAAGCAGCCCGGGATTGGGTTTCGTGTCCGGCGGAAGGACGGTCGTCCCCAGAAGCCGGTACTCGCCCGGTTCCACGGTGAACGGCGTATTGTCGTTAAAGGTGAAATAAAGGACGGAGTCCGTCGCATTCAGGAGCATCCAGCGCAGGAAGTAGTCCTCCTCTTCCGGTTGGCAGCCTGTCGAGGTACAGAGCAACAGTACTGCGGTGCAGAGAGCGTGGAGAAAGGTGCGTTTCATGGTCGGTAGTTTTTCAGGTTCATGCAACGTATTTGAAAGATAGATGCTTTTTCTGTCCGTTTTGTTGCATGCCCTTCTATTTTTTGTTGGAAACCGTCGGTTGCCGGTATGAAGAACGGGCGGGACGCCGGTCAGCGTCCCGCCCGTTCGGTATCTCTTTCGCCTTCCTCTTGATTATTGTTCGGGAACGGCGACCCGGAGCGCCAGCTCGTCCAACTGGGTGTCGGCTATCGGGGCCGGAGCATCTACCATGACGTCGCGGCCGGCATTGTTTTTCGGAAAGGCGATGAAGTCCCTGATGGAATCGGCTCCGCCGAAGAGCGAACAGAAACGGTCAAACCCGAAAGCGATGCCCCCGTGGGGCGGTGCGCCGTATTTGAAAGCGTTCATCAGGAATCCGAACTGCTTTTCGGCGTCCTCGTGCGAGAAGCCCAGCGTCTCGAACAGCCGGCTTTGCAGTCCGCTGTCGAAAATACGTATCGAGCCGCCGCCCACCTCGGTACCGTTCACTACGAAGTCGTAGGCGTTGGCGCGTATCTTCGCCGGGTCGGTGTCGAAAAGCGGGATGTCCTCCGGTTTGGGCGAGGTGAAGGGGTGGTGCATCGCGTAGAAGCGTTTCGTCTCCTCGTCCCACTCCAGCAGCGGGAAATCGACCACCCACAACGGGGCGAACTTGCCCGGGTCGCGCAGGCCCAGTCGGTCGCCCATCTCCAGACGCAGCACGTTGAGGGCCGCGAGGGTCTTCATGCGGTCGCCCGCCAACAGCAGGAGCAGGTCGCCGGCCGCAGCGCCGCAGGCAGCCGCCCATGCGAGCAGCTCCTCTGCCGGGAAGAATTTGTCGATGCTGGATTTGACCGAGCCGTCCTCCGCGAGGCGTATCCACACGAGTCCTTTGGCCCCTACCTGCGGTCGTTTGACGAATTCCGTGAGTTCGTCAATTTGTTTGCGGGTATAGCCTGCGCATCCCGTCGCGACGATGCCGCCGACGTATTCCGCCGAATCGAAGACTGCGAATCCCCGGCCGCGGGTCCGGTCGCTGAGGTCGTTTATCTCCATGCCGAAACGGATATCCGGCTTGTCCGAGCCGTAACGGGCCATCGCCTCGCTCCACGGTATACGCGGGAAGGCACTGCCGAACTCGATGCCGAGCGTCTCGCGGAACAGGTACTTGGCGAACCGTTCGAAGATTTCGAGCACGTCTTCCTGTTCGACGAACGACATCTCGCAGTCTATCTGGGTGAATTCCGGCTGGCGGTCGGCCCGCAGGTCCTCGTCGCGGAAGCAGCGTACGATTTGGAAATAGCGGTCGTAGCCGGAGACCATCAGCAATTGCTTGAAAGTTTGCGGCGACTGCGGCAGGGCGTAGAATTCGCCGGGATTCATGCGCGAGGGGACCACGAAGTCGCGGGCCCCTTCCGGCGTGGAGCGGATGAGGAACGGCGTCTCTATTTCGAGGAAGCCTTCTCCGTCGAGAAAACGGCGGGCGCTCTGGGCCATGCGGTGGCGCAACAGGATGTTGCGCTGCAGGGGTGGCCGGCGCAGGTCGAGATAACGGTATTTCATGCGGAGTTCGTCGCCGCCGTCGCTGTGCTCCTCGATGGTGAAGGGGGGTACCTCGGACCGGTTGAGGACGGTGAGCGCCGAGACGGCCACTTCGATGTCGCCCGTCGGTATCTTGGGATTTTTCGAGGAGCGTTCACGTACCGTGCCCGTCGCCTGTATGACATATTCACGCCCCAGCCCGGCCGTAGCTGCACGTACCTCGGCCGGCGTGTTTTCGTCCACGACGAGTTGCGTAATGCCGTAACGGTCGCGCAGGTCGATGAAGGTCATTGCGCCGAGGTTTCTCACTTTCTGTACCCATCCGGCGAGTGTCGTGCCCGTGCCGGTATTGTCGATGCGGAGTTCTCCGCACGTATGCGTCCTGTACATATTATGGAATTTTTAGTGGCCCTGCATCATCAGTATAAAACGCCGGATTGCGTTTTGCTGCGTGCGGCTGTTGCGCCGCACGACCGTTTATACTACATTTGCGGGGTTTCAAAAGTACGAAATTTCATGGAGAAGGGACGGCAGGAGGATGAATTTTTTATGCGTGCGGCAATTTCCGAGGCGCGTAAAGCGTTAAATGAGGAAGAGGTGCCTATCGGCGCCGTGGTCGTGGCATCGGGCCGGATAGTGGGTCGGGGGCATAACCTCGTCGAAACGCTCCGTGACTCTACGGCGCATGCCGAGATGCAGGCCCTGACGGCAGCCATGCATGCCGCAGGGGGGAAATACCTGAACGAATGTACGCTTTATGTGACCGTCGAACCCTGCGTGATGTGTGCGGGAGCTGCTGCTTGGGCGCAGGTGGGGCGTATCGTATACGGGACTTCCGATGCGAAAAGGGGATATTCCGCGGCGGGCGGCAAGCTGCTTCATCCGAAGACGCAAGTGACGGCAGGGGTACTCGCCGGGGAGTGTGCCGCGTTGATGGAGGATTTTTTCAAAAAACTGCGCAGGTGATATTTGGCGTGATTGCCTATTTTGATAATTTTGCATGCCATGCAGCCGGGAGACGGTTGCCGGACTTTGGTCGGAATGACGGCGGAACACACACAACACACATAACAAAACTGACGAAAAGATGAAAAAAATCAAGTTTTTGCTGGCCGCAACGGCGATATTTGCCGCGACAGGACTGTCGGCTCAGACGGTCAGCGAGGTGAACACCAAATTCAATGAAGCGGCCGCACTCATACAGGCGAAGGACTTCGGAGCGGCTATTCCCGTTCTGGAACAGACCATTGAAATGGGACTGAATGCCGGTGCCGACGCTTCGGCTACGGTACAGCAGGCACAGAAACTGCTTCCCACCTGTTATTTCCAGTACGGCCTGTCGCTCTGCAAGGAGAGCCGTTTCGACGAGGCACTTACGGTACTCGATTCGGCAATGCAGTATGCGGAGCTTTTTCAGGATGTGAAGGTGCTCGGCAATTCCCGTAAACTCATCTCCCAGACCTATACCGTGATGGGGGCGGATGCTTTCAACAACCAGCAGTGGGACAAAGCTATCGAGATATTCTCCAAAGGGTATGAGGCCAACCCCACCGATACCGACCTCGCCCTCTTCCTGGCCGAGAGCTATGCGGCTTCGGGCGACTACGAGAACGGTATGAAGATTTACAAGGACATTGTGGAACTCGAATCGCGTCACAGCCGTTACAAGGAACCGGCCGATGCCGCACGGGAGAAGATGGCCTATTATCAGATGCTGCGTGCCGCAGAGGCCGACGAGGCGGGCAATGCGGACGAAGTGTATGAGATACTCGGCGAAGTGCTCGCCATAGACCCTACGAACCCCGCTGCCAGCCTGATGCGCATTCAGGTTGCGACCAACAATCAGGATTGGGCGCATGTGATAGAGTGGGGCGAGGCCGCTGCGGCTGCGCAGACCGACCCTGCAGACATGTCCGACATCTACTTCATGCTCGGGGCGGCCTATCAGAACAGCGAGAACAAGGATGCGGCCGTTGCTACCTATCGTAAGGTGACCGAGGGCAGCCATGTGGCTGATGCGAAGGCACAGATAGAGATACTCACGAAAGCATAGAGGGCGCATTACGCATAAACGTTACGGGAGCGGACGGAATGAATTCCGTCCGCTCTTTCGTTGTTTCGGTTTGCCGGGACCGGTGAATTTGTGCCGTGTAGATTGGAAAAGACGGCGATTATTCTATCTTTGCGGAAAACACGTTAAAACCAGATGAAGTATGAAGACGATATTCTTGTTTTTGATTACCGGGTTTGAAGAGATAGAGGCGCTGGCTACGGTCGATGTGCTCCGCAGGGCGGGGCTGCCTGTCCGCACGGTGTCGCTGACCGATGAACGGACCGTAACGGGCAGTCACGGCATTCCCGTCGTAGCCGACGGACTTTTTGAGGAGACCGATTTCGGCTTGGCGGAGATGTTGGTTATCCCCGGCGGAACTCCCGCTTTCGACAGCCATGAGGGGTTGAAACGGGAGGTGCAGGCTTTCTACGACAAGGGGGGCCGGGTGGCTGCGATATGCGCGTCGCCCATGGTGCTGGGCGGACTCGGCATCCTGCGGGGACGGCGGGCTACCTGCTATCCCGGTTTCGAGAAGTATCTGTCCGGAGCGATATTGGCTACGGATAAAGCGGCCGTTGTAGACGGCAATGTGATAACCGGACGCGGCCCCGGTCTGACGCTCGATTTTGCGCTGACACTCGTCGAGGTGCTGGCCGGTGAGGCGAAACGACACGAGGTGGCCTCCCAACTGCTGGTGGGGTGACGGCGCGGCGACCGGTGCTGGAACGATGTCTATTATATAGAACTTTGTGCAGTTTCGACAGACGAAGATGGTGACGTTGTAGACGTTGAATCGATTGCAAAAACTGAATATTACTATATTTAGTAAAGGCCGCTTCAGGATTGATGATTGACCGTAACCGCCGCATTGCGGCGGTTACGGTTGTCTGACAGTATGTATTTGTAATATAATAATGTAAAAACGAATAACCGATGACCGGGGAGAAGAAAGCTGGCTGGGGCGGAGCCCGTCCAGGGGCTGGCCGTAAACCAATATGCGGAGAACGGGGCGCATACATCACGATGTGCGCCCCGCAACAGACGATATCCGAGCTAAGAATGTTTCTTCTGCATCAAAATATGCCGTATGCTATATTTCTCATAGAAGCTCTCCAGCTGATGAAGGAGCGTTACGGCGATACGACGCCGGAGCAATAACGGCCGTGTTCTTACCGTTTTTTCGCGGCGTCCGCGTCGGTGAACGCGAAGTCGAACGACATGCGGAACTCGCGGATACCGTCGTCCCGCCGGGCCCGGACGCACCGGGAGCGCGTCAGGGGCGAGAATCCCGGCCCGGAGAGGCCCTGCAACGCCTTATACACCGCCTGGAGCAGGTCGAACATGGCGAACTCCGCCTGTGAGGCGGGGGCCTGGAAAGAGCCGTTGAAAACGCGGTTATCGGCCACGCGGACGGTGAGCGACGCCTCTCCCTGCTGGAAGCCCCGACCGCTGTCTGAATAGCGTACTTCCTCCGCGTCGAGCAGGACGCAGGGAAAGCGCACGGGCGGCTGGTTGAAAAAATCGAGCTGTCCCCAGTCCTCGGCCGTATAGCGCAGGTCGGGGACGGTTTTCAAGGCCTCTTTTACGGCCGTTAAAGTGTCTTTAATCATACTTGAAGAAGGATTATTTGTGTGTCATTTTGGTGAATTTCGGGTCGATGTTTTTCGCTACCCATTCGCGCACGTTCCGTTCGCAGGTATCGCGGACGATGCGTCCGACGGCGGGATGGTCGCCGACGACCTGACGCCGGGGGATGTCGAACTCCGTTTTCTTAGTCAGGGCCAGGGAGCGGTAATAGGCGGCGGTACGGCTTTTGCGGTCGGCCCGTTTGCCGGTAGCCCCTTCAGGCGGGACGTTGCGGTAGTACATCGCCCAGAAGTAGCGGCGCATTGCCGGGGTAACGGGCACTTTTCCGCCGCGGTTGTGGATGCTGAAATAGGGCAGCTCGGAGGAGAAGTAGAGGGAGCCGCGGGCGGCGGTACACCGCAGGGAGCGGCGCATGGCTCCCGATACGACCAGCAGGGTACCGCGTCCCGTATCCATTTTCCGCGCCGGCCAGGGCTGGTCGAAGAATGCCTTGCGGGTGAAGTTTTGGTTGAACTCGTCGAGCACTTTCACCCGAAGGTCGGATAAAATTTTTCGGAATAAAAGTTGCGGATTCATAAAAAATACGTTATATTTACGGCAGTTAAACCATCCGAAGAGTGTGTTGCCCGGATTGCAGTTCCGGGCGGGTGCTACTCCTCGGATGTTTTTTTCTGTATATGCTTCAATATGCTTGCATTGTCAGATATGCTATATATCTGACACTTACTTGCAACATGTTCTTTTACGATAATCCATGACGGCTCATTTTTTACTGCTACCTCGAAAAAATATACCATTGCAGACGCATTGCGCTTATCTGTTCCGGAACCGAGATATTTAGCATTTTGCATGACCTCCCCGATTTCCAACAACAGTTCATTTTTAGCCTCGATGTGCTTATGCGGCTGGTTTAACCATTCTTTAATGCCTGTTCCGGAAATAATCATCGGCTTGTCAAATTGAGCATTAAAGAATTGCTGTTCTGTAAGCCGCTTTGCCTCTTCCTTTATCTCCTTTCGGCGCCGGCGCAGCCGAACCAAATCGACCCCGGTGTCCGTGTCCGGTTCGGGCGCCGTTTCCTGTAACGCCTTCACCGCCTTTTTGACCTGTCCGGCCGCCTCCTTACTCAGTTTGTAGTATGGGTGTTTCGGCGGGAAAAGCTGGCCGTCGATGCCGGGATTGAAACGGAAAATCCGTTTCTTCGGGGTATCGGTCATCCGGTTTCCGGCCTGTATGGCCTGTTTGTCGTCCGATGTCGGATATTTCCCTTTGAGCACCTGAACGGCGGTACAGCGGCAGTTCCAGCCGTTGGGCGGATAGTAATAGCGCCAGAAGTCATTCGACGGAGGGAGCGTTACGCCGTTCAGAGGGCGGTGTTCCTCGCGGACGTGGTCGTCGCCGGCCGTCCGATATTGCAGGTCGTACCGGTCGCCGTCCTGCGATACTTCGGCCCAGGAGGCGGCCATCTGCGCGGAGCTTACGGCGAAATTGTACTCCGCTTCCAGATAGCGCACGTTGTAGTTTGCGTCGATACGTCGAATATCGGTCAGGAATCGGGAGAAACCTTTTACCGTACCGTCTTTCTCCCGCAGCAGCAGGGAGGCCTCCTTCAGCTCCTGTGCGGTCTTGAATCCTGAAAAGAGGAAAGCACTGTTATCCAGCTTTCGGGCCATTGCGGCGGGGATGACGTTGTCGGCCACGCCCGCGTCCATCGCCTCGCGGATAATACGGTAGGTTTCGCGCACCATGTCGGCGGCCGGTTCCTCCTCCATCATGTCGGGCGAGAACTCTCCGCGTCCGTGAAGCCATCGGGCGGCCCGCTCGAACACTGCCGCCCGGAACCGCCGCGGGGCGGATGTCCCGGCCAGTGTTACGGGGCGGAGGGTATCGCCGTACAGGTCGTCGAGGGCACTGTGCAGCCCGGCGTAATAATTAGCCGGGCTCAGGCGAAAAAACCGTCACGGGCCGCAAGGGGTACGGAGAGCGCGCCGGTCGAACAGGCATCTTTTCTCACGGTATGCCGGGTTTATTTCGTATCTTTGCGCACCGATGAAGCGTCGTGAAGTGGAGATGTTGTGGAAACCCGGGAAGATTGAGTTGCTTGCACCTGCCCGCGATTTGCGGAGTGCTCGTGCCGCTATCGACTGCGGTGCGGATGCCGTTTACATGGGCGGACCGCGTTTCGGCGCGAGGCAGGCGGCCGGCAATAGCGTGGCGGACATAGCCGCCGTGGCGGAGTATGCCCGCCGGTTCGGCGTGCGTGTTTATGTGACGCTCAACACCCTCCTGTTCGATGACGAACTCGCCGATGCCGAGCGTATCGCACGGCAGGTGGTCGAAGCGGGTGCGGATGCGCTCATCGTGCAGGATATGGCTTATCTGGAGATGGAACTCGAAGGAGTGGAGTTGCATGCCTCGACGCAGACTTTCAATGCCTCCCCGGAGAAGGCGGCTTTCCTGGCCGACTGCGGTTTTTCGCGCGTTATTCTCGAACGTAACCTTTCCCTGGAGGAAATCAGGCGGATACGGGCTGCCACGGATGTGGAGCTGGAGTGTTTCGTGCACGGGGCGATATGCGTGTGTTACAGCGGGCGGTGTTACATGAGCCGTACCATGTCGCCGCGCAGCGGAAACCGGGGCGACTGTATGCAGGCCTGCAGGTTGCCCTACGACCTGCTGGATGCCGCCGGTAACGTGTTGATGGCCGGCAAACACCTGCTTTCGGTACGGGATATGGACCTTTCGGGGCGGCTCGGCGACCTGCTGGATGCCGGTGTCACCTCGTTCAAAATAGAGGGGCGGCTCAAGGATGAGGCATACGTGCGGAACGTCGTCGCATGGTACCGCACCCGTCTCGACCGGGAGATAGCTGCCCGTCCCGGACTGGTGCGGGCCTCTGAAGGGCAAAGCGACCCGGGTTTCGAGCCCGATTTGGCGCGTACCTTCTCTCGTGGACGTACCGAATACTTTTTCGACGGCCGGCGGGCGAGGGTTTCCACACCCGATACTCCGAAGGCCGTCGGCGGTTTCGTCTGCCGGGTGGCGCGTTCCGGTCCCGGGTGGTTCGAGCTGCAGGGCGGAGAGGCATTCGCCCCTGGCGACGGCATCTGTTTCATGTACGGAGGCCGGTTGGCAGGTACGAACGTGAACGGTACGGAAGGGGGGCGCGTGCAGCTCAACAAGGAGTGGAAACTTCCGGCCGGGACGGAGATTTATCGGAATTACGACCGCCGGTTCAGCGCGCGTTTGGAGGGAGCCCGTGCCCGCCGTTCGGTACGGGTGTCCGTGACCGTGAGTTTTGACGAAGGTGCGGTGTCGGCAGAGTTCCGGGATGGAGACGGCTGTTCGGCGACGGCTTCCGTTGTCTGCGGCAACGGGGCGGCGCGGGAACCGGAGAAGGTGCTGGAGATGCTCCGTACGCAGCTTGTCCGGTCGGGCGATACCATGTTCGATGTGGCGGAGGTGTGTTTTGCGGACGGTACGGAGGGAGTGCCTTTCGTGCGGGTTTCCGAGGCGAACGCTTTGCGACGGGAGGGGTTGGAAGCGTTGCTGTGTCACCGGACGGAGCGCCGGACCGAGAGACATCCGGCCCGGGCGGCTGCCGGATGCCGTTATCCGTACGGTACGCCCGAGGCTTCGGAGAACGTAACCAACCGGCTGGCCCGCAGATTTTACGAACGTGTCGGCGGGGCGGGCGCTGCGCCGGGGTACGACCTGCAGGCCGACCTGCGTGGAGTGGCGGTCATGCGGACGCCGTTCTGTGTGCGGCGCGAACACGGCATGTGTCTGAAAGGGCGGCGGGATGAAGGGCCTGCTCCGCTGTGGCTCCGCCACGGGCCGTTCGTCTATCGTCTGGAGTTCGACTGTGCGCAGTGTATGATGAGCGTCGTTTTCGAGGGACGCGGTTGACGGGCGGTTCCGGTACGGAGTTCTTTTCCGTATTTTCGGTTGTGTTGAAATGGATTGAATCGAATGTCTTATGAAATGTACGGATGTTCCGGAGATATTGTCCCCCGAGTGGGAGGATTATGAGTTGGTCGATTGCGGCGGCTTCGAGAAGCTGGAGCGTTTCGGGCGTTATGTGACGGTGCGCCCCGAACCGCAGGCCATCTGGCACAAGTCCCTGCCCGAAGAGGAGTGGGAACGTATGGCGTCCGCCGTTTTCCGGCGCGATGCCAACAGCGAGGAGCGCGGCCGGTGGCTGCTGGGGGTGGGAATGCCGGAGCAGTGGCGAATCGACTATCGTTACCGCGGCATGTCCCTGCGGATGCGGCTGGGCCTCACTTCGTTCAAGCATGTGGGCGTATTCCCTGAACAGGGTGAGAATTGGAATTTCATTTATGACAGCGTTGCGGAGCTGAAAGCCCGGCTGGGCAGGGAACCGCGCGTGCTCAACCTCTTCGCCTATACGGGCGGTGCGTCGCTGGCGGCCCGGAGTGCAGGTGCGGAGGTGACGCATGTGGATTCCGTGCGCCAGGTGGTGACCTGGGCCCGTGAGAATATGGAGGCGAGCGGATTGGACGGTATCCGTTGGGTGGTGGAGGATGCGATGAAATTCGTTCGCCGGGAGGTCCGCCGCGGCAGAAGTTACGACGGTATCATTCTCGACCCGCCGGCTTACGGCCGGGGCCCGGAAGGGGAGAAATGGGTGCTCGGCCAGGATATCGGGCCGATGCTCGAATGCTGTACCCGGCTGCTGTCGGCGACGGACGGTTTTCTCGTACTGAACCTCTATTCCATGGGATTTTCGGCCCTGTTGGCCAAGAGTATAGTCGGCCAGCTTTTCCCCGTACCCTCGGCGGAAGAGTTCGGGGAGCTCTTCTTTTACGACCGGGCGGAAAAAATGCTGCCGCTCGGAGTGTTTTATCGGGCCCGCTACGGAGGAGACATGCAGGGCCCGGCGCAGAAACGACCGGAAAACAGCAGACGGTAGGAGAAAAAGATGGAAGCGTATCGTGTTGATTGTTATGTCTGTGTGTGATGTGTCGTAAAAAAAGACTGAAAAAAACTTCGGAAAAATTTGGAGTGAGAAAAAATTGCCCTATATTTGCACTCGCAATTGGGAAATATGAAATGGTTTCCGCAAACTATCAGTATTTTTCAATTGCACCACGAGGGAGTATAGCTCAGCTGGTTCAGAGCATCTGCCTTACAAGCAGAGGGTCCGGGGTTCGAATCCCTGTGCTCCCACACAACAGAGTGAAGTTGAGAGCCACCCGATATCGGGTGGCTCTCTTTTTATACTGCACCGGTGAATTTGCTCGTATCGGATGATATTTGAAAGGTGGTGCCTGCAACGTGGAGAGACCTTCGGTTGTCGATGGAGTGAAGGTTTGTTTATTCTTGCAGGAATTTTAGGGGTACGGTGCGGGTAGCGGCGAACCCTGTTTTTTCCATGCAGTAATCCGGCGAGAATTGTTTGCAGAAGTGTTTTTTCGTTGTCCGAGAGTAGTGCGGTTTTGCCGGCGCGGGCCCTGTGATAACGGAGCAGGTACGGAAGTTTCCGAGTGGAGACCGGCGGGATTTTGTTGCGGGATGGATGGGGCCGTTTCGCATTGTTGATAGTGTCCCGTTCTGCATCGAATCGGATGGATTGTATCGGAACCGTCGGATGGTGCCGTACTGTGTTCCGGGATGCTTTCTTCCGGAAGGCAGAGACAATGTAATCCTTTTATCTTTAATTTTGCGCGGCGTTTTCCGCCTCTATAGAGGGCGGGGCGCAGGGTAGGAATCGAAGGAGAACTGAAAAAGCATCGTCATGACAAAGGAACGTCTCATCACACCGGGTTACTGTTTCATCATCGCAGCGAATTTTCTGCTTTATTTCGGATTCTATCTTCTGATGCCGGTTTTCCCTTTCTACCTGACGGAGGTCTTCCATACCGGAAGCGCGACGATGGGCATCGCTCTTTCCTGCTATACGCTTGCCGCACTGACGATACGTCCCTTTTCCGGTTACCTGCTGGATACATTCGCCCGCAAGCCGCTCTATATCTTCGCCTATTTCATCTTTACGAGTATTTTCGCCGGCTACATCGTCGCCGGTACGCTTGCCGTTTTCATCATCCTGCGCGTCGTGCACGGTTTCGCGTTCGGTACCGTGACCGTGTCCGGCAATACGCTGGTTATCGACATCACCCCCTCGTCGAGGCGCGGCGAGGCGTTGGGATACTACGGTCTCGCCAATAACATCGCCATGTCCATCGGTCCTATGGTGGGGCTCTTCATGCACGATGCGGGGCTGAGTTTCGACGTGCTTTTCGTCGCTTCGGTCGTTTCGTGTTCGCTCGGCCTCGTCTGCGCCCTGCTTGTCAGGACACCCGTGAAACCCCAGGTGAAGCGCGAGCCCATCTCGCTCGACCGTTTCTTTCTTGTCAAAGGCATTCCGGCCGGCCTCGACCTGTTGCTGCTCTCCATCCCCTACGGTATGACCACCACCTATGTGGCCATGTACGCAAGGCAAATCGGTATCGTATCGGGCAGCGGGCTTTTCTTCACGCTGATGGCGGTAGGAATGGCCGTGTCGCGTCTGTTTTCGGGTCGGCAGGTCGATAAGGGGCGTATCGTGGCCGTCATCTCCTTCGGCATCTATCTCGTTTGCTTCTGTTTTTTCGGCCTCTCGTCATGCAAATGGCTGATGGCGGAGTTCCCCGCAGTCGGACGGTACGTCTTCTTCGGCATCGCGCTCCTGCTCGGGGTAGGATTCGGAACGATGTTCCCGGCCTTCAATACGCTGTTCGTGAATCTCGCCCCCAACAGCAAGCGCGGTACAGCGACATCCACCTACCTCACGTCGTGGGACGTGGGTATCGGAGCCGGGTTGCTGCTCGGCGGTTACATCGGACAGGTCAGCACGCTGAATGCAGCCTATTTCGTCGGGGCATGCCTGACGGTGGTTTCGGCGCTCTTTTTCAATATCAAGGTTGGCCCCCATTTCGAGCGGAACAAGCTGCGGTGAGATTTCTTGTGTTTACGGGAATAGGTAGGCGTACGAAGATATTTTCATATAATACATATGAATGTAAAAAATATGATATAACTATTGCTTTGGTGCAGGAAACATATTAACTTTGTTTAAGGGAATAAACCCTAAGTTCTCAACCTGAAATGAAAATTTTTAATTTTTGTTTAGCAAGCGTTGCGGTTCTGTTTCTGGCTGTTTCCTGCGGAAAGGAAGAGTATGGAATGAGCGGGCGTAAAGAAGTTGTCGGTAACGACGGTTATGGACTGTCGGCAGTGACGATGGATTATGACGAGGTGATGGGAAATCTGGCTCTGTCGGTCAGCCGGGCGATGTGTGGAAATACCGAATTCAGACAACTGATTCATGAGAATGCGTTGGAACAGTTCGACGGAGACTATGATGTCCTGTTAAAACATGTTGCGGATGATACGGTTTTGGCTGACGATGAAACGGTGGTTACACGGTCGGCGGACGGTACGATTGCCGTGAAAGACCTGCTGAGTGTCTATTTCCCTGAGGAGGGGACAGAAACCCGGAGTTCCGGTACGAATATTATAGAAGAACTTCAGAGGTTATATCCGAATCTGCAGATATCGGTACCTGTGCACGCGGAAGATTGGAATCCGGAAGAATATGTACCTGTCGTAGCGTTTTTGCCGGAAGATTATTGCGATGCGACTGTGACGGAGATTCCGGGATATGATGCGGCGGGAAATTTCGTGTGGATAGATGCGATAAATATTCCGGAAAACCCGGTTATAGTCGTAGGATTGTGTGAACGCACGGATGCGAACGGCGAGTTGTTGGATGGATATAATCCGGAGGCTGTTTATCCGTATCAGGATAATGTTGCAGGCGATACGCGTGGTTGGGGTGTGACAGCTCCTGCTGCTCCGACCAATTTGGCAGCCAATCGGGTTACGACGGGAGTTGCATTGTCGTGGGAACATTCCGGTACGGCAAACGGTTTTTATATATACCGTAAAGCAGCCAAAGGAGGCGCCTATCAGAAAATAGGTACGGTTACAGGAAGTAATAATAAGACTTATTTCGATTACAATCTTATTTCGAATGAATATTATTACTATTATGTTTCTGCCTATTCGGTGGGAGGAACCTTAACCGGCCAGCAAATTGCCGAATCCGGCCAGTCCAATGTCGTTTTCGTGCAGGCACCTGCTGCGCCTGCCGCTTTATCGAGTTTTACGACTCATTACAGTGGAAAAAATGTGGAACTTCGCTGGAATAACGACGGTGATAATTCTTCGCGGGTTGTAATCGAATATATGGTTCCAGAGCATCAGAGTGGGTATCAGCGTTTGATTACCAGATCGGGTGGAGTGAATAATTATATCTATTCACCGGCGTACCGGGGAACGAAGATTATGTACCGGGCCTATCGGGAGAATTCCATCGGTAATTCCGATGCGGTGTACGATTTTATTTATCCGCCTTATCGGAATGCGGATGCGAGTTCGCCGGTTTATGTGAAACAGATTAAGTTTACCGATTGGTCGCTGGAGCGCTGGCCTGCAGGAAAACCGGAGTTTTATTTGAAAGTCGTAGGAGCTGCCGATGATGGAAAAACATATGAAATACAGAACCAGGTCGAGTTCAATTTCGATTCTAAATCGAATATATCTCAGGTGTTTAAGGATAAAAAGGTAGTGGATTGGCGGTGTTTTTCAGACCAGGATTGGTATTCGATGATTACGTTTTGCCTTGAAGAATACGATTTGCCGAATGCTGCCATAAGTTTTAAAATCAGTGCGGATATTGGTGTGAAAATTGCTGATGCTTTGGAAGTAAGAACAGGTGCAGAATTGGGTGTGCAATTTTCTAATAAAGGAGAAATGTGTGGGAATGCATCCATATACTATTTTGACAATCCGGAGCAATGGGTTGTTTTTCCGAATTATGGAGTGCAGATGTTGATTAGTGAACACGGCAATTAGGCTAATTGAATTGACTATCATGAAAAAGGTATTGCTATTGGCGTTGTGTGTCGTTTTATGGCAAACGCTGGAAGCTCAAAAGATTTCCAAGGAACGGTTACCGATAACGGTAGAAGCCGGTTTTGGTATATTTAATACAGATTTGAACTTGGATGTCTTCATGGATATGAATTATCCGACACAAGGAGGAAAAATTTATGGACAGGGTAATATCAAAGCGTTTAATTTGAAATTTACGACGGAAACACGTTACCGGAATCTTGATTTGATTTTTGGTGCGATGGCCTTAATAGGGGAGCGTTATAATCAGTTTAGTGTTGGAACTTATGAAAAGGATGGGTATCAGTATCTGATGAACGGCGGCGGGGTGTATGCCGGAATCAGTCCGAAGTGGAAAACGAAATATTTCGGACTAACCTCGGATTTCGCGGTCGGTATTTTTCCGATAAAGGAGTATGCTTCGGCTGTATTGGCTGACGAGGCTCATCCGAATTTTACCAATGTGAATCAAAACAAGGCCTCCGTGTTCGGAGCCATGGCTTCGGTGGGATTCTATGTGAACGTCTGGCGGATAGGAATCAATCCGACTTTCAATGTGCTCTATGCCGGTGGAGCGGGTGCGGGATTTTTCCTGTACGGTTTCATGCTGCCGCTGACGATTACGTTTTAGCCGCTGCGAAGAGGCAGACACAGGGAGCCGGGAGGCTCCCTGTCTGTTTCCGGCCGGTCGGGCGAATACGCGGTTCATGTTTATTGATTACATTTGTGGACCGATTGCGGCGGGAGAGTGCCGCCGCTGTCGGTGCGGAACGGATTGGTAATTTAAAAGACGGAATAATGAAACGTTTGGCTGTGATTATGTTGTGTGTCGCTTTGCCGTTGTGGATACTCTCCTGCGGACGGTGCGGCAAGACCGGGAACGGCGAGACCGTGGCAGGCGCTGCGGCTGCGGGCGAGGTCGTAATCGCCGATTCGCTGCCCGTGAAGGTGCAGGTCAGGGATGGCTGCGGACGGATGGTGATTCTCAAGGAGCCGGGCAGAACCGTAGATGTCGAATTCGATTCGGGCGGGTGCGACCTGCTGTACGGCGAGATTACCGGGGTCGGCGATATGGCCAATGTACGGTTCAACCAGATTGTCATGCCCGACGGTACCTCGGACGGGCCTTTCGGCCGGAGTATCGAATACGGCTTGGAACAGCAGGGGACGTATCATCTGCTGATAGGGGAGAGCCTGATGGCGGGTGAGCCGTGGGGCGGCGAGTTCATGCTCGAACTGTGGCTGGGTTGCAAGGTTCCCTATACCGAGGGACATAACTATTTCGTCAACAACAGCTATACCGAAGACCGGCTGCCGGCAGCCACCATCACCACGCGCGAGGAGTTCGATACGGTGTTCGGCAAGGCGCCCGTAATGGGGTCGCTCCCCACGCCGGTGGATTTTGATACGCAGTATGTGATAGCCGTCATAGAACCTATGACGGACGAGGCCGTTTACCTCGAGGTGGAGAGCTTGGTGAAGATAGGTGACAAGTTGATAATGACCTACAGTCGGGAGACGGGGGACAGGCGTTCCTACTCCGTGCGCCCTATGCTGATGCTCGTGGTCGACAGGGAGTATGCGGGCGAGGTAGAGATAGTGATGGAGTGATTGCCGGTTGCGGTGCGTCGGCGGGTGGAAGTGGCGCATCGGCTCCGTTTCGGCGGAAGGAAAAGTGGTTGGATGATGGAGTGCGACGTGATACGGACCGAACGACTTCGGGCGGGTGTATGGCGGGGGGAGGACACGACGGAGTTTATCCGGATGAATGCCGACAGCCGCGTGATGCGGTATTTCCCGAAGCGGCTCTCGCCGGAGGAATCCGTGGAGTTTCTCGGTCGGATAAAGCGGGAGTTTGCAGTGTACGGTTACGGGCTCTTTGCCGTGCGGGAGCGTACCGGAGGACATTTTGTGGGGTTTGTCGGGCTGCACCGTTTCGATTTCGATGCGGATTTCGCTCCGGGTGTGGAGATAGGGTGGCGGCTGCTGCCGGAGTATTGGGGACAGGGGTATGCGCCGGAGATGGCGGCGGCATGTCTGGCATACGCCCGTGATACGCTTCATCTAAAGGAAGTCTTCTCTTTTACTGCTGTGCAGAACCAGCCCTCCGAACGGGTGATGCAGAAACTCGGGATGTGCCGGGTGAAGGAGTTCGACCATCCGGCCGTTCCGGCAGGCCATCCGCTGTCGCGGCATGTGCTCTATGTGATGGAGTTCCGGAAGGGAGGGTGAAAGTTGCGACCGTAAGGCAGGGGAGGGAATTCCTTCCCTGTCGCTTTGATGGGCGGCAGGGCGTGGAGTGTCCGGCTTTCTGAGGTTGCGGTACGTGGAAACGGAGGAGATTTTCCCGGCGTGGAGAGCTTGCGGGGCTTTTGGTTTCCTGCGGTAAATGTTATCTTTGTGCCTAAGCAAGTATTAACAGCAAAAAAGGATTTCACACATGAAGAAAGGTATCTTGTTGGCGGCTTCGCTCGTGGTTGCGGGAGGTATTGCGGCCGATGCACAGTCCATAACCGGCGATGACGTGGCGCGGATGCGCGACCGTTTCCGCGGCGACCCGTCCGTCGTGGCCATACAGAACGTATTGACCTCCAACGGCGATATACGGGCCCTGGCGCTGAACCACGGGCTCGACGGTAAGGTGGACCATTATTTCAAATACAGGGTGAATGTGAAGGGGATTACCGACCAGAAGCAGTCGGGCCGCTGCTGGATGTTCACCTCGATGAACGTACTCCGTCCTTCGGTCATGGAGAAGTACAATTTGGATGAGTTCGATTTTTCGCATAACTATCTTTATTTCTGGGATATGCTCGAAAAGGCGAACCTCTTCCTCGAAAACGTGGCCGCGACCGCATCCAAGCCGATGGACGACCGGGAGGTCGTACACTACTTTTCCGCTCCGCTCGACGACGGCGGGGTATGGAACCTCTATTACAACATTGCGGGCAAGTACGGGGTGGTGCCTGCGCAGGTGATGCCGGAGACTCCCCATTCGGAGAATACGGCCCAGATGGTGGCGCTTATCAACGAGAAGCTGCGGGCCGAGGGGTACAGGCTGCGGGAAGCGCTGGCCGGTACGAAAGGCAAGGCCCGTGCGGCGGTGGTGAAGGAGCATAAGGATGCCGCGCTGAATGACGTTTACCGGATGTTGGCGCTGTGCCTCGGCGAACCTCCTGTCGAATTTGAATGGAGGTTCCGTGACCGTGCAGGCAATCTCGTCTCCAAAACCTATACGCCGCTGGAGTTTTATGCCGAGATTACTCCGAACGACTATTCTCCGGAGAACTACATCATGATAATGAACGACCCCACGCGCGAATATTACCGGGTGTATGACATCAGCAACTACCGCAATACGGTCGAAGGGGTGAACTGGGTGTACCTCAACCTGCCGAATGACGCCATCAAGCGTGCAGCGCTCGCCTCCATCAAGAATAATGAGGCCATGTATGCGTCGTGCGACGTGAACAAGCACCTCAACCGCAGGACGGGTGTCATGGACCCCGCCATGTACGACTACGGCGCACTCTTCGGGGTGGACCTGTCGATGGACAAGAAGGCGCGGATACTGACCCGGCAGAGCGGGTCGAGTCATGCCATGACGCTTATCGGTGTGGATACGGACGAGAACGACGTGCCTGTGAAGTGGGAGTTCGAGAACAGTTGGGGTACGGAGTATGGCAACAAGGGGTACCTGACCTTTACGGACGCCTGGTTCGACGAATACATGTTCCGGCTCGTCATCCACAAGCGGTATCTGGATGAGAAGGCCGTCGAGGCGCTTTCGGGCGAACCCGTCGTACTGCCCGCGTGGGACTATATGCACTGATGCGGAACGAAGAGTGCGGAAAGCGGAGGGCGGACGACAATCCGCCCTCCGCTTTCCGTGTCCCGGCATCTTTCGGATGATGGCGGGAAGTCGGCCGGCCGGTCAGAAGTAGTCGGAGAAGTAGGGCTGTCCGTCGGGGATGATTTCTTCCAGAAGTCGCAGCGTCCGTTTGTCGGTGTGCAGCCGTTCGATTCTGGCGAGATAGGAGGGGCGTTTGTAGCCCATGAGCATGGCCGAAAGGGTCTGTATGTCGAGTTCCACCGCTTTGCCTGCCGGTTCGTCGGTCACGGAGACGGTACCTTCCCGGTCGGTTGCGACACTGAAGATGCCGTTGTTCCACTCCGCCATGGGGTCGGTCACGACGAAATGGAAGGGGCGTATGCTCCCTTCGAACGGATAGAGGCGCAGGAACTGGGCGACGTCCACGATGCGGGCCATGAAGTAGGGTTCTATCGTCTCCTGTATCTGACTTTCGTCGAGCAGGAAGGCCAGCGGTTCGCCCGTGTAGATGTGTCCCTTCACGGCGTCTATCATGGAGTAGTGCGCCCGGATAAAGTTCCACAGCCCCTTGCGGGCCTCCTGCGTGAGATAGACCATTTCGCGGATGTGGAAAACGTCCTCCTCCACCCAGTAGAGCAGGAATCCCTGGGGGATATCCTTTGCGTCGTAATAGACCGCCGCCGTCCGTTCCTCCTCGTTCTCCCAGCGCCAATACTCCATCCACTCGAAATCGTTGCGGATGAGGGCGCCGTGCGTGCAGCGGGCGAAACGGTCGTACGTTCCCTTGACGTCTTCGTCGCCTACGGGGAGCCGTTCGACATGGCCCGGCACCTCGACGGTTTCCGGTATCTCCGTATCTTTCAGGGTAAAGGTGATGTGGTCGGACATGATTTCCCACCCCTTGCGTCTGTAATAGGGAATGGAGTAGGGATAGAGATAGGAGACATACTGCTCCGCCTTGCGCATCTTTTGCAGCGCAAGCCGTATCAGGTCGTTCATCAGGCCCATGCCGGCGAATTCGGGGTAGGTGCCCACTCCCGTCACGCCGCCCATTCTGAAGATGCGGCTGTGAATGTTCACTTCGCACGGATAGATACATATCTGCGACACGAGTTCGTCGTCGTGGGTGAACCAGCCGAATACGTCGGCTTCCTGCAGAATAGGACGTTTGGAGCGTCTCAGTTCCCCGTCCTCATAGCCGCTCTCCTCCAGCTCCCGGTCGGTGACCTGAAAGACATATCGCAGCAGTTCATTGTATTGGTCGAGGTATTTCAGGCTGACGGGTTTTATCTTCAGGCTCTCCTTTATCTTGTTTTCGTGCATTTGTGTCGGGTTTATTCCGTACAAATTTATTGAAAATTGTCGAGCATTGGAACGGAACGTGGCCGCTGTCCGCATCAGGACATGAAAAACCCTCCGTGTACCGACGGAGGGTTTCGGCTGCAGGCCCTGCACGGCGGGCATCAGTAGGTGCGTTCGCGCACCGCGACGAGCTCCTGCCACTCGGGGTGGCGGCGGATGTAGGAGGCGACGAATCCGCACTGGGGGATGACCTTGCTCCCCTGTTCCCGGATGTCGGTGAGTGCCTTGAAGGCTATCTGGCTCCCGACGCCCTGGCCCGCGTGGTCGTAAGGCACCTCCGTGTGGGTGAGCGCCACTTCTCCGCCCGGTGCGAGATAATACTCTATCATGGCTATCTGGCCGTCTTCCAGGTCGAGTTCGTACCGCCGTTTGGCGGTGTTGTTGCTGAATCTGTAATCTTTCATGGCAGTATCGTTTGAATCGGTTCCGTTACAGATAGAGCAATAACCCTGCCACTGCCGAGAGGACGATGATGAGGATAGGATTCATCTTTTTGAACGAAGCGAGGAAGGCGGCGGCGAGTATCGCCCAGCTTTTCCAGTCGATGAAGGTTTCGGGGGTGAGGAGCAGGAGCGCCGCGGCCATTATCATTCCTATCATCATCGGTTTCATTCCCTCCATGGCGCCGGACACGTAACGGTTGGCGCGCAGCCTGAGATAGAACTTCGTGGCCGCAAGCATCAGGGTAAGCGACGGGATGCAGGCAGCCAGCGTAGCGAGGGCCGCACCCCAGACCGTACCTGTCACGGCATATCCGACGTATGTGGCGCTGTTGATGGCGATAGGGCCCGGCGTGACCTGTGAGATGGCGATGATGTCGGTGAGCTGTTCGGATGTGAGCCATCCGCGCTGTACCACGATTTCGTTCTGGATGAGCGAGAGCATGGCGTAGCCGCCGCCGAACCCGAAAAAGCCTATCTTGAGATAGGAGAGCAGCAGTTGGAGGTATATCATTGCATTCCCTCCTTTCCGTTCCCGGCCGTGCCGCGTTTGTCGTGCAGTGCATGGAGGATGCCCGCGGCCGCACCCGCTATGATGAACCAGACGGGGGATACGCCGAGCTGCCATACGATGACGGCCGCGATTGCCGCGAGCGCGATTTTCCACCAGACCATTCCGCGGGCGAGATTCAGGATGGGGGCTGCGATGAGTGCAATCACGGCGGGGCGCATTCCCTTGAAGGCGGCATCCACGTAACGGTTCTCGCGGATGTCCGTGAAATAGATGGCTATGAGCAGGATGATGACGAACGACGGGAGTACCACGCCCGCCACGGCCGAGAAGGCGCCCCGGTAGCCGGCTATCTTGTAGCCGACGAATACGGCCGAGTTGAGGGCTATCGGGCCGGGAGCCGACTGGGCCAGCGTAAGCAGTTCGAGAAAGTCACCGCGTGCTATCCAGCCGCGCCGGTCTATCATCTCCCGTTCGATGAGGGGTATCATGGCGAAGCCTCCTCCGAAGGTGAAAGCACCTATTTTGAAAAAGGTCGTGAAGAGCGAGAGGCATACCCGCAGGCTGCCTGTACCCTTCGGTTGTACGTTGCGTATGTGCCGTAACTCTTTTTTCATGACGCTGTCGCCGTTTCCTTCGGGGGTGCCGGCTGTTTCATGCCGTTTATGAGCGCTGCGGCGGTCACGACGGCGAGCGCCGCCGTTTCGGTGCGCAGACGGCTCTCGCCGAGACTCACCTCCGTGAATCCCGCGGCCCGGGCCGCCGTTATCTCCTCGTCGGAGAAGTCGCCCTCGGGGCCTATCAGGACGAGGACGTTCCCGCCCCTGGGCAGCGCGTCGCCGATGAAGCGCCGTTGCGTATCGGGGCGGCAGTGCGCTATGAGTTTCACGCCGTCAAAAGGTATGCCTATCACTTCCTCTACAGGCGTCAGTTCGTCCAGCTGTGGACGGTAGGCCTTCAGGGACTGCTTGACGGCACTTGTCACTACCCGTTCGCCCCGTTCGCGTTTGAGCGTCCGGCGTTCGCTGCGGCGGCATTCGATGGGGATGATACGGTCGATGCCCGTTTCTGTCGCCTTTTCCAGAAACCATTCGTAGCGGTCGGTATTCTTGGTCGGCGCGACGGCCACCGTCACTCCGTAACTGCGTTTGCCGTATTCGGGGAGCGTCTCCGTGATGCGTACCCGGCAGTGTTTCGGGTCGGGTTGCAGAACGGTGGCCCGGTAGAGATTGCCGCACCCGTCGGTCAGGTGGAGTTCGTCGCCCGTCCTCAGGCGCAGCACCTTCATGCAGTGTGCCGACTCCTCTTCGGGCAGTGTATATTCGGGCAGGGAGATGTCGGGCGTGTAAAATAATTGCATTTGTATCGCTAAAATCGTAGTTTTGTACGTTATATAGAGTAACGCAGGTGAATCGAAAAAACGCATAAAAGTATGAAAAAAATCCCATTGCTATTGACCACAGTGTGTATTATGACCGCAGTTTCATCGTGCGGCAGCAAGGAGGCGCCGGCCGGTGCCAATCCGCTGCTCTCCGAATGGGATACGCCTTACGGCGTTCCCCCGTTCGATAAAATCAAGGTATCGGACTATATGCCGGCTTTCCGGGAGGCCATGAAGCTCCATCGGGAAGAGATAAAGGCCATTGCGGAGAATCCGGAGGAGCCCGATTTCGAGAACACCGTTCTCGCCTTCGACAACGCCGGGGAGATGCTTACGCGCGTGGAGCAGGTATTCTGGAGCGTGGCGGCCGCTGACACCAATCCGCAGATGCAGGCCGTACAGGAGAAGGTCGCGCCGATGCTGTCGGAGCATTATGACGGCATCATGCTCGACGAGAAACTGTTCGACCGCATCCGGAAGGTGTACGAGGGCCGTGATGCGGCGGGGCTCGACCGGTTGCAGAAACGTCTGGTGGAGAAGGTTTACAAAGATTTCGTCCGGTCGGGAGCCAATCTGACCGCCGAACAGAAGGCCGAATTCAAGGAGATAAACAGCCGGCTTTCGGAACTGACTTTCCGTTTCGGGAAAAACCTGCTCGAAGAGAACGCGCGTTTCCGGATGGTGCTGAATGAGGAGGATGTGGAGGGACTGCCGTCGGGCGTGCGCGGCGCGGCCCGCAATGCCGCCAAAGAGGCGGGACTCGGCGACGACAGATACCTTTTCGATATCGGGAAACCCAGCATGTTGCCTTTCCTCTCCTATTCGCCGCGCCGCGACCTGCGTCAGGAGCTTTATACGGCTTACATAGAGAAGTGCGACCACGGTGACGAGCTCGACAACAAGCAGTTGATAAACGAGATAATCGAACTGCGCACGCGTCGGGCCAATCTGCTCGGTTACGGTACGCATGCGGAGTATGTGCTCGACGCCAACATGGCCAAGACTCCGGAGAACGTGTACGGGCTGCTCGACGAGATATGGACGCCGGCGCTCGACAGGGCCCGCGGGGAACTTGCCGAGATGAAGGAGCTGAAGCGCAAGGAAGACGGCAGCGACGATTTCGCCTCGTGGGACTGGTGGTATTATGCTGAGAAGATACGCAAGTCGAGGTATAACCTCGACCAGGAGGCGCTGAGGCCCTATTTCCCGTTGGAAAATGTCAAACAGGGTATTTTCGAGCTGAGCAACCGGCTTTACGGCATCACGTTCCAGCCGGCGGTGCTGCCGGTCTACAACAACGAATGCGTGGCCTACGAAGTCTACGATACCGACGGCAGCCTGCTCGGCATCCTGTATATGGACCTGTATCCGCGTGCCGGCCGCAAGGGGCCGGGGGCGTGGTGCGGTACGTTCCGGGACCAGAGTTACAAGGACGGTGAACGGGTGGTGCCGGTGGTCTATATCGTGGCGAATTTCACCCGTCCGAACGGGACGATTCCCGCCCTGCTCGATTTGGACGAAACCACCACCTTTTTCCACGAGTTCGGGCATGCCCTCCATTTGCTCTTCAGCGACGTGCCCTATCGCGGACTGCTTGCCGTAGAGAACGATTTCGTGGAACTGCCTTCGCAAATTATGGAAAACTGGGCTACCGAGCCGGAGATGCTCCGCAGTTATGCCATCCATTGGCAGACGGGCAAGGTCATCCCCGAAAACCTGATTAAGCGCATACAGGAGAGCGCTCTGTTCAATCAGGGATTCGAGACGGTGGAACTCGCGGCGGCCTCCTATTCCGATATGGAGCTGCACGACATGGAGGAGTATGTCCCCGTTGACCTGGATGCATTTGAGAAGCGCGTTCTGAACGAGGAGCGGGGACTGATACCCCAGATAGAGCCGAGATACCGTTATCCCTACTTCTCGCATATCTTCGACGGAGGCTATTCGGCCGGCTATTACGGTTACCTCTGGGCGGAAGTGCTCGATAAGGATGCGTATGAAGCCTTCCGGGAGACGGGTGAACTGTTCAACAAGAAGGTCGCTGCCCGGTTCCGTGAGGAGATACTCTCCAAAGGGGGGACGGAAGACGGTATGGTGCTCTATGAGAATTTCCGCGGACGTCAGCCCAGTCGGCTGCCTCTGCTCGTGTCGCGGGGACTGGTAGAGGAACCGGCGGCGAACGGTGCGGAGTAGACGCAGAGGCCGGGGCGGTCGTTCTGGTGGAGGTTCCCCGGCGGATTGGATTTCGGAGGTGCAGGCCCTATGGGCCTGCACCTCCTGTTTCGGCCAGGTCGGACGGACCGGCCGAATAGCGACGGAGGCAGAGGCAGAGGCAGAGGGATGACGGACGGTGGAGCTATCGTAAGTGTATGTTAGAGCGGAAAAAGATTACTTTTCGCGGCGGATATCGCCGAAATACATTTCGAGCAGTTTGCGGGCGGCGACGAACGAACTGAGCCGGTCGCCGAGTACCTTGCGTTCGAAGTCCGGAAGGGCCGCTTCGATATCGGGGTCGCGGTAGAAGCTGTTGCGCAGCGCCTCGTTGATGGTTTCGTACATCCAGTATTTGTTCTGTCTGCGGCGGTTGGAGGTAAAGAAGCCGTTGCGGCGCGTGCAGGCGATGAAGTCGCCGACCTCCTTCCATATTTCGGAAAGTCCGCTGCCGTCCACCGCCGAACAGGTGAATACCTGCGGCCGGCATCCCGACTCCGGTTCCGGAAACAGATGGAGTGCATTGGATATCTGTGCTTTCGCCAATTCGGCCTTGCGGATGTTTTCGCCGTCCGCCTTGGTGATGACCACCAGGTCGGCCATCTCCATGATGCCGCGTTTGATGCCCTGCAGTTCGTCGCCGGCTCCGGAAATCTGGAGCAGCATGAAGAGGTCTACCATGGAGTGGACGGCCGTTTCGCTCTGTCCTACGCCGACGGTTTCGATGAATATCGTGTCGAAGCCGGCCGCTTCGCAGAGGATGACCGTCTCGCGTGTCTTGCGTGCCACCCCCCCCAGCGAACCCGCCGACGGAGAGGGGCGGATGAAGACGTCCGGATTGGAGGAGATGCTTTCCATGCGTGTCTTGTCGCCGAGGATGGAGCCGCCACTCCGTTCCGAACTCGGGTCGATGGCGAGTACCGCCAACCGGTGGCCGAGCGAGGTCACCATGTTTCCGATTGCTTCGATGAAGGTGGATTTTCCCGCTCCCGGTACGCCTGTGATGCCGATGCGCACCGAATTTCCGGAACGGGGCAGGCAGCGTTCGATTATCTCCTGTGCCTGTTCGTAGTGTTCGGGAAGGTTGCTCTCGACGAGGGTGATGGCTTGCGACAGTACCGTGATATCGCCGGCGAGGATGCCTTCCACATATTGGGCCGTCGTGAGCGCGGGTCGTTTTTTCCGCCGGAAATGGGGATTGACGGAGGGTTGTCCGTTCACGCCTTCGGTGACGTGCAGGGCGCTCCCTTCATTCTCTTCGCGGTGGCGGTGTTCCCAGTGTTCGGAAAATTTCATTTTTCGTGTCGCGGTTTAGTGGATGATGTCGGCGACGTCTGCCGCGGAGAGCGACGAGGGATTGCCTACCCAAAGGATGCGTCCCCGTTTGTCGTAAATGACCGAGTAGGGGACATAACGGGCCGAGAAAGCCGAGAAGACCGAACCATCGCCGTCATAGCCCACGCGGTAGGAGGGGTTGCCTCCGAGCAGGGACGATATGACGGCATCGTCCTTCTCGCGTGTCACTACGATGACGGCCAGCCGGTCGCCGTAAGATTTGGCGAGTTCGTCGAGCTGTGCGAGCCGTTCCGCACCCTTGGGATTGGAGGAGTGGTAGAACTCGACCATGACTGCTTTCCCGTCGGAGACGGGAGCTCCGTTGAGCCATTGTGTTATATTCAGGTCCGGTACGCGTTCGCCTATCACGAGCCGCTGTGCATGCAGCGGTATGGCTAAAATGGCCAATAATGCCATCGTCAGTAATCTTTTCATCGTTTTTCCGTGTTTCGTTCTTCTGCGGCGGACAATGCCGTCTCTCCGCATGCGGGCAAATATCGGGCCCTGTTCCGGGGGTCTCTATCGTGCGAATTTACGATTTTTATTTCATACTTCTGCGTCTTTCTGCCGGAAAGCTGTCGGGAGGGGGGCGGCTGCCCTCTGTCGTTCACGGTGAGAAACGGGTATACGGGCTGCCCTGCGGCAGCGGTCGGAGACCGGCCGGCGGCGTAGCCGTGAAGGATGCCAGTTGCGGAAAAAGGGAGGCTGTATGGCGGTTTTTCGATAGATTGTTTTATCTTTACGGGCACGGAATCTTTCATCAAACAGGGGAATGTCATGAATGTCGGGTTCGATGCGAAGAGGCTTTTCTTTAATGGAAGCGGTTTGGGAAACTATGCGAGGAGTACGGTGAGGCTGTTGGCCGAATACGCTCCGGATAATCGCTATACCTTGTTTACTCCGCGGGAGGGCAACTGCTGCGGGTTCGAGGTGCCGGACAATGCCGGAATCGTGACGCCGCAGGGTATCCGGGCGCTTTCCGGTTCGCTCTGGCGCAGTTACGCCATGGGCCGCGCCATCCGCCTGAGCGGAGTGGATATCTTCCACGGCCTCAGCAACGAACTTCCGGCCGACATCGGACGTACCCGTGCGCGGAGCGTGGTGACGATGCACGACATCATTTTCGTGCACCATCCCGAACTCTATAAGCCGGCGGACCGGTGGCTCTATACGCGCAAGTATTCCCGAAGCTGCCGCAACGCCGACCGTATCATCGCCATCAGCCGTCAGACGGCGGGCGACCTCGTAAACTATTGGCATGTTCCGGAAGAGAAGATTGCGGTGGTGTATCAAGGGTGCGACCCGGCATTCGAGAAGACCGTCGGGGAGAAACAGCGGCGCGAAGTGCGTGCCGCCTACGGTTTGCCGGAACGGTATATCCTGAGCGTGGGGACGATAGAGGAGCGCAAGAATCTGATGCTGACCGTGCGGGCGATGGTCGCCGGAAAGCTCGACATCGACCTTGTGGCGTGCGGGAGGCATACCCGTTATGCCGACCGCGTGATGGAGTATGCCGCGGCGCACGGCATCGGCAGCCGTGTGAGAATGCTCCACAGCGTGCCGTTCAGTGACCTGCCGGCCCTTTACCAGATGGCTTCCGTGTTCGTCTATCCCTCTTTTTACGAGGGGTTCGGAATTCCCATTCTCGAGGCGCTGAATTCGCGTGTGCCCGTCATTACCACCCGTGGCGGAGTGTTTCCGGAAACGGGTGGCGATGCCTGCATCTACGTGGAGCCGGAGAGTACGGACGAGATGCTCCATGCGCTGGAGACCGTGCTCGGCGACCGGGCGGCGGCCGACGGGATGCGCGCGCGCGGTGCAGCCTATGCCCGCAATTTCCGCGAACCGGTCATTGCATCCAACCTGACGGCCGTTTACCGGAGTCTGTTGTAGAGCGGCGGTGCGTTTTTACGAACCGGCCGGGCCGGAGGCCGCACAGGGGAGGGATGGTTCGGAGGTACGCCGTGCTGCTGTGGCGCGGGAAAAAATCGCGGGTTTGTTTCCGGCATCTGAAAAGAAAGATTATCTTTGTAACGTTTGGGATTTTCCGACCGCCGACAAGCGTGTCAATTCAGTTAAACCAAAAATATCAAAGAGATGAAAATTTCTCATATCGAACATCTCGGAATCGCCGTGAAGAGTCTGGAAGAGGCGATACCTTTCTGGGAAAACATTTTGGGTTTCAAGTGTTACAGTATTGAGGAAGTTGCCGACCAAAAGGTGAAGACTGCATTTTTCAAAGTCGGCCAGACCAAGATAGAACTGCTCGAACCGACGAGCGAGGAGAGCACCATCGCCAAGTTTATCGCCAACCGGGGCGAGGGAGTGCATCATGTGGCGTATGCGGTGGAAAACATCGAGGAGGCGCTTGCCGAGGCAGAAAGCAAAGGCGTACGCCTTATCGACAAGACGCCGCGCCGCGGGGCCGAGGGGCTGACGATAGCCTTTCTGCATCCCAAGTCTACCGGCGGTGTCCTGACGGAGCTCTGCGAGGACAAGAACGGGAAATGATACCGCAGCATGTGACGGCGCCCCGCAGTCGCAGGGCGCCGTTCTTTGGCGGCTTTCTGCCGGGCCCTGCGGGTGCAGGCGATAACGAACGATAATAATTTAGTTGGAAAACATATGAGCGATAATCAGAACAAGGTCGCGCAGTTGATAGAGTTGCGCGAGGAAGCAAGGCTGGGTGGCGGTCAGAAAAGGATAGACGCGCAGCATGCGAAGGGAAAGTACACGGCCCGCGAAAGGATACAGATGCTTTTGGATGAGGGCAGTTTCGAGGAGTTCGACATGTTCGTGACGCATCGTTGTTACGACTTCGGCATGGAGAAGAGCCATACGTACGGCGACGGCGTGGTAACCGGTTACGGGACCATCGACGGCCGGCTGGTCTATATCTTCGCACAGGATTTCACCGTATCGGGCGGTTCGTTGTCCAAGACGATGTCCGAGAAGATATGCAAGGTGATGGACATGGCCATGCGGGCGGGAGCTCCCTGTATCGGCCTCAACGACTCGGGTGGTGCACGCATCCAGGAGGGGGTGAACGCGCTGGCCGGCTATGCCGAGATATTTCAGCGCAACGTGATGGCTTCGGGCGTCATACCCCAGATTTCGGTCATTCTCGGCCCGTGTGCCGGCGGGGCGGTCTATTCGCCGGCGCTGACCGACTTCACGATTATGAAACGCGATACGAGCTACATGTTCCTTACCGGTCCGGCCGTAGTGAAGACCGTGACGGGCGAGGATGTGACGCAGGAGCAACTCGGCGGTGCTTCGGTGCACACCAGCAAGTCGGGTGTGGCCGATTTCGCCGCTTCGACCGAAGAGGAGGCGATGGAACTCATCCGCAAACTCATCTCTTATATCCCGCAGAACAACATGGAGGATGCGCCCCTGGCGCCCTGTACCGACTCCATCAGCCGGCTGGAAGATTCGCTCAACGAGATAATTCCCGACAGTCCCAACAAGCCTTACGACATGTACGAGGTGATACGCGCCATCGTCGATAACGGCGATTTTCTCGAGGTACACGAGTCGTTCGCCAAGAATGTCATCACCTGTTTCGCCCGCTTCAACGGCCAGAGTGTGGGCATCATCGCCAACCAGCCCAAGTACATGGCCGGTGTGCTCGATATCAACGCTTCGCGCAAGGCGGCCCGTTTCGTACGCTTCTGTGATGCGTTCAACATACCGCTCGTGACGCTGGTGGACGTTCCGGGCTTCCTGCCGGGTACGGGTCAGGAGTACGGCGGCGTCATTACGCACGGGGCCAAGCTGCTCTTCGCCTACTGCGAGGCGACGGTACCCAAAGTGACCGTTACGCTGCGCAAGTCTTATGGCGGGGCTTATATCGTGATGTCCTCCAAACATATTCGCGGCGACATCAACTATGCCTGGCCGAGTGCCGAGATAGCCGTGATGGGTGCCAGCGGTGCCGTCGAGGTGCTTTTCGCCCGCGAAATCGCCAAAATCGAAGACCCGGCGCAGAAGGCTGCCTTCATCGCCGAAAAGGAGGAGGAGTACCGCCAGAAGTTCTCGAACCCCTACAATGCGGCCAAGTACGGCTATATAGACGACGTGATAGAGCCGCGCAATACGCGTTTCCGTATCATCCGTGCATTGCAGTCGTTGGCGACCAAACGTCTCACGAACCCGGCCAAGAAACACTCCAACATACCGCTTTAGGCTTATGAGGAAATTTTGTCTGTTGGTCGTTATGGCGCTTTGCGGCCTCGGAGTGTCGGCGCAGGGCGTGCTTAATGTGAGAATAAACGAAGTGCTCGTGCTCAACGAGAACGACATCGTGGACGATTACGGTGTCCGGGAGTCGTGGGTGGAGCTCTTCAATACCGGTTACGAACGTGTCAATGTGGGCGGCTGTTATCTGGGAATCCGGTATGCCGACCGTTACGATGCGGATGGCAACAAGCTCATCAAGAAGTACTATATCCCGCGCAACAATCCTGCGACGAGTATCGAACCGCTGGGGTACAGGCTCTTTTTCTGCGAAGGTACCGATACGAAGGGAACTTTCTACACCAATTTCACGCTCGGCGACGAGCCTGTGGACATGGTGATACTCTACAATGCCAACGGTAAGGATATCATCAGCGTATTCAAATTCCCGGAGAATTATACGCCGGTGCCGGATGTAGCGTGGGGCATCCTCGGTCACGAGGAGATAGAGTCCAAGGTTTTTCCCGAATTCACCCGGGCCGAACGGCGTGCGCTGCGGGGCGATGCCTATCTCGATGCTGTCGCCGCACGGTTGAAATACCAGCCGCAGGCGATGCTGAAGACCACTCCGTTGGCGACCAACGAAGTGAACGAGGAGGTGCCGCGGCACGAAGTCTTCCGCCAGCGGGACGAAACGGGCGCGGTCATGTCGCTGACGGCCATGAGCGTGGTGTTTCTCGCCTTGGTGGCCATTTTCCTGGTTTTCAAGGTAATCGGCATGGTGATGGTCAGGAGGGCCAACCGGAAGTCGGTCAAGGAGGGCGGCGAACCCGTAGTGGGAAAGCAGGCCCGGGACGGCGGCTATACCGGAGAGGAGATGGCGGCTATCGGACTTGCGCTCAAGCTCTATCAGGAAGACCTGCATGTACACGAATCGACGGTCATCACCATCAACCATGTGAACAGGATGTATTCGCCGTGGAACTCCAAGATACACGGCATAACCGAATTACCCCAGAGAAAAAACAGATAGCATACCTATATGAAAGAGTATAAATTCAAGATAAACGGCAATGCGTACAAGGTTGCCGTGGAGAGCGTCCAGGACGGTATTGCGGCCGTGTCGGTGAACGGTACCCCCTATAAAGTGGAGATAGAGAACGACCTCGGCGGTCCGAAGCCGGTCAAACCGGTGCAGGTGGCTCCGGCGACCTACCAGGCGACGCCCCAGGCCGCTCCCGTGAAGATTGCCAGCGCACCGCCTGCCGGCGGCAGCGAAACGCAGTTACGGAGCCCGCTGCCCGGTACGGTGCTCGAACTCCGGGTAAAGGAGGGCGATACCGTAAAGGAAGGGCAGACAGTGATGATACTCGAGGCCATGAAGATGGAGAACAACATCGACGCCAACAAGAGCGGTGTGGTGAAGAGCATCGTGAAGCGGGCAGGCGATTCCGTGATGGAAGGGGATGTATTAATAACCATCGGATAGCCTTATGACCATGTTTCTGGAAAGCGGGTTCGGGGCTTTCATCGGTCAGAACCTGCGCGAGTTCTGGAGTATAACGGGTTTCGCCAACGCAACGTGGGGGCATATCGTCATGATTGTGGTGGGCCTGTTTTTCCTCTACCTCGGTATCAAGCACAAGATGGAGCCGATGCTGCTCGTCCCCATCGGTTTCGGTATTCTTATCGGTAATATTCCGTTCCACGACGGAATGCAGATTGGTGTCTACGAAGAAGGGTCGGTGCTCAATTACCTCTACTTCGGGGTGAAGAACGGCATCTATCCGCCGCTGATTTTTCTCGGTATCGGAGCGATGACCGACTTTTCGGCCCTCATATCGAATCCGAAGCTGATGACGATAGGTGCAGCGGCGCAGCTCGGTATTTTCGGTGCATACGTCGTGTCGCTCGCTTTCGGATTTACGGCGGCCGAGGCCGGTGCGATAGGCATCATCGGCGGTGCCGACGGCCCCACAGCCATCTTCCTTTCGAGCCGGCTCGCTCCGGACATGATGGGTTCCATCGCCATAGCGGCCTATTCTTACATGGCCCTCGTGCCGGTACTCCAGCCGTGGATAATGAAGTTGTGCACAACCAAAAAGGAGCGTCTTATCCGGATGCGGCCGCCCAGGCCCATCTCCAAGAGCGAGAAAATCATGTTCCCGATAATCGGTCTTCTGCTCACCTGTTTCCTCGTTCCCTCCGGTCTGCCCCTGCTCGGCATGCTCTTTCTGGGAAACCTGTTGAAGGAGAGCGGCGTTACCAAACGTCTTGCCACGACGGCCGGGGGACCGCTCATCGATATCGTGACGATACTCATCGGATTGACCGTGGGTGCTTCGACACAGGCCACGACTTTCCTGACGGAGAAGTCGCTGCTCGTTTTCGCAATCGGTGCGGCTTCGTTCATCATCGCCACTTTCGGCGGAGTCCTGTTCGTCAAGTTCCTCAACCTGTTCCTCAAGGAGGGAAACAAAATCAACCCGCTCATCGGCAATGCCGGCGTTTCGGCAGTGCCCGATGCGGCTCGCGTTTCGCAGGAGATAGGGTTGAAGTACGACAAGAACAATCACCTGCTCATGCACGCCATGGGGCCGAATGTGGCCGGCGTGATTGGCAGTGCGGTGGCTGCGGGTATCCTGCTCGGATTCCTCGGTTAGCGCCGGGACCGCACGGTAAGCGAGGGAGCTCCCGACCGGGGTTCCCTCGCGGCCGTTCGGAGATGTGCAGTTTCGGAGCGGCCGGCGGAGGGCTTGGCCCGATTATTTCGTACCTTTGACTACGTCTTAGATACTCCGCCTCGGCAAAAGGCAAACTCCGGTTTGCCTTTGCTCTCGGCTTATCCGTATCTTTGAAAGGATGGGCCGCAGTCGGAACGGCCGGCCGGAAACGGTATGGGAAACAGTAAAAACGGAATCGGTTATGAATGTGGTGTTGGACAGTTTGAAAACACGCCGCAGCATCCGGGGATACGACCCCGACCGGATGCCGGCGGAGGAGTTAATCGGGCAGATAATCGAGGCAGGTACCTATGCCCCGACGGGCAGGGGGATGCAGTCGCCCCGTATCGTGGCCGTGACGGACAGGACCGTGCGCGACCGTCTTTCGGCGCTCAATGCGGCCGTGATGGGGAGTGCTTCCGACCCCTTCTACGGTGCTCCGGTAGTGCTCGTGGTATTGGCGGACCGTAGCCGGCCCACCTACCTGTACGACGGTTCGTTGGTGATGGGCAACCTGTTGAATGCGGCTCATGCCGTGGGATTGGGAAGCTGTTGGATTCATCGGGCCAAGGAGGTGTTCGATTCGCCGGAGGGAAAGGCACTGTTGAAGGCGTGGGGCATTGAAGGTGATTATGAAGGTATCGGACATTGTATTCTCGGTTATCCCCTGCCGGGAGCCTTACCTGAGGCGCAGCCCCGCAAGGCCGATTATGCCCTGTGGGTGCGGTAATTGCCGGGAAAAGAGAGAAAGACCGGGCCGTGTCGGACGGAACTCTTTCGGTTCGGCAGGTCGTAGAGAAGTGGAGCAAACGTATGGGGAAAGAGATGAAAACCGTTCGGCTCATCTATCCGCAGTGGCAGGGAGCCGATATTGTCCGGCTGGTGCCGGAAGTGAAAGACCCGGCCGATGCTGCGCGGGGATACTATCTGGGGGCCCGGCTGCTGGATTTTCTCGCTCCGGCAGCCGAGGGGGAGACGCTGACCGTTCCGGTGGATACCGCCATGACAGCCCGCACGGTACAGGACGGCGTTATCGACCGCGATATCATCTTCCGCCAGACGCAGGCGGCGCTGGCGATGTTGCGGGCCGCGGCTCCCGACCGGATTGTTACGCTGGGAGGGGAGTGTTCCGTCAGCGTGGTACCGTTCACCTATCTGGCGGCACGGTACGGGGGCGACGTGGCGATGGTGTGGATTGATGCCCATCCCGACCTCACATGGCCGGGCGATGTCTATCCGGGCTATCATGCGATGGCAGTCGCGGCCTGCATGGGGGACGGCGAGCAACGGATTGCTTCCCTGCTGCCCGCCCGGTTCTCCCCTTCGCAAATCCTCTATGTGGGGTTGCGGAACTGGGAGCGGGATGAGATTAAGGTGCGTCAGCGGATGTACGGCATCGCCCAGGTATCGAAAGAGGAGATAACTGACAACAGCGATGCAGTGCGCCGTTGGCTGGATTTGTGTGTCTGCTCGAAAGTGGTCGTGCATTTGGACCTGGATGTCCTCGACCCGGCCGAAATCGTCGCAGCGGTGGGAACCGACCCCGGCGGCATGTCGATGGAACAGGTTGTCCGGGTTGTCGATGCTGTCGCGAAAGAGAAGGAGCTGGTCGGACTGACCGTAGCCGAACCGATGCCCCGTACGGCCATCCGGCTGCGGAACCTGCTGCATAGCCTGCCCCTGCTCCGGTAGGAGGGTGCGGGGCAGGGTACCGGCACCGGAGCCCGTTTGGAAGGATGTTGGGTGTCGTCTGCCTGCAATATGGGTATTAAGTAAAAAGAAAGGATAGTTGATATGGCGGTCGATTCGTATATGACGTTGTCGCAGTTGCAGGAGCGTATCCGGGAGACGCTTTGCCGCGGATTCGCCGCGCCGGTGTGGATAACCGCCGAAATAGGCGAACTGAAGGTGAATGCCCGTTCCGGGCACTGTTACCTGCAGTTGGTGGAGAAGGGCGGCCGCAACGGCGTGCCGCAGGCGCAGGTGCAGGCCGTCATCTGGGCCGGACAGTACGGTATGCTCTCCTCTTATTTCCGCGGGGCGACGGGGGAGGAGCTGGCTGTCGGGATGAAGGTGCTGCTCCATGTGACGGTGACCTACCACGAATTGTACGGCCTGTCGCTGCGAATAGTGGATATCGACCCGCTCTATACGCTCGGTGACCTGGCCCGGCAGCGCATGCAGACCATCGCCCAGCTCCGGGAGGATGGTGTGTTCGACCTGAACCGCGAGCTTGGTATTCCGGAAGTACCCCAGCGCATTGCGGTCGTCTCCTCCCCGCAGGCTGCCGGTTATCAGGACTTCATGAAGGAGCTCGGTGCGTCGCCCTACCGTTTTGATGTGACGCTTTTCGGCGCCGTCATGCAGGGGCACGGGGCCGAGACGTCGATAATCGGGGCGTTGGATGCGGTGGCCGACCGGGCGGAAGAGTTCGATGCGGCGGTGATAATCAGGGGAGGCGGTTCGCAGAGCGATTTGAGCTTTTTGAACTCCTATCTGCTCAGTTTCCATATTGCGCAGTTCCCGTTGCCCGTTATCGCCGGATTGGGACACGACAAGGACCAGAGCGTCGTGGATATGGTCGCCGCCCTTTCGCTGAAGACGCCGACGGCGGTGGCGGCCTTTCTGGCCGACCGTGCGGCAGGGTTCGATGCCCGTCTGGAGGGACTCGGTGACGAGATACGCAGTTGTGCCTGCCGAATCCTTGACCGGGAGGGGAAGGATGTGCAGATGTGCGGCGCCCTGCTGCGCGAGCGGGTATCGGGGGCCCGTCTGCGGATGGAGTGGCGTTTGCGGACCCTTGCCGACGGCCTTGCTGCCGGTGCACGCAGAGTGCTGCAGATGAAGGGTCTTCGGCTCGATGAACTCCGGGAACGCCTGGAAGAGGGTGCCGGTCGGGCCGTAGCGAGCGGGGAGGCCCGTTTGCTTCAGGCACGGCAGCTTGTTTCGGCTGCCGACCCGTGCAACATCCTGGCCCGCGGCTTCGCGGTGGTGCGTACCGCCGGCCGGGCTCTGACCGACGCCGCCGATGCGGTTCCGGGAGAGAATCTCGATATTACGTTATACAAGGGTAGAGTGACTGCAAAAGTGACCGATAATTATGGGAAAGAGTGAAATGACATACGCCGAAGCAATGGCTGAAATCGAGGCGATTCTGGCGAAGATGAACGAGGCCAACCCCGATATCGATGCGCTGGCCGGACAGGTACGCCGGGCAGGCGAACTCATCCGCTTCTGCCGCGAGCGGCTCCGCAAGGCGGAAAAGGAGGTGGCCGAAGCGCTCGGCGAAGAGGAGAAGGAACAGTGACGGGAGCGGTTGCCGTACCTCTTCCTGCACGGCCTGTTTTCGGGCTGTGGTTTCCGTTCCGGCGGGTGGCGGTCGTCCTGTCCGGAGGATTTTCCGGCTGCCGCCGCCTCACCGACAGGGAGAGACGGCTGGGGCAGGTGCTCGGAGCGCTTCTCCGTTGCGGTTAGAAGGTGAAGCCCGCGGTGAAGGAGAGCGAGGCGGTCAGCTCGGAGGATTCGTGCACGGGCCGGCCGTTGATTCCATAGTCCCTGTAGAATTCTCCGTAGTTTATCATGACGCCGAGGCCGAGATGAAGGGCCCGGCGTTTTCGCAGGCGGAACGACACACCCGCTTCCGGGCAGCAGTAAAACCAGGTAGGCTGTCCGTACGTGATGGGGCGGCCCGTGTAGTCGGGGAAATGGCAAACGGTAGCTCCTCCTAAAAAAATCGGTATGCCGAGGTCGAGTTGAAAGTAGGGGGTGATGCGTGAGGTTAGGAAAGCGTATCGCGTCCGGACGAAAAGCGGCAGGGTGATTCGTCTGTCGTCTTCGTCGGCCGGATAGTAAATGGCGGACGAGAAGCCGAGACCGAGAAACCAGTGCCTGTCGAAAGTGTAGCCGCCCGTAAAGGAGAACGGATGAAATCCTCTTACCCGGAATTTGTCGGCGCCGACGAATCCTCCCGTCTCTATCGTGAAGTTTGCACCGCGGTATTTTTCGGGTGTTCCCTGCGCCTGCGTCGTGGGTGCGTGCAGCAGGAACAGCCCTGCAAGCAGGGTGATGAAAGTCGTTTTGCCCATAGGTCGTGTCGGTTTCGGTTATTTTCAATTATAGATGCACGGAAGTTTTGTTTTGTTGCATGGGCCGGAATTTTTTCTGGCAAGGGCGTGGCTTGTATTGGCAGAGGGTGATGACGGTCATACGCAGCGGCGAAACATACGGCGACGTGGCGTTCGATTCCTCCGCCGAGGTCCAGTGTCGCCGGGCCGTCCGAAGGGCGCTTACCGGAAGGCTGCCAGCATGGGAATCGGAGAACGTTCCGCAGGTACCGTTTTCCCGTAAACGATAGGTCGGCAGCCGCTTCGGCCGGCCTCGTTCAGAGACCGGCTTGCTTTTTACCTACATATGGAATGTAAAATACCGTGTGATTTGTTGTGGTAATTAACGCATATATCTAATACAATATTAAATTAGTTATATAAGTGTGCGTTAAAAATTTTTATGAAATATTGTTAACGCGCATAAATTATTATATATTTTTATTTCTATATTTGTCCATGAAGGATGGAAGTTTCAAAAGGCTTTTCCCTTTACGAAATCAAAAAACTACCGACACCATGAAAAAACTTTTCACTATGGGTATCGCCGCGGCGATACTGACACTCTCCTTGTTAGGAGGATGTGCCAAAACGGAAGAGACGTTCCATTACGTCAATCTGAGTCAGGTGGCCTGCTCGTTCCTCGGCGAGGGCAACCAGCCGCTCGAAATCACTGTCAGGACTTCGCCCGCTGCATACGAAGCCACTCCCGATGCCACATGGGTCAAAGTGGAGAAGAGTGAAGACGGCAAGATTCTTACCCTGACCGTCGATGACAACGACACTGGTGCCGAACGCAGTACCGCCGTTACTATCGCCGCGGGGCAGGCTTTGCAGACGATAACAGTGAACCAGCTTCCGAAGGACAGCGCGTTCGCCCGTTACCGCCAGATGTTAAATTATCAGTCGGGAGGTGCCATGTCGCCCAACGGCAAATACGTGGGCGGATTCGTTCCTTCTATTGCGCCGGACGACTCTTGGCAGTATTCGCCCGTCATCACCGACCTCGAAACGGGGGAAGTCTATGAGTTCGGCCCTTTCCCCGAGGCAGTCTATTACATGACAGACAACATGTGCATCTCCGACCAGGGCCAGCTCTTCATCCATGACGGTTCCAACGGCGGCATGATTGTCATCGATACGGAGGGCAACATCACCCATCCCGAGTCCCCGGCAGGCTTTACCGGCAAACCGACAATCAGTAATATTTCGGCCGACGGTAAATACTGGGTGGGATATGCGATAAACGGTAAAGTGTTTGAGGACCCTACCCCCGGCAAAGCATTGCTGTGGATAGACGGTGTACCGCACGAACTCCCCTGGCCCGAACTGAACTATCGCAATGAGGAGCCGTGGTACGGCGGTATGGCCCGCGGCATCTCCGCAAACGGCGAAATCATCTACGGTACCTCGTGGGAGAACTCCGATTTCGGCATGCTCTATTGGGTAAATGACGGCGAAAATACCGCACAGCCGAAGTGGGTCGGCGAAGACGTCAGGGAAGTCACCGAAATCACCATGCAGATGGGCGACGGCACCGAGTACACAACCCATAAGGTCTACGGCTGCATCTGCACTGCCAATAATACCAAAATCAGCCCCAACGGCAAGTGGATTGCCACTTCGTACCGTACTGAAGAGCCGTCCGAAGACCGGATAAGTTTCGTTACCTCCCAGACAGCGGCTTTCTACAACACCGAGACCGAGACGACCACTATCGTCAGTGACTACGGCGAGTCTACCGGTCTGCACGTGACCGACGATGGCATCGCCTTCATCGGCATCGGCAGCCTGGGTATCACCTCCTGTCATGTATATGACTTGAATACGGGTACCGACCTCGGCAGCATGGCCGACTGGGTCTATGACACCTATGGCATCATCATCTCCGATACCGGTTTCATCGATTATGTAACGCCCGACGGCAAATACCTCATCGGTTCCACGCCCATAGCATCGGCAGGAGGCACTACTTATGTCAGTTGGTACATCGCTCCGCCCCTCGCGAAATAATATAATGTATGACGAGGGCAGCGGCATCCTTACCGGAACGGCCGTAGCCTTACGTAAATATGTAAAAACAAAAACGACATGAAAAAAATATTGTTCATTGCAGCGGCCTGCCTGCTCGCCGTTGCATGCAAGCCGACCGACGGTGAGTCAAC